>Ga0207419_1000001_pt1 | contig 457620 bp, 420 predicted proteins | sample ElkSloMetagenome_4_FD_184723 | JGI IMG/M metagenome (GOLD analysis project Ga0207419, IMG submission 184723) | Hot spring microbial communities from Elkhorn Slough, Monterey Bay, USA - MD2A (version 2) | ecosystem: Environmental > Aquatic > Marine > Intertidal zone > Estuary: Microbial mat ...
TCCCATTCCGAACAGAGCAGTTAAGCCCGTTAGCGCCGATGGTACTACATATCGTGGAAGAGTAGGTCGCCGCCTTCTTATAAGGAAAACCCTAATCATTTATTTGATTAGGGTTTTTTGTTTTTTGATAGATTTTTGATTATAAATTGATCTTAGAAAACTATAGCCTTTAACTGAGATTGAATAAATGGTGAATTTATATAGTTATTTCATTCTGTACTGTAAAGTCTGTATAAAAAATTGTTTCTATATTCAATCAAATCAGCCTTTTTGCTTCTATGACCTTATTTCCTGATGTAGTTTTTGTAAAAATCAGATAGTTATCATCGCTTCCAATTTGACACTTAATTTTTTTCTGAATTTCATTGGTCGATAGTTGGATATTCTTGGCGATAATATTGAGTTGTTTTCCCTTAAATTGATTTTTCAACTGCTTAAAATTGATATTTTTTTCTTGAATGGTACTATAAACTTTACCTGGAAAGCTATGAATCAAAGTGTTGGATGTGTATATATGTGAATTGGTCTCTAATTTTTTTAAATAATATTTTTGACTCAAAAAATCATAATAACCCGATTTCATAATACTTGAATTAAACTCGTATAAGTAGTTTTCACTCGGTGATAATTCAGTGTCAATATTACGTTGTAAGTCATTTTTAATGACTTGATAAGAATACTTTTTTTTAGATGTATGATTATAAAGTTTGATGGTTGTATCATTTTTCTTTCTCCAATCGATTATCCATAATAACTCTTTTACTTCATTTTTTACTGAGATGATATGTAATTCCTTTATCCCTCTTAGTTCAGTGTATCCAACATCAATGTCGTACATAGGGGATGTTTTGATCATTAGACAATTTGATTTTTTTTCTAATAATTCCATATGATCCAGTACATTTGGCAAAGAGTCTTCGAGCATAAAAATTTTCTCATTTTTTGCTCTCCTGGACGGGTCAACGTAAATCCATTCAAATTTTAAATTTGTTTTTCTTAAAAATTTAATTGAATCAAGATTTAAAACCTCTATATTCTTTATCTTATAAATTTTGAAGTTATGTTCTGCAATTTCACTTAAGTTTTTATCAATTTCAGCATAATGTAACTGATTTATTCGTTTTGAAAAATAAACGTCGTCTACACCAAAGCCGCCAGTAAGGTCAAAAAGAGAATCTCCGAAGACTATCTTAGCTTTATGGTTTGCCGTAATTTCTGAAGATGTCTGCTCTAAATTTAAATTTGGAGGATATATTATATTAGTGGCTTTAAACCAGCTTGGAAGTTTTTTTCTAGCTTTTCTTCGCCCTAAAATCTGATTGACAATCAACTTGGAGTCTATATCAAAAGGAATTCCTTTTAATATCAGGTCAGGTATAGATGTATGAATGTTATCATCAATAAATTTTAGCACTTCAGGAGAGACTATCTTTTCAAATTTATCTTCTGATTTCATATAATGCTATACCTAAAGATTGTGAAACATTCAGACTTGAATTTCTACCATACATATTGATATGATAAATATGATCTAGCTTTTGCATCAACATTTCATCAATACCGTGTTTTTCATTACCTACTACTATCAACACCTCGTTTAATTGAAGAGATTTTATAGTTCGAATAGGTTGACTTGTATTAGTAATTTCTATCCCTACTTTAAAAGCTACATTTGTCTCGAAAATTGGATCAAGGTCTTTATAAAAACGAATGTCGATATTTTTCTCAGTAGACCTTGCAGTCCTCTTAAAACGATTGCTTGCAAGCTCTCCCTTATTGTTTTCATGAATCCAAATTGTGGCTACACCAAAAGCCTCTGCATTTCTAAAGATACTTCCTAAATTGGCCGGACTATTCATTTCATCCACTAATACATCAATCTTTGTCGTGGAAGGCGTGTCAAATTTGGTTTGATGATGCTGTAATTGTTTATCTTTCATATAGGTTGCTAACGATGAAAAGCATAAGTCAATAAATTCGCTCCCATTTTTAAAGCTTCAAGTCTTACTTCCTCCGGGTCTCCGTGAACTGATGGATCTTCCCACCCATTGCCTAAATCACTTTCATATGTAAAAACTACCATCAATCTGCCGTTATCATCTTCAATTCCGAAGGCTTGAGCAGGCAAACCGTCATGTTCATGGATCTTAGGTAATCCTTGTTTAAATTCAAACTTGATTGAAAAAAGCGGATGATCACTAGAAATTTTTTTTAATGGTCTATTTGGAAATACTTTCTTAATAGCTTTTCTGAAATAAGGATCCAGACCATAATTATCATCTGCATGTAAAAATCCACCGCTCAACAAATATGTTCTTAAGTTTTCAGCAGCCTCGTCAGAAAAATAAATATTACCGTGGCCTGTTAAATGAACAAAGGCATAATTGAAAAGTTCCGGATCTTCAGGACTTACTTCTTTTACATTTTTATCAATTTTACTATTTGTTTTTGAATTAACGAACTGGATCAGGTTTGGTAAAGACGTAGGATTACTATACCAATCTCCACCACCATCGTACTTTAGCAAAGCGATTTGCTGTCCATAGACATTAAAAACACTACATATTAAAAAGAGAATAGTACCTATTTTCATAAGGATTGAATTAAATTGGTAGTATGGCAGGCCACCAGACCTGCAGTCTCTGTTCTCAATCTAGAATCAGACAGAGAAACGGCTTTAAAGTCTTTAGAGTGAGCTAGTTGAATTTCATCAGCTGAAAAATCGCCTTCAGGACCGATAAGTATTGTATTTTTGGACAACACACATTTAGATAGGGGAGCTTTAGGTTCATTTTCACAATGAGCTATCAATTTATTAGTATTTAATGGTGAATCAACGAAATCTGAGAATGTTGTCAGATCATTTAATTTTGGAAGGAATGTGTTTAAAGACTGTTTCATTGCCGATAATAACACCTTCTGATAGCGTTCCCATTTAATAACTTTTCTTTCACTATGATCACATAACAAAGGAGTTATTTCTTGTATACCTATCTCAGTCGATTTTTCCAGGAACCATTCAAACCTGTCATTAGCTTTAGTAGGAGCTATGGCTATGTGTAAATAAGTTTTTGTGGAGTCGCTTTGCTCTCGCTTTAGTACTTCTATTTCACATTTTTTAGGATGATTATTTGTCAGAATTCCTTCAACAAGTAACCCCTTTCCATTAGTTATATACACATTGTCTCCAATTTGTTTTCGAAGAACTTTTGCGATATGCCTGCTTTCTTCAGCACCAACCTGTATCAGTTCATCAGTAGTGTCAAAATCAGAGTCGTAAAACAGTTGCATTATTTCGTAGTTTCTAAAACTAATATTTCTTCTATCATTTTAGGTGAGTAACTTTTTAAGACTAAGTAGTACCATTTCATTTGATCTAAATCCACCTTAAATATTTCATTAGCAGCTCTCATACTGGATAAGGATGCATTTTTAAACTGTTCTGGTACACTGTTGCTCTTAAACCAGCCAGAATCTCCACCTCGGTTTCTATTCAAATCCATAGAATATCGTTGAGCAAGATTTTCGAATTTTCTTGTTTTAGAAAGCTTGAGGATCCTATCTCTTAAGGCATCCAAATCCTCATAGGGCATTTGCTTGCCATCTAGGAAAATATAATTTAATCGATAATGTTCAACATCCATTTTTTTTAAGACGGTAAGTTTTTTCTTAGTAGCTCTTTTTAGGGTAATACTTCCACCTTCCCTTAATTCAAAAAGCCTGTTAGCTAAGTTAGAATTATGCTTTTCTTTATTAAACACTGATAATGTGCCTTGAGACTTATATTTTGCAATTTGTTTTTTAGAAAATCCAAAATCTCCAAAAACATTGTTATTATATTGAAATAAATGGTTTTGACCACTTACTTGTAAAGACATTAAAAATAGGATAAAGAATAGTGTTCTCATGAGTTAAAATTAAATTGCATAGCGAGCTTTTGAAGCTGTTGCAAGACTTGTAAATTGGTTTTTTATATATTTATGATAGCCAACAATTCCAATCATTGCGGCATTATCTGTGCAGTATTCAAATTTTGGAATATGAACAATCCATTCGCTTTTTTCTTGCTGTTCTATTAGTGCATTTCGAATCCCGGAGTTGGCAGAGACACCACCGCCAATAGCTATTTCTTTAATATTCGTTTCTTTAACAGCTTTTTTCAACTTAGATATTAAAATATCGACCACTTTATATTGGAATGAAGCGCATAAATCTTCTAAATTGTTAGCAATGAAATCAGGATCTTCATTAGTTTTCTTTTGCAGGAAGTAAAGAACCGAAGTTTTTAATCCACTGAAGCTAAAATTAAGGCCTTGTACATTGGGTTTTGCAAATTGAAATTTATCAGGATTTCCCCGTTTTGCAAGCTTATCAATTTCAGGACCCGCAGGATAAGGTAGCTGAAACATTTTTCCGCACTTATCAAAAGCTTCTCCAATAGCGTCATCCAGAGTTTCGCCAATGACTTCCATATCAAAGTAGTCTCTTACGTTTACAATTTGGGTGTGCCCACCACTAATAGTTACTCCCAAAAATGGAAATTCTGGCATTTTGATATCATCGTCTTTAATGAAATGCGCCAGCAGGTGAGCTTGCATATGATTGACCTCTATAAGTGGTATATCTAATGCCAGACTTAATGATTTTGCAAAAGAACTGCCTACAAGTAATGATCCCATAAGTCCGGGACCTCTGGTAAAGGCTATTGCAGAGAGGTCTTTTTTTGAGATATTAGCCTGCTTTATAGCTTGATCTATTACTGGGACGATATGCTGCTGATGCGCTCTGGAAGCTAATTCTGGAACTACACCCCCATAGGCTTCATGAACTTTCTGTGTTGCAACAACATTACTTAACACCTTATCGTTAAGAAAGACAGCGGCAGAAGTGTCATCACAGGAGGATTCTATTCCTAAAATATATATTTTCTTCTGGTGTGGCATGATTTTAATCTCATAGTCTTTTGAATAGCAAATCTAAATAAATTTGTGGCTTGCTTGAAGGCATTTAGGATTAGTATTTGATATATCTTTGAAAAAAATAAAAATAGAGTGCTCAGTAAAATTTGGAATTTTATCAAAAAAGTTTTTACCGGCCTTCTATTGCTGTTTTTACTTGCCATTTTAATTTTTCTAATTCCTCAGGTCCAGACTTATCTTGGTAAACAACTCACACAAGATTTTAATCAAACTTATCAAACCGATCTTAAGGTTAATGGTTTAAAAATAAACTATAAAGGAAATATTGAGCTTCAAGAACTTCTATTGAGGGACGATTATCAGGATACAATCATCTATGCTCAATCCTTACAAACCTCATTGGTCAATTTATTGAATATTTCTGGTAGTAATTTGCATTTTTCCAATACAGAATTTTATCGATTAAAATTTAAATTGAAGCAATACAAAAATGAAGATTATGATGAATTTACCAAGTTTTTATCTAAGCTAGAAGATACCACTTCTACATCTTCAAATAGTCCTTTTCAGCTCAAAATCAACAGAGCTATAGCCTATGAAAGTGAATTTATTATAATTGATGAAAACGTAAGTTCAAAGCCAAACTTTTCGATCAAAAATTTAGACTTCAATTTATCTAATTTTAAACTTATTGGGCCCGATTTAAATTTTCAAATGAGAAAAATGTCGGGTATGCTTAAGGAAGGTATAATCGTAGATGATTTCAGTACTAAATTTAGTTATACTCCTCAACATATGGATTTTCAAAATTTAATCCTTGAAACCCCTTATTCTTATATTCAGGGAGATTTAAAATTTGATTATGAGCGTGAAGACCTTAAAAATTTTCTTGATCAAGTCGATATAGATGCTCGTTTTAGACCTTCCCAAATATCAACTACAGACTTGAGAAAATATTATGATGGATTTGGCTATGCCCAGCAAATCAATCTTGAGGGTCGTGCAATTGGTCAACTCAACAATCTCACCTTATCATCATTAGAGTTTGAAGGACTAGAAAACACAAGTTTTAGAGGGGACCTACTGCTGATTAATTCTTTTGGTAGATCTGCTTTCAAAATGGATGGTTATTCTATAAATTTAACTACAAGCTATAAGGATTTAATAAGCTTATTTCCAAGAGATCTCAAATCTAATTTGCCTCTGTATTTTCAAGAGTTTGGTGTTACACAACTCAACGGTAAAATAGAAATTTCTAAAAATAATCTATTTTCTGCTATAGAACTTTCAACAGAATTAGGTGGAGCTTACATCAATTTAAATTTTAATAACTATCAAAATATAGAAAAGGTTGAATACACTGGTTTTGTTGATGTGACAAGATTTGATTTATCACGCTTTTTTAAGTCTAAAGTTCTGGGTAATTCTAGCTTTTTCTTAAATGTAACCGGTAAAGGTTTTACTAAATCCTCTTTAAATACATTGGCTCTTGGTAAAATAAATTCGATCGATATAAATGATTATGTTTATAAGAATATTGAACTTAACGGGAATTTAAAAGCTCCATATTTTAATGGAAGTCTTAAAAGCTTTGATCCAAATTTTTTATTTTCTTTTGAAGGTTTAATCGATGCTTCACAACAGCTAAATGCCTTCGATTTTGATGCAGATATTGAGTATGCAGACCTAAGCGCTTTAAACATTGTTAAAAATGATACACTTGCAGATTTTAATGGAATCCTGAAGGTGGATTTAAAGGGTAATACAATCGATGAGTTAGAAGGTCAGCTCAGTTTTAATTCATTTACCTACGAGAATTCTGAAGAGAAATATGATTTTGAAGATTTGATAATTGAGTCATCATTCTTGGAAGCTAAGCAGACTATTAGCATAGAGAGTCCTGATGTCATAAGCGGAACATTTGAAGGTGAATATAAACTGACTTCATTACCAACACTTTTTTCTGATGCTATCGAAAATTTATACTTTGAAAGCGAATACGATTCTTCAGAAGTCTATCAATACGTTGACTTCGATCTTAATATTTATAATAAGATCATTGAAGTATTTTTTCCTAAAATTCAGGTAGCTCCAAATACATTTATAAGAGGAAGCCTAAACGCTAGTGAAAATGACTTTTCTTTAAATTTCAGATCACCTCATTTAGACATCTATGGTAATTCTTTTGATAAAATCAATATTCAAATAGACACAGATAGTCCACTTTATAATTCTTATGTAGAAATTGAAAAGATTGTAACATCTTATTATGATATTTCAGATTTCAATATGATTAATGTTAATCTAAATGATACCCTTTTTGTTAGAACGGAATTTAAGGGAGGAAAACTCCAGCAAGATAATTTTAATCTTAGCCTATACCAAACAGTTAATACTAGCGACAAGTCTACATTTGGATTTAAACGTTCCAGTATAATATATAATGATAACCTATGGTTTATCAATAGAAAATCTGATAGCCATAATAAAGTTGATATAGAGAGAGGCTTTCAAAATTTTGACTTGGATTCTATTTTGATATCAAGCGGTGAACAATCAGTTTTACTAGATGGTATGTTGAGAGATTCTACTTCTAAAGATTTGAATTTTCAGCTTAGCAACCTTCAATTAGCAGATATAATTCCTAGACAGGATAGCTTAGACTTAAAAGGAACCCTTAATGGAGATTTGGAAATTTATCAGAAGGATAATTTATATGCACCAAATCTAAATGTGGCTATTAAGGATTTTGAATTCAATACTGTGAAATATGGAGAGTTTATGCTTGAGGTAGATGGAAATAAAGATTTAAGTTCTTTTAATATTCGCTCAAAATTGCTCAAAGACGATGAATCTTTATTTGAAGCAACAGGCTCTGTATTTAGTGTAGAAAATGATCAATACTTCGATGTGGATGTCGATTTGAATGAATTTGATATTAGTGCTTTTAGTGATTTTGGAAAGGATGTAATTTCGAAAATAAGGGGCACAGCTACCGGTAGCTTTGCTGTTACTGGTAAAATTAGCGATCCTTTTTTTAATGGAGAATTAAAATTGAAAAAGGCTGGCTTGAAGGTTCCTTACCTTAATATTGATTTTGATTTTGAAAATAATGCAAGCATTAGTTTTGACAACAAAGATTTTGTATTTAATGATATTGAAGTCACTGATGTCAAGTACAAAACTAAGGGTATTCTAGATGGTAAAATAAGTAACGAGAATCTGGAAGACTGGTTTCTTGATCTGAATTTGGCGTCAGATAATTTAGTAGCGCTTGATACTGAATTTAAAGAAGGTGATTTATATTATGGTACAGCATTTATAGATGGAAATGCGTCTTTAGCAGGACCAGTAGATGAAATTGAAATCAACGTAAATGCAACTACCCAAAAAAATACAGTATTTAAGATTCCTTTGGATGACTCAGAATCCTTAGGTGATAACTCGTTTATATATTTTTTATCGCTAGACGATAAGCTTTCCAAAGAAGCAGGTCGTAAAATTGAATTAAGAGAAATAAAAGGACTTAGTCTAAATTTTGACCTTGATATTACTAAGGATGCAGAAGTAGAAATTGTTGTAGACCCTGTAAATGGAAGTAGCTTAAAAGGTAGGGGAGCAGGTACGTTATTGATAGAAATCAATACGAATGGCAAATTTAACATGTATGGTGATTTTGTGGCTTATCAAGGAGAATATAATTTTAAATATTCTGGCTTAGTTCAAAAACGATTTGAAGTAGTTCCTGGATCAAACCTCACATGGAATGGAGATCCCGTAAGAGCAAATATAGACGTACAGGCAAAATATATAACAGAAGCAAACCCAGCTATACTTCTAGAAAACCCAACTGTAAATAGAGAGATTCCTGTTGAAGTGCTTATCAATCTTGGAGGGCAAATTATTCAGCCCGATATTGAATTTAGTTTAAATTATCCTAATCTATCTTCTGTTGTAAAAAGCGAGTTAGAATATAGAGTCCAGGGAAGAGAAAATACTGAGCTCCAGGCTTTGTCCTTAGTTACACAAGGTACATTTTATAGTCAAGCTGGATTAGGCCAAAATGCTATTACAGGAAATTTGATAGAAAGAGCCTCTGGAATTGTAGATGATATTATCTCAAAAAAGGATAATAAATTTAAGCTTGGGCTAAACTATCAACAAAATGATAGGAGTTTAACTCAAAATAATCTTGCAGATCGTGTAGGTCTTTCAATAAAGACCAGGATTAGCGATAGAGTTCTTATCAATGGTAGATTTGGTGTTCCAGTAGGAGGAGTTACAGAATCTGTGGTATTTGGTAACGTAGAGGTAAATTTCTTACTGAATGAAACTGGAAGTTTAAGAGCAAGTGCTTTCAATAGAGAGAGTGATATTCAATTTATTGGAGAAGAACTTGGTTACACTCAAGGTATCGGGCTAAATTATACTGTAGACTTTGACAACTTCGAAGAATTAATCAAAAAGATATTGAATAAAGATTACAAAAAGCAAATAAAGGAAAAACAAAATTCAAAGGACGATAAAAACACTATCGAATTACCCTCTTACATTGTGTTTCCATCTAAAAACAATTAGTTGATTATCTTTTTCCAAAATAGGATTATAACGCACAGTGATCCAACAAATAATAGTGCAGATATACTAAAAAGTAATGTGTTATTATAGATAAGATATCCAGTTGCAAACAACACAGCATATACTCCAACAACACCGGCAATAAAACCTAAAATTTTATATCTGAAATTTTTAAACTTGTCATCTTCAAATACTTTAGCTTCAAATGATTTGATTTTTTCTTTACTTGATGCTTTAGTAAGTAAAGTAATACTCACCCAAATAATTGTAGTGACTAATACACCAATGATGAGTTCAATATGTGAGTCAAGTTGCCAAAATTGATTTTTTTTCCCGATAAAAAATATGACTGCAATGATAAATGAAGATAACATTGCTGCAATTTCACTATAAGGGTTTATTCTATACCAGAACCAGCGAAGTATGAACAATAATCCTGTACCTGCACCAATTTGCAATAGCAAATCGAAGGCTTCTTTGGCTTCTTCAAGGACCAAAGCAAGAAGAGCAGAGCAAACCATCATAATTAAAGTAGATAATCTTCCAATACTAACTTTTTGTTTTTCAGATGCTTGAGGTTTTATGAACCTAACGTAAAAGTCATTGACAACATAACTACTTCCCCAGTTTAGATGCGTTGAGATTGTACTCATAAAAGCAGCGATTAAGGAGGTAACCACTAAACCTAACAATCCCCCTGGTAAATAGGAAAGCATGGCTGCATAAGCAAGATCGTTTTTGATATAATCTTTACTTAAATCTGGAAAAGCTAAGGCAAGACTTTGTAAATCTGGATAAATAACAAGTGAAGCTAAACCAATAATTATCCAAGGCCAGGGCCTCACCGCATAGTGAACTACTGTAAATAACAGTGTGGCTAACGTAGCATGCTTCGTGTTTTTAGCTGCAAGCATGCGTTGCACAATATACCCACCTCCGCCAGGCTCGGCCCCAGGATACCAAACACTCCACCATTGAACAGCCAAGGGAACAATAAGTATAGGTACATACACACTAGGGTTTGAGAAATCTGGAAAAATTGAACTTTTAGCATCGACTTCCTGAAAAGATAAAAGCTGCTGTAAACCACCAATTTCTGGCATATCAACGATATATATAGTTGCCCATATACTTCCAGACAAGGCAATTGCAAACTGAATAAAATCAGTAAGAATAACTCCTCTAAGTCCACCAAGCATTGAGTATAATACAGTGACGGTGCATGAAATAACCAAAGATTCTATAGCTGAAAAATTAAACATGACATGTCCAATTTTAATAGCTGCCAGACATACGGTAGCCATGATAACTATATTAAAAAATACACCTAAATATATGGCCCTAAAGCCTCTGAGGAAGGCTGCACTTTTACCACTATACCGAAGTTCATAAAATTCTAAATCTGTTGATATTTCACTTTTACGCCAAAGTTTAGAATAAAAGAAAACGGTGAGCATACCGGTAAGGAGGAAACTCCACCAGACCCAATTGCCATAGACACCGTCATTTCTTACTATACCTGCAACGAGACCAGGAGTATCTGCTGCAAATGTCGTGGCAACCATTGAAATTCCAAGGAGCCACCAAGACATATTTCTACCAGATAGAAAAAAGTTTTTAGCACTTTTTCCACTGGTTTTAGAGGCATAAAAACCGATCCCAAGACTAGTTACAAAAAAGGCAGTAATAATGGTCCAATCCAGGGAGCTTAATAGCATGTCTTAGGCTTTATAAGCAATTACACTTATTTCTACATTAGCATTTTTAGGAAGTCTGGCGACCTGAACAGTTTCTCTTGCGGGAGCTAAGTCATCATTAAAATAACTTCCGTAAATCGAATTGATTTTAGAAAAATTATCCATATCAGAAATATAAATTGTAGACTTTATGATATCCTCAAACTCAAATCCAGCCGCTTTCAAAATGGCATCTAAGTTTTGCATTACTCCTTTAGTTTCTTCTTCAATTGAGTCTGGCTTGAATAAGCCAGTGTCAGGATCTAGAGCAATCTGGCCAGAAGTATATAAAAATCCATGCACCAAGATTGCCTGATTGTAAGGTCCAATTGGTGCAGCAGCCTTATTGGTTTTAATTATTTTTTTCATGCTGATTTATCTTAAAGTTCTATCAGGTTCTCTGTTTCTATCATATTTTACATCTTGTAGGATATTAGATTTAATCCCGATGAAGAAGAACCATGATCTTCTAATCCCAAAAGGGGTCCAGTTAAAACTCATTTGCCAGCTTTTTAAATCTTTAGCAAACCTTAGTTGTGTAAAAGTAAATCCTTTATTTTTAATATCATAGCCCGAAGATACCCCAACTTTCCAAGTTGGTGAAAGTTCAACGTCACCTGAAAACATAATTGAGTGAGAACTGATTTCATCTTCTCTGGCTAGATTAGAATAAGTCATCGTGTAAGATAAATTCAAATTCCAGGGAATGGCATAATTATACCTTTCATTTTCATCTTCTACAGGTTCTTCATTAGGATCTGGCCTGTTCATCATCTCACTACTACCAAAAAGATCATCAGGACGTCCACCATTTCTAAAACTTTCAGAATCGAATTCTTCATCATCTTCCTCTTCTTCATCTTCGTCCTGCTTTTGAAAATCTTTGTTTGAAAAAGAGTAACTAAAACTAGCATTACCTCTAGTCAGTCTAAATAAGCTTCCGCCATTATTAATGTTGAGTGTGTTAGTTCTTCTATTGTTACTATTCAATGCATAGAGATCTAGAGTACCTAAAAAATTTATAGCTAACTTATCTTTGAGGATAGGGAGTGTTCCTCTTACAGCTATAGGACTTAAATTGAGAGAATCTGCTGTTAGGTCATAATTTGCATTTAATCCAAAATTACTCAGCAAACTTCTTTTTTCAAATCGATCATCTCCAGTGAGGGTTGAATCTTTTTTTCTAACTTTTGCTTCGATATCGTTGGTTAAGCCAAAAGATAAACTACTTGAAAAATTATTTCCAGGTGCGCCATTCAGAGTACCCTCAAATCTGGAAAATTCTACGACCTCGTCCTCGAGCCCACCAACACCAGTTCTGGTGTATTCATCGTAATACTGGTCAAATGCGGGACTAATATTATAAGAAACAGAAGGTCTTATAACATGCCTTATCGCTTTTATCTTTTTATCCTCACCGAAGTCAAACAAGCCATAAACTGTTGTTCCTACAGAGGTAGAAAAATCATAAGTTCTGTAAGAGTCGAATCCATTAATAGTATCAACCTCTACTTCTCTTAACTGCTCGTCAAAGCGTTGATCGAATGTTTTTAAGGTCCAAACTTCATTAAAATTTGCAGTAGTACTTACACTAAAATGATCAAATATCTTAAAATTTGTAGCTAAAGGAATAGTATGTCTTGCACCTACATCTGCACCTTCAAACATTTCTGGACGGAAGAATAATGAATCTGTGGTAGAAATTCTGTTTTCAGCTCTTAAGTTGTATTGTAAGTTAATATTTTGTATAGCCCCTTTTTTAGTTCCAGTTTTTGGCTGAAACGGAAAAACTCTCCCAATGCTAAATTGTAAGGTAGGCAATGTTAAGTTGATAACTTCTGTGTTTGTATTTTGGTTGTGAGTTGCCGAGATATTGAGATTCATTGCCGGTTCAGTATCAAAAGTTTTTGAGTAAGAAACCGAAGAGTTTAAGGTGTTATTCAAAAAATTTCCTGTGTTACTTTGATTGACAGATTGTTGATAAAAATCACTAGACCCAAGGTTTACAGATGCAGAAAACCTGGATGAAGGACTAGCTTTTTGATCTTGATTATGAGTCCATCTTATATTGAAAACTGTGGTCTCGCTAAAATTCGGAAAGCCTCGTTCCTCAAGAAGTAATTTCTCGTATCGTAAAGCCATATTTCCGCTATAGCGATAGCGAACATTATAATTGCTTTCCATTCTTAAGCCGTAACTCCCGTTGGTATAATAATCACCTTGAACTGCTAAATCAACCTTGTCACTTATTGCAAAATAGTAGCCGCCATTCATTAAGAAAAACCCTCTATTTCGATTTTCACCATAGGCAGGAATAATAAATCCCGAAGACTGTTTGTCTGTTAATGGAAAATAACCAAAGGGCAAGCCTAAAGGAGTTGGTACGTCTGCAATGTACATATTGACGAATCCCGTAACAATTTTACTATCGGGCACGAATTTAATTTTGCGAGCAAAGAAATAGTAATCTGCATCATCCACATCTTCGGCAGTCGTAAACTTTGCGTTGGCCAAATAATAAATCGAATCATTTTGCCTCTTAGAAATTTCACCTTTCACCTTAAAGCCTCCCTGTTCTGTTCTTGAATTAAAAACTAGAGCCTTTTGTGAATCAAAATTAAATATCAAACTATCCGGTTCTACCAGATTATTGCCTTGTTTAAAAGTCGGGGATTGGGTATATGCTCCTGTAGAATCAATTATACCAGCGGCAAATACTTCCTTAGTGGCATTATCCAATTCAATTCTTCCTGCCTCAATAGTCATGTCTCCATAAACGATTTTGGCCTCGTTATACAGGTACATCTTGTTTTGTTGCTTCGAAAGTCTTTTGTAGTCTTTAGCGTAAGCATCTACGACATCGGTAAGTGTTTCTTTTTTTTTGACACTTTGTTGTTGAACTATCGTATCTCCAATAATATATTTTATACGCTGAGTTATAGAATCAACTTGGTTATTGATTAAAAAGCCAAAATCTATATCTTTATTATTTTGTGGTTCTTTTTCTTGACCATAGAGACTAAAGTTACATAGAAGAGCAGTCCAAAAAAGTATGTGAAGTAAGTTTGTACGCAATGCTTTTAGTACTATTTTTGTAAAAAGAAGTCAATTTTTAGAAGTCCCAAAATTACATTTTATTTTAATGCTTCCGAAAAAAGTTTCGATTAACATCAACAATTAAAAATTTCATGTTTAGACAGAACTCTTATCCAAGGCTTATATTGCTTTTTCTTATTTTCGGTTTTACTATCAATTTAGGATACGCACAAATCGATAACAACAAATTTGTTGTGGTCATTGACGCCGGTCATGGTGGTAAAGACCCTGGTAATAGAGGAAACGGATATTATGAAAAAGATATCGCTTTAAAAATAGCCTTGAATGTAGGTGAACAACTGGAAAAATACCAGGATATAAAAGTAATTTATACGAGAAAGAATGATGTTTTCATCCCATTAGATAAACGTGCAGAGATTGCTAATAATGCTAAGGCAGATCTCTTTGTTTCAATTCATTGTAATGGAGTTGCAAACAGTACTCCATCTGGCACAGAAACGTTTGTACTTGGACTTCATAGAAATGAAGATAATTTAGAGATCGCCATGAAGGAAAATGCGGTAATTAAGTTTGAAGATGATTACGAAGTTAAATATGATGGTTTTGACCCTACATCTCCAGAATCCTACATTGGTTTTACAATAATGCAAGAGGAATTCCTAGACCAAAGCGTACTTTTGGCCAATTTCGTTCAGAATCAATTTCAAAGTACTTTGAATTTTAAAAATAGGGGGGTAAAACAAGCAGGTTTTTTGGTTTTGAGAGAAACTTATATGCCAAGTGTATTAATAGAAACAGGCTTTTTAACCAATAAGATTGAAGGAGCCTTTCTAAATTCTGCAAAAGGACAGGAACAACTTTCTGATGCCATTGTGGATGGTATCAATAATTATAAAAATATTATCAATGTAAAGGCCTTAGAATCAGAATTGAGTGAATATAGAGTGAGCTCTAGCGATGTTATAGAGGACTTCTCATCTATCACTTTTAAAATTCAACTTGCTGCAAGTTCAAGAAAAATTGACCCTAGTCCTGAGAACTTCAAAAGGTTAAGCCCAATTTCACGCCTCAAGGAAAATGATCTTTACAAGTATTTATTTGGTGAGACCAACAATTATATGAGTGCTCAAACTTTAAGAGATAAAGCTAAGGCAGAGGGCTATACATCAGCATTTATTGTTGCATTTAATTCTTCTGGTAAAAAAATATCAATAAAAGAAGCATTAGAGACTAGAACTAATAACTAGTTTTGATTAAAGTTTACTACATTTGAACAAAACTAAAACCCTTGAAAAAAGAACTTAAAGTAGGTATTCTCGCTATAGTAGCAGTGGGATTGCTCATATTTGGATATAATTTCCTTAAGGGGAATAATGTATTTAATACATCAAGAGTATTCTATGCAGTTTACGATAATGTGGAAGGTTTAAGTCCTTCTGCACCAGTTTCTATTAATGGATTTCAGGTAGGTACAGTTACAGACATCAGTTTTATAGATTCTGGAAAGCTTTTGGTAACCTTAAATTTAAACAGCGATTTTGAATTTTCTAATAAAAGTGTAGCACAAATTTATGGTGGAGGGCTTATTGGTGGAAAATCTATGCAAATCAAACTCGATGATGATGTGAGTGAACTGGCTCAATCTGGAGATACTCTTCAGTCTTCTGTAGAAGAAGGTCTAATAGAACTAGTTAATGAAAAATTAACTCCACTCAAAGAAAAAATTTCTGGAGCTGTAGTAGAGGTGGATACTCTTTTAAACTCCATTAATTTTATTTTGGATGATGAAACCAGAACTAATTTGAAGGAGTCGATTGAAAATTTGAATGGTACTTTAGCTTCTCTTAATTCTTCATCATCTGATATTGAGATCTTATTAAATGAGAATTCAGAACAGATTAATACGACAATAGATAATTTCAATAATACTTCAAAAAACATATCAGTTTTATCCGATTCTTTGTCTAAAATTGAATTCAATAGAATCATTAAAAATGCTGATGAAACACTGTTAAACCTTAATGAAATTTCAAATAAATTGAATAATGGCGATGGTAGTTTAGGTAAATTACTTAACGATGAACAGATGTATCAGAACATCGAAAACGCCACAAAAGAAATGGAAGAACTCATAAGGGATATTAAATTGAATCCTAAGCGTTACGTCCATTTCTCTGTATTTGGTAGAAAAGATAAAGATTACGAAAACCCTGAAGAATAAAAATGATGTTAGAATTTTTGCCACAAATTTTATTTACAATCACGTTAGCTGGAGCAATAGTATTTTTTGCAAAAAATGTGTCCTCTTTGAAGCGTAATATTAATCTCGGAAAGGATGTAGATCGCACAGATCATAAAGATAAAAGATTCAAAAAAATGATGAGAGTGGCCTTAGGCCAATCCAAAATGGTTACTAGACCGATAGCTGGTATTCTTCATATCATTGTTTATGTAGGATTTATTATTATCAATATAGAAGTCCTAGAAATTATAATAGATGGAGTTGCTGGTACTCACAGAATTTTTGGATTTCTGGGTCCTGTCTACGATTTTCTAATCGGTAGCTTCGAGATATTAGCCTTTTTAGTGTTAGTAAGTGTTATTATCTTTTGGTTGAGACGAAATGTGATGAATATCAAACGATTCTTGGCCAGAGAGTTGAAAGGATGGCCAAAAAATGATGCCAATTACATTCTTTATTTCGAAGTAGTACTAATGGTATTATTCTTAACGATGAATGCTGCTGATTACCAGCTGCAATTGGAAGGAGCTCCTCATTATGCGAGTGAAGCAGGTATTATGGGTTCTTTTCCTATTAGTCAATTTTTACTTCCATTGATTGATGGTATGAGCGTTGAGAGCCTTATCATTCTTGAGAGAACTGCTTGGTGGCTTCACATTATAGGTATTCTGATTTTTCTGAATTATCTCTACTATTCTAAACATCTTCATATTCTACTAGCGTTTCCAAACGTTTACTTTTCAAACCTTGAAGAATTAGGAAAGTTCAAAAATTCAGAGGCTGTGACTAATGAAGTTAAACTCATGATGGATCCCAACGCAGATCCTTTTGCAGAACCTGAAGGTGATGATGAAGAGGTTCCAGAAAAATTCGGTGCTAGTGACGTTCAAGATCTCAATTGGTTCCAATTGTTAAGTGCTTATACTTGTACAGAATGTGGTCGTTGTACCTCAGAGTGTCCCGCAAATCAAACCGGGAAGATGTTATCTCCTAGGAAAATTATGATGGATACCAGGGATCGATTGGAAGAGGTTGGTAAACAGCTAGATAAAGGAGAGGAAGTGTCCACCGATAAACAGTTACTTGATGATTATATAACCCGAGAAGAACTATGGGCTTGTACGACCTGCAATGCCTGTGTAGATGCCTGTCCTGTAGGAATTGATCCATTATCTATTATTATGGATATGAGACAGTATTTGGTTATGGAACAAAGCGCAGCTCCGGCAGAACTGAATAACGCTATGTCTAATATTGAAAATAATGCTGCTCCATGGCCATATAACCAGCAGGACAGATTAGACTGGGCTAAAGAAGAAGCTTAATATGACAGATGCTAATTCAAAAAAAGATGCTAAAGGTCAAACGGTGAGTCCTAGTTTACCTGAAGGCGTTAAAAATTACCTGATTGATATCGATGGGACTGTCACAGATGATGTTCCCAACGAAGAACCCGAAAGAATGGCTACATGCGAACCCTTTCCAGACGCTCTTCGAACTGTTAATAAATGGTATGACGAAGGTCATCAAATTTGCTTTTTCACTTCCAGAGTAGAAGAACACAGAGCGGTTACTGAAGACTGGTTAGATAAAAATGGTTTTAAATACCATAGTCTACTTATGGGAAAACCCAGAGGGGGTAACTACCATTGGATAGATAATCATATTGTGAAAGCTACTCGCTATAAGGGGCAGTTCACAGAACTAGTAGATAAAGAAGAAATTATACAAGTTTTTAAAGACTAAAAGAAAATAAAATGAGTGATACTATGAAAGTGCCTACAATGGCATCTTATTTAGCTGAAGGAAAACGACCAGAAGTTTTATTTTGGGTTGGATGCGCAGGAAGTTTTGATGATAGAGCCAAAAAAATCACTAAAGCTTTCGTCAAAATACTAAATAATATAAATGTTGATTTTGCTGTTTTAGGAACAGAAGAGGGTTGTACCGGAGATCCTGCCAAGAGAGCTGGCAATGAATTTTTGTTTCAGATGCAGGCCATGACCAATGTAGAAGTTTTAAACGGTTATGAAATTAAAAAAATAGTAACGGCTTGTCCACACTGTTTTAATACGATCAAAAATGAATATCCGGCCTTAGGAGGTAATTACGATGTTGTACACCATACTCAATTCTTAAAGCAATTGCTCAATGAAGGTCGCTTAAAAGTAGAAGGAGGTAAATTTAAAGGAAAACGAATTACATATCATGACCCCTGCTATTTAGGAAGAGCAAATGGAGAATATGAAGCGCCAAGGGATCTTTTGAGAAAACTTGAAGTGGAGCTTGTCGAGATGAAGTCCTGTAAATCCAAAGGACTTTGCTGTGGAGCAGGAGGTGCTCAAATGTTTAAAGATGCAGAAAAGGGCGATAAAGAAGTTAACATACATAGAACAGAACAGGCTGTCGAAGTTAAACCAGAAGTAATTGCTGCTGGCTGTCCATTTTGTAATACAATGATGACAGATGGCGTAAAGAACAAAGAAAAGCAAGACGATATCGAAGTTTTGGATGTTGTAGAAATGATTGCAAATGCAGAAGATTTATAAAAATTATGGTAGTAGAGTTTAATGAATTGCCAGATGACGCTAGGGTTTGGATTTATCAAGCTAATAGAGGGTTTAGTCAAGATGAATTAGAAGAGATTAAACCTAAAATTAATCAATTTCTGAAACAATGGACTGTTCATGGAAAAGCCTTGAAAGCTGGGTTCGAAATTAGATATAAGCGTTTTATCATTCTTGGTCTCGATGAATCTCAAGCCAATGCCAGTGGATGTTCAATCGATGCTTCAGTGCATTTTATCCAAAATTTGGAACAGAAATATAATGTGAACCTTTTAGATAAAATGAATGTAAGTTTCAAAAATGGAGAATTTGTCGCTCATAAACCTTTACTCGATTTTAAAAAAATGGTAAAGCAGAAAGCGGTTTCACCTCAAACCATTGTATTCAACAATTTAGTTAATACCAAACAAGAGTATAAAGAATTTTGGGAAGTGCCGATGACAGAAAGCTGGCACAGCCGATTATTATAGAGGATATGATCTTAAGATTTACCTTCAAAGTCATCTTTATGATGGCTTTTTTTTCATTCAATATTGCTTCAGCTCAAAGTAGCCTGTTTGCTGAAGACACCTCTTTACAAAGAAAGTGGGTGGACTCTGTTTACTCAGGTATGAGTTTGGATGAAAAAATAGGTCAATTGTTTATGATTGATGTGTTCACAAACAAATCGGATGTTGAGTTGGATAACCTAAAAAAATTCATAAAGACTCATGCTATTGGTGGAGTTATTTTTTCTAAAGGAAATCCCCACCGTCAAGCAGAATTCACCAATTCAATTCAAAGAGAAAATAATATTCCTTTACTTATAGGAATGGATGCAGAGTGGGGGCTTGCTATGAGATTAGACTCTACTTATGCTTTTCCTTGGAATATGACCTTAGGAGCCATTCAAGATACTTCTTTGGTAAGGCAGGTAGGATATCAAATAGGAAAACATAATAAGCGCCTTGGTGTGCATATAAATTTTGCACCTGTAGCAGACATCAATACCAACCCTGACAACCCGATTATTGGTAACCGGTCTTTTGGAGAAAGCAAAGACATTGTTATTTCTCATTCAGTAGCTTTAATGAAAGGCATGCATGAAGCTGGTATCTTAACAAGTGCCAAACATTTTCCGGGTCATGGGGATACACAACAGGATTCTCATAAAACCTTGCCTACCATTAGCTTTTCAGAAGAACGCATACGAAATATTGAATTACAGCCCTTTAAAGCGCTAATAAAAGAGGGTGTAAGTAGTATAATGGTGGCTCACCTAAATGTTCCTGGCTTAGAAGATACATCAAATCTACCCTCTTCTTTGTCTCCAAAAATTGTTTCTGAGTTGCTTAAAGATGAACTTGGATTTAAAGGTCTGGTTATTACTGATGCTTTAAATATGAAAGGTGTAAGTAACAATAATATTCCAGGTGAGGTAGACCTCAAGGCTTTTCAAGCTGGAAGCGATATTTTACTTATTTCTGAAGATATCCCTAAAGCTATTCAGGTTATTAAAAAAGCCATAGAAAAAGGCGAAATATCTAAAGATCGACTAGCAAACTCTGTAAAGAAAATACTCTACGCCAAGTATAAAGTAGGTTTAAGTAATTTTAAACCAATTGAAACTGAATATCTTATTTCAGAACTCAATTCAAGCGAAAACGATGCGTTGTATCAAAAATCAATGGAGAAAGCTATAACGCTTTTAAAAAATGATCTTGGGCTTCTCCCATTTAATGATATTGACAATTCTAAAACTGGTTATATAGAACTCGGTGATGCTTCTGGAGACGCCTTCTTTTCAAAATTAAACTCCTTTGCTAAAGTTCAAAAAATTCAAAACCTGGATTCCATTAAAAATATAACGTCTAAGTTGGATTACAATCGAATCATCATAGGTTTTCATAGATCAAATTCATCGCCTTGGACAGATTATAAATTTACTCCCTTTGAGATTAGCCTAATTGATAAAATTGCTAAATTGAATAAAGTTATTCTAGTTAATTTTTCAAGACCCTACAGCTTGCTGGGTTTAAAGAGTTATATCAATCTAGATGCAATAATTCAGGCATATCAGAATAGTGATATAGCTCAAGAGGTTGCTGCGCAACAAATCTTTGGAGCTTTAGGAATAGAAGGTAAGTTACCAGTAAGTATTACTCATGCTTTTCCTGTAGGCAGTGGCTATAAAATCAAATCTAATGGTAGATTGGCATACGATTTCTATCAAAATTTAGGCTTTAATTCTGATTTTGAAACTAAAATTGATTCTATTGCTAACTATGCATTAGAAGAAGAAATGACGCCTGGTATGCAAATTTTAATTGCCAGAAAAGGTAAGATTGTTTACGATAAAAATTTCGGCTATCATACCTACGATAAGAAAAGAGCAGTTGAAAGTGAAGATGTATATGATTTAGCCTCGCTTACTAAAATTTTGACCACACTGCCTATACTGATGACGATGCATGAATCTAACAAATTAGATTTAAATTCAACCTTACAGGAATTATTGCCTGAATTGTCATCTAGCAACAAAGCGAATATAAGCGTATTGGATATGCTTTCTCATTATGCAAATTTAAAATCTTGGATCCCATTTTATAAAAAAACATTAAAGGATAAATCTAAGTATTACAAGACTGAATATTCTGAGGAATTTGATACAAAGATTGTTAGCAATATGTATTTGCGTTCAGATTACAAAGACTCTATATATGCTGAAGTAGTTAACAGTGACTTAAGGGAAGAATTAGAATACAAGTATTCGGACTTGCCTTACTATTTCTTAAAAACTTATATAGAACAAGAACTGGAGACGTCTCTAGACACTTTGGCCTACAATTATTTTTATAAGCCTATGGGACTGAATAACCTAAAATTTCATCCTTTACGCCATTTTGATAAAAATAAAATTGTACCTACAGAATTTGATTCGGAATGGAGAAATGAATTGATTCATGGGACTGTGCACGATCAAGGGGCAGCTATGCTTGGAGGTGTAGCAGGTCACGCTGGCTTATTTGGAAATGCAAAAGACGTTGCTTCGTTTATGCAGCTTTATTTGAATAATGGTAAATATGCAGACAAGACCTATTTTACAGCTCAGACTATGGCTACCTTCAACACATGTTATTACTGCGAAGAGGATGTAAGACGTGGTGTAGGCTTTGACAAGCCTCAGCTTGATGATGTTGGGCCAACCTGCGGATGTTTATCTATGTCGAGTTTTGGTCATTCTGGCTTCACAGGCACTTATGCGTGGGCAGATCCAGACGAAGAAATTATTTATATTTTTCTTTCCAACAGAATTCATCCCGATGCTACTAACAGTAAATTAATTGAGGAGGATATCCGGACGAAGATTCAAAAAGTGATCTACGAAAACCTGACTTCAAACCAGTAAATTGAGATTAGTTTAAGATATCAATAGAGATTAATCTTCTATTTTTGGACCACAAGACACCGATACATGAAAATAGCGATAGTTTGTTATCCAACCTTTGGGGGCAGTGGAGTAGTAGCAACAGAACTAGGAATTGCCTTATCCAAAAGAGGTCATGAAATTCACTTCGTTACATACAAACAACCAGTAAGACTTGAGTACCTCAGTCAATCTATCCATTATCATGAAGTATTAGTTCCCGATTATCCTCTATTTCATTATCAGCCTTATGAACTTGCACTATCAAGTAAACTGGTAAGAGTTGTTCAAAAACACGAGATAGATTTATTACATGTTCACTATGCCATACCTCATGCATATGCAGGATATATGGCTCAGCAAATGCTGAAAGAGGAAGGTATAAATCTACCTATGATGACCACTCTTCATGGAACTGATATAACTCTGGTAGGTAGCCATTCCTTTTATAAACCAGCGGTCAATTTTAGTATCAACAGTAGCGATGTGGTGACCTCTGTATCCCAAAGTCTAAAATTGGATACGCTTAAAATTTTTGATATCAAAAAACATATTGAAGTTGTTCCAAACTTTATAGACATTTCAAATTTAAATGAAACTTTTGATGACTGTAAGCGACATATGGTGGCAAACGAAGATGAAAAGGTAATCACTCATGTTAGTAATCTGAGAGAAGTTAAGCGCCTGACCGATGTGATTGAAATTTTCTACAGAATTCAATCAAAAGTCAAGTCAAAATTGGTCATTGTTGGAGATGGACCTGATCGTGAAAAGGCAAGTGTTTTGGCCAAAAAACTCAAAATAAAAAATAAAATTATTTTTTTAGGAAAAAGCAGTGAAGTCGAGCGCATTCTTTGCTATTCGGATTTATTCTTACTTCCTTCAGAAAAAGAGAGTTTTGGTTTGGCAGCTTTGGAAGCTATGGCTCATCATGTTCCTATTATTTCTACAAACGTAGGGGGTTTGCCAGAAGTAAACATAGATGGTGTTTCTGGATATCTTAGTAATATTGGTGACGTTGACGCGATGGCTAATAATGGAATAAGCATCTTATCTGACGAAAACAAGCTAGAAACCTTTAAAAAAGGGGCCAGGAGAATAGCAGAAAAGTTTGACGTTAGCCAAATTGTTTGTCAATATGAAAATCTATATCAAAAAATGATTTAATCATTGATGTTTCTTACATCAAGCGTTTCTGATCTGAATTTATTTTTTCCAAAATCCAGTGTTCTTATTGGGAATGGTATATTGATGTCATTTTGATTATATGCAGATTTAATAGCCAGTACTGCTTCATGCTGTGCTTTATAGACATCTCCTTGATTTCTTACATCAGTCCAAAATCGCAATTGATAATTTATAGAGCTATCTCCAAACTCTGTGTAGTAAAATTCTATTTGTTCACCAGGACGCTGTTCAAAAATATCTTTAATTGCTTTTTCTGTTATTTCTTGTACTTTAGGTAAATCACTTTCATAACCTACACCACAGCTAAGAATTATTCTACCTCTATTGGTTCTACTAAAATTTTTAAAAGGAGAATCTACAATTTTAGAGTTGGGAATAACTACAAGGTTATAATCTACAGTTTGTATAATGACACTCCTTAAATTGATATCAACTACGAAGCCAGTATAATCATTGGTCTCGATCCAGTCTCCAATTTGTAATTTTGGTATAAAACTAATAATCACTCCAGCAAAGGTATTATGCAGGGTACCCTGTAAAGCGAAACCAACAGCCAAACCAACAACACCCGCAGCACCAAGAATTGAGGTAAGGACTGTATTAAGGTTCATGATTCCTAAAGAGAGAAATAGTCCTAAAGCAATTATTATAACTTTAAAAACTTTAACCGATACCGTGCGAATAGAATCTTGAGCCGAACTTTTTCTAAATAGTTTATCAACAAGCTTACTAGAATATTTAGCTATAATTATAAATAGTATAAAGACGACTACAGCTAAAACAAAATTGGGTAGATTCATAACAATAGAATCTACCCAATCTAAAACTTTGGTTTTAAGCTCACCCCAAGATTTCTCGGTTTTTTGAACGATTTGTGAATCTTGCATGATTTACTATGAGTGTTGTTTTTCTTCTTGTTTCATAATCCAAGCGTCTAACATCCAGCTTGTTTTTTCAAGCTCACGGATATAAGCTCCAATAAGGTCTATTGTACCTTCATCATTATCTTTATCGGCTACATCTACAACAGTTCTCATTTGCGAAATTATTTTTCCATGATCGTCCAATAATGTAGCCACCATTTGGAAGTCTTCTATGTCTGAATTCGATTCAGATAAATTTGAAATTTTAAGATAATCTGTCAGATTGCTCTCAGGTTGATAACGTAAAGTAAGTATACGTTCTGCAATCTCGTCAATTTTGACTTGAGCATCATCATACATCTCTTCAAATTGCTCATGCAAATCAAAAAAATTGTGTCCAATTATATTCCAATGAAAATTTCTAAGCTTTTGATAGTATAAATGATAATCAGCCAACAATACATTAAGTTGTTTTACAGTCTCTTTTGTTTTTGATTTATCTAAATTTAGATAATTCATAAAAAATAAATTTTTAGGTTAATGTTTAATTATGCATTTCTTTTATCTGCTGTCTGCATATTCCATGCATCTAGCATCCAACTGGTTTTTTCTAATTCTCTTATATAAGCACCAATAAGATCTATGGTACCTTCATCTCCATTAGAATCAGCAACTTCGATCACTTGTCGCATTTGAGATATTATAATTCCATGATCGTGTAATAAATCTTGCACCATTTCGACATCACTTTTATTACTGGTCGACTCTTTTATATTTGATAATTTGAGATAAGTCGAAAGATTACTTTCAGGTTGAAACCTTAAGGTTAAAATTCTTTCTGCAATTTCGTCCACTTTCAATTTGGCATCATCGTACATCTCTTCAAATTGTTCGTGTAAATCAAAGAAATTATGACCTACAATATTCCAATGATAATTTCTAAGTTTCTGATAATATAAGTGGTAATCTGCCAAAAGAACATTCAATTCCTTTACAGTATTTTTAGTTTTAGATTTATTTAGATTAAGGTAATTCATGTTTATTTTATATTTAATTTATTTAGAATTTGCTCTGATACTTGACCTCCAGATTTTCCATATCCATCTACTAAAACGCCTTTATGACCGTCTGAAGTAGTTATAGCATACAGAATTGAGTTATCTGCAGGATTGGCCATACCTTCGAACCTAAAGTAATGGTCTACTTCAAATTCATGAGCAGGATATTTTATCTTTTTAGATTTATTTTCTAGGTGTTCATTAAGTAGATTTAAATCTTCGGTGTAACCTTTGTCTCTCAAAGCATTCATGGTTTGTGATAACGTATCTTCTTTTTTCATTTTTATCGTGATTTTTTTTAAATGTAGAACCTTATTTCAATGAAATCAAAAATCAAACTTGCTTTAATCTATTTTTAACTATTACCTTTTCTTATTGTTATCTTTTGTATAATAGAAAATACCTAAAGGGAAAGTAAGTAGCAAAAAGATAAATTGTCTGGTGATTATTCCGTACAGTGTTATGCATGCGGCAATAATATATAGCCAAGTAAGTTTTGAAATTTTCATTATTCTATTATTAAGTCTTAAAACAAAAAAAACTCCCGTAAGGGAGTTTTTTATCAAGATTCTTTATCTACTGTCTTTTGGACTTCAATAACAAGTTCGTCCTTATCCTTATCAAAGTCCATGTAAAGGGTATCACCTTCAACTATCGATGAATTGATAATTTTTTCAGCAAGCGCATCTTCAATATATTTTTGAATTGCTCTATTTAGTGGTCTTGCACCGTACTGCTTATCAAACCCTTTTTCAGCAATGTAATCTTTTGCAGATTCACTCAAGCTGAAATTATAACCAACATCTTTAATTCTTGCAAAGAGTTTCTCTAACTCGATATTGATAATTTTTTTGATATCTTCTTTCTCTAAAGCATTGAAAATAACTACATCATCTACACGGTTTAAAAACTCGGGTGCGAAAGCTTTCTTTAAAGCCCCTTCTATTACCTTCTTGGTGTTTTCATCTTCTTGTTGTTTTTGGGATTGTGTCCCAAAACCTACACCCGTTCCAAAATCTTTAAGTTTTCTTGCACCTACATTAGATGTCATAATAATGATCGTATTTCTAAAATCAACTTTACGACCTAAACTATCGGTCAAATGACCATCATCAAGAACTTGTAGAAGCATATTAAAGACATCTGGATGCGCTTTTTCAACCTCATCGAGTAGAATAACTGCGTAAGGTTTACGTCTTACCTTTTCTGTTAATTGCCCACCTTCTTCGTATCCAACGTATCCTGGAGGTGCACCGATTAATCTCGAAACCGCAAATTTCTCCATATACTCACTCATATCTAATCTAATGAGAGCATCATCATTATCGAATAACTCTCTGGCCAGAACCTTTGCCAGTTGTGTTTTACCAACACCAGTTTGACCAAGAAAAATAAATGAGCCAATAGGTCTATTAGGGTCTTTTAAACCAGCTCTATTTCTTTGTATTGCTTTTACAATCTTAGCTACTGCATCACTTTGACCAATCACTTTGTTTTTGATAGTCTCCGGCAATTCTGCTAATTTGTTACCTTCAGTTCTGGCAATTCGCTTCACAGGAATACCAGTCATCATGGAGACGACATCTGCAATATGATCTTCAGTGACTGTTTCTTTATTTTCTTTAGATTCTTTTTCCCAATCTTCTTGAGCCTGCTGAAGATCGTTTTCAATTCGCTTCTCATCATCTCTCAGTTTAGCAGCCTCTTCATACTTCTGCTTTTTAACTACAGAGTTTTTCTCATTCCTGATATCTTCCAATTCTTTTTCAAGCTCCAAGATACGTTTAGGAACATGAATGTTGGTTATATGAACTCGGCTTCCAGCTTCGTCTAAAGCGTCAATGGCTTTATCTGGTAGAAATCTGTCTGTCATATACCTATTGGTCAAAGAAACACAAGATTTTATGGCTTCTTCAGTATACATCACATTGTGATGGTCTTCGTATTTATCTTTAATATTATGGAGTATCTCGACCGTTTCATCTATAGATGTAGGTTCAACGATTATCTTTTGGAATCTTCTTTCTAGCGCACCATCTTTTTCGATATGTTGTCTGTATTCATCTAGAGTTGTAGCACCAATACATTGTATTTCACCTCTAGCTAGGGCAGGCTTAAACATATTACTAGCGTCTAAACTGCCAGTTGCTCCACCAGCACCTACGATCGTATGTATTTCATCGATGAAAAGTATGATGTCGTCATTTTTCTCTAATTCATTCATGACGGCTTTCATACGTTCCTCAAACTGTCCTCTGTACTTTGTTCCAGCTACTAAACTTGCTAGATCCAAAGTCACTAAGCGTTTGTCATAAAGTATTCTTGAGACTTTACGTTGAACAATCCTAAGGGCAAGACCTTCTGCAATAGCACTTTTACCTACACCAGGTTCACCGATAAGCAACGGGTTATTTTTCTTTCTACGACTCAAGATTTGCGAAACTCTCTCAATTTCTTTTTCTCGACCAACAACAGGATCCAACTTACCTTCCTGTGCCATTTCAGTAAGATCGCGACCAAAATTATCCAGAACAGGCGTTTTTGATTTTTTTGAAGATTTTCCTTTCTGGTTTCCAGAATTTCCTAAAGATTCACGACCGGAGTCTCCAGAAGAAGAGGTATCATCAGAAAATGCGTCAGTTGGAGTGTCTAGATAGTCACCATCTTGTGTAATCATAGCTTTAAATTCTTCTTTGACGTTGTCATAATCTACTTTCAATTTATTAAGAAGTTTTGTAGTTGGATCATTTTCGTTTCTTAAAATACATAATAACAGGTGTGCGGTATTTATAGAAGAACTCTGAAAAAGTTTAGCTTCTAAAAATGTTGTTTTTAAAGCTCGTTCTGCTTGTCTGGTTAAGTGGAGATTCTTTTTATCCTGAGATACATCAGCATTAGTATGATCTGAGGGATTTAAAATTTCAACTTTTCTTCTCAACAGTTCCAAATCAATATTCATTGCATCCAGAATGTTAATAGCTTTGCCCGAACCATCTCTTAGCAATCCAAGCATCAAATGCTCGGTTCCTATAAAATCATGACCAAGTCTTAAAGCTTCTTCCTTACTGTATGCAATTACTTCTTTTACTTTTGGTGAGAAATTATCATCCATAGTCTTTATATTTATTAGACATTACTCAAAAATAATACCTTATTGCTGATATCAGCCATTTCAATAGTGAAAATCTTATTAAATATACTTTTTAAAAATTTTGCTATTTAAACTTCACGAGTCTTTAAGGATTTGATAGGTTTTGTATATTTGCTTGGTCACAATACATAGTATTATGACAAAAAAGATTTAGTTATTAATTTAAACTGAAATACATGGCAGACGGTGAACAGCTAATACCGATAAATATCGAAGATGAAATGAAAACAGCTTATATCGATTATTCGATGTCGGTTATTGTTTCTAGAGCACTTCCAGACGTAAGAGATGGTCTTAAGCCCGTTCATAGAAGAGTTCTTTTTGGTATGCAAGAATTAGGAATTTACTCCAATAAATCTCACAAAAAATCAGCGAGAATTGTAGGAGAAGTTCTAGGTAAATATCACCCTCATGGCGATACTTCAGTCTATGACGCTATGGTAAGAATGGCTCAGGAGTGGAGTATGCGATACCAACTTGTTGACGGACAAGGTAACTTTGGTTCTGTAGACGGTGATAGTCCAGCTGCTATGAGGTATACCGAGGCCAGAATGCAAAAGATCAGTGAGGAAATGCTTGCAGATATAGATAAAGAAACTGTAGATTTTGAGTTGAATTTTGATGATACCCTGGAAGAACCTACAGTTCTACCTACACGAATTCCCAACCTTTTAGTAAATGGTGCTAGTGGTATTGCAGTTGGTATGGCCACCAATATGCCACCTCACAACTTAACAGAGGTAGTAAATGGTGTAAGTGCTTACATAGACAATAGAGATATTGAGATCGAAGAACTGATGACTCACATCAAGGCTCCAGATTTCCCAACAGGTGGAATCATATATGGTTATGAAGGTGTAAAAGATGCCTTTATGACAGGTCGAGGACGTGTTGTCATGAGAGCAAAAGCTGAAGTAGAGGAAATAAAAGGCAAAGAGTGTATTGTCATAACTGAAATTCCTTACCAAGTCAACAAAGCAGATATGATTAAAAAAACTGCAGATTTGGTCAATGAAAAGAAAATTGAAGGTATATCGTTGATCAGGGATGAATCTGATAGAAATGGTATGCGTATCGTTTATATACTGAAAAAAGACGCATTGCCCAATGTGGTTTTAAACACATTATACAAGCATACTGCGCTTCAGTCTACCTTTAGTGTAAATAATATCGCACTAGTGAAGGGCAGACCTCAAATGCTTAATCTTAAAGATATCATTTACAACTTTGTAGAGCATAGGCATGAAGTTGTTATCAGAAGGACAAAGTATCTGCTTCGAAAAGCTGAAGAGAGAGCTCATATTTTAGAAGGTTTAATCATAGCGTCAGATCATATTGATGAAGTTATAGCGCTTATAAGAGGATCTCAAAATGCAGATGAGGCACGAGAAAAATTAATTGAGCGTTTCAAACTTACCGAAATTCAGGCTAAAGCTATCGTAGAGATGCGATTGAGACAGCTCACAGGTCTAGAACAGGATAAACTGAGGTCTGAGTATGAGGATCTGATGAAAACGATAGAAGATCTTAAAGACATTCTTGAGAATGAGCCAAGAAGAATGCAAATTATCAAAGATGAATTAGAGGAAATCAAAGATAAGTATGGAGATGAGCGAAGGTCTGAAATAAACATGATTGGTGGTGATTTCAGTATGGAAGATATGATTCCTAATGAAAGTGTTGTTTTAACCATTTCTCATGCTGGCTATATCAAAAGAACACCTTTAAAAGAATATAAAATTCAAAATAGAGGTGGTGTTGGTCAAAAAGCATCTACGACAAGAGATGAAGATTTCTTGGAGTATATTTTCGCAGGAACAAATCATCAATACATTCTATTTTTTACACAGAAAGGTAAATGTTTCTGGATGCGTGTTTTTGAAATTCCAGAAGGTAGTAAGACCAGCAAAGGCAGAGCAATTCAGAACTTGATGAATCTTGATCCTGATGATAGGATTAATGCCTTTATTTTAGTTGAAAATCTATCTGATGAAGATTACATTAACAACCGCTTTGTCTTGATGGTTACTAAAAAGGGTCAGGTTAAAAAAACCGTACTTGAACAATATTCGAGACCAAGAATTAACGGTATCAATGCTATTTCTATTAAAGATGGTGATGAATTACTGTCAGCAGTACTTACCGATGGAGAAAATCAGGTCATGCTTGGTCTTAGAAGTGGTAAAGCCTTAAGATTTGAAGAGAAGCACATTCGACCAATGGGTAGAGGAGCCGCTGGTGTAAAAGGAATTACCTTAGCATCTGACAAGGATGAGGTCATTGGTATGATTTGTGTTAAAGATCCACAGGAAGAAACTGTCTTAGTGGTTTCAGAAAAAGGATATGGCAAAAGAACTTTCATCGATGATGTCGATGGGGAGCCAGTTTACAGGATTACAAATAGAGGAGGTAAAGGCGTCAAGACCATTTCTATTTCAGAAAAAACTGGAGAGTTGGTTGCCATGAAAACTGTGCAAGATGAAGATGATTTAATGATTATTAAAAAGTCTGGAGTAGCTATAAGAATGTCTGTTTCAGATATTCGAACAATGGGAAGATCTACACAAGGTGTAAGATTGATTTCATTAAAAGGCGAGGACGAAATAGCAGCTGTAGCCAAAATATTGAATGAAGATGAAGACGATAATGTTTCAGAAAATGATTCATCACCTGAATCCAATAGTGAACCAACTACAGAATAATTTAATACTTAATATAATAAATAGAATAAAATCATGAAAAAGTCAATTTTAGCAATTGCATTAATAGGTGTTTCTAGTTTAGGATTTTCTCAACGTGGGGAGATAAGAAATGCTGAAAGTGCAATTGAAGACAAAAACTTTAAAGAAGCCTTAGCAGAATTGGAGGTAGCAGAACCACAACTTGCTGAAGAAAAGGATAAGTGGGTGGTAAGATATCATTTGGCTAAAGCCAAAGCCCATGGAAGTATAGCTTCCAGCCAAAGTGGAGAAGAAGCCGTTAAAAGTTTAAATTCTGCCTTGAATTCTGTAACCGAAGCACTAAAACTTGAAAAAGATAATGAAGAGGTATTGAATTATCAAGGTAAGCTTAAACAAACCATGGTTCAAACAGCCATTGATGGTCAAAATAATGGTGATTTTGAAACAGCAGAAGAGCTTCTTTACAAATCATACCAGCTTAATGAGCAGGATACGCTAATGTTATATTACGCCGCTTCTGCAGCTGTAAATGGAAAAATTTACGATAAAGCATTAGAGCATTATAAAAAGCTTTTAGACATGGGTTTTGATGGATCTTCAACTCAATTTGTAGCGACTAATATTCAAACTGGTAATGAGGAAGTTTTTCAATCAGAAAAAATGAGAGATATTGCAGTAAAAAGCGGTGATTATAATTCTCCTTTATCAAAAAAATCTCCAAAACTTACCGGAGAAATAGCAAAAAATATTACTCTAATTTATATTCAACAAGATAAACCAGAAAAAGCCTTAGTCGCAATAGAAAAGGCAAAAGAGGAAAATCCAGACGATACAAGTATTATGCAAGCTGAAGCTGATTTGTATTACAAATTAGATCAAATTGATAAATACAATGAGGTGATGCAGGAAGTGGTCAAAAAAGATCCTGAAAACCCAACTTTGTTTTATAATTTGGGAGTATCCTCCGAGCAACTTGGTGATAAAGAGTCTGCTAAAGATTATTATGAAAAAGCGATTGAATTAGACCCAGAAATGGTTAATGCATACATTAATTTAGCAGCTCTGACTTTAAGTGAGGAAAGAGCAATTGTTGAAGAAATGAATAGTTTAGGAAATTCTAGAGCTGATAATAAAAAATATCAGGAGCTCAATGAGAAGAAAAAGCAATTTTACGTGGATGCACTTCCGTATCTAGAAAAAGCTACTGAATTGGCCCCAGATAATCTAGATGCTCTACAAACTAAACTCAATATTTACTATCAATTAGGTGAAAATGATAAAGCAGATGCTTTACAAAAGAAAATTAATTCTATGAAGGAATAGTAGGAAGTTTGAAGAAATAAAAAAGGCTATCTGATTCAGATAGCCTTTTTTATTTTTATAGATCAATATTGAACTAGTGACTAGACATTTTTTCCTTTTTCTTTTGAAGCTGTCTCTTAATATCATCAATAGTATTGGTGATTGCAACTTCAAAACCCTTTTCATTAGAAGAAGCAAACACATTTTGACCAGGAGCGCTAAGCTTGATTTCACAAATCATTCCAGTTTCAGGACTTGATGTATTTTCAGTTTTAAAAAACACTTCAGCTCTTACTATCCAATCGTATCTGTTTTCTAACTTATCAAGTTTTTTAGTAACTAGAGCTTCCAGTCGTTCACTGGCTGTAACGTGTACATAATTGAAATTAATGTCCATAATTATTTAATTTTAAATTGTATTTATTTTTTGCCATGACGGCTTTTATGTGATGTTCTTGATTTCACAAGAACCATAAATTTAGCAAATTATAATCACTGAATTTAATTTTTTCAAAACTTTAATGCTTCATTCTTTATTTTAACCTTTAATTTCAATTACAGATTTACAATCCACTTTTAATCTTATCAATTGTTTACGTAAGATATTTAAACATCTGCCTTATTTTTGAATATTGATCATGAATTATGGAGCAATCAATTTTTCAAACTTTATCAGATAACTTAGCAGGAGAGCTTTATTTTGATAAGTTACATCGATCCATCTATGCTACAGATGCTTCCGTTTATCGCGAAGAACCTGCGGCTGTTGTGTGTCCTAAAAACAACTCAGATTTACAATTAATCCTAGAATTTGCAAAATCTCATCAATTATCGCTTACACCAAGAGCAGCAGGAACTTCTCTAGCTGGCCAGTGCGTTACCAATGGGATGATTATAGATTTAAGTAGACATTTTACAAATGAGATCAGTTTCAAGGACACAGATAAAATAATCAAACTACAACCAGGAATTGTAAGAGATCAACTTAATGCTAGATTAAAATCTAATCATTTATTTTTTGGACCTAACACCTCCACAAGCAACAGATGTAATATCGGAGGGATGTTTGGTAATAACTCTTCTGGAACTACATCTATCAAATACGGGGTAACTCGTGATAAAATCATTTCATCTAAGGGGTTTTTGTCTGATGGAAGCTTTATTGAAGTCGGACCTTTATCCAAAGATGAGTTCAAGGATAAGCTAAAGTTAAAAACCCTTGAAGGTAAAATTTATAATTACTTCAATACACTTTTTACTAGTGATGCCATCGATGCTTTGATTGAAAAAGGATTTCCAAAGTCTTCCATACATCGAAGAAATACTGGTTATGCTCTAGATGAGCTCTACAATAGCTCTTTTTTCAAGACTCCCGATAATCCTTTTTTCAATTTAAACAAGCTTTTATGTGGCAGTGAAGGAACATTATATATAGCTACAGAACTTGAATTAGAGTTAGATTCAGTACAACCACTTCATACAGCTATGGTAGCTGCTCATTTTTCAAGTGTTTCAGAATGTTTAGAGTCCGTAGGGGTTTGTATGGTTCACGATTTATTCACCTGTGAAATGATGGACAAAACCATATTGGATTGTACCAAAAATAGCATGAAATATAAAGCCCATCGCTTTTTCCTTGAGGAAGATCCGGAGGCTATCTTAATGTTAGAGGTTCGATCAGATTCTTTAGAAGTATTAAAGATTCAAATCAAAGCCTTGCTTCATGATTTAAAAACATCTACAAAAGCCTATGCTTACCCAATATTGAAAGACGCTGAAATCGATCTAGCTATTGAACTGAGAAAAGCTGGCTTAGGCCTTTTAGGGAATCTTAAAGGGGATAGTAAAGCAGTCGCCTGCATAGAAGATACATCTGTAGCTATAGAAGATTTGCCTCATTACATTTCAGACTTCACTCAGATTATGAAATCTTATAAGCAAGAAGCTGTATATTATGCTCATGCTGGAGCTGGAGAGCTACATTTGAGACCAATTTTGAATATGAAAACCTCAAAAGGTGTCCATGAATTTAAATCTATTTCTTCGGATGTAGCTCACTTAGTCAAATCCTATGGAGGGGCCTTAAGCGGTGAACACGGCGATGGTAGAGTAAGAGCTCCATTTACAAAGCTAGTTGTAGGCGAAGAGTGTTATAAGTTATTTGAAGACATTAAATATCTTTTTGATCCTGAGAATATTCTTAATCCAGGAAAAATCGTCAATCCTAAACCTATTGATGAAAACTTACGTTATGAACTCGATAGAAAAGAACCGGAGATATCCACAAAAATGGATTTTAGTGAAACTCTCGGTATTTTAAGAGCTGCAGAACAATGTAATGGTAGTGGAGATTGCAGAAAGTCTCATGAATTTGAAGGAGGGATGTGTCCGAGTTATCAAGCAACCAGAAATGAAAAAGATACGACTAGAGCGAGAGCAAACATGCTTCGTGAGGTGCTAACTGAGCGCCATTTAGAAAAGAATGCTTTCGACGACGATAATCTTAAAGCTATTTTCGACCTTTGTGTAAGTTGTAAAGCTTGTAAGAATGAATGTCCTAGTAATGTTGATGTAGGAGCTTTTAAAACAGAGTTTCTATATCAGTACCAAAAGGCGAATGGAGTCAATTTGAGAACACAAGTGTTTGCAAAAAATAATTTGATCAATCAATGGTCAGCTCCAATGGCTCCACTCTATAATTGGATCAATTCTAATTCTTTGACTTCATCTCTCGTCAAAAAAGTTGCTGGAATAGCTGAGGAAAGAAGTTTGCCAAAACTCTATTCTGAATCACTAAGGTCTAGAATCAAAAGCGGTAAGATTTCACTAAAACCAATTCATCACAACAACAGAAGTGTATATCTATTTATCGATGAGTTTACCAACTATCTGGATGTCACCATTGGTATGGACGCCATAGAATTGCTTACAAAATTGGGATACCAAGTCAAAATCGTAAAACATGAAGAGAGTGGGAGGGCTTATTTCTCGAAGGGTCTCCTGGATGAAGCACAAAAATTTGTGGATACAAATGTTGGCATATTTACAGACTTAATTTCAGAGAATGAACCTTTGATAGGTATTGAGCCATCAACTATTCTTAGTTTTAGAGATGAATATTTAAAATTAGCTTCAGATCAAAATTCAGCAAAACAACTCTCCAAACATGTTTTTTTGATTGAAGAATTTTTGAATGCTGAAATTCAAGCTGGCCGAATCACTTCTGATCAATTTTCAGATGAAAATAAGGATATTAAAATACATAACCATTGCTATCAAAAGGCTTTATCCAATCAAATACATACATTCAACCTTATGAACTTACCAGTTAATTTTAGGGTTACTTTAATTCCATCTGGATGCTGTGGCATGGCTGGAAGCTTCGGATACGAAAAGGAACACTATAAGGTAAGTCAGGACATTGGTGAATTGATCTTGTTTCCAGCAATACGAAAATCAACGGCCCTGCTTTGTGCTAATGGAACGAGCTGCAGACATCAAATAAAGGATGGGACGCAGAAAGAAGCACTACACCCTGTGTCAATTTTAAATCAATATATTTTATAACTCAGAAGCTACTGAGTAATCCACCAAGTTTTGACTAGATGTAAAATTAACATCTGGTATTTCAATATTTAGTTGTGGAGGAATATCTTCAAAAATGATATCTGTAGAAACCTCACTTGATATCAGACCAACGCCTTTGGCATAGTAATTCTTAATAGTCGTCACCTCTTGTTCCTGAATGATGGGAACATCTGTGATTACTAAAAAAACACTGGCAGAAAGTAGAATTTGTATCTCAGACACAAACACATCATCATAAGTGATATTGTTTATCACTTCTTGTGCTAAAAACCCATTGTGTATAGAATTGATTTCAAATACGAAATCTACTGGAAATCCATTGATATTCTGCTGAAACTCACCCGTACTGCTTGACATCATATCACCCTGAGTTAAACCTGCATCATAAAGAACTACATCTTCTAAGGGAATCTCTAGCGCCGCAAGGTCATTTTCTAGCTCAATAGAAAATTCTCCATCATAAATGATCTGTTGATTTCCATTTTGTTTATATACTTCACCCGAAGCAAGTGTGCTAGTATAAAATCCTGCAAGATCGGCAACAGATTGAGAAAAATTAAACCGATTTTGATCCTGCTCCACCACCGATAAGGTTTCAGTACCTTCCAGTGTTTCTGAATTTTGATTTAGTTCATTAGCATAAGTCCAGGAATTTTCAACTTCTAGTGGGAAATAATCTACATCTGAAGTTAAAAACGTATCATCTTCCTCTGAACATGATATCATACAAAATGACATAGAAATAAGAACGGCAGTAAATATTAGTTTTTTCATAATCTAATTGTGTTTTTACAAATAACGAAAATTTATCCGCTTTTCATATGCTTGGTCGAAAAAACTATAAATGCGCTTATGAGGTCTTCTGAATCATTTTCTTTTGAACATTTGATATTCGCCTCAAATTGACTGTACTGAAAAAGATCCCAACGCTTATTGTGATACTCCAGTGCAGTGAGGTTTTCTACCCAATCTCCAGAATTTAAATATAGACAAGTTCCGTTTTTATTAACCTTTCTCGATATCTGAGGTTGATGAATGTGACCACAAACGACATAATGATATCCGTTTTGAATTGCCAAGTCAGTAGCCGTTTTTTCAAAATCATCAATAAACTTAATTGCTTTTTTAACTGAGTTTTTAATTTTTTTGGAAAAAGAATATTTTTCTCGTCCTAACTTCAACAGGAATAAATTTAAAACCCTATTGCCTAAAATTAAAAGGTCATAACCCCAGCCTCCCAGTTTTGCAATCCACCTGGCATTTTGAACTGAGATATCGAATACATCACCATGAAAAAACCAGGCTTTCTTACCATCAAGATTCAAAATTAATTTGTCAACCAGCTGTATGTTTCCTATTTTAAAATCACTTAATTTTCTTAACATGTCATCGTGATTGCCAGTGATATAAACAATATCTGTACCAGACATAGAAAATTCAATGAGCAATTTGACAAGTTCCAGATGGGCTTTTGGGAAATAGTTTTTTCTAAATTGCCAAATGTCTATAATGTCACCATTTAGAATGATTTTCTTAGGCTGTATAGAATGTAAATAGTTAAGTAATTCTTGAGCATGACATCCAAAGGTTCCTAAATGAATATCAGATAAAACAACTAAATCAACTTTTCTTTTCAATAGAAATGGTTTTGTACAAAGTAACAAGTAAGCGCAAAGTTGACAGTAAACTAAAGATTACGAAAGTATAAGCCAGATGTTATGAGTAGTAGATGTGCCTTAACTTAAATTTTACTTTGTCTTTAAAATAAGAATATAAGTTGAGTATTCTGTTTTGAATGCTTTTTGATTATTGGTTAAAACGTTTACATTTGTTCAAAACGACATATGGCATCAAATAGTTTTGGTCAATTTCTAAAACTCACTACTTATGGTGAATCTCATGGAATTTCTATAGGTGGTATTTTAGATGGGGTTCCGCCAGGCATTCAACTTAATCTTGAGAAAATTCAACACGAACTCGATAGGAGAAAACCAGGTCAATCGTCAATTGTAACTCAACGAAAAGAATCTGACATTGTCCACTTCAAATCTGGAATTTTTGAAGGGGTTACCACTGGTCTACCGATTGGTTTTGAAATACAAAACACAGACAATAAGTCTAAGGATTATGGCCATATCAAAGACGTGTATCGCCCGAATCACGCTGATTATACGTATGATCAAAAATATGGACAAAGGGATTACAGAGGCGGTGGACGATCTAGTGCCAGAGAAACCGCTTCCTGGGTAGTGGCTGGCGCGATTGCAAAACAAATTTTAAAGGGAGTTGATTTCACAGCTTATACCTTTGCTGTAGGCAGTCTTCAGCTGACTGATAGTGATGAGATTGATTATGAGGTTATTGAAAAAAATCCAGTGAGATGCCCTAATCAAATTAAAGCCGCTGAAATGGAGGCTTATATTAAGCAAATTAGAAAAGAAGGGGATACTATTGGCGGTATAGTCAAGTGTAGTATTTCAAACGTTCCTAAACGTCTAGGCGATCCAATTTTTGAAAAGCTTCATGCCAATCTTGGGAAAGCTATGATGACGATTAACGCAGTTAAAGGCTTTGATTATGGCTCTGGATTTGAAGGTATAGCCATGAAAGGAAGCGAGCATAACGATCTGTTCAATTCTGATGGAAGCACTAAAACAAATCACAGTGGTGGTATCCAAGGAGGAATTTCAAACGGTATGGATATCAATTTTAGAGTAGCTTTCAAACCTGTGGCTACGCTCATGCAGAAACAACAAACCATAAATAAAAACGCAGAAGAGGTTGAGATGCAAGGGAAGGGGAGGCATGATCCCTGTGTAGTTCCCAGAGCTATTCCAGTTGTAGAAGCTATGGCAGCCTTAGTCATTGCTGATGCATTTTTAATTAATAAATCTATCAATTAATGAAAAAATTAGAATTACACTGGCAAATCCTTTTGGGTATGGCCTTAGGTATTGCTTTCGCTTTTATCTTATCCAATTTTGAGTGGGGAAGTGGTTTTATTACAGATTGGATAAAACCCTTTGGCACCATATTTATCAATGCCCTTAAGCTCATAGCTGTACCATTAATTTTAGCGTCATTAATTAAAGGAGTCTCAGATCTAAAGGATATTTCTAGCCTTTCACAGATGGGTCTTAGAACCATATTAACCTATCTAACCACAACGGTTATTGCGGTTTCTATAGGACTGATGGTAGTTAATGTGTTTGAACCAGGCAAGAGCATTAATGACGATACCAGAGAGGAACTGGTAGAAAGTTATGGAGGAGACGCAGAACTTACCAGACAGAATGCTCAAAAGCAAAAGGAATCTGGACCTTTACAGGCTTTAGAGGATTTAGTTCCAGATAATATTTTTGGAGCCGCTTCAAACAATTCCAATATGTTGCAGGTTATTTTCTTTGCTGTTTTCTTTGGAATAGGTATGATCTTAATTCCTGAAAAAAAATCAAAACCTATTAAAGAGTTTTTCGATTCACTTAACGAGGTTATTTTAAAGATGATCGATCTCATCATGCTTTCTGCACCCTATGGTGTCTTTGCTTTATTAGCAGCTTTGGTAGTAGAAGCACCAAGTACAGATTTATTTATTGCTCTGGGGTATTATGCGCTTTGTGTCGTTGGTGGTTTGCTTTTGATGATTGGGGTATATGCTATAATAGTTGGAGTGTTTACAAAAAAATCACCTCGATTTTTTCTTAATGGTATTTCTCCTGCACAGTTACTTGCATTTTCAACCAGCTCTAGTGCTGCCACTTTACCTGTGACGATGGAGAGGGTAGAAGAACATTTAGGAGTCCATCCTCAAGTATCTAGTTTTGTTCTCCCTATTGGAGCTACTATCAATATGGATGGTACCAGCTTGTATCAAGCAGTTGCTGCAGTATTTATTGCACAGGCTTTTGGAATGGACTTAAGCTTTGCAGCTCAATTAGGTATTATCGCTACAGCTACCCTTGCTTCAATAGGCTCTGCTGCCGTTCCAGGTGCTGGAATGGTTATGCTGGTTATAGTTTTAGGACAGGCGGGAATACCAGAAGCTGGTCTGGCCCTTATTTTTGCGGTAGATAGGCCTCTAGATATGGTAAGAACTACAGTAAATGTTACCGGCGATGCAGCCGTCTCCATGCTTGTAGCCAAGTCACAAGATAAATTAGGCGATCCTCAGGTAAAAAACTGGGATGATAAATACACAAAGAAAGATTTTGAAAATTAATAAGTAATTATTTTAATCAAAAAAAGCAGCCACATTGGCTGCTTTTTTTGTGTAAGTACTATCAATTCTCTAGTCAAAATAACTGAAGGTGTCACCACTTTTTATTTCAAGCAATGAGTTGTAAATCAACTTAATCACGTTTTCAACATCGTTTTTATGAACCATCTCTACTGTGGTATGCATATAACGAAGCGGAAGTGAAATCAGTGCTGAAGCTACTCCTCCATTACTATAAGCAAAAGCATCTGTATCTGTTCCTGTCATTCTACTTGCAGCAAGCCTTTGGAATGGAATTTTATGCTTCTCTGCAGTATCAATCAACATTTCTCGTAGCTTATTCTGTACAGCCGGGGCATAACTAATGACAGGACCATCTCCAATTTTAGTAAGTCCTTCTTTCTTTTTTTCGATCATTGGTGTTGTAGTATCATGGCAGACATCTGTAACTATCGCCACGTTAGGTTTGATAGTTTGTGTGATCATTTCTGCTCCTCTAAGACCGATTTCCTCCTGTACAGAATTGGTGATGTATAATCCAAAGGGTAATTTTACATTATTTTCTTTGAGCATTCTGGCAACCTCAGCAATCATAAAACCACCCATGCGGTTATCTAGACCTCTGCAAACAAACTTATCTTTATTCAATACAAAGAATTCATCTGGATAGGTGATGACACAACCCACGTGGACTCCTAGTTCCTCTACTTCTTTCTTTGTAGAACAGCCTACATCAATGCAGATATTATCTGTTTTTGGGGCTTGTTCATTTGATTTGTCTCTGGTATGAATGGCTGGCCATCCAAAAACCCCTTTAACTATTCCATTTTTGGTATGGATGTTAACGCGTTTAGAAGTTGCGATTTGATGATCGCTCCCACCATTACGTATTACGTAAATCAAGCCTTCATCTGTTATATAATTGACGTACCAGGAGATCTCATCGGCATGTCCTTCTATGACTACTTTGAAGTCAGCATCAGGATTTATAACCCCAACGGCAGTCCCGTAAGTATCGGTGATAAATTCGTCTACATAAGGCTTAAGATAGTCCATCCAAAGCTTTTGTCCTTCCCATTCGTATCCAGTTGGTGCGGCATTATTTAAGTAATTTTCTAAAAATTTTAGAGACTTGTCATTCATATCTAAGTTTTTTATCCGCTAATTTAGTAAAGTATTGAGACTAAGTTGAAAACGAATTCTTAATTTTGGAATGATTTTGGATAATTGATTTATAAATAGAGTGATGTGAAAAAGGTGATTGGTATTTGTTTGTTTGTAGGTTTATCTCTGAATGCTCAGGAAGTGAAGAAAAAAGATGTTGCTTCAGATTCTCCAGCAAATCAAAAAAAATATATGATTATAAGTAAAGATACCTCCTGGGTAAGCGAGGTAAAATTGGATGAAGTCATTATTTATCCAAAATTAAAGTTTAAAAGTCGAAGAGAGTTTAGACGTTATCTTATCTTAAAGCGGAAAACCAAAAAAGTCTGGCCATACGCTAAGTTAGCATCAGAGCGATTTCAATCTTTAGATGATCGATTAAAAAGCATTGACTCAAAGTCTGATAAACGTCGTTATATTAAAATAGTTCAAGAATACGTCGAAGAAGAATTTACCGAAGAGCTGAAGAAACTCACCAAAACTGAGGGTCAAATTTTAGTTAAGCTCATTCACAGACAAACAGGAATAACAACCTTCGATCTTGTGAAGGATCTGAGGTCTGGTTGGAGAGCTTTTTGGTATAATACAACCGCTAGTTTCTTTAATATTTCGTTGAAGGAAGAGTATAATCCTTCACTCAACGAAGAAGATTTCTACATCGAAGATATCCTTCAAAGAGAATTTCAATCTGGAAATCTTGAACGACAAGCGCCAAAAGTAGATATTCAGCTTCTAGAACTAATGGAAAAATGGCAAAAAAATTCAAAAATAACACCACCATCTAGAACAAGTTATCGTAATTCTTTAAATTAACTCTGGTTGCTTCCAAAGTCAGGATAAGCATCCATTCCATGTTCATGAATATCCAATCCCTCAATTTCATGTTTTGAAGAAACTCTTATTCCAAAGAATTTCTTAAGTGGTATGATAATCAAACATGCACTTAAACAGCAAAAGCCACCAATTGTAAGTAAAGACGTTGCCTGAATAATTAATTGTTCGAGACTTGCCATGCTTCCAAAAATACCAACAGCAAGAGTTCCCCATATTCCACAACAGAGATGAACAGGAATGGCTCCCACGGGATCATCAACTTTTAAACTGTCCATCAATTTTACAGCCATTACGATTAAAACGCCTGCTATCAAACCTATAGAAATCGCCTCCAGTGGAGACATAAGATCTGCACCAGCCGTGATTCCTACTAAGCCACCTAGAATGCCATTCATAAACATGGTCACATCAAAATTTCTAAATACTGCAAAACTTGAAAGTGAAGCGCCAATTCCACCAGCAGCAGCTGCCAAACTGGTTGTCACAAGAACAAGAGAAGTCTGTGATGTATCTGCAGAGAGTACAGAGCCTCCATTAAACCCAAACCAGCCAAACCATAGTAAAAAAACTCCTGTGGCTGCCAGAGGTATGTTATGTCCAGGAATGGCAAAAATCTTTTTTCCTTTAAACTTTCCTATTCTTGGGCCTAGAAAAATGACCACCATAAGTGCAGCCCAACCCCCAACAGAATGCACTAATGTTGATCCTGCAAAATCATAAAACCCATAAGCATCTAAAAATCCTCCACCCCATAACCATGAACCACTTACGGGATAAACGATTCCAACGTAAATGATTGAAAAAGCGATAAAAGACCCGATTTTAATACGTTCTGCTACAGCTCCAGAAACAATGGTTGCTGCTGTTGCGGCAAACATTCCTTGAAATAAAAAATCGGTCCAGAAGGTGTATCCTCCATCGGCATATGCAGCTGTCAATCCATTATCTGGTAATTCTAATCCTATACCATGAAGTCCTAGCCAACCATTGAATTCGCCGGGATACATGAGATTAAATCCTATAATATAATACAGTAAAAGCCCAGAACAGATGATGAAAAAATTTTTAAATAAGATGTTAATAGTATTTTTCTGTCTTGTCAACCCGATTTCTAAAAGTGAGAAACCAAGATGCATCAAAAACACTAAGGCAACGCAAATCATCATCCAAAGGTTATTCGTCGTAAATAAAGCTTGATCCATGTCTAATTAATTTATTGCTTTAGTTCCTCTCTCTTGAGTTCTAATACGAATGCAATCTTCAATTGTTGAGATAAAGATCTTACCATCTCCCACGTCTCCGGTCTTTGCAACTTTCAGAATGGTATCCAAGGTTTTTTCAACAAAAGTATCTGAGACTACAATTACGAGATATCGCCTTTGAATGTCTGTTGTGCTATATGAAATGCCTCTGTAGACATGCCCTTGCTGTTCATTACCAACTCCTGTTACATCCCAATAACTAAAAAAATTGACCTGAATCTCATGCAAAGCTTCCTTAACAGCATCAAAGCGAGATTTTCTAATAATAGCCTCTATTTTTTTCATACCCCCTTATTTTTTTAAAATAAAGTTACAATAAAGTATTATATAAATGAAACACCCCTAAAATTATAGGGGTATAGTTTTAAATTAACTGGTAAGAGGTTGAGTTTTTGGCAATTTAACTATTCAATTGAAGCTCAAAATTTCAGATGTTATAATAATTCTGTTAATCTCATTTATCATTCTCAACCTGGATACTTTATTTTGAATGATTATAAATTACTTCATAACCACATTGTAGTCCTTTAATACGGTTTGGTATTCCTTTCTATCAAATTCAAAATTAGAGAAGATCTCATCATGCTTAGATCTGTTTTCCATCCGTTTAATATTTTTTATAAATCGTCTGTAATCATCTTCAGACTTAAGTTTTAATCCAGGAACCTTAGTTGTTCTTCCATTTTTATCTTTGGCAACCATGGTAAAGTAGGATGAATTGCAGTGCTTTTTTTGCCCGTTTTGAATATTCTCAGATTCTACTCTAACACCAACAACCATGGAGGTATTTCCTACATAATTTACAGAAGATTTTAGGGTTAATAATTCTCCAACTTCCACTGGGTTTAAAAAATCAACCCGATCGACACTGGCCGTAACACAATAATTTTCTGAGTGCTTGGAAGCACATGCAAAGGCAACTTGGTCTAAAAGCGAAAGAATAAATCCACCGTGTATTTTTCCTCCAAAATTTGAGTGGGAGGGAAGCATTAACTGGCTAAGAACAACTGCAGATTCTGAACTGTGTTTAAACTTTGACATGCTATTGATTTTACATTATTTTGAAATCCATTTAGGATTAATTCTTTTTTTGCTAGTAACCCCGTATTCTTTTAAAGCTTCAACATCTTTGATTAAGTTTTGTTGTCCGGTAAGTTTTTTCATAGCTTGTTCATAACTATTTTTGGTAGAATCAATCTTGTTCCCAACAACATCCAGTCCATCGATAAGATTGACGAATTTATCGTAAAGATCACCAGCATGTTTGGCAATTTCCAAGGCATTTTGTTGTTGCTTTTCATTGCCCCAGACCATGTCTACGGTTCTTAAAGTGGATAAGAGGGTGGTAGGGCTTACCATCAATATATTATCCTGAAAAGCCGTATAGAAAAAATTGGCGTTTTCGCTTTGAGCTAAGAACAAAGCAGGTTCGATAGGAATAAACATCAGTATAAAATCAGGTGAGGCTTCTCCACCTAGTAGCTCGTAGCGCTTTTCCTTTAAGTTTTTTAAATGGTTCTCCAGGGATTTGACATGTGCCTTCAAAAAGCCTTGCTTTTCGCTTTCATCTTCAGCATTTATATAGTTTTCATAGGCCTTCAAACTTACTTTCGAATCGATAATCATCTGCTTATCGTTTGGTAGATACACAATAACATCTGGCAATTGCTTTTTTCCATCCTTATCCTTAAAATATTGTTGAATATCATATTCTCTTCCTTTTTGAAGACCTGATTTTTGAAGAACCTTTTCCAGAATCATTTCTCCCCAGTTGCCCTGAGTTTTATTGTCTCCTTTTAAGGCTTTAGTCAAATTATTTGCCTCTTCAGATATCTTGAGATTTTGTTCGTTGAGGTGTCTTAACTGTTCTCCGAGTTGGGAATGTCCTTTAAGAAAATCTTCGTTTGTTTTTTCAATTTTATTTTCAAACGAATTCAATTTTTCTTTAAGAGGATCTAGAATGTGTGAGATGTTTTTTTTGTTTTCAAGAGTGAACTTTTCAGATTTCTGCTCAAAGATGCGTTGTGCCAAATTTTCAAATTCTTCCCCAAACTTCTTTTGCAGAGCCTGCATTTCTTCTTTTTGCTCTGCCCAATATATCTTCAAATTTTCTGTTTCAGTTTCTTTCTTGGTCAGTTTATTTTGAATTTGATAACGTTCATTTATAGCTTGTTGTATTTCAGCTTGAAGCTTATCGTTGCTATAGACGTATTCAGCTTTTGCCCTTTCCTCACGCTGAAGCGCATCTGCATAAAGCTTTTCAAAATGTTCTGAGGTTGTTTGCCACTTGGCTATTATAGATCGATCAATCAATTTAGCCACGGCAAAACCAAGAACTAAAGCTAGACTTCCTAGGATGATAAAACTTATATTTTCCATAGTTAATTTTTTTATTGCTCAACCGATAGCCCTCAGTTTAGACCTTGTAAATTTACGGATTCCTTTTTTTGACCCTGGAAAGATCCAATAAGTTTAAAGGATTAATACCAAGACCTTCAACTGTTTTGGAACGGAAGCGTATGACTTCGTCATAATACAATGGAATGATTGGAGCTTCTTCAATAATTATAGAATCCATTTGTGCATATAATTTGTATCTCAGGCTGTCCACTGTTGTACTGAGTGCTTCCTCGTATAATTTATCGTAATTTTTATTTTGAAAATGGGTATAATTTGGTCCGTTTGGAGAAAAGTTAGAACTGTAAAACAAGGACAAATAATTAATAGCATCTGGATAATCTGCAATCCAGCTAGCTCTAAAGTTATCGAGCTGACCAGCAGATCGTTTTTGTCTGATAGTCGATGGGGGCATTACATCTACCTCCACCTGAACACCAATTTTTTGAACTTCTTTTTGTATAAATTCAACTAAATCAATATATGAAGCATTCGTGCTGATGCTAAGTTTAGGGCTAGATATACCCGTTTCTTTTTTGAATTGAGTAATTAGCTTTTTCGCATTCTCAGGATCATAGGTATATCCCTTGGTTTTAGATCGTCCTGGAAGGCCTTCGGGCACAAAGCCTTTATGGGCTGGAATTCCGATATTATTTCTCAAATATGTTATCATTTTTTCCCGATCAAAAGCCTGGTTGATGCCTTTTCTAAAAGTTTTAGACCGTATAGCTTCAGATTTTGAGTCCAGGTGAAAGCCTAAATACTCGGTGTTGAGATACGGACTTTTTTCCATGTCAATGTCTGATTTAAACTTTGATTTTAACTCCCCATCGGTAGTTATAAGTTCATCTTTATAGGAAGGATCAAGCCCACTAAGAAAATCTAATTTTCCCTGAATAAAAGCGAGAAATTCACTTTGTTTATCTGGCAAAAAAGTGATGGCTACAGCTTCTAGGTAAGGTAATCTATTGCCCTGGGCATCCGTTTTAAAATAGAGATCATTTTTCCTAAGCACTAGCTTTTCTCCAATTTCCCAGCGTTTAAACTTAAAAGGCCCAGACCCAAGAGGCGAAGTTTGAAAATCTAAAGTTTCCATTTCCTCGGGTATAATAGAGCAAAACTTACTGGTAAGTAAGCCCAAGAAGGCTGGGAATTTTTGTTTTAAACTAATTTCTACAACCGTATCGTTAAGTGAAGATACACGCTCTACATTAGACATGATCCAGCTTCCAGGAGATGCTACATTAGGATCGGTAAGACGTTTTAGGCTATACTCAACATCGCTGGCGAGGACTTGACGCGTAGAATCTTTGCCAAATACTTGATGCTGATGGAAGTATGCATCGTCATTTAAAGTAAATCTATAGACTAATCCGTCTTCAGAAATGCTCCATTTTTTAGCTAAATCTGTTTCAATATTCAGTTTATCATCAAGTTTTACTAAGGTATTGTAAAGCTGATGAACCGGCCAGATGTTTCTTTGATCTTTAGCAAAAGCAGGATCTAATGAGGTAATGTTGGCATGTTCGTTATAACGAAAAACCAGGTGTTCTTTTGTTTTAGACGCTGAAGATGAGCATGAAGTGATGCCCCAAACAGTCAAAAGTATTAAAATAAAAAATAAGGAGTTGAGTTTCAATTTTAGGAAATAAATTATAGTTGGTATCTTTGCGCTTTATTGCGAATATAGAAGTTTATACTGAAAATAGTTCTAGTAAATTTGCACTTCAAATAATACATCATGTCTACACCAACAGTTGCCTTTTACACCCTTGGTTGTAAATTGAATTTTTCTGAAACCTCTACCATCGCCAGGAATTTTGAAGAAGAAGGTTATAAGAGGGTTGAATTCGACAACGAGCCAGATGTGGTCGTTATCAATACCTGTAGTGTGACTGAAAATGCAGATAAGCGTTTTAAAACCATCGTCAAGCAAGCTCAAAAATCCAATCCTGAGGCCTACATTATTGGTATTGGTTGTTATGCTCAGCTCAAGCCTGAAGAGCTTGCTGATGTTAACGGTGTGGATTTAGTCTTGGGGGCTACAGAAAAATTTAAAGTAACAGACTATATCACAGACCTAACCAAAAATGATTTTGGAGAGGTGCACTCCTGCGAAATCGACGAAGCAGATTTTTATGTAGGTTCTTATTCAATTGGAGACCGTACCAGAGCTTTTCTAAAAGTACAGGATGGTTGCGACTATAAATGTACTTATTGCACAATCCCACTAGCTCGTGGTATTTCCAGAAGTGATAAGCTTGAAAATGTATTGCATAATGCCAAGCAGATATCAGAACAGGGCATCAAAGAAATAGTTTTGACTGGCGTCAATATTGGTGATTATGGTAAAGGTGAGTTTGGAAATAAAAAACATGAACATACCTTTTTGGATCTTGTAAAAGCTTTAGATCATGTCGATGGTATTGATCGGGTTCGTATTTCATCCATAGAGCCAAACTTATTAAAGGACGAAACCATCGATTTCGTAGCAGGTAGCCAATGTTTTGTACCTCATTTTCATATTCCACTCCAAAGTGGAAGTAATGAATTATTGAAAAAAATGCGACGTAGGTATATGAGAGAACTTTACGTAGACCGCGTTACTAGAATCAAGCAAACCATGCCAGACGCCTGTATAGGTGTGGATGTTATCGTAGGTTTTCCAGGAGAAACCGATGAGCTTTTTCTGGAAACTTATAATTTCCTCAATGAATTGGATATTTCCTATTTACATGTTTTTACTTTTTCTGAACGGGATAATACACCAGCAGCTAAAATGGATGGCGTAGTTCCCATCACAGTGAGAAAAAAGCGCAGTAAAATGCTAAGAGGTCTTTCTGCTAAGAAAAGACGTGCGTTTTATGAAGAGCAACTTGGAACGACACATGAAGTCTTATTTGAAGGGGAGAATAAATCAGGATACATCAATGGTTTTACAGAAAATTATGTAAAAGTTAAAGCATTCTGGAATCCAGAACTGGTCAATACCAAACATCAGGTCCTTTTAAATGAGATTGACGAAGATGGTTTAGTAAAAATCAAATTTATCAACGAACTTGAATTCGCAGAGTAATTAGATCATTGGTAGTCTGATATCATCTTGTCTAAAGAAAACGCTAATTTTTCTTTAATTGTAAACCAGCTCATTTTCAATGTTTATTTTTAAATGTTATTTATTGAAATTAACTTTTAAACATAGATTATGGCACATTTAAGACTAGGAGATACAGCTCCAGATTTTACACAACAAACAACAGAAGGTGAGATTTCATTTCACGATTGGCTGGGAGATAGCTGGGGAATTATTTACTCACATCCTGCAGATTTTACCCCTGTTTGTACCACAGAATTGGGGAGAACAGCTCAACTCAAAGAAGAATTTGATAAAAGAGGGGTGAAAGTGATTGCCTTAAGTGTAGACCCTGTAAAAGATCACCATGAGTGGGTAAAAGATATCAATGAAACTCAAAAGACTACTGTCAACTTCCCTATTATCGCAGATGAAGATAGAAAAGTGGCCGAATTATACGATATGATTCATCCCAATGCTTCAGAGAAAGCGACTGTACGGTCAGTTTTTGTCATTGGACCTGATAAGAAAATAAAATTGACCTTAACGTATCCGCCTTCAACAGGCAGAAATTTTGACGAATTGTTGAGAGTAATCGATAGTTTACAGCTCACAGCCCATCAAAAACTAGCCACTCCTGCAGATTGGAAACAGGGCGAAGATGCTATAATTTCTCCATCGGTAAGCGATGAGGAAGCCAGTGAACTATTTCCTGGATACGTAACTGTAAAACCTTATTTAAGAACAACATCTAGCAAATTATAGGTGACATTATTAAAATAAAAAGTCTCTCACTAATGAGAGACTTTTTTTATACATCCAGACCTAAGCTTTTAATTTTATTGTAAAGCGTTGTTCTGTCGATGTTAAGTTCCTTTGCTGTTTTACTCTTGTTGAATTTATTTTTTTCCAGACACTTGAGGATAATTTCTCTCTCGTGGTGTTCTTTGACCTGTTTAAGATCATTAGAATTTACCTTAGCAGTAGTTTTAGCTTCCTGATTTTTAAACACAGAAGGCGGCAAATGTTTGTGCTCAATAATTCTATTTTGACAAAGCAAAACAGCCCTTTTCATTAAGTTTTTCAACTCTCTGAGGTTTCCAGGCCAGTCGTAAGATTTAAGGTCTTCGACAACCTGAGGATCGATATTCACATTTTCTTTATCTAGCTCTTGGCAAGCTTCTTTAATGAAATAATCAATAAACTCTTCGAGATCTTCCTGTCTATGTTCTAATGAAGGAATGGTTAAAGAAAATTCATTTAAGCGGTGATACAGGTCGTTTCTAAATTCATTCTCAGCAATCGCAGAATCTAAGTTTTCGTTGGTTGCCGCTATAATTCTGGCATCAATATTTATTTCTTGATTGCCTCCGACACGCCGAATTTTTCGTTCTTGTAGCACCCTCAGTAGTTTGACCTGAGACTCATAAGATAAATTTCCAATTTCATCGAGAAAGAGGGTGCCGCCATTAGCATATTCAAATTGTCCTTTTTTATCACGATCTGCACCTGTAAATGCTCCTTTCATATGTCCAAATAGCTCACTGGAAGCTATACTTTCTGGGAGTGCTCCACAATCTATCGCTACAAAAGGTTTGTCTTTTCGCTTGCTGTTTTCGTGAATAAACTTAGCTACATATTCTTTACCCGTACCGCTTTCACCTGTGATAAGTACAGACATCTGCGTGGGAGCAACTTTCTTGGCGTAAGACCATAGCTGTTTGGATTCTTCGCTTTTTCCTTTTACTATGGAAACTGAATCTACAGGTCTAGAAGATTGATTAGTTGTGGTAGGTATTGGAGTTGAAGTTTCAGCTTTTGGAGTATTTAAAGCCTTTTCAATAACAATTTTAAATTCTTCTGGGATAATAGGTTTAGAAACAAACTCAAAGGCCCCTAGTTTTATAGACTTTACAGCAGTTCTTATATCGGAGTAATTGGTAATTAAAATCACTGGAATATTCCATTTAATTTTGATGTTTTCAATCAATTCTAGCCCATCCATTTTAGGAAGCCTATAATCGGTGATGACCAGATCAAAAGTCATATCCTTTAATAAGTCTAAAGCTTCTTCAGCAGAAGTTGAGGTTTCGATGTCATATTTAAACCGTCTTAAATAATTGGATAAGGTTTTATTAAAAAAAGGATCATCGTCAACAATTAATAGTTTACTCACAATATTTTCTTGCTAAAATATAGAAAAGCAAGTTCTTTTGTTTAACTAAGATGATAAACTAGAGTTAATTATATTTTGATAAAAGGTGTTGAATTCGAGCACAAAGTGTAGAGCAAGTTCATCTACTTCTGCACCCAAAAAGAAAAAAAGATCATCTTTTTGATAAGTTACAACTGCCTGAACTGCAGCATTGCTATGCTGTTAGGATGAATTCTTCTTTTAAATTAAGACTAGCATAATTATTGACCTTAAATTATCAATTCAAAACAAATGACAAAGATCTCCATATTAATTTTAGAAGATGATTTGGTATTTTGTAGGCTGCTTCAAACTTATCTTTCTCGGCATAATTATTCTGTAACTATAACTCAAGATGATGTTGCCGCAAGAGAATTTATCAAAACACGTGTTTTCGATTACGTTCTATTGGATTATAGGTTACCTGGATCTAATGCTTTAGACTTGATTAATGAAATGAAAAATGTAATTAAGCAGTCTAAGCTAATATTGATGAGCAGAATACTCGATGAAAATCTTATTTTTGAAGCCCAGAGCCTTGGTGTTCAAATTTTTTTGAAAAAACCTTTCAACCCTAAAGAGTTGATAACATTATTTCAACAAACCTCAATATCTAAAGTATGTTCAAGCTAAAAGGAAAAATGATGTGGCTCTTTGCCTTGTTTTCTGTTGGTCTTTTGGCTCTTGGATTTTACTTTTATATAAGTTTATCAGCTTTGGGGACAAAGGTTGAGGATACGCTCACACCAAATAAGAGGTCAGATCACCTTAAAAAAATAATGATCGATCTAAACAAGCTGAACAATTTATACCTAGTTGATTCTGGTAGATTTGATTCCTCAAGGTCTGATAGTTTGATACAAAGCATTGAGCGCAACATAGATTCAGTCAAAAATAATTTTAATCAAGACCGCATTGTTAAAGATAGAAACCTCGACACAATATCTGTGCTTTTAAGAGAAATCCGTAACGATTATTTTAAGCTTGAGAATAAAAAAGAACAAAGTCAAGAAATATTTGTTGAAGACTTAAAACAACTAGTCGAAGAAGAGTTTTCAAAGATTGAAACAAAGCCTTCAGACTCTGTGACGATTATCAAACAAATCAATTCTGAAATTTACGAGAAGGTAGAAAAAAGCCCAGAAGAGGATGAGAGAAGTTTTTTTCAAAAACTATTTGGCTCTTCAAAAGACGAGGGTACAGAAAACGAAATCATAAGCTCGATAGACACCCTTGTCAATCAGTCTGTAGACACGCTGGTTTCGAAAGGTCAAACGCCACAAAACAATTTTGATATTAGTCCAGCCATACGTGAGTATCAGTCTAAAAGAGCTGGAATACTTAGCTCCTTAAAAAGACAGGAGCAGGAAATATTTAGAAAAAATATTGAAATCAATAATTATGTTGAAAATACATTAAATGAGATTTTATTTGAAGAATATGAATATTACAATAACTCTATAAGCGAATTGAAAGACGACTCTATCACCTATTTTATAGAGATGGGTATCCTAATAGCTGTTCTTATTCTTATCAGCTTAGTGACTCTGTTCATCATTTTGAAAGACATCAATAAAAATATTTTTTATCAGCAAAAACTTAGGACAAGCGAGAAACAGGCTCAACGCGCTGCGTTAGAAAAGCAAAAGTTTTTATCGACTATGAGCCATGAATTGAGAACGCCACTAACGTCTATTATTGGTTATTCTGATTTACTAGATGATAAAGATGAGAATGTAAAATCGATTAAAGTCGCCTCAAATTACCTCTATCAGATGACCAATGAGATCTTAGATATGGCTAAAATTCAAGCAGGTATAATCGAAATTCAAAATACCCCGTGTAACCTTTCTCAAGTATTTAGAGACACTAAGCAGGGATTTAATGAACTTATTAAAAATCAAAATATTGATCCCATCTTTAGATTACCTGCAGAAGAACTATATGTAAAAGCCGATGCACAGAGACTCCAACAAATACTTTATAATCTAATGCACAATGCTCTTAAGTACACCGAAGAGGGCTACATAAAATTGAATGTTGAAGTTGAAGAGAAAGATGAAAGGTCGGCCTTAACCATTGAAGTTGAAGATTCTGGAGTAGGTATGAGCGAGGCCGAATTGAACTCTGTGTTTAAAGATTACCAACAAGCAGGAACTCATAAAAGCAAAATGAAAGGGACAGGACTTGGTCTAGGCATTGTTAATAAACTCGTCAAAGAAATGGGAGGTCATCTTGTTGTAGAGAGTAAACCTGGTAAGGGAACTAAATTCAGCATTCATTTCAACTTTGAAATGATCAAGAAAGAAACGATTGAGCCTGAACTAGGTCAATTTAATTTGCATAAGAATGCTTTGTCTGGAAAACGTTTTTTCATTTTGGATGATGATAAGCTGATTTCTAGGCTTTACGAAAAACTATTTGAACCTTACGGACCTGAACTTGTGGTTTTCAACGATGCCAAAAAAGGATATGAGCACCTTTTAAATCATCACGATTACGATCTGTATTTAATTGATTTTAAAATGCCCTTCATGACTGGGTATGAGCTTTTACTAAAGCTTAAAGACGATAAAATCGATTTAAAAAATACACTTGTTTGCACAGCTAACGTCATGCTGAGTGATGAGGAAAAATTAAAACTAGATGCTTTTGATGAACAGGTTTTTAAACCTATAAGAAGAAGTGTGATTTTGAAAAAAACAGCAAAACTACTTCAGCTTAGGGGTTTTTATTCCTCACCTTCTTCTACTATTGAACAACAAAGACCAAAGCAGGAGTTTGATTTTGAAGAACTTAAAATTTACGCTGGAGATGATGAGGAGATGCTTAAAGACTTCGTAAGTACGCTAGTAGAAGAAAATGAAAAAGAATTAGGTCATTATCTAACTGCTTTAAAAAATAACGACTCAAATCAATTGGCAGAGACGATTCATAAGCTATCGTCTCGTTTTGCTCAGGTTAACGCACATTCGACTTTTGATACCAAGCAAATCGAAATTTCATTAAGAAATCATCCTAGTGAAACAGATAAAAGTCGACTTGAAAAGCTGCATAGCTTTTGGTTAGGGGTTAACCATCAAATGAAAAATTGGCTCGATAATTAAAAAGTAATGCTCATTTTAAAATACTTTTTAAAAATATACCGGTAAATTCAAAATATGCTGAAATAATTCGATCAGCAAGATAATTTTACTTTTTAAATTCAAAAGCTTGCAGACTACTTAAGGATATAGAGTTAAAACGTTTTCGTATTTTAGCCAATTCATAAAAATATGAATCGATGAACAAAAATACAGTTTTAGCTTGGGCTACCTTTATCATGGTGATTGTAGGATTAGGATTGATTGCTTTAGGAGCTTTTAGATATAATGAAATTGCAGGATGGGGTTTTGCGGCTGTAGGTGTTGGCTTTTTTGCAATAGCCTGGGTGTTCAATGCCCTCAAAGGAAGAGTATAAATTATAAAATATATATAAATGGCAGATGATAAAAAAGTGATATTCTCAATGTCGGGCGTATCCAAAACATATCCAGGCGAAGATAAACCTGTTCTTAAAAATATTTACTTAAGTTTTTTCTACGGTGCAAAAATTGGGATTCTTGGACTTAATGGTTCTGGAAAATCCACTTTGATGAAAATCATTGCCGGCCAAGAAAAAAACTATCAGGGTGATGTGGTGTTTTCACAAGATTATTCAGTAGGATATCTTGAGCAAGAACCAGAATTAAATCCCGATAAAACAGTGTTAGATGTAGTTAAAGAGGGGGTTTCTGATGTGGTGGCTATTCTTGATGAATACAATAAGATCAATGATGATTTTGGGCTTCCTGAAGTGTATGAGGATGCCGATAAAATGCAGAAGCTCATGGACCGTCAGGCTGTGCTCCAAGATAAAATTGATGCGACTAATGCCTGGGAACTCGATAATAAGCTGGATGTGGCTATGGACGCACTTAGAACACCACCATCAGACCAGAAGATAGAAAATCTTTCTGGTGGGGAGAAACGTAGAGTGGCTTTATGCCGATTGCTACTTCAAGAGCCAGATGTTCTTTTATTGGATGAACCTACCAACCACCTGGATGCAGAATCTGTTCATTGGCTGGAGCACCATTTACAGCAATACAAAGGAACTGTGATTGCTGTTACTCACGATAGGTACTTTTTGGATAATGTAGCAGGATGGATTTTAGAATTAGATAGAGGAGAAGGCATTCCTTGGAAGGGTAATTATTCGTCATGGCTAGATCAAAAGTCCAAGCGTATGGCTCAGGAGCAAAAACAAGCCAGTAAACGTCAGAAGACTTTGGAGCGCGAGCTGGAATGGGTTAAAATGGCTCCAAAAGGACGCCAGTCTAAACAAAAAGCCAGACTAAATAACTATGATAAGCTGATGAGTCAGGATCAGGATAAACTTGATGAAAAACTTGAAATATATATTCCCAATGGACCGCGATTAGGAACCAATGTGATTGATGCTAAAGCTGTAAGCAAGGCTTTTGATGAAAAACTCTTATACGAAAACCTAAATTTTAATCTGCCCCAAGCTGGAATTGTGGGCGTTATTGGGCCAAATGGTGCTGGTAAAACCACGATTTTCAAAATGATAATGGGAGAAATTCAGCCAGATAAAGGAGAATTTGTGGTGGGTGAAACAGCTAAAATCGCCTATGTGGATCAGGCACATTCTAACATCGACCCCAATAAATCTATTTGGGAGAACTTCAGTGATGGACAGGATCTCGTCATGATGGGAGGAAAGAAAGTCAATTCTAGAGCATATTTGAGCAGATTTAACTTCAACGGAAGCGAACAGAACAAGAAAGTAGATAAACTCTCAGGTGGCGAGCGTAACCGCTTGCATTTAGCGATGACCTTAAAAGAAGAAGGCAACGTCTTGTTGCTTGATGAGCCGACCAATGATCTGGATGTAAACACACTTCGAGCTCTTGAGGAAGGTTTAGAGAACTTTGCAGGTTGTGCCGTTGTGATTTCTCACGACAGATGGTTCCTGGATAGGATTTGTACTCATATTTTAGCTTTTGAAGGCAATTCTGAAGTCTATTTCTTTGAAGGCAGCTTTAGCGATTACGAAGAAAACAAGAAAAAACGATTGGGTGGAGATACTATGCCAAAACGTATCAAATACAAAAAACTGGTAAGGTAATTCTCCCATTGCAATGTTTAATGTAAGCTCTGGAGGCCAATTTGGTTTCAGAGCTTTTTTGTTAATCCTATCATAACTTTAAATTGTAAGAAAGCAGTTTAATTGTATTATTTTTGCAAAAAAATATAGAATGCATAAAATTACTCTGCTGATTTTTTTTATACTAAATCAGTTTTTATTTGCTCAAGAAGTAATCATAAACGAAGTCGATTCTGATACACCAGGGGTAGACCGTCAGGAGTTTATTGAACTGAGGACCATGGTGCCCAACACCTCGCTCGAGGGTTATGTTTTAGTTCTCTTTAATGGATCTTCTTCGGGTGGAGACTCTAGTTATTTTGCCCTCAGTTTAGATGGATTTACAACTGATTTCAATGGTTTATTTGTTTTAGGTGGACCAGAACTGGTTCCAAGTCCTAATATTGATTTGCCTCAGAATACTCTTCAGAACGGTGCAGATGCCGTTGCTGTCTACAGAGGTTCAGAGCTGGATTTTCCAGAAGGAACTTTAGCAACCATCGATAATCTGGTGGATGCATTAGTCTATGGTACTGGAGATTCTACAGATCAAAACCTGCTTGATCTATTAGCACAAACCGAACAAATTGATGAAGATGAAAACGGAAACAAAGATTCAGAATCTATTCAAAGAAACCCCGACGGAAGCTGGTTTACTGGCAATCCTACACCGCGAGAACTCAACGATGGTTCTGGTATAACACCTGTTTTTATAGATGTTGTCCCAAGCCAAACCATCATTGATGAAGGGGCAACTTTTACCATTGATTTTTCTACTTCAGAACCTCTCAGCGAAGCCATTACAATCAATTTTAGTTTAGATAACGGCAATTTCGATGCTCAAGATTTTAGTGGACCCACCTCACTGAATTTACCAACAGGCTCTTCATCTGGGTCTGTTGACATTAATATTACAGAGGATGAGATAGATGAAGGAGATGAATTTATCAATCTTCAAGTTGAAATCCTGAGTGATCCTTATATTTTTAATGCTAATTCCATACAAATCATTGTCGTAGATAATGATTTTACAGTTGCTCAGTGGGGAATTCCTACGCAGCCTACTTTCGAATTTGTTGACCCTACAGGCCCCTCCAATTATTTTGAATCCCTAAATGGTAACTCGGGTCAGGACCTCAGACAAGCCATTCAAGATATTATTGCAGAAGAAGGCGTTGTGAAAATACATACCTATGCAGATGTCATCGATATTTTAGAATCAGCAGATCAAAGTCCTAGTAACAGTAATGAGGTTTGGTTGGCTTACAGAGAGGAGTCCCGGCCTAAGTATTTATATCAATTAGGCTCTTCAGGAACTGGGTTCTGGAATAGAGAACATGTTTTTCCCAGATCCAGAGGTGGCTTTTTTAGTATTGAAGACGATGAAGTGGCTACTGGTATCGATGAATGGTGGGAAACCAATGCAGACTCCTTAAGACATGCCAATTCTGATGCTCATGGTTTACGAGCAACAGATGCCAATGAAAACAGTTCCAGAGGAAATCAACATTTTGGCGAATATGTAGGGCCGGCCGGGACACAAGGGAGTTTTAAAGGAGATGTGGCAAGAGCTGTTTTTTATTTGTCTATTCGTTATAATGACTTATCTGTGGTTGATGGATTTCCAGATATCACAGGTCAACTTGGTGATCTTCAGACTCTTTTGCAATGGCATCGAGAAGATCCTGTAGATGATTATGAGATGAACAGAAATAATGTGATTTATACCTGGCAAAACAATAGAAATCCTTTCGTTGACTATCCAGAGCTAGCAGAATATATCTGGGGAAACAAGCAAGGACAAGTTTGGAATCAATCCTTATCTATTACAGAAAATATTAAACCTGAAATTGAGTTCTACCCCAATCCTGCATCAGATAAAATTCAATTGAGCGGGGTATCAAGTCAGACGTCCATCCAAATCTACTCTATGACTGGAAAAAAAGTATTTGAAACAATGACTTCTGTGGAAAATAGTGTACTCAGATTTGATCTAAAGGCAGGAGTTTACTTAATAAGAATTAATGATGATAAGTCAATTGTCACCAAAAAAATAATCATCAAGTAATAGGCTAATCTTAATAATTCTTCAAAAGTCGCTCTTAGAAGAGCGGCTTTTTTATTTTTATCCAAATTTTTAAAATGAAAGCATCTTACTTTAAACATAAGCTTGAATTTAAAAGACCAAGTGGAACTTCCAGGGGCATTCTAAAAACAAAAACCTCCTGGTATATAGTTTTAAAAACTGAAGACAACTATGGAATAGGAGAGTGTGGTCTATTAAAAGGATTAAGCATAGATGATCGAAACAATTATGAAAGCACTTTAAAATGGGTCTGTGAGCATATCGATCATGGCCTGGATCATTTGTATCCTAAACTAAAGGATTTTCCTTCCATTCAATTTGGATTGGAGATGGCCTTTCAGTCTTATTATTCTGAAAATCCTTACATTTTATATCCGTCTGCTTTTACAAAAGGTAAAGAAGGCATGAAAATAAACGGATTGATCTGGATGGGGGAGAAATCGTTTATGAAAAGTCAAATTCAAGATAAGATCAATCTGGGCTTTAGTTGTATAAAACTAAAAATTGGCGCTATCGATTTTAAATCGGAGTTGGATTTACTTGCTTATATCAGAAGTGAGTTTTCAGCATCAGACATAGAGTTGAGAGTAGATGCCAACGGAGCCTTTGCACCTGAAACGGCCCTAGAAAAACTGAAACAACTAAGCCAATACGATTTGCATAGCATAGAGCAGCCGATTTCTCAGGGCCAATGGCGGGAAATGGCAGAATTATGTCAAAAAACTCCATTGCCTATTGCTCTAGACGAAGAATTAATTGGCCTTTCTGATGTAACAAAAAAGAAGGAAGTACTACTAACTATCAAACCACAGTATATCATCTTAAAACCAAGTTTGATTGGTGGTTTTCAAGGCTCAAAAGAATGGATAGACTTGGCTAAAGAACAAAGTGTAGACTGGTGGATGACCAGTGCTTTAGAAAGTAATATAGGTTTAAATGCTATTTCGCAATTTACATTTATGCAGAACAACCCGCTTCCACAAGGCCTGGGAACAGGTAGCCTATACACAAATAATATAGAAAGCCCACTTTGGATCAATGGTGAACATATTATGTATAACCCAAATCAAGAATGGGAAAATAAATTTGATTTATGAGAGATTTTATTGCCTTAGCCGCTAAGGCTCATCACGAATGGTGGAGGTATTTAGTAGGTGCTTTTTTAATTTTTATTATTTGGCAGATTGGTTCTATACCATTTGCGGCTGCAGTCATGTGGAAATTATCACAACAGGGAAGTGGATTTATGGGTATAAGCGATTACCAAACCATGATGACCACCCTAGATTCTAACCTTACCTTTTTCCTAATGCTTTTTTCATTTGCAGTAGGTTTTTTTGGGGTTTGGCTTATCGTAAGGTTTTTTCATAGTCAAAAGTTCAAAGACTTGCTTACTACCCGTCATCAGTTCGACTGGAAACGGGTGTTTTTTGGTTTCAGCATAGTTGCTTTGTTTATCACAGCTATGACGGTGATAGATTACTACGTCAATCCAGATGATTATCTATTTAATTTCAAGTCTCAGGAGTTTTTGATCCTTGCGGCTATTGGAATTCTCTTTGTTCCTATACAAACCACCTTTGAAGAAATTTATTTTAGAGGTTACTTCATGCAGGGACTAGGTGTCATTTTTAAAAACAGATGGTTACCATTAATTGTTACCTCTGTAGGCTTTGGCTTATTACATTTAGGCAATCCTGAAGTGGATAAGATGGGATACATTATCATGGTCAGCTACATCGGAACAGGCTTTCTTTTAGGAATAATGGCCCTGATGGATGAAGGTTTGGAGCTTTCTATTGGCTATCATGCGGGAAATAATTTAATAACTGCCCTTTTGGTAACAGCAGATTGGACAGCCTTTCAAACTGAATCAGTACTTATTTATACCGAAGAACCTTCTGCTGGATTTGATGTACTGATTCCAGTTTTAATCATTTATCCTATTTATCTCATCATCATATCTAAAGTATACCACTGGAAAAATTGGAAGTCAAAATTATTTGGAAAAGTGATACTACCGGAGACCACTGATAATAATAATTTAACAAATTAATCAGTTATATTATTATTTAAATCTTTAAAATTGAAGTAGTTAAATCAGGAACCAATGATTATTGACCCAAAAGAAGTTCACCCTCATTTTAAAATTAACGGCCATCATTTCGATCGAAAGGATTTATATTCGGTAGCCTATAGTTATGTAAAAGAAGGGGAAGAGTTTGAAGAAAAAATAGGAAACTTTCTCCTGGATTGGTTAAACGATGATTACGATACCATTAAGGTAAGGACCTCGGGTTCTACAGGTCCACCGAAAACTTATTTTATCGAAAAAGAAAAAATGGTCAATAGTGCATTGGCCACGGGTAAGTTCTTTAAAGTATACGAAGACACCAAAGCTTTACTTTGTCTTCCTGCAGATTATATTGGAGGTAGGATGATGTTAGTGAGAGCTATGGTTTTAGGATGGGATCTAGACATTGTAGAGCCTAAATCTAATCCATTGGACCAACTATTCAAAACTTATGATTTTTGTGCAATGACACCTTTTCAGATGGATAATTCGCTAGGCCGGCTTCACTTAGTCAAAAAGCTTATAGTTGGTGGAGGAGCTGTTCCAGAAACGCTTGTTGGTTTGATACAGGGAATACCTACCAAAGTTTTTGAAGTTTATGGTATGACAGAAACCATTTCTCATATTGCAGCTAGAAGATTAAATCCAAAAACCGAAATAAAAGAAAGAAAACCCTTTAAGGCATTACCTAATGTAAGTGTCTCTCAAAACGATAAAAACTGCCTTGTGATTAAGGCTCCAAAGATTTTAGATGATGAATTGGAGACTAACGATATAGTTGAGTTATTAACTTATAAAAAGTTTTTTTGGAAGGGAAGGCTGGATAACGTGATCAATACCGGAGGAGTAAAAATTTATCCAGAAAGTGTTGAGAAAAAGCTTCAGAAACTCATCAGTTATAGATTTTTTATTTCAGGCCTTGCTCATGATTCTTTGGGCGAGCAAGTGGTTCTTTTTATTGAAGCTCCTCAAAGTGACAGGTACCTTAGTGACCTCAAAGAAGCCATTGAAGATTTGTCTACTTTCAAAAAGTACGAGAAGCCAAAGCACATATATCTGATTGAAAAATTTGAGGAAACAAATTCAGGTAAAATCAATAGAATTCATACTCTGGAAAAGTTGATGAGTTAAATCTTCTACCTTACTTGTTTCACATCAATGTAAAATCCAAAGGTATTCACGGCTAATTCTTCTAAGTCATTAAGTTCAATATCTATCTTCTTCCATTCATTACTTATTAGGTGTCTTTGAATGATTTTCTTGGTTGAATTTTGAAATTCAACAGGCATTTTAAACTCATTTACATCTGTGTTCCACTTCATCAATACTGTGTCATCGTCCTCAAGCTTCAATTGTAGTTCTGGAATTGATGTGTATTTGAGATATTGATCAAAAATGGGTTTTAAATCCAATTCAGTCCTTTCATTATAAAAGTTAATCACATCATCACTATGTATGGTTTGATATTTAAAGGTGTCGTGAAATTCTTTCAACAGTGTCCACCATTTTTCATCGTTATCAATAACACTCCTGAGTGTGTTGAGCATATTAGCTCCTTTGTAGTACATGTCGCCTGAGCCCTCATGATTCACTCCATATTTACCTATTATTGGTGAATCATTAGCTATTATTTTCCTTAGACCATATAAGTATTTTACGGCATCTTTCTTACCGTACTCACACTCCACAAACACGGCTTCTGAGTAGGCAGTAAAACTTTCGTGAATCCACATGTCTGCTATATCCGCAGCAGATACAGAGTTTCCAAACCACTCATGACCAGATTCATGAATGATAATAAAGTCCCACTTGAGTCCAATGCCTGTTCCAGACATGTCGGTGCCAAAGTACCCATTTTGATATCCATTGCCATAGGCAACCGCACTTTGATGTTCCATGCCTAAATAAGGCGTTTCAACCAGTTTAAATCCGTCTTTTTGAAATGGATATTTACCAAATTTTTCATAAAAGCAATCCATCATCGGTTTTACCTGTTGAAATTGGGTTTTAGCTTTTTCTAAATTTTCTTTTAGCACATAATAATCCAAAGTCAAGTCATTGTATTGATCTTCAAAATGAGCATAGTCTGCCACATTCAACGTGATATTATAATTATTAATGGGGTGTTCAACCCTCCAGTGCCATTTTGTATATCCGTTGTCTAAAGGGGTCTCACCAATTAATCTGCCGTTAGAAACATTCATCAAGCCATTGGGCACACTCACTTTAATATCCGCAGAATCGGGTTCATCGCTTTGGTGATCTTTGTTGGGATACCACAAACTCGCTCCTGTTCCTTGTACAGCAACCGCTATAAATGGGTCACCCTTCGCATCTTCTGAAAAGACAAAGCCACCATCCCACGGTGCATTTTCAGCAACTTTAGGATAGCCAGAATAGTAAAATTTGATGCGTTTAACTTGATTTGGTTTCAAAACCTTCTTAAAAGAAATGAACACAGCATTTCCATCTCTTTTGTATGTTAATCGTTCTTTCATAAATAGGATAGAGTCGATTGACATATTCTGAAATAAATCCAACTGAATTGTCTTTGTTTTTTTCAGAACCTCAAATTCAATATTATTAAACCCTGAAATAAAGCGTTTCTTGGGATCTAACTTTATATCTAAATCATAGGATAAAACGTCGAAACTACTACGTTCCGGTCTTAAACTTCCCCGTAATGTGTCTGCATGTGTAAAGCTTTGCTTTTCGCCATCTAATAATTGAGATTGTCCTGAAAAACAAATGCAAAAGATGAATACTAAGCTGTATATTCGTTTCATAACGTAGAACTATTTATTGCAATAAAACTATGAAAAAAATTGTCTTCTTACTCTTCACAGCCGTTTTTCTATCCTGCGGAACAGATAGTAATTTAATTGAAGGTCAAGTCTCAAATTATGAAGGGGATGCAGTTGAAAATGTCTTAGTGCAAGTCATGGGCACAGATTTGAACTCAACCACCGATACTGATGGTTATTTCAGAATAAACACCAGAAATAGAGGAGATGAGTTAATATTTACACATCCAAAGTATAAATTGAAACGTGTTAAGATTTCAGATCAAACTGAATTTTCTGTGGAACTTACAGAAAAGAGTAACCCAAAGCCAGAGCAATAAACCTGTTCTTTCCTGAAGCCCCTTTAAAGGCCTCTGTAAATCCAAAGTTGTAACGCGCATCTATGCGGAAGCTAGAGCCTAAGCTAAGGCCCAGTCCTGCAGCTCCAGAAATATCCAGCTGTTCAGATTCGAATGGATGATTTTCATTCAATAGATAGCTAAACTGTGGACCGAATTGTATGTTGAAAATCCTTAAAAAATGCAATTTAGCGAGTACGGGAACCAAAAGATAATCAGTCTCTATGTCTACACCTTCAAACTCCCCACCTTGTTGAGAAAACAAACCTTCCACTTGAAGTCCAAAGGTATTGAACCTGACTCCAGCAAAAGCTCCACCTGTAAAACCCAAACGGCCATCTGAATTTAAGGTAGATACAGAAGAATAATTGGCACCAGCCTTGATTCCAAAATCTAAACTTTGTGAAGTTGTGAGGTTTGAGAAGCTCAAGGCAATAATTAAAACGAATAAACTGAGTGTATTTCTCATCTTGCTTTTTATCATAACGTTTCTTAGTTGAAATTAGTTTAAGAGCGCTGATAAAATTGTTTTCAATTCATCTGTGCTTAAATTAATTTCAAGTATTCTTCCGTTTTGATCGACAAGGTAATATTGAGGTAAACTTAGAATTCCCATCTCAGAAGCCATATCACCGGTAAAACCATTCTCGATCCTAAGGGACTTCCAAGGCATGGATAGCTCTGTAACCGATGATATCCATTTGTTTTGGTTTGTATTTAAAGCTATACTGATGACTTCAAAGCCTTTAAATTTAAACTTCTCATAAATCGATTGTATTTCCTTTTGTTTGGTTTTACAATGTTCACACCAGCTGCTCCAGAACACCAGTAAATTATAATCATTAAAATTTTTAGCAAGGCTCTCTTCATCATTTGCAATATTCAAAAGCTTGTAGTCTGGAATTTTACTCCCAATCTGAAATTTTTTTCTTTTTTCCAGGCTGGCTTCAAGTAAATTGACATCTTCTGGATTTAGTTCTTCTTTATCTAATTTCCCAATTAGAGTTCTAAGCTCATTGTAAAGTAAAACTTGATTTGTGCTGGTTTGCAATAGCAATTGACCTAAATAATCATGGTTGGGGTTAGATTTGATCAGGCTGTCGATCTTATTGGCTATTAAATTTCGATTTATTTTGGAATTGAGCGTATTCTCTAAAAGACTATCAGAATAAGTCTTGAGTTGTGCTGTGTTGCCTCCGTCTAGTTGTCTAACTTGGTAGGAATTATAATAATCGTTTTCAATCTGAATTTGGTCAATAATAATGTCGAATAGCAGAGTGTCATTTTCAAGATAAAAGGTTTCTGATGAATTCAATGAATCGAATTCAAATCGAAATGCAGTAGGTGAAGATACCTCACCTTCAAATTGAAATGTATTGTTGGTTATTACAGTTGAGTCTAATTGAGATCTGTATCTGATGGCTATGCTATCCCCAAAATCACCATTTAGAGTTCCTTTAATCAAATAGTTTTGGGTAGAAGCTGTCTGCTCTAAAGGCTGCATGCAGGCAGTAAAAATTACACTCGCGAGAAGAAATAGGATTATTTTTTTCATGTTGGCAAATTTAAGGTAAAAAAAAAGGTCGATGTGTAAACATCGACCTTTTCATGTGTTAATATGAAATTAATTAAAATCATTAATTCTGTCACTTAAATCATAGACTTTCGCATTCGGTTTGATGCGTTCAATGATACTACTACCTGCAGCACTTCGATACCCACCTGCACAATGCACTAATATAGGTTTATCGGTTGGAATCTGCTCTGCAGATTTTCTCAATTCGTTGAGCGGATAGTTATGAGCAGAGTCAAATTTCTTAGCGTCTTCAAATTCGCTTACATTTCTGATGTCGATGATAGTATATTGATCTGGATTTTGTTTAAAATCTGTGTAATCAAGATCATCAGAAGAATCAAACTGAGTTTGACCTAACGTAAGTACAGCTTTAATTTGTGATTCGTAACCAATTTTTGCAATTCTGGAAACGATCTCATCATAGTCAGAAATGGAATTGAGAACCAGATAGAATTTCTCTTCAGGCTGAACTATGGCGCCTACCCAGGTTTCGATTTTATCATTTTCAGATCTTGCCATAATATTAATACTACCAGCAATATGATTGGTCTTAAAATCAGCTTGCGGTCTCGTATCTATTATTGGAGCGTCTGCATCAAAAGATTCTACATTAAGATGAACTGGAATGGAACCTACAGAAGACTTAAAATTGTCTGCTCCTTTTTTATTGATATCCACATCATGTCCAAAATAAGAGGGGATAAAAGGCTGCCCATCTAAAATTTCACTCAAAAACTCTTCCTCAGTTTGTTCCTGAAACGCCCAATTTCCAATGCGCTCATTCCCAAGTGTACTTGTGGTGTCAGAACTCATGTTTTTACCACATAAACTTCCCGCACCATGGGCTGGATAAACCCATACATGATCAGACAAATGATTCATTTTTGTCGTCATGGTTTTATACATGGCCTGGGCCAATTCTTTACGCTTGGCGGTCATATTACCTGCTTTTTCTCTTAAGTCAGGTCGACCTACATCGCCTATAAATAAAGTATCGCCAGTAAAAATGGCTTCTTTAGTCGTGGCAGCATCTACCGCATGAATAGTAATTCCATCAGGAGAATGTCCTGGAGTATGTATACATTTAAAGGTGATATCACCCATCTTCAGTTCATCACCTTCATCAAACGCTGTATGAGGGTAATCTGCACCTACCAATTTACTCACATAAATTTCAGCACCTGTTTCCTTGTGGATTTGTAGGTGACTACTTACAAAATCGGCGTGAGGGTGAGTTTCAAATACAGCTACAATTTTAGCTTTGTTTTCTTCAGCATATTCATAATAAGGTCTTGGATCTCTAGCTGGATCTACAACAGCCATTTTTCCATCGCTTACGATGGCGTAGGATAAATGAGATAAAGGTTTGTCGTTATATTGTTTAATTGTCATAATCGTTTAAATTTAAATTAAGAATTCATTTTACCAGTCGCACAGCTTACAAAAGATTTTGCCTTATTAAAATAAGAATTAGCTTCTCCAGCAACTGGATAACCGAGTTGCTTCAATTTATCTTTTACGAGTAGTAATTCAGCTTCATTATGATAAGTGAATGAGACCGACGAGTTTTCTGGTTCAACAATAACATTTTTTACGTTGTCCATAGCATTGATTTGCTTAGCTATGGTATGGGCACATCCACCACATTTTAAATTCTGCACTATAACTTTGGTTTCCATTTTAATTTTGTTTTCAGCAGTATTGATTTAACTTTATAGATTTATTATCTTATTTCTTGACAATACCATATTATTTATGATACAAAATAACGGAAAATAAGACATGCTCACAGTAACATAAGTTACGCATTAGGCAATGTCTATCAATTTAATAGAATTTCGATTGAGCTTTATTTTGTTGGTTTTTTCAAGCTGTTTTAGAAGTCTCGAAATAACAACTCTACTGGTATGTAAGTCAAAGGCAATATCCTGATGAGTAACTTTTATTTCTGAATCTTTATAATGCTTAGATTTATTCTTTAAGTACTCAATCAAGCGCTCATCCATTTTTTTAAAGGCGATGTTATCTATCGTTGCCAAAACTTCCATGAGGCGTTCGTGATAACTATTAAAAATGAAATTTCTCCAGGATTTATATTTTCCCAGCCATTCTTCCATTTTCTCGATAGGAATCATCAGGAGTGTCGAATTGGTTTCTGCAATAGCCCTTATTTCACTTACAGCCGAACCCGTGCAGCAGGATAAAGTCATTGCGCAGGTTTCTCCCTTTTCCAAAAAATAGAGCATCAACTCAAAGCCGTCTTCGTCCTCTCTCATCACTTTTATAACGCCATCGATTAATAAGGGCATGGCTGATAAATATTGACCAGTCCTTATCAATTCATCCCCTGCATTCACGTGTTTTATAATCCCTATAGAATCGATTTCACTCAAAAGCTCATTTTCAAATAAATGGCCGTAATTGTTTTTTATTTCTTCACGCATTTTCTTCGTCGTATTTTTGCATAAATATAAATGGATTAACTTTTTTGAGATGCCGAATTTTAAAATTTTTAAGCCTTATGGCATGTTGAGCCAGTTTGTCTACAATCAAAAACGCCGAAGAAATAAACGATTGCTAGGAGAACTTGGCGATTTTCCAGAAGGCATAATGTCTGTTGGTCGATTGGACCAGGATTCTGAAGGCCTTTTGTTTTTGACCACCGACGGGAAATTCAGTCATAGTATTACCTCCTTAGGAATTGAAAAAGAATATTGGGTTCAGGTGGATGGGGTAGCTAAACAAAACCAGGTTGACCAACTTTCAAAAGGCATAGAAATAAGTATTTACGGCAAAGCTTACCACACAAAACCTTGTAGTGTACGTCTTTTAGATCCACCAGACCACCTGCCCAAACGAGCTAAAGACATCAGGAATGAAGACGATCACGGAAAAACCTCCTGGCTATCCATCACCTTAACGGAAGGGAAATTTCGACAAGTGAGAAAAATGACAGCCAAAGTTGGATTACCAACACTCAGATTAATTCGGTACAGAATAGGAGAGGAGACCATTGAAGATATGCAGGCAGAAGAAGTTAGGCAATTATGATATCAAATAAACTCTTCAAAGTAACACTTTGATATGACTAAAGTTAAATAATGAATAGAACTCACAGTCCCGAAACTTTTGGACTGTGAGGTCTTAATAAAGTCATTTGCTTATCAATTTGATAAAAAAAATCACCACCAAACCACAAACAACTTATGCATATGGTTCTTTTCATCTTTTCTGAAAAGCATCACCGATTGATGTTGAGCCATAAATTGCTCTAGGTGGTATAAAATCTTTGTGTAAGACATCCATCTAGTATGACGAGATTCGTCAATAAACCAATCTATTTTTTTTGGGATATAAAACTTTTGATATGTCCACCGTTTATTCAAAAATTCCTCCAAAGTGTAAAAGTAGCCAGCTACAGCTTCCAGATTGGTTGTAAAAAAACGAATGTTGCAGTCTTCTGGAAGAAACAATATCGCTTTAAAGCAAACCCTTTGAATCACTTTCCAGGGGTCGATTTCCAGTAGATCGAACACAGTTTCAGCTTTAGGATGGTACAACAGGGGGAATTGTTTAGATTTTAGCTTCTCTATTTTATCTATAAATCGATCTCTACGGTTGGGGCCAATCCAGCAGTAATCTGGATCGTCATGTAAAGTGTCGTCGTACAGATATATTTTGTTGATCAATTCTATATGATTGATTTCCTGATGATGCTCATCCCAACATAGAAAATCGAACTCTCCGATGGTGGTTTTATCGTCGATGATCTGAAGGCTATACGCCAACTCCTTATAGCGGCTTATACATTTTAGGTAGTAACTGAAAAAAGTTTCTGCCCGCTTACCCAAAAATTTAAACATTCGAGCCTGTTCGAAGGGAAAATCTTCTATCGGAATAGATTCATTTAAGGGATCAAATTCAAATGTTCTGATTTTAGAACCAGGAAGCTGGTCGATCATCAATTTTGTATCCAAAAAGCCCTGATACTGCTTTAAAATTTGAAGATCTGAGTCTTTAGTCTCCAAGCTCTAAGGCGATTTGAATCATTTGATTAAAGCTGGTTTCACGCTCTTCTGCAGAAGTTTGTTCGCCAGTAATCAAAGAATCGGATATAGTAAGTATAGCTAAAGCATTAACGTCTTGCTTTGCTGCAATCGAGTATAATCCAGCGGCTTCCATCTCCACGCATAAGACCTTGTAAGCCGACCACATTTGGTGATCCAGTGGATCATCGGTGTAGAATAGATCTGAAGACAGTACATTCCCGGCTTTAAAAGGGATATCCAGTTCTTTTGCCTTTTTAATAGCTTTCTCAAAAAGGTCAAAGCTTGCAGTTGGTGCAAAATCTCCTCCCTTAAATCTATTCCGATTCAAGGAAGAATTAGAGGACGCAGACATCGCAATGACTACATCTCTCATTTCAACTTCTGGTCTTATAGCGCCGGCACTTCCAACTCTAATGAGATTTTTTACACCGAACTCTGTGATTAACTCGTGGGCGTATATGCTAATGGAAGGTATGCCCATACCTGTCCCTTGCACGGAGATTGTTCTACCCTTGAAAGTTCCTGTGAATCCCAACATACCACGGACCTCGTTATAGCAAAAAACATCTTCTAAAAATGTTTCAGCTATCCATTTGGCTCTTAAGGGGTCTCCAGGCAATAATATTGTTTCGGCGATATCGCCTTTCTTAGCGTTAATGTGTACACTCATGTTGATTGTTTAATATGTTGAATCTGAAGAAGTTCCTTCCACAATGGCAATTCCAGCTGAAGCTCCAATACGAGATACACCAAGATCGATGTATTGTTGAGCAGTTTTAGCATCGCGTATGCCACCCGAAGCTTTGATTTTGACATGTTTACTAATATTCGCTTTCATTATTTTGACAGCTTCAGGAGTTGCACCATGACTAGCAAAGCCTGTTGATGTTTTTACAAAATCTGCTCCAGCAGAATCGGCTAGCCGACAAGCTTTTGCAATTTCATCATCAGTAAGATGACAAGTTTCAAGAATGACTTTCAATACGTTTTGACCAATGACCTCTTTAACCGATTGAATGTCATTTTTTACGTATTCAAAATCTTTTTCTTTCAGTTTTCCCTGATGAATGACCATGTCAAATTCAGTAGCTCCATCTTCAAGGGCTTGTTTGGTTTCTTCAACTTTAGCTTGTGTTGAAGTTGCCCCCAAAGGAAAGCCGATTACTGTGCATACTTTAACTTCAGAATGCTCCAAAATTTTATGAGCGGCTATCACAAAACTTGAATTAATACAAACCGAGGCGAATTTATAGGCAATGGCTTCTTCGCATATATTGTGGATTTGTGGTAAAGTGGCTTTGGGATCCAATAAGGTATGATCGATATATGAATTCATGGATACTGATTGTTTTGGTAAAGATAAAATGTTTGAATTTCTTAGGGATTATTCTGCTTAAAATATATCAAAGCTCAGGGTTTGTAATATAAAGAATAAGTTGTACTTTTGCAGGCATTAAAATAAAATAAGTATTTATGAATCATTATGAAACTGTTTTCATCTTGAATCCCGTTTTATCTGAAGATCAGATAAAGGAAACAGTAAAGAAATACGAAGATTTTCTTGTTTCTAAAGGTGCAAAGATGGTAAACAAAGAAGATTGGGGGCTAAAGAAGTTAGCGTACCCAATCCAGCACAAGAAAAGTGGATTTTACCACTTATTTGAGTACACAGTAGATGGAGCAACCATCGAGCCCTTGGAAGTTATGTTTAGAAGAGACGAGAGAATGATGCGTTATTTGACCGTTAAACTAGACAAGCACGCTATTGACTGGGCCAAAGAAAGAGTTAAACGAATTAAAACTGGCGCGTAGGTATGGCAACAATTGAAGAACAATCGAAAGGTAAGAACGACGGTGAGATTAGATATCTAACTCCGTTAGACATTGAAACTAAAAGCAAAGTACGTTTTGACCGTTTCAAAAGAGCTGGCATCAAGTATATCGATTACAAAAATGCCGACTTCCTTATGGAATTTGTAAACGAACAGGGTAAAATTCTACCAAGACGTTTAACAGGAACATCATTAAAAAACCAAAGAAAAGTATCTCAGGCTATTAAGCGTTCTCGCCATTTAGCTTTGATGCCATATGTTGGTGATTTATTAAAATAAAAAAGGCAAAAAATGGAAATTATACTTAAGAAAGACGTAGATAATCTTGGTTTTGCCGATGACTTGGTATCTGTTAAAAATGGATATGGTCGTAACTTTTTGATCCCACAAGGTCTTGCAGTACTTGCAACACCTTCAGCTAAAAAAGTATTGGCAGAAAACCTTAAGCAACGTGCTTATAAAGAGAAGAAGATTGTTGATGAAGCCAAAGTACAGGCTGAAAAAGCAAAAGATCTCGATATCAAATTAACTTCAAAAACTGGTAATGGTGATAAGCTATTTGGTAGCATTACTGCTGCAGATCTTAGCGAAGAACTAGCCAAGCATGAAGTAGACATCGATAAAAAATACATCTCTATTTTAGGGGGGAACATCAAACGTTTAGGACAATATGAAGCTAAACTAAGATTCCACAGAGAAGTGATTTTAGACTTCACCTTTGAAGTTATCGCAGAAAACTAAATTTGAGTCATATCAAATTGTAAAGCTGGTCTTATGATCAGCTTTTTTTATGGTATAAATTCACCTCAATGAAAATTTGAATCTAATAAAGCATAATGTTTTTATTTTTGCACTTATGAAATACGAAAGACTTACTCAAGAACAACTTAAAGAAATGCACAAAGAATTCATCAATTTTTTGGCAAGTCAGTCGATTACAAAAGAAGAATGGGAAGAGATAAAAGCCAACAAGCCACAGGTTGCTGAAGATGAGCTCGACGTATTCAGCGACTTGGTTTGGGAAGGGGTGTTGAACAAAGTTAATTATCTCGAACATTTTTCTCCACAGCAATTATTTCTATTCGAATTCACAGATCAGTTGATTAATTTGATAGGGATCAAGATCGATAATGAAGCAATAGACATTAACACGAAACAGGGTTTTCAGCGGCTTCGAGATAACCTGTTGAACGACGACGTTCAAATCTATACCTCCTCAAAGCCTATAAGTGATGATCGCAATAAAGATATTTTCGCTTTGATAAAGCAGGGGGCACATATTACCAAGGGTAAACTTTATCAGTATTTTAGTGATATGGTAGAAAAGTAAAATTATTTTAGCGCTTTCATAATTTTTAAAACAGACATGGCAAGTAGAGCTTCAATTCCAAAAGGTACTCGTGATTTTTCTCCACTGGAGGTTAGCAAAAGACAATATATTATCAATACGATTCAAAAGCATTTCAAAAGCTTTGGTTTTCAGCCTATTGAAACGCCAACCTTTGAAAACTCCGACACTTTACTAGGTAAATATGGAGATGAAGGTGATCGGTTGATTTTTAAGATCTTAAACTCTGGTGACTTTTTACGAAAGGCAAACCCTAAAGCTTACGAAGAAAAAGATAGTACAAAACTATCTTCCTCCATCTCAGAAAAAGCACTAAAATACGACCTTACGGTTCCTTTTGCCAGGTATGTGGTTCAGCATCAGAACGAAATTGATTTTCCATTTAAGCGTTCTCAAATCCAAAATGTCTATAGAGCAGACCGTCCACAAAAAGGAAGATTCAGAGAATTTACCCAATGTGATGCTGATGTGATTGGCAGCGATAGTTTATGGCAGGAAGTAGAATTTATCCAGCTGTACGATTCAGTGTTTTCCAGTTTAAAGCTTGAGGGTGTTACTATTAAAATGAATAACAGAAAAATCCTTTCTGGATTGGCAGAAGTGATTGGTGAGAGCGATAGATTGATCGATTTTACGGTTGCCTTAGACAAGCTGGATAAGATAGGAGAGGAGGGTGTTATCAATGAGATGAAAACGAAAGGTATTTCTGACTCTGCTATCGATAGCTTAAAGCCTATTTTTAAACTAAAAGGTGATTTTGGAAAAAAAATTCAGCTTTTAAAAACTTTATTATTTAAATCTGAGATTGGTTTAAAAGGAATAGAAGAATTGGAATTTCTTCAAAATGCGCTAGATGAAATGCCCTTAAGAACAGCTCGTTTAGATTTGGATGTCACTCTTGCCAGAGGACTAAATTATTATACAGGCGCTATTTTTGAAGTATCTGCTCCAGAACGTGTAAAAATAGGGTCGATCGGTGGAGGTGGACGATACGATGACCTGACAGGTATTTTTGGACTAAAAAATATGAGCGGTGTGGGTATCTCTTTTGGGTTGGATAGAATTTATTTGGTTCTGGAGGAACTTGGTTTGTTTCCTGATGAAATCAAAACAACAACTAAAGTTTTATTTATCAATTTTGGTGAATATGAAGCTTTATACGCATTGAAAGCCATGACAAATTTAAGAACACATTCCGTTTCTTCTGAATTATATCCTGATGCGGCTAAAATGAAAAAGCAAATGACTTATGCCGATAAAAGAAATATTCCTTACGTCGTTTTGGCTGGAGGTACAGAAATGCAAAACGAGGTGTACAATCTAAAAAACATGAAGACTGGCGAGCAGGAATCACTCAGGCTTGAGGAATTAATTAAAAAACTGTCAAAAATTTAAAAATTTATGCTTTTAACGCTTTATTACATAGTGTAGATGCGTATAGAGCATTATATTTAAATAAAAAAATATGAGCAGTTCTAATCACGAATTCAAGCCTTTTGAAGATGCGGCTAAAACCGAAGACCAAGTTCATCTTGCTGATATGCACGGTGATGGTGTACACTTCAATAGAGAAATGCTAGCCAAAGCTAAACGTAATAAACAAATCGCTGAAGAAAAAAGACAGCAAGCACAGAGAAAGAAAAACAACAGAAAGAGACTTTGATTGAGAAAGGCTTTTTTTATTTCATACATCTGGATTTATTGACGCTCGTCAGTTTTTATCGTAGTTCTTTTGTTTAATTTTAAATTAATAAAGGACTCATGAAAAACATCTTAGCTCTTACTGATTTCTCTCCAGCATCCACAAATGCTATCGAGTACGCTCTACAACTCTTTGAAGGTGATTCCCTGAGTTTCTATATCCTTCATTGCAAAGTGCCAGATTCAACCTATTCTACAGTTGATGTCATTGCTTCCGGTAATACCAGTTTTTATGATTCCTTATTAAAGGAAGCTAAGGATCAATTAGATCTTCTTATCGAAAATCTAAAAGCTGAATATTATACTAAAACAATATCTTTTCATCCATTGGTTGCTTATGATAGCTTGATGGACGCTACTAAAACTGTGATCAATTCTAAAGACATTCAAATGTTGGTTATGGGATCTAATGGTGTTACCAACGCCAAAGAAGTTATGTTTGGAAGCAATACTGTAAAAATGATTAGGAACATTTCGCATCCTATTTTGGCCATTCCTTCAGCATTTAAATTCAATGCACTTGAAAATATAGTCTTGCCTTTACACGATTATGATAAACTGAGTGATAGATCCTTTCAGGATATTGTGGATTTTATCAGGCAAATGGAAGGGAAGGTTCATGCCTTGCGAATTTGCCCAAAAGGCGAAACTCCATTGGAAGCTAAAACAGATAAAAAAGTGCTAACTTCTTTCCTAGATACTGTGCCTTTTGAGTACCATGTAGTTCAAAACATCCCCATAAATTATGTTGTAGATTGTTTTATACAAACCCACAAAATTGACTTAATTATACTCTTAGCAAAGCCTGAAAGCATATTTGAACGGTTTTTCAAAAGTACTTCGACTAAAAAAATTGCTAATGAGTTAAGAGTGCCTTTATTGGTGTATCCAAACTAAGTTGGTTTATGATGATCTCAACACTTGGCCTCAAGGTCATAGACTTCATTTTAGTCATTAAAAAAGCCGTATTTGTTTCAAAAATACGGCTTTTATAGTTTTAAATTGAATTTTTTAGGCTTGTTGCAGATCGTGTTTACCTTCGTTTACCTCTTCAATAACTTTTGCGTTAAAGGCTTCTAAGTCTCCAGGATTTCTACTCGTTACTAAAGCTTCATCTACTACGACTTCTTCATCTACCCAAAGTGCTCCAGCATTTTCTAAATCTTTTCTAATCGATTTATAAGAGGTCAATGTTCTACCATCAACTACCTCTGCACTTATAAGTGACCAGGCTGCATGACAGATGGCTGCTACAGGTTTGCTTTGTTTAAAAAAGTCTCTAATAAAAATCAAAGCCTCTTCTTCTACACGTAATAAATCTGGATTGATTACTCCACCTGGTAACACCAATGCATTATAGTCTTTGGCTGACACCTGGTCTAAGGTTTTGTCTACTTTAAAACTTTCACCCCAGTCTCCATCGTTCCAACTTTTTATATCTGCATCATTTAGACTTACGATATCAACGTGAAATCCTTCGTCTTTCATTGCTTTTAATGGTGAACTCAATTCACTTTCCTCAAATCCATTCGTTGCTAATATGGCTACTTTCTTACTCATAATGTTTATTTTTTATGTTCAATTACAAAAGTAAAGAGAAACATCAGAGGTTTGTGATAAATTCAGTGTAAGTTTTTCTTATAAGTCGTTAAACCTTAGATTGTATTCAGTGATAATGTTAAAATGATAATCAAAATTTTCACAAGTCTTATGGACTACAAATATTAGTTCTTGTTTGAGTAAAAGACTGAAATCCTTTTCGAATTGATGATGATATGGAGCAAAAAAAAACGGATTGAAGCTTACAATCCGTTGAGAGATATTTTGTTTTTGTAGCGTGGACGAGAGTTGAACTCGTGACCTCCGGGTTATGAATCCGACGCTCTAACCAACTGAGCTACCACGCCATTTTTCGGTTTGCAAAGATAATATTATCTTTTGCTTACGCAAATTTGTTTATAGAATAATTTCAATTAAAGTTTTTATACTTCACGCAATTATCCATATATTGCTTTCAATCTAAAATTCATGACAATGAGTGATAAAGTCAAATACGAAATGGAGTTTCCGATTCAAGTTTCTCCATCATTATTATATCAATATATATCTACGCCTTCTGGACTGAGTGAATGGTTTGCAGACAATGTTAACTCTAGAGGTGAACTTTTTACATTCATATGGGAAGGCAGTGAAGAACAGGCTAAATTGCTTACAAAAAAATCTGATGATCGCATCAAACTAAGATGGGTCGAAGACGATGAAGATGGACTTAGCTATTACTTTGAAATGAAGATCCAAGTCGACGAGATTACCAAAGATGTCTCCTTAATGATTACAGATTTTGCAGAAGAAGATGAAGTAGACGAAGGAAAAATGCTTTGGGACAATATGGTTTCAGACTTAAAGCAAATTTTAGGATCTTCATAAATTACACTACACTATGAATGTTTTTTTAAACGGCGAGATACAAGCCATTGAAACCGCTACTTTAGATTTAAACAACAGAGGCTATAATTACGGAGATGGATTATTTGAAACCCTCAGGGTTATCAATTCTAAAATTATGTTTTGGGAAACTCATTACTTTAGATTAATGTCTTCGATGAGGATTTTGAGAATGAAAATTCCTATGGAATTTTCTCCAGAATATTTGGAAGAGAAAATCATAGCTTTGGTCGAAGCCAATGATCTCGACAAGTCAGCGGTGAGAGTCAAGATCAATATCCATAGAAATGCTGGTGGCTATTATACACCAGAAGATAATACGGTAGGTTATGTTATCTCCACTAGAGCAATAGAAAATGCTTTTTTTACACTAAATGACTCTTCATACGAGGTAGAATTGTTTAAGGATCATTACGTTCAATCGGGTATGTTATCTACAATTAAGTCTAATAATAAGCTCGTTAATATACTGGCAGGTATTTATGCTGAAGAAAATGGGTTTCAAAACTGTTTTCTTATCAATGAGAAAAAATCTGTCCTGGAGGTGACCAACGGTAATATTTTTGTCGTGAAAGGTAAAGACATCAAAACTCCACCTTTGTCAGACGGATGTCTCAATGGAGTGATTAGAAAACATCTGATAGAGATTTTAGAAAAATCTGAAGACTACAATCTTAAGGAAGAATCCATTTCTCCTTTTGAATTGCAGAAATCAGACGAAATATTTTATACAAATGCCATCCAGGGGGTCCAGTCTATAACAAAGTATAGAAAGAAATCCTATGATAATACAGTAGCTAAGAGTCTGATTGGTAAACTGAATGCAAAAGCCAGGCTTGTCGAGGTTTAATTATGATTAGGATTATCTGGTGCATTAGACCATAAAAGATATTCTCCTCCGAGATCTTTCATTTTTTCCTGCCAAAACTGTCCGTCCTTAAACGAATTCAGAATATCTTCAGTCTTTGTGCTGGTATCTATGATCCAGGTATTTAGATCAATCTCAGATTCTAATTGCATAGCATCCCATCCCGAATAGCCTAGAAAAAATTTGATGTTTTTAGGCGTAATTTGTTTGGAGTTAATCAGGTCTACAATTCGATCAAATGATCCTCCCCAATAAATTCCATCCTTAATTTTTACGCTATCGGTAATCAAGTGAGGGACATCGTGAATAAAATATAAATTTTCCTGTTCTACTGGCCCTCCATTAAAAATTCTAAAATGTTCCTCAATTTCGGGAATTAATTCTTCAAGATTAAAGTCTAAGGGCTTATTAACAATAAACCCAACAGCGCCATCGCCATCTATATGTGCGAGTAGTATGACAGATCTATTAAATGTTAAATCACCAATGGTTGAAGGCTCAGATACTAAAACATCTCCTCGGCTAAGTTGAAAATTTTCCATTGTTTTAGGGTTTAGATTTAACAATTTAATTAAATGTATAAAATTTATAATAAAAAAGACCTTTTTGGCAAAAGGTCTTTTATTTTTTGAATGAAAAAAATTCAGACTAGTTGACTGCTTTTTGCAAATCAGATCCAGCTTTGAATTTAACTACATTTTTAGCAGCAATTTTGATAGTCTTACCAGTTTGTGGGTTTCTACCTTCACGAGCAGCTCTTTTAGATACAGACCAAGATCCAAATCCAACTAGAGAAACACGGTCACCTTTTTTAAGAGCACCTTCTACATTTTCTAGAAAAGACTCTAATGCTTTTTTAGCTTCAGCTTTAGTAACACCAGCATCTTCTGCCATGGCATCAATTAAATTCGTTTTGTTCATAATGTAAATTTTAAAGTTTGTTGATTAAACATTTTATTAACACATTACAAATTTATATGGAAAATATTACTATGCAAGAAATAACCCATAAAATCCTTGTATAATGGGCAAAAAACAGAGGTTTATTACCAAATAGTCAATTTTAATATTGAAATTTTAAGCCTTAAACAAATTTAAACTCCTTTTCCCATCCCATACCATTCACAAGAGAATGTGCTTCCATTCGCTTTTTTCCAGGAAATTGCAGTTCTTTGATGTGCACATATCCATCACTAACGGCTACACTTACGCACTTAAGTTCTTTATTAAAATAACTGCTTCCTATCTCTGCTGAATGTTGTTTCACCTCAGAATTTACCTCATATACTTTAACTTTAATCGTTTTAGTATTCATTTGAAGCCCGGTCCAGGCAGTAGGAAAGGGGGTAAGCCCTCTTACAAAGTTGATGATATCTTTGCCTTTCTTGTTCCAGTCTATTTTGGTATTCTCCTTCGTTAATTTTGGAGCAGATTTTAGACTGGTATTATGCAATTGTATTTTTGGGTCAACTTTTCCCTGTTCAATGTTCGATACTGTTTCTACAACGAGTTCGGCCCCAAGTGTCATCAGCTTGTCGTGTAAAGTTTCAACATTATCGTCTTCAGCTATACTAATGCTTCTCTGGTTTATGATTTTACCGGTATCTATGTCTTCATCAATAAAGAAAGTTGTCACTCCGGTTTTCTGTTCTCCATTGATAATAGCCCAATTGATTGGTGCAGCACCTCTGTATTCTGGCAGCAATGAAGCATGAAGATTAAATGTGCCATGAGAGGGATAATCCCAAACGACTTTCGGTAACATTCTAAAAGCAACCACGATGATCAATTGAGGATCCAGACGATTTAGATCCTCCTGGAAACTTTCAGATTTGAGGTTTGTAGGTTGTAATACCTCTAAAGATTTACTGCCAGCGTATTGTTTTACTGCAGAAGAGCTTAGCTTTTTACCTCTTCCTGAAGGCTTATCGGGAGCGGTGACGACCCCCACAACATTGACTTGAGATGTCAATAATTCTTTTAAGATACCTACTGCAAATTCAGGGGTACCCATAAATAGTACGCGTAATCTGTTCATAATTTATATGTGTTTTTTGATGTCATTTTTATACTTCCTTCTTCCAAAAGTTCTTGTAAACAGTGAAGAACCATTTTTTTTGGAAACTTAGACTTTTGGAGGATTTCTTTTGAATTTAATTCTGTTTGGCTTATAAGGTTAAGGATAAAAAGTTTGACCTTTTTAGAATTGACTGAGGTTGTGGCTGAGTTAGCTTTTTGTGCTTTATTTCTGCAGTGATTACAAATTCCGCAGTCTGTATAATCCTTTTCACCAAAATAGTTCAAGATAAAGCCCTGTAAACACTTCTTTTTTTCTCTCACATAATCCAAGACACTTTGAGCTTTTTTAAGCTTGTTCTCCTGGTATTGTTTGATGTATCCTCTTAGGGGATTTAATGTATACTGGTCTTCTCTAGGCAGGATCATCGTAATACTCAGATCCTGCTTGATGAATTCTGCAGATAAAAGACCTTGTTTTTCTAGAGCTTCCAGCTGTGAAATAACCTGCTTTTCATTATAACCTGTCTTTTTTTGAAGCAATTGAGTATTGATGTAAAGCTCTTGTTCAAAAACGCCACCATAGGTTCTTAATAATGTTCTCACCAAAAGAGCGAATTGAGTCTGGTGACTAATAAAGTGAATCAAGCGTTCGCTAGATACTAAAAATTTTAGTTTAGTTTTCTTCTGGAACGACTTGTCCAGTCGAATGACGCTTAAACGATCGAGAAGATTTAAGGTATTGTAAGTTAACATCGTAGGTAACTGATACTTTGAACAAAATTCGTGAAAATTGAAATCATGAATCGTCTCTTGTCCTTCACCATAAGCAATTTTGAAATTTTTCATCATTGATTTGTAGATGAGCCGAACTGTTTCAAAACCAGGTACGGTCTTTATAAATTGATTATTAAGCCTTTGTTTGTCGCTTTCATTGTAAAGGACAATGGCCTCTGCAGAAAGATTATCCCGACCTGCACGTCCCGCCTCTTGATAATAACTTTCGAGACTTTCTGGTAAATGGTAATGTATGACTTGTCTCACATTGGCTTTATCGATTCCCATGCCAAAAGCATTTGTAGCTACCATGATGTGATGCTCTTCCTTAAGCCACGAATTGAGCCGTTTCTGCTTTTCGCTGCTAGAAACGCCCCCGTGATAAAACGTCGCTCCCAGTCCTTTTTTGTTGAGAAATCCAGATAGTTCCTGGCAGGTCGATCGATTACGAACATAAATAATACTGCTCGCTCCCGAATCTTTAAGAATACGATGAAGGTCATTGATTTTATCGTGAGAAAATATGTTTAAAAACGAAATATTATCACGTTTAAAGCTTTCCTCTATGACTTTCGGTTCAGATAAGGCCAATTCGTTTATGATATCTTGTTTTACTTGTGCAGTAGCCGTAGCGGTAAGGGCAATAATTGGAACTCCGGGTTGTAGTTCTTTTAGCTTATGAATTTCTCTAAAGGCTGGCCTAAAATCATGCCCCCACTGAGAAATACAATGAGCTTCATCTACAGCTATAAAATTAACATTCATCTTAAGGATTCGTTGTTGAACCAATTCCTGCTGAAGGCGTTCTGGAGATAGATATAGAAACTTGTAATTACCATAGACACAATTGTCTAGTTTTTGATCGATTTCTTCAAAAGGCATACCGCTTCTGAGAAGCTGAGCTTTAATTCCTCTGGATTTTAAATTTTCAACTTGATCCTCCATAAGAGCTACCAAAGGAGAGATGACGATACAAAGCCCAGGTAATGCCAAAGCTGGTATTTGAAAACATAAAGACTTTCCCCCACCCGTAGGTAAGTAAACACATGTATCTCTACCTTGCATCGCAGAATCTATGGCTAACTCTTGAGAAGGTTTAAAGCTTGTATAGCCCCAGTGTGATTTTAAGATGTCCAGGGGTGGAGAGGTCATGTTATTCTATTTCATTAAGTATAAAGTCTACCCGTTTTTGGAGATGGGTTTTTGGCACTTCAACTAAATTATAGCCTAAATCGGTATAGGTTTTTAAAAGAGCATTTTGAAGACCTTTGGCCAATTCCAAATTTTCAAATCTTTCGTTATCGGTCGTATAAATATCTGTCCAAATGGGAAACAAGAATACCTTGTCATATTCAAAAGTCGTATTGGCTTTAGTAAAAGCATCTGGATAGGATTGCTGAAAATGATCCATATAAGCGGTAACATCTGGAATTCCCCGGTCTATGAAAACATGCTTAGTACTGAGCAGTTCTGCCTCCTCAAATTGTTTGATTCTACCCTGCAAAAGCATTTCGCTAAATTTTAAAGGCTCTTCTAAAAATAGGTGCTCGATCCCTAACTGCCTGGCTTCAAGGGTCACCTCTCTGGAAATTTCCGGAAAACATTGATGCCCTCTCATAGATAATGCCTCTATAACAGAAGACTTTCCGGTACTAGGCCCGCCGATAAATAGGTTTTTATATGGCTTAAATTTGGTCATATATTATTGCTGATAGAATTTATAAAAATAGCTAATAACAGTATATTTGCATAAAATAACAGTATATCATGTCCGATAAATCCTCAGATGAATTTTATACAAAATTGCGTAAAAGGCTCAAGAAAACCAGTGACTGGCCTGCACCTTATTTATATAAATTTATCGTTCCTACATCAGATCAAAACAACCTCGAGCATTTAATTTCAATTTTTGATAATCTAGGTGCTGTTATTTCAACAAAACAATCTTCAAAGGGCAAATATACCAGCGTTTCTATAAACGTCACGCTTAATTCTCCAGATATTGTCATAGAAAAATACAAAGAAGTAGGAGAAAAGATAGAGAATGTAATTTCTCTGTAACAGACTAAAATTAATTGCTTATTTTGCAAATCTTATTAAAACCGAATAGCATTGATAACATATCTAGAATACAACTCTGAAAGAAACGATCTCAAAATACCAGAATATGGACGTCATATCCAAAAGATGGTAGAATATGCGAAAACTATAGACGATGATGAAAAACGAAATAATATCGCAAAAGGTATTATTGATGTCATGGGTAACATGAATCCACATTTGAGGGATGTTCCTGATTTTCAGCACAAGTTATGGGATCAATTGTTTATCATTAGTAATTTTGAGCTAGATGTAGAATCTCCTTTCCCAAAGCCATCGAAAGAAGAGCTTTATGCAAGACCAGAGCCTTTGGCCTATCCACAAAATTTTCCAAAATATAGATTTTACGGGAACAACATCAAAAGGATGATCGATGAAGCCATTAAGATTGAAGATGGTGAAATGAAAGAGGGCTTGATGTATAATATTGCTAATCACATGAAGAAGTGTTATTTGAACTGGAATAAAGATTCTGTTTCAGATAAAATTATCTTCGACCATCTGAGAGAACTTAGCGATGGTCAATTAGACTTGAAAGCGGATACAGAGGAGCTGAGCGATGCTAATACTTTGGTGAAACAAGCCAATAAGCGCTCTAAGCCACAAAAGAAAAGTTTCAAAAATAACAACAACCGCAATCGTAAACGAAAATACTAAATGGCAACTTTCCAAATCGAAGGAGGTCACCAGCTCAAAGGTGAAATCCAGCCTCAAGGGGCAAAAAACGAAGCTTTACAAATTCTTTGCGCGGTATTGCTCACTCCAGATGAGATCAAAATTCACAATATTCCAGATATTCGAGATGTCAATAAACTGATAGAGATTTTAGGTAATCTGGGTGTGAAAATTCAAAAACTAGGCAAAGGAAGTTATTCCTTTAAGTCAGATGAATTAAATCTGGAGTACTTAGAAAGTCAGAAATTTAAGGAAGAAGGAAGTAGCCTCAGAGGGTCTATCATGATTGTAGGTCCGCTTTTGGGTCGATTTGGTAAAGGCTATATTCCCAGACCTGGAGGCGATAAGATTGGCCGTCGACGTTTAGACACTCACTTCGGCGGATTTATAGAATTAGGTGCCAAGTTTAGATATAACAAAGAAGAGCGCTTTTACGGTGTTGAGGCCCCTGATGGTCTTAAAGGTAAAGATATGCTTCTGGAAGAAGCCTCTGTCACGGGTACAGCTAACATTCTGATGGCAGCAGTACTTGCTAAAGGAATTACCACGATTTATAATGCCGCATGCGAGCCCTATATTCAACAGCTATCAAAAATGCTAGTGTCTATGGGAGCCAAAATTGAAGGGATTGGATCTAACCTTTTAAAGATTGAAGGTGTTGATACTTTATCTGGATGCGAGCATAGGGTTTTACCAGATATGATTGAAATAGGTTCCTGGATTGGCCTGGCAGCCATGACAAAAAGTGAAATTACCATCAAAAATGTAAGCTGGGAAAATTTAGGGATTATTCCTGTCACATTTAGAAAGCTGGGCATTCAATTAGAGCAAAAAGGTGATGATATTTATATTCCTGCCCACAAGGATGGGTATGAAGTCGCTTCGTTTATCGATGGTTCTATTATGAACATTAGTGATGCGCCCTGGCCTGGATTTACTCCCGACCTTTTGAGTATCATGCTTGTAGTAGCCACTCAGGCGCGCGGAAGTGTTTTGATTCATCAAAAGATGTTTGAAAGCCGATTGTTCTTTGTGGATAAACTGATCGATATGGGTGCGAAAATTATTCTCTGCGATCCACATCGGGCCACAGTAATTGGACACGACTTTGAGTCTCAACTTAAAGCGACAACAATGACTAGTCCGGACATTAGAGCAGGAATTTCATTGCTAATTGCAGCTTTGTCTGCCAAAGGAACCTCTACAATACATAACATAGAACAGATCGATCGTGGTTATGAAGACATAGATGGCCGATTGAGAGCTATTGGAGCTAAAATCAATCGTTATGATTAATCCTTAGGCTTTTCTAAGTGATACATGACCTGAGTAAAAATGGCCAAAACCTTTGTTTTGGTCTTTTTTTTAACCTTTAATTGATGTTTTTCGAACAATGCCTCCCATTCAGCCTCAGATTTATTGGTATGGGGGTGACCTTTGAACTCCATGTTCACAAGCGAATCCATAAACCAGGTTAATCGTTTCATGATCCCATTGGAATACACATCTTCTAGCACAATGAGTTTCTTTTTAGAAACACGAACCGCTTCAGCAAATACCTGATCGGGGTCTTGGCAATGGTGTAAAATCGTAATGAGCATAGAGGCTTTAAAACTGTGATCTTCAAAAGGTAGATGCCGCCCATCATAAATAATGGGATTGATATGAGTTTGGGTAGTTTTATCCACAACATCTACCGTACTTACTTTAAAACCCAATTTACTCAGGTAATCGGCGAAACTCCCACTACCGGTGCCAATATCCAGAATAGTTTCCGTGTCGTTGATAAAATTACCAAGTAATTTCGCTTTAGAAACAGCCCTACGCTTGTCTTTTAGAGAGGAGATAAGGGTATATAAAGACATGGCTTTTTTTATGCAATCTATAAAGATGTACGGATAAACGCTCTAAAAAGTTTACATTTAAATCTTAAAATCAAATTATGGGAAAACTAAAGTTTTTGTGGAAAGAACTCACGGGTAGTTTTTGGTTTGTTCCTGTTCTTATTATTCTGTTTTCAATCGCTTTAGCTTCAGGACTTATCGTTATTGATCGCTCTGTGGATATCGCCTCGTTAAAATACTTCAGTTTTATTATTACAGAAAGTGCCGATTCTGCCAGAAGCGTCCTATCCACCATTTCCGGAGCCATGATAGGGGTAGCAGGAACAGTGTTTTCTATCACACTGGTAGCTCTCACTTTGGCCTCTTCTCAATTTGGCTCTCGACTGCTTAAAAATTTTATGCACGAACGCCTCAATCAGTTGGTTTTAGGGGCTTATGTTTCTACTTATGTGTATTGTTTGATCGTGCTGAATGTGGTAAAAGAAAATGAAACTGAGACCTTTATCCCTACCTTGTCCATTTTGGTCGCTATCCTTATTGCTGTAGGAAATATCGTGTTGCTGATTATTTTTATTCATTTTATATCGACCAGCATTCAGGCCGAAAAGGTCATTTCTGATATTTCTAAGGCTCTTATGAAAAACATTGAAAGTATTTTTTCTGAAGAACTCGAGGGCGATGAAGAACCTACGGACGATACTAAAGACCTGGATCACTACCTTGATAACTTTCCAAATGTTAAAACTCTTTTGGCTCCTAAAAGTGGTTACCTGCAGTACTTACATAACCAATCGCTTTATGAAGCTGCTCAGGCCAATGATTATATCATCGTGTCCTTGCACCGGGTGGGAAGTTATCTTGTAAAAGGTGAAGCTATGCTGAAGCTGTATTCTCAATCCGAATTTACTGAAGAGTCTGTCAAGGACTTTGGTGATAATTTTGTGATTGGGAACGCTAGAACTCGTCAACAAGACGCTGAACATTCCATTCATCAAATGGTGGAGATTGCCTGTAGAGCCCTATCACCAGGAGTGAATGATCCTTTTACAGCGATTTCCTGTATCGATAATCTTACCTCGACTATGTGCTACCTGACGCACGTTAAATTTCCTTCTAAATTCAAGTTTGATGATAACAACCACCTGAGATACGCTTACATTCCTTTGACTTATCAAGGCATGCTTGATGCTGCTTTTCTGCAAATACGACAATTCTCAAAAGGCAGTCCAGCAGTGGTAATTCGTCTTATGGAAGCTATGATCAAGATCCATAATTTCACGACCTTCTCTTCGCATAAAAATGCGGTTAAAGAGCACGCTCAGATGATTCTAAAGGTAGCTGAAGACTCCTTTGAAGACAGTCATGACTTAGAAGATATGCGCAACAGAAGTCAGCATATATTAAATTTTGAAGATGAGTAAACTCATCTTTGTTTAGGTGCATTACTGTTTTTAAAATCTCCAAGTGTTTTGCTTTCAAGAGGTTTGATTCTTATCAATTTGACGAATGTTAATTAACTAGGATATATTCCGATAAATAGGAATATATCCTAAATTTGTAGAAAAAATAAGTATGCTACATTTGGTTTATCAGGCCAATCGGGCCTTGGAAATTTATCCTCCAGATCTATCCAGAAGTATGGATTTACCATTTGTAAATCAAGGGATTAGTGCAGGATTTCCAAGTCCAGCCGATGATTTCCTGGATATCAAAATCGATCTAAACCGAGAGTTCATCAAAAACCCTAACGCTACGTTTTACGCTCGCGTAAGGGGAAAGAGCATGATAGGAGCGGGGCTCAATGACGGGGACTTACTTATCATCGACAGAAGTCTTGAACCTGAGAATAAAAAGATAGCTGTTTGTTTTATCGATGGCGAGTTTACGGTGAAGCGGATCAAAAAAGAAAAAGATACCGTTTGGCTCCTACCAGAAAACGAAGAGTACCAGCCTATAAAGGTTACAGCGGATAACGAATTTATAATTTGGGGCATAGTGACCACCGTTATTAAAAATGTTGAGTAATGTTTGCGCTAGTCGACTGCAACAATTTTTACGCCTCCTGTGAGCGGGTGTTCAATCCTAACTTACGGGACAAACCTGTGGTGATTCTGTCCAACAACGACGGTTGTGTGATTGCCAGGAGCAATGAAGCCAAGGCTTTAGGCATCCCCATGGGTGCGCCTACGCATAAATTTGAAAAGATCTTTAAGCAGCACGACATTCAGGTATTCTCTTCCAATTATGCCTTGTACGGTGATATGAGTGCCAGAGTTATGAATATCCTAAGCAGCTTCACCCCGGATATTGAAATCTATAGTATTGATGAGTCGTTTTTAGAATTTAATGGGTTTGGGAATTACGATATGCAGGCTTATTGCGAAAAGATGAAGTATGTGGTGGAAAAAGGAACGGGTATTCCTATCAGTATTGGTTTGGCCCCAACCAAAGCCTTGAGCAAAATTGCTAACCGTATTGCTAAAAAATTTCCAGAGCACACCAGAGGTGTCTTTATCATGAAAGATGATGCAGCCAGAATAAAAGCTTTAAAATGGCTAAAGATTGAAGACGTCTGGGGCATAGGTCGGCAGCATGCTTTGCGGCTCAAAAAGCACAATATTCATACAGCTTATGCCTTTTCTGAACTGCCAGATGAGTGGGTGAGAAAGCAGATGAGTGTTGTTGGCTTGCGGCTGAAGAAAGAATTACAGGGTCGGCGGACTTTAGAATTGGAAACCCCGGTCAATAAGAAAGCTATTGCCACCACCCGTTCATTCGATAAGCAGTATAAAGACTTTGACTATGTGCGAGAACGGGTAAGCAGTTTTGCAATCAAATCGGCAGAGAAGTTACGACGCCAGGGGAGTTGCTGCCAGATGGTGTATGTTTTTTTAAAGACCAATAAATTTCGTCAGGATTTGCCTCAGTACCAGAATAGTATTGTGGTGCAGACAGGGTATCCCACCAATTCCAGTATAGATCTGGTTAAGTTTGCAGTGGAGGGACTCAAAAAAATTTACCATCCCGATTATTACTATAAAAAAGCGGGGGTTATCGTAATGGGACTGGTGCCTGAGAATGAAAGACAACTGGCCTTTTTCACGGCAGAGAACCCGAAACATAAGGAGCTGATGCAAAAAATTGACCGGCTAAATGGAGTGTATGGTACAGGAGCGGTGCGTTTGGGAAGTCAGGATCTGGGAAGAGTTTGGAAAATGAGGAGAGAGCGACTTTCCCAGGCCTATACCACAAGCCTAAATCATGTGATTGAAGTGAATGTAGGCAATGACAAGAAAAATAAGGGCTCTCCAAAATTTAAGGCAGTGTGAAAATAGATTTAAATATTGCTCAGGTCTTGTTGGTCAACGATGGTCATGATTTCAACAGTAGCATTAGTTATTCTGTAATAAATACTATCAGATCCACAAACACAGCGTCTATAGCCTTTTTTAATATGATCTACAGACTCAAACGAAAAGGGTTGTTGAGCAATAATGTCGAAATATTCAAAAAAGGTTTCAAAGTAGTTGTCGGCTTGTAAAAGTCCAAACTTTTGAACACCATATTGATGTATTCTTATCGGTCTGTACTATGAGAAATTGCGTGGTTTAGCATTTAACTTTACAAGTATAAACCAAATTAGAAACTCTGCAGTAATTTTCAAAATATGCGAGAAAAAGTAATTACTTATAGCCCATGTCGTGAGCTGTGCTTTTTAGTCGGTTTGTTCTGTGTTATCTTTTTTGACAACTACATCAATTGTAGAATTATTGAATTGTAGAATAAATGCAATAGCAGCTAAAATTAAAGCAAATATAAAAGCACTTAAAAGACCTGCCAATACACTTTTCCAAAATCCAGACGTTAACGGATTTATAATATTTTTTAAAATATCGGCTTGTTGATTTATAGCTTGTTCTTTATAACTATCAAGTTCTTCATCCAAAACATTATCAATAAATCCTTGCAAAAGTAACTCTGCTTTAATTCGATAACTATCAACAGATGAGTCTGTAGATGAAAATTTGTTGAAAGGTATTAATTCTGAATCGGTTAATGGATTACCATCGGTTTTGTGGTTTTTAATATATTCTACTTTACTCTTTTTATAAAGAGAATATGCAATATGGCCGATTAAATCTGAATCCTCGTTTACTAATTTTGAATATATGAAATTATAATTTCTCTGCGTATTCTCTGAGGGATTTTCCATAAGCTTCTTTAATTCTTTCACCACTTATTTCTCTTACATTTCTAACACCATTTAGGACTGTTTTTGCGGTAATTATACCGTTATAACTGTCTTTGGTAATTACATTTATACCTTTTACTCTCAAAGAATTATTAGCTCTTCGAATAGCTTCAGGGCTAACTCTAAATTTAAGTGTTTTCATAAGCTCTTTTAAATAATCATAAATATCAAATATACTCCAAAATTTATTCCATAGCAATTTTCTTTAGTTCATTGTTGTTATTACATTGCTCGAAGCAAATCATCTTTTGCAACACGACTTAATTTATAATTAGCCATTTAGTAAAGACTTGGATTTTGCAAGGATTTCTGCTTTTGAGTTGTTGGTAAATCCACTATTTTCTGCTTTTTCGAGCTTAGCGCGAATCCAGTCGATTTGAACTTGCTGGTGTCTGGCCTGGCGAATCAGATCATTGATGAGTTCACTCTTACTCGAGTACTCATTACTCTTAACCTGATCTTTTAACCAGTCGTCATTTGGTTCTGTCAACGAAATACTTTGTCTGCTCATAATTAAATATTTGGTGCAAAATTACACCAAATATACATCGAATTAGAGAGGTTTTAAAATTTGAAAAAAAAGTATAGGTCGCTATAAGTCCTTCAGTGGAAACTGAACAACCCAGACGAGGGAAAAAATAAACGTGAAAGCTTAAGCTACCGGGTAGTCCTATTTAAGTTTTGCAGCATCAAAATCCGAAGAAAATTGTATCAAATTAGACTCGGATAAACCAAAGCTAATATGCATAAAAAACCGTAACTTTGCAGCTTTTAAAATTTGAAGATTACTCAATATGAAAGCAGGAATTGTAGGCTTACCCAACGTAGGAAAATCAACTTTATTTAACTCGCTCTCCAATGCAAAAGCGCAGAGCGCCAATTTTCCATTTTGTACGATAGAACCTAATATTGGGGTGGTCAACGTACCAGATCCACGATTGGAAAAACTGGAATCTCTAGTGAATCCGGAGCGTGTAGTACCAGCAACGGTGGAGATTGTAGACATTGCAGGCTTAGTGAAAGGTGCAAGTAAAGGGGAAGGCCTGGGTAATCAATTTCTGGGTAATATAAGAGAAACCGATGCGATTTTGCACGTTTTACGTTGTTTTGACGACGATAATGTGGTGCATGTGGACGGGAACATTGACCCGATTCGGGATAAGGAAACCATCGATATCGAATTGCAATTGAAAGATTTGGAATCGGTAGAGAAGAAAATGGATAAAACCAAGCGGGCTGCCAAAACCGGAAATAAAGAAGCACAACGTGAAATGGGTGTTTTAGAAGCATTGAAAACTGGTTTAGAAAGCGGAACTTCTGTGAGAGCACTGAGTATTTCGGATGAAGATAGAGCAGATTTCGTAAAGCCTATGCAGCTGATTACTGATAAGCCTGTAATGTACGTCTGTAATGTAGATGAAGGTTCTGCAGTAAATGGTAATGCACACGTAGAACGTGTAAGAGAGGCGGTTAAAGATGAGAATGCCGAGGTATTGGTGCTTGCAGTAGGTATTGAAGCGGATATTGCTGAATTGGAGGATTACGAAGAGCGACAAATGTTCTTAGAGGATATTGGCTTAGCAGAACCTGGTGCTGGAAAATTAATTCGTTCTGCCTATAAGTTACTCAATCAACAAACCTATTTTACAGCTGGTAAAAAAGAAGTGCGAGCCTGGACAGTAAAGGTAGGAGCAACAGCTCCTCAGGCAGCGGGTGTGATTCACACAGACTTTGAACGTGGATTCATTCGTGCTGAAGTCATTAAATATGATGAATTTGTTCATTTTGGTAGTGAAGCGAAAGTGCGTGATGCAGGAAAACTCAATGTAGAAGGCAAAGAATACATTGTGAAAGATGGCGATATCATGAATTTTAGGTTTAATGTTTAAATAGTGACTAGTGATTAGTTTTATTGACTAGTGACTATTAAACTGTCAACTGTTAACTGATAACAACTCACACCATTGGAGCCAATTTTGGGTAATCCTGTCAATTAATAATTTATATCGTAAAGCCCTATGGCCAATCCTATAAAATCACAGGAAGAGATTCTGCAGAAACTGAACATACAGATTCTCAACCCTATGCAGGAAGAAGCAATCCCTCTGATTAGAAAGCAGGAGAATACCTTGTTACTATCACCAACGGGAACTGGTAAAACCCTGGCTTTTTCTTTGCCCTTACTCGATATGCTAAATCCAGAATCTGAAGAGGTCCAGGCTCTGATATTGGTACCTTCCAGAGAACTGGCTATTCAAATTGAGCAGGTGATCCGTTCGATGGGGTCAGGCTATAAAGTCAATGCCGTCTATGGAGGCAGACCTGTATCCAAAGACAAACTAGAAATTAAACATAACCCAGCTATTCTCATTGGTACCCCGGGAAGGATTTTAGATCACTTTAATCGAGAGCGGTTTTCGAAAACAAATATCAAAACGCTTATTTTAGATGAGTTTGATAAGTCCTTGGAAGTCGGTTTTGAAGAGGACATGAAGTCGATTTTAGGTCAGCTTCCAAACCTTGAGAAACGCATACTGACTTCGGCTACGCAAGGGGTCAAAATTCCTGGATTTGTTGGACTAGGCCAGCCTAGCGTGGTCAATTACCTAGACCAAAAGGGCAATCCCAAATTAAGCCTTAAGACGGTAGTTTCTCCTTCCCAAAACAAATTAAAAACTTTAGTGAAGCTCATCCAGCACGTGGGGAATAAGCAGGGCATTGTATTTTGTAATTTAAGAGATAGTATACAGGAGGTGAGTGATTATTTGAGTCATCATGAGATCAGTCATACCTGTTTTTTTGGAACGATGGAACAGAAAGACCGTGAACAAGCTTTGATCAAATTTAGAAATGGTAGCTTACAGCTTTTGGTGGCTACCGATCTGGCAGCGAGAGGAATCGATATTCCAGAACTTCAGTTCATCATCCATTACGAATTGCCGATTCACGAAGAAGAGTTTATCCATAGAAACGGAAGAACAGCGCGAGTCAATGCGAAAGGTACAGCCTATATTTTAAAATGGGAACGGGAAGCTTTACCTGAGTTTATTGAAGGTGCCCAAAAGGCTGATATTTCTTCTAAAACAGCTCTTAAACCCAGTTATTGGGAAACCTTGTTTATTTCTGGAGGACGAAGAGATAAAATATCAAAGGGAGATATCGCCGGCTTATTTTTTAAACAAGGAAAACTCAATAAAGATCAACTTGGTAGAATCGAACTGAAACCAGACTGTGCCTTTGTAGCCGTGCCTTCAAGCTTAGCCAATGACTTGGTTGATAAATTGAATAATTCCAGATTAAAGACCAAAAAAGTGCGTATTCAGATATTGGAGTAATTTAAAAAAAGTGAATCAAGACTTTTAGAAACAAGATACAGGACTATTTTAAACAATGATTACTAGCTTTATCTAGACTTAAGTTAAAGTTCTATTTATTTAAATGGAAAGGTTTTGGTCATTATTTGATAAGGACAACGAATTATTTATTTTTCGACTACACGACTACACGACTACACGACTACACGACTACACGACTACACGACGGTAAACTGAAAATCGACAACCGACGACCGAAAACTCATAACTGTTAACCGAAGACTCCCTCCAAACTATTCCCTTATCTTTGTACATAATTCATTTAGTATATGGCTCGACCTCGTGAGAAAAAAGCAAACTTCTCTTCTTTAAAATTTGTCCCTCGATTTTTATCTAAAGTTTATCATACGCATCCTGGACTATTTATAGCCAATGTGTTACTTAGACTTTTAAAATCTTTGATTCCTATTGCCTTATTATGGGTAGGAAAAGAAATCATTGATGAAGTGATTTTTCAGGTCGATTTGGAGACCAAAGAGTTAACTCGCCTTTACTGGCTTATCGGTATTGAATTGTTGCTAGCCATACTCAGTGATGTATTCAACCGGTTAATCGGTCTAACCGATGGTCTTTTAGGTGATTTATATTCTAATGCATCGTCGATAGAATTGATTCAAAAAACAGCCAAGGTGGAACTAGCTAGCTTAGAAGACTCTGAATTTTACGATAAACTGGAACGCGCTCGTCAACAAACTACTAGTCGGGTGTCTTTGATGTCTAATGTCTTGTCTCAAATTCAGGACATTATCACCATTATCTCTTTGATCTCTGGTCTGATTTATTTTTACCCGATACTGATTTTACTACTGGTCATTTCTATTATTCCCTCCTTTATCAACGAGCTGAAATACAGTCAGTCGACCTATTCCCTTCAAAAAAGCTGGACGCCTGAGCGCCGTGAGCTGGATTATATGCGAATGATTGGGGCTAGTGATATCACTGCCAAAGAAATCAAGCTGTTTGGTCTGGCTGATTTTATCAGCAACACCTTTAAGCGCATTTCTGATAAATACTATAAAGCCAATAAGCGTCTATCGATAAAGAAAAGCCTGTGGGGCGGTACATTTCATATTTTTGGAGATTTGGCCTATTATGGCGCTTACGTCTTTATCGTCTTAAAAGCGGTTGCTGGATCGGTGACTATTGGAGATCTTACCTTTTTAGCAGGATCTTTTAGCCGTCTTCGAGGACAGTTGCAAACTGTCTTTTCCAGATTTTCCAACATCACTCAAAGTGCCATGTATCTTCAGGATTACTTTGAATTTATCGATATGGATTTCAGTGGAGATCACCCCGAGCAGTATTTGGAAGCCCCAAAAGCATTCAAACATAGTATTGTTTTTGAAAAGGTGAGTTTTCGCTATCCACAGTCAGAGAAAAACGTACTTAATAACATTTCTTTCGAATTGATCAAAGGCGAGAAGCTGGCTTTAGTGGGTGAAAATGGGGCCGGTAAAACTACGCTGATTAAGCTTTTACTCAGGTTGTATGAACCTACTGAGGGACAGATTTTGATGGATGGGGTTCCCGTACAGAAATATAGGAAACAGGATTATCAGAACATGCTAGGTGCTATATTTCAGGATTTTGTAAAATATTATCTAACCGCTAAAATCAATATAGCTGTTGGGAATATCGACGAAGAGCAGAACCTGGATAAAATTAAAAATGCCGCTGTACAAAGCCTGGCTAATGATGTTATTGAAAGCTTACCAGAAGGCTATGACCAAGGTTTAGGTCGACGATTTAGAAAAGGAGCAGAGCTTTCTGGTGGACAATGGCAAAAGATCGCACTCGCCAGAGCCTATATGTCTGATGCGCCTATCATTATTTTAGACGAGCCTACATCAGCTCTCGACGCCAGAGCAGAGTCTGAAGTCTTTCAACGCTTTATAGCGCTTACAGAAGACAGGACCAGCATTATTATTTCCCATCGATTCTCCACCGTGAGAATGGCCGATCGTATTTTGGTCTTACAGGGTGGTGAAATTCTAGAAATTGGAACCCACGAGGAATTATTAGCTACTCCTCAATTGTACGCAGAATTGTATGAGTTGCAGGCCGAAGGCTATCGCTAAGTCAATTTAAACTTTAAGCTTTTAGTTTGATGTATGCTTAATCAGTTATCATAGGTTTTAGCACTTCCCAAACGTTTTCAGCAACGATTTGGTGACCTTCAATGTTAGGATGTATGCCATCGCTTTGATTTAACTCTTCAATCCCTCCTACATCCTTTAAGATAAATGGGATAAATTCAATGTTATTTTTTGAAGCTAATTCAGAAAAGACCTGCTTAAAGTCACGGGTATAATCCTGACCCATATTGGGTGGTAATTGCATGCCTGCGAGTATTATTCTGGTAGAAGGGCTTTTAGTTTGCACCTGATCGATTATCGATTGCAAATTTGCTCGGGTCTCACTGATGGCCACTCCACGAAGACCATCATTGGCCCCGAGTTCCAAAAGAAAGATATCCACTTCCTGATCCATAACCCAAGAAATTCTGCTTTGACCTCCGGCGGTGGTTTCTCCACTTAAGCCCGAATTGATCACTGTATAATTAAGTCCGAGTGAATCTATTTTTTCCTGAAGCAAATTCGGATAAGCATCATCGGTATCCTTTAAGCCGTAACCGGCTGTAATACTATCCCCAAAACATAAAATGGTCTTGGTGTCGTCCTTGGTTTCTTCTGTTATAGCTTCAGTTTGATTGTCATCAGTTTCTGTAGACTTTGGATCTTCTTTTTTAGAATCACCACAGGAAAGTAGAAACAGACAAATTGTAAAATAACAAAACTTTATGAGGCTCTTCGAGGTGTAAGCTTTTGAGATTGAGAAGGATTGATTACTTTGAAACTTTAGCATAAATGACGTATAAATTGATAAAATAATGCCCAATATATTAAAGATTACTGGTCTGGAAAAGACCTATAACAGCGGAAGCAAAGAATTAACAGTTTTAAAAAATATCAATTTCAAAATTCAAAAGGGTGAGACTTTTTCCATCATAGGTCCTTCTGGCAGTGGTAAAACCACTTTACTCGGACTTTGTGCTGGATTAGACGAGCCCAGTGCTGGACAGGTAGAATTATGTGGCCAGAACTTATCTGATCTTAATGAAGATCAACGGGCTCAGCTTAGAAATAAGGAAGTGGGGTTTATCTTCCAAAACTTTCAGTTACTTCCCACCTTAACAGCCCAGGAAAATGTGAGTGTACCCCTCGAACTTCAGGGAAATACTGAAGCTGAAGCTAAGAGTAAAGCCCTGCTAAAAAAGGTAGGCTTAGGAAGCCGTCTGGATCATTACCCCTCACAATTGTCGGGTGGTGAGCAGCAGCGTGTTGCACTAGCTCGAGCATTTTCTAATGCACCTTCTATATTATTTGCTGATGAGCCTACGGGAAATCTAGACGAAGACACGGGTAATAAAGTCATCGACTTATTATTTGAGCTCAACAGAGAAGCGGGGACTACATTAGTCATTATTTCTCATGATCTAGAACTCGCCAGAAAAACTCAGCATATTCTACGTCTTAAAGGCGGACAAATTTTATCTGAGGAATCTTCAACTGTACACTAAGCCTTTAGAATTTTATGAAACAGACGACAAAATGGTTGTTCAAAATGGCCTGGCGTGATGCCAGAGCCAGCCGCGTGAGACTTTTTTTATTCATGGCTTCCATCGTTTTAGGTATTGCTGCGGTGGTGTCCATTCAACTTTTTGGGACCAACCTCAAGGATAACATACAAAAGCAATCTAAGGCCCTAATGGGTGCCGATTATATTATCGATAGTGATGACCTACCTAACGAACGTGCTCAAGAAATCATAGACTCTCTTCAGCCTAAAGCTTCAGAAGTGAATTTTGTATCCATGATAGCTTTTCCTAAAAATGGAAATACCAAACTGGTGAAGGTGAGGGGTCTGGAAGGAGAGTTTCCTTTTTATGGAAGTATCGATACCGATCCAAAATCCGCAGCCGAACTCTATCAACAGCAAGGTGGTGCGCTTGTAGATGCCACACTGATGCTTCAATTTGATATTCAGCCTGGGGATTCGATTAAAGTAGGGGAGTTGACCCTTCCTATCGCTGGGGCTTTGAAGGCTATACCGGGTAGCACTGCCATTTCAACCTCTGTAGCTCCACCAGTGCTTATGCCCAGAAATCTCATCGATCAGACCGAATTAATTCAATTTGGAAGTCGAAAAGAATACCAATATTTTTTTAAAGCTTCAGACAGTCTGGATTTAGAAGCTTTTGAAGAACAGATAGATCCCCAGCTGGATGCAGAAGAGGCCGATCTGGATACTCACACCAGTACAAGTCAGCGTTTGGGACGGCGTTATGAAAACGTCGGTAACTTTCTGAATTTAGCAGCATTTATCGCCTTGTTATTAGGGTGCATTGGTATTGCCAGCTCAGTGCACATTTACATCAAAGAAAAATTGAAGTCTATTGCTGTGTTGAAATGCATGGGAGCTTCTCGTCGCCAAAGCTTTATTATTTTTTTAATACAGATCGCTGGTATAGGCTTTATCGGCGGACTTATTGGTTCTATAATCGGGGTTGGCCTTCAGGAACTCTTTCCCCTTATTTTACAGGAATTTTTACCCTTCGACGTAGAAATTTCAATAGCCTTTACACCCATCCTAATGGGAGTTGTTTTAGGGGTATTAATGTCGGTGTTATTTGCTTTATTACCCTTATTAAGCACTTGGTATGTTTCGCCTTTAGAAGTTTTACGCGTTAGTGGGAATAAGCTACCACAGCCTCAAAAGGCCCGTGTTTTAGTGTTTAGTACTATTCTTATTTTTCTATTTCTCTTTTCGTTCTGGCTTCTTGACGATGCCTTATACGCCTTAGGTTTTATTGGAGGAACTCTGGTCACTTTTTCCATTTTGGCAGGAATTGCCATCGGAATGATGAATCTCATTCGGACGTATTTTCCTAAGGGCTTTGGATACACCACGCGTCAAAGTTTGCTGAATTTATTCCGTCCCAACAATCAGACTGTAGTTTTAGTCGTAACTATTGGTCTGGGAACTTTCCTTATTAGTACTCTATATTTTACCAAAGATATTTTACTGGATAAGACCGATGTGGAGCAGACCAGTCAAAATGCAAATTTGATTATACTGGATGTGCAATCGGATCAGCGAGAACAAATCGCAAAAACCCTCTCGCAGAACGAAGCGCCGATTATAGATAATATTCCCATCGTGACGATGCGGGTACAGCAAATCAACGATAAAACAGCCAATGCTATTCGTAAGGACACTACTAGTACCATCCGGGGCTGGGTCCTAAATCATGAATTTAGAACCACCTATCGCGATAAGCTTACAGATTCAGAAGAAGTTGTAAAAGGAGAGTGGGTTTCGACCTTTTCAGAAGGAGAGGTTGTACCTATATCTATTTCTGAAAACTTTGCTGAAGATGCAAAAGTAGGGCTTGGAGATCAATTGGTCTTTAACGTCCAGGGGGTCTTAAAAAAGACTCAGGTTGAAAGTATACGTAAAATCGACTGGGGGGCCTTAAAACCTAACTTCAATATTCTTTTTCCTTCTGGGGTTCTGGAGCAAGCCCCACAATTTGATGTGATTACTACTGCTGTTGCTAATGAACAAGCCTCTGCAAACTTACAGAGAGCTCTGGTGGCCGCATTCCCCAACCTCACGGTCATCGATCTGAGACAAGTTTACAGCATCATTGAAGATATCTTAAACAAAGTCTCCTGGGTGATTAATTTTATGGCTTTTTTTAGTATTCTGACGGGTATTATAGTCTTAATTGGTTCGGTAAGGACCAGTAAATACCAACGTATCAAAGAGAGTGTGCTTTTACGGACACTCGGAGCTAAAAACACTCAGATCTTAAAAATATCAGCTTTGGAATATGTCTTTTTAGGACTGTTAGGAAGTCTGGTAGGTATTGTTTTGGCTCTGGTGAGTAGTTTATGCCTGGCTTTATTTGTGTTTGAACAGGCTTTCGTGCCTTCATGGATTCCCTTTGGTATCTTTTTACCAGGGATTAGCTTACTGGTTGTTCTGATCGGTTTAAGCAACATTCAAAGTGTGCTTAGAAGTTCACCACTGGAAGTGCTTCGAAAAGAAGCCTAAGTGGAGAAAGAATTATGCAAAGATTAAAAGTTGAAAATCAATGTTTTTCATGTGTTTTTAAGCCTTACTTTTGCAAGCTTATTAAAACTGAAGAATGAAGAGAATAAACGAATACAAAAAGCTTTTTGGAGTAGAAAATACTATTGAGTTAAGACCTTTAAAAAAAACTTACCGTGACTTGGTGAAGGAATGGCATCCTGATAAATTTCAGGACGGTGATGAGCGTCAGGCCGAAGCAGAAATTCAAAGCAGAAGAATTATTGACGGCTATCACTTTTTGGTGAGTATTGCCCCTGAGACTATTGCGGCAAATACTGAACAGTATTCAGAAAGCATCAATTCTGGTATCGCCGATTTTCAGCATAAAGGCATGTTGCTTGAAATCACTTTTATGGATGGAGTGACGTATGAGTATTTTGGTGTGACTAAACCTGTGTTTATCAAAATGATCAATAGCAATAAAGTCAACCGATTTGCTAAGCGTTCCATTTATCCAAACTATACGTTTAGAATGGCAAAACGTGAGAATGTAGAAGTTTAGTTATTCTCTATTTAAATTTTAAATTCTTTTTTGCATTACCCAAAAAAGAATCAAAAAAGTCTAGACTTACTTTTAAAATCTAGAAAATACTACGGAAACCCCAGCCACAGATGAAAATAACTCATAAAACTCATCAAAAACAGAGTTTTATTCAAACAGATTTTCATCTACTTGCCATTTCGGCTTCCTTGATTTTCACTTTTTTAAAAGATATGTCCTTTTCATAATTCGTTATTTAAATCGTGGGTTATGAAATTAACCCACAAAGAAATATCATCTTTAATAGAAAAATATTAGACATTAGCCATCTCAGAGCCTTTGCGGTAAATAAAAGATTTATTTTTTAACTTGAACTGGCTTTAATTGAATAACTCCTAAGAAATTCAACACACGAATGATCAAGTAAGTCACATCAATTTCATACCAGTTCTCTCCAAAATTGGCCCGACTAGCATGTTTATGGTGATTGTTATGATAGCCTTCTCCCATCATTAAGAAGTCAAACCTAAACAGATTTTTACTGGTGTTTTTCATTTGGTGGTTTACGTATCCAAAGATATGTCCAAACCAGTTGATGATCACCCCATGAATAGGCGCCATTAAGAAGGTGATAGGTAGTAAAGCCCATTCCCACCAGGTGGTAGCAAAAACCACAAAGAATCCAATATAAGCTGCTGCCCAGAGCAAGCGGGATACTCTTGAACTGGCAAATAAATCAAAGGACTTCCACTGTGGTACATTTCTGGTAAATTTTTGATCGACAGCAACCGCCTGCGTATTGATCTGGTGATATATTTTTTTGGTTTTCCACATCATCGCAAACAGGTTGGCATCATAGGACGGGGAGTGGGGGTCTTTTTCTGTATCGGTGTAGGCGTGGTGCATACGATGCATGATTCCGTAGCCGTAAGCACTCAAATAACTGGGACCCTGAAAAATCCAGGTGAGGACGTAAGTGACACGCTCCATAGATTTTGACATGCTAAACACCTGATGTGCGGCATAGCGATGTAAAAAGAACGACTGAAAAAATAAACCACCGTACCATAAGGTCAGAACGAAAAGAATTATCCACATAGCTTTTTTTTGCAAAGGTAGCGGGAGATCAACCTGCAAACAATGAACCTAAATCAATAAATAATAGCTGAGTTAGTATAAGGCCTTATAAACGTCCTCGTATTCGACTTAAAGCCTGTGACGTCACGCCGATATAAGAACTGATGTATTTTAAAGGCACTTCCTTTAAAAGTTCAGGGCGCTCTTTAAAGAGATTCAAATAACGTTCTTCAGCCGAAAGGTGCAGCAGATCCTGTTCTCGTCTGGACTTGATGAGGAAGAGACGCTCTGCAGTGAGGCGACCTATAAGATTGCCAATTTTGGTGTGTTTATACACCAGTTGCAAATCAGCGTAAGTAATACTCATGATTTGAGTAGGCGTGAGGGCTTCTACCTGATAGGCCGATGGCGATTGCGTTAAAAACGAATCGTAAGCACTGACGAATTCATCTTTAAAACAAAATCCAAAGGTGATCTCCTTATCGGGATCTTCTTTGGGAATGTAAAGACGAACGGTGCCCGATTCTATAAAGGAAATATGCTTTTCCACCTGATGAAGCTCCAGTAATTTTGATTTTTTAGGAAAGGAGCGAGGTTGAAGTTTAGAAGTAAAATAGGTCCAATCTTCTGGAGAAATGTCTACGAGTTGATCTAAATACGCTTTAATTTGGTCCAATGATTCAGTTCCTTAATTGTGGACACGAATATAAAAGAACCCAGACTATAGTCGTAACTCGTTAACAAATTTACTGCATTGTTTGAGGTTGTTTCATTTCACCACAGAGTCACAAAGGACACCAAGTAGCAATTCCTTGCATTATTCTTCGAAATTAAAGACATCAAATTTAAAAATAGAACTCTGTGTTCTCCGTGTCTTTGTGGTAGATAAAGGATTTAGAATATATACTTGATTAAACGCTAATAACTGAATTTAAGTCCAACTTAGTAAACGTTTGTGCGGGAGTCGTTAACTTAGTAACTGACTAAAATTAAAAGATTATGAACCTCAATAAATCACTTTATATACTTTCACTTCTTTTTTTATTGCCATTAAGCGCCTGTCAAAGTCAGACCCAATCCGATGACTCTGTCTATGAGTACAAACCTGGCGATTACTCGGGCATTGGCAAATGGTATATGGGCCGAGAGATTTCCCATGTGATGGGCTATCAGGGGATGAACTGGCTGGAACGCTCAGATCGTGAAGAAGAAGAAAATACCAGTACACTTTTAGACAATATGAATTTGCAATCTACCGATGTCGTGGCCGATATTGGTGCAGGATCGGGTTACCACGTGTTTAAAATTGCTCCTCAAGTGAATAAAGGAAAAGTCTATGCCGTGGACATACAGCAGGAAATGCTGAAGGCCATGAAAGATAAAAAAGAAGATCTCGGCCAAAACAATGTTGAGCTTATCAAAGGCACAGAACAAAGCACTCAACTACCAAAAAACGCGGTGGATAAAGTCCTGATGGTGGATGTGTACCACGAATTTGAGTTTCCTGTTGAAATGATCGCCTCGATAAAAAAGGGCTTAAAACCGAATGGCAAAATCTATTTGATCGAATACCGGGCCGAAGATCCTGAAGTGCCTATCAAACGTTTACATAAAATGAGCGAGGCTCAGGCCGTCAAAGAAATGAAAGCCGCTGGATTTACCTTAATTGAAAATATCGATAATCTGCCCTGGCAGCATTGTATGGTTTTTGGAGTGAAGTAAAATTCTCAATAGCAATCATATCAGTCACCAAAAAATTAGAATTCACTTAGTTCTATTCGCTAATTGTTACATCAATTTGTCTTAAAATATTCTGCGTTATGTCACTTTGCTTAGGGAAAAGCGCACGTTAGTGTTTATCTTCTTTTAAAGAGTTTTCTTTCCTAAAGGTTATTTAAAATATTAATGGAACACTTTTTCCATCATTGGCAGTAGGAGTGGTGGGAAAGTTTGTGGAGTGTGTGATAATTGAGCTAATTTCCAATTAAGAAAAAGTTTGTAAATCTCACAAAAAAAACCGTATTTAAGTAGGCTTATTAATGAGATTCTCTAACTTTGACGATAGACATAATTTATAGAAAATAAATGCTAATAGATTTAGAAGAAATCACTTTTCCATCGACAAGATATCAAGGTAGTAAAAGAAAAATACTTGACTGGATTTCCGAAACAGTACAGGATTTAGAATTTGATACAGTACTTGATGCCTTTGGTGGAACGGGCTCTGTAAGTTATTTATTTAAGGTTTTAGGAAAGTCAGTTACTTACAACGACATACTAACTTTTAATCATTATGTTGGTAAGGCATTAATAGAGAATCAAAATATTTTAATCACTGAAAAAGATATAGATTTTATCTTAGATTTTGAATCACTTTCAAATCCCGATAATTTTATTTCAAAAACTTTTGATGATTTCTATTTTACTAAAGAAGAAAATGTATGGTTAGATAATTCTATACAGCGAATTGAAATGTTATCGGCAGATAATCTTGAAGAAACAACAATTAAAAGGTGTATGTGTTTTTATGCAATTTTTCAGTCTTGTTTAAGAAAAAGACCATTTAATCTTTTTCACAGAAAAAATCTCTATTTGAGAACCAATAAAGTTGAACGAAATTTTGGTAATAAAACAACGTGGGAAAAATCTTTTGAAAGTGAATTTAGAAATTTTATAAAGGAATTAAATAATAGTATTTTTAACAATCAATTACCTTGTTATTCAATTAACGAGTCGGCTTTTGATATTGAAAATAATTTTGATCTTGTTTATTTCGATATCCCATATATTAAGGCAAGAGGTAGCAATGAAACTAGTGATTATGAGAGATGTTATCATTTTTTAGAAGGAATGACTGATTATAATAATTGGAAGGATAGAATAGATTATAATTCTATTAATCTTCGATTTGTTCGAAGTGAAGAAAACCCATTCAGTCCTGCTAATATACTTGAATCAATCCGCCGATTATTTAAGAATTATCAAAACAGTATTTTAGTGTTCTCTTATAAAATTGGTGGATCGCCTTCAATTGAAGTAATTGAAAGTCTAATGAGAGAATTTAAACCTGTTGTTGAGACAAGAAGCAAGCATTACAAATATGCATTGAATAAGCAAAATGGTAACGCTAAATTTAATAGAGAAGTTCTAATTATAGGGACTAATGGATAATAAAATTGATTTAAATAAATGGCCTAAAACAATAACTGTCGACAAAAGAATCGTCGGGATATTAAGCGTCTCTACATATAAAAATTTCCCTCGTGCACTTAAGGAAATAATTACAAACAGTTATGATGCAGATGCTTTAAATGTTCATATATGTATAGAAAAAGAAAATGAGGTAATTACAATTGAGGATGACGGTAAAGGTATGACATCTGAAGATTTTGGATTTTATCTTAGAATTGCAGGTAAAGACAGAAAAAAAAATAAAAATCTAACAGACTTAGGTAGAAGAATAATCGGACAGTTTGGAGTGGGATTTCTATCGGTTTTTCCATTTTTTAAAAGTTATTCTATAGAGTCTTCTAAATTATCTTCAGATAAAGTCCTTTATGCAGAGATCCCATTATCAAAATACTTTGATATGTCTACTGGTTCTCTAGATGTTGGTAGTATTAAAATAAGTGGTGGAGAAAGAATAGACCAATCTAGGAAAAATAAGTCTTTTACAAAGATTACCTTATCTGGGTTTAATGATTTAACGAAATCATTTTTTAATACTACAGTCAAGAGAAATCCTTATGATATTGAAACATTCTCTGGAATTGAAAAACTTAAATGGATCTTAGAAGAAGATTTACCCTTGAGGTTTGAAAATGAAAAGTTCAATAATATTTTCAATTACCCGAAAACACCTCCTTTCAATGTGTTCTTAAATAAAAACCCACTTTTTAGAGGAATTCACGGAAATGAAATTTTAGACACTCATAAAGGTGAATATGAAGAAATTGGTGATATTAAATTTAAGTATTTCATTTCAACGCCAAGAAAATCTGTATTTCCAAAGAATGGAAAATATCTTAAAATAAGAAATTTGAATGTAGGTGTGGGTGACGAGCGAGATGATTTTAGTGAACGTCGAGGCGGTTCTAGATCAAGACTTCATTGGCTAACAGGTGAAGTCCACATTTTAGAAGGAATGAATAATTTGATCAAAGTATCTCGTGAGGATTTTAATTACAGTAAAGACTACGAACTACTTAAGGATTTTTTTAATTCTAAATTGAATCACTATTCAAACAGATTAGAAGAAGAAACAGAACTAAAAAAGGAAATAAATCAGACTGGTAAGGATTTTAGAGTAAAAAATGTCAACTTGTTGAATCCTGATAATTTAAAAGAGAAAATCTCGAAATTCAAAAAAGAAGGTTATGATATTAGAGAACACGAGGGCAAAACTCAAAGTTCTTCAGTAAGCTTTAATGATGAGAGAAAAGAAATATCAATAAGCTCGAATCTATCAGATTTTGAAAAACATATATTTATCGAGAATACTAGATATTTAGTGTCCTCAGAATCCTGGGATTACCACGAGAATTTATACCCTGCTTGCAAAGTTGAGAATGGAGTTATCATAATTAATTCTAAGTATCCCTTATTTAAAGGTTTAAAATTCACTGATGTTTTTGTAAAAATGCATCTTATGTTACTGATGAATTACAAAAGAAATATTATTAACGAAGATGCTTTTAGAAGTTTAACGAATGACATCTTAAATTATTATCACGATTATTAATATGAGAATAGAGCAATTTACATTATCAAACTTTAAAAGTTTTGATTCTTCGAATCAAAGAGTCTATAATACTAGTGACATAAATTTGATATTTGGAGAAAACAATTCTGGAAAATCAAATATCCTAAAGTTTTTAAAGCTGATATTTTGTTTAAAAAAAATAACCAATAAAATTGAAGTTGAAGACTCAGTTATAGAAAAAAATACATTTGATAATTTCTTTACTGGCTTTATTGAAAATGAGGCTTATATCTTCCATAAGAATAATAGAAGCGTAAATATAAATTTTGATTTTCACATTAAAATTTATAATAAAGATTTAAAAGCTGGAGGTTTTAGTTTTATGGATAATTTAGAAGAAGAATATTTCGTTAAGGATAGAGATTATTCTATGTTACGCTTTCAAGGTGAAATCAAAAATCTTGACTACACTAATTCTGAGATTGTGCTTAATTCTTCTACATTAAATACAATAGATGTCTTTAGTAAAGATGATGGAATAGAACACTATTTCAAGAGCGGAAAAGATGCGTCAAAACTTGAAGGGAATAAAAAAGCTTTTATTGAACTACTATCTTTCCTTAACAATTTGACTGTTTATATTGATAATGATAGGTTTTTTAAAAAGGAAACATATAACAGAAATTTTAAAAATCTAAATCCACATAATTTTAAAAATTGGCTTTATTCTCTATCAACAGATGAATTAAAGTATGATAGGTATCTTGCCTTACTTAACTTCATAAGAGAAAACTCTATCAAAAGTTTAGGATTGATGAAAGAACTAGATATATCTTTTGCTCTTAATGACAAAGATGATTTAGAACTATTAATTTATAATGGCTCAGAAAGATTGCCTATTGACAGTTATGGAACTGGTGTAACTCAAATTTTCTACATATTAACAAAAGTATTTTTTACTTCAAGTAAAATTTTATTGGTTGAAGAATTAGAGCTTAATTTATCTCCTAAAACGCAAAGAGAACTCTTTGATATATTACGTAGATTAATTGAACAAGGGGTTATAAGTCAAGTCTTTTTCACATCACATAGTAGTTATTTTAATTTTAGAAATGATTTCTCCCTTTTTAAGGTTGGTATTAATGAAAAAGGAATATCTGATATAGAAAGAATAGAGCCAAAACAAAAGAACCCATTTTTTGAAAATTCAAGAATAGATTAATCATAGCAAATTTTATTGCATACCCAGAGCGTAAACCTATTTACAAAGCTTATAAAGAAATTGTAAAAGCTATCATAGATTCACATAATCATAAGTAATATGCAATTGGTGAGATTGATGCTTTGGATAAAGAGTTGTTTAGTGCTTTTAAAGGAATTATTAGTGTCAAAATGTCTAATAAAGATTGGTAATTAGTTTTTAAGAAGTTGTACTTGTCATCATAAAATTTTGGTTAAAATAATAGGCGAAATGAGCGTAGATATTTTAACGAGATTACTAATAAAATTACTTAAGAGTTTAATTTATCCAACCAATTTTATAGCAATAATAAAGAGTAAAATGTTTCTAAAAATATAGAGCTCAAAATAATTACTATAGATATGAGCCTAAAGGCGGTCATATCTGCAATTATGTAAAATAGAACTCTATTGAGTTCTATTCGCTAAAAAATAATATATGACTTGTCTCATAATTTATATTATGTAAAATAGAATTACTAATAATTGAGATTTAGCTCATTTTAGTTCGTTTATGATCATCTTGTCCTATACCTCTTCAGCGATAAGTCGCTGAGCGATTTGTGTGAGTTTCAGATCTACAGCTTCTTCTGTAATAAAACTTAGAGCATCGGCTTCTAAACGTTTTAAATTTTCCGGACTGGCATTATCCATCGCAGCATCTGCCGTGATCACTTTAGGTTCGAGTCTGTAATACGCCGACTTATCGTCTGGAGCTAAACCATCAAAAATCTGGGTTAAGTGGTAATCTGTACTTACAGCACTTCCAGACATCATGATATCAATCACGGGCTTGATCCACTGCAATTGTCCCCAGTCTTTTACTTTTTTATACTCATAAGATTTGCTCTTACTGCCTGTCCCCAAAGAAACAATCATCATGTCTTTGGCGGTTGGTTTTTCTGGCATACCTGCAAAACTCATATTATGCACTTCAGAATACGCCACCATCGCTGGATTATTAGCAAACAACCCACCGTCTACCAGCGGAAATGCTGCCCCAACCTGATTATAAACACAGGCGGCTTCAAAATAGGTTGGCGCTGCAGACGTTGCTCTGGCCACATCTTTAAGTTGAAAATTATATCTGCTGTTGTTTGATTTATGCTGTTTAAAAAAATGTGGCCGACCCTGTTTGACATCATAGGCGCTTATAATACAAGGTTTTATTAAGTCGCTGAGCCAGTATTCTTTAAAGGTATCCTGAAGAGCCTCTTCCAGAGCAGATTCATTGTATTTTTCATCGGCGATACCAAAACCGCTTCTCAGTTTTTGCCAGAGGTTGACATCAAAAATATCCTGGCCACGCTTGAGATAGAGATCCACAGCATCACTGGCTTTAAGTAAAGCTTTACCCTTTTTATCAGGTATCAGATACGACAAGCTTAGAATTCCACCAGTGCTGGTTCCTGCAAAAAAATCGAAGAAATCTGCCAGTCTAGCGCTGTTATCCTTACTTAAGGCCTGTAGCTTCTCCTCCAACCGGCGCAGGATCACGCCTGGTAATATACCGCGTATGCCGCCGCCATCTATGGAAAGTATTCGTATTTTGCTCATCTTACAGGTCTTTTAAATCCTCATAAAATCCGCTGATATTTTTGGCAATGCTCACGCCAATATCACCAAGATTTTTGATCTGCTGAATCAATTCTGCTTTTTTCATGTTTTCTCTGGAGGCTTCTTCCACAAGCTTCACCAACACATTATAGGTTTTCAGATCGGTGGTTCCAGGGGTCATTTGATTGATTTCAGCTCGGGAGAGTCCGTTGAGCTCCTCTACCTCCCGGGCGTATAAACCATCGAAAGCAGCATCGGCTTCGTCAAATAATTGTTGTAATCGATTACTCATAATCACGTATTTTAGGGATTGGTTATGCTTTTAATCTGTTTTATCAAGGCATTCATTTGGGCTCGGGCATCTTCAGCCTTAGTATCAACCTCCCGACCTTTGGAAATCACCTGGTCCAGAATGTCGGAGGCTCTCAACATACTTTGGTCTACCTCTGCTCTATCGATGCCAATAACAGCAAGAGATTCGGTTTGGGCCTCTTTCACGTCTCCAACTGATGCCAGATAGCCCGTGAGACTGGCATTGGCAGCAATAGCATTATCGTAAGCGGCATTGATCGCCTGTAGAATCTCCAACTGTTCCTCACGGATGGGTTGCATGAGCTCCATGCGTTTCTGAGCGATTTGCTGCATGGCAATGCTTTGAAAACCTACCATAGACTGCAAAGCTTTGTCGGTATCTTCTTGGGTTGCTTCTGCTCTGGTGGCCAGTTTTAGGTCTGTAATTATAGAAGCTTCTTCATTGTCAAAACTTTCGAACTCACGTTCCAGTACAAATTGAATAATAAACGGACTGTAGACGTCGTCTATAAACCTATTAATTTTAGATTCTAAATTGGAGTAATAAATATTGATGGTACTCAAATGCGAGCGTTTCAGTTCTTTTAGATCTTGACCTAAAGTCTTGGATAAGACCAGAGTTTCGTTAGGTATACTCACACATGAAGTCAACATCATCAGCATCAAAATGCACAGATATTTCATGACAAATTAGTTAAGGATATCTATAAATATAATTATTTTATTCAAATGTCTAACTGTCAGTTGGTTATATTTTAAAAAAATAACTGTTTATAGGATGAAGATTGGATTAGAAAGTTATGATTCGAATGCTTTAAATGAAACAACGATCAAAGTAAACTTGTGTTTGAACTGTGAAACTCAGAACCTTCTATTCTTCTTTAAGAAGTTCAATTTTTCCATCGTATCGAATTGGAAAGCGCTGGGTACTATTAATGTTTATGGTCCCAGAGAAACCAGGAAATAAAGTAAGGGTGACTTGATAATTCTCTACGCCCTCCCCTTTGATATTAAATTTGATCTGGTATTGATTCTCTTTTTTAATAATATCAAGGTCTTTAGCAAGTCCCTTAAAATTGATGCCAGTATCAAGATTATACCCGCCTCCCATTTGGCGTTCGCCGTAATATGGAAGATCGGCAGTCACTGAATCTCCTTCAAACTTAAAACTACTAGAATTTTTATCTAAATTGATTCTAGAGGCGTTATCGCCAGGTCTGAACAGGCCTACATTATCAAGCTGATTTAAGCTGTTCGTTACAAAGGGCCTGGCAAACTGAAGGTCAAATTCGAATTGTCTTTCCTCTACCAATTGATCCAATTCTTGTAATTCTTCTGCTGTAGCTTCTTTGGACGTACCACAAGACACCAAAACACTGGCGACTATTGCAATAAGCAGAAAATTAAGTGGCGATTTCAAATGCATGACTGTGATTTTTAATACGTTAAGATCAAGTTTAATGCCAAATTAGATATTAGCCCACATTGATGATTCCATCTTTTATTTTAGAAATGACGGCCTGAGCAGCAGATTCTCCATTGAGCATGGCTGCATTTAGGGAACCATTGGCCAGATGGTCTCCCGCTAAAAAGATTTGATCTTTCAACTGAGTCTCAGACTTAGGCAGCATATAATTTACCGATTGAATGATTGGTAAAGCTTTTTTAATGTGGTAATACTTAATAAATTCAAGTGTTTCTATGCCTACGTGATCTTTTAAATCTTTTGTGATTCTGGTTTTAAGCTCTTCTTGAGTCAAGTCATGCGGTTTAACTACACTTACCGAGAGTAGATGCTCTTTGGCCTTGGGTTTGCTTACATAATAGAAGTTATTGACTAGAGCTTCTTCCTCAGAAATCAAACCGATCATAGGTTCATCATAAGCCCTGTTTTTCACTGTCACATAATAATTGTCGACACTTTTCCAGGTGGTGTGTTGATTTTTAAGATTAGAAATGAGATGAGAAGCTTCCGTAGCGATGATAACGTAATCAAAATGCTTACTGCTTCCATCTTCAAAAGTAACCTCCTGATCCTGAATGGATTTTACAGGTGAATTGAAGTGAAACTTTGACTGCTTAAGTTGTGCCATCAATTGATTAGGAATCGCCTGAATCCCTTTTTTAGGTATAGAAGCACTTCCTTCTCCAAACATCTTATAGACAAATTCAAATTTTCTGGAAGAGGTTTTTAATTCGTGTTCCAAAAAGATACCAGTAAAAAAAGGCTTGAAAAAATTCTGAATGATTTCTTCAGAAAAACCATAATCTTTTAAATACTGATGTGTGGTTTTTTCTTCAGCCAAAAAAATATCATCAAAGCTTTTCTTCTTCAGTTCTGTATTCAGCTTTAGTACTTTTAGTTTATCGGCGATGCTTCCGATTTTAGAGGTTAAAGTAGGCCATAGGAGGCTCAACTGTCTCAAAGGATCTCCAATTTTATCTTGTCGCCCTTCATTGTAGATGATGGCTCCGGGATAAAATTCTTCTAAGTCGAGAAGTTCATAATCAAGGTATTTTTGAGTGGCTGGATACTGAGTGAGCAGGACCTGAAACCCATGATCAAAATTATAACCTTCTCGGTAGTCTGTTTTTACCCGACCTCCTACTCGATCTGTTGTTTCAAAAATGTCTGGCTTAAAGCCTGCATTTTCCAAGTTAATAGCAGCTACTAATCCACTTAATCCTGCACCAATAATAGCAATTTTGTGTTCTGGCATTGTCAATTTTCTTTTTATTTTGAAGATCGCTAATCTTATACGAGTAAACCTCAAAATATTCCTAAATGTTTCTGAACCCTTTGATTAATACTTATTTTAGAAAAAAATTAATATTAATCATGAGCAACAAAGATATGGGAGTCATTGCCAAAAATAAAAATGAATTAAAACTATATTATCATCCCGATAATAGAATAGCGAAACAAAGTATTGCCATCGCAGAAGCAACTAAAGCAGAAAAAGTATTGGTCAACCTGGCCGAAGTGAAACTGACAGAAACCCAATGGGGTGAAATTTCCAGATTACTCGACAAAAACCCTTCAGACCTTATCAACACCGATCATCCATTCGTTAAAGAAACACTTAGTGATCATCCGGAACTGGACGAAAATCAAGCGCTTAAGATTCTCGTACATGATCCGCAGGTCCTGAAACATTCCATAGCGATGCGTGGTCAAAAGGTTATTGAAGTCAAAGGCATCAACGATCTGATGAAGCTACAGGAAATGGATTCCAAGGATGCCAAGCTTCCATAATAAATCTTATATCATACATTAAAAAGCGCTCTAGTGAGCGCTTTTTTAATGGTATAGAATCTGTGTTTTAAAGTTTTTCTTTAAAATCATTGATGATACCACCTTTAACCAACACACTAATCTGTCGATCACTTAAGGAGTGTTTAGCCACGATCTGATGAGCACTTTCATCGGATTTATGAATTATGACTTCGATGGGCTCTTTAGATTTTACGGAGTTTACCACATCTTTCAATTCTACTTCATCGCCCTTTTCGAATTTATCATAGTCAGTTTTTTCGATAAATTCTAATGGTAATATTCCAAAATTGACCAAATTCTGCCAGGCTATTCTAGCATAACTTTTAGCCAGTACAGCCACCTGACCTAGATATTTTGGAGCAAGGGCGGCATGTTCCCTACTCGACCCCTGCGCGTAATTATCGGCTGCTACCACCACATGTCCACCGTGTGAATCCTTACTTTTCATCGCTCTGTCGTAAAAACTGTCATCAATAACTATAAACGAGTACTTGCTGATTTCAGGAAGATTACTTCTAAACGGAAGCACCTCTGCGCCTGCCTTTAAGATCTCGTCGGTTGATATGTTGTCTCCCATCTTCAGTAAAACTGGAACTTTGTAATTATCCTTTAGAACAGGTATGTCTGGTAAGGTCTTAATGTTAGGTCCTTTTTCAAGTTCCACAGAAGTATTATTTTCAACAGGAGCGACTAACATATCGGTGTTGATAATTTCGTAAGTTGGATATTCAAACTTTGGATAGGTCATATTCATCTTTTTTTCAAGATCTCTAGGGTCTGTGATCTTACCCATTAAAGCTGAAGCTGCAGCTGTTTCGGGACTACATAAATATACCTGATCGTCTTTGGTTCCACTTCGGTCTGGAAAATTTCGAGGCATGGTCCTCAAACTGATGGTTCCACTTGCAGGAGCCTGACCCATCCCAATACAGCCCATACAACCCGATTGGTGAAACCTGGCTCCAGATTTAATCAAGTTACCAAAAGTTCTGTTTTCTATCATATTCTGCATAATTTGTCTGGATGTTGGATTGATATCAAAACTCACCTCTGGACTTACACTTCTACCGTTGACGATGGCACTAGCGACCCAGAAATCACGAAGACCAGGGTTTGCAGAAGACCCAATGACCACCTGGCTGATTTCTTTACCAGCGACATCAGATACGGGTACAACGTTGCCTGGACTGGTTGGTAGGGCTATAAGTGGGACCAAATCATCCAGTATAATTTCTTCGTAAGCATCATAAGTACAATCTTCGTCTGAAAGAAGTTCACTCCAGTCTTGTTCGCGTTCTTGAGACTTTAAAAAGCGCTTGGTTTCCTTATCACTGGGAAATACTGTGGTAGTTGCACCGAGTTCTGCTCCCATGTTGGCAATCACATGTCGATCCATGGCGCTCAATTCATTTAGTCCATCACCATAATACTCAATGATTTTTCCAACTCCACCTTTCACATCATGGCGTCTCAACATTTCCAGAACAACGTCTTTAGCACTGACCCAGTCGGGTAATTTTCCAGTGAGTTTTACGCCCATCACTTTGGGCATTTTAACAAAATAAGGCTGACCTGCAATGGCAGCTGCTACATCAAGACCACCAGTACCGATAGCCAGCATGCCGAGAGAGCCTGCCGCACAGGTATGAGAATCAGATCCTACCATAGTCTTACCCGGCTTTCCAAAGCGTTCCATATGCACAGGATGGCTCACGCCATTGCCTGGTCTGCTAAACCACAAACCAAATCGTTGAGCAGCTGATTTGAGAAATTTATGATCATCTGCATTTTTAAAATCGGTTTGTAATAAATTATGATCAACGTATTGAACTGCAACTTCAGTTTTGGCTCGGTCTAACCCCATAGCCTCTAGTTCCAGTTGTACCAATGTACCTGTTGCATCCTGAAGCAAGGCCTGGTCTATTTTCAATCCTATCTCCTCTCCTGGCGTCATTTGACCTTCTATCAAATGAGATTCGATTAGTTTTTGAGTTACATTTTTTGCCATCATCATCCTTTTTATATTGAATTTTAAATTACTAATAATAGAACAATTCAAAATTAAATTAACAAAGATTAAACTCTTAAAAGCCCTTGGGTTCTCTAATTGAAATCCATTACTTTTGAAAAAAAACAATATGCACATTCATAACTTAAGTCAGACTAACTCCATACTGAATCATTTTTTACATCAATTACGGGATGAAAGTATACAGCAAGATCGCATGAAATTCAGGAAAAATATCGAACGTATTGGGGAAGTCTTAAGCTATGAAATGAGTAAGTCGATGCAGTTTGCATCCAAAACATTTAAAACGCCATTAAGTTCGTCTTCTTATCATGCTATAGATGAAGATCTTGTGGTCTGTTCCATACTAAGAGCTGGTATCCCTCTTCATAACGGAATTCTTAATTATTTTGATGGGGCCGACAGTGCTTTTGTATCTGCTTACAGGCAAGAGGCAGATAATGATGCAGAAGAGGACTTTAAGATCGTAGTGGAGTATCTGTCTTCTCCAAGTCTAGATGGAAAAACATTGGTACTTGCGGATCCCATGTTAGCAACAGGCTTATCTATGTTGAATGTGTATAATGCCCTAAAACAACTCGGACAACCAAAGTCTATTCATATCGTATCGGTTCTTGGAGCTCAACCTGGAGTAAATCTTATCGATACAAACCTTCCAGAAAATGCACACTTGTGGATTGCAGATATCGATAAAACCCTAAATGAAAAAGGATATATCGTGCCAGGATTGGGTGATGCAGGAGATCTGGCTTTCGGAAAAAAAATGTAAAATATTTTAAAAATAGTCATACATTTATCTAAAAATTAGATACTTATGACCAAAATTGCTACAATTACAGTTTTATTTGCTGTTTTATCAATTTCCTGCGTTTCAAAGAAAAAATTAAACCAAGTTGAAAATCAAAAAATAGTTTTAGAAGAAGAACTATCTGAATTAAAATCCGAAAAGAAGACATGCCAAGAAGAGTATGCAATGCTTGAAGAGGAAGTGATGTCTTACAAGCAAAAAATTGCAGAATTACAGGGCAATACAGAAAACAAAATAGAATTAACCACAAATGGTCAGGTTATATCTGAGTCTGCTAAAGCCAATATAAGAAAAGTGTTTTCGAAAATGCCAGCAGAGCAACGTGCTCAAGCTCAAACTCTGGAAGATTCTATCAATCTCGCGGTTGCCTTCAATATCAAATCAAATTTGCTTCAGCAAATGAAAGAAGAAGACAAAGTTGCAGATGAAGCCATTGACGTAAGCGTATCTGAACCTATAGTGAGAATTACCTTAACTGATAAAGTTTTGTTTAAAAGCGGAAGCTATTGGGTAGATAAAAAAGCCTATAACTTACTGGCTAGGATTGCAGAAGTTATCAATTCTGAACCAAATATGGATATTCGTGTGGAAGGTCATGCCGATACTATGAAAGTTTCAGAAGCTTCTTATATAGAAGATAACTGGGATCTAAGCATCAGAAGAGCGGCGTCTGTAGTAAGAACACTGGAAGAGAATTTTCAGGTGGGAGGTGAACGCTTAATCGCTTCTGGACGTTCACATTATATGCCAATTGCAGATAACTCTACAGCAGAAGGAAGAGCCAAAAACAGAAGAACAACTATTCTATTGCTTCCTAAAATCAATCGATACATGGAAATATTAGAAAACTAATTTTATAAAACCCTTTAAATCGAAAAAGCCTGCCTAGTCTAAACTAAGCAGGCTTTTTCTTTGCAACAAACTTAACTAGTTGCTATAAACTTTTTCAAATAACCTAGTCATATTCTTCCATGATTTTTCGGAAGCTTCCTTATCATAGGCTAATGGTAGATCGTATTTTTTAGCTAAACTGTCAGCATCTTTGTTAGTGAATGAATGCTTTACCCCGTCGAATTCTATATATTCATAATCTGCGTTTACGGCTTCTAATTGATTTTTAAATGCTTTTTCCTGTTCATCAGTAATCATAATATCTTCTGCCCCATTTTGAATCAACAATTTTGCTGTCAATTTCTCGCTTGGCATTACAGGAAGCCCAAGACCACTATGAAAAACTGCAACAGCATCCAAATCAACACCTGCATTGGCCATTGATAACGCAACACTACCACCAAAACAAAATCCGATTGCAGATATTTGATTTGGATCTACATTTTTATCTGCTTTCAAGGTTTCTACAGCTGCCATGAAGCGCTTTTTAGCTGTGTCAAAATTTTTCATCACGTTACTAGAAAAAGCCATAGCTTCTTCAGGATGCCCGGCTTGCTTGCCTTCCCCATACATATCAACAGCCAGAGCAACATAACCCATTTCTGCTAACTCATCTGCTTTTTCTCTGGCAAAATCATCGTGGCCCCACCATTCGTGAACCACAATAATCCCTGGGCGCTTTTTCTTGAGGGCATCATTATGAGCTATATAACCTCTCAATAATGTTGTATCAGACTCATAAGCGATGTCTTCCCCAACAATTTGAATAGCATCCTCTTTTTGGATAGCCTCAACCGATTTTGTGTCCTGATTTTTATCTTTATCTTCAGTTTTGCAAGCCACAAAGCTTGAAGCAATCATTATGAGTAATATGGTTTTTAATTGATTCATAGATTTATGTTATTGGTTTTGAAGTGTTGTTTCTTTATCCAATCGAATCCACATTTTATCTTCATTCAACTTAAAACTCCCTTTAAATTGAAAATTACATTCATTTGGAGAAATGATAGAGAGAAAAATATTTCCCGATTTTTTCTCATATAAATGATAGATTTCACCTACTATTGGTTCAAAACTGAATTCAGCACTGTATATCAGATTGTTGTATTCGTACTGAGCTATAAGTTTTTCGTATTTAGATCTTAATTCTTCATATTCAGTTTTAATCTGGTGATTGACTTTACTTACATTGGAATTTTTCCAACCAGTCAAATCAGTAGATGTAATTTTGGGAGCTGCAGAATTGGTCGCATAAGGGAGTAAGCCGGCATCGTATTTTCCAGTTTCTTCATTATAAACGACTTGGTCTGGTTTTTTTGATTTTTCTCCCATTATATATAAATATGAGACGAAATTAAATTCTATTCTATCAATAAAGGACTTCTCTAAGGTTAAAATTCCTTTAAAATACTGAATTAACCTGTGATTAAATTGGGATTGGAGTAGTAAATTCTACCTTTGCACACTAGTATTAACGAAATCTAATTAATTAGAAATCAATAATTTAAAATTATGAGTCAAGTTAAAGAAAAAGACACCGTAAAAGTTCATTACACTGGAAAACTAGCTTCTAACGGGCAAGTTTTTGATAGTTCTTTAGAAAGAGAACCTATCGAATTTACTTTAGGAGAAGGAACCATCATTCCAGGATTTGAAACTGGTGTATTAAATATGAAAGAATCAGAAAAGAAAACCATAGAAATTCCTAAGGAAGAAGCTTATGGAGAAGTAAGAGAAGAACTTTTCCAACAAGTTGGTAAAGATCAACTTCCTGAAGAAATCAAGCCTGAAGTTGGTATGGGATTAGTTTCTCAAAATCCAGACGGAACTGAACGTCAACTAAGAGTTGCTGAAGTAAATGATGACCATATTGTAGTAGATGCCAACCATCCACTAGCTGGACATGATTTAACTTTCGAATTAGAATTAGTTGAGATTAAAAGCTAATTTTAAGTTTCGATACTTATTAAAAAAAGGCCACTTTAACGAGTGGCTTTTTTAATGGATTAATTTTAATAATATTTAAACTTGTTCATGGCAGTATAATTATTTTTGCCTCATGAAATTAACATTACAACTAGCAGCAGTTTATAACATACTTTGGGGAGCCTGGGTGGTCATTTTTCCCAATCATTTTTTTCATCTTGTAGGTATGGAGCTTCCTACCCAGCCTATGATATGGCAAGGCATGGGAATGGTCATTGGTGTCTATGGCTTAGGCTACTGGTGGGCGTCTTTCGATCCGCTGAGACACTGGCCCATAGTTGCAGTAGGCTTTCTTGGAAAACTATTTGGACCCTTAGGTTTTGTATTTAATTACGTTGAGGGAAAAGTACCCTTCGAATTTTTTTACACCTTGATTACCAATGATTTTATCTGGTGGATTCCATTCTTTTTGATATTGAAAAAAGTGCATCAGGAGTACAAATGGAAATTGACGGAATAATGCAAAGCTTGCTGGATCACATCACCACTCTTCGATTAGTCATAGATTTTGGATTGGTCGTTCTCATTTGGATGGTGCAACTCATCGTTTACCCAGGATTTTTATTTTACAAAGATGAAAATCTTATTACATGGCATAAGGTGTATACTCCTAGAATTACTATAATAGTGGCTCCACTTATGTTTGTTCAGGCTGGAGTGGCAATATACCTTGTAACGGTAGAATTTTCGATTCTTCATTTGATTTATACACTTTTAGTGGTGTCTACCTGGGTAAGTACGTTTCTTTTTTTCGTGCCTCTACATCAGAAAATTGAAAATAAAAAAGAACTAAAAACCTCAGCACTTAAACTTAGCAAGGGGAATATCCTTCGTGCTTTCCAATGGTCTCTAGTTTTTATCTACGGATTGATCTTCCTTACTTCTTAAGGTTTTGATAAAATATGCCTAATAATGGCTTTTTAAGCAATATGGCTTGACTTTCTCAGTTTTATATCGTATTATGGCAAGATTCTAGTAATTAACTATTATATAAAAATTATATATGAGACAGCTTAAAATTACCAAACAAGTCACTAATCGTGAATCTAAGTCTTTAGATAAATATCTTCAGGATATTAGTAAAGTAGACTTAATTACTGCTGAAGAGGAGGTGGAGTTAGCTCAGCGGATTAGAGAAGGCGATCAAGTGGCTTTGGAAAAATTAACAAATGCTAACTTAAGGTTTGTCGTCTCTGTTGCTAAACAATATCAAAACCAAGGCTTAAAATTACCAGATTTAATCAATGAAGGTAATGTTGGTCTTGTGAAAGCTGCAAAACGCTTTGATGAAACAAGAGGATTTAAATTTATATCTTATGCTGTATGGTGGATTAGACAATCCATATTACAGGCCTTAGCCGAACAATCTCGTGTGGTAAGACTTCCATTGAATAAAATTGGTGTTATAAATAAGATCAATAAAACTTTTTCACACCTAGAACAAGTGAATGAACGTCCGCCATCTGCAATAGAAATTGCTAAGGAATTAGACATGAGCGAATCACAGGTAAAGGTAGCATTGAAAAATTCGGGCCGCCATTTATCTATGGATGCTCCTTTTAAGGAAGGTGAAAATGATTCTAACTTATACGATGTTTTAAGTTCTGGTGAGTCCCCTACTCCAGATGATCAATTGATGAGAGATTCTTTGAGTATCGAAATCAACAGAGCTTTGGAAACTTTATCTCAACGAGAAGCTGATGTGATTCGTTTAAACTACGGAATTGGCAATCAACCTGCGATGACGCTTCAGGAAATTGGAGATACATTCGATTTAAGTAGAGAACGCGTAAGACAAATCAGAGAAAAAGGCATCAGACGATTGAAACATCAGTCCAAAAATAAAATGCTTAAAAAATATTTGGGCTAGTAACTTTTAGTAGACAAAATAAAAGCCATCCATTAAATTGGATGGCTTTTTTGTAATGAAATTATATTATTTTTTTGGAGGTTGAGACGGCCTTACTTCTACTTTACTTGGAAGAGATCTAGGATTCATCTTAAAAAGATCAACAACCAGTTCTCCTAAATCTTCTGGTTGAATTTTCCAGGCATCACTATCATCTGGAGTATTTCCATTAAAATGTGTAGCTACCGAACCCGGCATAATAGTCGAAACATTCACTCCATAATCTCTAAGGTCAAGCATCACGGCCTGCGTAAATCCAGTGACACCAAATTTACTGGCGTTATAAGCAGAGCCTTTAGCAAAGAAGTTGGTTCCGGCAAGGCTTGATATCGAAATGAAGTAACCTTTACTTTTTTTAAGCGCCTCTACAGAGGCTTTTATACTGAAAAAAACTCCTGTAAGATTAGTATCAATGGTTTCGTTCCACTGCTCTTCTGTCAAATCTTCTATACTGTGATAATGACCCAATCCAGCATTGGCTATGACATAATCGAGTTGACCGAATTCCTTTAGGATATGTTGCACAGCTTTAGTCTGATGACTCATTTGCCTTACATCTGCTTCTATACCTATGGCTTTAGCTTCAGTGTTGGAGGCATTAAGGACTGCTGCAGCTTCATCTGCTGAAGATTGCGATCTACTGGTGATAGCGACATGGACTCCTTGTTGCATTAAAGCTTCTGCCACTCCAAAACCAATACCTTTGCTTCCTCCTGTGATATATGCGGCTTTATTTTTCATTTTAAATGTAATTTTTAATTCAATTTAAAGTTACAGTCTATAATTTCAGTCGTTTCATATTTTAAATACTTTTAACGTCGGCCTTAGCGTTTTTAAAATTACTTTTGACCCAAACTACAGAGTATGGCTAAATCAAAACCAATAAAGAAAAAAAGATATAGAATACTAAAAGTCTTATACATCGGGGCTTTATCTGTTCTTCTTCTTTTCTTTACTTTCTTTGGAAGTATCTATTTTGGAATGTGGGGTAAAGTTCCTACTGAAGACGATTTAGCTGATATACAACAGTCTGAAGCTTCTGAACTCCTGGATTTTGAGGGTCAAATCATAGATAAAGTTTATCATCTTGATAGACAGTCGGTTTCTTTTACAAAATTTCCAAAGCATTTAATCGATGCCTTAGTCGCTACAGAAGATGCGCGATTTTATGAGCACGACGGTGTGGATAACTACAGTTTGTTAAGGGTGTTTTTCAAGACTATACTTTCCGGTGATAAGTCTTCTGGAGGTGGCAGTACTATAACACAGCAGCTGGCTAAGAATGTCTATGGAAGATCATCTTACGGATTGATGAGCATCCCCGTCAATAAACTCAAAGAAAGTATTGTTGCTAAACGTTTTGAATCGGTATACTCCAAGCAGGAAATCTTGGAATTGTACTTGAATACAGTTCCTTTTAGCGGAAATACTTATGGCATTGAAAGCGCTTCTCAGTTATTTTTTAATAAGTCTGCATCAGATTTAAGCCTTCAGGAGGCTGCCACTTTAGTAGGAACTTTAAAAGCAAACCATTCTTATAACCCGAGGTTGTTTCCAGAACGGAGTCAATTACGAAGAGATGTGGTATTATCACAAATGCAGAAATACGGATACATTTCTCAAAAAGAAGCAGATAAAGCTATGTCTGAGTCCATTCAATTGGATATTTCTGAATCGAATACCTATCAAAGACAATACCTGGTAGATCTACTTAAAACAAAGGCAAACACTATTCTAAAAGATTTCAGCAAAACAGATGGATCAGCATATAGTTTAGAAGAGGATGGATTGAAAATTCACACAACAATAGACTTGAAACAACAAATGCTGTTGGAAGAAGCTATTGTAGCTCAAATTGAATATTTACAGCCTCTCTTCGAAGACGAGTATAAAAATAACAAGCCTTGGGAGAATGAAGAATTGCTAATGAAAATGGCTAGAACCACTAGTGATTATAAGCGATGGAACTCTACAAAATTATCTCAAAGTCAAATCAAAGATAGCTTAACTATCATAAAACCTGTAGAAGTGATAAAACAGGGAAAAAGTACTGTTTTACAACTATCTGTGCTGGATAGCTTAAGCTTTACTTTGAAACAACTTAATGCTGCAAGTCTAAGTGTTGATCCAGGAACTGGAGAAATTCTAGCTTATGTCGGTGGAGCAGATTACCGCTTATCTCAGTATGACATTATTAAAAATGCCAAGCGACAAGTAGGTTCTACCTTTAAACCCATCGTATATGCCAGCGGGTTGCAAAACGGCCTGGAGCCTTGTGATTATATCTCTGCCAAAGAGGTCACTTATACCAATGCTGACAACTGGAACCCTAAAAATGCTTCCAAAGAAGATGAAGACGATCCCTACCTCAATTACTCCTTAAAATACGCCCTTACCAACTCTATCAATACTGTGAGTGTGAAAGTATTGGAAGAGGCTGGTATTTCCAATACCATCGACTTAGCAAAGAGTATGGGCATAAGTTCGGCCCTGAAAGATAAGCCATCACTTGCCCTTGGTGCGGCAGAATTAAACATGAAAGAGCTAGCCAAAGTCTATTCCAGTATCGTCAATGCAGGTCAGGTTCCAGACCTTTATATAATTCAGAAAATAACCAATAGCTCTGGAGAAGTGATTTTTGAACACGATGAAAAACAGAATGAAACTTCAGACTTAAGTGTTGACCATAACCGACTGCTTTTAGCCATGCTTGAAAATGTGGTGGACGAAGGGACTGCACAACGCCTAAGACGCACCTACGGATTCTCTCAAGATATCGCAGGAAAGACTGGTACCACTCAAAAAAATAAAGACGGTTGGTTTGCCGCAGTAACGCCAAATCTAGTCAACATTTCATGGGTAGGTAACAACGACCAGCGCATAGGTTTTAAGACAACCAGGATAGGCCAAGGGGCTAATACAGCACTTCCTATCTTCGCAAAGATGTATCAAAAAATGACCAACTCAAACGAATTTGAGCATATTACAATGGCAAAGTTTTCTAAACTTACGCTTCAGCAGGAAGCATTGCTAACTTGTGAAGATCAAAAACGAGATGGATTCTTTAAGCGATTGTTTTCAAAAGATAAAAGGGAAAAGGAATTCGATGATGATAAAGAGGATGATGAAGAAAAAGAAGGATTTTTTAAGCGCTTGTTTGGGAAAAAAGAGAATTAGTTATGTTGTAATTCTACCAGATGGAGGTTTTGTTTGATAAAACTTTTTTCTTCATTTGAAATGTAGAGTCTTCCTTTAGAATCAAAAGACAAGCCTTCAGGTTGCTGAAATTGTTCTGGATTTAATAAATACAGTTGTTTAGGCGTCCCATCGGCTCTTAAGATCATCAATTTTGGGATTCTTGAATCCAAGATGTAGATCTCTTGTGTATCAGGATGTACAGTAAGCTCTGAAGCTAGAAAGCCCTGATCCCTGAGCCAATTGTTGGTATCTAGTTTGAATACAGGGTCATTATAGTTCAATGAAATAAAACGTTCATCTTGTAATGAAAAATCGTCTGAGGACAATTTATAGATAATAAATTTACCTCTGTTTTGTAGAAGGTTATTTTCTTTTGGAATGGTTAAAACCTCATTTGTGTGTTTGATAAAATCAAAGCTCTCCATATCATTAAACGAAGAAAACTCTGTTTGGTAACGATTAACTTTCCTGTTCTCAGATTCAAAGTCTATAACTTCATAGATTTGGCCATCGCTTTGTAGAATGTAGGCTGTGGAATCTTTTACTCTTATCGCTTCATAATCGCCACGAGGCCCAAACTTAATTTGATGAGTAAGGCTATCTTTATTTAAATCATAAATAAAAATGACTCCCTTTTCATCTTGCACACAGGCTAAGCGATGATCATCGATATGACTGATACCGGAGACCTCTCTAAGTTCAAAAGGTAAATCCCAGCTTTGTGAAATTTTAAGACGATCAGAATACTCAACATCGGTCTTGGTCATCCAATAAATTACACCAGCAAAAGTCAAAATTCCAACAACAATTGTAGCTACTATGAATTTATCTTTCATATTATTTTAACATTTTGGTCTTAGGCTTAAGCTGTAAGATAATACTTAGATTTGTAAAAATTTCCAACATGGACGTCAATTCTTTTGCAAAAACGATTTACCATTATTTGGTATCAAATAATTATGCTTCAGAGCAAACCGCAAAATATATCAATGCGATTGGCAATTTAATCATTGCCGTAATCATCGGTTTTGTTTTGTATAAAATTTTGAGATATATAGCTATAACCATAATTCATCAACTTGCTAAACGCACTAAAACAAGTTTTGACGATCTACTGGTCAAAAACAAAGTTTTTGTATACCTCACAGATTTGGTTGTTCTTTTTATCATTTACGAAACCATTCCAGCCATTTTAGTCGACTTTACCGATTTTGAAATTTATCTAGAAAAGGTTTTTCAAGTTGCCATGATTTTCATCGGTATCATGATCATTAGAAGTATTTTATTAACGATCAAAGACTTCTTGCGTACCTACGATTCCTTCAAGGATAAACCACTAGAAAGTTATATTCAGGTGTTTATGATCGTGATTTGGCTCATTGGTGTTATCTTTTTGTTTTCTGCAATTACGGGTAAGCCTTTGCTCAAGTTTTTGACTGCTTTGGGGGCTTTTTCGGCGGTTTTACTTTTAATTTTTAAGGATACTATACTTGGATTTGTGGCTAGTATACAAGTTACAGTAAACGATACAGTAAGGCTCGGTGACTGGATTACAATGCAAAAATACGGAGCCGATGGAGATGTGATTGAAATCAACTTAGCCTCTGTGAAAGTGAGGAACTTCGATAAAACCATCACGACCATCCCCACCTATTACTTGATTTCAGATTCGTTTATCAACTGGAGAGGCATGAGTGTTTCTGGCGGAAGGCGAATGAAACGATCTATTCTTATTAAAGCCAACAGCATCAAGTTTTTAAATGAAGCTGATATTGAACAATTTCAAAAAATAAAGTTAGTTTCAAACTACATCAAAGAGAAGCAACAAGAAATACAAGCCTATAATGAAAAACATAATATTGATAAATCTGTACAGATCAATGGACGCAATCAAACCAATCTAGGAGCCTTTAGAGTATATATAGATCATTATCTTGAGCAACACCCTGATGTCAACAAGGAAATGCTAATGATGACCAGACAATTGCCAGCGACACCTCAAGGCATACCCTTAGAAATTTATGCGTTTTCTAAAGACAAAGTATGGTCTAATTACGAGAGAATTCTGGCAGGTATTTTTGATCATCTTCTAGCCGCTGTACCTTATTTTGATTTAGAATGCTTTGAATATCCATCAGGTCAGGATGTAAAATCCTTCTCAGGCCATTTGATTGAAAAAACCTCTGAATCTTTAGATTCAGAATGAAGGACTTTTTAAACTTCATAAAAGGTAATTTTAGAAAATTAAGTTTTGGCTGGACACTAACCTTTCTATCAAGTTTCGGGCAGACCTATTTGATTTCTTTATACGTTACTGAAATTTCTTCAGAATTTGCCATAACGGAGGGGACATTTGGAGCTATTTATGCTGTTTGTACGGTTTTGGCTTCCTTTATAATGTTGACTGTTGGTCATACTGTAGATCATATTTCAGTCAAGAAAGTTACAGCCTTTACGATTCTGTGTCTTGCCTTTTCTTCTATTCTTATGGGAGTGTCTCATCACCTTGCGCTTGTTTTTATCAGTCTGGTCGGTCTAAGATTAACTGGCCAGGGGATGTTAAGTCATATCAGCATGACTATCTTGTCTAAGTTTTATGATAAAAACAGAGGAAAAGCCCTAAGTTTTTCATCACTTGGCTATTCCTCTGGTGAAATCGTTCTTCCGTTGTTGCTTACTTTTATCATTGGTTGGCTTGACTGGAGATGGGGTATGATTTTTTCAGGACTACTTCTTCTCCTCTATTTGATACGTCTTTATTTTACAGATTTAGATCATTTCAATAAACAGTTGAATCGAGGGAGGCAATCCTCGTTAAGTCTCTTAAAAGATTTCGGAAGTATTGTCAATGACAAGCGGTTCTTAATTTTGATGCCTACTAGTTTTTGTATAAGCTTTAGCGTCACTGCTGTGATCTTTTATCAATATGTTTTTGTAGCTCAAAAAGGATGGTCTCCACAACTCTATGCAGCCTTTTTTACAGGCTATGCTATTACCAGACTCGTCTTTTCTTTGGCTGGCGGGTTGTGGGTCGATAAGTTCACCGCAAAAAAAATGTTTAGAATTTACCTGATTCCTATTAGTTTAGGGCTTCTAGCCTTTGCATTTATCCATAGCATAGTTGGAGCTTTATTTTTTTTATTACTAATGGGCGTTACCGTTGGAATGTCTGGTACGGTAAAGTCCTCCATTCTGGCAGAGGTTTACGGTATAGAAAAGTTAGGCGCTATTCGTAGTTTATTTACGATGTTCATGGTGATAAGCACAGCATTAGGTCCTTGGCTTATAGGTCTTATGATAGATGCGAATTATAGCATTGAAACTATTATGATGAGCCTATTTGTTTTTGTTTTAATATGTGCCTTAAACGCTCAGAGAATTAAAAACATTCCAACCATCAAAATTTGAATGACAAGCATCTCATATTCCACTCATAGTATCACTATTGAGGTGAAAACTCAACTAAATCTATCCACTGTACCTATTTAACAAATTCTTAATTGATTTGATCTCTTAAAAACATGGTGTAATGCATGTTTCACCTTATTTTTGTGGTCTATTATGAGTAAGAAAAAGAAAAATCCTAACCGTAAGTCTCATTTGAGATTACTGCACCAGTATTATACCTATACCGGTTTCTATAGCTTTTTAGGCAGGAGCCTTATCAAAGCAGCTCCACCTATTTTAATTTTTATTGCCATTCTTTTAGGCATTCACTTTTTCGTTATCGATGTCAATACGATGTTGATCTATGTCACAGAAAACTTTCCACCGGTTGGAGTTTTTGCTATCTTTTTTGCTTCAGAATCTATTTTAGGTCTTATTCCTCCAGAAATATTTATCGCCTGGTGTGATAAATCAGTTTCTCCGTGGGGATTTCTATCGATCTTAGCTGTTCTATCCTACTTAGGTGGAGTTATTTCTTATTTCGTGGGCCGAGGCATCGCGAGTATTCCGTCTGTTTTTGTTTTTTTAGAGGTTAAGATGGCCAAACATATCAAAAACATGAGAAAATGGGGAGGCATACTTATTATTGCGGGTGCTCTTCTCCCCTTACCTTTTGCTATAGCGAGCATGTCGGCTGGTATTATTAAGTTTCCATTTGGGAGCTATTTGCTCTATGGTATTTTAAGGCTGGCGAGATTTGCTATTTATGGAGCCTTGATATTTGGAGCTTTATAAATCTTACCCTTCTGTATCTTTTTGTTTTCTCTTGTCTAAAATTCTTTTGATGGTCTTTTCATATTTATCTTCATCAGATTGAAGTTGTTGTTTTTTATGGTCCTCTTTAAGGCCCAAGTACAACGAATAACACATAATGAACAGAATGATCGTAAAAGGTAATGCAGAAACAATAGATGCTGTTTGTAGGGCTTCAAGTCCACCGCCTATAAGCAACACTGCGGCAATAGCACCTTCAGTAACCGCCCAAAATACACGTTGTCCCTTTGGAGCATCAATTTTGCCACCGCTGGTTAAACTGTCTATAACGAGAGATCCCGAGTCTGAAGACGTCACAAAAAAACTAGCGACCAGTGCAATGGCTACAAGATTCAGCACAATAGTAAATGGGTAATTTTCAAAAAAAACAAATAAGGAGATATCGACATTTGTGTTAACCGCATCCAGTACTGAAGTTTCACCTAATAAAGCATCATTGATTGCAGTTCCTCCAAAAGCAGTCATCCAGAAAAAAATCACAATCGTTGGAAGAAATAAAACGCTTAGAATGAATTCTCTAACTTGTCTACCTTTTGAAATTCTGGCAATAAACATCCCAACAAACGGAGACCAGGCAATCCACCACCCCCAATAGGTGATCGTCCATGGCATCTGCCAATTGTCCTGAGAATAACTTTCGGTCCAGGTTGAAATTTCGAAAAAACTACCGATATAAGCTCCAACATTTTGAACATAAGACTTAAAGATAAACATCGTAGGGCCTAAAATAAGAATGAGAATAAGAAGTATGGCCGCCACCCGAATATTCCACTCACTCAAAAACTTAACCCCTTTGTGAATTCCTGATACTACAGAAACCGTTGCCACGAGAGTGATAAATGCAATGATGAGAACCTGAGAGGTGATACTATCCGGAAGATCAAAGATATAGTTCAATCCTGCTGAAATTTGGGTAACTCCATATCCTAGTGAGGTAGCCAGCCCAAATAATGTAGCTATTACAGCAAAGATGTCGATAAGATCACCCCATATCCCGTAGATTTTATCACCTAAAAAAGGATAAAATACAGACCTTAAGGTGAGTGGAAGCCCACGAGTATAGGTAAAATAAGCTAGAGACAATCCTACAAGCGCATAAATTCCCCAAATGTGAACACCCCAGTGCAAATAGGTGTATTTCATAGCCTCTCTCGCCGCTTCGGCATTTCCTCCACCGCCCATCGGTGGGTTAGAAAAATGAGTTAGAGGTTCTGAGATACTGAAGTATAGTAAACCTATCCCCATCCCTGCGCTAAAAAGCATCGAAAACCATGAAATTTTCTTGAATTCAGGCTGGGCATCTGGGCCGCCAATTTTGAGTTGACCGTATTTACTCAAAGCCAGATATAAAACAAACAACAAGAAAAAATTAACTCCAAGAATATAAAACCAGCCTCCATGTTTGGAAACGTTTTCCTGAGTTGAATTAAAAAATTCTGAAGCAGAGTCTTTAAAAATCAACGTAAGAATTATAGAAATCAAAATGAAGATAGCAGACGTAAAAAAAACTCTTCCATTGAGTTTTAATCCAAAAATGGATTCCTTTTCATCACTTCGCTTTATTTTTTGAGGCATTTATCTCTGATTTAAAATAAAACAAGGGCTACTTGTAGCCCTTGTTGTTAATGGATTACTCCATAAAATGTTCGTTGATTTTGACCCTTAGTTTCCTCACATAGTCTTCATAAAGCCAGTCCCTGTAGTTTTTGGTATTATTGATAATACAATTCGAATAACGTTTGATCCTGTCTTTAATATCGTCTTTGAGCTCTCGAGCAAGAATTCTTGCATCAAAAACATCTTCAGAATTTTCTGCACACATACGGGCATGCTGAGCGATAGACTCTTCTAGGACAAGTTTAGACTTTTCTCCATTGTTGACGGTTTCGTTGTATCGCCTGCGAATATCAAACTCAATATCTTCTGAGTTTTTGAACATTTCTCTGACTTCATCTGGCATTTCATATTTGAAATTGAGCTCAATTTCTTCGTCAGACACCATGTTGTCTAGGAAGTAATCAGGATTTTCAAAAATTAATTGCCAGTCTACTGGTGCATCCCAGGGACCAAATCTGGCGATATTATTACCTAGATCTATAACATTAAAGGTGTCTTTATTTGGAAGCTTACGGGACCCTCGACCAATCATTTGGAAATACAGGGTAAGCGATTTGGTAGCTCTATTGAGAATAATATTTTCTACAGTAGGTTCATCAAAACCCGTGGTAAGAATACTCACAGAGGTTAAAATAGCATCAGGTTTTTCTTTAAACCATTTCAAAATGGCTTTTCTTTCTTTTTTATTATGCGTGTTATCCAAATGCTTGATGTCATAACCTGCATCCTTAAAAGTTTGATATACATACCAAGAGGTATTGATCCCGTTATTAAAAATTAGGGTCTTCTTTCCTTTACATTTTTCTTCATAAGCCTGGATCAATTTTTCCTGCATGTCCAGGTTGGTGTATAAATCTTCCGAAGATTTTACAGTATAATCCCCTGTAATTCCAACTTGAAGTGTTCCCAGTCCAACGTCATAGCTGTACATTTTAGCTTCTGCTAAAAAGCCTTTTTCTATAAGAGATGAAATAGAATTACCAACGATCAACTCTTCATAATTCCTGTGCATTGGTAATTTGATGTTGGAACTTAAAGGAGTAGCTGTTACACCAAGTATAAAAGCATTTCTAAGGTAACCAAATAGTTTGGTAAAAGAATTGTAATGAGCCTCATCGATGATGGCGAGGCCAATATTTTTCATGTTTAGCTTCTCCTCATTCAATCGATTATTGAGGGTTTCAACCATGGCCACAAAACACATATAATCGTTATCATCAGACAACTCTTTGACTTTCGAATTGATGATTTTATTTTGAACACCAAAACCTTCAAGCATGTCTGAAGTTTGCTTACATAATTCAATTCTGTGAGTAAGAACAATGACTTTTTTTCCAGTTTTCTCAATGTATCGTCTTACAATTTCAGAAAAAACGACTGTTTTCCCACCACCGGTGGGGAGTTGATAGAGCAAATTGAAATTATCTGGAGAATTTTCAATCTTATCAAAAATCTTTTGTAAATCTTTTTCCTGATAATCGTATAAGCTTTTTTCTGTTGTGTTTTCAAGCATAAATTTCCTCGGGTTGAGAGATGAATTAGAAAATTAAGATTGGCAAAAATACGCAGATTAAAGGGTTTATTGAAATAATTTTAGAAATTATAAGGCAAAATCTAAGCTTTATAAGGGCCTCAGAATAAGTAGATTTAATTATATTTCAAAAAATAGTATCGACAACGACCTATATATATAAACTAAAAATTATTTTTGCATAACATCAAAACCTTAAATCCTTGGAAAATAAAAAAGCTATAAAACTTATAGATTCAATAGTAAAAACACTTGAATCTAACCAGATCGTAACTGATGAAGTTGTAGAGATGGTAAAAGAATTGAGACCATTTGCTGTCGAAGAAAAACTTCCTGTAGTTGCCAAAACTTTAAGATTGGTCTATGAACATATAGAAGAGAATGAAGTTTTCGCTATCCCCATCCCACAGGATGAACCGCTTATTGATGAAGAAACTGGAGAAGAACTTGAAACTGAAAACTCAGAAATCATTACGGGTTCAGAAAGCCTTTTATACCTGGTCAATTTGATCAAAAAGTCTGAAAATCCAGCCAACAAAGCTGAAATCAGAGAATATAACCGTAAAATGGAAGCATTTGCTGATTAGACATTAAGTATGGGAAGAGCATTTGAATTCAGAAAGGCCAGAAAAATGAAACGATGGTCTGCCATGGCCAAGACCTTTACCCGTTTGGGCAAAGATATCGTGATGGCTGTAAAAGAAGGTGGTCCAGATCCGGAAACCAACGCTAAACTGAGGGCTGTTATCCAGAATGCAAAGGCTGCGAATATGCCTAAGGACAACGTCGAAAGAGCTATTAAAAGAGCCTCAGACAAAAGTCTAGGTGATTATAAAACTGTTTTGTACGAAGGTTATGCTCCGCATGGGATCGCCATTTTAGTAGAGACCGCTACAGATAACACCAATAGAACTGTCGCCAACATCAGGTCTTATTTTAATAAATGTGATGGTAACCTGGGAACTTCTGGCTCTGTAGAATTTATGTTCGATCATACCTGTAATTTCAGGATCGCTTCCGAAGGAATAGATGTGGAAGAATTAGAATTGGAGATGATCGATTTTGGTGCCGAGGAAGTTTTTGAAGATGAAGACGGAATCATGATTTATGCCCCATTTCAGAATTTTGGTGACATTCAAAAATTTCTGGAAGAACGCAACATTGCTATAGAATCTTCAGGGTTTGATAGAATACCACAAGTTACTAAGACCCTAACGGATGAGCAAAAAGAAGATGTAGATAAACTTTTGGAAAAAATAGAAGAAGATGATGACGTCCAGAACGTTTACCATACTATGAACGAATAAAAAAAGGGCTAGTTGAACAACTAGCCCTTTTAAAAAATACCTCTTAGATCTTTTACATATTTTCAAAAATGGATTTCATCAATCTAGTTTTGTCATTTAAGCTTTCCTCCATGGAAATCATGGTTTCAGTTCTGCTTACGCCATCGATATCATCGATTAAGAAAATGATATTTTTGGCATGCTCAGTATTTCTAGCTCTTATTTTACAAAATAGATTGAATTTACCGGTGGTAACATGAGCCACGGTAATGTTGGGAATTTCTTCAATTCTATTGAGGACAAATTGAGTTTGAGATGTCTTCTCCAAAAATATTCCAACATAAGCAATAAAGGTATAGCCAAGTTTCTTATAATTTAGAGTGAGGGAAGAGCCTATTATAATTCCGCTTTCTTCCATCTTCTTTACCCTTACGTGAACGGTTCCAGCAGAAATATCAAGCTTTTTCGCAATATCTGTAAATGGCGTTCTCGTATTGTCGATAAGCATATTGAGAATCTGGTGATCTGTTTCGTCAAGTTTAAGTTTTACTTTCATAATTTTGAACTTCTGATTTTTAAATAAAATTCAAAAATAATCAATATTTATAATTAAAAAAGAACAATTCTACAAATTCTTTATTAATTATATAACGAAAACGTTATCGTTGACTTTAAATGATGTCAAAACCTCGCCTACTGTTAAATTTTTAAGAGTAAGGGTTTCCAAGTCCTGTCCTTCAAGTTCGATTTCTTTATGACCGTAGTAGGAAGTTAACTTTTCTATTTTTTCAATAACTGGTTGAAAATCAATACTTTCATCTTTCAAAACTTCTTTATATTGAATAGCAACATCAGTCGATTTCTTGTTCAATTTTAGATTCCTAAGAATAACGTCATAATATAGTTTTTTATTTTCAGGAATCTGATGATATAAAGATTCAGATTGTACTGGCTCATCATAAGCAATATCCAACAGCATACTAAATAGAGCAAGAAAGATATATTTTCTTGTCTCCTCGCGTGCATAATCTTTAGGGAAATGACCAGCTTCAAAAAGTACAGTAGGTGTTCCTTTCTGCTGAAAATAATCTCCGACACAGTTGATATTAAACCCATCGTCATATCTACCCACCTGACCTGGTATGATCTGTTGTAAGATTGAATTTGCTGAGGATATGAGGCTCATCGATCTTTTTCTCACCTCATTGATATCTCTTAATTCGTTAAAAGAAGGCGACAAAAATGATACCGTTGCAGGCTTTTTTGTATCACCAGCACTAAAAATAGTGCGTTGATCATGCATATTAAAACAAACATCTGGCTGAAATCTATTATAAATAGCCTGCAGAACTTCACTCTCTGCCTGGGATTGCTTTAGCGCATCTCTGTTCAAATCAACGCCATTTGCATTGACTCGTGTATAGTAATGAGCGCCATCGGGATTTAAAACAGGTATTATAATAAAGCTACAACGCTCTAAAAGTAATTGCGAGCATGTTAAGCCCTGGCTTAAGTAATTGATGAAATCAATTATAGATTTCGTAGTTGTGCTCTCGTTGCCATGCATCTGTGACCAAATCAGAATTTTTCTGGAGCCTGAACCTATTTTAAAAGACGAAATAATCCGGCCTTCTTCAGAATGACCTTCGTTCTGAATTTTAAATTTATGAGACAATGTTTTAAAAACATCTAAAAGTTGTTTCTCTCTCAAATATCGGCCTTCAAGTGCATCCACCCTGAAATTGGAATAACTGTCCAAAAGCTCTAAATAATTCTCCTGCGGTAATTTCATGTTTACAAATGTATAAAAAGATAAATATACATTTGTAAACAGTATTTATACAAATCTGATTTACTTTTGTAAACGCTGTTTAATTGAATAACTCAAGTACTAAACAAAAGCCATGGAATTATTCCTAAGCACCTTTAATTATCAATTAAATGTTTAATTTTTAGTATTTTATATGATTTTATCTGAAGTATTGATTTATTAAATTTGAATGGATTTTATGCGTGAATGCTTATATTTCAGTTGAATGTATTACATTTGTAAAAAAATAATACAACTTGATTAATCAATAGTTTACAATGGTAAACAGTAAGGAATTCTCTAACAGATTAAAAAAAATCTTTGCTTATTATGATTTATCAGCTTCTTCTTTTGCAGATAAAATCGATGTAGGAAGAGCTTCTGTTTCTCATATTCTTTCAGGAAGAAATAAACCAAGCCTAGATTTTGTGATGAAGGTTGTTTCTGCTTTTAAGGATGTAGAGCTATATTGGTTGTTAAACGGTAAAGGAAGTTTTCCTTCCTCTCCTACTCAGAGCCCAACACCTCACACGGCTTTCAAACAACCCCGAAAGGACTCATCAGAAGCTAATAATTCCTCTGAGAGTAGTTTATTTGATGTAGAGTCACAAATTAAAATCAATACCAGCTCAAAGCAAATTAGTAAGGTTATTGTGTTCTATACCGATGGAAGCTTCGAAGCTTATCAAAATAATGGTAAATCCTAAACAAGACGAATAAATTAAATTATTTTTGTAGCAAAACTAATAGATGCGTTATTTCCTAATTCTTCTTTGTTTTGGTTTTGTATCCTGTTACAATCCTGAACGAGACTGTGATAAATTTAAAACTGGAACATTTGAATTTGAGGCTTATTTAGATGGTGACTTAGTAAAGACCACTTTTATCAGAAACGATTCTATCGAAGTTGAGATCTATAAAAATAAAAAAGATTCAGCTTCTATACGCTGGATCAATAGTTGTGAATACGTTCTAAAATCTCTAAATCCTAAAAACAGAGCCGAACAGCAACCTATTCACATGAAAATCTTATCCACTTCTGGAAATACCTATACTTTTGAATATAGCATTGTGGGTAAAAACGAAAAACAGAAAGGACGTGTCGTTAAAGTGGATTAATCAAATAAAGACGACTGAGAATTAATCGTTGTCTTCTCACTGCTTTCTTCATCACTATTTTTTTCAACTTCATCTTCGTGCGGAAGAGGTTCTAATACATCTATTTGCTTAACATTTTCAGAAGTCAATTGATTACCCTGAGCTTTTATACCCTTTACAGCTATAAATTCTTGCAGGTTTACGGTTTCATTATCTCTTCTTTCCTTACCTCTTGCTTTCTTGAATTCTATTTCCACTCTTGGGATATAATCAGTTGAAACTACCTCAAGTTGAGAATTAGGATGATCGGTAATAATCAATTCTTCCTTCTCGGGTTGATCAATCATAAAACGTTTGACGTAATATCTTTCCTTTTCTCCTTCCCAGTAGACTGCTGAAACTGGTTTTTTTGGATTCCATTTTTCAATAACAATTACGTCATTTTCAAAATGCGTCGATAGTTCTGGTACAATTGTTTTGACAATTCCATTTTGCCTTATAATCAGTAAGCGATCATCCCCTTTGAAGGCACCCAAAAGCTCTCCTCGCTCATCTACATTAAGTCGTCTTACCGTTTCGTCAAACCAAATCTTACGAGGTTTTAAGGTTGAAACGCCCTCTTCTTTCATTTCTATGCTTTTGATAGGCATTTTAGAGACCAGGTTTCCTTTAACTCCTCTTCCTTTTATAGCCAGTTCAGAAAAATCGATGTCAAATTTGAGGCGCTTAAGACCTTTTTTCTGCCTTAAAAACACAGTAACCAATTCTGCCTCTCCGTTGGGATTGCAGGAGAAATAAAGAACCTTTGTGCCAGGCTTATCTTTGCCAACACTATAGGCCCGATCTCTTGTGATTGAGGTCACTGCAAATCGTTTCATATAATTATAACCAGCTTTTCCGTCTCTGTAAATTAAATTGTAAATAGTTCTTTTATCTTTTTTCTTGAAGATACCAACGTAAATGATGTTTTTCCCGATAAAGGTCTTATGATCTACCTTGGTCACCATCATGGTTCCGTCTTCTGTAAAGCAAATGATATCGTCTATATCGCTACAATCTGTAACATATTCTTCTTTCTTCATAGAAGTTCCTACAAAGCCTTCACTTCTATTGACGTAAAGTTTTGTATTTCTAATGACAACTTTGGTCGCTTCAATATCCTCAAACCTTTGAATCTTGGTTTTTCTTTCTTTACCCGTACCGTATTTTGATTTTAGCCCCTGGAAATAATTGATTGAGTAATCTATGATGTGCTTAAGATCATAGTTTACATTTTCAATTTCACCTTCAAGGGCTTCAATTTTTTGTTCAGCTTTATCCAGATCAAACTTGGAAATTCTTTTGATTCGGATTTCGGTCAGTCTCGTAATATCGTCTCTGGTAATTTCTCGCTTCAAATGCTTGATATGAGGTTTTAAGCCTTTATCAATGGCTTCTATAACTCCATCCCAGGTTTCCTCCTCTTCAATATCACGATAAATCCTCTTTTCAATAAAAATCTTTTCCAGAGATGCAAAATGCCATTGCTCCTGCAATTCGCCGAGTTTTATTTCTAGTTCCGTTTTAAGGAGTCTTACGGTATTATCGGTACTTCTTCTCAGTAATTCTGAGACTCCCAAAAAATGGGGCTTGTCGTCTATAATCACACAGCTGAGCGGTGAAATCGACACTTCACAATTGGTGAAGGCAAACAACGCATCTATGGTTTTATCTGGGGAGATGTTATTAGGAAGATGAATTAAAATTTCAACTTCTGAAGATGTATTGTCTTCAATCTTTTTGATTTTTATTTTGCCTTTATCATTGGCTTTCAAAATTGAGTCAATAAGTGAAGAGGTATTGGTTGTGTAAGGAATTTCATTAATGACCAGATGGTTTTTGTCTTTAATTTCGATATTGGCTCTTACTCTGAGTTTACCACCTCTTAGGCCATCATTATAGTTGGATACATCCATAACCCCACCTGTAGCAAAGTCTGGATAAATACTAAATCGCTTTCCTTGTAAATGTTTTATAGAAGCCTCTATTAACTCTAGAAAATTATGAGGTAGAATCTTTGTGCTTAGCCCCACTGCGATACCCTCAGCACCCTGAGCCAAAACCATTGGAAATTTCACAGGTAAATTGACAGGCTCCTGTTTTCTTCCGTCGTAAGAAATTTGCCACTCAGTAGTTTTGGGATTGAACACGACATCCAATGCAAACTTTGATAAGCGAGCTTCGATGTATCTTGAGGCCGCAGCGCTGTCTCCAGTGAGGATGTTCCCCCAGTTTCCCTGTGTATCAATAAGAAGGTCTTTTTGTCCTACTTGAACAATCGCATCTCCTATACTTGCATCCCCGTGAGGATGATATTGCATGGTATGCCCAACGATGTTGGCCACCTTGGTGTAGCGCCCATCGTCTAAATCTTTCATCGAATGAAGGATACGTCGATGAACAGGCTTAAATCCATCTTCTATTGCTGGTACCGCCCTTTCTAAAATCACATAAGATGCATAATCCAGGAACCAGTCCTGAAACATACCAGTTACTTTTATGGACTCGTCTTTGGAAGTTGGGTCAAACTCTTCTGAAGATTCTGATGTCAGCTCTAAATCGTCACTCATGTGTTAGAATGGTTTTTGGCAATTATTTTATCTAGGGATAGTTTTAGAAAACGTGTTTTTTTGAGGCTTAGCATACTGATGTTGACGTTGATACTTGTATCTGGATGTTTACTTAAGTAAAAAACCTTTAATCTCCTGTAAAACAAAAAGTTGTATATTGTATAAGACTGAATATTTTGCTTTTTAATCTCGAATATTTTAGTTCTGTAGTTTACAAATTCTGATAGGATTGTGCCTCGGTTCAAAAAAGAAACCAAGCTGCCTTCACTATCGTATTCAAAGTATTTACCAGCGAAATAAATATATACCAGCCACAATCCAACAAGGATGAGTGCAGCATAATAATAGTTATCTGATGGAAAAAGCTGCTGACCTAACTGGTAATATAAAAACACAAGCAGGAAAAGAAATATTACTGAGAAGTAATACACTCCAGGAATAACCTTTACAAGCTTATGATTACTTAACCTCATGAATTTCTTCTTCTATTTTTTCAACAAGGTCAACTTCGACTTTTAGATTATCTATAATAAAGTTTTGACGGTCTGGCGTATTTTTCCCCATGTAGAATTCCAGAATTTCAGGAATACTCTTGTATTTGTCAAGCATAACTGGATCTAAGCGAATATCATCTCCTATAAAATTTTTAAATTCATCTGGAGAAATTTCACCTAAGCCTTTAAATCTAGTGATTTCAGGTTTACCTCTTAATTTCTTAATAGCTTCTCTTTTTTCGGATTCAGAATAGCAATAATAGGTATCTTTCTTATCACGAACTCTAAAAAGAGGGGTTTGTAAAATATACAAATGGCCTTCTTTTATCAATTCTGGAAAGAACTGAAGAAAGAAGGTGATGATCAAAAGGCGAATATGCATACCATCTACATCCGCATCGGTAGCGATTACAATATTGTTATACCTTAAGTCTTCTAGAGAATCTTCTATGTTGAGAGCAGCCTGTAGGAGATTAAATTCTTCGTTTTCATACACTATTTTTTTGCTCAATCCATAAGAATTAAGTGGCTTACCCTTGAGGCTAAACACCGCTTGAGTGTTTACATCTCTGGATTTTGTAATACTTCCACTAGCCGAGTCTCCCTCGGTGATAAATAGGGTAGTTTCCAGGTAGCCTTCTTTTTTGGTGTCTTCCAGATGAATTCTGCAATCGCGCAACTTCTTATTATGAAGACTTGCCTTTTTTGCTCTATCCTTTGCCAGTTTCCGGATACCTGATAAGTCTTTACGCTCTTTTTCGGCTCTGAGGATTTTTTTATGAAGCTGCTCTGCCGTTTCATTGTTTTTATGGAGGTAATTATCAAGCTTTTGTTTTAGAAAATCTAAAATATAGGTTCTTACCGTAGGCAAATCTCCACCCATATCGGTAGAGCCGAGTTTGGTTTTGGTCTGGCTTTCAAACACCGGTTCCATCACTTTAATACTTATGGCAGAGACAATTGATTTCCTTATATCACTAGGCTCGAAATTCTTTTTATAGAATTCTCTTACTGTTTTTACGATTGCCTCCCTAAAGGCAGATTGATGCGTTCCTCCCTGAGTTGTGTTTTGCCCATTCACAAATGAATGGTATTCTTCAGAATATTGAGCTTTGCTAAAGGTAATGGCAACTTCAATGTCATTTCCCCTTAAATGAATGATAGGAAATAAGCGGTCTTCTTGGCGTATCCTGTCACTTAATAAATCTTTTAATCCGTCTTCAGAATAAAATTTTTCACCATTAAAAATTATAGTCAGTCCAGGATTTAAATAGACATAATTCTTGAGCATTTTTTCGATATACTCATTTCTATAACCGTATTTTTTAAAAATAACTTCATCTGGTATAAAAGTAACTTTGGTTCCCCTTCGCCTTGAGGTCTCATCGAGTTCCTCTTGGTTGACCAAATTACCCTGCTCAAATTCAGCAGAAACCGATTTACCATCCCGAGTAGATTCAACTCTGAAATAGCTAGATAGTGCATTAACGGCTTTAGTACCTACACCATTTAGACCTACAGACTTTTTAAATGCATTAGTGTCGTATTTACCACCAGTATTCATTTTGGAGACCACATCAACGACCTTACCTAATGGTATGCCACGACCATAATCTCTTACAATCACTTTGGAATTTTGGATAGACACCTCAATTGTTTTTCCAGACCCCATGACAAATTCATCAATCGAGTTGTCAAGGACTTCTTTCAACAAAATATACACACCATCATCTGCTCCAGAGCCGTCTCCAAGTTTACCAATATACATTCCCGGACGCATACGGATATGCTGTTTCCAATCGAGTGACTTAATGTTATCTTCTGTGTACTTAGTTTCTTTTGCCATAACTTTTCTGAACACCGAAATATACTATGTTTTCTTTAAAATAAAAATCTGGAACCAAATTTAAATTGTTGTGAATTTATTCAATTTTAAACTTAAAAGCCTAAGAAGAGAACATAAAAAACCCCTACAGCTTGAAGCTTAGGGGTTTATGTTTTTATAATATGGAAAAAATATTAATCTTTATGCATAAAAGATTGTTTGCCTAATAATTCTTCCTCTGTTTCTTCATGCTCTTCATCGGGGACACAGCAATCTACTGGACATACAGCAGCACATTGAGGCTCCTCATGAAATCCCATACATTCTGTACATTTATCTGCCACAATGTAGTAAAGCTCATCGCTTAAAGGTTCTTGAGCTTCTTCGGCATTTGCTTCTTTACCGTCTGGAAGAACTATATCTCCTTCTAAATCTGTGCCGTCTGCATATCTCCAATCGTCTGCTCCTTCATAAATTGCCGTGTTAGGGCACTCGGGCTCACAAGCTCCGCAATTGATACATTCGTCTGTTATTTTAATAGCCATTTGAGTAATATTTATGTAAATTTGTTCAAAATTAGCAACGTTATATAAGGTAACCCATACATGAAATTAGATACCCGAATAGATGCTTTTTCAAAACTTGGATTATTATTACAAAATTACATAGATTCTCCAAACACAGACTCTAATTTTTCACAAAAATTGACTAATGTCATTCGAAAAGCTGAATTTCAAAATGCTTGGTTCACTCCTGTTTATGTCCAAAAGGCCATCAGCGCCTGGGCAAAAGCTCTTAGGAAAGAAAAATTAATCAATTGGTTATCTGCTTACTCCACTTCTAATGACAACCCCAAAAGAATAGCCGTCATTATGGCGGGCAACATTCCATTAGTAGGTTTTCATGATTTCTTGTCTGTGCTTCTTATTGGAGATCATTTTGTTGGAAAACTCTCATCCAATGATAACATATTACTTCCCTTCTTAGCAGAAGAACTGATTAACATTGAACCTGAATTTTCTAATCGAATTGAATTTACAAAAGATAGGCTTCCACAGTTCGATAAAGTCATCGCTACAGGAAGCAATAATACAGCCAGATATTTTGAATATTATTTTAAAGATAAACCACATATTATCAGAAAAAACAGAAATTCGGTTGCTGTACTTCAAGGAAACGAAACCAACGAGCAACTAAAGGCTCTTGGGGAAGATATTTTTCAATATTTTGGCTTAGGCTGTAGAAATGTTTCAAAATTATTTGTTCCTAAAGGCTATAATTTTGATGTTTTTTTTGAGGCAATGTATGCCTATAGAGATGTCATTAATCATCATAAATACGCTAATAATTATGACTATAACAAAGCCGTTTATCTGATGAGTTCTGTTAAGTTATTAGATAATGCCTTTTTATTACTTAAAGAAGATTTCAACTTCTCCTCTCCCATTGGAACTCTCTTTTATGAATTCTATTCTGATGAAGTGCAATTACAAAATAGGGTGAAACAGGAAGAGGAAAATATTCAATGTATCGTTGGAACCCATAAATTTAGCGAAGTTGATTTTGGGAAGGCTCAACATCCAGAACTTACAGAGTATGCAGACGGGGTAGATACGATCAAATTTTTAATATCTTAAGTCATGGAGAGACCACATAATTTTAGTGCAGGACCCTGCATACTTCCTCTGGAAGTTTTTGAAAAAGCATCCCAATCGGTCATAGATTTGGACGGGTCTGGGCTATCAATTCTTGAAATATCTCACAGGAGCAAAGCTTTTGTAGAAGTTATGGAAAAAGCAAGAGCACTTGCTTTGGAGCACTTAGGCCTTCAGGGAAAAGGCTACAAAGCTTTGTTTCTACAAGGTGGAGCCAGCATGCAGTTTTTAATGACGGCGTATAATTTACTAGAAAAAAGGGCAGGTTTTCTGGATACAGGCCGCTGGTCTACTAATGCTATAAAAGAAGCTCAGCAGTTTGGAAAAGTTGAAGTCGTCGAAAGTTCCAACGCTAAAAATTACAACTACATCCCTAAAAGCTTCTCCATAGATGAGAATCTAGACTACCTCCATTACACTAGTAACAATACCATATATGGGACACAGATGAAGGAATTTCCTAAATCTGATAAAGTCCCATTGGTCTGTGATATGAGTAGCGATATCTACTCCAGAGTGCTCAATTATTCTCAATTTGATTTAATTTATGCGGGCGCTCAAAAAAATATGGGACCTGCAGGGGCTACCTTAGTCGTTGTTAAAGAAGAGATTCTAGGAAAAGTGAGCAGAACTATTCCATCCATAATGAATTATCAATTATTGATAGAAAAAGAAAGCATGTTTAATACGCCGCCAGTTTTTTCTGTCTATGTTTCTATGCTGACTCTGGAATGGCTGTCTAGAAATGGAGGAGTCTCTGCTATGGAAACAAAAAACAAGAAAAAAGCAGAACTCATTTATAATGAAATAGATCGTAATCCTCTGTTTGAAGGTTTTACAGCCAAAGAAGATAGATCTATGATGAATGCCACATTCACACTCAAAGATGAAAGCTTGGCCTCCAGATTTGATGAGCTCTGGACATCTGCAAACATCAACGGATTAAACGGGCACCGAAGTGTTGGCGGTTATAGAGCCTCGATGTACAATGCTTTAGAGATTAAAGATGTAGAAGTTCTAGTAGAGGTCATGAAACAATTCGAAAAAACAATTTAAAAGTTAATAATGAAAATCTTAGCAACAGATGGCTTTTCTGAAGTAGGTAAACAACGCTTAGAAGATGCCGGGCATGAAGTCATCATCAAAACTATTGCAAGCAACCAGCTCTCGAAGTTTGTCAATGAAAATTCTATTGATGGGATCCTGGTAAAGGCTTCTACTCGATTAGATGGTTCGACCATCTCAGAATTTGAGTCTTTAAAATTTATTGGCAATTGTGACAGACATCTTAACCATATCTCAGTGGATATGGCAAAACAAAAAAACATAAGCATATTTGAAGCTAAACACGCCTGGACAAACAGTGTAGCAGAGCTTACAATGGCACACCTATTTAGTTGTATGAGACATCTAAAAGATGCCAATAGAGAGATGCCACTGGAGGGTGATCAAAATTTCAATAAGCTTAAACGCTCATTTTCTGGAGGAGCTGAACTTAAAGGAAAAATTCTTGGAATCATCGGCTTTGGTAAAATTGGCCAGGAAGTCGCTAAAAAAGCTTTAGCCCTTGGAATGCAGGTTAACTATTGTGATAATGAGATGTCATCCTGCCTTTTAAAATTAGAGCTATATGACCAGCAAAGTCTTGAAATCAAATTAACTTCCTCTTCTCTTGAAGAGGTCTTATCCATATCTGATGTAATTAGCCTTCACACCGATGAATCAAATGACTATCTTATCGGTGAAAAAGAATTCCAAAAAATGAAGCCTACTGCAGGAATAATCAATACAGCTCATGGCAAATGTCTAGATGAGTTGGCGCTTATCAAACATCTTGAAAACAATACTTTAGCCTTCGGAGCTTTAGATGTATTTGAAGACCAGCCACAACCTCCAATTCAGTTACTGATGAATCCAAAATTATCATTGAGTCCCAATTTAGGCGGAGCCACTCAGGAAACTCAAGATCGTGTTTCTGATGAAATTAGTCAACAAATCCTATCTTTATAATTAATTCTTATGAAAACACTCATCACCCTCTCAATTTTATTGCTTTTTCAATTAGGTATCGCTCAGGTCCAAACAGGAAAAGCTTCTTTTTATGCAGATAAATTTGAAGGAAGACCTACTGCAAGTGGAGACATCTACAAGCATAGTCTACCTACAGCAGCTCACCGTAAGCTACCGTTTGGAACAAAGGTTAGAGTTACAAATTTGTCCAACAACAGAACAGCAATAGTAACTATTAATGATCGAGGGCCATTTATTAGAGGTAGGATCATTGATTTATCACGATCTGTTGCTCAATCTTTGGATGTTATAGAAAGTGGAGTAACCGATGTTAGAATTGAAGTTCTTGATGATAATGCAAAAGTATCTTCAAACACCAACGAATATGTCTCGCCAACAGTTACAGAAAAGGAAGAGCCACAGGTCGCCAGAAACACATCGACAAAACCAACTAAGGCTGAAAACTTTGATGCTCCTTCTAAAACCTCACTAGAAGTAAAAGAGTTTTATCAGGTAACTGTTGATGACATAGAGCCCGATTATTTTGGAGTACAAGTGGCAAGTTTTCAGGAAAGTGATAATTTGCTAAGGCTGGCTAATCGGCTGAAGGTAAGTTATAAAAGTGAAGTATTGATCCAGATCAAAACCATGAATGAAACCAAGCTTTACACCATTATCTTAGGTCAGTTTGACAGTAGAAGAGCTGCAGAGAATTTCAAATCCAGAAATTTAGACAAATATCCGGATTCATTTATTGTGGATATGACCATAAAAGATTAATTTACAGGATGAAACTCATTTTAGTATTCATTTTTTTATCCTGTATTATAGGGTGTTCTGTTCAAAAACAAAAGCTTGGGAATCCAGGACCTTCTGAAACCAGTCAAGATACCATTCGTATTGCCAATGATAGTTTAGAGTACGAAATAATAATTATTGAACCTGGTTTTAACGCATGGCTAGCTACTCAAAAACCAAGAGGTTTTTATAATCAAAATTACTTGGAACAAAGAAACATCCCCTTTGTCACTATCTATAACCAAAGAGTCTTAAACCCTAGTCGATATAATCCCAACTTATACCAACAGCAAATCAATTATGATTTTAATGTGGACTATGGCTATGAGGTTAACTATCTGCTCTATAATTATTTTATATATTTTCAACAAAAATATAGGCAAAGATTGAGATAAGCTTTTGTAGTTTTGCAAAATGAAGAAATTAAAAGAACGCTGGGACATTCAATCCAACTTTCAATTGGTTATCATTTTTATAGTTTTTGCAATTACTGGTTCTTTGTCGGCTTATTTGGCCAAACCAGTACTTTTATTTTTGGGGCTTTCGAGAGAGGTTTTTCCCGAACATTTCTTCGGAGGCTTTTTTTATTACATCATAAGAATTTTATTCATTTTTCCTATTTATCAAGTTCTTCTGGTGGTCATTGGGACTGTATTTGGACAATATAAATTCTTTTGGAAATTTGAAAAAAAAATGCTGTCCAGACTTGGTCTTGGTTTTCTTTTTCAAAATCAATAAATAGCCTGAGTTATTTAAAAAATAGTACATTTGCAAAAAATTTATTTAAATTGAACTTTAAACAAATTATAAGCTTAATCCTGTTCATGACATTAACAACAACTGTTGTAAATGCTCATGCTTTAAGTCATTTGTTTGAAGATGAGATTAGTGCAGTAGAGCTTTGCGATACTTGTGAAGAATTCACTTTGACCACTAATGATGTCATAATTATTCCAGCACAGGAGACATTAGACCTTTTTCAAAAGCCTATTATTGACTCCAGACTATCTCCTTTTTTCTTTTTCGAATCGCCCGCATTGACTTTAAATTATGGGCAGTACTTCAATAAACCTCCCCCCTTTGAACTAGTCTAAAGTTAAATCTACTTTCAAATTAGTTCAAACTATTGTTTATGCATAAGAGGTTATACCTTTTGTTTCTATTATTTGTATCATTTCATACGTTCGCTCAGGATTGCGATCTCTCTATTACTGGAAGTGTCATCGATCTGCACGATGATTCATTTCTAACAGGAGCCGTTATTGCTATAGAAGGAACTTCTAAAGTAGCCTACAGTAATCTGAATGGTAAATATGAATTGAAAGGGATATGTCCTGGAAAAATAACTATTAGAATTACACATCCATATTGCGAGATGCAAATTAAAAGTATCGACATACAAGAAAATACTAAGCTTAATTTCCGGTTAGAGCATCATTTAGAAGAATTAAACGAAGTCTTACTTAAAGGTAAACTTTATGAAGAAAACTTTAATTCCTCTATCACTCAACAACTAAAAGTTGAGGACCTAGAAAGTTTTAGTAATGCATCACTTGGAGATGCGTTATCAACCATAAGTGGGGTGTCCTCACTCAGTACAGGTAATGCCATTGTAAAACCCATTATTAATGGGCTACACAGCTCAAGAGTTCTTATTATCAATGATAATGTAAGACTGCATGACCAGCAATGGGGAGTCGATCATGCGCCAAATGTAGATATCAATACTGCTGCCAATATCACTGTCATAAAAGGGGCCTCAGCCTTAAAATATGGCGGAGATGCCGTAGGTGGTACTATCGTGATTGAACCTCAGAGAGCACCTGTAAAAGATACGCTGATGGGTAAAACGATTCTTACAGGAGCAACCAATGGACGCGGTGGAACCTTAGCGAATAGTCTAATCAAAGCTCATTTAAATGGATTTAATTACAGAATTCAGGGGAGCTTAAAACGCTTAGGTGACCTTAGAGCAGGAGATTATCAACTCACCAACACCGGGCAGAGAGAAAATAATATCAGCTTAGGTATTGGTCTTAATAAAATTGATTACGGCTTTGACTTCAGTTACAAATTAACCAATTCTGAAATTGGTATTTTAAGAGCTGCTCACGTTGGAAATATAACCGATTTGTCAATCGCTATCAACAGACAAAAACCAAATTTTATTGATAATTTCTCCTATGCTATCAATAATCCGAAACAAGAAGTTACTCATCAAATCTACAAGCTACGTGCATTTAAGAAATGGAAAGGCGTTGGTGAACTCAGCGTTCAATATTCGTTTCAAAACAACAACAGGTTTGAATTTGACGTTAGAAGAACCGACTCTTTAAGCACCATTCCTGCTATGGATATGAATTTAAAGACCCATACAGTGCTTACTCAGTTAGAATGGACTAACCCATCTAATTTTGATTCTGAGTTTGGATTAGAATTGAATTCAAAAACCAATTTTCCAGATCCTAGAACTGGCGTAAGACGTTTGATACCAGATTATGACATGTATTCTGCTGGAGCTTATGCCACAACCGAATACACACTGAACGAAGATTGGATTTTTGATGCTGGAATTCGTTATGATTTCATGTCGATAGATGCTCAGAAATTTTATATAGAAAGTCGCTGGGAACAATTGAATTATGATGAAATTTTCCCTCAATTTGAGACAGGACGAGTTGAGAATGGTCAAATCTATACTGAACCCAATTTTGATTTTGACAATCTATCTGCCTCACTCGGTTTTACTCACAATTTTGCTGATGACTGGGTGTGGTCTACCAACTTAAGTTCTGCGAGCAGAGCACCTAATCCCTCAGAACTGTTTAGTGATGGATTACATCACAGTTTAGCCAGAATTGAATTAGGCGAATTACAAATTGATTCTGAACAATCCTTTAAAGTTGGTACATCTTTGCAGGGCTCCATAAATGCCTTTCAATTCACCATTCAACCCTACCTAAATTTTATAAATAACTTTATCATTTTAGAACCCTTTGCTTTAGATACAACCATAAGGGGTGCATTTCCCGTTTGGCAATACAGACAAAGCGATTCCAGACTTTACGGTATAGATGCCACTTTGAGTTACACTTACAACAATTTTGAATTGCTTTCTAATTTGGCCTACGTAAACGGTCAAGATCTTGAATTTGATGAGCCGTTAATTAACATGCCTCCGTTTAATGTTTCAAATACCGTAAGTTATAGAAAAAAAGAATGGAATAATTTCTTTGTGTCTTTAAACAGCCAGCTCATTACTGAACAAAACAGATTTCCAGATGATAATTTTGAAGCCAGAGTCATCAATAGAGAGACTGGTAGTTTTGAAGATATAGAAGTAGATATAAGCACCCCTCCAGAGGCCTACCACTTGCTAAATTTTCAAAGTGGAATGCAATTTGATTGGGGAGAAAAAAGACTGAGCGTAAATATTTTAGTCAATAATGTATTTAACGCCTCATATAGAAGCTATCTCAATGCTTTACGATTTTATGCCGATGAAGTTGGCACCAATGCTATGTTACAACTAAAACTCAATTATTAATTAAAATTAAAACTATGAAAACGATTAAATTATTAAGCTTAAGTCTTGTGGCAACATTATTGTTCAGTGCTTGTTCAGACGATGATGATGCTCCTGTAGTGATAAATGAAGAGGAAGAAATCACGACAGTAAATGTGATATTAACCCCCGAAAATGGTGATGAGTTAACTTTTACATATAGAGATCTGGATGGTGGAGCCACAGCTCCAGAAGTAGATCCTATTGTTTTACAAGCTAACACAACATACACGGGCAGATTAGAATTTCTAAATGAAAATGAAGAGCCTGTTGAGAATAAAACGACCGAAATTCAAGAAGAGGATGAAGACCATCAAGTATTCTTTATAGTTGAGAATGGATTAAATGCAGCTACTGAATATTTAGACTTTGATGGTAATAACGATCCTTTAGGTACTGAATTTAGTCTCGTTACTCGTGAGGCTAGTACTGGGAACTTAACTTTTTTATTGATTCACGAGGGTGATAAAAGTACGCCAGAAGCTGATGGAGAGACCGATATTGAAGCGGTTTTTGAAAATGTAACTATAGAATAATACTTACATAGCGATCCAACTTCAGCATTAAAAAAAAGGCTGTCCTTAATGTTTGTTAGGTATTTAAAGTTCTGCGCAAGAAATAATCCTTTAAATACTCGTCAACATAAGTGGGACAGCTTTTTTTATGCAAAACTATCGAATTTAATAGTAAGTGACTTCGCTTTAGAATGATTACTTTAGTAAAAACTTAGATTATGACAGAACGGGACGAAAAGTTATTAAAAATCAGACCAGAAGTAGCTAAAGCTAAAGTAAGCGAGTTGACATTGAGTTTTGAATCCTTTCAAAATTCAACCTTAAGACGTATAGCTAAATTTCAAAATGATTTGATCTTATCTATTTTCGAGAACTACATCACTCGATATAAAAATGCCTACCATAAGCTCAGTACGGAAGATAAGCTAAAATATATCGAGAACACTGTGAAAAAAGATTCAAAATTCAAAAACCTCATAAGAGGAGTCTTTATGGGGCATTTTACCCTGGATGAGTATCACTTTTATAGTGAAAACTCTTCAGAAATTAATAAGCGCATCATCAACCTGACGAAAGAGCGTCTACAAAGTCAATTACAATATTTTGAGAAACACAGTGCGTAACAACTTAAAACATCTTCACTATCCTAGGGCCTTAAAGATCAAGCGAAAGCCAATTCAAAATCAAATTCCTGGAAAAATTACGTATGTAGGTGAAGAGACTTCAGCTGAAACCATCATCGATGTTATCAGTTATAATGAAGACAAGGTTGTTTATCATAACAATTGCTCTATTGCTAAGGTTCATGATCTAGTTACTCATGAAAAAGAGTTTAAGCACTGGATTAATTTTACAGGTGTACACAATGTAGAAAAGCTATCTGAGCTCGGGACTATGCTTCATATTCATCCACTCATCTTAGAAGATATTGCCAATACTAAACAACGGCCAAAACTTGATGAATTTGAAGATTATGTGTTTTTTGCCTTAAAAATGATATTTCATAACGATTCAGGATTACTGATCAAAAATCATTTTGGCATTGTTTTTAACAGATCTTATATCATATCATTTCAACAGTCTAAAGATATTGTTTTCAATTCTATTCGGGAGCGTATCCACAATAAAGTAGGTAGAATTCGAAGCCGAGGAACAGATTATTTATTTTACGCGCTTATCGACGCCGTAGTGGACAATTACTATAATGTAACTGAAACCATTGAAGAAAAAACAGAAAATCTGGAAGACAGAATCTTAAACGATGCTCATGATGCCTCCACAACAGAAATTCAATTACTAAAAAGAGAAATTCTTAGTCTCCGTAAAGCTGTTTTTCCTGTTAAAGAACTGATTAGAAAACTTCATATTTCAAAACACGGACTCTACGACACCTCTACTAAAACTTATATAGCAGATTTATATGATCATATCCTTCAGGTAACAGAAAATGTGGACATTTATAGAGAAATTGTCTGGGGATTGATGGATATGTACATGAGTAGTCTCAGCAATAAAATGAATCAGGTGATGAAAGTCCTTACCATCATGTCTACCATTTTTATTCCGCTCACCTTTATTGCAGGAATCTATGGTATGAACTTCGAATACATGCCAGAACTCAACTACAAATCTGCTTATTTTGTGGTTATGGGATTGATGTTGCTTTTAACACTCGTGCTCATTTATTATTTCAAAAAAAAGAAGTGGTTTTAAGGTTTAAGCTTAACTGAGTTGAGAATTAAGCCCGAGGCTTGTGCAATATGTTCTAGCTTTATTTTATTTCTACCGTCAATTATTTCTTCAAGATCATTCAAGTTGATCTTATTCCTACCTAAATCTATCAAAGCACCCATCATTAGGCGAATTTGCTGTCGCTTAAATCCTTCACCAGTGACTTTGAGCACATAGCTTAGTTCAGGGAAAAAATTCGCAGTGTAAATCGTATTTTCTGTCAATTCACAGACTTCAATTGTACCAATGGTTTTGGTATCGGGATTGGATCTAAAAGCAAAAGAGTAAAAATCATGAGTCCCTTCAAATAATCGGGCTCCCCGTTTCATCAATTCAATATCCAGATCCTCCTGAAGATTGACCATAAAGGGGGCACAAAAGGGGTGCATTTTCTCTTTGATGCTAAAAAAATAAAGGTATTCTTTAAGCTTGGGATGCTGAATGATATTAAAATCGGCTGTAGTTTCTTCAATAGAAAGGCATCTAATGTCCTGAGGCAAATTTTTATTGAACAAGTCCAGAAATATATCCAGATCTAATTCATCCTCATAAATAAATAATTCAGCATAAGTTTGATTGACAGAGACCATTGCATCAGTTCTGCCTGCGGCAATAACTTTAAACCGCTGTCCTTCAAGGATATAGTTTAAAGTTTTATCCAGCATTCGTTCTACAGTGATGACATCAGGCTGTTTTTGCCAGCCATGGTAGCGAAAACCAAGATACTGGAGCTCTATGAGGTAATAAAAACGCTTGTATTGCATGCCTGAGCTCCTTAACTATTACTTTTTTGTTCTGGCTTTTAAGATGTCGACTACATCGTCTAGCTTAAAGTCTTTTTGCTGTAGTAAAATCAAATAATGGAATAGCAGGTCTGCACTTTCATTGAGAAATAAATCATCGTTGTTATCCTTGGCCTCAATCACAACTTCTACAGCCTCCTCTCCTACTTTCTGAGCTATTTTATTCACCCCTTTCTCAAATAAACTAGCTACATAGCTTTTATCAGAATCAGCTTCCTGTTTCCGCTGTTTTATGGTCTTTTCCAATTCTGATATAAAACCATAGTTAGTCTGGTTGGATTCACTCCAGCAGGTGTCTGTTCCAGTATGACAAGTAGGTCCGTTGGGATGAACATAAACGAGTAAAGTATCATTATCACAATCTACTTTTATATCGACCAAATCTAAAGTATGACCACTTTCTTCTCCTTTGGTCCATAATCTTTGCTTACTTCGACTGAAAAATGTTACCTGTCGGGTATCTAAAGTTTTTTGATATGCCTCTTCGTTCATATAACCAAGCATCAAGACTTGTTTTGTGTTGGCATCCTGTATGATGGCTGGTACTAGACCATTGCTTTCTTTATTGAAATCTATTGTCATAATTTATTATATTCTAATTGAAATTCCTTTTGATTTTAATTCTGATTTAAGATCTGGGATCTCAATTTCTTTAAAATGAAATACACTTGCAGCGAGAGCTGCATCTGCTTTTCCTAATGTGAAGGTATCTTCAAAATGCTGAATAGTTCCAGCCCCTCCGGAAGCAATCACAGGGATATGTAGATCTTCAGAAAGTTTAGACAGAGCCTCATTAGCGAAGCCTGCTTTGGTACCGTCATGGTTCATGGAGGTGAATAAAATTTCTCCAGCACCGAGTTCTTGAACTTTCTTAGCCCAATCAAACAGGTCAATATCTGTTGGCTGTTTTCCTCCAACAAGATGCACTTTCCACTTACCGTCAATTTGCTTGGCATCAATCGCGACAACCACACATTGAGACCCAAAACGTTTAGCTACTTCAGAGATAAGCTCTGGACGCTTGACTGCAGCAGAATTGATGGATACTTTATCGGCGCCAGATTTCAATAACAAAGCAACATCCTCTACTGAAGATATTCCTCCACCAACTGTAAACGGAATATTAATATGCCTCGCAATGTCTTCTACTAGTTTTGCAAGGGTTTTACGACGTTCTTCGGTGGCAGAAATATCTAAAAACACCAACTCATCGGCGTAGTTTTCAGCGTAAATTTTAGCCAATTCAACGGGATCTCCAGCATCTCTCAATTCTAAAAAATTTATTCCTTTTACAGTTCGACCGTTTTTAATATCTAAGCAGGGTATGATTCGTTTGGTAAGCAATTGTAATGATTTTAGTGATTGATAGTAAAGTGCTCAAGCTCTTTTAAACTAATTCTATTTTCATAAATAGCTTTGCCAATAATCACCCCTTCACAGCCTATCTCGTAAACATCATTCAGATCTTGGAGATTTGAGATACCACCAGAAGCAATGAGCTTAATGTCAGGATTATTGTCCAGGATAGATCGGTACAAGTCCACTGAAGGACCTTTTAGCATGCCATCTTTTGAGATATCGGTAGAAATCACATAGTCTATACCATCTTCTAAAAAACCTTTGATAAACGGTTCAATTTCTAGATCTGAAGATTCTTTCCAGCCTCCTGTGGCAATTTTACCATCTTTAGCATCGGCTCCCAAAATAATTTTATCTGAGCCGTATTCGCTTAGCCAGTTTAGAAACAAGCTTTTATTATTTACAGCAACACTTCCACCAGTGATTTGATGAGCTCCGCATTCAAAGGCAATTTTAAGGTCCTTATCAGACTTTAAACCTCCACCAAAATCTATTTTAAGATCAGTCTTAGTTGCTATACTTTCCAGAATTTTATGGTTGACTATATGTTTTGACTTAGCTCCGTCTAAATCTACCAGGTGCAAATATTCTATTCCGCTGCCTTCAAAAGCTCTGGCAACTTCCAAGGGATCTTCATTGTATACTTTTTTAGTATCATAATCACCTTTAGATAATCTTACACACTGACCGTCAATAAGGTCTATAGCAGGTATTAATCTCATATTATCTGTTTACTGTTTATCGTTTTTTGTTTTCTGTTATAGAGTGTAGAATCCTGAATAAAGTTGAACTTATATACATACTTTTTACCGCCTACTGTTTTCTATTTCAATATATTCTTAGACTTTACCCTTATTATACTTTTCTATGGTTTATTTTCAGTTTTGATTACTAATTACAATTCACTAAAAAATTCTTCAAAATTTGTTCGCCTAAAGTTCCACTTTTTTCTGGATGAAATTGAACCCCATAGAAATTATCCTTTTGTACTGCTACACTATAGGTTATGCCATAATCTGAATTTGCTATACTTTCTTGATGAGTTGGCACATAATAACTATGCACTAAGTACATATATGAATTCTCTTCAATTCTGTTAAATAAATCAGATTTCAAATCAAAAATAGTATTCCAGCCTACCTGAGGAACTTTGAGGTCTGTATTGAATTTTATCACTTCGGTATCAAAAATTCCTAGACCCAGAGTTTTTCCTTCCTCACAATAGCTACACATCAGCTGCATACCTAAACATATTCCTAATACAGGCTGTTTAAGAAGTGGAATTAAAGTGTCCAGTTTCGTACTTTTCAACATAGACATGGCACTACTCGCTTCTCCAACTCCAGGAAAAATGACGCGATCTGCAGATTTAATGGTAATGGGATCACTTGTAAGAATGGAGTCGTAACCAAGCCTGTTTAAGGCAAATTCTATACTCTTCACATTCCCTGCTCCGTAATCTATAATGGCTATTTTCATTTATAATTGTCCTTTAGTACTGGGTAAAATCATTTTTTCAGTATCGCGTTTAACGGCCATTTTGATCGCCTTGGCAAAGGCTTTAAAAATAGCTTCAATTTTATGATGCTCATTTTCACCCTCAGCCTTGATATTCAAATTACATTTTGCTCCATCGGTAAAGGATTTGAAAAAATGCATAAACATTTCTGTGGGCATTTCCCCAATTTTTTCTCTTTTAAAATCAGCCTCCCAGACCAGCCAATTCCTTCCACCAAAATCAATCGCCACCTGTGCTAGACTATCATCCATAGGCAAACAAAAGCCATAACGCTCAATGCCCAATTTATCTCCTAAGGCTTTTGCAAAAACTTCTCCCATCACAATGGCTACGTCTTCAATCGTATGGTGTTCATCTACTTCCAAATCACCTTTTGCATCGAGTTTAATATCTATGTGTCCATGGCGAGCTATCTGATCTATCATATGATCGAAAAAATGAAGCCCTGTCGATACCTCACTCTTTCCAGTTCCATCTAGATTGATTTCAATTTGGATGTCTGTTTCTTTGGTAGTTCGCTCTAAGCTAGCGGTTCTACTTTCAGTTTTTAAAAACTTGTAAATTTCTTTCCAAGAAGAGGTTCTTAACCCGATAAAAGATTCTAATTCAGAATCTGAATTCTCGGTCTCACCTTTACCTAAATTGGTGTTATTATCAATAAAAATACCTTTACTTCCGAGATTTTTGGCTAGCTCTACATCGGTCATCCGATCTCCAATGACGAAGGAGTTTGACAAATCATATTCCTCCTCAAAGTATTTAGTTAGCAGACCTGTTTTAGGCTTACGAGTGGGTGCATTATCTTCTGGAAAAGTCTTGTCAACCAATACATCATCAAAGTGTACTCCTTCATTTTGGAAGGCTTTTAGGATAAAATTTTGGACAGGCCAAAAGGTATTTTCTGGATAGACCTCAGTTCCTAAGCCATCCTGATTGGTAATCATGACTAATTCATAATCGAGTTCTAAAGCAATTTTAGATATATACATGAAAACTTCTGGGTAAAACTCCAGCTTTTCGAACGCGTCGATTTGTTCATCTGCAGGCTCCCTGATTAAGGTGCCATCTCTATCTATAAAAAGTACTTTTTTCATGAGTTAATTTGCTTTAAAGTCTCAAGAAGTTTCTGGTTTTGTTCTGGAGTTCCTACGGTGAATCGTAAACAGTTTTCGCAAAGGTGCTGATTTGTTCTATTTCTCACAACGACTTTGCGCTTTAGAAGCTGATCGTACCGATAATTTGCATTATCGACCTTACATAATAAGAAATTGGATTCTGAAGGATGAATGAACTCTATCCATTTGATTTTTTCCAATTCAGTTTTAAGAATCTCACGTTCAGACCTGATGATTTCTACCTGGAAGAGGTAGGTTTCATAATTCTGGACCACTTCTAAAGCCTTTTTTTGACTCAGTTGATTGATATTGTACGGAGGTTTAATTTTATTGAGCACCGAGATGATACGTTCACTGGCAAAGCACATACCCACTCTGATACCAGCATGAGCCAAAGCTTTTGAAAAGGTTTGGGTGATGATAAGATTTGGGTAGTCATTTAATTCTGAGATAAAAGAGCTGTTAACCGCAAAATCGATATAAGCCTCATCGATAACCACCAAACCTTTAAATTCATCTAAAATGGTTTTTACATCATTGATCTGCAATAAATTCCCTGAAGGATTATTGGGTGAGCAGATAAAAATAAGTTTTGTTGCAGGTGTGATTTTTGCCAGTACTGCTTCTGTATCGATATGAAAACCTTCCTTAAGAGGTACCTTAATGGATGCGATATCATTTAAATTAGCTAGAACATCATACATTCCATAGGTTGGTGGCATGCTAATAATTTCATCTTCCCGAGGTTCACAAAAGGCTCTGAAAATCAAATCTAGAACTTCATCACTCCCGTTCCCAAGAAGGATATTTTCTTTGGGGATTTGTTTAATTTTAGAAATTGCATCTTTTAGCTGATGTTGGTAAGGATCTGGATACCGATTATAATCAGAGTCGAACGGATTCTCGTTAGCGTCCAAAAAAAGGTAAGTAGACTCATCTGCATTAAACTCATCTCTAGCAGAGGAGTAAGCAGACATTTGTTTGATGTTTTTTCGTACTAAATTATCTAGCGTCATTTTATGATCCTTTATTGGTATTGACATCTATTCTTCTTAAGGTCATTGCGTTCTTGTGAGCCTGTAAGCCTTCAGCCTCTGCCATAAGCTCTACGGCTTTACCAATGTGTTTAATGCCTTCCTCTGTTATTTTTTGGTAAGTAATTGCTTTAGTAAAGCTGTCTAAATTTACCCCGCTATATTGCTTAGCATATCCATTGGTTGGTAAAGTATGATTGGTTCCGGAAGCGTAATCACCTGCGCTTTCTGGTGTATATTTTCCTATAAACACAGATCCTGCGTTATTGATATGTTCTACGAAATAATCATCGTCGTTGGTAGAAATGATAAAGTGCTCAGGACCATAAAAATCTATTAATTCTAAAGCTGAAGCTTTGTCTTTAACAAGTACAAACTTAGAATTATCAATAGCTTTTGTTGCCATATCGATTCTTGGCAGCTCTTTGAGTTGAACTTCAATTGCAGATTTAACCTTTTCTATAGTCGGTTCATCGGTTGATACTAAAACCACCTGTGAGTCCACTCCATGTTCGGCCTGGCTCAGTAAATCTGAAGCTACAAATTCAGGATTAGCAGTCTCATCGGCAACAACAAGTAATTCTGAAGGGCCAGCCGGCATATCTATGGCCACATCAAATGTAGTAGCTACTTGCTTGGCTACGGTAACGTATTGATTACCTGGCCCAAAAATTTTATACACCTTCGGTATGGTTTCAGTACCAAACGTCATAGCTCCAATTGCTTGTATGCCCCCAACTTTAAACACTTTATCTATTCCGCAAAGCTGAGCGGTATATAAGGTTACAGGGTTTATGTTGCCCTTTTTATCTGGAGGTGTACATAAAACAATTTCTTCACAGCCAGCAATTTTAGCAGGAATTGCCAGCATTAAAATGGTAGAAAATAAAGGTGCTGTACCACCCGGAATATAAAGACCGACTTTTTGGATAGGCTTTTTGGCTTGCCAGCAGGTTACTCCAGGCTGGGTTTCTATTTTTACAGGTTCTGTTTCTTGAGCTTTGTGAAACTTATGAATATTAGCTTTGGCTAGCTGTATGGCAGATTTCAGTTCGTCTGATACCTCGCTTTGAGCGTTTTTGATTTCAGTATCACTTACTTCAAAGCTTTTTAAATCTACGCCGTCAAACATGCTAGTGTAGTTTAAAACTGCTTCATCCCCACTCTGCTGTATGTTCTTAAAAATATCGTCTACAGTTGTTTCAATATCTTTGAAAGTTCGGGTAGGTCTTTTCAAAAGCTCAGCCCAGTCGTCTTTCTTTGGAAATTTAATTGTTTTCATCACAGTATCATTTTTTCTATTGGACTTACAAGTATACTTTCTGCACCAGCAGATTTTAGTTCATCAATGATATCCCAAAACTTTTCCTGTTGGATTACTGTATGAATGGAACTCCAGTTATGTTCTGCTAATGGCATTACTGTCGGGCTTTTCATTCCTGGTAAAATTTTGATGATCTCATCTAGCTTGTCGTTAGGAGCATTGAGAAGTACATATTTTGTATTCTCAGCTCTCAAAACAGCATCAATTCTAAACAAGAGCTTGTCCAGTAAGATCTGTTTCTCATCGCTTAATGAAGAAGAACTTGCTAAAACAGCTTCACTCTTAAGAATGACATCAGATTCTTTAAGATTGTTCTTGAACAGTGTACTCCCACTGGAGACAATATCACAAATCGCATCAGCAAGACCTATGTTGGGAGCAATCTCTACTGAACCATTAATCAAATGAATATTTGCAGATACGTTGTTTTTATCTAAATATTTCTGAAGCGTATTAGGATACGAAGTAGCAATTTGTTTTCCTTCCAGATCATTTACATTCTTAAAAGAAGACTGTTTTGGAACTGCAAGTGAAACTTTACATTTCGAAAAACCTAGTCTCTTCTGAATAACTAGATCTTCCCCTTTTTCATGAAGCAAATTTTCGCCTAAAATCGCTAGATCTGCAATGCCATCTCTCAGATACTGAGGAATATCCCCATTCCTTAGGTAATAAATCTCCATGGGGAAATTTGAAGCATCAACCTTGAGCTGGTCTTTTCCATTATTCACTGATATTCCGCAATCCTTCAGGATTTTTAAAGATTCGTCGTGTAATCGTCCTGATTTCTGAATTGCTACTTTTAATTTTTCCATTTTGAATTTCAAATTAATAAATTAAAAAACCCGTTAAAGCTGTTTGCTCAAACGGGTTTTGTATATGTCCTGAATTCTACATATTACATTCCAACCGCTGTGAGCGCATTAGAGATATGATGATGTAGAAGATTTAGTTTCATTGCTATGCAAATTTAAAATAAATTGCGATATCTTATTCAGCTTGATCGTATTTATGACAAAATTAATTATTGCCTAATATGAGTGGCATTCCATCTTTTCCAGAACCGATAACAATAACTTTAGAATTTTCAGATTTAGACAACTCTATAGTTGCCTGAATACCTTTCTCTTTCAATATTTTATCGGTCAATGAAGCGTTTAAGATTTCGTTAGCTCTAGCTTTACCCTCAGCTTCAATCTCCTGTCGTCTTTTTTCCTTAGTTGCTTTTTCTAAACGAAATTCATATTCTAAAGACTCCTGCTCCTGCTTTAATTTACGCTCAATAGCTTGCTTAATCGTAGGAGGTAAAGAAACATCTCTTACCAGAATTCTATTCACCTGTACGTATTGATTTTTAAGCAACTGCTGTGTTTCATCATACATTTCATTTTGAATAGATTCTCTTTTTTGAGCATATAATTCTTCAGGCTTATATCGACCTACAACAGTTCTGGTTGCAGATCTTACTGCTGGTTGTATTAATCTAGATATATACTTCTCACCTCTTTCCTTATGTAATAATCCTAACTGATCGTAGGTTGGCTCAAACCAAATAGTTGCATCTAATTTGATATCTAGACCATTTGAAGACAACACCTGCATAGATTCATCTATGGTTTGTTGTCTTACTTCGTAAACAAATACAGTATTCCACGGAGCTACGATATGAAACCCTTCTTTTAGTGGTGGTTCATCGGTAACCACACCTCCTCCAAAACGCTTAAATAACACCCCAGCCTCACCAGAATTGATATTGACAGTGGAGTTGGCGATAAAAATAATCCCTATCACAACCAAAATGATGATAGGTACAATTGATTTAGGTAATCTTTCCATATGACTTATAATTTAAATTAGGCCTTTATACTTTCTATAAAACCATTCGATTCCCAAAGTTAACGTTAATAATAAGATAAGCCATTCTATATCGATCAAAGTCTTTGTTTTTTTGATAGATTTTTGAATTGGTTTAGGTTTATTGACCTTTAACCTTGAAATCAATTCGTCTCTTTGTTTAAAAGTCAATAGATCATTATTACCAGCTAAGCGTTTTAAATCCATGTAATTAGAATTTTCAAATTGTGATTCTCCAGAATAATTTAATACCTGAAAACTGCCGGATTTGCTAAGCTCTACTTCTTCGCTGTTCACCTCATAGGTATAATTACCAGAACCTAGATTGGATAAATTATAAGAGAAACCTTCAGCTTGTTTTAGCATTCTTGCGTTAATAATTTCTCCTGTAGTTTCATTTTTTAAAATCAAATTGAAATCGAACCTGATATCGCTTTCAAAATTAGAATTGTAATATTTTAATTTTAAAAACTGTTCGTCGCCAGAATTGATAAGTGGTTCCACTTCTATACTCATACTATTCTTGGATTTAGACTGAGCTAGAAACTGAAGTATCTTTTGAAAATTCTGATCGAATTTTGTAAAAGATGAATTTTCGACAAAATAACTAGCTCTCCATTTCCAGAGGTTTTCTCCAAACAAAACTGAAGTTTTAATGCCATTTTGAATGTTAAATATCCATTGAGGCATATCTGTTTCCAGACCTTGTACCTTTTTGTTCAATAATACCGAAAACTTGTCGCTAAAGTCTATATCTCCAAATTTATCTTTCAGAGGAGGAAAACTTTTAAAATTGAAGTCATAGAGATTGAAAAGTGAGAAGTCAGAATTTAAAACAGGAGAAAATTGTTCACTCGATGAGATGATTTCCTTTTCAAACCCTAAGTCTAGGCGATTTAGAACCTCATACTCTGTATGCGATCCGCCAATGATAAAATGATTGATTTCCTTATCGATCACATCCTTTATAATGGAATTAAAGCTGGATTGTGGCTGATAAAATATAATCAAATCAAAGTCTGATGCCTCTATGGCTTTAGAAGTTGAAACGTGCGAAAACTCCAATTCTTTATTTCCTCTTAAAACACGTTCAAAGAACCCTATATCGGGATGAATAATGTCTGAGATCAATAGAATTTTGGACCGCGAATCTATAACATCAATGGATATCGTTTTTGTATTGTTTACCTTATTTTTTTCAGTAGAAATAGGTTCTAGTTCGACCTCCAAAACCTTTAAACCTATGGTATTTGCTTCGATTAGAACTTCTTCTTTTAAAGAACTTTCTGCTGGTATTTCAATGGTTTTTGAAAATAAAACATTGTCATTTGCTTTAATACTGAGTTGTTGTTGAGTTGTTGTTTTGGAGTTTTGACTTACGAAGATCTCAACAGGAAATTTATTTTTATAGTAAGCATAATCATTAAGGTTAACCAGATCTATTCGTGTGTCTTGGTATTGGGTTGTGTCTCCAAGAACCACTACCTGTGCAAAAGTTTTAGAATCTAAGCTCTTTAATTTGTAGTCCTCACCTATTGTCTGATTCCCGTCTGTAAGCAGCACTACCGATGCAGATGCTTTCTCCAAGTCGTTGAAGTAATCGATAGGTTTCGAAAGATCTGTTAAAACAGCGTCAAAAGTGAGAGAATCGTCTAGGGTTCTGATGTTATCACCAAACTTTATATACTCAAGGTCATAAGCATCATTTAGCTCATCATCTGCTCTCAATTGATAGAGAAAATCATTTATTTCTTCAGGATCTGATAGTTTCTCAACGGACTCCGAATCGTCAAAAGCAAAAATCAATTTCGGTTTTTCAAGACTATAAGTATTGGTTTCAATTTCAGGATTGATGAGCAAGAGTCCTAAAATAAAAAAAGACAAAAATCTAAACATCGCCAGGATGCTTTGAGTTTTGTCTTTAAATAATTTACGATATAAAAGAAATGATAAGCCGAATGCGCAAGCAATATTCAATATGAGCAAGAGCATAAGGTTAGTTGTCATCGCTCCTAATTAGGTTAGCATTCCTCCGTCTACACTTAAGGTTTGACCTGTAATATAAGTACTCATATCACTGGCAAGAAAAACACAGGCGTTGGCGATATCTTCAGGCTGTCCTCCGCGCTTTAAAGGAATAGCCTGTCTCCAGCCTTCTACGGTTTTCTCATCCAGTCGTTCTGTCATTTCAGTTTCTATAAATCCGGGAGCCACAACATTAGAGCGTATATTTCTGGATCCTAATTCTAAAGCAACAGATTTTGAAAAACCTATAATTCCAGCTTTAGAAGCAGAGTAGTTGGCCTGACCTGCGTTGCCTTTTAGACCAACAACAGAGCTGATATTGATTATACTTCCATGTTTTTGTTTTAACATCGGTCTTAGAACTGCCTTGGTTAAGTTAAACACAGAATTTAAGTTGACTTTTATAACTTTATCAAAATCCTCTTCACTCATTCTCATCAACAAATTGTCTTTGGTAATCCCAGCATTGTTTATGAGAACGTCGATACTCCCAAAATCCTTCATAATATCATCTGCAAGTTGCTGAGCCTGCTCAAAGTCTGAAGCATCAGATTGATAAGCTTTAGCATTCACTCCAAATGTTTTTAAATGGTCTTCAAGCTCTTGTGCAGAGCTAGTTGAGGAATTATAAGTAAATGCTACATTAGCACCATGCTTGGCAAAAACTTCGGCTATGCCTTTACCTATACCACGGCTACCTCCGGTGATGATGACATTTTTTGAATCGAGTAATTTCATAAAGTAAGTGATTAGATACTAAAAAAGCCTTTCCCAAATAGGCAAAGGCTTTTACGTTGGATTTTTTATTTAGATAAAACTTCAGCCACTTTTTTACCAATTTCTGCTGGAGAATCTACCACATGAATTCCTGATTCTTTAAGAATTGCTTTCTTGGCTTGTGCAGTATCTTCACTTCCACCTACGATAGCACCAGCATGACCCATGGTTCTTCCAGCTGGAGCTGTCTCACCAGCTATAAATCCTATGACTGGTTTCTTACTACCGCTTTCTTTATACCATTTTGCGGCTTCAGCTTCGAGTTGACCCCCAATTTCACCGATCATGACGACACATTCTGTATCAGGATCTCCTACTAGCATTTCTACTGCATCTTTAGTCGTTGTTCCAATAATAGGATCTCCACCAATTCCAATAGCTGTTGTAATTCCGAAACCTTCTTTCACCACCTGATCGGCAGCTTCGTAAGTAAGCGTTCCAGATTTAGAAACGATGCCCACAGTTCCTTCCTTAAAGACAAATCCAGGCATGATACCTACTTTCGCTTCACCCGGTGTAATCACACCAGGACAATTCGGTCCAATCAGTCTGCAATCTTTATTTTTGATGTAGTTTGAGGCTTTAATCATATCTGCCACTGGAATACCTTCTGTGATGGCTATGATCACTTTAATGCCAGCATCTGCAGCTTCCATAATTGCATCGGCTGCAAAAGCAGGTGGTACAAAAATAATAGTTGTATCTGCTCCGGCTTTTTCTACAGCATCTGCTACTGTGTTGAAAACAGGCTTTCCAAGATGGGTGGTCCCCCCTTTTCCTGGAGTTACACCACCAACGATGTTGGTTCCGTAGTCTATCATTTGTTCAGCGTGAAAAGAGCCTTCACTCCCAGTAAATCCCTGAACAATAATTTTTGAATCTTTATTGACTAAAACACTCATAGTTTGTTTAATTTTTGTTGAACAAAAGTAATTTTTTAAGCTGAGCCTTAAAAATTATTAAGACGTTTATTGTTTAATTATGATCATTTATATAGGATAAGATACCGTCTAATCCATCATCGCTAGGCTGAGACATGATAAAACCTCTATAAAGCATATTATCCTTGATTTCCCAAACACTAAAAAAGTCTGCTAGACCAATCAAATCTGTAGACTCCATAGTTTCGACATTGTAAGTAAACCTGGCACAAACTCTATCCTCTTCTTCTATAAGATGAGAAAATTCGGGAGACATATTTTCAAAAGATTTTCCCATTTCAAATGACATCGATTTAAATTTATCGTAATCGAATTGAAAGAAACCTTTACTACTGTTCCAGTCAATAAGAATTTCTGGATGTATAAATTTCTCAAAGTCTGCTGTGCTTTTATAGTATTTAGACGTAAAAAAATCAGTGACTAATTTTTTATTTGAAGTGCTCATAAATTTTTCAATTTTTGAAGAATATCAGGTATTTTATTGATGTAAGCTAATTCTCTATATTTTTTTCTAATATCGTCTGCTGGGTAACCAAAATAGGTTGTATTTGGCTTTAAATTTTTACTTATACCCGACTGGGCCAAAATGATAGCCTTTTGACCAATGGTTAATCCACTTGCAATGCCTACTTGACCCCAAATGGTAACTTCATCTTCTATCACCACACAGCCAGCAATACCCACCTGGGAAGCGATTAAGCACTTTTTACCGATGACCGTATCGTGACCGACCTGAACTTGGTTGTCGATCTTCGTTCCAGCTCCTATAATTGTAATACCAGAAACCCCTTTATCTATTGTGCTTAGAGCTCCAATTTCGACATTATCTTCAATCCTAATGCTTCCACCAGAAAGAAGTTTGTCATGATGTGTAGGTCTATTTTTATAGTAAAACGCATCGGCTCCAAGTACGACGCCGGCGTGAATTTGAACATGATCCCCTATTTCAACACCGTCATAAATTGAAACATTGCTGTGAATAATACAACCTTTTCCAATTTTTACATTATGACCAATAAAAACATTGGGCTGGATGATGGTATTTTCTCCAATTTTTGCTGAATTTGATACAGGTTGACTGGATGATTCAAATGGGGAAAAATGCTGTGTAATCTGGTTAAAATCTGAAAACGGATCTTCTGAAATTAAAAGCGCTTTACCTTCAGGACAATCCACTTTTTTGTTGATAAGCACCACACTGGCTTTAGATTCTAAAGCTTTGTCATAATATTTTGGATGATCAACAAAAACTATATCTCCATGCTCAACAACATGTATTTCGTTGATCCCTGAGATTTCAAAATCTGAGTGACCAACAAATTCAGCATTGATGAGTTCTGAAATCTGCTTTAAGGTTTGTGGCTGTGGAAACTTCATTTAAAGACTACTATTCTTTAATTCGTTCTTTGTAAGTTCCCTTTTCCGTTTCTACCTTAACTTTATCTCCCTCATTGATAAACAAGGGTACATTTACTTCTGCACCAGTTTCTAAAGTGGCAGGTTTTGTAGCGTTGGTAGCTGTATTTCCTTTCACACCTGGTTCTGTTTGAGTCACCTCAAGAACCACGTGAGGAGGCATATCCACAGAAAGAGGCAAATTGTCCTCTGTGTTTATCAAAATGGTAACTACTTCGCCTTCTTTTAAGAGGTTAGGCATATCTAGGGCAGCCTCTAATAGTCTTATTTGAGTGAAATCTTCTACATGCATAAAATGATAAAACTCTCCTTCCTGGTACAAAAACTGGTACTTATGAGTCTCCACTCTAACTTCTTCAATTTTGTGTCCGGCAGAAAAGGTATTGTCAATCACTTTTCCAGTCGTCACACTTTTGAGTTTAGTTCTTACAAAAGCCGGCCCTTTACCAGGCTTTACGTGAAGAAATTCTGTAATTTTAAATATATCATGATTGTATTTGATACACAATCCATTTCTGATGTCGCTTGTTGTTGCCATAATGTTTAGTTTGAAAAATATCCTTTCATGATTCCTCTCTGAGAATCTTTAATAAATTGAAGTATTTCGTCACGTTCTGGAGTTGCTTCCATTTCAGCTTCAATAATGGAAACTGCTTGACTATTATTATAATTCTTTTGATAAAGAATACGATAGATGTTTTGTATCTCTCTTATTTTATCGGTATCAAATCCTCGTCTTCGGAGACCAACTGAATTAATTCCCACATAAGATAGAGGTTCTCTACCAGCTTTTACAAAAGGTGGGACATCCTTCCTTACTAGAGATCCACCCGTAATGAATGCATGTCTGCCGATGCTGCAAAATTGTTGGACTGCTGCCATACCTGCAAGTACCGCATGATCGCCAACGACGATATGTCCCGCCAGCGTGCTATTATTTGAAAAGACACAATTGTTACCAACGATACAATCGTGAGCGATATGACAATAGGCCATGATCCAGCAGTTTTTACCTACTTTGGTTTTCATCTTATCGCTGGTTCCTCTATTGATAGTGACACATTCTCTAATGGTGGTGTTATCTCCAATTTCGGTGACCGTATCCTCATCTTCAAACTTCTTATCCTGAGGAACGGCAGAAATTACAGCTCCAGGAAAAATACTTACGTTCTTTCCAATACGTGCACCTTCCATAATGGTGACATTGGAGCCAATCCAGGTACCTTCACCTATTTCAACATTATTATGTATAGTAGAAAAAGGCTCGATCACAACATTTTTGGCGATTTTGGCACCAGGATGAACGTATGCTAAGGGTTGATTCATGTTATTTTGATTTTACAAGTTGAGCCATGAGTTCTGCTTCACAGGCCAATTTATCGTTGGCATAGGCATAGCCTTGCATATGACAAATACCTCGTCTTATAGGTGACATCAGTTCCAATTTGAAAATTAAAGTATCACCAGGTACAACTTGCTGTTTAAATTTAACCTTATCAATTTTGATAAAGTACGTTAAGTAATTTTCAGGATCATCCACGCTGCTTAGTGCAAGGATACCCCCTGTTTGTGCCATTGCTTCAATCTGAAGAACTCCAGGCATCACTGGCTTACCAGGAAAGTGACCTACAAAAAAAGGCTCATTCATAGTGACGTTTTTGGTCCCTATAACCGACTTATCTGTAAGCTCATATATTTTATCTACCAGCAAAAAAGGAGGTCTATGAGGTAACCTTTTCATGATCTCAGTAACATCATATAATGGCGGCTTGTTAAGATCGAATTTAGGAACTTTGTTTCTCTTCTCTGTTTTGATGATTTTAGCCAGTTTTTTGGCAAACTGAGTATTGATGAAATGTCCCGGTTTATTGGCTATGACTTTACCTCGAATATGCGTACCTACTAAGGCTAAATCTCCAATGACATCCAATAATTTATGTCTTGCTGCCTCATTGGGATAGTGTAAAGTCAAATTATCCAAAATGCCATTAGGTTTCACAGATATTTGATTTTTACCAAATGCTTCTTTCAATCTTTCCATGGTTTCTGTAGACAATTCTTTATCTACATAAACGATGGCATTATTTAGATCTCCTCCTTTGATGAGTCCATTTTCAAGCATGGCTTCTAGCTCATGCAAAAAACTAAAGGTTCTGGAATCTGCAATTTCCGTCTTAAAATCAGGCATCGTGTTAAGGTAAGCGTTTTGAGTACCCAATACCTTAGTCCCAAAGTCTACCATAGTCGTCACCTGATACTCATTTGAAGGCATGACAATAATTTCTGAGCCACTCTCTTCATCTTTAAAGGAAATTACATCTTCAACGATAAACTCGTCTCTAGGTGCATCAAGCTCTTCTACACCAGCTTTTTCTAGGGCTTCCACAAAATATTTAGATGACCCATCCATGATAGGAGGCTCTGAAGCATTGAGTTCTAAAATAACATTGTCTATGCCAAGACCAACACATGCAGCCAACACATGCTCGGAAGTTTGAATGACTACGCCATTTTTTTCCAGACTTGTTCCTCTGTCGGTATTGGTAACCAGATTAGCATCTGCTGGTATAATGGGTTCTCCCTCCAAATCGATGCGTTTGAAAGCATAGCCGTTATTTACTGGCGCAGGCTTAAATGTTAATGTTACATTTTGACCAGTATGAAGACCTACACCGTGAAGTGATACTTCTTTTTTGATGGTAGTTTGATTAATTGTTTTCATCCTTTGGAAGGTGTTTTTCGATGTTATCTAAACGGTTAACTATTTTAGGAAAATTTCTAAAATGAACATAGGATTTATTGAAATCGCTATAACCAAAAGCAGGTGAACCTTGAATGGCTTCATCGTCTTTAATATTTCTTCCAACACCAGTTTGCGCTTGAATTTTTACACGATTTCCTATTTTAATATGGCCAGCAATACCCACTTGTCCCCCTATTAAGCAATTTTTTCCCACTTTTGTTGAGCCCGCAATACCTGTTTGTGCCGCTATAGCTGTATGTTCACCTATTTCTACATTATGAGCGATTTGGATTTGATTATCCAACTTTACACCGTTTCTGATGATTGTAGAGCCTAAAGTTGCTCTGTCTATTGTAGTACCAGCTCCAATATCTACATGATTCTCAATGATCACATTACCAATCTGAGGAATTTTAGAGTACTCTCCATTATCGGAGGGTGAAAATCCAAATCCGTCTGCTCCTATAATTGCTCCACTATGGATTGTACAGAAATCACCTATCTGGGTTTCAGAATAAATTTTACTGCCTGGAAAAATAGTTACGTTATTACCAATATTTACATTATCACCAATGTAAACGTTAGGATAAACCTTAACATTATCGCCTAAAACAGCATTTTCTCCTATATAAGCAAATGCACCTATATAAATATCTTGACCAAGCCTTGCAGATTCAGCAATAGAATTTGGAGACTCAATTCCTTTTTTATCTAATTTAATCTGATTATAAACTTCTAAGAGTTTTGAAAAGGCCTCATATGAATCTTCTACTCTAATTAAGGTGGTTGAGATAGGCTGTGAAGTCTCAAAACTATTATTGACTATACAAATACTAGCTTGAGTATCGTATATATATGACGTATATTTTGGATTGGAAAGGAATGTAAGTGATCCTTTATCTCCTTCTTCTATTTTGGAAAGCTTATATACCTGAGACTCTGGATTACCTTCTATAGTCCCGTCCAGTATATCTGCTATTTGTTGTGCTGTAAATTTCATTCTGGCAAAAATAGAAAAAAACGGTTAAATATTGGATTTTGGGTAACATATGTAATGTTTGATAACGGTTTTGGACAATGCTTTCAAATTTAATTGATCTGAAGCGGTGGATACATCTTTGATATTCCCATTTTTATACCAAATATTAATATGTTCTTTATCAGGCTGGTAAGCGAGATTGGAAGTTGATCCGTCAAAAACAAAATAAGCCGCTTCTTCCTCTGAAATATTGTAAGCCTTCATAACTTTCTCTGAATGATTTTTAAGGCTTTTTCTTTCAATCGGTTCGCTTTTCAGCTTGATTTTGAGCAAATCTCGGTTAAGAATCATTCGGCTCAACTTACTCAGCACAAAATCACTATGATATTGCCAACCCTTAAGTGCAGAAATTATATCATAATCGTCCAACTTTGAGAATAGATCCAAAAGCATTTCGTCAAAATTGTCTGAATCAATCTTATATCTTAAAAAATAATTTAAAGTTGAATTTTCTATGACTTCATCACTTTTTTGGAAAATAAATTTTGCTCTGCGAAGCAATCTGATCAAAATTTGTTCTGCACACAAACCCGTTTTGTGCAAATAGACCTGCCAGTACATCAGTCTTCTGGCTACTAAAAACTTTTCTATAGAATAGATACCTTTCTCCTCTACCACTAATTCATTATCCACCACATTGAGCATATTGATGAGCCGCTCACTATTGATATTACCTTCGGCTACACCAGTGTAAAAGCTATCTCGTTTTAAATAATCTAAGCGATCTATATCCAACTGACTTGAAATCAACTGACATAAAAACTTTTTATGATGCTGACCTTTGAATATATCTATGGCCAGACTGAGCTGACCATGAAACTCAGAATTCAATTTATTCATGAATTCTAGAGATAGATACTCATGAGATATATCATTAACTATCGAATGTTCAAGCGCGTGAGAGAAAGGACCATGACCAATATCATGAAGTAAAATTGCAATGAGCACCGCTTCCTCCTCTTCTTTGGTAATGTCGATTCCTTTTGAACTTAAAATATCCAAAGATTTTTTCATTAGATGCAAACATCCTAAGGCATGATGAAACCGGGTATGGTTGGCTCCGGGATAGACCAAATGAGAGAGCCCCATCTGTGTGATTCGACGCAGTCTCTGAAAATATGGATGCTCTATCAGGTCAAAAATTAAAGGGCTTGGAATCGTAATAAATCCATAAATTGGATCGTTTATTATTTTAAGTTTGTTCCTTTGGTTCAAGTCGAGAAATTTTAAACAAATATACAGTTATATATGTCAAAGATAAAAGTGCTATGGGTTGATGATGAGATTGATTTACTTAAGCCTCATATACTGTTTTTAGAAAAGAAAGCCTACGAAGTCACCACCTGCCAAAGTGGAGCTGAAGCTATAGAAAAAGTGGAAAGCACAAGGTTTGACGTTGTTTTTTTGGATGAAAACATGCCAGGATTAACAGGACTCGAAACCCTCAATGAGTTGAAAGCTTTACAGAATGATCTTCCCGTAATCATGATAACTAAAAGTGAAGAAGAGTATATTATGGAAGAGGCTATAGGTTCCAAGATAGCAGACTATCTGATCAAGCCAGTCAATCCCAACCAAATTCTTCTAAGTTTAAAGAAAAATCTTGACCATTCAAGACTTATTTCAGAAAAAACCACTTTGAATTATCAGCAAGAGTTTAGAAAGATTTCTATGGAATTGACCAACGTTAATTCCTATCAAGAATGGATCGATCTTTACTTAAAACTGATCTATTGGGAGTTGGAATTGGAAACTGTGGAAGACACAGGCATGTTTGAAATTCTTGAGTCTCAAAAAAACGAAGCCAACATTGAGTTTTGTAAGTTTATAGATGATAATTACCCAACTTGGTTTGAAAAAAATGCAGATGCCCCTACCCTGTCGCATACCTTGTTCAAATCCAAAATTTTACCAGAACTCTCAAAAGATCAGCCTACGCTTTTAGTTGTGGTTGATAATTTAAGGTACGACCAATGGAAATCTTTTGAATCGACTGTGGCCAATCATTACAAAAAAAATAAAGAAGAGCCTTATTTCAGTATTCTACCTACAGCAACACAATACGCTAGAAATGCATTATTTTCTGGGTTAATGCCGTCTGATATGGAAAAAATATATCCTGAGTACTGGTTGAATGATACCGATGAAGGTGGCAAAAATCAATATGAAAAAGAGTTTCTAGAAGCCCAACTGAGCAGGCTTAACCAAGATTTTAAAACCCAATATCATAAAATAACAAATGTCTCTAAAGGAAAAAAATTAGCAGAGAATTTTAGAAGTCAGAAAGACAATGATCTCACAGTACTAGTCTATAATTTTGTCGATATGCTATCTCATTCCAAAACTGAATTAGAAGTTATTAAAGAGTTAGCTTCCAACGATAAATCCTATAGATCTTTAACCCAAAGCTGGTTCAAAAATTCTCCTTTATTGGATATCATTCAGCAAGCTCAAAATTTAGGATTCAAATTAATCATCACGACAGATCACGGGACGATAAATGTGAAGCACCCTTCTAAGGTCATTGGTGATAAAAACACTAGTTTAAATTTAAGATACAAGACAGGTAAGAGTTTAACGTATAACGAAAAGGATGTTGTTGTCGCTAAGAACCCCAAAAACATAAATTTACCTAGTATCAACATGTCAAGTTCTTTTATTTTTGCAAAAGAAAATTATTTTCTGGCATACCCTAATAACTATAACTATTACGTCAACTACTATCGTAATTCCTATCAGCATGGTGGAATTTCCTTAGAAGAAATGATCATTCCTTTTGTTGTTTTAGATCCAAAATAAAGTTATGACTATAGATTATAAATTAGACGAGTTAAATCAGGTAGCAAAGGATGTTTTAAGTCATGCTAATTCGAAATATATTCTTTTCTCTGGTGAAATGGGTACTGGTAAAACAACCTTGATTAAGGAACTTGTAAGAACATTAGGAAGTAAGGATAAGGTTTCAAGTCCCACGTTTTCACTTGTAAACGAATACGAAGGTGATGAACACTGTATTTATCACTTTGACTTCTACAGAATAGAGGATGAAATTGAAGCCTATGACATTGGCTTTGAAGATTATCTAGATAACGAGCACTTTGTTTTTATCGAATGGCCAGAAAAAATACCCAATTTATGGCCAGAGCATTATACACTTATCGAAATAGTCGCTAGTCAGCGAGATTCTAGGCAATTATCCTTAACCGAGTTTTAATTATTTTAGAGAGGTTTCCAAATTATTTTAACTAATTTTGTCTACCTAATTATTTAGATGAATCCACACTCTTCAAAATCGCCTTTTTCAACTTCAGAGCTCCTGCCTCAGGAAGAAATGCTTGAAGTTCAACGTTCTAAAGGTGAATTATTTATAGGGTTACCAAAAGAAACCTCTTACCAAGAAAAAAGAGTTTGTCTTACACCAGATGCCGTCAATGCGCTAACTCAAAATGGTCATAGAGTTTTAATCGAAAGCGGTGCAGGTCTACAGGCAAATTTTAGTGATAAAGATTATAGTGAAGCTGGTGGCGAAGTAACCAGAGATACACGTAAAGTTTTTTCTTGTCCAATGATTTTGAAAGTGGCACCCCCTTCTGAAAAAGAACTCGAATATATCAAGCCTCAGGCGATACTCATTTCAGCTTTACAACTCAAAACCAGAAATAAATCATATTGCGAAACTTTAGCTGAAAAAAGGATTACAGCTTTAGCTTTTGAGTTTATCAAAGATCAATTTGGTGGCTTTCCTGCCGTAAGAGCTTTAAGTGAAATTGCTGGAACATCATCAGTTCTTATCGCAGCTGAATACTTGTCTAATATGAGCGGAGGAAACGGACTTATGTTTGGTAATATAAGCGGTGTTCCCCCCGTAGAAATTGTTATCCTTGGTGCAGGAACGGTTGGCGAATTTGCAACTCGATGTGCTCTAGGCTTAGGTGCTAGCGTAAAGGTTTTTGACAGTTCGCTTACCAAATTAAGACATCTACAGAGCAATATGTCCAGACCTTTATACACCTCTACTTTACAACCAAAAATATTGTTGAAGGCCATTAAACGAGCCGATGTTGTTATTGGAGCTGTGAGAGGAAAAAACAGAGCTCCGATTATCATCACTGAAGAGATGACTAAAAAAATGAAAAAAGGAGCAGTCATTATTGATATAAGTATTGATATGGGAGGTTGTATAGAATCATCTACAATGACTACTCACGATGACCCCGTTATTGAAAAACATGGAGTGATACATTATTGCGTTCCTAATGTTCCTTCCCGATATTCCAGAACAGCTTCATTATCTCTTAGTAATATCTTTACTCCTTACCTTTTGCAAATTGGTGAGGAAGGTGGTTTGGAACCAGCGCTAAGAATCGATTCTGGATTGAGAAACGGACTCTATTTTTATCATGGTATCCTCACCAATAAGTCTGTTGCAGAGTGGTTTGACCTTAACCATAGAGATCCTAATTTGCTTATATTTTAAATTATTACTATGAAATTTATTCAAAGACTGGGCTATTATTTGTCAGGATTTGTTGTAGGCATTATTATGCTAATGTTCTTTTTGGGCGGCAAAAAAACCTCGTGTGATTGGGGTCTCGATGCTAGAGTTCTAAAAAACATTCGAAATAAAGACAGAGTCGTGAATCCAGAAGCTTTTCAATTTTTTAAGGAGAACAAAATTGATACTTCAGCAATATCTTATATTTTAAAATCTGGTGACGTCAATTTTAAAGAAAGTAATATTGAAGCAAAACCTTGTAAAATTTATCAAATTGAAGGAGAGCTAGAAGAAAAACGCTTGGGTTTAATTTTCGAAAACTGTGATTCAACAGCCGTTTTAAAAAGAGTTTTTAATTTAAAATGAATTAGTTTTTTAGTGCCAACTTTTATTATAAGTTTGTTTGTACTAAATCTTGATCAGTATGAAACGTATCATCATCGACTTTAAAAAACTCACTCCAGAAATTTTATCTTTACTTGTTCAAAAATATCCTGACGGATACGACGATAGGGATGTACTGGTATTTAAAAACTCCAAAAATCAAACAGTGGAAGCTGTAGAGGTCAAAACTGAAGATGCTATCTATCTTGTCAAAATAAGTACCAGACTAGAAGATACGATGACAAAATTTGATGTAGAAAATTATGATGATGAGGAAATGGAAATGAATTTTGTGGATTTGCCTCAACGTGACGATGAATTAGACGAAGAAGACTAAGTAGTTTAGAATCAAAATATTATAAAAAAGGCCAGAATGACTGGCCTTTTTTAATTTCTTAAAGTTTGGCAAATTTCAGATCTAATGTAAAGTTATTCTTATATTGAAGTGCTAATTCACCAATATGAAAAAGTTATTAATCCTTATTGTCATCGCTTTTTTGAGTTGTAAGTCAGAGCCTGAGAGCAATCAAGACAACAATGCAAAAAAATTTACAAGAGATCTTGAAGCAATTAAAGAAAGAGGAAAGCTTAAAGCGCTCACCATTTACTCAGGAACAACTTATTTTCTTTATAAAGGACGACCAATGGGTTTTGAATATGAACTGTTGGAACACTTGGCCAAGGATTTAGATGTTGAACTTGAAATGGTGATAGCAAAGGATGAAAATGACCTAATACAATTACTCCAAGACGGTGAAGGAGATCTACTAGCTTATGGTTATACGATTACTGAGTCTAGAAAAAAGCAAATTAATTTTACTTCTCCATTGTATCTATCTCATCAGGTCCTCATACAACGGAAACCAGAGCGCTGGAGGCAGATGAAATTGCATGAAATTAAAAATTATTTGGTGACTAATCCGGTGGAACTGATCGGAGACACAATTTCAGTAAAACGTAATTCTTCCTACGCTTCCAGAATTGAAAATTTATCAAACGAACTAGGTGGTGAAATTTATTTGGACACCTTAGACGGAACCTTATCCACCGATAAAATTATTAAGGGTGTCGCTGAAGGTGATATTAAATACACTATCGCTGATGAAAATATTGCTTTTATCAATTCTTCTTACCATCCTATCTTAGATATCAGTACCTCCTTAAGCTTATCTCAGCGTATTGGTTGGGCTGTGAGGAAGAGAGATACTCAACTACTAGCAACCGTCAATAGCTGGCTGGAGAACGCAAAAAAAACAACCGACTATCATGTGATATACAATAAGTATTTTAAAAACAAAAGGTTATATAAGAGACGGGTCAAAAGTGATTTTTATAGCCTAAATGAAAACAAGATTAGTCAGTATGATGACATCATTAAGAAAAATGCTAATGAAGTGAACTGGGACTGGCGGTTATTGGCTTCTGTTGCTTATCAGGAGTCACAATTTAAGCCGCAACGAGATTCCTGGGCTGGTGCAAGTGGTTTGATGCAGATCATGCCAGCCACTGCAAAAGAGCTTGGTGTGACCAATCCTTACGATCCCGAACAGAGTTTAAGAGCAGGAGCTGCATATCTAGACCAGATGATGAAAAGTCATAGCAATATCAAAGATAGCATTCAACAAATTAAATTTGCTCTGGGATCCTACAATTGTGGACTATACCATGTAAAAGATGCTCAAAAGTTAGCCGAAAAACAAGGTTTAGACCCTTTACAATGGGACAATAATGTTGAATTGGCTCTTTTGGACCTTAGTTTTCCTGAGCATTATAATAAATCGTTCATCAAATATGGCTATGTAAGAGGTGAAGAACCTTTCAATTATGTTAGGGAAATATTTAAGCGCTATGATCACTATAAGCAATTCATAGACAACTAATTAAAAGATTGCTGTTTCAAAATCAATTTAAGCTTTGCCTTTATGTCTTCTGAGGCGTCTACCACCATCATCTCATTGCTTGGATAATTAACAGCTCTGTTATTCAATAAAAACATTTCATCTTTAGTTAAGACCCGTCTGTCACCCTCAAAGCTTCCGAAGCGATTTTCAAAAACAAAAACACTTTCAAGGGGGTAAGAATTTATTTTTTGATCTGTGTTCAAATCAAAGTAATTGACGACTGCAGATACTTTTACTTCTTTCGATTGTATACTTTCGTATAGGGTTCCAGAAGCATTTACTAAAATATCTTCTTTGATTTTATTACCATTTTCATCCAAAATAAAATTTCCTGCTCGATCTTTTTTGTATCGCCAACCATCAACAATTTCTCTCTCTAAAGGAACTTGTCTTTCGAGTAAGCGTTCTGGTGAAAATTGTAACGCGCTGAAATTAATCTCAATTGAATAATCATAATTGATATCGTCTCTTGCATTACTATGGTATTCTATCCAGAAATCATCTAAGTTATAGGTGCTAAAGTTCAACAACCTCTCCTCCACTTGTACTGGGATTACTTGCTGCGTATCGTTATAAAGAGACACCAAAACAAAATCCACTCCTTTGATATATGCCTCTCGCTTCATTACTGGTGTATCTTTAAAATTAGGAGCCAAATTTTCTAATTCTAATAAACTATTATAAGCCAAACGACTGTCTATTTTGTCATTGGTTCTTAAAAAATCTGATGCCTTAGTGTATAAATAATTGACGTAATTTTCTTTACCAACAAGTATATTTTCTGTAAAATCATAAAACTCAAAATCGATCGTATTCCCATTTTGATTCTGGAGGGGCATCAATGGTTTTATTCTGTTTTGAACAGATTGAAGTTGAACATAGAGCTGATAGACCTGTTTCGAGTTATCTTTTAAAGTTTCTCTTTCTAAGAAATCTATACGCTCTAAAGTTGTTGACCTATAACGCTCAAAAGCTTGTTTTAAAATACCAGCAAAAATGGGACTTTTCTTATTGAATTTATTTTTCTGTAACTTATCAATGCTGGTGTTAATTGATGTGGTATAGTTGCCAGAATTCAGAGCTTGTTCAGCTTTTTTAACTGAATTACATGAGGTTAAGACTATGGCTAAAAAAACCAGTATTGAATATTTCATAGGAGAGATTTATTATCGTCAAATGTAAACAACTTAGTATTTTGTTGTGGCTATTAAGTAATGAACTAATTTTTAATAATTTTCTTAGTAACGGATTGAGATTCGCTATCAATTTGGATAAAATAGATTCCAGTTGAGTAAGACAATAAATCAAGTTCTAAACGTTCATCAATACGATTTTCATACAATAATCTGCCTCTTATATCAAACAGTTTGACATCAAACTTTTCTTCTGAATTCGATTCAACAAATAGAACGGAGCTCACTGGATTTGGATAAATGTCCAATCTCAGTTCATCTTCCACCACAACTTCATTTATTCTGAATTTTATGGATTCTGTAGAGCCAAATTCACCACCTTGAGCAATGATGTCCTGAGAATCTGTTTCTAAGCTATATGAACCAATACCAAAACCACAGCATATACCATCTGCTTCTGAGTCTGTAATCAATAGTTCATAGCAACTCCCCTGATCTACATCAAATTGAATCTCGTAAGTTGTATTATTGAGCAGTTCTGTTTCATTTTCATCTATAATAGTTCCGTTACTATCCACAAATACCCATGATGTTTCTGATGCAAAATCATCTGTCAGTAAAGTGAAAATCACCGTATTTGTCGTAAATCTATTGTTCTCATAATTATCAATAGTTCTAACTATGGAATTATTTTCTTGAAACTCATCTGTTACTCCTTCTATTTCTAAAGTAGCTTCTAATGTATTACCCAGATTTAAATCTAAAGCTACTTCACCAATTATGCTAGATTCACCTTCAGCTAATGCACCACTCCATACTATAGTTTCTTCAGCTTGATCACCATAGTTATAAGTCAAAGTTGCACTTTCTATAACATTAACACCTCGATTAGCTATAACAAAACTGGGAAATGCTTCATCACCACAAATGGGTTCATTAATATTTTCTACAATAAGAGCAACATCATTATTAAAGACCTGTGCAGGAGGAAATTGATCTAAAGTTAATGGGTTATTATCATCTGGATCAAGCCATTCTTTTAATCTCGAACTAGCATTATCTCCAAAATCCCAGGACACCCCAAATCTACCGTAATAATCGAAGGCTTGATTGTTTATAGTACCATCACAGGCAGCAGCACCACCAGCTAATTGACCGATAATTCTACCTTCCTGGTCGAACAGTGGTGAGCCAGAAGAACCTGCTTCGGTAACGCCCAGTTCCCATTCATTTAAAAACCAGTTATCCATATCATTGATACCATTAAACGACCTGGAGTTTTTTTCAGGAGAATCATCATCTCTGGAAACTTTCATGATATCTCCACTAGGATGATGAATACTTACCGTAAAATCCGGAATATCTCCAGACCTATCCCAGCCAGCCCAAACCAAATCCCAATCATTTGGTAGAGGAGCATCAATCTCTAAAAGAGCAAAATCAGATTTTGAATTGCTTGCCAGTATGCTGGCACCACTAACAGTTTGATTAAAATTACCATTTGGAGAATTGGTCGTTGTTGAACACGAAGGAGATGGACTTATCCAGTTAAACCTAAACGCCCAGCTCGACACTGAACTGCCAAGGCAGTGATTTGCAGTTAGAAAAAGTGGACTTCCGTCATTTCTGGTATTATTAATTAATGAACCAGAGCAAAAGCCGGAAGATCCAACTAATATCATGGCCACTGATTTTTTGAGTTGATCCTTTTTACTATCAAAATCTTCACCAACAGGACAATCTACATCTTGATTACATGGCCCAGAGTCATTGAGAGCTTTGCTTAGTTCTGGGATGTCATTGACACTTCTGTAGCCATGAACTACTTTAGAAATATGAAGCTGCCCCTTAAATGAAGCATTAGCGGGTTCAAAATATTCAATCCAAATGTTATCACCATCGATAAGCCAGGATCCAAATTGCAGATCATCTCTATTCTGAGTTGAAGTGTAAGCTCCTAATAGATCTGTCCTATCATTATTGTAGAAATAAAGTTTAGCCCCTCTAGGAATTAAAAATTCGTCAAATAGAAAGTTTAGTGTTTTAGCCCCGTCTGATTTTACATTAAGCAACCAAATTTTATCGCCATTTTTTAATTGATTCCATTTCCCGTCTTCAAAGCCAAGACTCACCTGATGCTCGAATCCGAAACGGAAAGGTTTATCTTTTAATTCATCATTGATTTTATCCTCAACTTGTAGAGACTTCAGGTTAAAAGATTTCATTTTAATCGCCTTTGGATAGGCCAAATCAAGTTTCCAACTTTTGGGCTTTCCCTCATTTGTAACCTGAGCATTGCTCATGTTAAAAAAAAATAGGATTATCAGAAAAAGACGAATTTTCATTATCGATAGAATTTAATCAAATATATATATTTTAGTTTTCTAATTTTCCTTTAAGATTTAATAAAAACAAAGATTTATTGACAAAATGTCATTAAATCTTTGTTTTTCACAGACAACTTGTCTGTATTTTAAAAGGGTATATGATTTGTCTATTAAATTTTAAAAAAGAACTCATGGATTTTAAGAACTTTACAATAAAAACACAGGAAGCTATACAGAAAGCTCAGCTTCTTGCGCAAGAATTTGGGCATCAACAAATTGAAAATGAACACATTTTTAAGGCCATTACTGAAGTGGATGAAAATGTTACTCCATTTTTACTAAAAAAACTTGATGTTAATGTTAAGCTGTTTATTCAGATTTTGGATAATACTATAAAAAGCTTTCCAAAAGTATCTGGAGGAGATATCGTCTTATCCAGAGAGGCTGGTAAAACATTGAATGAAGCAAGCATAGTTGCTAAGAAAATGAACGATGATTATGTTTCTATTGAACATCTTATTCTGGCTATTTTTAAGAGTAAAAGTAAAATTGCTCAGGTACTCAAGGATCAGGGCGTTAATGAGAAAAACCTTGAAGCCGCCATACAAGAATTAAGAAAAGGAGACAGAGTTACTTCTCAGAGCGCAGAGGAAAATTACAATTCCTTAGACAAGTATGCTAACAATTTAAATAAACTTGCAGAAGAAGGGAAACTGGACCCTGTAATTGGGCGTGATGAAGAAATCAGACGAATTTTACAGATACTTTCCAGAAGAACAAAGAACAACCCAATGCTGGTTGGAGAACCAGGTACAGGTAAAACTGCAATTGCCGAAGGCCTTGCCCATAGAATTATCAGCGGAGACGTTCCAGAGAATTTAAAATCTAAGAAGATTTATAGTTTGGATATGGGGGCTCTAATTGCGGGTGCAAAATATAAAGGTGAATTTGAAGAGCGTTTAAAATCAGTGATTAAGGAAGTGACTACCAGCTCTGGCGATATCGTCTTATTTATCGATGAAATACATACCCTGGTAGGTGCTGGTGGTGGTGAAGGTGCTATGGATGCAGCTAATATCTTAAAACCAGCCCTAGCCAGAGGTGAATTAAGAGCCATAGGAGCCACCACTCTAGATGAATTTCAAAAATACTTCGAAAAAGATAAAGCCCTGGAACGACGATTTCAAAAAGTAACAGTTGATGAGCCAGATACTGAAAGTGCGATCTCAATTTTACGAGGGATTAAAGAAAAGTATGAAACACACCATAAAGTCAGGATTAAGGATGAAGCTATTATAGGTGCTGTAGAATTATCTCAGAGGTACATCACTAATAGATTTCTTCCAGACAAAGCAATCGACCTGATGGACGAATCTGCATCTAAACTCAGAATGGAGATCAATTCTAAACCAGAAGAACTGGATGTTCTAGATCGTAAGGTCATGCAACTAGAGATTGAAATTGAAGCGATAAAACGCGAAAAAGACGATGTGAAATTAAAGTCACTTAGAGCTGATTTAGCAGATCTTAAAGAAGAACGAAACACCTTGAATGCTCGCTGGAAAAATGAAAAGGATATCGTTGATCAGATTCAGAAAGAAAAGACAAATATTGAAGAGTTTAAGCTTGAAGCAGAAAGAGCTGAAAGAGAGGGTGATTATGGAAAAGTAGCTGAAATCAGATACGGAAAAGTAAAAGAAGCCCAGGAGAAGCTTGAACAACTTCAACAACAAGTAGAAGACCAAAAGTCTGAAAGCTCACTGATAAAAGAGGAAGTAGACTATGAAGATATCGCAGAAGTCGTGGCTAAGTGGACTGGTATTCCTGTTACTAAAATGCTTCAATCTGATCGGGAAAAACTGCTTAAGCTTGAAGATGAGCTGCACAACAGAGTTGTAGGGCAAGATGAAGCAATCCAAGCGGTTTCTGATGCGGTAAGAAGAAGTCGTGCAGGCTTGCAAGACCAAAACAGGCCAATTGGTTCTTTCTTATTTCTAGGAACTACTGGGGTTGGGAAAACTGAATTAGCTAAAGCTCTTGCAGAATATATGTTTGATGATGAAAGCTCAATGACAAGAATAGATATGAGTGAGTATCAAGAAAGGCATTCTGTAAGTAGACTGGTAGGTGCTCCTCCTGGATACGTTGGTTATGAAGAAGGCGGACAATTGACTGAAGCCGTAAGAAGAAAACCTTATTCAGTTATCTTGTTGGATGAAATTGAAAAAGCACATCCTGATACATTCAATATCTTACTGCAGGTACTGGATGAAGGTAGGTTAACTGATAATAAAGGTAGATTGGCAGACTTTAAAAATTCTATAATCGTCATGACCTCTAACATCGGTAGTCATATTATTCAGGAGAAATATGATGCATCTGAAGATATTGAAACCGCCATGGAAAGCGCTAGGCTAGAAGTGCTTGGTCTATTAAAACAAAGCGTAAGACCAGAATTCTTAAATAGAATCGATGATGTAGTCATGTTTACACCTTTATCTAAAAATAACATCAAAGAGATTGTTGAATTACAAATTAATAATCTCAAAAAAATGTTGATGAAACAAGGCATTACCATCGATGCTACAGAGCAAGCTGTTGATTTCTTAGCCAATGTAGGATATGATCCTCAATACGGGGCGAGACCTGTAAAAAGAACTATTCAGAAGGAGGTTATGAATACATTATCAAAGGAAATTTTAGCTGAAAAGATTAAGACAGACAGTATTATTCTTTTAGATCAATTTGATGGAAAATTGGTCTTTAGAAACCAGTAATTCTGTTACAAAAAAACCCGCTTTAAAGTAATAAGCGGGTTTTTCATTCTGTATATTTAAAGTGATTCAGTCTATCCAGGTTTTATATTCAGTGTAGTTTTTAGCTGTTTGCTTAATCATTGATTGATGTTTATCAGTCGTAGATTTTATCCGTTTAGCGGGTATCCCTGCATAAATAGAATTTGCTTCTACACGTGTTCCTGCGACCAAAATAGCTCCTGCAGCAACTATACTACCACTTTCAACAATTGCATGATCCATTACAATAGCTCCCATACCTATTAAAACGTCATCATGAATCGTACAGCCATGAACAATGGCTTTATGTCCTATAGACACCCTGTTCCCAATCGTCGTTGATGCTTTCTTGTAGGTACAATGAATTACAGCTCCATCCTGAATGTTGGTCTCATTCCCTATCTCTATGGTATTTACATCACCGCGTACAACTGCGTTATACCAGATGCCACAGTTTTCACCTATACTGACTTGCCCAACTATAGTCGAATTTTCAGCCAAAAAGCAGCTTTTAACTATGTTTGGTGATATTCCCTTAATCGACTGAATTAAAGCCATACTTATTTACTTAAGTACATTTTTCTTCGTCCGTAGAGTTCGTAAAAGGTATCATCCTTTAGACTATCGATGAAGAGTATGCTCTCACCAGTACTTTTCATTTCTGGGCCAAGTTGCTTATTGACATTGTGAAATTTATCAAAGGAAAATACGGGTTGCTTTATGGCGTAACCCTCTAACTCAGGCTTAAAGTTAAAATCTTTCAATTTTTTATCACCAAGCATCACTTTCGTAGCATAATTAACATAAGGTTCTTTATAAGCTTTTGCGATAAATGGGACAGTCCTGGACGCCCTTGGATTGGCTTCAATGATATAAACATTATCATCTTTGATAGCGAATTGTACGTTGAGAAGTCCAACAGTATTGAGTGCTAATGCTATTTTTTTGGTATGGTCTCGAATTTGTTCCAAAACAAGATCTCCTAAATTAAAAGGTGGCAGAGTCGCATTGGAATCTCCAGAGTGCACTCCACAGGGCTCGATATGCTCCATTATTCCAATTATGTATACATCTTCCCCATCACAAATGGCATCAGCTTCAGCCTCTATTGCTCCATCCAAATAATGGTCTAAGAGTAATTTATTGTTTGGAATTTTTCTAAGAAGGTCAACAACGTGACTTTCCAGTTCCTTTTTATTGATGACGATTTTCATCCCCTGTCCACCCAAAACATAGGAAGGCCTCACTAGGATTGGAAAATCCAGCTCATCCGCGAGGGCTAAAGCTTCATCTGCGGTTTCTGCAACACCAAATTCTGGGTATGGAATGTTGTTATCCTGCAACAACTTTGAGAAGCTACCTCTATCTTCTGCTAAATCCAAAGACTCATAGCTAGTTCCCAAAATTTTAATACCATAACGGCTTAGCTTTTCTGCAAGTTTTAATGCTGTTTGACCGCCAAGCTGAACAATCACTCCTTCTGGCTGCTCATGCTTGATAATATCATAAATATGCTCCCAAAATACAGGTTCGAAGTAAAGTTTGTCTGCGGTATCAAAATCTGTGGATACTGTCTCTGGATTACAATTGATCATAATCGTTTCATAATCACATTCTGCAGCTGCCATAACACCGTGTACACAGCAGTAATCAAACTCTATCCCTTGCCCTATTCGGTTTGGTCCTGAACCCAATACAATGACCTTTTTCTTGTCTGTGACTATACTTTCATTGGCTTCCACTTTCTCGCCTTTAGAATCATTTACATCAGCTTCGAAGGTAGAGTAATAATAAGGAGTGTGAGCTTCAAATTCTGCAGCACAAGTATCCACAAGTTTATAAATTCTATTGACACCCAGCTCTTCTCGCTTCGCGTAAACTTCACTTTCTAAACAACCCAACATATGAGCGATCTGACGATCTGCAAATCCCTTTTGTTTTGCTTCCAGCATTAAGTCTTTTGTAATTTCAGCAATAGTATAAGTCGAAATCTCTTTTTCTAGACTAAACAACTCTTCGTACTGCTTTAGAAACCACATATCAATTTTAGTGATTTCATGAATTCTACTTAATGGAATTCCTAACTGTATAGCATCATAGATGACAAATACCCTATCCCAACTGGCATATTCCAGTTTGCTCAGGATCTGGTTATAATCAGTATAGCTTTTACCATCTGCACCTAAGCCATTTCTCTTGATTTCTAAAGACTGTGTGGCTTTATGCAAGGCTTCCTGAAAAGATCTACCAATACCCATAACTTCTCCTACAGATTTCATTTGAAGTCCCAAAGTTCTGTCTGAACCTTCAAACTTATCAAAATTCCATCTTGGTATCTTTACAATAACGTAGTCTAAGGTTGGTTCGAAAAAAGCAGAAGTGGTTTGGGTAATTTGATTTTGTAGTTCGTCAAGATGATAACCGATAGCTAATTTTGAAGCTATTTTAGCAATGGGATAGCCCGTAGCCTTAGACGCTAAAGCTGAAGACCTAGACACTCTAGGGTTGATTTCTATCGCGATGATATCTTCTTTTTCATCTGGGCTTACAGCAAATTGAACGTTACAGCCGCCCGCAAAATCTCCAATACTTCTCATCATTTTGATGGCCATATCCCGCATTCTTTGATAGGTCCTGTCACTCAAAGTCATTGCTGGAGCTACTGTGATGGAATCTCCTGTATGAATTCCCATGGGATCCATATTTTCGATACTACAAATAATCGTTACATTATCATTTCTGTCTCTTAACAATTCCAGTTCGTATTCTTTCCAGCCTAAAAGAGCTTTATCTATAATAACTTCATGAATTGGTGAAGCCTCAAGCCCGCGGGTTAATAATTCTTCAAATTGATCTTCAGCATAAACTATAGATGCTCCGCTACCGCCAAGGGTAAATGATGCTCTAATAACTAAGGGGAATCCAAATTCCTGGGCGACTTCTTTTCCTTGTAAAAAAGAGGTAACCGTTCTTGAAGGAGCAACACCTACTCCTATGTCTTGCATTAGCTTACGGAATTTCTCCCTATCTTCTGTAATATTTATAGCATCAATATCAACTCCTACTATCTTAACTCCAAAATCCTCCCAAATTCCTTTGTCATCAGCTTCAATACAAAGATTTAAAGCAGTCTGACCACCCATAGTTGGTAAAACGGCATCGATGTCTGGGTGATGTTTTAAAATATCAATAATAGATTTTGTTGTTAAAGGTTTTAGGTACACATGGTCTGCCATCGAAGGGTCTGTCATAATCGTAGCAGGATTACTGTTGATAAGAACCGTTTTTATACCTTCTTCTCTCAATGATCTTAAAGACTGAGAACCAGAGTAGTCAAACTCACAAGCCTGTCCAATGATAATTGGACCAGAGCCTATGACTAAAATTGTTTTGATGGAATTGTTTTTTGGCATTTTTTGAACTTTTTAGTAAGCTAGTGAAACTATTGGATATAAAAAAAGGCGTTGCTATAAGCAACACCTTTTATATTGTGATATTAACCGATCATTTATCGCTTTCTTAAACTCATTTCTGAAGAAACACTTAATTTTTTTCTTCCTTTAGCTCTTCTTCTCTTTAGAACTTTACGACCATTTACAGAAGACATTCTCTCTCTGAAACCATGCTTGTTCTTTCTCTTTTTATTTGAAGGTTGAAAAGTTCTTTTCATTTTTTATGACTTTATAAGTATTATCTATTTTTGAAAACTGCGTGCAAATATACGATTCCTTTTTAGTTTTACAAGGCTTCAGATAAAGTTTTTTTCAATTGTTTTTGCTAGATTTGCAGCTAAATTTATAAGCATGTTTCACAAAAACTTCAAAATCATTATAGCGGCATTAATTGTTGCTTTTGCAGTATATCAATTTACAGAAAGCAATATTGGAAACGGTATTGCTCTAGTTTTATTGTCAGGAATTTTCATCTTTCTATATTTTAAAAACGAGATGATATTACTGGCGTTTTTGAGGTTGAGAAAGCAAGATTTTGACGGTGCAAAAAAATGGCTGGATAAAATTAAAAATCCAGAAGCAGCATTGACTCAAAAACAACAAGGATATTTCAATTATATCCATGGTTTACTCCTATCACAAACCAATATGACAAAAGCTGAAAAATATTTTAAAAGAGCAATAAAACTTGGCTTGTCTATGAAGCAAGATCTGGCGATGGCTAAACTCAATCTGGCCGGTATTGCCATGACTAAAAGAAGAAAGAGAGAAGCTCAATTATTGCTTAAAGAAGCTAAATCACTAGATAAGCATGGTATGCTTAATGAACAAATCCAGATGATGAAGCAACAGATGAAAAGATTTTAATAGGTTTATCTGCAGTATTTTTTTCTGTAATTAGAAGGTGATAATCCAGAATGCTTAACAAATGCATTAGTAAAGCTTGAATTCGATGTATATCCAAGATCAAAAGCAATTTCTCTGACAGATTGATAGGTGTTTTTCAATTTTGAAGAAGCCAAATCCATTTTTTGTTCAAATATATATTGGTAGGGCGTTTTACCTACTTCCTTTGCGAATTCTCTTATAAAATGGAATTTGCTCCATCCAGAAACTCTGATCAATTCATCGGTTTTAATCTCCTGATTAATATTAGTATCAATATACTCCAGAGCTCGCTTAATTGGTTTTGAGTATTGACTGTATGCTTCTTCACCCTCACTGATATCCGTATTATCCAATCCTGCCTTCTTATTATATAATGCAAGCTCTATGTTGTTGATAATATCAATCTCTCTAAATGGCTTGGACAAATAACCTACTGGCTTTGTAGTTTGGATTCGTTTTAAAGTTTCTATATCGGTATAGCCAGTGATATAAATAAATGGAAGACTAGATTTAGAATTTAAGTAAGAGCCTATCTGTATACCTTCATATCTCTTATTTAAATCAATATCAAGAAGAATAAGTTCTGGGTTGAACGTATCTAGATTTTTAATACAACAGGCATAGCTTTCACAAATTTTGACGTCAAAACCATTGTTGTCCAGGATGTTTTTTATTTCAAAAGAGACAAGTTTATCGTCTTCAACTACAAGTATTTTTGTTTTCATAGAATTGGGAATGATAATCTTACAAATTTCTTTTTATAGTCAAATTTACCTTTTAATTGCATAACCATCAAATCAAATATTTTGTATTGATCTTTAAATATTTCACTAAACTCCATGTGACTATGAAGGCTAGAAAATTTAAATTTTAAACCTACAATATTGTCCTTACGATAGATATATAATAGCATGTCATCATCAAGACTTTTTCGAAAGTCATTTATTTCCACTACAATATAACTAAGCAATAATAACTGATCAACATCTACTTTAGTTTCCGAAATGTCTGTTAACTCAAATTCAATTTTTGTCGAAGTACTTTTTAAATATTGAATAAATTGAAGCATAAAAGTTTGAATTGAAACTTTAGATTCTTCAACTTGATTATCTTCGTATCTGGTATTATAAAACAAATCATAAACATGAGTAAGTGCAAACATCCTATCTACTATGACCTTTCTATCATCGAAATAATTTCTATTGGTTGCTGACTGTATATTCATCAAACTCAACTGAGTTTGTAAATTATTTTTAAACCTGTGTAATGTCTTATCTAAAACCTCATTCATCAACTGACGATTATTTTCGATTTTATCAATCATATAATAACGGTATAACTAAAAATTTGCGCAAATATACTATAATATTAAAAATGTATTTTTAATTATTGCCTAATATACAGAAATATTGATTAAGATAATCCTAATTAAATTGATTAAATTTATAAATTAACTAATTTTCTAAGCATATTGAAAAAAACTACTTTCCTTCTTTTTTTTACTATATCAGTTTTTTCCCAAAATGAGGAATTAAAGGATAGTATTTTCTTTTCTCAAATGATTGCGATGCATCACACAGAATTTCAAAAGAAATCTACTTACGATTATCATAGAGGAAATTATGAAGCTTCTGAGGAATATTTTAATACACTAGTAGACCTAAAATTGAAAGGAACGCTAGTAGATGACTTTAAGGTGAACAGCATTGACGGGAAAATTTATTCTATTTATGAATTAAAAAGGCCTATGTACTTGATGAGTTACGCATCCTGGTGCGTCCCTAGTAACGGAGAACTCGAAGCTTTAGGCATGATAGTTAATGAAAATAGCTCTTGGATGGATTTTGTGTTGATTCTATGGGACAATAAAAAAGAAGCCTTAGAATTTTCGAATCAATTTCATCCTGACATCATAGTTCTTTATGTGAATGAGCTTTATAACAATGAAACCAAAACTATCAAAATGCTTAAACATAGTCTTGGTGTCCCTGTTTCACTAACAATTTCTGATGATAAAACTATTCTTAATATCAGAAAAAACACACAAATACATCCTTCAGTGGATACAGATGTAGCAACCAAAGCTTGTTATGAAGATATACATAAAGACATTAAGTTGCTTCAGGAATACGAAAATTTATAAGAACTTAATTAATAGCTTTCAAATAAAACTTATCGTCAACTCCAAGTGAATCAAATTCATCTTAATTTTTTTCTCAATTCAATTTAAAATGAATTAAAAAAGCTTAGAAGCATCATTTTGAAACGGGTCTTCTTATTATCAATACAAAGGATTAGCCACTTTATAAATTAAAAATTTTAGTTTGACTAAAACCCTCACTAAAGTTTATAACTAAATAGTTTACCCGGTTATACTGATTCCTTTTTTTAAAACAATTTTAAATTAAAATGTTTACAATCGACGTCCACCTCAATACCCTGTAGCTACAATAAAATTATTCGTTTACTGCAAGACTTTAATTTCATAAATTTTCCGGGATGCATTATCTAAATGTTTGTCTCTAAGCCATGGATTATGAATTTTTAAGGTCTTGTAATTCATATTATAGTTTTTAGCAAATTTTACGAAATCGGTCACAGCAGTATCCACTTTTACTGTCTTTACGGGTTCAATTGTGTACAAGTCTTTAGATTCAAAGTGAAAGCCAAACGCCTCAGCATTGGACAAAATATGTTTTAGGGCCAAAATTCTAAACACATACCTAGCTGTTTCTGGATTGAGTAATAAATCGTAGTAATCTTGAACTTCCTGTCGCTCTAGCTCTCTGGAAATACCTGCATTTCCTGCATTATAAGCAGCCGCAGCAAGAGTCCAACTGCCAAAGCGTTCCTTAGAATTATTTAAATATTCACAAGCAGCACGTGTTGCTTTTTCTATATGGTAGCGTTCATCAACATTATTGTTTACCTCAAGACCATATTGTCTTGCTGTGGATTTCATAATTTGCCAAAATCCGGTTGCCCCTGCTGGAGAAACCACATGCTCCAAACCACTTTCTGCTACAGCTAAGTATTTAAAATCGTCTGGAATCCCGTATTCTTCTAAGATAGGCTCCATAATAGGAAAATATTTATGAGACCGTTTAATTAAAAGAAGAGCGTTGGATTGCCAGTAGGTGTTGACCAATAGTTCACGGTCTAACCTCTCCTTTATATCATTGATTTCTAATGGTGCTGGTTCCCCAGCAAATTCAATGGTTTCAGGTATTTCTATTGCAAAGACATTATAATCATTTTCGAAGCTTTTATCTGGGTCAATAGAATTATCTGAAGCTTTTTCTGAAGAACTAAAACTGGTAAACGTCGTATAAGTCCCAAGAGTAACGGTAACCACACCTATCGTGAACAGGGATTTTTTAAAAAAAGTATCTAGTTTCATATGTTAGTTTTTAAGATGACCATCTGAAATTAAGTCGTGTAAATTTTTATTGAACCATTTATATTTATTGAGGATCATGATATGCGTTCCATTTGGAATTGTAATACAGTTTCCAATATTTTTAATAGGGAACACAGCATCTTCTTCTCCATGAATGTGAATAATATCTTCAATAGGTTGATCTTGTTGCCAGCATAACACTTCTTTAATAGACCAATCTAAATATTCTTTATCATTAACAGATAAATATTGCTGATAAAGTTTAAGTCTTTTTCTAATTAAATTACCCAATGGCAATTTTTCAATTTGATTTATATAATCTAACAAGCCTGTAGGTAATATTTTATAAACTCCAGTGTCTCTTGCTACCTTCATACGCATTGGTAATTCATGTTTAGTCTTCACGCTGGAAATGATGATTAAACGCTTAATTTTTATGAATTTACTCATTTCCTGAACTAACACCCCTCCAAATGAAACGCCAATCAACACAACAGGTGTATCTTTTGGAATATCTTCAAGCATTCGCTTAGCGTAAGAAGTCAAGGATTCTTCTTTCTTAGGAATTTTCCATGATAACCAAATGGTATTATACTCTTTCGAATTCAGTTCTATTCTTTCAAATATACTAGGATTTGCAGCCATTCCTGGCATCATATAAACGTTGATCACTTTTACTACAATTCACATTTTATACAAAAATAGGTTTTAAATTTATTGTTTACCTTTGTCTTTCAGGATTTAATTCACATTTCTATATACTCGATATCAAAGTGTTTAAATCTATAATTGAGCACTCTAGACTATGGAAAAAGAATTTGAAGTTATCAAAAATGAGTTTCAAAGGCAATATGAAGCAAGAATCGATGGAGAACTTCTGGCTGTCGAATTTTCTGAACATGACAGAAAGATTTTTTTAACCAAATTAACAATTCCAGATCAATATCTGAACTCTGAAATTCAAGATAGATTTATTTCAAAGATTTTGGATAGTTTTAAAGACACTCGCTTTAAGGTTATGCCTACTTCACCAGATATAGCTAAATTCTTTAGAAAAAACAGGCTAAAATATAAAGATTTACTCCCAGCGGGGATCACTATTTAACAAACAACCCCTTCCCTATTCTTTAGCTCTTAAAGCTTTATCAACAAATGATAAGCAATTGGTATTAAATCAAAAAATATCATTTTGTTTACTTAAATTCGCGCGTTGAAATTGATATGAAGAAAAAAGAAGAGTACATTGAAGTCCTTGGGGCCAGAGTCCACAATCTAAAAGATATTGATGTTAATATACCCAGAAACAAATTGGTCGTCATTACAGGTCTGTCTGGTTCTGGAAAATCATCCCTAGCATTTGATACTATTTATGCAGAAGGTCAAAGACGATATATTGAAACCTTTTCAGCCTACGCTCGCCAATTTTTAGGAGGCTTGGAACGTCCAGATGTGGATAAAATTGAAGGACTTTCTCCCGTTATTGCTATAGAGCAAAAAACAACATCCAAAAGTCCGCGGAGTACGGTAGGAACTATTACAGAAATCTATGACTTTCTAAGACTGCTTTTTGCAAGGGTAGGAACTGCCTACAGTTATAAGACAGGTGAAAAAATGGTAAGTTTTACCGATGAGCAGATCCAGAGTAAAATCATCGAGGACTTTAACGGTAAAAAAGTAAATATTCTTGCTCCTGTTATACGCTCACGAAAAGGACATTACAGAGAATTATTCGAGCAGATCGCTAAGCAGGGATTTCTTAAAGTAAGGATTGATGGTGAAATAAAAGATATAGAAAAAGGCATGAAAGTGGATAGATATAAAATCCACGATATAGAAGTCGTCGTAGATCGCCTCAAAATTGAAGACGACGTCAATACTAGCAAGCGGCTAAGCGAAAGCATCATGACTGCTATGAAGCAAGGAAATGACGTTATGATGATTCTAGAGCATGGTAAAAAAGAACCGAAGTTTTTCAGCCGTAATTTAATGTGTCCTTCCACAGGTATATCCTACCCCAATCCAGAACCAAATAACTTTTCCTTTAATTCTCCTAAAGGCGCCTGTCCAAAATGCAATGGACTCGGTGAGGTTTTTGAAATCAACCTGGATAGAATAATCCCAGATCCCGGTTTATCTATAAAAGAAGGTGGAATAGAACCTCACGGTAAGGAAAAGAAAAACAATTGGGTATTTAAGCAATTGCGGTCGATTGCAGAACACTATGAATTTTCACTAAACGATCCTATTGAAAGCATTCCAAAAGAAGCCGTAGAAGTTATTCTTCATGGAGGAAGTGCAAAATTTGAAAAGTACAGTAAAACTTCAAAAGTAAGCAAATCCTTAAGCTACAACTTTGAAGGTGTAGCCAAATTTATTGAAGGCACTTTCAATCAAAAGGAATCCTCGGCTGCTTTAAAGCGATGGGCCAAGAAGTACATGGATAAAAAACCATGTGAATCTTGCAACGGAAGTAGATTGAAGGAAGAGTCGCTTTATTATAAGATCGACGATAAAAATATGGCCGATATCGTGCATATGGATGTCGATGAATTGGTTAGCTTTTTTAATACTCTTCTCCAGCGCCTTTCTCCTAGCGAACAAAAAATTGCCGAAGAAATTATTAAGGAAATCAATACGCGTCTTTCGTTTTTAGAAGATGTAGGACTCAATTACCTTAATCTAAACCGTGGTTCTAAAACCCTATCTGGTGGGGAAGCTCAACGTATCCGTCTGGCTACCCAAATAGGATCGCAGTTGGTAGGCGTTCTTTACATATTGGACGAGCCTAGTATAGGCCTGCACCAAAGGGATAATGAAAAACTAATCAATTCACTGGTCTCTTTAAGAGATGTAGGGAATTCAATCATTGTGGTTGAACACGATAAAGATATGATAGAGCGTGCAGACCACGTTATAGATATTGGTCCACATGCTGGTAAGAATGGTGGTGAAATCATAAGTGAAGGCGATCCTAAAACCATTTTACAGCACGATACCAAGACGGCAGATTATCTGTCTGGTAAACGAAGCATAGAAGTTCCGAAGAAGCGCAGAAAAGGCAACGGAAAGCATTTGCATCTGATGAATGCAACTGGAAATAATCTAAAAAACGTGTCTATTAAGATTCCATTGGGTAAACTGATAGTAGTTACTGGAGTTTCAGGAAGTGGAAAATCGACATTGATCAATGATACCTTATATCCAGTTTTAAATAATCATTTTTTTAATGGAAAAATGGAACCTTTACCGCACAAAACAGTTCGCGGACTCAAGCATTTAGATAAAGTCATAGACATCAACCAATCCCCAATAGGCAGAACTCCACGCTCTAACCCGGCAACATACACCGGAGTATTTGGAGAAATTAGAAGTTTATTCGCAAAAACTCCAGAAGCATTGATTCGTGGTTATAAACCAGGGCGCTTTAGCTTCAATGTAAAAGGAGGACGCTGTGAGACATGCGGAGGAGCTGGACTTAAGGTGATAGAAATGAATTTTCTCCCCGACGTGTATGTAGAATGTGAAACCTGTATGGGAAAACGTTTCAATCGAGAGACCTTGGAAATTCGCTATAAAGGAAAGTCGATAAGTGATGTTTTGGAGATGACCATTGATGAGGCAACTTCTTTTTTTGAACCTATCCCAAAGATCCATAGAAAATTAAAAACTATTCAAGACGTTGGTCTAGGTTACATTACCCTTGGTCAACAAAGCACAACCCTTTCTGGAGGGGAAGCTCAACGTATTAAATTAGCTACAGAATTATCGAAAATCAGTACTGGAAATACATTCTATATTCTTGACGAGCCTACCACAGGCCTCCATTTTGAAGACATCCGTGTATTGATGGAAGTTTTGGAGAAGCTGGTAGATAAAGGAAATACTGTTTTGGTCATAGAGCACAACATGGATGTGATTAAACTGGCTGACTATATTTTTGATATTGGACATGAAGGTGGAAAAAAAGGAGGCGAATTAATTGCTAAAGGAACACCAGAACAAATTGCAAAACACAAAACGAGTTACACGGCTCAATTTTTGAAAAAAGAATTAAAATAAAATTAAATAATGGTAGATAAACACCCAAAAAACTGGAACGAGATCAAAACAAATGATAGCTGGGCATTGTTTAAGATCATGAGTGAATTTGTATATGGCTATGAACGATTGAGTGAAATTGGACCCTGTGTCTCTATATTTGGATCTGCCAGAACAAAACCTGGTGAGAAGTATTACGAATTAGCCGTTAAAGTAGCCAATAAAATTGTTGACCAGGGCTATGGTATTATCACCGGAGGTGGACCTGGAATTATGGAGGCAGGTAACAAAGGCGCCAATCTCGGAGGCGGCACTTCTGTTGGTCTCAATATTGATCTTCCTTTTGAACAACACGATAATCCATACATTGACTCCAATAAAAGTCTAGATTTTGATTACTTTTTTGTAAGAAAAGTCATGTTTGTAAAATATTCTCAGGGATTTGTAGTCATGCCAGGTGGATTTGGCACGCTAGACGAACTCTTTGAAGCGATTACACTTATTCAAACTGGGAAAATTGACAAGTTTCCTATCATTCTGGTTGGAAAAGAATTTTGGGGTGGATTGCTGGATTGGATTAAATCTACTTTGGCCGAGAAGTTAAAAACCGTGAGCATTGAAGACTTAGATTTGATTGAACTAGTAGATTCTGAAGATGAAGTAGTCGAAATTTTGGATAAATTTTATAATCAATACGATTTGAGTCCTAATTTTTAAAACAATGCTTAAGCTTGCCAGATTGTTATTTCTCCTGTCGTTGTTACTAACTCAGTGGTGTTTTGGAAAAACAGGCTTAGGCTCCAGGATTTATAATTTATCAGGCTTTTCATACGCTTCACCCACAAATCGATTTGTCACTTTAAATTCGATTTTGAATACGTATCCACCAGATTTATTCATGGTTTGCAAAATAGAGACACAGCATGATGGCTTGGATATTCTTAATGAGCCACTACCCTACTCGACCTCTGATTTTGCAGTGGCTTCTTCTTTATTGAATACTTCAGAAGTTATTCTCATGCCCCAACTGGTTGGTTATGATACAAATAATTTGGCTATGAAAGATCCTGACAATAGCTCCAGATATTGGAAAAATAACTTCCAAATTTCAAGCACTTTATCTATCAATGACCAATTAAATTTACAATTTACAGCTAATCATAAATCTAAAAAAGATAGTATTTATAACACATTAGGGCAAGAAATGACTTCCTTTGACGTTTTTGAAATAAAATATTCATTGGATGTATCTACATTTGCCAATAGACTATATTTTTTAGTTTTAGATGAAATTCCTAATCTTCAAAGATTTTACTTATACCATTGAAAATTAAACTACATCTCCTAAATCTAAGCTTTTGTCTGCTGCCCATTTTGAGCATTGCACAAAATAAAATCAGTGCAGATGTTCTTGCTTCTGAAGATTTAAAAACTCTTACCCTAACCCAATCTATTAGGTTTAAAAATGAAAGTAATGAAGACTTAAGGTCTATTTTCTTATACGATTGGATTAATGCATTTTCTGACAAAGAAAGTCCTCTAGCAAAACGGTATGCTCAGGAATACGTCAGAAGATTTCATTTTGCTTCTGCTTATGAACGAGGCGGCACTACTATCAATTCTCTATCCATTGCATCACAAACAGCAAGCTGGGAAAGACTAAAAGGCCAGCCAGATTTAATTGAGGTAAAGCTAGAGGATCCTCTGCCCTCGGGAGCATCTATAACAATTAATCTTAATTATTCTTTGATCATTCCAGACGATAGATTTACGGGATTCGGGTGGAACCAAAAAGAGCTGATTTTAAGACACTGGTTGATTACTCCTGCAATTCTTGAAAATCAAGATTGGATTCTATACAGCCATAAAGATATCAATGATTATCCGCTTCAGAAATTAGATTATAACTTAAGCTTGACCATTCCCAATTCATATCATGTTAAATCAAATTTTGAACAGACTCCAGCAAGAACAGCGCTAAATGGCTTTCAGAAAATCAAACTTAGTGGAGAAGAATTTGTCGGGTCTACTCTTTTTATTAAACGCATCGATAATTTTGAAACTACTCAAACAGACCATGTCAAAATATTGACAAATCTAAAAGACAGTGAGTTAAGACCCGAAATTGAAGCTTTGATATTAGACAGAATTGTTTATTACCTCAAAGACAAGTTTGGTAAGTTTAGTTTCGATAAGATGTTGATTACAGAAGAAGAATATAACATATCACCGGTGTATGGTCTCAATCAATTACCAAGCTTTATACGCCCCTTTCCAGATGGTTTTCAGTACGACATCAAGGTTTTAAAAACGATAACAGATCAGTATCTAAGAAGATCTTTACTCATAAATACGAGAGAAAACCAATGGTTTTTGGATGCTATTTTGATTAAAGTAATGATCGATTACGTTGAAACGTATTACCCTGATGTGAAGCTTTTAGGAAGCTTTTCTGAGTTCTTTGGAGTAAAGTGGTTTCACGCTTCAGAGCTGATGTTTAATGATCGTTATAAATTTATTCACGAAACCACCTCCAGACAAAATCTAGGCCAGCCTGTTGATTTTCCACAGGATAGTTTACTCAAATTCAATCAAAAGCTATCCAACCCCTACAAGGGTGGACTAGGCTTTAAGTATTTGGAAAGTTATGCCGGGGAAGAAGCCGTCAATAAAAGCCTGAAGAAATACTTCAAAAAGTATAGATTAAACTATTCAAAACCACAAGATTATTTCGATATTTTATCTAAGACTACTACTAAAGATATCAGTTGGTTTTTAGATAACTATCTGGGAAGTTCTAAGGATATTGATTTTAAAATTATTAAAGTTTCTAAACGGGGAGATTCTTTAAAAGTGAAACTTCTAAATAAAACCAGAAATGCAATGCCTGTTGCAGTTTATCAATTGAGGAATAAGCAAATCATATCAAAACAATGGGTTGATGCCTTTAGAAAGGATACTGTCGTATACTTAAAAGATCTTGATGGTGATCAAATTGCCGTAAACTACGACGAAATCATTCCAGAGATTAATCCTAGAAATAATTTTAAGAGCCGTGGGAAACTACTCAATAAACCATTCCAATTCAGGCTCTTGGAAGATATTGATGATCCAAAATACAATCAGCTTTTTATCACCCCGGAATTCACTTACAACCTCTATGATGGCCTTGCTTTAGGTCCAAAACTATACAACACTTCTCTACTACCTAAGCAGTTAAGTTTTAAATTTAATCCGAAATATGGATTAACTAGCAACGCCGTCGTTGGTGGTGCTTCCATAGATTATACGCAATTTCTGAAAGGAGATGATTTATTCAGTGTAAGATACGGGCTTACAGGCTCTAGATTTTCATACGATCAGGATTTATTCTATGATAGATATTCTGGTTATATTTCAATGACCTATAGGCCTCAGGATTTAAGAGATAATGCCAGACATAATCTCACCGTAAGGTCTGTGAATGTTGATCAGGAAGAAAGTGAATTCGTCGAAACAGATGAACCCAACTATAATATTTTCAATATAAGATATAATTTCTCAGATAAAAATCTGGATCGTTTCTTTACCACCAATGTCGACTATCAAATTGCAAAAAAATTCAGCAAGATTTCCTCAACATTTAGCTTTAGAAAACTCTTCAATAATAACCGTCAAATCAATCTTAGATTTTATGGAGGTCTGTTTTTATATAACGATACCAGAGACTCAAATTTTTTCAGTTTTGCTCTAGACCGTCCGACCGATTATTTGTTCGATTATAATTACTACGGTCGTAGTGAGGAAAGCGGCCTATTTAGTCAACAATTCATCATGGCCGAAGGAGGGTTCAAATCTCAGTTTGACCAGCGTTTTGCAGACGATTGGATCGTATCGACCAATGTAAGTACCACCATATGGAATTGGATATTTGCTTATGGAGATGCGGGATTCTATAAAAATAGCTTTGCGAACCCGCAATTTGTGTACGATTCTGGAATACGCTTAAGTTTTGTAGAAGATTATTTTGAACTTTATCTGCCAGTATATTCTAGTAAAGGCTGGGAAGTGGGTCAAGATGATTATGACCAACGGATAAGATTTATAGTTTCTTTAGATTTATCTACACTATTTAAATTATTTACCCGAAAATGGTACTAAGAACCAACATTAACCAATCAGTTTTAAGAATTCATTTCTGGTTTCCTGATTTTTAAATTCTCCTCTGAATCCTGAAGTAGTTGTTGCCGAATTTTGTTTTTGTACCCCTCTCATCATCATGCACATGTGTTGAGCTTCTATAACAATAGCAACACCTTTAGGTTGTAAGGTATCGTTAATACATTCTAGAATATCATGAGTTAAACGCTCTTGCACCTGTAGACGCCTTGCAAAGACATCTACAATTCTTGGTATTTTACTTAAACCAACAATTTTTCCATTGGGAATATAGGCCACATGAACTTTACCAAAAAAAGGAAGCATATGATGTTCACAAAGTGAATACAACTCGATATCCTTGATGAGAACCATATCATCATAATCTTCCTGAAACATGGCACCAAGCAAAATTTCTTTAGGATCCATGTCGTAGCCCTGAGTTAAGAACTGCATGGCTTTTGCAGCACGTTCCGGGGTTTTTACAATACCGTTTCTAGAGGTATCTTCTCCGATATTTTCCAGGATAGAAAGATAATTTGATTTGATTTCATCTACATAGGGCTGAGAATATTCTTCAAAAGTTTTATAGGCCATGTTTAAGATTTAAGTTGATGACTAAATTTCTGTCTTAGCGTTGCTAGTTTGGGCTCAATAATCAATTGACAATAGCGGTTTTCTGTATAATTGTTGTAAAAATTTTGGTGTTCTTCCTCAGCATTATAAAATGTAGAAGCTTCAGATACCTTAGTGACGATTTTATCTTCAAAAACACCTTCAGACTCTAGCTCATTGATTGTAGATTCTGCCAGCTCTTTTTGTTTGCGAGTATGGTAAAAGATTTCACTTCTATATTGTTCGCCCACATCATAGCCTTGTCTGTTTAAGGTGGTTGGATCATGCGTAGAGAAAAACACATATAGTAAAGTTTTATAATCAACCACAGAGGGATCAAACGATAATTGTATAGCCTCGGCATGGCCAGTTCTTCCCATCACAACTTCTCGATAAGGTGGGTTTTTAATGATACCGCCTGTAAATCCTGAGGCGATTTGGTGAACTCCTTTTAAACGTTGAAAAACTGCTTCAGTACACCAAAAACAGCCATTGGCGAATGTAGCGAGCTCGAAATTCTGATCTGACATAAATTGTATTTTGTTGAACAAATCTACATATATATTAAACACAATTATCTCCTTTAAGGAAATATTAGTAGCTCATCTACTTTTTTTTATTCAGATTTTATTCTGACTTTTGAAATTCAAATTTGACATATGATCAAGGCTAAACTTATCAGCAAACATTACGGAGATCTAAAGGTGCTGGACGCTATAGATTTGGAAATATCTCAGAAGGAAATCATCTCGATTGTTGGTCCTTCTGGAGTTGGTAAAACCACGCTGTTACAAATTTTAGGAACTTTAGAACAGCCAGACAAAAATAAAGACTCTGTTCTTGAAATCGATGGGAAACAGGTTAATGGACTTAAAAAAAAGGCCTTGGCAAGATTCAGGAATGATCATATTGGTTTTATTTTTCAGTTTCATCAACTCCTTCCAGAGTTTACCGCCCTTGAAAATATCTGTATACCTGCTTACATTCATAATACACCCAAAGCTAATGCCGAAAAAAGAGCTAAAGACCTTCTAAGTTTTTTGGATCTTACACACCGGGCAGAGCATAAACCAAACGAACTAAGTGGTGGAGAACAACAGCGAGTAGCCGTTGCCAGGGCACTTATGAACGAACCTAAGGTCATCTTTGCAGATGAACCTTCTGGAAATTTAGACTCAGCATCAGCCAACAAATTACACCAGCTTTTTTTACGACTTAGAGATGAGTTTAATCAAACCTTTGTCATTGTTACTCATAATGATGAATTGGCCAATATGGCTGATAGGAAACTAGAAATGAAGGATGGTCGATTTATCTAAGATCAAACAACTCAAACCTTTTTTAGACGAAAAAGTTGAACTCTACAATCAGTTTAAATTCATCGCCACAGACCCAATTTCTATTCCTCATAAATTTCAAAAGAAAGAAGACATAGAAATCATTGGGTTTCTTATCGCTACAATTGCCTGGGGAAACAGAAAAAGTATATTAAATAATGGGGAAAAGCTTTGCAAATTACTTCAGTTTGAGCCTTATGATTTTATACTAAATCACACAGAAGAAGATATTGAGCGTTTTGAAGGATTTGTTCACAGAACGTTCAATGCTAAAGATCTTAAGTATTTTATAAAAGCCTTAAAGCATCTATACCTTGAGTATGGTGGTTTGGAATCCTTCTTTTACACTCACAAGACAGAAAATTCGTTACAATCTGCCATACATGATTTTAAATCTGCATTTTTTGAACTGGAACACGAAAAAAGAACAGAGAAACACGTAAGCGACCCCCTTAAAAATTCAGCGGCGAAACGCATCAATATGTATCTAAGATGGATGGTCAGATCTGATGCTAATGGGGTTGATTTTGGACTTTGGAAAAGCATATCCCCTGCTCTATTGTCTTGTCCATTGGATGTACACTCAGGTAGAATTGCCAGAGAACTCGGCCTTTTAGAAAGGAGTCAAAACGATGCTAAAGCTGTAGCAGAACTCGATCAGGCGCTAAGGGTCTTAGACCCCAATGATCCTGTTAAGTACGATTTTGCGCTCTTTGGATTGGGCGCTTTTGAAAACTTTTAAAATAAGCTATCAAAGTCTAATTTTTGTATATTGCAAATTCTCACAGTTTAAAATTTGTTAGATAGACTTAAATGAAGACCAACACAAAAACCGAATCCAAAAGATTAGCTGCTCTAAGATCCTTAAATATTTTAGACACCCTCCCAGAACAGGAGTATGATCAAATTACCAAGTTAGTAGCTTCCATTTGTGATACACCAATAGCATTAATTTCTCTTTTGGATGAAGATAGGCAATGGTTTAAGTCTAAAGTAGGTGTTGATTTCTGTGAAACAGAAAAAAAATATTCCTTTTGCAATTTTGCCATAAATTCTGAGGAGGATATCATGGAAGTTTTTGACGCAAGAGAAGATGATAGGTTTGAGGATAACCCGCTGGTCTACGGAGAAGACAATGTTGTATTTTATGCTGGTGTACCTCTAAGGGATAAGGATGGATTCGCTCTAGGAACTCTCTGTGTGATCGACCATCAACCGAGGACTTTATCTGCAAAACAAAAAGAAGGCATGCGATTTTTGGCCAATCAGGTGCTTAAATTGTTTGAGCTTCATTCCATAAATTCCGGACTTAAGAAAACACAAGAACAACTTAGGGAAAAAAATTATCAGCTCAAGAATTTTGCTGGAGTTGTTTCCCATGATATGAAAATGCCTTTAGCGAATATGATCGTCACTATCGATATTTTAAAAGCTAAATACAAAGATAAATTGGATGCTACAGGTTTCGAATATCTCAATAATCTTAAAAAATCATCATTCCAGTTAAGTGATTACATTTCAAATATACTAACCCATTACGAATCAGACTCAATTACCAATGATAAAGATTCGTTAGAAATGTTTGATCTACATTCTTTGATTGAAGATATTGTTGAAATGCTGGATATTGGCGATGATTGTGACATATCCTTTCCAGAAGAAAGCATTCCAATCTATACCAATCGCGTTGCATTAGAGCAAATTTTACTTAATTTGATTGGAAACAGCATCAAGTACAATGATAAGCCCAAAATTGAGATTGATATAGACTTCAAGTCGGACGATACATTTTACTGGTTCACAATAAAAGATAACGGAATCGGGATTCCTGAGAGTAAACAAAAAGAAATATTCAATTTATTTTCAACTGCTGCAGAGAATGATAGAAAAGGAAATAAGGGAAATGGAATTGGACTTTCTACGGTTAAAAAAATGATTCATAATTTAGGAGGTAAAATTTCAGTTAGTTCCGTAGAAGGCAAGGGAGCTACTTTTCAATTCACCGTTGAGCGTCACAATAAGTAAAGGCAACTATGCTAGTTGAAAAACCAGATGTACTTTATTTTTTATTATTACTTATCCTTCCCGTTTTAGTTCATCTATTTCAACTTAGGAAATTTAAGACTACTAAATTTAGCAATGTAGCATTGCTCCAGCGCATCCAACTTCATTCGAGAAAAAGTTCAAAATTAAAAAAATGGCTCATTTTGATGAGCAGGCTGTTGAGCCTGCTTTTTTTAATTTTAGCTTTCGCTAAGCCTTTTATCCCTTCTTCTGATACGGCCTTACGAGAGAATGAAATCGTGATCTACCTGGATAATTCCTTTTCAATGGGACTACCTGGAGAACAGGTTTCCTTGCTTGAAGAAGTAAAACAAAATCTCTGGCAACACTTGAATGAAAATCAAGAGTTTTCACTTTTAACCAACGACCAGACTTGGAAAAACATAACAAAATCAGACATTAAAGGAGATTTTTTTTCTATTGGTCTTACATCTGCTGCTCTAAATTATGAAACCTTATTGCTAAAAGCTTCATCATTATTTAAAACTGAAGAGTCCGGACATAGCTTGTTTATCATTTCGGATGCGTTAAATTTTGATAATGATATCGAATTGGACTCAAATGAGAAGCTTGACCTCAATTTTATAATAAAACAACCTACATCCTTAGAAAATTTCACTATTACTTCAGCCAGACTGGAGTCAAGTAATACTTCAAAAAAACTTAAAACTGAAATTAAGTCTTACTCTACAACAGAGAAAGATATCACTGTCTCTTTGTACAATGATGATAACTTGATTGCAAAAACCAAAGCCAATTTTAAAAACTCAAAAACTGCCTGGGTAGAATTTGAATTATCGAATGCCACTTTTAATCTTGGAAAATTACAGCTAGAAGCAGACGGGTTAAACTATGACAATGAGTTATTTTTCAGCTTAAATAAAGAAGAGCAAATAAAGGTGATAAGTCTTCAGCCTGAGGTCAGTAACAATTCATTCCTGAATTCTATTTATCAAACAGATGTATTTAACTATAGTGCCTATACAATTGAAAATTTTGACTTTAGCCTGATTTCAGAAGCGAACCTCATTATCTTAAATGAGCTTCAATCTATCGATCCAGTCTTGCTGAGTCAGCTTAAGCTGTTTATTTCCGATGGAGGTAAACTCGTCGTAATTCCTTCAAAAAATTTGAGTCCAGGAACGTTTAGAGCTTTGCTGGATACTGAGGTCTATGGTGATCCAAGCAGTGAACAGAGAGAAATCACTTCCATAAATTTTAAGCATCCTGTTTTTGACAATGTATTTGCTGAAGAAATAAAAAACTTTGATTATCCAACAGCCTCTCAATCGTTTAGAATCAACCAAAACTTTGTGCCTATTCTTAGCTTTAGTGATGGTCGTGCATTTTTAGCCGAAAACAATCAGGTCTTTAGTTTTGCTTCACCACTATCAGAAGATTATTCAAACTTTATCAATTCGCCATTGGTTGTTCCTGTATTCTATAATATCGCCTTAAAAAGCAGCCCCAATGCTCAACTATACTCGATTGTAGGGGAAGAAGCTAAAATTGATATTGAGGCAGATTTACTCAAAGATGAAGTTTTAAAACTCAGTAATAACACTCAGCAAGTCATTCCAAAACAAACCAAAAGAGGGAAAATAGTTCAAATCAATACTCAATACCAGCCCAAAACCGCTGGTCACTTCCAATTACAACAGCAGGATTCTATACTTAGGTATTTAAGCTTTAATTACAACAGGTCTGAAAGTGATTTTAATCCATTGAATATCAATAGTTTAAACGCTAAGAGTTTTACATCGACTTCTAATGCGTTTAATTCTTTTACAGAAGAGCGAAAAATCCTTGAGCTTTGGGCGTGGATGCTTATTTTTGCAATCGGGTTTTTTCTTGTTGAACTTTTAATCTTAAGATTTTTAAAATAACGCCTATGTCTTCTATTCTTTTAAAATCTGCCAAAATTTTAGATCCAGAAAGTTCATTCCATCTTCAGAATAAAGATATACTGATAGAAGATGGCAAGATTTCCAAAATAGAAGATGGCATTAAAACAGCAGATCAAATCATACAGGTTCCAGATCTTCACGTTGCCAATGGTTTTTTTGATAGTTCTGTATGCTTCGGAGAACCAGGATTTGAAGAAAGAGAGACCCTGGCCAACGGGGTCACGACAGCTAGAAAATCTGGATTTACAAGCTTTTTATTAAATCCAAACCTGCAGCCTGTTACCGACACAAATTCAGCTGTGAAGTTCCTTCAGCAACAGATTGACCCTCAACTTATAGAAATAAAACCATTGGGAGCACTCACCAAAGGATTTGATGGAAAAAACCTCGCTGAACTGTATGACATGCAGATGGCAGGTGCAGTTGGATTTTATGATTTCAAATCTTCTGTTTCTAATGCTAACCTTTTTAAAATAGCGCTTCAATACGTCAAGAGCTTTAATGGCCTGATATTTTCTTTTCCACAAGATAAATCTGTGGCAGGTAAAGCTCAGGTAAATGAAGATGAACTAACAACCTATTTAGGGTTAAAGGGCATGCCTAGCCTGGCAGAAGAATTACAAATTGCCCGAGACCTTTATATCTTGGAGTACACAGGAGGAAGGCTTCATATCCCTACGATATCGACAAAAGCCTCAGTACAACTTATAAAAGAGGCGAAAGTAAAAGGACTTCAAGTCACTTGCAGTGTAGCTTTGCCTCACCTCTTCTTTACGAGTCAGGTATTAGACACATTCGACAGCACTTATAAAATTCAGCCTCCTTTAAGAACCAAAGAGGATTCTGATGCCTTGAGAAAAGCTGTAGAATCTGGACTCATAGACATGGTTACCTGTGATCATGAGCCTGTAGATGAGGAGCATAAAGTCATGGAATTTGAAAATGCCAGCTACGGGAGCATAGGATTGGAGTCTGCATTTTCAGCATTAAATACGCTCTTCGGTGTTGAAAAAGCATCCGAATTATTAACAAAAACAAAGTCATATTTTGGAATGAAAGCATCCAAAATTGAGGTCGATGAGCCTGCAGATTTAAGTTTATTCGAGCCTAAATCAGAATTCATATTCTCTAGACAACACATTTTTTCTAAATCAAAAAACAGCATGTTTTTAGGCGAAAAATTAAAAGGTAAAGTGCTTGGAAGTATCTATAATGACTCTCTCTATGAAAATTAAAAAGGAAAGAAGTGGTAAAACAGCTGCTATCGTCGCTTATTTTACCATTTTTGGTAGCATTCTGGCATTGTTTCTCAATTCTGACGAAAACAAACACGAGTTTGCAAGCTTCCATATCAGACAAGCCTTAGGAATCAATTTACTCATTATTTTTTTTGGGGTCATCATCAATGGTTTGTATGACAGTTTAAATGACTTACAGAATATGATGATAGGCTCTGCCTTTTACCTCACTTATTTTATATTGTGGATCTATGGTTTTGTTGGGGCTGTCTCCTATAAAAAAAATAAAGTTCCTATCATTGGGAACTTGTGTCAAACTACATTTAAAAAACTGACCTAATGACAACTAAAGATCTTTCGTTAACCCATTTGATAAAACCTTCCAATTTAGCTGATAAAGCACCTCTCATTTTGATGCTTCATGGCTATGGAAGCGATGAAAATGACCTATTTTCTTTTGCTGGCGAATTGCCCGATGACTATATGGTCATTTCCTTAAAAGCTCCGCATGCACTCCAACCCATGGGCAATGCTTGGTATGCGATAAATTTTGATGCAGAGCAAGGTAAATTTAGCGATATCGAGCAGGCAATTGATTCCAGAGAACTGGTTAAAACCTTTATTGAGGAAGCTATTGAAGCTTACCCTATCGATCCAAACAACATAACTCTTTTAGGCTTCAGCCAAGGTACCATATTGAGTTTTGCCTTAGCATTATCCTATCCTCAACTTGTAAAAAATATAATTGGCTTATCTGGATATATCGATCCAAACATGCTGAAAGCTGATTATGAAAACAACGACTTTTCTCATTTGAATATTTACAATTCCCACGGCAGCGCAGATCAGGTTATTCCTGTGGAATGGGCAAGAAACAATAAGCCATTTTTAAAGAAGTTATCCCTTGATATGACTTACGAAGAATATCCTGTGGGTCATGGTATAAATCCACAGAATTTTCAGAGCTTCAAAGTCTGGCTAGAACAACACAACAAATAATTATTTAAAAAAACATTATGCTCATTATTGGCATTGCTGGAGGAACAGGTAGTGGTAAAACCACTGTTGTGAACCAGATTATCAACGAATTGCAACACGATGAAGTGGATGTAATTTATCAGGACTCTTACTATAAAGACTTATCTCATCTTGACATGGAAGAGCGAAGACAAATCAACTTCGATCATCCGAAATCTATCGATTTTGATTTACTCGTAGAGCATCTGAAGGTTTTAAAATCTGGTAATTCTATCGAGCAACCTGTTTATTCTTTCAAAGAACACAACAGAACCAAAGAAACCATTACTACAAAACCAAGAAAAGTAATGATTGTAGAAGGAATTTTGATTTTTACCCATCCTGATATTCGCGAGATGTTTGATATCAAAATTTTTGTGCATGCCGATAGTGATGAACGATTGATGAGAAGACTCAAAAGGGACATTACAGAACGCGGTAGAGATTTGGATGAGGTCTTAAATCGTTATAAAACGACTTTGAAACCTATGCACCAACAATTTATAGAGCCGACTAAAGAATATGCAGATATCATTATACCTAATAATAGATTCAATACGGTAGCTATAGATATAGTACAGACTATTATTAAGGAGAGACTGCTTTAAATTTAGTAAATTTATAAAATGAAGTATAACGACCTGAAACAGAAACCCTGGTTTAAGTTTATGAGTAACAAGTACGTCTTGGTGCTTACGGTTTTTATCATATGGATGCTGTTTTTGGATAGTAATTCTTGGCTAATACATCAAGAACTCAATCAGGAAATTGATGAGATTGAAGCTAATAAAACCTATTATAAGGAAGAGATAAAAAAGGACAAGCGCATTTTGAAAGAACTAGAGGACAGCATAGAAATTGAGCGTTTCGCCAGAGAAACTTACTTCATGAAACGTCCAAACGAAGAGATTTATATTATTGAATATGAAGATAGCTTAAAAACAAATAAAGATGAGTAAACCCTTATTTGATGAATTTGAATCTGTATCTGCAAAAGCATGGAAACAAAAAATACAGGTTGATTTAAAAGGTGCAGAGTATAATGAGACCTTGGTAAAGTCTACTGAAGAAGGTATTGACATTAAGCCGTTTTACCATGCAGATGAACATGACTACGAATTTCAACTGCCAAAATCACCAGAATGGTTAGTGACTGAAAAATTATATCTCGAAAACGTAGATATCACCATAGAAAATGCAAAGGATGTCATTCAAAGAGGGGCAGAAAGTTTATGGATCATCATCCCTGAAGCTGATAAAAAAAAGTTAGCGTTTTTTGAGGCGCTAAAAGAAGACCATACTCCAATCTTTATTGAAGCATTGTTTGAAGATTTTGACTTCTTTCAAGCTTTGAGCGAGATCTCAAGTAAGCAAACTAAAAGCATTTGGTTAGGCTTTGATCCTGTTCACAGATTAGCTTCTACCGGAAATTGGTTTAAAAATCAGCAAGAAGATTTCAATATAATCTCGCAGACAATGGGTCTGAGTGGCTTTGGAAACCATATTCATATCGATGCTAGGCTATATCAAAATGCAGGAGGGCTCATCATTCAGCAATTGGCCTACACGCTTGCTCATCTCAATGAATATCTAAATTTCTCTTCCAATACTAATTTGAATCCGACAGTTATTACGATGCTAGTAGCACAGGGATCGAATTATTTTTTCGAAATCGCAAAACTTAAAGCACTTCGTCTCCTGGTAGAATGCCTCTGCAGTGAATATGATATAAGTTTTTCATTAAAAATTATCGCTGAACCTTCCAAACGCAATCATAGCATTTATGATTATAACATGAATATGTTACGCACCACCACAGAATGCATGAGTTCAATTTTAGGTGGAGCAGACTGGGTCAATAACTTGGCCTATGATGAAATCTTCAATAAACGTAATGAATTTGGAGAACGCATCTCCAGAAATCAATTGTTGATTTTAAAGCAAGAAAGTTATTTTAATAAGGTTTTAAATCCTGTAGATGGCACTTATTATATTGAAAGTCTTAGCAGAGAGCTTGCTGAAAAAGCTTTGGAAATTTTCAAAACTATCGAAGCTGGAAAAGGATTTATTCATCAGCTTTTCGAGGGTAAAATTCAAAGAAAAATCAAAGAAAGTGCAGAAAAGGAACAAACTAAAGTTAATTCTGGAGATTTCACATTGGTAGGACTAAATAATTATCAAAATCCTGAGGATAGAATGTCTCAAAATCTGGAATTGTTTCCCTTCTTAAAGCAAAAACAAAGAAAAACCTTAATTGAACCTATACTAGAAAGACGACTAGCAGAACCTATCGAAAAGGAAAGGCTAGAGCAAGAAAAATCTACTTCAAAAGCAAACGACAGAAATGAGTAGAAAAGACATACAGCACATGATGTTGAAGTCGGTGACTTCGACACAGCAAGAGGAAACTTCAAAGTTTAAAACTGCAGAACAGATCAACATCAAATCGTCCTATTCTAAAAAAGATTTAGACCAGGTCGAACATCGAGATTTTGTAGCTGGTATAGCTCCATACATGAGAGGTCCCTACTCTACAATGTACGTAAAAAGGCCATGGACTATTCGACAATACGCTGGGTTTTCTACTGCTGAGGAGAGTAATGCTTTTTACAGAAGAAATCTGGCCGCAGGTCAAAAAGGATTATCAGTAGCCTTCGATCTACCAACCCACAGGGGCTATGACAGTGATCATGAAAGGGTGGTTGGAGATGTTGGAAAAGCGGGAGTGGCTATAGATACGATTGAAGATATGAAAGTATTATTCGATCAAATTCCATTAGATAAAATGTCGGTATCTATGACCATGAATGGTGCAGTTTTACCTATAATGGCCTTTTATATCGCAGCTGCTGAAGAAACAGGTGTAAAGCAAGAGCAGCTTTCAGGAACTATTCAAAATGATATTTTGAAAGAGTTTATGGTGAGAAATACCTATATCTATCCACCTACTCCATCTATGAAAATCATTTCTGATATTTTTGAGTTTACTTCTCAAAACATGCCTAAGTTCAATAGTATCAGTATTTCTGGCTACCATATGCAGGAAGCCGGAGCAACAGCAGATATCGAATTAGCTTACACGCTGGCAGATGGACTGGAATACATCAAAAAAGGTCTGGATGCCGGGATGGATATCGATACGTTTGCACCACGTTTATCTTTCTTTTGGGGCATTGGGATGAATCATTTTATGGAAATTGCCAAAATGAGAGCCGCAAGAATGCTGTGGGCAAAATTAGTCAAACGCTTCAACCCCAAAAACCCAAAGTCTCTTGCACTTCGAACCCACTCTCAAACCAGTGGATGGACCTTAACAGAACAAGACCCTTTTAATAATGTGGCCAGAACCTGTATTGAAGCCACTGCTGCTGCCTTTGGAGGCACTCAAAGTTTACATACCAATGCTTTAGATGAAGCTATAGCTTTACCTACAGATTTTTCGGCTAGAATTGCCAGAAACACTCAAATCTATCTTCAGGAAGAAACTGGAATCACCAATACTGTAGATCCTTGGGCTGGGAGCTATTATGTAGAAAAATTGACACATGATATTGCTCAACAGGCTTGGAAGCACATCGAAGAAGTTGAGGAACTTGGTGGGATGACCAAGGCGATAGAAGCGGGAATTCCTAAATTGAGGATAGAACAAGCCGCTGCTAAGAAGCAGGCACGAATTGATAGCGGTACAGATAAAATCATCGGCATTAATGCCTACAGGTTAAAACAGGAGGATCCCATTGTAACCTTAGAGGTAGACAATCAAACCGTAAGAAAGCAACAATTAGAAAAACTGTCTAAAATCAAAGCTGAACGCAATGACGAAAAGGTTAAGCAAAGCCTATCAGAATTGACCAGAATCGCCCGTGAGGAAAATGGAAATCTGCTTCAGGCAGCAGTTTGTGCCGCTAAGGAACGTTGTACCTTAGGAGAAATAAGCGATGCCTTAGAAGAAATTTATGGGAGACACCAGGCTAAAATACAATCCTTTAGTGGAGTTTATAGCAAAGAAATGAAAACAGATAAATCTTTTAGTAAAGCGCAACAACTTGCCGATGAATTTGCAGAAAAAGAAGGAAGACGACCTCGAATAATGATTGCCAAAATGGGACAGGATGGCCATGACAGAGGAGCTAAGGTTGTAGCCACAGGCTATGCTGATGTTGGTTTTGATGTAGACATAGGTCCATTATTTCAAACCCCACAGGAAGCTGCTAGACAGGCCGTAGAAAACGATGTGCACATTCTCGGTGTGTCATCACTTGCTGCGGGACACAAAACCTTGGTGCCAGAAGTTATCGCAGAGCTTAAAAAGCAAGGCCGTGAGGATATTATGGTGATAGTTGGAGGAGTTATTCCTTCTGCCGATTATCAATTCTTATTCGATGCAGGAGCCGTTGCTGTGTTTGGTCCTGGAAGCAAAATCAGTGATGCAGCGATTCAGATCTTAGAAATTCTAAATGATAGTTTTTAACTATTGAAATTACTATTTAATATTTATTTCAGAACAATGAATATTCTTTGACTTAGTTTAGCAATTAAATTAAGAGCTATGGCTATCATTGGAAATATCATTAAAGGTGTAATTCATTTAGGAAATTCCATCTCTTCTGAAACAGACCATGTTAAGAATCAAAAAGAGACTCTAAAGTATCTTTTGGACAAGGCAAAGCATACTGATTTTGGTAGAGCCTTTTCTTTTTCAGAAATTAAAGATGCTGAAGATATCTACGAAGCTTTTAAAACTAAAGTCCCCTTTTTTGACTACGATAAAATGCATAAAGACTGGTGGCATAAGCTTCATGAGGGGCACAAAAACGTCACCTGGCCTGGACAACCAGATTATTTTGCATTGAGTTCTGGCACAACGGGGAAAACCAGTAAGCGTATCCCGGTGACAGATGAGATGATAGATGCCATCAAAAACGCAGGTATCAAGCAAATTTTAGCGATAGAAAACTTTGATTTACCTCCGGATTTTTTCGAAAAGGAAATCATGATGCTTGGTAGCTCAACCGAGCTACAGGAAAATAATAATCATTTAGAAGGCGAAATTAGCGGTATCAGTGCCAGTCGCATTCCATTTTGGTTTAGAGGATTCTACAAACCAGGAGAAGAAATTTCAAAAATTGATGACTGGGATCAAAGGGTCCAAAAAATAGCAGAAAATGCTAAACATTGGGACATTGGTGCATTAAGTGGAATTCCTTCCTGGATGGAGTTGATGATGGAAAGGGTGATCGACTATCATGGTGTAGATACCATACATGATATTTGGCCCAACCTCAAGGTATACACTTCTGGTGGTGTAGCTTTCGGGCCCTACGAAAAAAGCTTCAAAAGGCTTACTGGAAAGCACGTAGAAGTTATAGATACCTATTTGGCTTCAGAAGGATTTATAGCTTTACAAACTCGACCAGAGACAGATGCCATGCAGCTATTAACCGATAACGGCATCTTTTTTGAATTTGTTCCTTTTCAGCCAGATTATATCAATCCAGATGGTTCTCTGGTAGACGATGCACCTTGCGTAAGTCTTGAAAATGTTGAACTGGAGAAAGATTACGTGCTAATCTTAAGTTCTGTAAGTGGTTCCTGGAGGTATATGATAGGAGACACCATTCAATTTACAGATATACATAGAGCTGAAATAAAAATTACAGGACGAACTAAATTCTTTTTAAATACCGTTGGATCCCAGCTTTCCGTCAATAAAATGGATGCAGCTATGAAAGAATTAGAAGACGAATTTGATATCGATATTTCTGAATATACTATTTGCGCAAAACGAGGTGAAGATGATGAATTTTATCATTACTGGTACCTTGGTGCTTCCACAACAGATTTAGAAAATTCAAAAGTGGCAGAATCCTTAGACCGCAAATTAAAAACTGCTAATAAAAATTATAAGGTGGCGAGATCTAAAGCCTTAAATGGCGTTAAGGTTAATTTAATAAACCCAAGAATGTTTTACGATTGGAACGCCAGAAATAAAAAGAAAGGCGGACAAGTGAAGATGGAACGGGTAATGAATGAAGAAAAGTTTGCGGAGTGGGAAACTTTCGTTCAAAAGCATTGATCAACGACCCTGCACTAATTCCATAATTTCTTCGGGTGATAAATAATATCGCTTAATCCTCTTTTTATAATCCTGATCTATATCGGCATGATTTAGGATAAAGTTCTTGGTTTTCACTATGTAATCTTCCATACCCTGATTTACGGCAAAAGTATCTGCCGCACGTTCTGCTTCCACAATATGCTTTTCGATATAGAGATAGCGTAATCCAAACCAAATCAAATTGAAAGTGTTACGGTTCTCGTAATCCAAAATATGGCCTAACTCATGACCTATCCAGCCTGTTAAGACATCAGATGGAACATTAATGGTTTTAAATTCCTTTCCAGAAATTTTAAATTTTTCACTTATGAAAATGAAATACTCTCTTCTTGACCTGGGCTTAAACAAACTTCCAAAATCAGGCTGTGCCTGCATGGTAGATTTCTTTATATCCGTTTTAAACTTAAATGTAATCTTAACGTCTTTAAGCTGGGGAAAATAGCTAAGGGCCAATTCAGTTTCATGTTGTAAGGACTCAGGATAAATGTGGTATTCTTGAGCTTTCATAGTATAGCTTAAGTGAATGTTTAAGACTAAAGTAAGTAGAAAAAATACTTTAATTGTCTTTCTTATTTAGCAATCCTCCAAGAATATCTTTTACTTTATCCTTTACATCGTCTTCTTTAGTCGACGTGCTGTCTTTATCTTTATCTCCCCTTCCTAGTAATTTATCGATCTGTTCTCCAGCCTTGTCTTTCAAGGTATTTTTTGCTTTTTCCTTTTGAACTTCAATCACTTTTGAGGTTAAGCTCTGAATAGCATTTTGTGTATTGACTTGTATTTTAGGATTTGTAAAACTGCCTGACAAATTTACGGGTACATCTACTGTCATCGCACTTAAGTCTGTATCACTCAATTCTGCTAACTTCCCTCCTACTTCATCTCCGAAATATTTGGCAGGGACATTAAATTTTAGATTATAATTCATCGTATTATCGAAAGAATGGCTTCCTGATACATCCACATTGACATCGTCTAATTTAAAATCAAAATTTTCTGCATTGATAGCGCCATTGTTAAAATTCAATTTGGCCACTAAATCATCTACTTGTAGTTTATTAAAATCAAAAAACTGAAATTGATCATTTAAATTGGATACTAAAGGCATTTTGCTTTCTTCTACTTCAGCTTGAAGTATTTTGGCTAAAGCTCCACCATTTAGTGAAGTGTATATAGGCATCAAATCTTTTGTTAAATCACCACTCAAGTTGATTTCAGTAGAGGCAATTCCGTTGAGAGCTTCTGCTATAGGTGCTAAGCCCTTGATTAATTCCATCTGTTGGAACGCTTCTATGATTTTGATGGTGTTAAGACCTAATTTCATATCAAAATTAGGTGTGCCAGATGTGGACACTGTACCATTAAGGTTTATATTTCCTCCAAAAATATCAGCACTTACATTTCTTAAAATTGCACTTTCGTTTTGAAGTGCTAAAGCACCTTTAGCATTTTTCAAAGTCAAATTATCATAAACTACAGATTTGGCATTAAAATTTAATTGAATATCTAAAAACGCCGGTATCTTTATTTGTTCTGCATTGGCGTCTTTATCTCCTTCTGAAGTCGAATTTGATTCGGTTGAATTTTCTTCAGAACTTGCAACCATAAAGTCTGAAACCTCAAAATTGGTTGAAGTCGCATTAAATTCTCCTCTTAATGGTTGATCCGAAAAGGCAAAACCCAATAAGTTGGTAAGGTCTCCATTCATGCTCAGATCGGTCGATCCAGAGGTCATCTCGAAGTTGTTCAATTTGATTGCATTGGTTGTAAAATCTACCGTTGCCACTTCTATATGTAGAGGTTTGGCGAGCTCTGGAGAAGCATAATCGAACCCAGATAGCTTGAGAGATCCATCGGCCTTTACGTTTTCATAGGCCTCCCGCTCGATGGAATTCATATCAAATCTGGTTGCTATATCGGCATCCAAAATACCGCTTAACTCTAAATCCATTTCCAATGGGTAGGCTTTGGTGAGGTTAGCAAGATTTAACCGTCCATTAGCCTTCAAATCGATAAGCATATTTTCAGTTAGATTTTCGACAGAACCATTTGCAGCAAATCGATCCTGATCTATTCTGAATTTAACATTGTTGAAATTAATGTAGGTATCTTCAACAAGCCCACTTTCATTTTTGATAGCTAGTTGAAGTGAGATATCCTCTACTTTTTTAGGTAAGTCTGGATATTTAAAAGAAGCATTAGAACTTGAGGCGTTGATATCTAATTTTGGAATATAAGTATCGTCCACCTTCCCTTTGATTATCCCGTTTAACTGAAAGTCTCCTGTTGTCGTCACTCCATCAAGACTGGCGGAATAAGTTTCGGGAATTAAAGCCAAAAAGTTTTTAAAATCAGAAGATGGTGTAGAAAATTGAACGTCTATATCACTATAATCTTCATAGAGTTGTACAAAACCATCAAACTTTAGCGGAAGTTGATTTACTAGAGCCTCATTTTCTAAGAATGAAAACTTCATATTATCCAAATCCATTTCTAAGTCGGCATCCAAAACAATAGAATTATCTTCTAAATAATTGGTGCCGTCAAAATCAAATGAAATTTTAGAATCTGTATGAGTTTTTAAAGTAAATATAGATTCAGCAAAATTTCCATCACCGCTATGATTAAACTCCTTGAGTTTTAAAAAAATATTACCACTTTCATCGAGATAGTTTATCCTTGAAGAATTGATTTCATAATGATCCAGGTTAAGCTCAAAAGCTTTTCCAGAATCCTGAGTTGATGTACTTTCTGATGTTTCGCTAGTAGACTTAGCAATATCGTAATTAGCATTACCTAATGAATCCACCTTTACATTAATGAAGGCTTCATTCATATAAAGCTGGTCTACACTTATTCCATCGTTTTTAAATAACTGCATCACTCCCATAGCTAAATTAAAGTCTTTGGCGTAGATTAAAGTATCTCCTTCAAAAGGAGTATTATTAACGACACTTACATCTTCTAAAGTCAAGCTGGCATTGGGAAAGTTTCGGAATAAGCTTAAACTTAATGAAGACCATTCTACCTTAGCATTCACATTATTATTGGCCGCCTTTTTCACCATATTTTCAATATTACCTTTAAAGAGTATCGGTGTAAGAATTAAAACAAGGATGAGCACTAGAATGATAATTCCTATGACTTTAAAAACTTTCTTCATGATTAGATATTTTGGTTTAAAATTACGTAATGACTTTTCGTAATTACCAAAAAAAGAATTAAAATTTAGAATTGTTCAATAGTTGGCTTAATCGTGTGGAAGTTCTTCACCTACTCCCAGATTGAATTTTTTTCTGAAGATATAAACGATAAGGTATAACAGGGGTGTGTCCAACAAAGCGATTAAAGCTTTAAACAAAAATCCACTCAACAGCAAGCCGCCAAATAGCTCCCACTTCAACTCGCCAAAGACGCTAAGTAAAAAAACGACTGCAAACGTGTCTACAAATTGAGAAGAGAAGGTAGAAAAATTATTTCTTAACCAAAGGTATTTCCCTTTTGTTAGTTTCTTCCAAAAGTGATAGACGTATATATCGACATATTGAGCCAGTAAATAAGCCATCATCGAAGCGCCAACAGCAATGGTAGTAGCTCCAAATACATCTGTAAAAACCTCATCTCCAATGGGAGACCAAGATGTTGCAGGAACCGCATCAGCTACAAGAACGATGAGTAAAGAAAAAACAGAGGCAAAAATACCAATGGTGACCACCTGATTGGCTTTGTTCTTACCATAGATTTCGCTAATAGAATCTGTGATCAAGAAGGTAACAGGATAAGGCAATACTCCCACCGAGATCTCAAAGGTGTATAATCCAAAGAAGTCCCAGTAAAAAAACTTTTGGAAAATCAAATTGGAAACAACTAAAGAAGTAATAAAAAGCGCAGCAAGAATGAGATAGATGCGCTCCGATGAAAGTTTTTGAAATGCTGTCAAATATATTGGATTTGATATTTACCTTTGTCGCAAATTTAAGTTTGAAAAGTAAAGAATCCTCTGTTTTTGGACTTGATTATAAATCATCATTTATTAAAATTTTGTTAAGGAATTGAATAGTAAAATTACGACTTATATTGCTCTTGGTAGCAATCAGGGCGATAAACTGAAGTGGTTGCAAAAAGCAATTGATGAAATATATCGGGTCATTGGTGATGTTTCCAAAGTTTCTAAAGTATATAAAACTCAAGCCTGGGGGTTTGAAGGGGATGACTTTTTGAATGCTGTCATACAGGTTGAGACTCGATTTTCTCCACAAATCACCTTGGAGAAACTTCTACATATTGAGCTGGAACTAGGACGAATCCGAAAGGAAAAATCAGGCTATCAAGCAAGAACAATAGATCTTGATATATTATTTTATGGCGGCGCTACCATCTCTACAGAACGTCTTACTGTGCCACACCCTCAACTATCAAAGCGCAATTTTGTTCTTTTTCCTTTGGCCGATGTTGCTCCAAATTTATCGCACCCTACTCTCAATCTAAAAGTAGAAGACTTAAAAGCTAATACGGACCACACTTCTATAGAGTTGACTTCTGAAAAACTAACTCCGAAGGTAGCCTCATTCAGACAGGTAAATTATTTAACTATAGAAGGTAATATTGGGTCTGGAAAAACAAGTCTTGCCCAAATGATTGCTGAAGACTTTAATGGAAAATTAATTTTAGAACGATTTAAAGATAATCCGTTTCTTCCTAAATTCTATGAGGATCAAACTCGATTTGCTTTTCCTTTGGAAATGTCATTTCTGGCCGATCGTCATCAGCAATTGATGGATGATATTTCACAGCTAGATCTATTTTCAGACTTTGCAATCTCTGATTACAATCCCAATAAGTCTCTCATTTTTTCTAAAGTCACTTTGCAGGAGGATGAATACGCCCTATACAAAAAAATCTTCGACATCATGTACAGCGAGGTCCCAAAACCAGATGTTTACGTGTACTTGTATCAAAATATAGAGCGTTTATTAAGCAATATCAAAAAAAGAGGAAGAGATTATGAGCAGAACATCGAACCCGATTATTTGAAGAGAATACATGACGGATATCTGAATTTTTTTAACTCACAAAATAAAATAGACGTAAAAATAATCGATATCTCAGATCTGGATATCGTTTCTCATCGTGAAGATTATTTATTTCTATTGAATGAGATTTCCAAACTGAACAGTAAAGCCTTAGGCTAATTGATTTAAAAGGTGTTCTGCAACTTCCTGCCCACGATGTACTGCTCCATCCATGTAACCTGGAGTTTGTGATGCTGTTTCTGAGGCCGAAAAGAACAATCGACCCCCGAATAGGGACTCTCTTAATTTCGAATGGCCGTTGTTTTGATGAGGAACTAAATTTTTAGCGTATTTATCTATCGTATGCTCCTCTTTTCTCCAATCCACATCGGCATAAGAAAAGGTTGAGGCCTCACCTCCAAACATTGATTTTAAATAGTCTAAAACTTTTGTTTCTCTCTCTTCCTTCGTATGCTTTGAGAATTTCGAATTTAAAAACCCTACCAAAGCCTTTTGAGAGGAGTCGGCATCTGAGTGATCGTACATTTCCTGAATGATTTGCTGTGGACTCATTAAAGTTCCTGTATAGCTATCATTCTTCCAAAAATCATTAGTAAATGCACAGGAAAATTTGATTGAATCTGACATCCAGGTATGTGTATTTTTCATTAAATCTTTTATACCAATGGGCAATTCTGGATCAAAATCAATTGTATCTATCGCCAATTGAGGTGGAATACTCATAACCAAATAATCGCCTTCAATACATTCACCAGACTTGGTTTTAACTTTAATCTGATTTCCAAAATGAACCGATTCTACAACCTGATTGAAATGAACAGTAGTATTTAGCTTTTCATAAAGTGCATTAGTAAGACTATGGGTGCCGTGTTTAAATTTATAAGTTGGTGCTTGTTTGGTAGGCAACTTAAACCGTTCCAAATGACCTTTTGGCCTAAAATCATATAAGGCTTCCCTTCCGTTTTCTTGAGTCTTATAGGATACCTGTAAGTCGTTCACCAGATTGAGAAGATTAACATGCTGTGGACCAAACCAGGTTGCTCCAAGTTCAAGTGAATTAGAATCTTTAGTTTCTGTATAGATGCGACCTCCACTTCTGTCTCTAGCTTCCAAAATAGTCATTTCAAAATTTGAATGTCTGAGTTTATAGGCAGTCATTAATCCACTCAAACCAGCACCTACGATAATTATTTTGGCCATTATGTTTTTTACAAATATCCCTTTAAAATTATTCTTTAGGGGATTCTAAAATTGTAAAGTAAATTTAAAATTGGAGATTTACCCGCCAATTCTGAAAACCATCTCTTACTTTCACATTATAAATTAAGTGTATGCCCACGATAAAAGAAGATATCATTCAAAAGATTGAGATAGAAAAAGCTAAAGTATCCAATCTATATCAAATCAAAAGCAAAACAGAACTCTTTACAGATCAATTATTTTTGACTCTATTTGATAAAGAAACCAATGTAGCTGAAGGGATGAATGAGCTGGAAACCCAATTTAAAATACTAGCAGATTTGGTTTGTTTTAAGGAAGAAGATCCTTGCCGGGAAATCTGGACAGACTTTATGAATAAACTACCTGACATCCTTCAGAAGCTCAACAACGATGCATGCTTTATCAAAGAAAATGATCCGGCTGCAAATTCTATAGATGAAGTCTATCTGGCTTATCCTGGATTTTATGCCATAGCGATCTACAGATTGAGTCATGCCTTGCTAGAATTTGGTCTTCCCTTAGTTCCAAGGTTAATGTCTGAATGTGCTCATACTCACACTGGAACAGATATCAACCCAGGAGCTATTATAGGCAATCCTTTCTTTATAGACCATGCCACTGGTGTAGTTATAGGCGAAACCAGCGAAATTAAAGATCGGGTAAAAATCTACCAGGGTGTCACTTTAGGGGCATTACTCGTCGATAAGAATCTTAAGCATCAAAAGAGGCATCCTACGATTGAAAGTGATGTCACTATCTATGCTAATGCTACAATTCTTGGTGGAGATACAGTTATAGGAAAAGAGTCAACGATAGGTGGAAATGTATGGCTCACCAAATCGGTTGCAGAAAAATCCCTCGTTACTCATAAGTCGATGGTTAATATAAATGAAAATAAAAGCAAATGAGCAGAAGTATATTAGATCTCATAGGAAATACGCCTATTGTTGAAGCTAAAACATTAATAAAAAACCCGAAGGTTAAGTTATATCTGAAGTTAGAAGGTCAAAATCCTGGAGGCAGTGTAAAAGACCGTGCTGCATACAACATGATTAAGTCTGCATTAGAGCGTGGTGATATTGATAAAAACACTAAACTCATCGAACCAACTAGCGGGAATACCGGCATTGCTTTGGCCATGGTTGCAGGAATTTTTGGTCTCGATATTGAGCTGGTTATGCCAGAAAACGCCACAAGAGAACGAGTTGAAACCATGATGGCTTACGGAGCAAAAGTTACGCTCACCGATGGTGAAAAAGGAATTATGTATTCTCGAGATTATGCAGAAGAAAAGGTGAAGACGGGTCATTATTTTATGTTCAATCAGTTTGGAAATGAAGATAATTGGAAAGCTCATTACAAAACAACTGGTCCAGAAGTTTGGAGAGATACCAACCACAAAGTTACCCACTTTGTGTCTTCAATGGGGACCACAGGGACTATTATGGGAACGTCGAGATTTTTGAAAGAGAAAAATAAAGAAATTCAACTTGTAGGTGTACACCCTGCAGATGGAACTAAGATACCTGGAATTAGGAAATGGCCAGATGAATACCTTCCTAAAATTTATGATCCTAAGCGTGTTGATCACATCTATGAAGTCAATGAGCAAGAAGCCAAAAAGATGGCTAGATATTTAGCAGAAAAAGAAGGGATATTTTCTGGTATGAGTTCTGGGGGAGCTACCGCTGCAGCTGTAAAGCTCTGCGAATCCATAGATGAGGGAATCGTGGTAAGTATCATATGTGATCGTGGAGATCGCTACCTCTCTTCAGATTTGTTCGAAGCTAAAAATTAATTGCTTTAAATGTTAAATTAATAAGACTTTTACTGGTTTTATCCTTAAAAAATATTTAAAAACTTAAATTTCGCGCTTTAACAGTCAAACTCTTATCTATGCCTAATGTTTATATTAGTGGAACTGGCGCGTATGTTCCTCCTAAAATCTTACCAAACACCTTTTTTGAAAAAGTAGGATCATCAGACGAATGGATCTATAACAAACTTGGTATTAAAGAACGTCGAATTGCGGAGGACGAGGCTACTAGTGATCTCGCCTACAAAGCTGGTTTAGACGCTGTGGCCAACGCCAACTTGGAGGTAGAAGATATTGATCTTATTATCGTAGCAACGACTACACCAGACCGTCAAGCTCCTTCATGTGCTTGTTTTGTTCAGGAAAAAATGCAAGCTTTTAATGCTGTTGCTTTTGATGTTGCTGCAGTTTGCTCCGGAGCTTTATTCACCATTTCTGTTGGATATCAATTTGTAAAGAATAGCGTATATAACAATGTTTTGGTGATCGGAGCAGATACATTTTCAAATATTATCGATTGGGAACGTCGAGATTCAGTTTTCTTTGGTGATGGTGCTGGAGCTCTTGTGCTAAGTAAAACTCAGGAGAATAAAGGCTTTATCGATTTCAATTTACATTCAGACGGTCGTGGCAAAGAGCATTTCACAATTCCTGGTGGTGGCTCAGAACACCCTGCTTCAAAAGAAACTTTAGAGCAACGCCTTCACTATTTTCAGATGAACGGCAAAGAAGTCTTTGATACGGCTACCAAAGTTGTTCCAGAATCCATTCGCGAATTACTGGACAAAACAAAAACTTCTGTAGATGATATCAGCTTTTTGATTCCTCATCAGCCAAGTATAGGTATCCTAAAATCCATCGCAAAGCAAATCAACATGCCGTTTGAAAAAGTAATGACCAATATGGATAAGTATGCCAACACTTCAGGCGCTACTATTCCTCTTGTACTTGATGAAGTGCATAAAGCAAATCGATTCAAAAAAGATGACTTACTTCTTTTTGCAGCAGTTGGTGCAGGTTGGACTTGGGGAACTGCGATTTATAAATGGTAATCCTAAAATAAAAATTATGATGTTAAAAGGGAAAACATACCTTATTACAGGAATTGCAGATGAACACTCCTTAGCAATGTACGTCGCCAAGAAAATTAAAGAGAATGGCGGCAATGTCATTTGCACGGGACTTGGCGTAAGTAAATTTCACGAGAAGCTCTCTGATAAGGCTAAATCATTTTTAAACCAGACCTTTAAAGATTTCCAGGGGAGTGTCCATAAGGTTTTGGGAAAGGACACACCTACTGAAATTCTTGATGTTACGCTTGAAGACAGTATCGTACATTTTTGTGATACTTTAAAAGATCAACATATCAAGCTAGATGGCTTTTTGCACGCTATTGCTATGGATAAAACCATTAGAAATAAGGTTGTAAAACCACTATTGGATGTCACATTCAAAGAGTTTTGCGATGCTATGGAAGTTTCAGCTTTTTCACTTGTAAGCATTACAAGTCACTTGTTCAAAAACAACTTGCTTAACGCCGATGCCTCCATTTGTTCTTTAAGTTACATCGCCGCTTCTAAGGTTACTTTTCACCCCTACAGAAATATCAGCATTGCTAAAGCAGCGTTGGAACGCATCACTGTTGAACTTGCAGATGAAATGGGACGGAAAAATGGGACACGTGTTAACTGTATAAGATTTTCACCTTATATGGGAAGCAAAGCAGGTAACGCCACCTTAAATCAAAAAGATGTAGAGATCGCTCATCGCAAAAGCCCTCTTGGCAATGCGCTTCCAGAAGATCTAGCCTATGAAGTAATTAATCTGTTGAGACCAAATGGAAGAACTACAGGAGAGATTCGTCATGTAGATGGTGGTTACAATATTATGGGCTAAATATTTATCCATGATGTACTACTGATGGTCCAATTCTTAAGCCACTTGTTTAAACATACCAATAAAAAGCCTTATCCTTGAACTAAATTGGTTGTTTTGAAGATAAAAGGCATTTGGTGTGTATTACTAATGGTATTCTTTTCTATATCAGTGAGTGCTCAACTCAGTTTTTGCGAAGGGAATACTGGAGATCCAATTTTTGAAGAAACCTTTGGGCAAGGAATACAAAACGGCCCCGCTTTACCTGAAAGTGTAACATCATACACCTACGTTAATCAGGCTCCACAGGATGGACAATATACCATTTCATCAAACTTATTTCAGTTAGGAAGCTTTCATAATATTGGAGATCATACTGGAAATGCTAATGGAAGAGCTCTAATTGTTAACGCGAGTTTTGATCCAGGCTTGTTTTATCAAATTCCAATTACAGGTTTATGTATCAACAACTCCTATGAATTTTCAGCTTTTTTAATAAATCTTTACAACACAGCTAGTAATGCCTGCCCAGGGAATGGTATTCCAGTAAATGTGAAATTTCAAATCTGGGATGAGACTGACACCATTCTTTTGGCTGAAGGAAGCACAGGAGCTATACAGGGCAGAAATTCTCCTCTTTGGGAACAATTTGGACTCACCTTTACGACACTTCCAGGACAGGACTCCGTGATTCTCAAAATGCTGAATAATGGAGAAGGTGGCTGCGGAAATGACTTAGCTATAGATGATATTGTGTTTAGGTCCTGCGGAGATCAAACTGAAATCATTAGCGACACGGGTGAAACCAGCATTGACGTTTGTGAAAATGAGACGGTGGAGAATCTAAGTTTAAATGCTTCAACTGAATTTAGTATTTATGACTCACCAAATTATCAATGGCAGCAAAGTACAGATGGTATCAACTGGACCAATATTCCGGGAGAAACCACCGAAGAGCTATTCATTACAGAAGTCACATCTACAGTGTTTTATCGGGCACTTGTAGCCGAAGATCCTAGTAATGTGAATACAACAGCATGTAATAGTATTTCAAATATTTTTGAAATTATCTTTATTGACTATATAGACCCTGTAAGTCTTGGTGATGTTTTGGTATGTGAAGGAAACAACAACCAATTGGAAATTCAATTCAATACTGATATCACTATTAATTGGTATGACAATCCTACTGAAGGAAATCTACTTGCAGAAAATACGTTTGAATTTCTTCCTGAAAATAATGGCACTTACTATGCAGAGGCTACTACTATTGCTGGAAATTGTATTAATCCGGATCGTACTGCCATTCGATACGAATTATATGAAGTTCCAGACGTGAATGATGAAGCTATAACAATTTGTGAGGATGAAAGCATAAGTATAGGTCAGGACTTTGATAATTTTAATTATTCATGGTCGACAGGAGAAGACACAGCATTCATTGATGTTGATTCTCCTGGGACCTACACTGTAGAATTAATAACTCCAGACAATTGTGTGGTTCCAAAATCTTACCTTATAACGACATTCGTATCCCCAGAGGTCGAAAGCATTACAACAGAAGGTAATTCACTTAGGGTCAATCCGGTGACTGAAGGGGATTTTAGTTATTCTATCGATGGGATCAATTTTCAGGAGAATCCTGTCTTTAGGAACTTAACTGGTGGATTATATACTGTTTCTATCAGAGAAAATAATGGTTGTGGTATAGTGAGACAAGATTATTTATTTTTAGTGATACCCAAGTTTTTCTCTCCAAATGCAGATCAGATCAATGATACATTCAAAATTGAGGATGGAGTCTTTCTCGATGAGTTGGAAGTCTTGATATATGATCGTTTTGGAAAACTCCTCTTCAAAAGCACAAATCCTTCATTTCAATGGGATGGAAAATATCAGGGGCGTAATTTACCCACAGACGATTACTGGTACCGTCTCAAAATAAATTCAGAAGTATACACAGGTAATATCACCTTAATTCGCTAAGTTTAATACTCAATAATTTTTCGTTAAGTCTAAGAGCAAGTTTAATGTAAAATTTGAAACTCGTTTATATTTCAAGAAAAAATCATGTTCGGATTATTTAAGAAAAAAACAGAATTAGAAAAACTTCAAGAGCAATATAAGCAACTTCAAAAAGAGGCGTTTGACCTTTCAAAGAGCAACCGACAGAAATCGGACGCAAAATTGAAAGAAGCTGACGATATTGCTAAAAAAATTGATGAACTTAAGGCAAGAGGCTAGCGCATTAATTTCACCATAAGTTCCTTTAGTAAATCGCCTTGACTAACTTGATTGGAGTTAACACCTTTACTCTTCAAGTCAACCTCTCTAATCAGGGCGATAGCTTGACTTGCCTTTTTCATTGAATATTTTTGAGCGGCAAAACTATAGTCCTTCACAAAAAAAGGGTTTACTCCTAATTCTTTACTGGCAGCAAACTGAGATTTATCTTTTAAGGCGTGATATCTTAAAAGCTTATTGAAGAATGAATTGAGTTGAGCTGTTGTAAGTACGATGGGGTGATTTTTAGGATTTTGCGCAAAATAAGCCACGATTTGTTGAGCTTTCATTTCGTCCTTAATGCCTATGGCTTTGGTAAGTTCAAAATTGTTGAAGTCTTTACTAATCCCGATATTTTCTTCGATAAGTTCTGGAGTTATTTTAGACCCTTTTGGTAATACATGAATTAATTTTTCTAGCTCTTTATAGATATGAGATAAATTACTTCCTAAAAACTCAACCAACATTTCTGAGGCTTTTGGCGCAATTGTATAGCCAGAACTTGAAAGCGTTTCAGAAATCCACTGTGGAACTTGATTTTCGTAAAGAGGTTTGGTTTCAAAAAATACGGAATTTTTTTTTAATAGCTTCGTAACTTTTAAGCGGCCGTCTATTTTTTTGTATTTCACACAAAACACCAAGATCGTGTTGTGTTGAGGCTGTTCTACATAAGAGGCCAGATTGTCGATATTTTTCAACAGTGCCTGGGCTTCTCTAACGATGATCACTCTATGGTCTGCCATCATAGGAAATTGCTTGGCCTGGCTTACAATTTCATCTAAAGTGACATCTTTACCGTATAAAATACTTTGGTTAAAAGCCTTTTCTTCATCTGTAAGAACAGTGTCTTCAATCTTATTTGCAATGAGATCTACAAAAAATGTCTCCTTCTCTCCTACCAGAAAATAAATCGGTGAAAATTTTCGCTGACTTATTTCGTTGATTATACGTTTAAAATCCTTCATAGAAATGCTTCAATTTAATTCAATTTCGTTTCTTTGACTATGCAAAAGTTGAATTTTCCAGACTATACATTTAAAACCAAAAGTAAAGAAAATAAACCTCTGATATTTTCTATATTGAGAAAAAAATATTTGGTTTTAACACCAGAGGAATGGGTGAGGCAGCATTGTGTTCACTACTTGATTACAGTGAAAAACATATCCCCTTCATTATTGAGTGAAGAAAGACAAATCAACGTAAACGGAATTACAAAACGATACGATATTGTTGCTTTTAAACCAAATGGTCACATCGATATAATCGTAGAATGCAAGGCTCCAAAAGTAAAAATTACACAAGATACTTTCGACCAAATTGCGCGGTACAACATGGCCGTGAATGCAAATTATCTCATGATCACGAATGGACTGAATCATTATTTTTGTCAAATGGATTATGAACAGGAAACATATGTTTTTCTAAATGATTTACCCTAAATATTAAACATGGATATTGCCGTTGTTATTTTAAACTGGAATGGAAAGGCTTTGCTGGAAACCTATCTTCCTTCGGTTATTACTCACTCTGAAAATGCCAAAATCTACGTAGCAGACAATGCTTCTTCAGATGACTCTTTGTCGTTTTTAGCGAGAACATATCCGGAAGTAGTGATTCTAAAGAACTCTAAAAATTATGGATTTGCCGGTGGTTATAATGAAGCCTTAAAATTCGTAGAAGAAGATATTTACGTTTTACTCAACAACGATGTGGAAGTCACAAAATCCTGGCTCGATGGCATCCATCAAATGTTCGAGTCCAACTCAAACATTGCAGCAGTTCAACCAAAAATAAAGTCATTAAAAGATCCATCAAAATTTGATTACGCAGGTGCTGCTGGTGGTTACATAGATGCTTTAGGCTATCCATTCTGCAGAGGCAGAATTTTTGAGCATATAGAGGAAGATCAAGGACAGTATAACGATGATACAGAGATATTCTGGGCTAGTGGCGCCTGTTTGGCTATCAAAAAGAACTCTTTTAGAGAAGCTGGTGGATTTGATGAAAGCTACTTTGCTCATCAGGAGGAAATTGATTTATGCTGGAGGTTAAAAAACCTCGATTATGAAATTTGGTATACTGGTAGTAGTGAAGTTTTTCATCAAGGTGGTGGAACTTTAGAACATTCAAGCCCAAGAAAGACCTATTTGAATTTCAGAAACTCACTTTGTAATTTACTTAAAAATTCAAAACAAAACCCTATAACTCTGTTGTTTATTAGAATGTTGTTGGATGGTATCGCCGCTTTAAGGTTTTTATTCCTAGGCAAACCCAAGCATTTTATAGCTATATTTGAAGCTCATTTGGGTTTTTATTCTCTTTCAAGGGAAATGTTGTCAAAAAGAAAGCGCATAAAAAAGAAAAAGCAGTATTTTACTACATATAGTATAGTTTGGCATAGTTTTCTATTAAAAGTTAATAAGTTTTCAGAAATAAAGTTTGACAATAATTAATTGTTAAGTCTTAATGATATTTAAAAACGAAAATTAAATTTGTATAATCTTAAAAACTAAAATTAAATCATGAAAAAATTATTTGCTATTGCGTTTGCTGGTGTTTTAATGACATCTTGTGTTTCTAATAAGAAATTTGCAGAAATGGAAGATCGTTACAACAACACAAAAGAAGAGCTTAAAACTGCTGAAATGAAACTTGCAGCTTGTGAAGATGACAAGAGATCGATAAGAGATTCTTATGAAAATCAAATCAAAACGCTTCAAAATACGAATGCAGCTTTATTGAATACAACAGGAGAAATGGTTACTATCTCTAAAACTGCGGCCACCAACCTAGAGCGTTCATTAGAGAGCATGCAGGAAAAAGACCTACAGATTAAAACTATGCGTGATGCGATCAATAAAAAAGATAGTGTTACTCTAGCTTTAGTAACTAGCTTAAAAGGAGCTTTAAACAACATTGACGATGAAGACATTGAAATCAGTGTTGAAAAAGGAGTAGTATTTGTATCTATTTCTGATAAATTATTATTTGGAAGCGGACAGTACAAAGTAACTAATGAAGCGAAAGCTGTTTTAGCTAAAGTTGCTAAAGTTGTTAATGATAAAAAAGATTTTGAGTTTATGGTCGAAGGTCACACCGATACTGATCCTATCTCAAGAACCAATATCGAAGACAACTGGGACTTAAGTACAAAAAGAGCAACAGCTGTTGTTAGAATTCTACAGGACGAATATGATGTAGACCCAGCAAGAATGACTGCAGCTGGACGAGGAGAATATGTTCCTGTTGCAAGTAATGATACTGCTGCTGGTAAGGCTAAAAATAGAAGAACAAGAATTGTAGTTCTTCCTAAATTAGACCAATTTTTCGGAATGATAGAAGAAGGTATGAAAGAAGCTAAATAATTTAAGTGTTTATAAGTCAAAGCCCTGCATATAGCAGGGCTTTTTTTATTTATAAAATTGATGGGTTTTGTTGTATAAAAGAAGAATAGTTCTATCTTTGCACTCGCAATTTTAGGTGGCATAGCTCAGCTGGATAGAGCACCTGCCTTCTAAGCAGGCGGTCCTAGGTTCGAATCCTAGTGCCATCACTAAGAGTCCCGCTAAAAGGCGGGATTTTTTGTTTTATGCACTGTTATACTTACATCCTTTATTCTCAAAATCTTGATAGATATTATATTGGTCATACATGTGAATCGCTTGAACAGAGACTGAGAAAACACAATACAAACCACAAAGGATATACGGGAAAAGCAAATGACTGGAAACTTGTCCATTTCGAAACATTCCAGTCTAAAAAAGATGCCTATCAACGCGAAAGAGAAATCAAAAAAAGAAAATCCAGAACTTATATTGAACAACTAATTCAAAAATAAATCTGACTTTAAAGAGGGTGCTATGTAGAGCATCCCGCTATAAAAGCGGGACGGTCCTAGGTTCGAATTCCAGAAAATATCGGGACAAGCTCTAGTGCCATCACTAAGAGTCCCGCTAAAAGGCGGGATTTTTTGTTTTATGCACTGTTATACTTACATCCTTTATTCTCAAAATCTTGATCGATATTATATTGGTCATACATGTGAATCACTTGAACAGAGACTGAGAAAACACAATACAAACCACAAAGGATATACGGGAAAAGCAAATGACTGGAAACTTGTCCATTTCGAAACATTCCAGTCTAATCAATCTCTTTCAGAACTTCTTTATAATATCGGTTTGTAGAACTCATAAGGTTATTTGTTAAGGACAAAAGCCAGCTCAATTGATTGGAAATTAAATAAGCTTCCTGCAACGCATGTAAGGTTTGAGTGTCTAAGGTTTCCTCACCTAATCTAAGGTTTTCATCCCTTACTTCTGCAAGCCGCTTGTACTTATCTAATAGTTTTTGTTTAGCCTTAGCAGCGTTTGTAGTGTCTTCTTGTTCTTTGTTCAAATTTTGATGGTCGTCCAAATTCGTCTGGACGATTTTCAAATTATTGATAATTCTTTTTATAAGGATATCAAACTCCACGGAAGCTGGAGTGGTTTGATGCTGAGTGATAAAATTTCCAATCGAGGCAATAGCAGAAAGAATCGTCTGATGTAAAGTCACCATCTCATAAATCAATTGAAATTCCTTTTGCTTAGATTTTGGGTCTTGTGTGAGTCTTTGGAAGGCGGCATTAAGCTGACTAATCGCCAAAAAAGCCTCTTTTCTGGCTAAATTGTAGTTTAATGTCTTATCCTTTGGATCTTCATATAAATCCCGGGTAGCTTTAAGATAAACCTTATTATTTTTTGAAGCCTTTATAAGAACCTGCTTTAGGTTAAAAACTTCCCAGCTAGGTAACACGATGTAATTAGCAACTAGCGCAATAACAGCGCCTATAAAGGTGTCTAATACTCTATACTGTATAACCTCTAGAGCCTGAGGGTTGATAAAAGAATAAACAAAGACAATACTTATGGTAATAAGAGCAGCAGCAGACTTGTAATTTTGCTGTATGAGGGCAAAGGCGAACACCAGAGAAATAAGGGCGAGAGCAGCATATAGAATTTCGTTTTGAGTAACTAAAACTATACCCACAGCTATAACAGCTCCTATTATAGTTCCAATAATACGATCTTTAGAACGTTCTTTGGTCAACCCATAGTTAGGTCGCATAATGACAATAATAGTGAGTAATATCCAGTAGGTATTTTGAATATCAAAAAAGATTCCCAGGCTATAAGCGAATAGCATAGCTATGCTTAGCCTAAGCGAGTGCCTAAATAAGGTAGAGTTTAAGTTTAAATTCTGAGTGATCATGTTGAACCTGTACTCCTGAAGAGTTAAAAACTGACTAGCGTCCTGTCGCTTTAAGGATACTTTAGAAGATTCAGCCACATTGACCATTGCTCGCCTTATGGCTTTAATTTCCTGAAGTAACTGCTCTTGATAATCATATAAATTTTTCAACAAAATCGCTCCTTCCCTTGCTTCTGGTAATTTGTACGAATCGATGAATTTTGAAATTGAAAGATCTGCTTCAGTAAGAGCTGAGGTCATTTGATCTTTGTTTGGAAGAGCATCATGAGAAATTAAGACTTCAGACAAACTCATAAGGTGGTCGCCCATTGTCTCATTAAGATTTTTTGAAGGGTCCAAATATTCTTTTCGATCCTTAAAAATTTCATCAATATTATCATAATCCATTTGCTCTGCTTCTACCAGTTCAAAGATCTTGATTGTAGATAAAAAAATGAGAAGTTGCTTTTCTTCATAACGGGATCTACCCGAACGCTTTCTCACTGTAAGCAAAAGCTCACGCAAGGTTTCCTGCTTATCATTAATTTGATTCTGTAGAGAAAAACTTTTTTGAAGATATTGATCCCTTTGGTCGGAATTCGACAAAAGTTTAGCCCTCAATTTTAGATATTCTCCAATGAGATTTAGAGAATCTGAGAGAAGTTGATTTTGATCTTTTTTAGGAAAAAGGCTTTGAAAACTAAGAGACACCACCAAATACCATAGTCCTCCTACTCCCATCAAAAAGACTTGCCTTAAAATTTCAGGTGTGGTTTCCTTCTCGATAGCAAAAGCAATGACCATTGCCAATAGTCCAGAAAAGGAAACTAGTGAGGCTCTGAATCCATAGACAGACAATAATGAGACTGTAAATGCTATCAAACCTATACAAATTAGAAGAATAGGTAAAAAAGGCTTAGATAATAATATGACAGCAGTGACAAGCATCGTTAAACCTATGCTGATGAGAATAGCATTCACTTTTCGCTTTTTACTTCCAGGCATATCCCCTGGTGCATTTAAAAACGCACCAACAACGATAGGCAGAGCAATTTCAATCTTACCGAAGCTAAAGAATAAACCAAACGGAATTGCTATGGCTATGCCTAAGCGCAAACCACGTTCAAAATTGGAGCTTTTGAAAAATAACTCGAGTTGTTTTAAAATCTCTTTCAATTCCATTAAAATTTGATTCAAAGTTAGCCCAAATGCTATACTTCATAACTTGCATGGAGTTAATTTAAGATAATGATAGGACAGATGATAAGTAATAAAATTTTAAGACATTACGCAATGAAAGACTTAAAATGTTAATTTAAATAGAAAGAAAATACGGTGTGTTTAACAATAAACTAATTTGGATAAACATTTTATTTGATAGTTTTAAAATACCTGAATTATGAAATCGATATTACTTACATTAAGCAGTCTAAGTCTTTTTTTAATCCTGTCGTTTACGATGAATGACGAGTCTCAAGAATTCAAAGGAAGAGCAGTTTATGTTGCTAAATCTAAGATGGAATTAGGAAGATGGGGAGCTAGAATGAGTGAGGCACAAAAAAAGCAAATAAAAGAAAGACTCAAAAATAGGCTCGAAAAAACTTACATCCTAGACTTTAACAAAGAAGCTTCTCTTTTTGATGAAAAAGAGAAATTGGATGCTATATCTGGAGCGACAGATAGCTGGGGAGATAATTTTTCCAGAGGTAAGCAGTTCAAGAATGTAAAAGAGAATAAATTGGTTCAAAGCCAGGAGTTTTATGGCAAGAAATTTTTGGTTATTGATGAGTTAGAGCCTCTTAATTGGCAATTGGGCAAGGAGACAAAGCAAATAGGAAAATATACTTGTTTTAAGGCTGTGGCTTCTGCTCCAACCAAAAATCTCGAATGGTATAACTTTTCCTGGTCAGAATTGAGAAACTCATCGACTGAGGAAGAAGGAGAGCCAGAAATAGAAATGACAACTATAGAAGCCTGGTATACACCTCAAATCCCTGTAAGTCATGGTCCTGCGGAATACTGGGGTTTGCCTGGTCTTATTTTAGAAGTTAGCTATGGAAATACAGTGATGCTTTGTTCTGAAATACAGCTAAATCCAGGAGATGATATTGAAATTAAAGCTCCAGAGAAAGGAAAACAAATCACAAAAAGCAAATACAAAGAAGTCATCGTTGATAAGATGACCGAAATGAGAGATAATCGAGGGAGAAGAAGAGGCTAATGCTATCATCGAAATCTTAATTCTTATTCACCCTTTTACTTCATAACATGAAACAAATACTTTCGCTGCTGTTGTTTTTACTAGTTAGCATTTCGACGGCTCAAGTCAAGTTTGAAGGGAAAATACAAGATAGCTTAAGCGCACCATTAGAACTCGCAAATATCGTTGCTATTAATACCACCACTGGAGCTCTTGAATCCTATGGAATTACAAATGAAGAAGGCAAATTCAATCTGAAGCTATCTGAATTTGAAACCTACACTATTCAAGTAAGTTATTTAGGAATGAAAACCTTAAATGACAGCCTCACGACTCAGGATAAAAACATAACCATAAATTACACTCTAAATTCAGAAGAAGTTCTCGATGAAGTTGTTTTGAATTACAAAATTCCAGTCAAAATAAGTGGAGATACTTTAATTTATGATGCAGATTCTTTTTCTGATGGGACAGAAAGAAAATTGGAAGACATAATTAAAAACTTACCTGGTGTAGAAATAAACGACGATGGACAGATCGAAGTTGAAGGTAAAGTAGTGAATAAGCTAATGGTGAATGGCAAAGATTTTTTTGATGGTGATACAAAACTGGGAACTAAAAATATTCCTTCGAAAGCAGTAGATAAAATTCAGGTCCTTCGGAATTACTCTGAAGTAAGTCAACTTAGTGGGGTTAGAAATAATCAAAATAACGTCGCCATGAACATCAAGTTGAAAGAGGGAAAAGAAAATTTCTGGTTTGGAGATATAACAGCTGGAGGAGGATTTTCACCTGAAGACGGCCTGTATTTATTTCAACCCAAGTTATTTTATTATAGTCCTGAGTACACGATCAATTTTATCGGAGATCTTAATAACACAGGGGAATTGGCTTTAACCAGGAGAGATATAAGAAATTTTGGCGGAGGCTTCAATGCTCCCAGTCAAAGCAGTGGAACAGATATCAATCTTGGAGATAACGGCTTGGGGTTTCTCACCAATCAAAACAATGCTTTAGAAATCGATAACAAACTTGCAACTGCCAATTTTAGTTATTCTCCAAAACCGAGTTTAGACTTTAGTGGTTTTGTTATTTTAAATTCAAGTGAAATTTTTTCAAGAGAGAGAAGCTCGATTCAATATACAAATCCCGAACTCGGTATTCCCGATGAAGACACAGAACAGTCTACGACCGAAAATTCTAATCAAGCCTTAATAAAATTGAGTACATCGTATCAACCCAATTTCAGCAATCAACTTGACTATGATATTCTGGGAAGAATTTCTGAAGATTCTCAAAATCAAAATGCATTTTCATCGGTTATAGGAAATACCAGACAGAATGAAGAGGTGAACCCATACAGTATCAATCAAAGTCTGAATTATTACTATACGTTAGATGAAGACAATATTTTTGCATTAGAAGCGCAACATCTTATCAGAGATGAAGATCCTTTTTATAATGCCATCTTAGGGAATGATCCTGATTCCAATTCAGATTCATTCGACAATACTGCAAGTGCTTTAGGCCTAGACCAAACATTAAACAATTATGATATAGCACAGAATCGCCGCATTAAATCAAACCAGCTGGATGCAAAAATTGATTATTATCATATCTTGAACGATGTCAGCAATCTTAATTTTACTCTGGGGACGATATTAAGTCAGCAAAAATTCAATTCTAATATCTTTCAGTTTCTGGAATCTGGCGAAGTTTTTTTTCCTACACCAACCTTTAATGATGGCTTAGCTATAAATGATGTCGAATACAATTTTAGTGATGTCTATCTTGGAGCCCATTACAGATTGAAAACAGGAAAGTTTACGATAACTCCAGGTTTTTCTTTACATGCCTATGGGAATAAGAATACGCAGTTTGGAGAGACCTATGAAGATAATTTTTTTAGAATTTTACCAGACTTTGAGACTTTGATTCAATTTAAAAAAAGTGAATCGCTCACCTTTAGATACGAGATGCGCAACCAATTTACAGACGTCACCCGTTTAGCAGAAGGTCTTGTTTTAAATAGTTTTAACAGCATTCAATCTGGTAATGCAGAACTTATGAATGCGCTCTCGCATAATCTAAGTCTGTTTTACAGAAGCTTTAACCTTTTTAACTATACCAACGTTTTTGGTAGATTGGCCTATTCTAATAATATTGATCAAATAAGAAGTCTGACTAATTTTGAAAGTGTGGTCAGAACCAGTACGTTTTTCAATTCGAATTTTGCAGATGAAACTTTTAGTGCGTTTGGACGTATTCAAAAGACATTTGGAAAGATAAGAGCAACATTAAACTCAAACTTTAACTATACAAAAATAAATCAATTTATACAGGGGCAACAATCTTTAAACGAAGGCTTTACTCAAACTTATACTCCAGAACTTAGAACAAATTTTAAAGTTGCACCAAATTTGACATTACGTTATTCGTATAGCGTTACCGACAATAATCAAGGTAGTAGAAAAACACAATTTACCCGAAGCTCCCCTTCTGCAGAATTTGATGCTTATATCTGGAAGAAAATAACCTTGCGCAGTAATTATGCCTATACGGTTCAAAAACAAGATAATGGTCAATCACAATCATTTCAAACTTGGGATGCAAGTTTGTCCTACAGAAAAGACAGTGATGCGAAATGGGAATATGAAATCAAAGCAACCAACTTACTCGATATAGATGCTCAAGTAAGAAATAGTGCAAATAATGTATCAGTATTCAGTTCTGAGACCTTTATACTACCTAGATTTGTTACTTTTAGGTTTGTATATACTTTGTAAAGTCATGAATATTGCTACAAATGAAAGAATATATTAATGAGATTTTTCAAATTGCAATAGGAATATTTTTGGCGAGCGTAGGGCTAAAAATGTTTTTACTGCCTAATGGCTTTCTGGATGGAGGAGCTACTGGAATTGCTATTTTGCTAAGTGAATTATTTGATTTTAGTATTTCTTACTTACTGATTTTAGTGAGTACACCCTTTCTTTTATTGGCATGGTTCAGCCTGACACGTCGGATCTTTGTAAAATCTGTTTTGTCTATTATCGCCTTAGCCATCATCATTCATTTCGAAAATTTTGAACCTATTACAGATGATAAATTACTCATCGCAATATTCGGTGGTTTGTTTTTAGGGTCTGGAATTGGTTTAACCATCAAAAACGGTGCTGTGTTGGACGGCTCAGAAGTGCTAGGAATTTTTGCTAACGAACGCTTCGGTTTTAGTGTTGGTAAAGTGATTCTCGTTTTTAATATTATACTTTTTGCTGCTACGGCAATGCTTTTATCTATCGAAATTGCGATGTACTCCATCTTAACCTTCATCATAACAGCGAAGGTGATCGATTTAATGATAGAAGGCTTTGAAGATTACGTAGGACTGATGATCGTATCGAACAAGGCTAAGGACATCAATCGTGAACTCATAAATGTTATAGGGACGGGTACAACCTTATACAGAGGGTCTGAAGGCTATGGTAAGCGTGGGGTTCAATCTAGTGAAGAAATCATTCACACCGTCATCAATAGAATAGACATCAAAAGAACTTACTCTTTAATCGATTCTATAGATAAAAATTCGTTTATTATAGAATTTGATGTTAATAATATCAGAGGCGGGATTCGCACTAAATATTTATCTAAAGAGGGCATAAAAAAACTATCAAAATCTAAGATTTAGAATCAAATACACAGCGATAGATTATAATTACTATTAGCCTTTATAGGCTTCAGCATAAGGAGACCAGACCTCATATATCGGTTGACCTTTTGAACTATTTCCCTGATGATGCCACTGCCCATCAATCACATCAAATTTAAAATCAAGTTCATCTCCTACTCTGCTTTTATCTTTTGAGAAAAAATCTATGGTTTCTACATAGTTTTCATCTTCTGCAGTATAAGTTCCTCCACCTGATGCCATAAACCTTTTGGTTGCCGAATTAAATGCCACCCATTGAAATCGATTTCCGTTCAATATTTTAATAGTCCGCCTATCTCCTGGTGTCATTGTTCTAAGCTCTCCATTTCTTTGTCTTCCCGTAATGACCCAGTTACCAGATAATACGTTTTCCTCATCGGTAAGACGTTTCCATACCTTCGCATGGTCATTATCTGAAATTTTCAGCAAATTATCATTGATCCAGGTTAACTCATACACTCTTTCCTGGTTGATTTTTGAGTCATCGTAAGTATCGAAGTCTCTAATCTCTATCATTTTATCCTCTTGGATTTGAAATTCTCCACCAGCTGCCCCTAAAAAAGAATTATCAGAAGTAGATCTGGAACCCAGAGCAAAATAACCATCTACCACTATTTTTACAACTTTACGATTGGTGATATCTTCTCCATTGAGTTTGATAAGTTGCCATGAACCTTCAATAGATTGAGCCTTTGCTAAAAGACTAGAAACTAAAATAACTGAGATGACTACAAAGGGCTTCATAGGTTAAAATTGAGATTTATTTATCTAAAGTACTAAATATTTCTTTGGAAGTAAAGCGTTGAATCAATGATAAGTGCTGCATAAATAGATAAAATCTAAATCCTAATCAGAAATAATAGCTATTGAATTTACGAGCTGGTTTATTTAGATTATTCAAATTCTAAGAATTTGAAAGTTGAAAATTTCAAAGTTATCAGAGTTTAGATTGGCTTTCTAATTGCTTATTTGAAATGTTACTCTTCCTTTTCGCTATGAATAAAAAAAGCTGATTTCTTTGAAGAAATCAGCTTTTATAATATAGTTTAAATTCAATTATTGACTCACGAAGTTCAGACCTACATTAAAAAATAATGGGTTTTCCAGGTTATTGATCATTCCAAAATCCTGATCTCCAAAGAATCCTCTAAAGAAATCATTATTACCATCCAATTGGTCTGCATCATAGGACCAGTCCATTCTGTATCCTGCCTGAACGGTAGCCCAGATATACCCAGAAATTCTGGTTTGGAACTCAAGTTTTGGTCTTACCTCTCCTCTTCTGATTTCATAAGAATTTCCGTCGATAGAATAATCATCAATTCTATAACTCTGTCCTTCCAAATCAAATCCAGCTAAAAGTAAAGAGTTCTGATTGATGTTGTATCGAACATAAGCTCTGGCAGGAAACAATATTTCTGTCCCCCATTTACGGTTGTCTGAAGTCCAATCGAACATGATCACCGGAACATAGTTTAAATTTCCTACACGATAGGTTCTGGACACACCCACACCCCATCTGTAATAATCATTAACGCGTCTACCATAAACTGCAGCTGCGCTGTAACGTAAGGTACTTAGAGATTGAAATTCATCTAAACCGTAATTACCACTTAGGTCCATCTGACCCTGAAAAACAATAAAATCCTTTTCGTTGAGAGGAAAGAAAAATGTATTGGTCCAGTTGATGTTTCTAAGACCGTCTTCGTTGAGGATTTGCCCCAGACTTCTGGCTTGAGATCCATCTGGTAAAGTAACTGGCATCCTTGGTGAATTCAAATGCTCGGTTATATTGTAACGCGTATCCATAAAATTAATACCCGATTGCCAAACAAAGCTACTTTTTGAAATTATAGGAATGTTACTACTAAATCTGAAACCTCCTGTAAATTTTGCTTTTCCAGACTCATTCACCGCTGGGTTATCTTCATCCACATCAAAACCATTATTTAGAGTTTGCGGAAAAGTAACCTCAGAAAATTCGTATTTGTAAGGCATCTGCGCATCAAAACTAACGCCGATAAATTTCTGAGGACTCATCCCTGAAATTTTAGGGCTTGCATAGCGTTTTACAGGCGTATCGTCTTCCAGCTCATAATCATCGTAAATACTGTAGTCTTCTTCATCCTCTTGAGCTAGTAAAGTGATATTTGAAGTGAAAAAACAAATCAATACGAAAACACCGTAGTAGTTTTTCATGTTTGCTGATATTTAAAAACAAAACTGCTATTGGTTGTTAATAGCAGTTTTGTTAAAGATTAATGTTTTATTTTTTTCTGGTAAGTCTTCTCCAAGTATCTGTTCGGCCAAAAGTTTTCACCCCAACGTATCCACGAATATCAAGTGTGTTTTCATCTTTCATAGTAATCACACAGCTATAAGTGGTCCCGCTTTCCGGATCATAAATTGTACCTTCTTCCCATACACCATCACCCTGATATTGAAAATCTTTCAAAATTCTATATCCACGTAAAGGGACGTTTTGCATACTTTCATCTGGATTGTTTTTATCTAATTTGGCTTCACCTGTTGCTGGATCAATCGGTTCTTTTAGCCAAACAATTTTACCGTAAAATTTATCATCGATTTTATTGATTTTCACTTTAGCTTTTCCATGTCCAGGTTCCCAAACTCCAACAATATCTTCAGCGTCCTGAGCAAAGCCAAGGTATCCAATTAAACAGAATGCAATTAAAAACAGTTTAGTATTCATAGTATTTGTATTAAATTATTTAAGGGTTTCTACTTCAAAAGTTACTTGTAAATCGAACACAACATCATCATAAAAATCTTCTTGTAACATATCAAAATCTCCTACAAAGGTGATTCTTTCGTCTTGAAATGCAGTTTCTAACTCTTCTTGTTTGCCTGCAATCTGAAGATCATAGCTTTTGTCTGATTGAACATTGCTCTCCAATAAACCAATCCGTGTCATACTTGTATATTTAGACTTCATTTCCATAACCATTTTACCAACCTTGGGAAAGTCCATATCGGCACGAGGCTTGACGGTGATAGATGTAATTTTAGCCTTATCTACGACAACGTCCCCTTCAATTTCTGGGAATAGATCATTTAATGAAAACTCCCAGGTTGCAGTAGAGGTGTTAGAGCCTTCAAATAAAGGTCCTACTGCTTTCAAGTCTAAAACAGGAGTAGTAACCTGATGCGTTTCTGTTTCGGGGGCGCATGAAGTATTCATTAGGAGCAAAAGACCCATCAATACAAATGATGTAAGTTTAAATTTCATTGTAAAAAGTTTTATCAAATCTATATAAAAATATTTAAATTTTTAAGATTTAATACTCAACCTACTAAGTTTTTCTGAATTTGAAAAGGCCTAAAAATACTATTTATCTGACCCCTAATATTTTAGACTTCGAAAGTTTATATCTTATATTATAAATGCGTTAATACTTAATTATGATTTAATCTTAAGTTATATGATAATAGAATATTTTTAGGCTGAAATTAAACAAGATTTGTATTACATTGATTTGAAACTAATAGGTAAACGAACTGCTAGGTTAACAGGTTTTGAATTAATTAAAGCTGGTTTTGCCTGTTTTATTTTTCTTAAGATCTTGAAAGTTTCAACTATGGCCGTTTCGGTCGCCCCCTTGAGATATATATTAGACAATTCACCTTCTGAATCAATAATAAAATTGATTTCAAATCGTACAACTTTACCTGACACATTAGATTTCCTAGCAATTTTGGAAATATTCAAATTCATATTGATATAGTCAGCTAAATAATATGATAAACATTGAATCTGCTGATCTTTATTTGAATTATCATCACACCCTTTGAAGATAGGTAATTGATCGACTTCTTCTATCATGTAAGTATTACTTTCATCGATTGTTCTATTAAAGCTCTCATCTTTAGTAGCTATTAAATAACTCAACCAATTGTTTATAAAATCTGATCTTTTTGTTTCAGTTATCTCTTGGGATGAGATTTTTTTCACCTCAAGCTTAAAGTCAGAAATCTTAAAAATTACTTTTTCATTTTCACTTTCAATAACTATGCGATTTGAAGCGTATCCATTAAGTATATTACCTATTTTTAATTTTCCTTGCTTCAAAAGCCAATTATTATAAGAGCTTGGAACCCTTTTAGTTTGCAAGTTAGCATTTTCACCAGGCCTAAATAAATACCTTGAATCAGGTTTGAAATTAAAGAGAGCAGATTGATAAAAGTCTTTATTTACTTTATTGACCGGACTATTATCCATACGAGAAACAGATTGCACTTCCCAAACTCCTATCAATTCAGACTCATTAATTGTATGATTTGCTGTATGATTTAGTGAATAAAGAAAAATGAATAAAAAGGATAATTTAAATATCATAATTAAGTTTTGGATAGTTATAAATCCAAAAATAAAATTATAAGAATATATTTACCTAAATTAATTGGTTTATTTGATTAAAATTTTAAATCCTCAAGCCACCCTTTAATCAGCTCTAAAACTTCAGGAGACATAGTTTGCTCTATCACTCCATATTCAGATATATCTCCGGTGTCACTCTCTTGTAATAAATGGTTTAAACCTTCAAACTCGTGAACTTCCACTTGTGTATTTCCACCATTTTCAAGTCCTAATTTTAAGGCCTCTAAATTTTCTGAAGAGGAAACCTGAAAATCACGTGTCCCGCCAATAGCTAAAACAGGGCATTTCACCATGGATAAGTAGCTTGATGGACGGTTTCTGATCAAACCAAGTAATTCGTTGGTCGTTAACTGCTCTACTAAGGCCAATACCTCTTTTTCCATCATAACATCGGCATAATTATCTTTATAAAACTCCATCAGTTCAGCTTCAAGCTCCTTTCCTACTGCATCTGTAGACAATATATAATCGTAGGTTGCAGAATACATTTCGTTGGATTTTTCGATTTGAGTGGCAGTCATACCTCTAAGCTCCAAAAAGTCTGCACGTTGCTTGAGCATAAGCCGATTTCCGTTAACACCTGGTGCTGCAAGTAGAACCAAAAAAGCAACATCTTCTGTAGTAGCGAGTTGAGGAGCTAAAATACCTCCAAGGCTATGACCTAGCAGGCCGATGTTTTCAGTGTCTATTTCATCTCTGTTTTTCAGGTACTTAAATCCCGACCTCACATCTTCTATAAAATCGTCTAAGCTAGCTTTTCGAAAATCACCTTCAGAACGACCTACACCACGCTCATCAAACCTCAAGACAGCAATCCCTTGTTGGGTCAACTCATGCGCTAGAAGCAAAAATGGCTTATGACCCATGATATAAGAATTTCTGTCTTGCGGGCCACTTCCACTAATGAGAATCACTGCAGGATGGTTACCCTCTTTGTTTGGTAAGGATAAAGTTCCAGAGAGTTGAATACCAGCAGATGTATTTTCAAAAGTAATTTGTTCAACTTTGTAGGGATAAGGAGGAAGAGGTTCCTGAGGGCGCTTCAACTTAGTATTACCTCTTATTAGATTCAACTTAAGTGACATTCCATTTTGCACAAAATTACCTACAATAGTATCTGTTTTTTTCCATTGTCCCTGATACCTGATGCCAAGCGGCTCAATTTCTATGGTCAATAACGAATCTACTAGCGTCGTTTGTGAAGATTGATAATCCATTAAAGATTGAGCAGGCACACTTAATGAAGAATAGTATTGGCCCTGGTCTTGATAAATCATAAAATTTAAATCCAATGAATTCCCCCCAAAGGATAATTTGCCGGTCCAATCTCCATCAACAGAAGTTTGACTCTGAGCAAAAAAAGAAATAAGCATTAAAAGAACCCATAGCTGCTGTTTCATAATATTGAAATTTAAAAATGTCTAGATTCACCATCATATGGAATCCAAACTTTATTACTTAATTTTTGGTTGATAAACTTTTCTTTTAAATCCTTTCTTTGAGTAGGACAATGGTTTAAAGCTTCCAGATGATTGCATATCGTGACCCCAAAATTCAAATTGGTAAATCGCAGAATATCCTCTACCGTCATCAATATAGGTTCATAAGTATCCAACTGAGCAGACCCACAGGGAATCACACTGATATCCGGTTCATCATTGACTAAAACCTCAGCTACCTCATCGGTTAAAATCGTGTCGGAGGCTAAATAAACACTCGGTTCGTTGGGAATCTTGATCAAGAACCCCATAACGTTACCCATATATTTTGCAATTTCTCCATAACCGTGTTGAGCAGGAATTCCTTTGATACTTCCACCAAGAAAATCCTGAGGAGTAGTATTGTCGAGTTCCTGCACCACATTTAAGCCTTTAGATTTCAAATCTTGAGCATCCAACTGACTACAAGTCACAGAAAGTTGATTTTCTTTTAGGTAGTTAATGCCAGCTTCATCCAGATGATCTGCATGCTGATGCGTGATCAACACGTGAGTTACTTTTTTTAATAAGTCCTCGGCATTTTCAGGAAGCTCTACAAGTGGATTTCTTACAGCTGGAAACCGTTCCTTTGTAAAAGCTTCGATAGTCCCAGGCTTACCCAGCATAGGGTCTATCAAAATAAATTGACTATCGGTTTCAAGGATAGCTGTGGCATTTCTCAGATGATGGTATTTCATTTGAATCGGGTCTCGGTTCACTTCCGCTCAAAGATAATTCAACTTATACCATAAAGTCAAACTGAACGCAAATGCTTTTATTTGCAAAAAAATATAGTATGCCCATTCGTATAAAGCCATTCCACCTATCTGAAGTTGATACACTTGCAGAATTAAGTAGAAACACCTTTATCGAATCTCACGGTCATAGCGCTAAAGCAAAAGATATAGAGAATTATATCCAGACCCATTTTAATACAACAACCCTCACTGATGCATTAAGAAACCCTAAAATTTATTTCAGCAAAGTCTATTATGAAAATCAATTAGCAGGGTATTCAAAATTAATTTTAAATCTACCTCATTCCCTTTCTTATTCTTCCTCTACTGCAAAATTTGAAAGGTTATATCTTTTAAAAGAATTCTATGGAAAAGGACTTGGTGAAGCTTTGTTGAATTACAACATAAAGTTGGCTAAAAGGCTAGAGCAAAAAGCCTTTTGGCTATTTGTATGGAAGGGAAATGAAAAGGGTCTTAAATTTTACAAAAAGAATAATTTTAAGATTATTGGGGAGCATGATTTTAAAATTAGCGATGATCACTCTAATCCTAATTATGTGATGCTTCTAAAAATTTCTGAATAAAAAAACTCCCTTATTATTATTTGGATTAATTACAAATAATTAGTTTTGTAAAAAATTTTAATTATGAAACAGACTTACTTATTTTTACTCACAGTGTTGTTAACATCAACCTTTCAAGCTCAAGTTATTCTTGAAGAAGACATCAATCCAGGTGTAGATAATTCAAATCCTGCAAACCTCACTATTTACAATGGAGACCTTTACTTAACAGCAGACAATGGCTCTACAGGAAGCGAACTATTCAGGTTTACTTCTGCTAATGGTGCCGAACTTGTTGAAGAAGTTAATGCAGAAGGCAATGCTTCAGCATCAAATTTTGTAGTGTTTAATAATACTTTGTATTTCACTGCCAATGGAGATAATAGAACTGGCATCGACTTATTTTCTTTCGATGGTGCCTCTGTCGATCTTATTGAGTTGTATCCAGACCAATTCTCTGGTTTATTTAATCCATTGGTCGCCTACGATAATATATACTACGTTGGCTTCGATTCAAATTTCACACCCAATCGTCTCATTTCTTTCAATGGCACTGCTGGTGGTGAAGTTTTGGGCTCCGGAGTAGAATCTGTTATCGGTGGTAATTTCATCGATTTTGATGGAGGCTTGCTACTTTACATGGAGTCAGATAACATAGACGTAGGCGCAGAACTTTACTTTTACAACATAGATTCAGGAGAATTTAGTCTCATAAAAGATATTGATCAAGGGACTGGAGGATCTAGCATTAGTCAATTCACAAAACTGAATAATGAAATTTATTTTGAAGCAGAATCAGATTTATGGAAAACTGATGGTACAGAAAATGGAACAGTCATAGTTCAGACAGTAATCGATGCTGGCGTTTCGAATGTTCGAGAATTTTTTGAATGGAATAATGAATTGTACTTTGAAGGAGATAATGGCAATGGAGACCAGCTATGGAAGTACAACCCTACTACCGATGCTCTCACTCAATTGAGTTTTATAAGTGGTGATAATGATAATCATGACCCAAGTGATTATGTCATTTACGATGGTTTTCTATATTATTCTGCAGAGGATGGCGTCGACAGCGAAAGCCATCTATGGAGAACCGATGGTTCAACGGTAGAGCAACTCAATGATGTTTTGATTAGCGTATCAGAATTGGGTGTTTTTGAGGATAGAATTTTCTTTAGAGCCGAAGAAGAAGGTGTTACCGGTAATGAATTATATTCTTTAGATCCTAATACCCTCTCAATTCAAAATTTGAATTCTCTATCTGAATTAAAAATATATCCAAATCCTACAAGTGAGTTGGTCAGATTCACAAAAGATATGAATGGATCTAAATATTCGTTGTACAATCTTAGTGGTCAATTGGTAGCTGAAGGAGTTGTTCAAAATAATTCAGTAGACGTCTCAAGTTTTAAAGGAACCTTGCTACTATCTGTAAATAGTCAGGAACAACAGAAAACATTTAAAATTATTTCAAATTAATTGAAACTAGTAAGACTACTTACTTTAAGCTTAATGCTAAGCATCAGTTGGATATCTCTTTCGCAAACCGGGAGAGATATCTCTGGTGTTGTTTATAATGCTCAAGATAGCTTATCCCTTCCTGGGGTCAACATCATTTTGAAAGGAACCAGAGCAGGCGCTGTCACCAATTTAAATGGACGATTTAACTATACCGTAAAACGTCAACCTATAAGTGATCAGCAAATGGTCTTTAAATATATAGGGTTTGAGACTCAGACTATTCAATTAAAAAACAAAAGCAATTTTGAAATTTACCTGGTTCCTAAGACAGACGACCTGGAAGAAGTCATTATTACTACCTCTTATGGTACTACCAAATTAAAAGAAGAAGCTGTTGGAAGCATTTCACAACTAAATGATAGAGATCTCAATGTAAACCAAAGTTATGAGACCATTGATAAAATGATAGAAGGCTTGGCACCTGGACTTCAAATAGAGGGCAATTCTCAGTTAGGGACTTCAACAAGAATAAATATTAGAGGTCAAGGTACCTTTAGTGCTTTAAACGGAAATTTGCTTAATGCTTCTGCACAACCTCTTATTATTGTGGATGGAGTAATCTTATCTGAAGAAAATGGTTTTGATGATCAATTGTTTGATGGTGGAGGAAGATTTGGAGAACAATTCCTCAATCCTCTTTCTAAAATACCACCAGAAGACATCAAGAGCATTTCGATTCTGAAAGACGCATCTGCAGTAAGTATTTATGGCGCTGATGGTGCCAACGGTGTTATCCTGATCACGACCAAAAAAGCAATTAAAAAGGATTTTACCCTTACATTTTCTCAGCAAGCTGGATTTTCAGAACCCATCAATCCTATTCAATATTTAAGTGGTCCACAATACCACTCAATTCTTACAGATTATTTCATTAACTCAGGAGAATCTCCTGAGGACGCCAATGTTTTAGCTGGCTCCGACGTAATTAATACCGATTGGTTTGATCTGACCAATGAGACAGGTGTCTTTACCAGATCACAACTCAACTTTTCGGGCTCTATTGGTAAACTAGGCTATAGAGCAAATATGTCTTACCTGAATAATGACGAAGTACAAATTGAAAATCGATACGAAAACTTCAGAGGTTCAATTGGTTTAGGCTATTCTACTCAAAAATTTGAAGCTAATTTGAGATTTATCCCCTCTTACGTTATTAAGAATAATCCCAACACATTGTTTAGTTTTCCTTTGCCTCCCAATATATCTCCGTTTGATGACAATGGTGACTTTGCCATTATAGGTGAAGGACTGATTGGAAACCCACTAGCTGTCTTGGAACAAAACAAATCTGAGAGTAAAACCTTAGGCCTTCTTACCACGCTAAATTTAAGCTACGATATCGATGAGCAGTGGTCAGTTTCCACCATTGTAGGTGCAGACCTAACTGATAAACGGCAGGATAATTTTTTCTCTGGAAATAATGCTACTGGCAGATTATCTGGAAGTTTTGAAGTTGACGGGGTTATATATCCTAATTGGGGTAGAAAACTAGTGCAAGATAGGAATGTCAACACCTATCAATTCAACTCTGTAATTAGCTACAAAAATCAATTTGGAGACCATTCTGTGGATGGTATTTTTGGGTTTGAAGCTAGAGAAGAACGCATCAAGGTTGAACGGTTTCTGGGGAGCGGTTATATTATTCAAAACCAAAACAATGGTTTGGAGGATGCTTTTGAAGTTAATTTTAATGCCTTTACATCAGAAAATGCTAGGTCTTCATTTTTTACTCAACTAAATTACGATTATCTTAAAACCTATTTTATAACAACGAGTCTCAGGGAAGATAAAAGTTCTGCTTTTGGTGGCGATATTGATGCTGCCTATAATGGCGCTGTGGGCTTAGGCTGGGTCCTCAGCAAAGAAAAGTTTATGGACATAGATGCTATTGATTTTTTAAGATACCGCATCAGTTACGGCTCTTCAGGAAATTCTAGAATTGGAAGTTATAGAGCCCGTGGTTTGTACAATACAAATATTACATCAGTTAATAATGGATATAATTTTGGCTCAGCAACCTTCCCTTCAACCGCACCTAATCCAGATTTGGGGTGGGAACGCAATTTTAAGTTCAACACAGGTATAGATTTCAACTTTTTGGAGCGTTTCAAATTTACCGTTGAATTTTATAGAGATAAAATCACCAATATTATTTCCTCGACCAATGCTGTTCCCGAAAGTGGATTTACAACTGTACAGGCCAATACTGGAAGTATGGAAAATAAGGGCTTAGAAATGGCTTTATCTTCAGAAATCATCAATACAGAGCGGCTTAAGTTTGATTTAAATTTTAATGTGTCCAGAAATGAAAATACCATTTTAAGTATCGAAAATTTAAGTTCAGAATTTTCTGCAGCGCAGAGGGCTGCCGCTTTAAGAGTTGGTGAAAGTACAAGTGCTATCTGGGGCTACAGATGGGCTGGAATAGATCCAGCTAACGGCCAAAACCTATACCGAGTGGATAATCAACTATATTCTGGAGAATATGTAGGCAATAATTTTGATTCGAGCAACTGGGAGGTTATCGGAGACCGCTTACCTGAAATTTACGGCGGTTTACAAGCCAATTTTCAATTTTTTAAACAATGGTCACTCAGTGCAAGGTTTGTTTACAATATCGGAGGAGATATTTTGGTGGATCAAGATTTCGAAAGAACAGACCAACAGATCACCAATAGAAATATGATAAGCAATACATTGGATTACTGGCAAGAACCTGGCGATAGTTCCAGAAATTCAAAACCAGGTCCCGGACAGCCTATCATCCCCAATTCAACCAAATATCTTTACGACAATACACACGTCAAATTTCAAAATTTGAGGTTAAACTATAAATTAGGCAATAAACTCATCGAAAGTTTAAGGCTCAACACTGCCAATATTTTTATCAATGCAGATAATCTCGGTTACTGGTACAAAGAAGGGAGCAGAAACGACAGGAATGGAATCGCAGAATTAAGATTTCAATACCCAGAGATGAGAACAATAACAGCAGGAATCAATATAGGAATATGAAAAAAGGAATTCTGTTTTGCATTTGTTTTATACTTCTGTCCTGTGATGATTTTCTAGACAGAGAGCCCGTTGAACAGATATCAATCGATCAACAGCTGTCGAGTATAGAAGGACATTTCGACGCCTTAAATGGAGCCTATACCGAATTTGAAGAACTTTATTCGAGTTTGCGCTTTATCTATGCCGATGCTCTGGCAGGCAACGTAAAATTTGCTCCAAATAATCAAGGCATCACATCTATTGATCAGCGTTTTGAATCTACCTACCGGTTTGAAGAACAGGAGTCTGATAGTAATTTTGAAAACTTTTATGAAAGTTCCTACCAAATTATCAATGCTATAAATTTAATCTTAACCAGAATAGACGCAGTAGATGGAACTGAAGCGGATAAAAACCTCATAAAAGCTCAGGCCCTGGCCATGCGTGCCTTTTTACATGCCGATTTGTTAAGAATATATGGACAGCCCTATAACTTTACTTCCAATGCCAGTCATCTAGGAATTGTATATAATACAGAGCCTTTACAAATCGGTGAAGATTTCCCATCCCGTTTAACGGCAGCAGAATCTTACGCTCTTGTAGAGGCAGATTATCTTCAGGCCATCGATTTTTTTGAAAATTCATCAGACAATACAAACCAGCCAGAGGTTTTCTACTTTAATGAATTAAATACTAAAGCTCTTCTTTCTCGAGTCTACTTGTATATGCAACAATGGGATAATTCTATACGTTTAGGTAGCCAGGTTATTGAAGAAGGTCCGGATCTTACTCCCAGAGATCTTCTAGTTTCACAATGGCTGGATTTCAATCCCATAAGCGAAGCTCTTTTAGAATTGGCTCCTCCGATAGACCAAGATGATGGAACAGTAAATTCTTCTGTATCAATATACTTTCAGGTAATAATTGATTCTAATGGCAATATTATAGAGAATAAACGCTATTCAACTTCAAATGATCTTTTATCGCTTTACACCAATGATGATATTAGATCAACACCAGGATTATTAAAAACCTATTTTATTTCGACGCAGACTTCTTCTGGTACTGAAGAATTACCATTTACCTTTACACAAAAATTCTCAGACCGGGATGGGGCTATAGTTATAAGGCAATCTGAAATGTTTTTGAACAGAGCAGAAGCTTTTGCCAAAACCGGAAGAGAAAATGAAGCCCTAAACGACCTTAACCGTATAAAATTGAGGGCTAATCCAGATGCAGAACTCAACAGCATTAGCGGTCAGGATTTAATTGATGAGATATTACTGGAACGCCGGAGGGAACTCGCGTTTGAAGGGCACTTATTTTTTGATTTGAAAAGAAATAACAAAGATATCATTAGAGAAGATGGATGCACCATCAACCTATGCCGACTCGATTATCCCAATCCTAGGTTTGTTTTACCTATACCAGAAAGTTCAATACTTATCAACCAAAATATGATTCAAAATGAAGGCTATTAGATGTATGGTTTACATATTGTCATTGCTATTGTTAATTTCTAGCATATCCTGCTCAGAAGATGACACCAATTCCAATGCTATCTTGGATAGTGCCTTTATAAGATTTAGCTTTAAGACAGACTCAAACGGACAACCTATTCAATTTCCAAATGACGTTTCTAATCAACCTGAACTCGAAGAGTTTGAATTTAAGAAAAGGGATACTCTTAAACTACCTGTGACTTTAAGTGTAAATAATCTCGAAAATAGTCTCGAAGCAGAATACTCTGTAACTTTTAACGCTATTGAAGCTTCAGATGTTTTGATTTTTACCAGATCAAATCAGCTCAAATTTGAAACGAATCAACTATCAGATACAATTTATATTGTTCCACAAAAAAGGCTTACCAATTTAAATTCGAATGCCTCTATTGATTTTCAAATCACTTCAGTTGACGATTCTAGAATCAATATCGGATACCCAAATACGTTGAAACCGCTAGATAATTTCAAATTACTTATCTCTGATTTTGATCCAATCACCTATCAATTCTCAAGTACAGACAAAGAAATACAAGGCGTTAGTGGCGAATCCTATAACATCGATATTTCATTTGATCAAATTGTCGACCCTCAAGATGTTAATTCATTAGATTGGTTAAGTTCAGATTTCATTCAGTCTTCCTGTAGTGATGAGCTCAACTTTGATTTTGACTTTGATCTTGATCTTTTAGCCTTAGAATCTCCTAGCAAGAGCTTGAGTTATCGTCTGGAAATTAAAGATAATTTTGAAGATCTTCCCACAAATTTAAACTTAAGGCTCAACAGCGTAGAAAATGATAATTTACTCCTTAGGGGTCAAAATTTAGTTCAGTTTTTTAAAACAGGAGAAGCACCAGAACGATCTGGTGATCCTGCCTCAGCCTTTTATAATGTATCCGATCGTTTCCACAGAACCTTTGGAAAAGCGTGGATTCTTGATGCCAATAGCAATGAGTGTGAGTGGAGAGATTTTCAAAGCTTTACCAGACCTGTGGAAGTTGAGCCGGGAAGTGAATTTGATAATGGTAATGGATTTCATCGCTATAAAATTGGATTTAGAAGTATCAATAGAAATCCCAATGGAGATATTATAGGTACAAATCCCTTTAATCTAAGACGATTTTATGAAGGTGCCTCTGTATTTTCACCCGCATTCACGCAAACAGAATCCTTAGAATTTTTTCCAGAAAGTAACACTAAAGGCAGTGTGAAAGTGAGTATACAAAATCTTGAATTTATTGTTGATGACCAGATTATAAACATTCCAGTATGCGGAAGTGGGACCTATTCTTTCGATGCAGCTAATGATCGCTGGGAAATAATTTTAAGCATCATTACTGACGAAAGTCAGCTTAACGGTCATCCTAATGCAGAAAAATTTCTTTACATTTATACTGAATTAGTTGATGAAGATCCTCCACTCTTAAATGGTTTCGATTGCGCAACACCAGTAGCTTTATGACTTTAAAATATATATCATACTCCATAGGTTTAATTTTTTTAGGACTCCTCACCTACGCTTTTAGTATTTCTAATGGAGGAAACAAAGAAAGTTATTATTCTTATGATCAATTGCGAGACTTGTACGGTAGCGGAGATCAAAGTCGGTGGCCAGAACCTGTTTTAGATCCAAGTGTAGACATTAATACATTTGAAGATATCGGTAGTTTACCTCAGGTAGTTTTCCCAGAAAACAATCCTTACTCTAAAGAAAAGGAGGTTCTAGGAAAGACCCTGTTTTTTGATAAACGACTATCAAAAAGCGGAAAAGTGGCTTGTGCCTCCTGCCACGATCCAGCGAAAGCTTGGACAGACCCAAAGCGAAGGTCACTTGGTCATGAAGGTAGAGAGGGTCACAGAAATGCAATGAGCCTTGTTAATATTGCATATGCTAAAGATTTATTTTGGGATGGAAGAGCTAAAAGTCTTGAGCATCAAGCCAAATTTCCTATTGAAGACCCTCTGGAAATGAACCAAGCCATAGAAATTGCTTTGGATAGTATTTCTGATATCGATTCTTATACTTTAGGCTTTGATAAAGCTTTTGGGTCTCCAGAAATTACCTTAGAACGAGTTAATAAGGCAATAGCTACTTTTGAAAGAACTCTGGTGAGTGGAGAAAGCAAGTTTGATAAATTTATAAAAGGAGATCAATCTGCTTATACCGATGAAGAAGTGCTTGGACTTCATGTTTACAGGACCAAAGCAAACTGTATAAGCTGCCATAATTCACCCTATTTCAGCGATAATAAATTCCACAATGATGGACAATCCCTGTTTGGATCCAAACATCAAGACCTAGGATTGTTTGAAGTCACAAAAGATAGTGCAGACCTAGGAAAATTTAGAACGCCTACACTAAGAGAGATTTCTGAAACTGGACCTTGGATGCATCATGGCAATTTTCCTAAACTCAAAGATGTGATCGACTATTACAATCTTGGTAACCCCGCTCCTATTCAAAAAAGAGTTAAAAGCACCTATAAAGGTTCTTTGCCAGAAAACTCTCCAATTTTGAAAAACCTAAATTTGTCGATTGAAGAAAAGCAAGCATTGATCGCTTTTTTGAAGACCTTGTCGTCGGATTATGTTAGATAAATCAGAATTTAACTCGATTGCTCATGTTTGATTGTGTATTTATTTAAATTAGCCCTTTAAACTTAACCTACACCTATGAGCATATTAAGAATTATTTTCGCTATTATTCTACCACCTTTAGGTGTTTTTTTAACTGTGGGCATTAGAGGAGCCTTTTGGCTTAACATTCTGCTTACAATTCTTGGCTTTGTACCTGGTATCGTTCATGCCGTATGGATTATTGCAAAAAACGATAAGTAAAATGCAGATAGCCATCATTTGTTATCAAGTACTCATGTGCTTCTTTGCATTCGTTACCCTTTTTAGGGTAGATCACTGGATGGTTAGGTTGTTTGACTTTCCAAAAGTACAATTGCTATTTCTAAGTATTGTTGGTTTATTTTTAGGACTCTTCACTTTTGAATTCAATTCAGTTTTTGAATGGATGGGTATTGTATTAGTTTCTTTAGCTATTCTTTTTCACAGTAAGAAGATTATTCCTTATAGTTTTTTGTACAAAAAAGAAGTGATTCGAACCATTCCTAAGAACTCCTCTAGAAGTATTAGCTTACTTGCCAGTAATGTGCTTACTCCAAATCAAAACTATGAGAAATTATTACAACGTATAGAAGTACAGGATCCAGATATCTTACTCACTGTGGAGAGCGATTCTAAATGGGAAGAAGCCTTAAAACCTATAGAAAGTCGGTATCCTTTTACCGTAAAAATTCCTCAGGACAACTTATACGGTATGCATTTGTATTCCAAGTTAGAATTGGAAGACATAAAAATTAATCACTTTTTGCAGGAAGATGTTCCATCAATTGAAGCTTATATTAAATTGGAAAAAAACTACAGAATCAAGCTTTACGCATTACATCCTAAACCTCCAAGTCCAACTGAAGCTAAAACATCTACCAATAGAGACGCTGAATTATTGGTTGTAGCCAAGCGTATAAATGAACAAGATGAACCCGTGATTGTTTTTGGAGACCTCAATGATGTGGCTTGGTCTAGAAGCACAAGACTCTTTAGAAAAATAAGTGGCCTCCTGGATCCAAGGATTGGCAGAGGAAGATACAGTACCTTTCATGCCCAACACTCATATTTAAGATGGCCATTGGATCATCTTTTTCATAGCGATGATTTTAGTCTAAACGAGATAAGAGTCTTGCCAGAAATAGGATCAGACCACTTCCCTATTTATGCAAAATTGGAAATTAATGAGTTTGCTGAAAAAGTTCAGGATGAACACGATGCCTCTAAAGAAGAAAAAGAGATGGCCGATGAAAAAATAGAAAAAGCCTTTCAAAAAACCACTTCTGACATTCCTACATAAATATCGGCCTGGCATTGCAGCATAAATTTCATAAAACTATATTTGTGTTATGGAACATTTTGTTGTCTCTGCCAGAAAATACAGACCAGAAACCTTTGAAGATGTCGTTGGTCAAAAAGCAATAACCAATACCCTGCTTAACGCCATCAACAACGATCACTTAGCCCAGGCTCTTTTATTTACCGGACCCCGTGGGGTTGGTAAAACCTCCTGTGCTCGAATTTTGGCAAAGAAAATCAACCAGGATGCTACCGATGATGAAACAACTGATTTTGCCTTCAACATATTTGAACTGGATGCGGCCTCCAATAACTCTGTAGACGATATTCGTAATCTTACCGATCAGGTTAGAATACCACCGCAATCTGGGAAGTACAAAGTTTATATCATAGATGAGGTGCATATGCTCTCTCAAGCGGCTTTTAATGCCTTTTTAAAGACCCTTGAAGAGCCTCCTAAACACGCCATTTTTATCTTAGCGACCACAGAAAAACACAAGATTATACCTACTATTCTCTCCAGATGTCAGATTTTTGATTTCAAACGAATTACAGTAGGTGATATTAAAGAACACTTGGTCGATATTGCAAAACGCGAAGGGGTGGAAGCCGAGGATGATGCCTTACACATCATTGCACAAAAGGCCGATGGAGCCATGCGTGATGCACTTTCTACTTACGATCGCGTTGTGAGTTTTAGCGGTAAACACTTAACTCGAGAAGCGGTTACAGAAAATCTCAATGTTTTAGATTACGAGACCTTCTTTAAAACGACTGATTTATTATTGGAAAATAATATTACAGAAACGCTCATTTATTTTAATGAAATTCTTGCTAAAGGCTTTGATGGCCAGCATTTTATTGCAGGCTTAGCGTCTCACTTTAGGGATCTTTTGGTCTCAAAAAATCAAAACACTATCAGCCTCCTGGAGGTTGGTGAACGAACCAAATCCAAATACTTCGAACAGTCTCAGCAGACCTCTTACGAGTTTTTGCAAAATGGTATAGAATTAGCAAATACCTGTGATTTTAATTATAAACTGAGTCAAAATCAACGCCTTCACGTTGAGCTTTGTCTAATGAAATTAGCCTCGCTAACTGATTCCAATTTTACAGAAAAAAAAAAGACTAGTCAGCGGATCTTAAATCCTGATGAAGCAACTCATGTTTCTGAGGCTTCGACCACTTCAAAGTCTGAGAAAACCATTGAAGAAAAAGCTTCACAAAAGACTTCAGGTGAACCTAAAGTTGAAGATGAGGCAGAAGGTTTTAACACATCTGAATATCAAGACAATAGTGATAAATTATCCGAAAACTCAAGCTCAGTATCTCCTAAAGATAAGTCAGCAGGAATAAATTCCGAAGAAGAAAAAAAAGCTAAAGAACCAAAACAACCTTTACGGCCTAATTTGGATCACGTTCCAAAAAAAGTGAATGGTCTTTCTATCAAAAGTATTCAGGAAAAAAAACGCTTGAAAGAGCAACTCAAAAAGGATACACCAGAGGAAGAAAAACTCACTTCAGCATTTACTGAAGCTCAGATGCTAGACGCCTGGAAAGACTATATTGAAATATTGAGCAATAACGGAAAAAAAATACTGGCCTCTGTCATGGGAACTGCAGAACCAAAATTGGAAGCGTTTAATATCAAAATGGAACTTCCAAATGAGTCTATGAAACTCAATTTGCAGCAAGGACAAGGTGAACTGATGATGTATTTGAAAGATCGTCTTCAAAACACAGAAATTAATCTAGACATTACAGTAAATCATAAATCTGAAAAAAAATATATTTACACACCAAGGGAGAAGTTTGAAAAACTTTGCGAAAAAAACCCCAATCTTGAATTACTAAGAACCACATTTGACCTAGATATATAAGACTTATGCTTGGATTGAAATTACCTACAGACCCGCGCTGGGCAAATATTGCTGAAAAGAATATCGAAGACATCTTGATAGATCATGCCTACTGTGAGCAAAAAGCAGCATCTACTGCCATTTCTCTCATTGTCTCCTTTCCAGAATATACGGAGCTTGTCACAGCCATGACAGAACTTGTGCAAGAGGAAATGAGTCATTTTAAAATGGTACATGACCTTCTTAAAGAAAAAAATATTCCATTGGGTCGTGACCGTAAAGATGCTTATGTGGCGCAACTCCTAAGCTTTTTCCCTAAAGGAGGAAGCAGAGAAACCCAACTCGTCCATAGATTGCTTTACGCCGGGCTGATTGAAGCCAGAAGCTGTGAACGCTTCAGGTTGCTATCTGAGCACCTTAGTGATGAGAAATTGAGGCGGTTTTATAGAAAACTCATGATAAGTGAAGCGAATCACTATACCATGTTTTTAAAGTTTGCCCGACAGTATCATGATGAAGAGATCGTCAATCAAAAATGGTCTGATTTATTAGATCATGAAGCTAAAATCATAGAGTCTTTTCAGGATGGCGCCTCAGTACATGGCTGGTAAATGCAGTCCGTTAAGATCAAAAAAGGGATCTAATTTTAAATTAGATCCCTTTTTTATTTTATCAAATAAATAAATCTATTCGTCGTAAATATTTGAATATTTACCATCTGATGTTTCGAAAAACTTACCGTTAACGTATCTGTAATGGTTATCGAGATCCTTGAGATTTTGGATGTCTTCACCATCAAGATTTAACTTATAACTTTCAAAATTTTGTTGAATTCTATCTTCGTTGGTAGATTTTGGAATGGTTGCTACCTGACGTTCTAAGTGAAATCTTATGAGGACTTGAGCTGGAGTAGCCTTGTGCTTATCTGCTATAGATTTTATAACATCATTTTCCAACAATGTAGGCTCATTATCAGCTTTCATAGCTTCAGTCCTATCCTGACTGCCTAGCGGTGAAAACGCTGTGATTAAGATCTGATTGGCATGACAAAACTCTACTAGCTCAGATTGATGTAAGTATGGGTGGAGTTCAATCTGATTCATCTCAGGAATCAGGTCTGTGTGGTCCATCAACTGTTTTAATTTCTTTTGACTGAAATTAGAAACTCCTACATGTTTAAGCAAGCCTTCATTTTTTAAACTAACCATGGCTTCCCAGGTTTCGGTTAGTGGGACTTCGTCTAGAGAAAGAAAATCATCATCAGACTCAGGAAATCCCTCCAGACCAGATTTGAATGCCACAGGCCAGTGCATAAGGTATAGATCTAGATAATCTAGTTGCAGATCGTTAAGCGTTTGTTGTAAAGCTGGTTTGACGTCTTCTTGACGATGGGCGTTATTCCAAAGTTTTGAAGTAATGAAGACCTCTTCTCTCTTAATATTGCCTTCTTTAAAAACTTCGGCAAGCGCCTCTCCTACTTCTTTTTCGTTATTGTAAACCGCAGCACAGTCTATGTGTCTGTATCCTATTTCTAAAGCATGTTTTACGGCTTGTTTCACCTTTCCAGTTTCAGATTTCCAGGTTCCTAAACCAATAGCGTGTAGTGAATCGTTATTTCTAAATTTTAAAGTTTCCATTATTTTAGTTTTTTCTAAAATATGTTCAACTTAGAAAATGTCAAAATCTGAGATCAATTTTAGTCAAGATTTAACGCTCAACTTAAGATTTCAAAATTATTTTTTTTTGGGCTTTTCAGCTTTATAATCAGACTTATATCGTCGTTGTTCATTTAAAGATTCGTGAGCTTTGATTTCATCTTCTGGAATCACTTTTAGAAATGAAGGATGCTGTTCTATGGCATATTCTATTTTTTTAACGATGCTTTCAACATCTTCATTGTCATAATCGATATCCATAGGTTCTTTAATCACCATGGATTGCAGGATATTACGCTTTTTAATACGTATTCCTTTTTTATCAAATGAACGTCTAAAACCATCTATTACAATAGGAATAACTATAGGCTTGTATTTTTTTATAATAAATGCAGTCCCTTTTCTTATAGGTTTCCAGGGCTTTGTGGTTCCCTGTGGAAAAGTAATGACCCAACCGTCATTTAGCGCCGTTCCTATGTTGGAAATATCGCTCATTTTCACCTGTCTGTTTACACTTTTGCCGTCTGCTCTCCAGGTTCTGTCTATACTGACAGACCCGGCGTAAGCCAAAACTTTAGGAAGCAGTCCTTTTTTCATAGTTTCTGCAGCAGCGACATAATAAATATTTAGCTTAGGATTCCATAAATAGCCCACGTTTTTTATACTATCGTCTCTACCACTCAAAGAAGCGTTGAAAACGTGATACATCGCCACCACGTCTGCAAAATAAGTTTGATGGTTAGAAACAAAAAGAACATTGTGATCTGGTAAATCTTTTAAAATCGAAGATCCTTCAATTTGGAGATCGTTAAACCCCCGATAGCGCTGATGAGTAAGCCCACCCATGATTCTGATTAGCCACTTTTTCAAAAATAAATAATGCCCAAAAGGATTTTGCTTGAATAAGCCCATATTTAACAATCTTGATCTGCAAATATACAGTTTTAAAGTCTTATCCTATCCTAGAGAACAGTTCTCGTATCTCGCTTAAGATCATAGCAGTAGCTCCCCAGACCACATGACCATCAAAATTATAGGCGGGTACTTCTACACTTTTGGCATACGAAGCTTCAATGATTTCAGTTTTAAGATTTGCCTCTTTCAAACATTGAGAAAGTGGTATTTCTATAAGGCGTTCGACTTCGCTTTCCTGTAAAGTGAAACGAGGTTCTTCGTGAACCATTGCTAAGAAAGGATGTACCAGAAAATTAGAAGGGGGAATATAAAGTTCAGTCAAGGGTTTAATGATATCGATGCTCTTTGTAGAAACCCCTACTTCTTCTTCGGTTTCTCTTAAAGCGGTCTGTTGCAAATTGTGATCCTGATCTTCGAACCTGCCCCCCGGAAAGCCAATCTGGTTGGAGTGCACCCCTTTATAGGTCTTCCTTAAAATAAAGGCCATATACGTTTGCTCAGCTTTAGGATAAAGTAAAGCAACAACACCCGCGTAATTTGGATTTTCATAAGAATCACTGATGCGTTTCAACTCCTCTCTTCGGAATTTAGGAGCAAGTTGATAATGATAATGTTCGCCTGGAAGCTCTATTTTCTTTAATTTTGATATTAAATGTGTTAACGATGAAAAATCCATTGGTAGTTTTTGGTCTAATTTTGATGCTTACTTCTTGTCAACAAAGTAAAGATAATTCAGCTGAAAAAAAAGAAGTTAAAATCGATACTTTAGAAAAGGAAATTGAAGTCAATATTCCCTCAAATGGAGAAACCGATCGTGATTTATCTCAAATTGAGTTTGTGGAACAGGAAGAACTCATCCCCTACTTAAAAACCTACGGAAAGAAAAACCCAGAAACCATTGTGGAAGTTGAAACCGATATGGGAAATTTCACCATAAAATTATACCCTGAACCTGTTTTGCACAGAGCCAATTTTATAAGACTGGCTAAAATAGGCTACTTCGATACTACTGTATTTCATAGGGTTGATAGTGATTTTGTAGTGCAAGGCGGAAACAGTGATCGTATCGGGACTCATGACTTTAGAGAAGCTGTTGGTGATTATTTGATACCAAATGAGTTCACAAGTCAATACCCGCACGATTATGCTGCGGTTTCGGCTGCCAAATATGCAGAACAAAACGTAAGCAACGCTTCTTCACCATTTGAATTTTTTATCGTCACCAAACCTGATGGGGCTTATCATTTAGACAATGATCATACAGTCTTTGGACGCGTTATCAAAGGAATGGATGTTGTTGAAAAAATTGACGATGTGAAAACGGACGGGAGTGAGTGGCCACTTACCAACGTAGGGTTGGATATGAAAGTGATCCGGTAATTTTACCAGTAGTCTTTAATATCTTCATCTTTTTTATAGATCGACGGTAGAGATAATTTAAACACCACAGCAGAAAGTCGAACCAATATAACAACACCACCAGAAAGAATAAATATTAAGCTCACAGGAAAGTTGAGCTTTAAAAATACAAAATAACTTAACCCTCCCAGTATACAAGCTGTTGCATAAATTTCCTTTTGAAAAATTTGAGGGATATCATTACAGAGTATATCGCGAATTACACCTCCAAAGCAGGCACTCATAGTTCCTATGGCAATACAAATAATCGCTGGAAGTTCTGCAGAAATGCCTTTTTCAACTCCAGCAACAGTATATAAACCAATTCCAAGGGTATCAAAGAGGAAAAGAGACTTTCTAAGGTAAGACAGTTTTTTTCTAAAAACCACGGCTAACACAGTTGTAAAGAAAATAACATAAACATAGGTCATGTCCTGCATCCACATGACAGGATTACCTATTAAAACATCCCGCAGCGTACCACCCCCAACAGAGGTAACAAAGGCAATGATGAGTATCCCAAAAGCATCCATGCGCTTTCTGAGCGATGTGAGCACGCCTGATATCGAAAAAGCAATAACTCCAAGTATGTCAAGTATCAATGTGTAATCCATCAGTGTGTGCTATAGTATTGATAGTCTTTCAATACTGTTTTAATAAAGGTTTGAGAAGATTGATTTGTCTCAACCCCCAACTGCTGTTTCACCTTTTCAGCTAGCTTAACAAGGATAGCATGATCATGATCTGCCATTGCCTTATCATATATTCCTTTGATGGTTCTGAGGTCTGCATCTTTGAGTTGTGCCACTTGAGCATATTGTGGAAGATAAGTATCATCTATTTCAAACAAAGGCACCTTTTTAAATCCAGTTTTACGTTTTTCTGTAATGACCGTGGTTTTGGCTGCAATATCCCCTAAACGTTGACCTTTACCGTTGATGAGAATGGTAACTATAGCAATTGCACCACTGGCAACGCTTACCTCGATCAACCTTAATAACCAGCGAATCAAATAACTTGAAAACTGCGGTTTAGAGCCATCTAAATTCACGACTCTGAGCTTCATAGAGGCTTTACCCACACTCTGCCCGTTCATAAAGGTTTCCATCAACAGATGGTATAAAAAAGGAGGGAGTCCTAATACCAATGACGAAGCATAGCCAGAAAAAGGAGTGACATCGGTAAGACCAGTCATAATCGCTAATACGATGAATACGTAGGCTAAAATCACAAAAAAGTCAATCAGATAAGCTAAGATTCTATCCCACACCGTCGCCACACTTTGTTGAATCTTTACATTTTGTGCAGTTTCTATTTGAAAATGACTCATAGATTGTGTTTCTTTGGATAAATTATAATAAAGATGCGTGAGGCGGCTTTTGTCAAGCAAAATAAAGACAAATGGTTAAAATTCGAAAGGGTTGTGCAAAATAATATTAGCATTTCTCCAAGCGAACTATCAGCACTTTATGTTGAACTTACCGAAGATCTGAATTATGCTCAGACGTTTTATAGCAATAGCGAAACTTTAGCCTACCTGAACGAACTCTCAGTAGGGATTCACCAAAAGATATATAAAACTAAAAAAGAATCCAGAAATAAGATTTATCTGTTTTATGCCAAAGAGTTTCCTCTGTTTTTTTACAAACATAGGCCAACCTTATTATTAGCCTTCCTCATTTTTTTAGGCTTTAGCTTAGTTGGAGCATTTTCGGCTGCTTCAGACGATAGCTTCGTAAGACTGATTTTAGGTGATGCTTACGTGAATATGACCATGGAAAATATTCAAAAGGGAGATCCCATGGCTGTTTATAAACAAGCCAATCAAACCGATATGTTTTTAGGCATCACCATCCATAATATCAAAGTAGCCCTGTATGCATTTGTGGCAGGCTTATTAGCAGGCCTTGGTACGATTTATATCTTGATGAAAAATGCTATCATGCTGGGAGCGTTTCAATACTTTTTTTATGAGCAGGATTTACTTTGGGAATCCTCAAGAACTATTTGGATTCACGGAACCATTGAGATATCAGTCATTATTATTGCTGGCTGTGCTGGCTTAGTTATGGGCAAAAGCCTGCTTTTTCCAAAAACCTACACTCGCCTTCAATCCTTTACACAAGGCGTAAAATCTGGACTTAAAATTGTGATTAGCAGTATTCCATTTTTTATAATTGCAGGATTTCTGGAAGGTTTTGTCACCCGTCTTACTGGTATGCCCGACTGGTTAGCCGTTGCGATTATATTGTCCTCTTTAGCTTTAATAATTTATTATTATGTCGTTTTACCTTACCTAATCTATAACAAACATGACCAACAACTACATCAACTTCAAAAAGGAGCGTGATCTCGGCGCCATCATTTCCGATACTTTCGCTTTTGTACGTGAGGAATACAAAACTATTTTCAGATTGTATCTTAAGCACGTAGGATGGCTTCTATTACTAATCGTAGCAGCAAGTGCTTATTACCAATATGAATCATTAAGTATAACCGTAGATTTAACAGAACCTGGGTCCCAAAATGAGTTGATAGACCTCTTTGCCTCTGCTGGACTAGCGGTATTAATTTTGTCTATTGTATCGTTGGCTTATTCTGCACTGAGCATTTTAACCATCAATAGCATCATCAAGAGTTACGTGAAGAATCAGGGTGAAATTAAAGAGGAGGATGTCAAATCCTACATCGGTCAATTTTTCTGGAGAACTCTTGGGAGCTTAATAGTTGTTGCCATTCTGGTGTTTATAGGTTTTCTATTATGCATTTTACCTGGTGTTTATCTTATTGTTCCTTTGTCTTTAATATTTTCAGTCGTGGTTTTTCAGGAAAAGTCATTTTCTGATGCTTTTTCTGAATGTTTTCAACTCATCAAGCAGAACTGGTGGATTACTTTTGCCACTTTATTGATAATTTCCATCTTGATTTCGATTATTGGAGTTGTCTTTCAAATTCCTATCATCGTCATGAGTGCCATGGAAGCAGTCGTTTCCATAAACGAAGGCAGCGATGCTGTTGGTACCTCTCAGCTAGCTTCCGACTGGCTTTATATGACCTTTTACGTGATCGCTAGTATAGCTCAGTACATTTTAAGTTTAATTACTGTCATTAGTATTGCCTTTATCTATTTCAACCTCAATGAAATTCATCATAAAACAGGAACTTTAGAAGATATTGACCGCATTGGAGAATAAATTGACATCGTTTTTTACTCTACTTCTCTTTTTCTGCATATTGAATTGGTGCGGAACAGAATCCATGTTGTCCTCTACCATTTTAGAGGTCAAAGACAGCCTGCAGAGCAATCCTGAAGTCATTGAATTTGATAAGTCAATTATACAGTCGTATCAGGAAAATGAGGATTATAACTATTTTAAAACCATTGAAGAAGAATCTGCCTGGCAAAAATTTAAAAATTGGCTTAACCTTCAGTGGAATAAATTTTTGGAGTGGTTATTATCAGATATTTCTGAAGGCTTATTCTGGAATTATATAGCTCTGGTTCTTAAAATTTTATTCATACTCGGCATTATAGTGCTTATAGCCTGGCTTTTCAACAAGTATTACATCAGCTCTCCAAAACCAGTACCAGGCAATGAAAATAAAATTCATTTAAGTGAGGAAGAGCGCTTGATTCAGGAAAAAGACTTGAGAGTTCTTATCGAAGAAGCTGAAGCCGAAGAAAACTATAGATTGGCCTCTCGCTATTGGTTTCTTAATACTCTCAAACATTTAAAGGATCAAGCTTTAATCGAATATCAATTTCAAAAAACCAATGCCGACTATAAGTCTGAAATATCTATTCAAAATATCAAAATTGAATTTTCCTACCTGTCCAGGTTTTATGAGTTTGTATGGTATGGGGATTTTGAACTGACTCCTGCAGAGTTTGGATCTGCGAAAAACAGATTTGAACGATTGATCACCAACATCCAAAACACCAAGAGCAATGGATAAAACAATGAAAGCACTTCTTTGGGGATTGCTGGGGCTTATCCTTCTGTTGGTTGTACTGGATGCTACGGCAGATCAACCTGTAGACTGGTCTGACAGTTATGTTCATACAGAGAACAAGGCGATGGCTACTGAAGTATTCTATAAAGGCCTGGAGACCGTCACTCCTACTATAGTGCATAAAAAAAAGCCACCTTTCGAAGTATTCAAAGATTCTTTGTCTGCTGGAACTTATATATTTATCAATCGATATGTAGGCCTTACAGATGAAGAAAGCAAACAACTTTTAGACTGGGTTGGTGCTGGAAACACCAGCTTTATTGCCTCCTATGGTGTGCCTAAACTTTTACTGGATACCTTAGGACTGGATGTAAGTTATTACATCAGTAATTCTGAAATTGAGTACCAGCCAAGTTTTAAATTGAAAGATAAAACTTTACAGCAGAATGAGTTTAAGACCTCAAGAAAGGCATTTGAATATCTTTATTTTTCTGAAATTGACTCTGCTAAGACTCAAGCGCTCGGCCTGGTTAAAACTGCAAAAACTGCCAAAGCGATCCATAATAATTACATTGAAGTCGAATGGGGAAACGGAAAATTTTTATTTCACCTAGCTCCACAAGTATACGCCAATTACTTTATGGTGGATGGCTCAAATGCAGAGTACAGTTCCAAAACGCTGGGCTATTTAGACCTAAGTCAACCTCTTTATTGGGACGACTACTATAAAGCTGGAAAAGAGAGAGTCTCCAATCCGCTTTACTATTTACTCTCTAATCCCTACCTAAAGGCGGCGTATTACCTCATTATCATTGCTTCATTGTTTTACGTATTGTTTGGTGGGAAACGTAAACAAAGACCTATACCAGTTATTGAGCCTGTTAAAAACAGGTCTTATGAGTTTACCCAAACCATTGCAGGGATGTATCTGGATAAAAAGGACCATAAAGCCATTGCTCAGAAACAAATCAATAGTTTCTTTGAGCACATAAGATCGACTTATCAAATGCAAACCCATACCATAAATCATGAATTTATTCAAAATTTGGCCTTCAAAACAGGAACGCCTGCTGAAGAATTAAATGCTTTATTTCAGTATATTCAACGCCTCAATACGTCAGAAATCATCACTGAAGACGATTTGAAAACATTAGATAAAAAATTGACAACTTTCAATAGATAGCTTATGCAAGACGAAAATCCAATAGAATTCAATAACAGAATTCCCTTAGAAGAATTAAAAACCTCGGTAGAATCTATTAGCAACGAACTCTCGAAAGTAATCGTAGGACAGGAGGAATTTATAAAGTTATTAATCGTAGGCTTGCTAACCGACGGCCATGTTTTGATAGAAGGAGTTCCTGGTATCGCTAAAACCATCACTTCTAAATTATTTGCAAAGTCAATTGATACCAACTTCAATAGATTGCAATTTACACCAGATTTGATGCCTAGTGATGTTTTGGGCACATCGATTTTAAAAGCAGATCAATCAGACTTTGAATTTAAAAAAGGACCTATTTTCTCAAACATTGTTTTAATTGACGAAATCAACCGAGCTCCAGCAAAAACTCAGGCTGCACTCTTTGAGGTTATGGAAGAAAAACAAATCACCATGGATGGCAAAGAATATAAAATGCCTCCACCTTTTATGGTGTTAGCTACCCAAAACCCGATTGAACAGGAGGGTACTTATGCTCTCCCGGAAGCTCAACTAGATCGTTTCTTGTTTAAATTGAAGATAGAGTATCCAAACTTAGAAGATGAAGTAAAAATATTGAAACTTCAGCACGAGCGAAAAGCGAATTTGGCTTTAGACCAGATTGATCGCGTTATGAATGTTGAAACCCTTCTGAAATTCAGAGATCAAATACACGATATTGTCGTGGAAGATAAGATCTTTGATTACATCGCTGAAATTGTACTTCAAACACGAAAACATCCTCATTTGATTTTAGGAGGGTCGCCAAGAGCCTCGCTATCGATTTTAAAAGCTGCAAAAGCTTTTGCAGCCATTCAGGGTAGAGATTTTGTAACACCCGAAGATGTAAAAACCAGTTTAAAACCTGTTTTAAATCATAGAATCATATTATCTCCAGAGAAAGAAATGGAGGGCACAACTCCAGAACAGGTGATCGATCTTATTCAAAAATCAGTTGAAATCCCCAGATAGTGCGTAAATTTTTTGCTTCTCTTTATTTTGGTCAACGCGTGTATGCTGTTTTATTCGGTATTTCGGGCTTGTATCTTCTATCGTTTTGGTTTCAGAGTCTTTATGTTGTTAGTACCGGACTGCTTTTAATTTTCTCAGGAATTATACTTATAGAACTCTTTAGATTATTTAACGGACAAAAATTTTTAGCTGAAAGAAATCTGCCAGAGCGATTTTCAAACAGTGATCCCAACAGCATAAGCCTCCTATTTCAAAACCACTATGCATTTGCTATTCATTTGGAAGTTATCGATGAGATTCCCGAACAGTTTCAGAAAAGAGATTTTTTAAAGACACTTAGAATCAACGGGCGTTCCAAAGAGCGCTTTAAGTATTCTCTTACTCCAGTAAAACGAGGTGAGTACTACTTTGGATTTCTCAACTGCTATGTGAGCACGCCTTCCAAACTGGTAAAACGTCGATACAGATTTGAAAATAAAGCCCTGGTAAAAGTCTATCCTTCTTATGTCCAAATGCGGGCTTTAGATTTTTTAGCCGTCGACCAGAAAATGAGTCTGTATGGCATGAAAAAAATCAGAAAGATCGGTCATACTATGGAGTTTGAACAGATCAAAAATTATGTCATTGGTGATGATATCCGAACCATCAACTGGAAAGCTACCGCCAAGCACAATAGCCTGATGGTGAATCAATATCAGGATGAAAAATCACAACCTATTTATAACATAATAGATGTGGGCAGGGTTATGAAAATGCCATTTGAAGGTTTATCGCTTTTGGACTATTCCATCAATGCTGCTCTGGCCTTCAGCAATATTGCCCTCAAGAAAAAAGATAAAGTCGGTATGCTGACCTTTGCAGAAAAGGTAGAGAATTTTGTTCCAGCTAATGCCAAAAAAACACATTTAAATGTGTTGCTGGAAACTTTATATGGTATACAAACCAACTTTCTAGTATCAGATTTCAACAGGCTGTATGCTCACAGCAAGAGAAAAATCACTCAGCGAAGCTTGTTGATGCTGTACACCAATTTCGAGCATATCACAAGTTTAAAACGCCAACTCCCCTACTTACGTGCACTTTCAAAACGTCATCTGCTGGTTGTTGTCTTTTTTGAAAATACAGAACTCGATGAACTGGCCAGCTTGGAAACCACTCAACTTACAGAAATCTACGAAAAAACCATTGCTCAGGAATTTATTTATAACAAACGATTGATGGTGAAGGAACTTGAGAAAAACGGGATTCAAACGGTACTCACCAAACCTAAGGATTTATCTGTAGACACCATTAATAAGTATTTAGAAATTAAAGCTAAAGGACTCCTATGACACTCATATTTGCTACTCATAACCCCAATAAAGTTAAAGAAATCCAAGAACTGCTTCCAGATCATATTCAAATCAAATCCTTATCAGATTTGAACTATCATGAGGAAATCATTGAAGACGGAGACACTATAGAAGCCAATGCAGCTATTAAGGCCACTAAGGTTTCTAAGCTATTTAACCTACCTTGCTTTGCAGACGACACCGGACTAGAAGTTGATACCCTTAATGGTGAACCTGGCGTTACATCTGCAAGATATGCAGGAGAGCCTAAGGACGATGAGGCTAATAAGAGAAAGCTGCTTTCCAATTTGAAACACAAAACCAATAGATCTGCGCGGTTTAAAACAGTGATTGTGTTTAAAGATAGAGATATAGAAAAGAACTTTACCGGAGTATGTGAAGGTGAAATAACAGCAAAAGCAGCTGGAAACGGTGGATTTGGCTATGATCCCATTTTTAAGCCAAAGGGCTATTCTAAAACTTTTGCTGAAATGTCTGCCTCAGAAAAAAACAAGATAAGTCACCGCAGTTTAGCCTTTCAAAAACTCATCGCATATCTAAAGGCCTAAATTAAAAGCAAATACTACTCATAACCAGTTAAGGAATACGTACCTTTGCACCTATTTTTAAATTACTTATGACTACATTTGAATCATTAGGCTTAAGCCCTGAAATCTTGAGAGGAATCGAAGATTTAGGATTTGAGTCCCCGAGTGAAGTACAGGAACAAACAATACCTGTTTTACTCGAAGAGCCTACCGATATGGTTGCGCTAGCCCAAACAGGTACAGGAAAAACGGCTGCATTTGGCTTTCCTTTAATTCAGAATATCGACCTTAATTCGAAGAAAACACAAGGGTTAATTCTTTCGCCAACTCGGGAGTTGTGTATGCAAATTACCAACGAACTTAAGCAGTACGCTAAGTATTATCAAAATCTTAATACCGTTGCAGTTTACGGCGGGGCCAGCATAACTGACCAAGCACGACAAATCAAAAGAGGCGCTCAAATTATTGTAGCGACTCCTGGACGTATGAAGGATATGATCCAGAGAAATATTATTGATATTTCCAACATCAACATTTGTGTATTAGATGAAGCAGATGAAATGTTAAATATGGGCTTTTTTGAGGACATAAAAGAGATTTTATCGCATTCATCAGATCAAAAGAACACCTGGCTATTTAGTGCCACAATGCCAAAAGAGGTATCGATGATCGCTAAAAAGTTTATGAAATCGCCTAAGGAGATTACCGTAGGCCAGAAAAACATTTCTACAAAATCTGTAAGCCACGAGTACTTTATTGTAAGTGGTCGTGATCGCTACAGCGCTGTAAAGCGAGTAGTTGATGCCAATCCAGATATTTATGCGGTTATCTTTTGCAGAACTAAAAGAGACACGCAAAAAGTGGCTGAAAAACTTATCGAAGACGGTTATAGCGCTTCTGCTATCCATGGAGACTTGAGTCAGGCTCAAAGAGACATGGTTATGAATAGCTTCAGAAAGAAGCAAATTCAAATGCTTGTGGCTACAGATGTAGCTGCCAGAGGGATTGATGTTGATGATATCACTCATGTAATCAATTACCAGCTTCCAGATGAAATCGAAACCTATACCCACCGTAGCGGTAGAACTGGCCGTGCTGGAAAAGAAGGTAAATCTTTGGTGATCGTTACCAAAAGTGAGGTTAGAAAAATCAAGCAAGTAGAGCGTATAATTGGCCAAAAGTTCTCTAAAGAAGAATTACCTTCTGGAGATGAAATTTGTAAAAAGCAGCTATTTCATTTGGCTAATGAAATCAAAAGTACCGAAATCAATCATGAGATCGATGCGTTTATTCCAGATCTGGAAGCTCAATTTGAAGATTTGAGCAAAGAAGATATCATCAAGAAATTTTTCTCTGTTGAATTTACCAGATTTCATAATTATTATAAAAACGCTCCTAAAATTGTTCAGCACTCAGCAGATGATGCTAATTTTTCTGATAGAGATTATGGAGATGAAACCCGCTTTTTCATCAATATCGGAGAAAAAGATGGTTTCAACTGGATGTCTCTAAAGGACTTTCTTAAGGAACAATTAAATCTGGACCGTGAAGGTGTAGCAAAAGTAGATGTAAAAAACACATTTTCTTTTTTCAATGTAGCTACCAGCGATGTAGAAAAAGTGCAAAATACTTTCGAAACTTTTATGTTGAAAGGCAGGCATGTAAATGTTGAAATCACTAAAGACCAAAAGAGTGGTGGTGGAAAAAAAGGTGGTGGAGGCCGCAGAGACCGAAAACCTAAAAAACGCTTTGATAAATCTAAATCATCCGATTTTAAAGGAAAAAAATCTGGAAGCTCTAGTGTAAAAAGTTCTTTTGAAAGAAGAAGAAAAAAGAGCTAGTAAAGCTTAAAAAAGTCATTTTGATACATATCTATTGTATCAAAATGACTACTTTTAACATATGAGGATATACAATCTATTTTTTTATGTAAGTCTTGCTCTGATTTCATTTTCAAGCTGGAGTCAGGAGGCTGAACTGGAAACCATCACTGGTGTGGTTTTAAATGCAGCTAACGACAAGCCACTTGAAAATGTTAACATCGTCAATATCAATACGGTTAAGGGCTCTACAACCAATTCTGATGGTAAATTTCAGCTCAAAGCTAGGATAAGCGACACGCTATATTTATCCTACATAGGCTATCGATCTATTCAGGTTAAAATTACAGAAGACTGGGTGAAATTTGGCGAAGTAAAGATCAAAATGACCGAATCTGCCATTGCATTAGAAGAAGTTAAACTGAAAGAAATTCAGCTAACCGGCTATCTTGAGATCGACGCTAAAAACATCCCTATCTATGACAATTACAGGTACAGTATTTCAGGCCTGGATTATGCATATGAAGGAGGAAATTATCAAAAAAGTGCCATTTCAAAAGTCCTTCAATCCATTTCCAATCCTGCTGATTTACTATACAAGACTTTTAGCAAGAAGGATAAGCAAATGCGTAGATTGAGGAAAATGAAGGCCAACCAAAGCATCAAAGAAATACTTCAGGATAAATTCGATAGAGAAACCCTTTCAGCAGTATTGCAGATTAGCAAAGATGATATTGATCAAGTGTTGGAACGCTGCAACTATTCCAGAGACTTTATCACGACTGCCAACGACTTGCAGGTTCTGGACGCCATCAATGGCTGTTATGAAGAATACAGAGCCATTAATAGATAATTGGTTTGAAACACATCAGTGTACTTACTGGAGCGGGAATAAGCGCCGAAAGTGGTGTGAAAACCTTTCGTGACCACGACGGGCTGTGGGAAGGTCACGATGTCATGCAGGTCGCAACTCCTCAGGGGTTTCAGAATAACCCAGAATTAGTATTAAATTTTTATAACCAAAGACGAAGACAACTTAAAACCGTTGATCCTAATCTTGCACACAATCGCCTAGTCGATCTTGAAGAGGCTTATAAAGTCGATATAATTACCCAAAATGTTGATGATTTACATGAACGTGCGGGTAGCTCTAATATCGTTCATCTTCATGGTGAATTGATGAAAGTGCGTAGTGTTGAAAATGAAAACTTAATTTATAAGTGGACAGAAGATTTAAAGCTTGGAGATGTCAATTCTGAAAGACATCAACTAAGACCTCATGTGGTGTGGTTTGGTGAAGCCGTTCCTATGATGGAAAAAGCGATCGAAATTATTCAAGATACCGATATTATTATCATTGTAGGAACTTCGATGCAGGTCTACCCTGCTGCGGGTCTTATTGATTTTGCACCAGAACAAACTCCGATCTACTTCATAGATCCCAACCCCAACATCTCAGGGTCTAATCAAATTGAAATTTTTGCAGAAAAGGCTTCGACTGGTGTGGATAAAGTAGTCTCAAAACTATTAAATAAAGCCTGAATTCTTCTTAGCAATTAGCCTGTTTTATACTAAAACAAAATCAGTTTTTACCAAAACATATAGGCCTTAAAGCTTATATTTGCTTGCAAAATTAAAATTTGATTCATGAATTCTCTTGATGCCATTTCACCCATTGATGGACGTTATTCTTCAAAGACCCAGGCTCTCAACAAATATTTTAGCGAGCACGCTTTAATCCGTTACAGAGTTAGAGTCGAAATCGAATATTTTATTGCCTTATGCGAATTGCCATTACCACAACTGAAAGATGTGGATAAGGCTTTATATCCTAGTTTAAGATCTATCTATTTGGATTTTTCTCTAGAAGATGCTAAGCATATCAAGTCCATCGAAAAAGTGACTAATCACGATGTGAAGGCGGTAGAATATTTCATCAAAGAGCGGATGGATCATTTGAACCTGAAAACCTCTAAAGAGTTTATTCATTTTGGGCTCACTTCTCAGGATATTAACAACACAGCGGTACCTTTAAGCCTTCTGGAAGCAGTTCATCAGGTCTATATTCCAGGATTGGAACAACTTATCCAAAAAATCAACACTAAGGTCGAAGAATGGGCATCCATTTCTATGCTAGCCAGAACCCATGGCCAGCCGGCCTCACCAACTAGATTAGGCAAAGAAATGCAAGTCTTTGCAGTACGATTAAAAGAGCAACTCGATCAACTCATCAATGTCCCTTCTTCAGCAAAGTTTGGAGGAGCTACCGGAAATTTTAATGCTCATAAAGTTGCTTATCCAGATATAGATTGGAAAGCTTTTGGTAAGAATTTTGTAGAAAATAGACTTAAATTAAAGCACTCCTTCCCTACTACTCAAATTGAACATTACGATAATATGGCATCTATGTTTGATGCGATGAAGCGCATCAACACTATTCTACTGGATTTTGATAAAGATATGTGGAGCTACGTGTCTATGGATTATTTTAAACAAAAAATCAAAAAAGGTGAAGTTGGTTCTTCGGCAATGCCACACAAGGTCAACCCTATCGATTTTGAAAATTCTGAAGGTAACTTAGGGATTGCTAATGCTCTACTAGAGCATCTTTCTGCTAAACTTCCTATCAGTAGATTACAAAGGGATTTAACCGATAGTACAGTCTTAAGAAATATCGGAGTTCCTATTGGACATATGCTCATCGCAATACAATCTACACTAAAAGGTCTCGATAAGCTTGTGCTGAATGAAGATAAGCTACAAAAAGATCTCGACGATAATTGGGCTGTAGTTGCAGAGGCGATACAAACTATTTTAAGGCGTGAAAATTTTGAAAATCCGTACGAAGCTCTGAAGGGATTAACGCGTACAAATTCAAAGATTGATCAAAACAGCATTTCTGCTTTTATTGATCAACTTGATGTGTCGACGGAGATTAAAGATGAATTGAAAGCCATTACTCCTTCAAACTATACTGGCATATAACCTATGACGAAAACGGCGGCATGGATTTCTGCAGCAAGGTTGCGCACCTTACCTCTTTCACTTTCCGGTATTTTGGTGGGGTCTGCTATAGCCTTTACCAATTCACAATTTAGCTCAGAAATTTTTTGGCTGGCTATTGCTACCACACTTGGACTCCAAATTTTATCCAATTTTGCTAATGATTATGGGGATGGTGTAAAAGGTACAGATAACGATCAAAGAATTGGCCCTAAACGGGCGATACAAAGCGGAGCGTTAACCGACAAAGAAGTAAAAAAAGGAATGATTTATACTTCTGTGGTCACTGCTTTTTTTGCCCTAAGTCTTATTTATATAAGTTTTGGAAAGGATGATTTTTTTCTTAGCCTTTTATTTATTGCTTTAGGTGCAGCTTCACTAGCCGCAGCGATCAAATACACCGTAGGAGATTCTGCCTATGGCTATCGTGGATTAGGCGATGTTTTTGTCTTTGTGTTTTTTGGACTTGTAAGTGTTTTAGGCGTTAATTTTTTGATGACAAAAGAAATAGACCTGTGGCTCTTGCTACCAGCAAGTTCAATTGGATTTTTGAGTAGCGCAGTCTTAAATTTGAATAATATGCGTGATGAAATAAGCGACAGAAATTCAAATAAAAATACAATTGTGGTCATCTTTGGTAAGTCATTTGCTAAAATTTATCACATCAGCTTGATAAGTGTAGCCTTAATAACCTTTTCACTCTATCAATTTTTGCGTTTAGATGAACAAACTAATTGGATCTATTTTTCACTAATAGCGTTTATTCCACTCCTGATTCACCTTAAAAAAATTGCTTTATATACAGACCCTAAAGTGTTGGATTCTGAACTTAAGAAAGTAGCTTTAAGCACTTTTGCGCTTTCACTTTTATTTTTTTTGATATTATATTTTAATTCCTAAAAAAATAGAAAATAAACGAGGCTTGACATTGAAGGTTTAATTTGTAAATTGAAAAAAATATTTATTCTATGGACTTTAAAAAGAAAATGTTGCGCGACGATGCTTTAAAAGGCAAAACTATAATTGTTACCGGTGGTGGTAGCGGACTTGGTAAATCCATGACGCATTACTTTATGGAGCTAGGTGCCAATGTGGTAATCACCAGCAGAAATCTTGAAAAACTCAAGAAAACCGCAGCCACCTTAGAAGATGAAACGGGTAGCAAATGTCTTCCTGTCCAATGTGATGTGAGACATTATGACGAAGTTGAGCACATGATTGAACAGGCTCACAAGGCATTTGGTGAAATTGATATATTATTGAATAATGCTGCCGGAAATTTTATTTCTCCAACAGAACGACTTTCTGCCAATGCCTTTGATACGATTATAGATATTGTCTTGAAGGGGTCAAAAAATTGCACCTTAGCTCTTGGAAAGCACTGGATTGATAAAAAGCAAACCAACAAAACCGTTCTAAATATTGTTACGACCTACGCCTGGACTGGCTCCGCATTCGTAGTACCTAGTGCTACTGCTAAAGCCGGGGTGTTAGCCATGACGAGGTCACTTGCTGTAGAGTGGGCAAAATATGGTATTCGATTTAATGCTATTGCACCTGGACCATTCCCTACTAAAGGCGCCTGGGACAGACTTCTCCCAGGAGATCTGAAGGATAAGTTTGATTTAGCTAAGAAAGTACCCCTCAAACGCGTTGGAGACCACCAGGAACTCGCCAATTTGGCAGCGTATTTGGTTTCAGATTTCGCCCATTATCTCAATGGCGAGGTGATTACTATTGATGGTGGAGAATGGCTTAAAGGAGCTGGTCAATTCAACTTACTCGAGATGGTCACCCCTGAAATGTGGGACCAGCTGGAGCAAATGATTCGTGCCCAAAAGAAGAAATAAAGCAAGCATTTTTAAAATCTTAACTTGAACTGGCGTATTTGTATGCCATAAATAATTGTAATTTTACAGCTCATAATCTAGATAATTAATGGGGAAAATAATTTCGATTGCCAATCAAAAAGGAGGCGTTGGTAAGACAACTACAGCCGTAAATCTTGCGGCAGCCTTAGGTGTATTAGAAAAAAAGGTGTTACTGATAGATGCAGATCCGCAGGCCAATGCCACTTCTGGTCTTGGTATAGATATAGAATCTGTAGAAATTGGTACCTATCAGCTTTTGGAACACACCAAAGATGCAGAAGAGGCTATTATCGAAACAGATTCTCCAAATTTAGAACTCATCCCTGCTCATATCGACCTTGTGGCCATTGAGTTAGAATTAGTCGATATGGATCGGCGAGAATCCATGCTTAAAGATGCCCTGATGCCGATCAAATCCAAATTTGATTACATTCTAATAGATTGTGCTCCGTCTTTAGGTCTTTTAACTTTGAATGCCTTGACCGCATCGGATGCAGTATTAATCCCTATACAATGTGAATACTTTGCTCTTGAAGGTTTGGGTAAGTTGCTCAATACCATTAAAAGTGTACAAAAGATTCATAATCAGCAACTTAGCATTGAAGGCTTACTGCTCACCATGTACGATTCTAGATTGCGTTTATCCAATCAGGTGGTTGAAGAAGTGAAAAAGCACTTCAACGATATGGTTTTTGAAACAATTATTCAACGTAATGTACGTTTAAGCGAAGCACCGAGTTACGGTGAAAGCATCATAAAATATGATGCAGCCAGCAAAGGCGCCAATAATTACCTTAGCCTGGCAGAAGAAATTATAAAAAAGTCGAAATAATCTATGGCCAAAACGACAAAGAAAAAAGCGCTAGGACGTGGTCTTTCAGCCTTGTTGAATGATCCTGATAATGATATTAAATCTGCAGAAGATAAGAATGCAGATAAAGTGGTTGGTAATATTGTCGAATTAAGCTTAGAAGCTATTGAAGTTAATCCTTTCCAGCCAAGGACAAGCTTTAGTGAAGAGGCGCTTAAAGAATTAGCTTCCTCTATTCGCGAGTTGGGAGTCATCCAGCCCATTACGGTTAGAAAATTAGATTTTAATAAATATCAGCTGGTATCTGGAGAGCGTCGTTACAGAGCTTCCAAAATGCTAGACTTAGACACCATACCAGCTTACATCCGTATCGCCAATGATCAGGAATCTCTGGAAATGGCACTGGTTGAAAACATTCAGCGTCAGGATTTAGACCCTATCGAAGTTGCACTTTCCTATCAAAGACTTATTGATGAAATAGACCTTACTCAGGAAGAGTTGAGTGATCGGGTTGGGAAGAATAGATCTACCATTGCTAATTACTTAAGACTTTTAAAGTTAGATCCTATCGTTCAGACTGGAATGAGAGATGGTTTTTTGAGCATGGGCCACGGCCGTGCACTTATCAATATAGACAGTACAGATATTCAGCTGGAGGTTTATGAAAAGATACTAAAAGATAAACTTTCGGTAAGAGAAACTGAAGCTCTAGTGCGAAAGATTCAGGATGGCGATAAGGATACCAAAAAAGGGAAAAGTCCAAAAGTTGATGAAAAGAAGCAAAAAGCCCTCAAACAAATTTCATCGTATTTCGGTGCCAAGGTTGAATTAAAAGTCAATAAAAAAGGAAATGGAAAGCTGATTGTTCCATTTTCCTCGGATGAAGATTTTCAAAGAATCAAAAAATTAATCCAGGGTGACTCGTAAATGCTTTTACTGTAGTTTATTAATTTTTGGTTCAGTCTTTTTTTGTAGTGCTCAAAACCAGGATAGTCTTAGTATTAAAAGTGAAATGACTTCTACCAAAGACGCCTTTAAACTCGACCTTTATGATCCTCTTGCTCCAGCAAGATCGGCATTTTACTCAGCTGTTCTTCCAGGTTTAGGACAGGCTTACAATGGCAGTTATTGGAAAATACCCTTGGTATATGCCGGTATTGGGACAAGCTTATACCTCGTGATTCAAAATGATCAGGAATACAATAGATATCGAGATGCTTATAAGCGAAGATTGGCTGGGTTCACCGATGATGAATTTCAAGATATACTTGAAAACGAGGGCTTGATTAACGCTCAAAAGCAGTTTAGGCAAAATAAAGAATTTGCCATATTGGCTACAGTTGCGTTTTATTTACTAAATATTGTAGATGCTAATGTGGACGCTCACCTCAGGCAGTTTGATGTTTCTAAAGACTTATCTTTGAAACCTAATTTTGAGCCCAATTATTTAAGTGGGAATATAGACTATGGCTTAACTTTGAACTTTAAATTTAATTGAATGAAACTCGCAATACTTGGATACGGTAAAATGGGCAAAACCGTCGAAGAAATCGCTAAGTCAAGACAGCATAGCATCGTTTATATCTCCTCAGGTGAACTGGACATCGATCAATTAAAAACTGCAGATGTAGCCATCGACTTTAGTGTACCTGAAGCAGCTTTTAACAATATAGCCACATGCCTTAAGCATGATGTTGCCGTGGTTTCAGGAACAACTGGCTGGCTGAATAAATTCGATGAAGCTGTAAACTACTGTAAGTCCTGTTCTGGAAGATTTCTTTACGCTTCTAATTTTAGTGTTGGTGTTAATGTCTTTTTTGAATTGAATAGCCATTTAGCAAAAATGATGGCTGGATTAGAGCAATACGATGTGAAACTCAAAGAAATTCATCACCTGGAAAAGAAAGATGCTCCTAGCGGAACGGCGATAAGTCTAGCCGAACAAATTATAGAAAAGACGGACTATAGGTCATGGGATCATCCTCATAAAGAAACAAAAACATCAATAGACATTGAAGCTGAAAGAGAAAAAGGTGTTTTTGGATTTCACGATGTGACTTACGATTCAGAAATAGATACAATTACAATTTCTCACAATGCAAAATCCAGAAAAGGTTTTGCTCATGGTGCTGTAGTTGCAGCCGAATGGATACTGGATCAAAACAGTGGAAATTATACCATGAAAGATGTGCTTCAACTTAACTCAACAACTTAACAATTCAGCTCATGTCATTTACAGATATATTATTATTTATCTTATTCATCCAGGTAGTTCACTTTGCGGGTACCTGGAAGTTATATCAAAGTGCTGGAAGAAACTGGTGGGAAGCTGCTATTCCAGTTTACAATGCCATCATTCTTTTTAGAATTATTAATAGACCATGGTGGTGGGTGTTTTTGATTTTCATTCCTATCGTTAACCTTATTATGTTTCCCGTGATCTGGGTAGAAACCGCGAGAAGCTTTGGTAAAAATTCAACAACAGATACTATTTTAGAGATCGTAAGCTTTGGGTTATATACTTACTATATCAATTATTTTACTGAGCATAACTACATAGAAGACAGAAGCCTCAAGGCCAAGACAAAAAGTGGGGATTTCGTAAGCTCTATATTGTTTGCAGTAGTAGCAGCAACTATTGTTCACACTTATGTGATGCAACCCTTTACTATACCTACGTCTTCTTTAGAAAAAACCCTGCTTGTAGGTGATTTTTTGTTTGTGAGCAAGTTTCATTATGGTGCCAGGCTCCCACAAACTGCTATATCTTTCCCAATGGTTCATGATACCATACCAGTATTAGGGGTAAAATCCTACACCAACTCTCCCCAACTTCCTTATTTGAGACTTCCAGGATTTCAAAATATTCATCGCAATGATATTGTGGTTTTCAATTGGCCGGTAGATACCGTAAGAATGTTCAGAGATCGTTCTGGAAGACATTTTGATAAGCCTGTAGACAAGAAGTCAAATTACGTGAAAAGAGCTGTTGGCGTAGCTGGTGACTCCTTAGAAATCATTGATGGTAAAATTTATGTGAATAATTCTCCGCTGGAATTGCCAGATCGAGCAAAACCTCAATATTCTTATTTGGTTCAGGGAAAAGGACAGGGCTTCAATATGAGAAGTTTAATGGAGATCTACGATATTACAGACGGATTACAATGGGTAGATCAAAATCGAAATCTTTATCAGGTCAATGCCATCACCGAAGAAAATGTAGCCAAGTTTAGAAATCATCCTAACGTTAAATCTGTTGAACGCCTAATTTCACCTAAAGGAAGAGGCGAAGCCAAAATCTTTCCAAACAATGGAAAAGTAGATTGGAATAAAGACAACTTTGGACCCATCTACATTCCTAAAGCTGGCAAAACAGTAGAACTAAATTTGGAGACTTTTTCGTTATACAGACGTATTATTGAAGTTTATGAAGGCTCAGAAATGGGCATTGATAATACACTTGAAGTCAAAGGCTCACAGGTATATCTTAATGGTGATCCTATAAGTGAATATACATTTAAACAGGACTATTACTGGATGATGGGTGATAACCGTCACAATAGTGAAGACAGTCGTTATTGGGGTTATGTCCCACACAACCATGTGGTAGGAAAACCAGTGTTTATATGGATGAGTCTGGATAGCAATGCAAACAGCCTGTTGGAAAAAGTGAGATGGGAACGCCTTTTCACCACTGTGGGCGGAGAAGGTAAGCCTACCTCCTATTTCGTTTATTTCCTCATTGGTCTGGTTTTGGTCATTGGGTATAATTATTTTATCAAAAAGAAAAAGTAACGTTTGAACCCTATTCTAATTCACCCCTGTTATTTTGGCCCTATAGATTTATATGTGGCCCTTGCTCAATCTGAGACTTTTGTCATGGAAAAACAGGATAATTACCAAAAACAGACCTACAGGACAAGACAATATATCTATGGAGCAAATGGAAAATTGTTGCTCAATATTCCTATAAAACACAGAGAACAAAAGACCGATAAGCACCAGAAATATAAGGATATTCGTATAGAAAATGCGTTTAAATGGCAGCGCCTCCACTGGAAATCATTTGAAGCAGCTTACAGGACCTCTCCTTTTTTTGAATTTTATGAAGATGAGTTTATAGGATTATTTGAGAAGGAAGCTACCTTTTTGATGGACTTCAATCTGAAATGCATGGAAATTGTTTTTGATTGTCTTGGACTTAACTTTGAATTTAAGTTTTCAGAAGAATTTAAGCTCAATCCCGAAAATTTAAATGATCAAAGAGTTTTAGTGAATTCAAAGCGAAAAACGATGGCTAGTTTAGATTCTTATATTCAGGTTTTTGAGTCCAAATATGGTTTTATTTCTAACCTTAGCATTTTGGATCTACTCTTCAACAAAGGCCCCTCTGCTTTAGAATATTTACAACATCAAAAGTTTATTTAGGGAGCCTAAAGCTCGCCATGACTGGGTAATGGTCTGAAAGTTTAAGGTCGTAATTTTTAAAACTTACATTTTCAATCGAGCTTTCGTTGAAGATCGCGTCTATTCTTAACGGAAGAAAATCAAAATCAAATGTCTTTCCCAATCCAGAGCCGGATTTAACAAAAGCATCTTCAAGATTATGTTTTAAAAGCTTATTGGCCACATAAGAGAATGAGGTGTTATTCATATCGATGCAAACAATTTTAGGAAAGCTAGTGGCCTCAAAATTATCAGTGAGCATTTTAGCCTGTTCCTGCTGCTTGACAAAAGATTTACCGACTCTATCGATAAGTTTTTGACGGTTTTCTTTATTCAATTCCTGAACATCTGGTATGATCTTTAAAGACTCCAGGTGAACAGCATAAATCCTTACGGTATCCTGATCGATTAACACATCAGAAAAAATCGCATTGTTGTGCGTATCTGGAAAGTCTATGGTTCCAGTATTGATAATTTTATGTTTGCTGTAAATGGCAATACCTATTTTAGACTCGGGCGTTTTAAACTTTTCAAATTTATATGGATAAGCATTCATTTGAAGACCATCAGCATTCATGTAATCCTGAAAAGCCACTATATCTGGAGATTCTAAAGCAATAAACTTCGAGATTTCATTGGGGACGTCGACACCTTTAATCCACTCATAAGTATTGAATAAACGTACATTATAACTCATGACTTTTAAGTCTTTATTATCACTAAGCTTTGAATCTTTATTAAATACGTAAATTTCGTTGACGTAAGTGAAGCCCGCAATTACCAGCGCAGCAGATAGAAGAAAATGAAGTTTGAGTCTAAAAAGCCAGTAAATAGCAAAAACGAGATTGATAAGCATAAATACAGGTAGCCCTAAATTCAGAATAGATAAAAAGGCTGAAAATTTGGGTGGAACATAGGGTAAGATATAAGCTACAAGTAAACAAACAGCAAAAAAAATGTTGATTATAAAGACTATTTTTTGAAATAAATTAAGCTTCGATTTCATGACAATTACATGTCTTTGCCTGCTTTAAACAAAAAATCCTTCTCTTCTTTAGACAAACTATCGTAGCCACTTTTACTTATCTTATCTAAGATTTGGTCTATCTTTTTTTGTTTATCAGATCTACTTGGAGTTTTAGACTTGGTGGTTTTAGAGTTTTTGTGAACGGTTTTCATTCTACTTTTTCTGTTGCTTCCAGACCGAAATAAACCTGCAAACCAATCTGTAAAGCTTTGTAACCAGCCGCCAATATCATTTCCTTTATTAAGCTGAGTAATATAAAGGTAACCTACCCCTGCACCACCAAGATGTGCTAAATGCCCCCCTGGATTTGATAATGGGATCTGAACTACATCCAAGACAACCAAAAAAGCGGCTATCCACCATAATTTTAAGTTGCCCAAGAAAAACAGTCGAACCTGTAGATTGGGCGCTTGAGTTGCTGTGGCCACTAAAATAGCCATTACTGAAGCAGATGCGCCTATGAGGAAGGATCTTCCTGTCCCACTGAAGGCTGGTAAAAGATTATAACTCAAGGTATACACCAAAGCACCAAAAATTGCTCCCAACAAATACAAATTCAACATGCGCTTTCCTGAAAAGTAAGTCAGAAAAAATTTTCCAGAGAAATATAAAATAAGCATGTTGGATAGAATATGAAATATACCAGAATGCATAAAAGCGTAGGTAATGATGGTCCACGGCTTATAGGCAAACTCTAAAAGTCCTTTTGGAAATACAAGCCACTCAACAAAAAAACCCGTTGGAATTTGAAATAGAAAACCAAGCGTTCTGAAGAGAAACGTCAATATGAACAGAATAACATTTATACCGATAAGCTTCTCGAGCGTATCTGCGGTATTGTATCTATAACTTAATTTCTGTTTCCAGTCCATGTTAATTCCATCTATTAGCGTTAAACGAATTTTTCTTCCAATAGTACATGGTGATAAATCCAATCACTGCACCACCAATATGCGCCCAGTACGCTGTATTTGAGGGTCCGAGCAATGTCACTCCAGTTATTGCAGAAAATAAATTCATTAAAAAATACCCCCCGATCAAATATTTAGCCTTGATAGGAATAGGGATAAAAATAATATAAAGAGGCAAATTAGGGAAGACCACTGCAAAGGCGGCAAGAATACCAAATATGGCTCCAGAAGCCCCTACCATAGGTGTAAGGTAATTACTAAATAGCTGATTACTTACATCCTGAGAAATAGAAGGATAAACCCTATACTCTCCTGTTGAACTGACACTTTCAAACAACTCAGAAATTTTGTCTGGACTCACACCAGCATCGATATAAGCCTGGTAGGCTTCGTTAAACCCGATGTAACTAAATAATATCTGTAAGCCTGCAGCTCCAAGACCCGCGGAAAAATAAATGAATAGAAACTTGCTTTGTCCCAGGTACTGTTCTATCAAACTTCCAAACATATACAAGGCGAACATATTGAACAATATATGTGAAAAACTACCATGCATAAACATGTGCGTAAGAATCTGCCAAAATCCAAAATTTGGATTTTCAGGAAACCATAAGGCGAATATTTTGTAGGCGTAATCTCCTAAATAATTAGCCCCAAAGAAGAAAAGGATGTTTGCAATTAATAAGACTTTTACCGTTTCGGTGATTCTTCCCATTTACATAAATTTTTTGTCGAAATCTGCAGCAGATTGTTTCACGAAAACTAAGCGATTTGATGGAGTTAACATCGGTTCTTTACAAGAAAATAACAGATTTACAAGTTCTGTTTGCTCCTCCTTCTGAAGTAAGCTTCCATTTTTAATGGCCATGCTTTTGGCAAGGGATTTTGCCAGTCGATCTGTTTGATCGAATCCTGAATCTGGAAAATCATTTTCAAAGTCTGATAAAAGCTGATCCAGCAGTATGGAAGTCTCACTCTCAGGCAAACGATTAGGAATACCGTTTATTTTGACATAATCATCACCGATTTCAGAAATTGAAAATCCAGCGTTGATCAGCGATTCTTCAAGGTTTTTAAAAACTCTTATTTCATTAGCAGCCAATTGTAGCTTCAATGGAAATAACAACTGCTGACTCAAAGCAGGTTGTGCTGTTATGTTTTTGAGGAGTTCTTCATACAAGATTCTATAATGCGCCCTTTGCTGATCTATAATAAGCATCTCAGACTTTGTAGAGGTCACGATATACTTGCGCTGAAGCTGAAAAGTACCTGAGGGCTGATACGCATTGGATTGACCTTGAAACAGGGAAGGTGAAACAGACTCACTTTCCACCTCAATATTTAATAGATCATCGTCTCCATCAACAGTTTCTGTATACAAGGCTTCCCAGTTTGAATTAGATTTTGGTTTGAAGCCAGTATTAAAATTAGAAGATGAGCTATGTTTTGAAACTTGTTCAGCTTCAAAAGGATTAAAATTTCTGTCTACATCTATCGATGGAATTTTAGCCCCAGACTTATGTTGCTTGTAGTCGGTATCCATACTCGAATCTTTATTAAAATCGAGAACAGGTGAGACATTGAATTGACCCAGGCTATGCTTCACGCTACTTCTTAAAATTGAATAAATAGCGTGTTCATTATCGAATTTGACTTCGGTCTTAGTCGGGTGAATATTAATATCAATGCTCTTTGGATCTACTTTGAGGTACAAAAAATAAGATGGAAAGGATTTGTCTTTTAGCAATCCTTCAAAAGCACTAGACACTGCATGATGCAAATAAGGATGTTTTATGAATCTATCGTTGACAAAGAAAAACTGTTCGCCTCTGGATTTTTTTGCAAATTCTGGTTTGCCAACAAATCCAGTCAACTGGATAAGATCGGTTTCTTCTTTTACTGGAACCAGTTTTTCATTTGTTTTTGCTCCCATTACACCAACGATACGCTGTCTTAAATTAGCAGCAGGTAATTGAAAGAGTTCACTGTCGTTGTGAATCAATTTGAAGGCTATAGATGGATGAACCAAAGCTACGCGTTGAAATTCATCTATGACATGCTTTTGCTCCACTGTCGTAGATTTTAGAAAATTACGACGAGCAGGAATATTAAAAAACAGATTCTTTACCGCTATAGAAGTACCTACAGGACTAACACAGGGCTCTTGTTTAGTGATTTTACTACCCTCGATGATTAATTGTGTACCCAGATCTTCATCTTCGGTTTTTGTTTTCATTTCAACGTGAGCAATAGCTGCAATAGAGGCTAAAGCCTCTCCTCTAAATCCCTTTGTATGCAGTTGAAATAAATCTTCTGCCGTTTTAATTTTTGAGGTAGCATGCCGTTCGAAGGAAAGCCTGGCATCGGTATCTACCATCCCATAACCATTATCTATCACTTGAACCAGAGTTTTACCTCCATCCTTGACAATAAGGGTTATCGTGGTAGCCTTGGCATCTACTGCATTTTCGAGTAATTCTTTAACTACAGAAGCCGGTCTTTGGACAACCTCTCCTGCAGCGATTTGATTTGCGACATGATCTGGTAGTAAGTGGATGCTATTGTTCATTGACTAGTTTGAAGAAAAAATGGAGAGATCAAAATCTATAATCCACAAAAATATGAATGTCAGTATGAGGGCGATTAAAATAACGGTTCTATTGATACCTCGGTTTCCTCTGTTTCTTGAATTCTCTCTGGCCTCTGCCCAATGTGAGCCAAAATCTACGGAATTATGCGTCTCTTTATACTTGGCGAATTTGGAATCAAAGCTGTAAGGATTGCCGGTATCTTTACCCTTGTAATATCGCGGGGTGTAGTTATACCTTGAATTCTTTCGTAATTTTAAAGATTTTAGTTTAAACATAGCTTTTCATGAATATTCAAAATTAAAGAAAATCCATCAATTCTATAGAATTAAACCTTTTTAAAAGCAGAAATCGAAGATGTAACTTTAATCGGCTTTATAAAATTTAGCGTCTTTTCGGAGTTGAGCCATCTTAATAGCTGCAATAGCAGCTTCTGTACCTTTGTTACCATGTATACCTCCGGACCTGGCCTCAGACTGTGCTTTAGTATTATCTGTTAGCACACAGAATATCACTGGTATGTCGTTCTTTAGATTAAGATCCATAATCCCTTGTGTGAGTCCCTGACATACAAAATCAAAATGCTTGGTCTCACCTTGAATGACGTTTCCGATGGCAACAATGGCATCCAGCATATCGAAACTTTCCATCATTTTCTTACATCCATAAGGCAGTTCAAAACTACCAGGAACGTTCCATCGCACAATGTTTTCTTTGATGACTCCAGTATCAATAAGGGCATCAAAAGCCCCTTGAAATAAGCTTTCAGTAATATCTGGATTCCATTCGGAAACGACCAGACCAATTCTCATGTTTTTAGCCTCAGGGAGTTTTTGTTTATCGTAAGTAGAAAGATTTTTTTCTGACGTTGCCATATTACAAAACTTCTGCTTGACCTAAATATACATCTACTTTTGCTGCTTCTTCAGAATTTGGAAACTCATCTTCTATCCTACTCAGGTGTTTTTTTGCAGTATCTCCGTCTTTAAGACTTATAGCGGTTACTGCTGCTTTAAGCAAAAATTTAGGAGTCGTAAACTCATTGGTGGTCATGCTTGCTGCCTTTTCAAAGTAATCTAAAGCTTCTTCTGGCTGGTCTAGCTGAAGAAAAGCATCTCCAATTGAACCTTTGGCCAAAGGGGTTAAGATTTCATCGTCTGCATTAAAACTGTCTAAGTAATCAATTGCTTCCTGATAGTTACCTAAGTTGAGATGAGAAATACCAGCATAATATTTGGCTAATTCCCCTGCTTTGGTGCCACTATAATTTGATGAAATATCTTCAAATCCAAATTTTCCGTTACCACCTTGCAATGATCTTACAAATAATGAATCCTGATCTGAACCAGAGGCCTCAATTGCAGAATCAAAGTATTGCTGAGCCTGATTCATCTCATTGGCTGCCTCAGCTTCATTAGGTTCCTGAATAAATTTCTGATAACCAAGAAATGCTAAAATCACAACAGCTATAGCGATGATCACGCCAAATATTGGCTTTTGGTACTTGGAGAGGAATTGTTCTGTAGAACTCGCGCCTTCATCTAGCGTATTAAAAACTTCAGCGGTTGTTGATTCATTCTCCAGCTTCTCTTCACGTTCAGCCTTTGTATTAGGTTTGTAACCTCTCTTCTTGTATGATGCCATAATAGTAATTTATTCAGGGGGCAAAAATATAATTTTATTCCATATAGAATACACTATTTATTTGATATTTTTACATTTTACTTTTAATCAAATTAAAAGTTAGAACCCTGCAATCGCAGTAAGAGAAAATAGAAGTATCCCTATGATTTTAAAAAAATTGTCCCTTATCAACTATAAAAATTTTGATCAATTGACGATAGATTTCGATTCTAAAATCAATTGTTTTGTGGGGAAAAATGGGATTGGAAAAACCAATGTTTTGGATGCGATATACCATTTAGCCTTCGGAAAAAGCTATTTTAATCCAATCACGAGTCAAAACGTAAAACACGGCGAAGATTTTTTTATGCTGGAAGGTGCTTTCGAAAATGGGGATAAATCTGAAAAAATCATCACTTCGTTCAAAAAAGGTCAACGCAAACTGATAAAAAGAAATGGGAAGGATTATGAGAAGTTAAGCGACCACATCGGAACCATTCCACTTGTTATTATTTCTCCTACAGACAGAGATCTCATTCTGGAGGGCAGCGACACCCGAAGAAAGTTTATGGATGGGGTTATTTCTCAAGGTGATAAACTCTATCTGGAGGCCTTGCTGCGGTATAATAAAGTGCTTTCTCAGCGCAATGCTATGCTTAAATATTTTGCAGCAAATCGAACCTATGATGAAGCAAGCCTAGAGGTGTATGATGATCAAATCATTGAATTTGGGAATGTCATTTTTAAAAAACGTCAGGAATTTATTGAAGAATTTAAACCTATTCTTCAAAAGCGCTATCAGGAGATCAGTAATTCCAGAGAAAGTATTAGCATGATCTATAAAACTCAGTTTAATGAAGATGAAACTTTTGAAAACATTTTAAAATCTGGCCTAAAAACTGATTTACAGCGACAATTTTCTAATTATGGTACACATAAAGATGACCTTATTTTTAAGATAAAGTCGCATTCTGTCAAAAAATTTGGCTCACAGGGTCAACAGAAATCTTATTTGATTGCCCTAAAATTTGCACAATATGATTTCTTAAAATCTCATTATGGAGTGAAACCTATTCTATTGCTGGATGATATTTTTGATAAACTGGATGAAGACCGCGTTTCACAGATCATCAAAATGGTTACCGGCGCAGAACTTGGTCAAATGTGCATAAGCGACACCCATCCGGAACGTACTGAAAACGTTGTGAAAAAAAATGCCAGTGCTTATAAAATGATAAATTTAGAACATGAAATATAGTATTATAATCGTAGTTGTTTTAGCTCTTTCCTGCACTTCAACACCAGAACTAAGCGATGTAAATCAATTGAAGGGTTTTTGGGAAATTGAAAAAGCTGAAACACCTTATGGAGTCAAATCCTATGAGATGAATCAAATGGTAGATTACATCAAAGTGGATGATAATAAAGGTTTCAGAAAAAAAATGCAACCTAGTCTATTAGGAAATTATAAATCTTCAAAAAACAGGGAGTATTTTGAAATTGAAAAGCAAGACGACAGTCTGGTCATGGTCTACAAAAATGACTATGATACCTGGACAGAAACGCTTTTACAAATTGAAGAAGATAAATTTGTAGTGAAAAACCAACAAAGTTTTATATATACCTATAGAAGGCACGAAACCAAAAATATCGATCTCGATGAAGAATAAGAGAGCTAAGGAAGAACAATCGATGAAGGATCTGGTAGAGATGTTTAAGAACAAACACAGGTTAAATCCAGGGCTAGATAAAGTGGATGTCGAAAATGCGTGGATGACTCAGCTGGGCCCTGCAATTATGAATTATACCGATGAAATCAAGTTCAGAAACAACACGCTTACAGTTCATTTATCTTCATCTACCCTTAGGGAAGAATTAAGTTATGGCAAGGAAAAAATAATCAAAAGGCTTAACGAAAGTATAGGTAAGCAATTGATTTCAAAATTAATATTAAGATAATGGGATTAAAAAAAGTAACATTCGAAAACAAAAATGGAGATGAATTGGTAGGAAGACTTCAGCTCCCAGATTACCAGCACCCTAAAGCCTTTGCCATTTTTGCGCATTGTTTTACCTGCGGCAAAAACCTTAAGGTGATACGAGAAATATCTACTGCGCTAACAAAAGTTGGAATTGCTGTTTTGAGGTTCGATTTTACAGGGCTGGGGCAAAGCGAAGGAGAATTTGAAGACACTAATTTTTCTCATGATGTGGAGGATTTACTTCAGGCTTCAGCATTTTTAGAACAAAATTATGAAGCCCCTAGTCTCATTATTGGACATTCTTTAGGGGGAACAGCAGCCCTTTTTGCTGCACAAAAGCTAGATAGTATTAAAGCAATTGTAACCATTGCAAGCCCTTCACAACCTTCTCATGTGGAGAATCTTATCAAGTCCAGTACTAAAAAAGGTCAAAACGAAGAAGAAGATTCTGTTGTGATCAACATAGGTGGAAAAGATTTTAAAATCAAAAAGCATTTTCTGGAAGATATCAACGCACAGGATACAAAATCTTTCTTAGGCGATTTTAAAAAACCATATTTAATCATGCATTCCCCTCAAGATCAGGTCGTAGGAATAGGAAATGCAGAAGAACTATACAAGTGGGCTCATCATCCAAAAAGTTTCATCAGCCTGGATAAATCAGATCATCTTCTTAACGATAATACAGATGCATCTTACATTGGTAGTCTTATTGGCCATTGGTCTATTAATACTTTGGATCTCAAAAAGGATAAAAATGAAGCCATGAACTCTGAAAGTCAATCTGCAGCTATCCTTGAAGATAAGGACAAATTTACGACTCAGTTAAAGGTCGGAAGTTTTGAAATGATTGGAGATGAGCCCGAAGAGCAGGGCGGAAATAATTTTGGACCTGCGCCTTACGATTTTTTGACAGCTGGACTTGCAGAATGCACTGCCATGACGCTTCATGTCTATGCTCGTCATAAAGAGTGGAATCTAGAAAAAGTAACGGTTCATATTGATTATGAAAAGAAAAAAGTGGAAAATGAAGAGGGTAAAACCATCAAAAAGGATGTAATTACCAAGCAAATTCAAATCAAAGGGGATTTGGATGATAAACAAATCGAAAGATTGATAGAAATTGGAGATAAATGTCCGGTACACAGAACACTTCACTCAGACATTGAGATTTCTTCAAACCTGATAAACTAAAATAGTGTTAAGGTAATCTTGAAATTTGAGCGCAGCTTGTTATTACCTTACTTTTACGTAAAATAATAAACTAAATACAATGAAAAAAATAAGCTTATTAACATTTGTTCTTGGATTACTACTTGTAGTGGGTTGTAATGACGGAAAAAAGAGTGCTGAGAAAGAAAAAGATGATGTTGAGGCTGTAGGTGTTACAGATACCCTAGTCACCATCACTCCTCTCGAAGGTTCACCTGAATATGCTGAGGCTGCTTTAAGTCATCCAGGAGAACAAAACATGGAAGTTGAAGCAGGCGCTGTAGATTTTAATTTTGAAGTTGAAAATTATGATCTTGGTGTACAAACTTCAAATGCAGGTGATAATGGTTTAGCTAATTCTGCAAAAGGACAGCATATCCATTTTATTTTAGATAATGGGCCTTATTCTGCTCATTATGAAAAGAGTTTTAGCAAAGATATTGATGAAGGTGACCATGTATTGTTAGCTTTTCTATCAAGATCTTACCATGAAGCTGTAAAAAATCCTTCTTCATTTGTTGTCAGAAAAATAAGAGCGGGTAATCCGTCTGAAGACCAGCAGATGGAGGTTGATTTTACTGCAGAACACTTATTTTACAGTAGACCAAAAGGTACTTATAAAGGTCAAGATACTAAAAAGGTATTATTAGACTTCTTTTTGCTTAACACAGAATTAGGTGAAGATAAAAATAAAGTAAAAGTGGTCGTAAATGGTGATGATGAATTCTTGATTGATGAGTGGAGACCACATGTTATTGAAGGGATGCCTTTAGGAGAAAATAAAATCCAACTCGTATTAGTTGATAATGAAATGAAACCTATTCCTGGACCTTTCAATTCTGTTACGAGGACTATTACATTAGAAAAATAAGTTATTTTTTTAAAGTAAAAAACCACGCTATGCGTGGTTTTTTTTTGGAATAAATGTAGGCTAAAAATCTTTGGATGTTACAATGACAAAGGTTCCAGGCTCATTATTGGTAGAAGAATTTTCTGCAGTAATGAGAAATCTTTGAGGCTTAAATGCTGAAGTTGTACTTAACGAACCCGTTCGTTTGCTTGAAAATAGACCCGAAGACATTGTTAATTTTCCAAGATTTTTGGTCCCTCTTGCAGTTTCTATCCAAACTACATACATTTCTTTTGGAGGGTCCAGACGATCTGGAGTAGTCAAATTTTTAGCCTCTAAATCAATGCTGTAATTATCATTTTTATCTTGTTTGAATTTAGCAGTTATATCTGCTCCCGGAGAAACTTTAGAAACCGGAAATTCAACTTGAGTTGCGCATGATGTCACGATGAATAAAGTCAAAATTGATAGGGATAAACTAATCTTATAACACATATTTAAAATATTTTATTTATTCAAATTTACGGTTATATAAAACCTTTACCTAAAATTTGGAGTTCCTTAAGAAAATAATGGCTTTTTGTATCTCATAAGACAAGACTTTATCCTCGTTTACAATAGGTACAGCTTCTCGAAAAGCTTTCAGAATTGATTCTAGTTTATCTGAGGTCTTTAAAGGCTCTCTAAAATGCATAGCTTGAGAGGCATTGAACAATTCAATAGCCAAAATTCGTTCAATATTATCTACAATCTTATTTAACTTTATCACTGCGTTGGCACCCATACTGACATGATCTTCTTGGCCATTAGACGATACGATGGAATCGACACTTGCAGGTGTGCAAAGCTGTTTATTTTGACTTACAATGCTGGCAGCAGTATACTGTGGTATCATAAATCCACTATTCAGGCCTGGTGAACTCACCAAAAAAGTGGGAAGACCCCTTAGACCTGAGACCAATTGGTAAATTCTACGCTCAGAAATATTACCTATTTCACTAATTGCTATAGCCATCACATCTGCTGCAATGGCCAAAGGCTGCCCATGAAAATTACCTCCAGAGATAATTTTATCGTCATCAACAAAGACATTTGGATTATCTGTTACGCTATTTATTTCGGTTAATAACGTTTGCTCTACATATCGAAGTGCATCTTTTGTGGCACCATGTACTTGGGGAACACACCTAAATGAATAAGGATCTTGGACATTATGTTTTTGGATAGCAGCGATTTCGCTACCATGGAGTAAATTTTTAAGAATTTGAGCAGTTTCAATTTGACCTTTATGAGGTCTTACCTGATGTACTAAGTTATCGTACGGAGACCTATTACAATCGAAAGCATCAATAGAAATCGCCGCAATCCTGTCTGCCCATTGCATGAGATGCCTGGCTTTCAAAATATTTCTAAGTAAATGCGCGCTCATAAATTGAGTTCCATTGAGCAAAGCAAGCCCTTCTTTAGATTGAAGAATGAGAGGGTCCCAACCATATTCCTCTTGTAAAATTTCTGAGGAGTAAATTTTACCATCAATACTAATTTCTCCTTTTCCAAGAAGCGGTAAGGACAGATGAGCTAATGGAGCTAAGTCTCCGGAAGCCCCTAAAGACCCCTGTTCATAAACCACTGGTAATACATCGTGATTATAAAAATCAATTAATCGTTCCACTAGCTCAAGGGAAACCCCTGAATACCCATAACTTAAGGATTGGATTTTAAGCAGCAACATCCATTTCACTATTTGGTCGTCTACTCTTTCTCCTGTACCACAGGCATGAGACATGACTAGATTTTCCTGCAATAAGGCCAATTTTTCTTCGTTGATTTTTATGTTACACAACGACCCAAATCCAGTATTCACCCCGTAAATAGGCTCCTTATTTTCTTTCTGTTTTACATCCAAATAGGCTCTAGCTTTCTTTATTTTTACAGTAGATTCCTCACTTAAAGCTAATTTATAATTTTCATCGATTAAGATTTGTAGATCCTTGAACCCAAGCACAGAAGAGTCGATATAATGTAGTAATGACATATAGTATCTTTTGACAAAGATAATATTTAAGAATTGTTTAGTCTTGCAGATTTTGAAAAGAATGTCCCAGTGAATCAATAAGATCTGAAGCTATTAAACTTTGCTGTGAGGATGAGTTTACAGCTATATCACCAGCCATCCCGTGAACATAAACACCTATCAATGTTGCGTTTATAGCAGAATACCCCTGTGCTAGTAATCCCGTAAGCAAACCCGTGAGAACATCTCCACAGCCAGCAGTGGCCATTCCTGGATTTCCTGTTGAATTGATATATAACTGGTCATGGTAAATACATAAGCTATAAGCGTCTTTGGCCAAAACGATTACATCTAATGCTTTTGAAAAATCTTTAATTTTTTCAATTTTATCAAAATCGTTTTCCCAGTCTCCTATTAATCGTTTAAGCTCTCCAGGATGTGGAGTAAGTATCGATTCTTTAGGAATATATTGTCGTAAATCATCGTGTTTTGCGATAAGGTTTAAAGCATCTGCATCGATAACCATCGGGGACTTTGAGCTTTGTAACCAGGATTTCAAGCTTTCTAAGGCCTCATCGCTTTGGCTTAACCCAACCCCAATGCCAATGGCATCTGGCCTGAAATTAAGCTCAGGACTTGTGATGTAGTCTTCTAAAGCATTATCGATTAACATTGACTCAGGAGATAACTGCAGTAAATTAGAATGACCTCGACTAGGCATCATCACACTCAATTTTCCAACTCCAGAGCGTAAACAGGATTTGGAAGACAGTAAAATACTACCCAACATACCCTTACTACCTCCTACCAATACCGCATGTCCATAGCTTCCTTTGTGAGAAAATCGTTTTCTTGACTTTACTAATGATTTCACTAGTTCTAAATCTAGCAATTGGACATGTGATGAAATCTCACTTAATCGACTCTGACTTAGTCCTATATCAACAATAATGAGTTCATTGATGTACACTGAATAGTCTAGGAGATAAAAGGGTAATTTTGACGTTTGAAAACTGATAACCAAATCAGACTTGAAAACTTTTTCTTGTCCACTCGGGCTTCGGTCTAGGTACATCCCACTTGGTACATCTATGCAAACCACATAACAATTGACTTTGTTGATTTGCTGAATTAATTTCTGAACAAAAGAAGGCATTGAACGATTTAAACCTACACCAAAAATAGCGTCGATTATAATATCATTTGAAGTGAATCCAGGAAGTTTTGAATCTTCATCGATGTGAGTGATTGAACAACTAGAATGTTGATCGAGTCGCTCTAGATTGGTTTGATTATCTTTTGATCTTGAGCTTGTATAGTCGATCAGGTGTACTTTTACATTAAACCCATCTTGATCTAGAAAATAGGCAATAGCGAGACCGTCTCCCCCATTATTTCCAGGCCCAGACAGAATTGTGATAGTACTATTGCTGTTATGATCTTTAAGCTTGATTCTTATTTTTTCATAGGCAAGTCTGGCTGCTCGCTCCATAAGTTTCCAAGATGAAATCTCTTGCTCCTTACAAGTGTATTGATCTAATTCTGAAAGTTGAGAAGCATTCAAAATTTTCATACTACGCCCAAATTGATATTATGATTGATTTTTCTCCCACTTCCAGGCATCCTTAAGAGCCTGAGTTAAATCTCTTTTAGCTTTCCATCCTAGCACCTCATTAGCTTTTGCAGTATCTGCATATGCTGCAACAACGTCACCTGGTCTACGATTTACAATTTTATAATCTAGCGCTTCACCTGATGCCTTCTCAAAAGCATGAATCACTTCCAAAACTGATGATCCTACACCTGTTCCCACATTGAACACCTCATACTGTTCTTTACTTTTTGAATTGATGAGCCGCTCAAGGGCAATAACATGTGCTTCTGCCAGATCCATAACGTGTATATAATCACGTATACAGGTACCGTCCTGAGTAGGATAATCGTCACCATAAACAGACAATTCCTTTCGTTTCCCTACAGCAGTCTGTGTAATGTATGGCACTAAATTTTGTGGAGTTCCCAAAGGCAGCTCTCCTATATGAGAGGAAGGATGTGCCCCAATTGGGTTAAAATATCTAAGGGATATGGCCTTCAATTCATTATAAGCACTGCAAGAATCATTAATGATTTCTTCACAGATTTGCTTGGTATTACCATATGGCGACACAGCTTTTTTAACAGGGGCCTCCTCAAGAATTGGCAAAGCATCAGCTTCACCATATACAGTACATGATGAACTAAAAATAAGATGCTGTTTTTTTAATTTAACCATGTTTTGTAGAAGGTAAACCAAAGAGGCTAAATTATTCTCGTAGTATAACAACGGATTCTCAACACTTTCCCCAACTGCTTTTGATGCAGCAAAATGAATTACTCCCTCGATATCTCGATGTTCCAGAAAAAAAGACTCAAGCTTTGATTTATCCCGAACATCCAATTTTTTAAACACTGGTGTCTTTGAAGTAATATTGGTTATACCTTCCAAGACTTGAAGTGAAGAATTCGACAGATTATCGATAACAATCACTTCGTAACCTTTACTCTGAAGTGCTACAACGGTATGAGATCCAATAAAACCAAGACCCCCGGTCACCAATATTTTCATTTAAAAAGATTGTTAAAATTCACCTGCAAATTACAAAAAATTAAAGCCGAAATTTAATGAAAGCTTATTTTTGAAAAAAATTCAAAATGTCAAAATCAGATACGTCTGTTAAGGTCTTTAGGTGGATAAGCATTCTAGAAGCTGTTTCTTTCCTTCTTCTCCTGTTTATCGCAATGCCGCTTAAGTATATTTGGGAAATGCCAGAATATGTAAGAGTAGTTGGAATGGCACACGGAGCTCTCTTTATCCTTTACCTATTGGGTGGCTACTGGATGTATGAAAAGCTTAACTGGTCTGTGAAAATTCTTTTAATCGTTTTTTTGAGTTCAGTTCTTCCTTTTGGACCTTTTGTGGTGGAGAAAAAATATTTACCAAAGTAGATTGATTACAATCTATCTTTAACGAACTCAACTTTTGTTTTACCGTGGGGTTTAGAGTTTCCATTTTCATCCAGACTTACCATGACGATCTTATCGACAATTATGATGGTTTGTCTCGTCATTTTATTTCTTACTTCGCATTTTAGAGTCAATGAAGCTTTACCAAATTTAATAACTTCAATACCGATTTCTACGATATCGCCCTGTGAAGCAGAACTTTTAAAGTCAATTTCACTCATGTATTTGGTAACTGTTTTTTGATTTTCTAGCTGGATAATTGAGTAGAGCGCCGCTTCTTCATCAATCCAGGCCAAAAGCTTACCTCCAAACAAAGTCCCATTGGGATTCAAATCTTCAGGTTTGATCCATTTTCTGGTATGAAATCTCATAATATTAATTTTAAAAGTTTAAAGTTGAAGGGCATCTTGAATTATTTGAAGATGATCAAAGGCTAATTTAGGTAGCTGATCTGCGAAAAACCAATCTGCCTCTAAAGCATCATCATTTGCTAAGACATCTGGTTGAGTAGTTAAAGTAGATGCAAATGCAAAGGTGATCGTTCTGCCCCTGGGGTCTCTTGATATTTCATCATAGTAATTTACAAAGCACAAATCTTCTCTACTAAGATTAACCCCAGTTTCTTCGAACAATTCTCTTTGGCAGGCTTGTACAGCAAGTTCATTGTGTTCTATAAAACCCCCAGGTAAAGCCCATTGATTCTTAAAGGGATCGTTTCTGCGCTTGATTAGTAAAACGCGACGCCTTCCGTTTTCATTCACAAAAAGAACCGCATCAGCTGTAAGAAAAATTACTTGTCGTTGATTCAAAACATTTGCTTTAGCTTATAGATGAAATTAAAAAACCCCTCAAAAGAGGGGTAATTAATCAAAAATCTAATTTTTGTATTTATGATTTAGGCATCACTACAGCATCGATGGCGTGTATAACGCCATTTGAAGCAGCAACATCTGTCATTACTACAGTCGATGTATTACCGTTAGCATCAGTTAAAACAACATTTTCACCATCCAAAGACGCAGTTAATTCACCACCTTGTACAGTTGGAATTGTAAATGACCCGTCATTGTCGTTGATAGCTTTTACAACATCAGCAGCCATAAATTCACCAGAAACAACATGGTAAGTTAGAATACCAGTTAATTTTTCTTTATTCTCTGGCTTTACAAGTGTTGGTACAGTACCTTCTGGCAATTTACCAAAAGCATCATTAGTTGGAGCAAATACTGTAAATGGTCCTTCACTGCTTAAAGTTTCGACCAAATCAGCTGCTTTTACTGCTGTAACTAGAGTTGAAAAATTTTCATTACCTACGGCCACGTCAACAATTGTACCTTCAGAAGACATTTCTTCTGAATCTGAATCCTCATAGGTTGACTCCTCAGTTGTTTCAGTTTCCATGGTTTCTTCTTGTTCTACTTCTTTGTCTTTACTCTCATTGTTTTTACAAGAAGTAAATGCAATCATTGCAATTACACTAAGACTTAAAATTATTTTTTTCATAATTAAATTTATTTTTTACCAAATTTATTTTAAAATCCTTCTGAATTGGCATTATCAATTATAATTAAATGTTAATTATTTTAATTGCTATTTAAGACATAAGATCAAATAGGAATGCGAGATTTCTCATTTTGAGAATAACTTCACTTTAAATCTTAAGTAAAAACTAAAATTTACCGGTGTTAACATTAATTTATCTGAAACTGGTTCGTTTGAAAACGAACTACAATTAGTTTTGCGCCATGCCTGAAAATAACTACACAGATGAAATATTAGACATTGATTTCCAAACTGAATTAGCCTTGCATTTTGAAACCGAACATGATTTTCCTCCTTTAGCAGCTAGAATTTATTCATTATTAATCTTATGTAGGTCAAAACATTTAACCTTCGATAGGATTAAAGCACTCACAGGAGCAAGTAAAAGTTCTGTTTCCAATCAACTCAACTATCTTTTAAATGAAGGACGCGTGGATTATGAATTCAAAGGAGAAAAAAGGAAGCGTTATTTTAAAACAAAACAAGATTACCTCAAAAAAACTTTAGAATCTCATCTTTCTATTATTCAAAAGGAAATAGACATTCTAACCAAAATAAATCAATACAAAGAAGATCAGGATTTCGATAAAAATTCGGTAGCCATATTTAAAAACCATTTGATTAGAGAGAAAAACAATATCATAAAGACAATAGATCAATTAAAACGAACAAGTCATAATCTAAAGACCCATGAAAAATAAATTAATTGTACTTATAGCTGTCTCAACATTAGTCGTTGGTGCCTGCCAAAAGCAAAATCAAAGACAAGCTCCACCTCCTCCAAGCTTACCTATTATTGAAGTGGTAACTAAGGATGTGACTACATTCTCCGAATATCCTACACAGCTTGAAGGAATCGTGAGCAGTGAAGTAAGAGCAAAAGTTTCTGGATATATGACTGAGGTAATGGTTGAAGAAGGTGCGGCCGTAAAAGAAGGACAGGTGCTGTTTAAGCTCGAGACTGAAAGACTAAGTGGCGATGCTTCAGCAGCAAAAGCCAGAGTGAACGCAGCTGAGATAGAAGTTGATAAACTTAAACCATTGGTTGAAAAAGAAATTATAAGTCCAAGACAGCTTGAAACGGCAAAAGCTGAGTTAGAAACCGCCAAAAGTGATCTAAAAAGCATCTCGGCCAATATTGGTTATGCAAGTATCAAAAGTCCCGTAGATGGATATGTGGGGACTATTAATTATAGAGAGGGAAGTCTAATTAACCCCACAGATATGCTGCCTTTAACAAGAGTAGTGAAGACTGATGAAGTGTTTGCCTATTTTTCAGTTAATGAAAAAGATTTTTTAAACATGCTTGATAAATTCAACGCAGATCATGACTCTATAAAAAATATGGAGACTACTTTTCCAAATGTGGTTTTGGTTATGTCCAATGGTAAAGAGTATGATAAGAAAGGTGAAATAACAAGTATATCCAGCCAGGTAAATCGCGAGACCGGCACAGTAAGATTTAGAGCTACTTTCGATAATTCTGACGCTAAATTAAAAGACGGACTTACCGGTAAAATTAAAATTCCAGAGAATTTGAAAAATGCTATCGTTGTACCTCGCCTATCCACCTTTTCAAGACAAGGTAAAGAGTTTGTTTTTAGCTTCAATTCTTCAGATTCTACAGTAACAGAAAAATCTATTCAAGTCACCAGAGCAGACCCGTTTTACATTGTGAATTCCGGAGTAAAAGAGGGAGAAAAGATTGTAGGGAAAGGCGTCAATAAGATAAAGAATAATGACAAAATCGTCCCTAAACCTTCTGCAATGGACTCGATTGTTAATTCATTTGATAAAGTTTTTAAATAGGAATTATGTTAAAGAAATTCATAGAAAGGCCTGTTCTCTCCACAGTGATTTCCATCATACTTGTGATGCTTGGAATTCTTGGTATTCAAGAGTTACCGGTGACTCAATATCCAGACATTGCACCACCAACAGTACAGGTGACCACAAGCTTTCCAGGAGCTAACGCAGAAACTATCCTGGAAAGTGTCATCATACCTATAGAAGAGGAAATCAATGGTGTAGAAGGTATGACTTATATCACTTCCTCTGCCAGTAATAATGGTAGTGCCACTATAACTGTATTTTTTGAACAGGAATACGATCCAGACATCGCAGCGGTGAATGTTCAGAATCGAGTTGCCAGAGCCAATGCTGTACTTCCAGATGAAGTCATTAGAAGTGGAGTTATTACTGAGAAACAACAAAATTCGGCTTTACTCTATGCTGCAATTTATTCTACAAACGAAGATTATTCTGATACTTATGTTCAAAATTATTTGAATATTAATGTGAGGCCAGAACTTCAGCGAATAGATGGTGTTGCTAACGTTAGTGTTTTCGGGAGTAAAGATTACTCTATGAGAGTCTGGCTTGATCCAGATAAGATGGCAAATTATAACATCAATGCTACGGAAGTCATTGCTTCCATAAGAGAGCAAAGTCAGGAAGCTGCTGCAGGTACAGTTGCACAGAATGTTGGAAAAGCATTTGAGTATGTGATTACCTACAGGGGTCGCCTCAAAACTTCTGAAGAGTATGGCAATATTATTTTAAAAACCTACGATAACAATCAATTTTTAAGATTGAAGGATGTTGCAGATGTAGAACTCGATGCATTTTCTTATAATTCTTTATCTCGAAGTAAAGGTTATCCTGGTGTCAACTTTGGTATTTTTCAGACCCCTGGTTCGAATGCCCAGGAAATTATAGAGAATATCTATAATAAAATGGATGAATTAGAAAAAAATTTCCCAGAGGGTGTAGAATATTTAGTCAATTATGATACCAATGAATTTCTTACCGCCTCCATCAGCAAAGTGCAAACCACTTTAATTGAAGCCTTTTTACTCGTATTTTTAGTGGTTTTCCTATTCTTACAGGATCTAAAATCAACATTAATTCCAGCCATAGCTGTCCCTGTGTCTATTATAGGAACCTTTTTCTTTTTGAATTTATTTGGATACTCTATCAATCTTTTAACCCTTTTTGCCCTTCTATTAGCGATTGGAATTGTGGTAGATGATGCCATTGTTGTAGTAGAAGCTGTTTACGCAAAACTTGAAGGTGGAGCCAAAAGCGCTAAGGAAGCTTCCATCTCAGCTATGAGTGAAATAAGTGGAGCCATTATTTCAATTACCCTGGTCATGGCAGCTGTATTTATCCCTATTACCTTTATAAAAGGACCAGCTGGGGTGTTTTATGAGCAATTTGGTGTGACTTTGATTGTAGCCATTGCTATTTCTGCTGTTAATGCACTTACATTAAGTCCAGCGCTTTGTGCTTTGTTTTTAAAACCGCCGAAGGAGCAAGAAGATAAACCTAATTTATTACAACGTTTTTATAATGCCTTTAATGCAGGTTTCAATGCTGTATTAAACAAGTATGTCTACTCCCTAAAGTTTTTGATCAAACAAAAATGGGTCACTGCTTTGATCCTTGTTGTTGCCGGTCTTGCTATTTATTTTGCAAATGAAATGACTCCTAAAGGCTTTGTTCCTACAGAAGATCGTGGAGTTGTATTTATGAATCTTGAGCTACCTGTTGGATCATCGTTAGACAGGACTTTTAAGGCAACCGAAGACATATATGATAAAATCCAGGATATTGATGGCATACGAACAGCTTCTCTAATTTCAGGTCGAAATTTCTTTTCGGGTAGTGGAAGTTCTTATGCGCAAGGCTTTATTATACTGGAGAATTGGGAAAAGCGAACCACAGATGCCACTCAAATCAATGCTATTGTTGGTCAATTAAATCAAGTTACCTCTGGTATTGCTGATGCCAAAATTCAATTTTTTACGCCGCCGAGTGTTCCTGGTTATGGTGCAGCAGATGGTTTTGAAATGCAATTGATTGATAGAGCTGCAGGACCTCTGGAAGAGCTAGACCAGGAAGCCAATAAACTTGTAGGCGGCCTTTTTAAAGAGCCATCCATTGCATTTGCAAACAGTTCTTTCAGTACCGATTTTCCTCAATATAAAATGGAACTCAATGTGCCGAAAATTAAAGCCAGTGGTTTGTCAGTGGATAACGTTTTAACAACGATGCAATCTTATGTTGGTGGTTTTTTTGTTTCCAACTTTTCAACATTTGGGAAACAGTATCGTGTGTTTGTACAGGCCTTACCGGAAGATCGCGATAGCGAAGAAAGCCTCAACAGTATCTATATCAAACTTCCCTCTGGAAACAAAGCGCCGGTCTCTGAATTCGTAAGTCTGAAAAGAGTTTACGGTCCACAGGTTATCAACAGGTTCAACCTTTACAATGCAGTAACTATAAATGGTAGTACAACTCCTGGCTTTAGTTCTGGCGATGCCATCGAGTCGATACGTAAGGTTTCTGAAGAACAGCTCGGTAGAGATTATGACATAGCCTTTTCTGGAATTACCAGAGAAGAAATTGCCGCTAGCGGGCAATCTATCATAATTTTTGCTCTGAGTATTTTATTTGTGTATTTCTTTTTAGCAGCCCAATACGAAAGCTATATGTTGCCCTTCGCCGTTATTTTATCCTTACCTATTGGTGTTGCAGGTGCATTTTGGAGTACAAATCTAGCAGGGTTACAAAACAACATTTATTTCCAGATTGCTCTGATAATGCTGGTAGGCTTATTAGCAAAAAATGCCATTTTGATTGTAGAATTTGCCATTCAGCGCAGAAAAGAAGGAATGAGTATTTACGAGGCTGCACTGGATGGTGCAAAAGTAAGATTACGTCCTATATTGATGACTTCCTTTGCCTTTATTCTAGGGCTTCTTCCGCTTGTGTTAGCTACAGGGGTAGGAGCAAAAGGAAACAATTCTATAGGTACTGGAGCTGCAGGTGGACTTCTTATAGGAACTGTCATTGGTGTCTTCGTCATACCAGTACTTTTCGTCGTCTTTCAATGGTTACAAGAAAAAGTAAGTCCATCCAGCAGAGCTCAGGTAGAACAGTCTAAATCAAATTCTAAAGCATAAAGACAAGATCATGAAATATATTATAAAATCACTCCTTATAGTCTTTTGTTCATCCTCTTTACAATCCTGTTTTGTGGCCAAAGATTATGAGCGACCTGAAGATAGAATTGAAGAAATAAATTATAGAACAGATCAACTACCACAAGATTCTGTTTCAGTGTCCAAGCTAAGTTGGAAAGAATTATTTACGGATACCATACTTCAGAATCATATTGAGGTGGCCTTAGAAAACAATCAGGATATCCGGATAGCTTTACAACAGATCAATGCTGCAAATTCTTATTTTAAGCAGGGAAAAGCTGGATATTATCCTAGTTTGGACATTAACGGTTCTTATACACACCAGGAATTATCTCCAAATTCTCAGTTTGGTGGATTTTTCTCTTCTATAGATCAATATGAGCTTAATGCAGCCTTATCCTGGGAAGCAGATATCTGGGGAAAAATAAGAAGTAATAAACGGGCAGCTCAGGCCATGTACATGCAAACACAGGCAGCACATAAAGCAGTAAAGACCGATTTGATATCCAGAATCGCTTCGGGCTATTATCAAATCCTGGCTTTAGATGAACAAATGAGAATAACTGAAAAAACGTTGGAAAGTCGTAAAGAAAGTTTAGAGACATCCAAAGCCCTAAAAGAAGCTGGAAATCTGACTTCCGTGGCTGTAAGTCAGACAGAAGCTCAAGTCTATAATGCCGAAGCACTTTTAATCGATTTAAAAAACGACATTAAGCTTTTGGAAAATACGCTCTCCATATTAAAAGGCCAGTCCCCACAGGAATTTTCCAGAAGTGAATTTTCAAAACAGGAAATCAATTCTGATTTTACTACTGGAGTAGCTTCAGACCTTCTAGAAAACCGACCAGATGTTATTGCAGCAGAATATAACTTAATCAATGCCTTCGAACTTACCAATGCTGCAAAAAGCAGATTTTATCCATCGATCACCATTTCTGCTACAGGAGGATTTCAAAGTTTGGACGCTTCAGATTTTATCTCTGCCAACTCCTTATTTTTGAGCTTAATTGCAGGGCTAACTCAACCCATTTTTAACAGAAGACAAATCAGAACCGAATATGAAGTCGCTTTGAGTGAACAGGAGCAAGCTCTGTTAAATTTTGAAAGAACACTTCTCACAGCAAGTCGAGAGGTATCGGATGCGATGCTCAATTTCCAAAATGCAACTAAAAGGATTAAAGTTAAAACCAAGGAATATGAAGCTTACAAAAAAGCGCTTGCAGATTCGAAGGAATTACTTAACAATGGTTTAGCTAACTATCTTGAAGTTTTGAATGCAGAAGAAAATAGCTTAACTACAAAGCTTCATGTAAGTCAGACAAAGTTTGATAAGTTTAGCGCGATGGTAGAGCTCTACAGGAGTTTAGGAGGTGGTTGGCAATAACAAACAGTGAATCATAATAAAAAAAGAGCTAAGTATTTACTTAGCTCTTTTTTTATTATGAAATAGTAAACCTTATGTATCCATTTGCTCCATTAGAGCTTGCGAAAGTTTTTTATAGGTTCCATTTTCTAAGCGCTCTCTAATAGCAGAGAAAGCTTTCAAAGTTAAATCTATATCTTCCATGGTATGCGTTGCCGTAGGAATCATCCTGAGTAAGATAAGTCCTTTAGGGATGACAGGATATACTACAATCGAGCAGAATATACTGTGGTTTTCCCTAAGGTCTTTTACAAGAGCCATAGCTTCAGGTATACTTCCCTTAAGATATACAGGAGTAACACAGCTGGTTGTCGTTCCAATATCAAATCCTTTGTTCTTAAGTCCATTTTGAAGCGCATTTACATTTTCCCAGAGTTTGTCCTTGAACTCTGTGGATCGTTTCATAAGCTCCAAACGCTTTAATGCACCTTCTACTAGTGACATTTGTAGCGATTTGGCGAACATTTGAGATCTTAAATTATATTTAAGGTAATCTATAATTTCCTTATCTGCAGCAATAAATGCTCCAGTGCTGGCCATTGACTTAGCAAAGGTTGCAAAATAAACGTCAATTTCATCTTGAACGCCTTGCTCCTCACCTGCTCCAGCACCAGTTTTACCTAGCGTTCCAAAGCCATGAGCATCATCTACTAGTAGCCTAAAATTGTATTTTTTCTTTAACTCTACTATCTCCTTAAGTCTACCTTGTTCTCCCCTCATTCCAAAAACTCCTTCTGAAATGAATAAAACACCACCTCCAGTCTGCTCTGCAATCTTCTCTGCTCTGGCCAGGTTGAGTTCTATACTATCTAGGTCATTATGTTTATAGGTAAATCGTTTACCTAAATGCAGTCTTACTCCATCAATAATACAGGCATGAGCATCTACATCGTAGACAATTACATCATCTTTACCAACTAAGGCATCGATGGTAGATAAAATGCCCTGGTACCCAAAATTAAGAACATAAGCCGCTTCCTTTTGAACAAAGTCTGCTAACTCACTTTGCAAGCGCTCATGAAGGTCTGTGTGACCACTCATCATACGAGCACCCATCGGGTATGCACTCCCCCACTTCTTTACTGCTTCTTCATCAGCTTTTCTTACCTCAGGATGATTTGCAAGACCTAAGTAATCATTGATACTCCAGGTTACAACTTCTTTACCCTGAAATTTCATTCTATTGCTGATCTGTCCTTCAAGCTTTGGAAAAACGAAATAGCCTTCAGCCTGGTCCGCCCATTTTCCTAAGGGACCTTTATCTCTGTAAATTTTTGAAAATAGATCTTTCATGTTGATTTATTTTAAGTTGCAAATTTAACCTTTATTAACTAATTGATATTAGTGATATGGGCTTTTTTCAAATTGCTTTTATTTTGTTCATCGTTTAGTCCAGGATAATTGGTAAACCCTTGTTCTTTCATCCACTCATCAGAAAATACTTTACTCATATATCTGGATCCATGATCAGGAAATATAGCTACAACTTTACTGTTGGAATCAAATTCGCCTTCATCGGCAAGTTGGGTAACACCCTGCATGACTGCACCACTGGTATATCCAACAAACATCCCTTCTGCTTTGGCGATTGTTCTGGCCATATAGGCACTGTCTTCGTCTGAGACCTTAGTGAATTTATCAATGCTACTGAAATCTGTAGCTGTTGGTATTAAATTTTTACCTAATCCCTCAATCTTATAAGGATAAATTTCACTCTTATCAAGTTTTCCAGTTTCGTGATATTTCTGAAGGACAGATCCAAAAGCATCTATCCCAAGGATTCGAATATCAGGGTTCTGTTCTTTCAAATACCTGGCGGTGCCTGATATGGTACCACCTGTTCCGCTACAAGCCACTAGGTGAGTGATTTTTCCTTCTGTCTGACTCCAAATCTCTGGCCCAGTGGTAAGGTAATGCGCATCGATATTCAATTCATTGAAGTATTGATTGATATAAATTGAACCTGGCGTTTCTTTATGAATTCGCTTAGCCACCTCGTAATAAGACCTTGGATCTTCTGGAGGAACATTTGAGGGACATACGGTCACCTCTGCTCCCATGGTCTTCAATAAGGAAATTTTATCTTTAGACGATTTAGAACTAACTGCCAAAATACACTTATAGCCTTTTATAGCAGCTACCATGGCTATGCTAAACCCAGTGTTTCCAGAAGTGGTTTCAATAATGGTATCTCCAGGTTTTAAATCTCCATTTTCTTCTGCCCTTTCTATAATATAGTGAGCAATCCTGTCTTTTGAGGACAAGCCGGGATTCTGAGCTTCGTATTTAGCAAAAAAATCACCTTGAAAGTGTTGAGTTATATTTTTTAATCTAATTAAGGGTGTACAACCAACTAAGGATAGTAAGCTGTCGTGAACATTCAAATTTTTATGCATAAAGCCAACGTCTTTTCACGTAAATGGTGTCTATTAAATAAATAACAGGGGGCTAAATTACGATTTTTTTTAAGATTACTCTCTTATTTGCTCCAAATCCAGGATAAAAGCATAATCCTTAGCGAGTTCTTTTAAAGCTTCAAATCTGCCTGAAGCGCCACCGTGTCCTGCATCCATATTGGTCTCTAAATATAATTTATTAGAGTCTGTTTTTAATTCCCTTAGTTTGGCTACCCATTTAGCTGGTTCCCAGTATTGAACTTGAGAATCATACAAGCCTGTCGTAACCAAAAGATTGGGATAGTCTTTAGATACTACATTGTCATAGGGAGAATAGGTTTTTATATAGTCATAGTATTCTTTATCATTCGGGTTTCCCCACTCATCGTATTCGCCTGTCGTAAGAGGAATCGTTTCGTCTAGCATTGTAGTCACAACATCCACAAAAGGAACAGCTGCAACCACGCCGTTATAAAGTTCTGGAGCTATATTGATTACAGCACCCATCAGTAAACCTCCTGCACTACCTCCCATAGCATAAAGATGGTCTGGCGAGGTGTATTTTTGTTCAATTAGATATTCAGAAATATCTACAAAATCTGTAAATGTGTTTTTCTTGTGAAGAAGTTTTCCGTTTTCATACCATTCTCTTCCCAAATATTCTCCTCCGCGAACATGAGCAATGGCGTAAATAAATCCCCTGTCCAACAAGGATAATCGTGTGGTGGAGAAATAAGGATCCATCGTTGCACCATAGCTTCCATAACCATATTGTAAAAGTGGATTTTTACCGTTTCTTTTGATACCTTTTTTATAAACTATGGATACTGGTAATTCTGTACCGTCTTTAGCTGTAGCCCAAACCCTTTCCGATATATAATTGTTTTTGTCGAAGTTAGGATCCTGCACTTCCTGCTCCTTCAAAATTTCTTCTGTCTTATCTACCATATCAAACTCAATGACCGATGAAGGAGTGGTTAATGAATTGTAGGTATATCTTAACTTATCAGTATCGAAATCTACATTAGTAGAGGTTCTAGCTGTATAAGTTTCGCTGGTAAATGGAAGGTAATAATCATCGCTTTTATCCCATCTTTGGACTCGTATCCTGGTCAATCCGTTGTAACGTTCACTAGTGACAAGAAAATCTTTAAAAATATCAATGCCTTCTAATAAAACATCTTTTCTATGTCCTATGACCTCACTCCAATTGTCTTCAGAAGTTGAGCTTACTGAGGTCTTCATCAACTTAAAATTTTGGGCATCGTCTTTATTGGTGAGTATATAAAAATGATCTTCAAAATGAGCGATGCTATATTCTAAACCCCTTCTCCGTTCTGCAAATACTTTAAAATTTTTATCTGGAGTATTGGCATCTAAAATTTGATATTCATCAGACATGGTGCTAGACGACCCAATAATCAAATAATCTTTAGATTTAGTTTTGTAAACGTAAGCGTTGAAGGTTTCGTCCTTTTCTTCATAAACCATTTGATCCTCTGAGACATCTTCTCCCAACTTGTGCTTAAAAATTTGATTAGACCTGAGTGTTTGTTCATCTTTTCTGGTGTAGAATAGGGTTTTATTGTCGTTGGCCCAGGTAGATCCTCCAGTCGTAGTTTCAATTTTTTCTGGCAGAATTTCTCCGGTTTTCAAATTTTTAATTTGAATCGTATATTTCCTTCTACTTACGGTATCGATACCAAATGAGGCATAGGTATTATCTGGACTTACACTCACTCCTCCTAGATTAAAATAAGAGTGTCCTTCTGCCATTTCATTGCAATCGAACATCACTTCTTCCTCGGCATCCATAGATCCTTTTCTTCGGGTATAAATAGGATAATCTTTACCCGTCTCATATTTAACTTGATACCAGTATCCATTTAATTTATAAGGGACCGAAGAATCATCTTCCTTGATTCTGGATTTCATCTCTTCAAAAAGCTCATTTTGAAAAGATTTGGTATGAGCTGTTGATTCTTCGTAATATTTATTTTCAGCATTAAGATAATCTATAACCTCAGGATTCTCTCTGTCATTCATCCAGTAATAGTTATCAATTCTATCATCACCATGAATGGAAAGGGTTTTAGGTTTTTTCTCGGCGATAGGTGATTTAATATCCGTATTTGTCATGTTTGAATTTTCTTTTTTGCAAGAGGCTGCAAATATAATGCTTAGGGCCAGAACAGGAATTAATTGTTTCATAAGACTAGTTTTAAATTAATAGATAGTATATGGATTTTAGGCATACAATATACTAATTTTGCGATTCACTAAAATTTTAAAATTATGTTTGGAGATATGATGGGTATGATGAATAAAATTAAAGAAACCCAGGTAAAAGTAGAAGAAACCAAAAAGCGATTAGACTCTGTTATGCTGATGGAAAAAAGCAACGATGGATTGCTGGAAGTGAAAATCTCTGCGAATAGAGAACTAAAGTCTATACAGATTAGCGATGAATTACTCGAAGACAAAGAACAACTTGAGGACTATCTCATATTGACTTTGAATAAAGCTATAAAACAAGCTGGAGAAGTGAATGATGCAGAAGTTTCTGCAGTTGCCAAAGAAGGTATGCCAGACATTCCTGGATTGACCAGCTAAAGACAAAAAGCCTTAAGTGAATTATTCTTAAGGCTTTTTTAAATAATCAATTGATTTTGATCACTTTTTTAGACCGCCTATTGGTTGGAACCCAACCAAATGTAAAATTAAGCAATGGCCCAAAACCACTGGAAACCCCTATTCCATCATAATAGCCTAAGCCAATTTCAAACGTGGTATTGAACCCTTTTCTATTGGTTCTTTGCCATCCATAAACACCTCCATAAAAAGCCAAAGAAAATTCTCCAATGTCATTTAGGTTATCAGCTAGCTGTAAAGGTTCCCAAAACAAAGTTCTTGCTGGACCTAAATAATTTGCTGAATTTCCTACAACCTCCATCCCAAAGTTGTAGCGCTTTCTAAAATTGTGATAATATCTCAACCGAGTATGCCAGGCTAGGCCAAATGAATAGCCTTCTTCGTAGGTGGCAAGTCCTGGCGCTAGACTTGAAGAAATACTTACATTCTCAAACAGCCCTAGCTCATAGCGTATTCCTATAAGATTTAGAGTTACCTGATGCCTTTCCAAATTTGGTGTTCCATCCCAGCTTTCAACATACTGCTGGGCTTTTACGTTAAAGGTGAATATTATGACACATAAACTAAAGAGTAATGTTTTTGAATTCATTTCTAATAAGTGTTATTTTACATATACAGTTTTACGGTTGATGAACTCCATGATTCCATCCTTTGCCAATTCTCTACCAAATCCTGATGTTTTGGTTCCTCCAAAAGGCAGTCGTGGATCAGATTTTACCAATTCATTGATAAAGAAAGCCCCGTCACTCACCTTATCGGCATAAGACAGAGCAGAATCTATATTTTGAGTGAAAAGACTTAAGCCAAGTCCAAATTTTGTATGTTGTGCGTACTCAAAGACCTGGTCTATAGATTCGACTTTAATCATGGCTGCCAAAGGTCCAAAGGTTTCTTCCTCAAAAGCAGGCATATTTTTACCAACATGACCCAGCACAGTGGGCTCATGAAAACAATTCTTTTGCTGTCCTCCGTACAAAAGCTCTGCTCCCTGGCTGATCGATTTTTGGACTTGTTTCTGAAGCTGATCTGCCAAATCTTTTCGAGCTAATGGACCAATCTGAGTTTCATCATTCATAGGGTCTCCACCTTTTAAATTTTTAATGCGATCCACAAATTTAGAAACAAATTCATCGTAAACAGCATCCATAATTATGAATCGCTTGGCAGCAATACAACTCTGACCGGTATTCATTGTCCTTGCTTTTACAGCGGTTTCAACAGCATCGTCTATGTTGGCATCTTCCAAAACAATAAAGGCATTACTTCCCCCCAACTCCAGTAAACTCTTTTTGATATACTTACTTGCCAACTGAGACACAGCAGACCCAGCGGCTTCACTTCCTGTAAGCGTAATCGCTTTCACAGAGTCGTGGGAGACAATGCTTTCAGTTACATCATGGTGAACTATCAGATTTTGAAATACAGCCTTAGGAAATCCAGCTTTTATAAATACTTCCTCAATGTGTTGCGCACAACCGAAAACATTTGGAGCATGCTTTAATAGTGCAGTATTTCCAGAAGTCAAGGTAGGGGCAGCAAACCTAAAGACTTGCCAGAATGGAAAATTCCAGGGCATCACGCCAAAGACAGTCCCTATAGGGTCATGCCTCACAAAACTTTTGGTAGCTTCGGTTTCAATGTACTCGGGAGCTAGAAACTCTTCTGCATGTTCTGCATAATACTTACAAACCCAGGCACACTTTTCAATTTCTGATCTGGATTCAGAAATAGGTTTTCCCATCTCTAACGTGATAACTTTGGCGTAGTCTTCGACATTGGTTCTTAAGACTTCTCCTGCTTTTTTAATCAGTGATGTTCTATGCGATAATGGAGTTTTACTCCAGGTTTTAAAAGCCTTTGATGAAGCATTGAGCTTTTGCTGAAGCTCTTCTGTCGTGAGCGATGTATATTCTGCAATGTGATCGCCATTATATGGATTTATACTCTGAAAATTCATCTCGTTATATTTATAATTATAATATGGAAGATATAATAATCGCGAGGTAAGTTATCTATTTTAACTTTTTTATATATCAAACACTAGAACTATCTTTGTTGCGTTATCGTATTTAATTAACGATTTGAGGTTTTTGTTTCTAAATCAAAAACTATATTTGCCCCATAATTAACCTTTGAATGAAATTAACATCTGTCATCTTGTTTTTAATTGTGCTGAGTTCCTTGACCTCCTGTATCAGCACAAAACGATTAACTTATCTAGCTGAAGATGAAGAGAATAAAATTGATAGTCTTATATCCATTCAACAAATGCAACCTGCTTACCGGGTGCAGATCAATGATTTATTAAGTATACGGGTAAAAGCCTTAGACCAGGAATTGACCAGTATGTTCAACCCTATTGGTGATACTGAAAACTCCAACGCGACCACAGAAGAAAAAGCATATTTTGACGGTTTCCTCGTTAATAGACACGGCAAAATAAGGATTCCAACACTTGGTGAGATAAAAGTCATTGGACTTACCCTTGAAGAAATACGATTGAAATTGGAGCAAAAACTCCTTGAAGATTATTTTAAATCTGAGGCCAACATTTTCATCACCGTAAAACTTGCGGGCTTGCGCTACACCACATTAGGCGAAATTGGGACTGGTAGCCAGGTAATCTATAAAGAACAGGTCTCTATCATGGAAGCCATTGCTAATGCTGGCGATATTACTATTTATGGCGACAGAAGAAATGTCAAAATCCTTCGCCAGTATCCAGAGGGACAACGAATCCATAGGGTAGATTTAACCAAGATATCAGCAGTGAATTCCCCATTTTATTACATACAGCCCAACGATCTCATTATTGTGGACCCACTTCCTCAGAAATCATTTGGTATCGGTGAGACTGGATTTGGAACAATCGCCACGGTATTCTCATTGCTAACGGGACTTACAATATTATTAATAAGATTCTAATGGATGAAGATTTTGAAATAAGCGAATCCAGTGGATATTTCGACTTTAAAGGTTTTATAGTAAAGATCTTTAGTTACTGGTATCTCTTTATCATTAGTATACTCATTGGGCTAGGCATAGCTTACTTTATCAATGTAAGAAAACAACCTATTTATCAGATTGAAAGCCTTATCACTGTAAAAGACGACCAAAACCCGTTCTTTACCTCAAACACAAGTCTTACGTTCAACTGGGGTGGCGTTTCAGACAAAGTCAATACAACGGTAACTACGCTTAAAACAAGAACTCACAACCAAAAAGTTGTGGATAGATTAGGCTACTATATCCAGTATTTTGAAGATGGTAAGTACCAAAAGGAAGATGCCTACGGCAGAGTGCCTTTTGTGGTTGTTGAAGACAGTTTAAAAGCGCAGCTTTTAGGCCGAAAATTGACAGTTACTTTTCTTGATGAAAATACATTTGACTTAGAGGTTAAATTTGAAGATGAAGAACCTGGGAACTTAGCATTTTATGATTATTTAAATAAAGAACGGGAAAGTCACTTTTCTGATAAAACTGATTTTAAAAAGACCTATTCAACTTCAGAGTACGTTGATTCACCATACTTCAAAGGCCGGATTTTTAGAAATACTAACCCTCTACCTCAGGGTAAACCCTATTACTTCCAATTCAACAACTACTATGCGACGGTCAAAAAATATCAGAACCTAAATGTGTCTCCTGAAAATAAAGGAAGTTCCATTTTAAAATTATCCTTAAACGGACATAATAAGGAAAAGCTAGTAGATTACCTTAATACCACTGTGCGTGTACTTAGTGAAGACATGCTGAATCGAAAAAATCTTTTCGCCACTAAAACCATTCGATTTATCGATAGCAGCTTAACCGAAAAATCTAAAGAATTAAAATCGGTTGAGGAAGAGCTGAATCAATTTAAAATAAGTAATGACATTATCGATCTTACTGCCGAAAGTAGTGAGATAAGACAACGGTTGACCAACCTCGATCTTGAAAAGAACGAAATTCAACGCCAGTTAGATTATTACAACAGGCTCGAAAGCTATTTGAGGAACCGACAAAATTATGCCGATGTTCCTGCGCCTTCTGTTGCAGGAATCGATGAACCAAGTATAAGCTCGGCAGTAGGTAAAATTGTCACATTATCTGAGCAGCGAAGTAAGTATTCATACTCGCTAAAAACAGATGCTCCCGTGTTTGATGATATCGATAGACAAATAAATGCTACCAAATCTGTTTTATTGGAAAATATCGAGTCTTCCAAAGATATTTTACAGGAACAAATTCAAACCGTAAGGGCTAACACTGCAGAACTTGAAAAACAAATCAGAACATTACCTAAGGAACAGCAGGATTTATTAAAAATAGAACGAAGATATACGATAAGCGAAGAAACTTACAGTTTGTTTTTGAGCAAGCGAAATGAAGCTGGTTTGATTAAAGCAGCAAATGTAAGTGACGTACAGGTTATAGATAAAGCCATGGATACTGGTGGTGGGAAAATTGGCCCCAATACAGAACTCAATTATGTCATGGCTTTGCTTATTGGAAGTTTTATCCCGTTGGTTTTTGTGTTTTTATTGGTGTTTCTAGATAACAAAATCAATAACCCAAAAGATATTAATAAGCTTTCTCCTATTCCAATTTTAGGAGTTGTGGGGAAAAGTAAAACCAGTAGCAATTTAGCAGTATTCAGGAAGCCAAGATCTGCAATTGCAGAAAGTTTCAGAGGGCTCAGAACCAGCATGCAATTTATATTCAAACAAAAGCACATACAGGGAAACAAAACTATCCTTATCACTTCCTCCGTGAGTGGAGAAGGAAAAACCTTTACCGCTATCAATATGGCTTCTGTGTTTTCGATGAGTGGAAAGAAAACACTCTTGATTGGTTTGGACCTTAGAAAACCTAAAATATTTGAAGATTTTGATATTACCAATGATATCGGTATCGTGAACTATCTTATCGAACAGGAATCCATAGAGGGCATCACCCAAACCACCAACTTTAGCAATTTGGATGTCATTGTTTCTGGTCCTGTTCCACCTAATCCATCTGAACTGCTGATGTCTGATAAGATGGATGTTTTGTTTACGACTTTAAAAGAAAAATACGATTGCATCATTATGGATACCCCTCCTATTGGTCTCGTGTCTGATGCCTTAAACTTAGGAAAATATGCCGATGCTTCGCTTTATCTCATTAGGCAGAACTACACCAAAAAGGCGATGCTAAGCGTGATTAATGAAAAGTATGAAAAAGGTGAGGTTAAAAACATCAGTTTTATCCTAAACTATTTTCAGCATAAAGCTAAATATGGATACGGCTACGGATACGGATACGGTTATGGCTACGGTTATGGAAGGTACGGTAATGGCTATTTACAGATGGAGAACAAACAATCTTTCAGAAAACGCATCAAAAGAAAAATTAAAAAAATATTTAAAGCATAATAATTCTCACTTATGAGTCAACCTAAAATAGCAGTGATTGGTCTTGGATACGTAGGACTTCCTCTTGCTGTTGCTTTCGCAAAAAAATATACTGTCGTTGGTTTTGACATTAATCAATCTCGTGTGAACGAACTTAATAAAGGTAAAGATCACACGCTGGAAGTCTCAGATCAAGATTTGCAGGAGGCCCTATCAGACACTAGAACACCTGCGATGAAATTGTCCACAGACCCCAAACATATGGAGGATGCAAACATTTATATCGTTACGGTTCCAACACCAACAGACAAAAATAGGCAGCCCGTATTAACTCCATTGATCAAAGCAAGTGAAACCATTGGAAAACTTCTGAAAAAAGATGATATTGTCATCTACGAATCCACTGTATATCCTGGGGTCACTGAAGAAGTCTGTGTTCCTGTACTGGAAGAGTCTTCTGGAAAAGTGTTTAATAGAGATTTTTTTGCAGGCTATTCTCCAGAACGAATTAATCCAGGAGATAAGTTGCATACCGTCACATCTATCTTAAAAGTAACTTCTGGTTCTACACCAGACATTGCTAAAAAAGTAGATGATCTTTATGCGTCGGTCATCACAGCTGGAACTCATCTTGCCAGTAGCATCAAGGTAGCTGAAGCTGCTAAGGTGATTGAAAATTCTCAACGAGATATCAATATAGCCTTTGTTAATGAGTTATCTAAAATTTTTAGACTTCTTGATATTGATACCAATGACGTGTTGGAAGCTGCAGCGACCAAGTGGAATTTTACTAAATACACCCCTGGGCTTGTCGGTGGACACTGTATTGGTGTAGATCCTTATTATTTAGCTCAAAAAGCCTTGGAAGTTGGTTATAATCCTGAAATTATCCTATCTGGAAGACGCATGAATGACGGCATGGGTAAATATGTGGCAAATGAGGTGATAAAACTTATGCTGAATAAAGAAGCAAAAGTAAAAAACGGAAATGCTCTCGTACTCGGGATAACCTTTAAAGAGAATTGTCCTGATACCAGAAACACCAAAGCGATAGATGTGATAGATGAACTCAAAACTTACAATATGCAGGTAGATGTTTGCGATCCATGGGCTGACAAAGAGGAAGTTAAATCCTTATTTGGTATCGATATATTGAGATGTCATGAACTCGAAAACACCTATGATTCGATTGTTCTTGCTGTCTCTCACAAGGAGTTTCTTGAGTTAGATTTTAAAGCCTTAAAAAATGATAATTCAGTGGTTTTTGATGTAAAATCATTTTTACCTACTGATAAAATTGATGGCAGATTATGATGTATCAGAATGCTTATCACAGCGAAGACTTACATAAATTTAATTTTTTGATCACTGGCGGAGCAGGCTTTATAGGGTCTAATCTTGTAGAATATCTGCTCAAATTTGGCGCCAAGCATGTTCGTGTTTTAGACAATCTATCCAATGGCTATTATGACAACATAGCAGAGTTTGAAGACGAATCGAACTTTGAATTCATAGAAGGCGACATTAGGCTGTTAAAAGACTGCGAAGCGGCCGTTAAAGATATTGACATCGTTTTGCATCAGGCTGCTTTAGGTTCTGTACCAAGGTCTATTGATGACCCGATAACAAGTAATGCTGTAAATGTTTCAGGATTTTTGAATATGCTTGTAGCCTGTAAAAATTCGGATCGTGTGAAGCGTTTTGTTTACGCTGCTTCAAGTTCTACTTACGGCGATAGTCCAAGTCTACCAAAAGTGGAAGACGTGATAGGAAATCCACTTTCTCCCTACGCTGTTACAAAGTATGTTAACGAGCTTTATGCCGATGTGTTTGGAAAAACTTATGGCATGGAAATCATAGGGCTACGCTATTTTAATGTTTTTGGTCCAAAACAAAGTCCTCAGGGAGCGTACGCTGCAGTTATCCCCTTATTTATGCAGGCACTACAAAATAAAACAGCCCCTACCATAAATGGTGATGGCGAGCAGACAAGAGATTTTACCTTTGTTGAGAATGCGGTACAAGCCAATATCAAAGCTGCCTTCGCAGATCAAAATGCAGTTAATAAAGTATATAATGTAGCCTGTGGTGAGCGCATCAGCTTAAACCGACTGTGGAAAGATTTACAAAACGCCTCAAATATTGAACTTGAAGCTACTTATGGACCAACAAGACGCGGTGATGTAAGAGATTCTTTAGCACAAATTGACAAGGCCAAGCAGTTTTTAAATTACGCTCCTAAATTTGATGTAAGTCGTGGAATTGATGTGACCTGGAAACATTTTCAAAAAAGATAGGACAAAAAAGAAACCTGCCAGAAATGGCAGATTTCTAATCAAAAATCAAAACTAATCAACTAAAATTTGAGGTTGATTGCGAGATCAAATTCATCATATATAGTCTTGTCTCCCAAATTATCGAAAAAAGAACCAGAGCCATATCTTACATCATATTTTGTTCTATCAATTGTAAGATTTGTAGAAGCCGAATTTTTTCCCATTTTCATGTCAAATGCAATAGGATTGGTATTCCCCTTGATAGTCAAATCTCCAGAAATGCCATAAATGTCACCTTTTTTGGCCACGGTGTTAATAACAAATGTTGCAGTTTCATGCTCTTCAACTCCAAAAAAGTCATCAGACTTTAGATGTCCCATCAATTTTTGTCTGCTATCACCTTCAAGATCTGTGACGTCGATACTGGTCATATCTGCAGTAAATTCTCCACCGACTAATTCGCCATCTTCCATCAGAAAAAATCCATCTTTAAGTTGAATGGTTCCCTCATGAGAACCTGTTAGTTTCTCACCTTTCCATTCGATTGTACTTTCTTCAATGTTTACTTTCTTCTTTTCAAAAGAATTAGTGAACGCTACAAGAGCGAGCATTACTGTAGAAGCTAAAGCCCCTTTAATTAAATTCATTTTCATAGTTTTAGTGTTTATGGTTTATATTAAATTCTTGTAAATAATTCTTCCTTAGATGTCCTAACTTTCTTTGCGTGCTGTAGTTGGTCTTCTTCACTTCTATAACCTATGGTTGTTAAAGCTACTGATTTTAGATGCTTGGATTTGAGATCTAGCAATTCATCAAATTGATCAGGATCAAAACCTTCCATAGGACAAGCATCTATCTTTAAGGCTGCAGCAGCAGACAATAAATTACCTATAGCAATATAAACTTGTCGTGATGCCCAAACCTCTTTTTTATCTTCTGAAAAGGTTAGCACTGAGTTTTCAATCATACTCTTTAAATCTTCAAAATTTTCTTTAGGTTGATTTCTTGTATCACTATTATTTTGAATAAACTTATCGAGATAATCTTGGTCAACATCAGTTCTATAGGCAAATACTAAAAGATAAGAAGCATCTGTAATTTGCGGCTGATCAAAAGCTGCTGGCTTAAGTTTTTTTCTTAACTCAGCATCTTTGATGACTAATATTTGGTAAGGTTGCAATCCATAAGACGAAGCCGATAATTGAATGGCTTCCAGGAGTGTTTCCATATTTTCTTCAGACACCTGACGATCAGGGTTAAATTTTTTGGTGGCATAACGCCAGTGTAAATCTTCAAGGTAACTATGCATATTGTTCAGTTCTTAATTTGTTTAATAATAAATTCAATTGTTTTAGTTCTTCATTTGAGAGTTGGCTGGTCATGTTTAACTCAGCCGCTTCAACGACCTCACCGATAGCTTCTAAAGCTTTGAGCCCTTCTTCAGTAATGATTATATCAACTTTTCTGCGATTTTCTTCGCATTGAGTTCTTTTGACAAAATTTTTCTTGATGAGCTTATCGACTAATCGAGTTGTATTACTCATCTTACTAATCATTCGTTCCTGAATGGTTTGTAAAGAACAGGCTTCACCTTTTCTTCCTTTAAGAATACGCAGTACATTAAATTGTTGTGTTGTAATATCAAAGGGCTTGAGAACTGAAGTAATTTCATCAGACACCCAATTTCCTGTAAATAAAAGATTAAGAAGTGATCTTTTATACTCTGGAAGTTGTTTAGAAATTTTCAATTCTTTTTCAATAATCATGTCTATACAATTGTTGTCGATACAAATGTATAGGATTAAGTCAGTCAAAAAATTCAATGGAATGTTAAAGTTTGTCCTTAAATTCAATATAGAATTTAATTGAAATGGTTATCAGCTGTGTCTAATGTTGTATTTTCGCGTAAGAATTAAAATAAAGACCATGGAAAATTTAAATGAAAAAAAATGGGCAGAAGGTTTAAAATCTTCAAATAATGCTGAAATTATAGATGTAAGGACGCCAGCTGAATTTAATGAAGGCTATATTGAAGGTGCTAAACTAATGAATATTCAAGATTCGTCTAAATTTATGGATGAGATTGAGCAATTGCCAAAAGATAAAGATTATTACGTCTACTGCAGATCAGGACGACGCAGTGAAATGGCTTGCCAGCTGATGAACAAAGCTGGTATTGATAATGCTTATAACTTAGAAGGAGGTATTTTGGGCTGGTCTGGTGAAGTAAAACAATAACTATGAGGTCCATTATTGTGTTGTGTTTAAGTGTTTTCCTTTTAGTCTCCTGCGAGGATAAAAAGAACAACTCCACTTTGCTTTCTTCTGAAGAAATGAAAGAGCTTATGCTTTTAGATTCGGTACAATTGATCGATGTAAGATCATTGGAAGCCTTTAGGGAGGGACATTTAAAAGGTGCACAAAATCTTGTGTACGATGAAGATTTTATCGATAAGATTCAAAAGCTTGATAAGTCTAAGCCAGTAGCGGTATACTGTAGGACTGGAAGACGCTCAGAAGAATGTAGCCAAATTTTAAAAAAAGCAGGCTTTGAAGAAATTTATCAACTTAAGGATGGGCTTTCCCAATGGAAGTATAAAGACGAGTTGATTATTGATACCCTGGCACAATAAGTGAGTTTCACAAGTTGAGAACGCACATTATTCACAATAAAAAAATATATTTGCATAGATCAAATACACTTAGCACATGAAGTTTATCATTTCTAGTACATACATGTTGAAAAACCTCCAAACTCTTGGCGGCGTCATCAACAATAATAATACGATGCCTATCTTAGATAATTTCTTATTTGAATTACATCAAGATTCGCTTAAGATTTCAGCATCCGACTTAGAAACTACAATGAGCGCAACTCTTAATGTAGAGTCTAGTGATGAAGGAGAAATTGCGGTACCAGCAAGGTTATTATTAGACACCTTAAAAGCCTTTCCAGAACAACCCCTAACCTTTCATAAACTTGACAATCATACTATAGAAATTAGTTCAGAACAAGGTAAATACGCACTAGCTTATGCTAATGCTGAAGATTTCCCTTCACCGGTATCTATTGAAGATCCGAGCCAAACCGTGCTTATTGGAGATGTACTGGCCACAGCAATTAACAAAACCATATTTGCTACAGGTAACGATGATTTGAGGCCGGTTATGAACGGCGTATTCTTCAGATTTACAGAAGAGGCATTAATTTTTGTTGGTACAGATGCCCATAAACTAGTAAAATATGCACGTACTGACATTAAAACCGGTAAACCTGCAGAGTTTATAATGCCTAAAAAACCTCTCAATCTTTTGAAAGGGGTTTTACTTGGAAGCGAAGAGGAAGTGCAAATTGAATTCAACGAATCCAATGCAAAATACAAATTTGAAAATATAGAATTGACCTGCCGACTCGTTGATGGTAAGTATCCTAATTACGAAGCGGTAATACCTAAGGAAAATCCTAATGTCTTAACTATAGATCGATCCTTGTTTTTGAGTTCAGTGAGAAGAGTCTCTATATTCTCCAACAAAACTACCCATCAAATCCGATTAAAGATTGCTGGAGCAGAATTGAATATATCAGCAGAAGACTTGGACTATTCCAACAAAGCTGAAGAACGTCTTACCTGTGATTATCAGGGAGATGATCTGACGATTGGATTCAATTCTAAGTTTTTAACTGAAATGCTCAACAATCTGAACTCTGATGATATTAAAATCAAAATGAGCTTACCTAACCGTGCTGGAATTTTAACGCCTATAGATGGCTTGGAGCAAGGTGAACATATTACTATGCTCGTGATGCCTGTCATGCTTGGAAATCAATAGCCAAAGCTTTTATAGTTAAAATACAAAAGAGCCTCCAGTTAATTAATGGAGGCTCTTTTGTTTCAAAACAAACAAACAAGTTTTTGATAAAGCCATCATTTCTTCGGGTTCTTATGCCAGAATAAGAAATAATAACTGCCTAATTATAGTTTCAATTTTTATTTAAAAAATTCAATACAAAGTGGATAGTGAGTGGGTTCCCCGTTATTTGCCTTTATTGCATTAATAATAGGAAAAATAAGGGTTAACAAGCCTACTGCTGCTGCTATTACAAAACCAACTAAGATCAGCATTAAGGGAATCGATACCAAAGCAGCTAGTAACATTGTAAGTTGAAAGTTCAATATTTGTTTACCCTGAGCATCCATATGCTCTATTTTGTCCCTCTGCGTTAGCCAGATCACAAGAGGAACTATAAATCCACCAAGACCTGTAAACAAATTCAGTAGCTGGGATAAATGAGCAAAGAGGAGTGTTTGACGATCTTCTCTTAGGGTATGTTCTTCGTATACTTCCATAGTTGTTGTTTATTATATGACGCTTATGACTCAATAATGTTACATAATTTAAGAATTAATTCATAAAAGCATGGCTTTTAACTCAATTCTGGACGAAATTCAATTAAAATTAATCTACAGACTGTAAATTTGCATTATGATAAATGATGATACAATAGTAGCTCTGGCAACAGCCTCTGGTAGTGGAGCTATAGCCATAATACGAGTGAGCGGACAAAATGCTCTAGAGCTGTGCGCTCCCCTATTCTACGCCAAAAATAAGGTGTCTATCTTAGACCAAAAAAGCCATACTTTGCAATTAGGAACCATTCGAGATGGAGAACGCATACTTGATGAAGTTTTGGTAAGTGTGTTTCGAGGTCAGCGTTCCTATACCGGCGAACCTACTGTTGAAATTTCCTGTCATGGCAGTTCATTTATTCAAAAAGAAATCATTCAGTTACTGATTTCAAAAGGCTGTCGATCTGCACAGCCAGGAGAATTTACATTAAGAGCATTTCTGAATGGCAAGATGGACTTAAGTCAGGCTGAAGCTGTAGCCGATTTAGTGTCGAGTGATAACGCGGCAAGTCATCAAATGGCCATGCAGCAAATGCGTGGGGGCTTCACCAACCAACTACAGGAATTGAGGCAAGAGCTACTCGACTTTGCTTCTCTGATGGAGCTAGAGTTGGATTTTTCTGAGGAAGATGTGGAGTTTGCTAATCGAGAGCATTTTCAGACTTTAATACTCAAAATTCAAAAAGTTCTATCTCGACTCATCGATTCTTTTGCAGTTGGAAACGTCATCAAAAACGGCATCCCCGTGGCTATAGTAGGAGAGCCTAATGTAGGGAAATCAACGCTGCTCAATGCGCTGCTTAACGAAGAGCGTGCCATTGTAAGTGATATTGCAGGGACCACCCGAGACACTATAGAAGATGAAATCTCTATTGGAGGTATTGGATTTCGTTTCATCGATACGGCAGGCATAAGAGAAACACAGGATAAAATTGAAGGTCTTGGCATCGAGCGTACCTTTGAGAAAATTAAACAATCTCAGGTTATCATTAAACTTATAGATACACCTCAATTATTTAATGATAATCAAGAGCTTAGGCTTGAAGAATGGCAGCGGGTGCAGGAAGACATTACACAATTGAAAAGGGCCTTCCCAGAACGTCCTTTCCTCCTACTAGCCAATAAAGCAGACTTACTTACAGCAGACAATAAACAAGGCTTAAAAGCCGACTATGACGATTTGCTCTTCATCTCAGCCAAAGACAAAACAGGTATGGATATCATTCAAACTCGATTATTGAGTTTTGTGGATGATGGTGCACTTAGGAATAATGATACGATCGTCACCAACTCCAGACATTACAATGCACTACTACTGGCATTAGAAGAAATTAATAAGGTTCAGGAAGGCATCAATCAGGGGCTGTCTACAGATTTACTGGCCATTGACATTCGCCAGGCCCTTTATCACTTTGGAGAAATTACCGGAGAAGTGACCAATGACGAATTGTTAGGCAATATCTTTGCGAATTTCTGTATCGGGAAGTGATCAGGAAAATATAATATTTTAAATAAAGTATTTATATGAGATCACGGTTCTTTGTAAATAGGGAAATTAAATTCAGTGCTTAATTTACTAAAACTAGACAATGGGTTCGTTGTTATAAAATGATCTCTATTTGTTTGATTTTAAATGTTATTGACCTTGACTCAATTACGAAATACTTTTTGAAATAATCAAGACCACATAGAGGTTAAGGAAAAACAAAATTTATTGTATTTTTAAAAATCGACTTAAGCTAAACGCCTTAAAGTAGAATAGGCTCAAAGTACCATGTAGATGTAGTGAATAATTTAAAAAAATTAAGAAAATTACCTCAACCTTATGCCAAAACGATCTAAAATAGAACCTGCTTACCTTGAAAAAAAACAATGGTTTGATGAACAAGAAACACCCAATGCTGTGTTTACGGGCGGAGATTATGGTGTTAACTGTGTTGTAGTTCGATCTCTAGTGAAAGAAATTGGTAAAGGTCCAACTTTACACGTACATCCATACGATGAGGTTATTCATATCATAAAGGGTTCAGCAAAATTTACCATTGGTGAAAATACCTTTATAGCTACCGAAGGTAGCATCATCGTTGGGCCAGCAAATGTTCCTCATAGCTTTAAAAATGAAGGGCCTGGTCCATTAGACATCTTAGACATCCATCTTTCAGAGGAATGGATTCAGTACGATTTATAAACTTCAATACAGCAGTAGTTCTCAAACGAGTTTTATTTAAAATTACTCACTATCCTTTCTCTTTGGTTCACGTTTGTATTCTTTCAATTGTTGCATAAGCATCCATTCCAGCTGTCCGTTGGTACTACGAAATTCATCTGAAGCCCATTTCTCTATAGCTTTGAGCATCTTTTCATCTATTCTGAGGGCAAATGCTTTTTTCTTAGACATAACACGTCATTTATTATAATTGAATAACCTTAAACACAGGATTGAGCTGAGACTACAAGCCTGTGTTTAAACTATACTAGAATCCAGAATCGTATGTTTAATGATTCAAAGTGCCGGCATTTACCACGGGCGATGCTTCTCTATCTCCACACAAAATCACCATCAAATTGCTCACCATTGCAGCTTTACGCTCCTCATCCAAATCTACAACCTGCTTTTTACTAAGTTCATCAATAGCCATTTCTACCATACTCACCGCGCCTTCTACAATTTTATGTCTGGCCGCCACAATGGCTGTTGCTTGTTGTCTTTTCAACATGGCGTTTGCTATTTCCTGAGCATAAGCTAAATAGCCTATTCGAGCCTCTAGAACATCGATTCCTGCTATTGAGAGTCGCTCATCGATTTCTTTTTCGAGTGCTGCACTTACTTCATTAACGCTGGACCTTAAGGTGATGTCTTCGTCATGTCCTTCATCGGCGAAATTATCGTAAGGATACATACTTGCCAGCTTTCTTACAGCAGCGTCGGTCTGAACACGAACAAAATTTTCATAATCGTCTACATCAAAGGCAGCTTTGTAGGTATTTTTTACCCTCCAGACCAGGATGGTACTAATCATGACTGGGTTACCTAATTTATCGTTTACTTTTAGACGCTCACTGTCAAAATTACGAGCACGCAAGGATATCTTACTCTTGGTAAAAAATGGATTTACCCAATAGAATCCGTTTTTCTTTACGGTGCCTACATAATCTCCAAAAAGCAAAAGAACACGAGATCCGTTGGGCTGTACCATAATAAATCCTAATGCAAAAATTAGTGACACGAGCACTAGGAATAAAAGCCAAAAGATTTTAAAAGCAATAATAAACCCTATGCTCCCAAAAAACATTAACAAGGTGATAAAGAGCATCAAATAGCCGTTAGCTGGAACTATAATTTTTTCTTCTTTCATGATTTAAATTTAAATTGATATTGTTTTGATATCATAAAGATATATTATTATTTTATTAATTCCAAAATGTTCTCAAATTGGAGTGTCAGTATAGACTCATCTTAACCCGAAATTTTAGCCCTTTAGCCTAAGCTTGACTACTCAGTAGCTGATGAAAAAGAAAGTCATAGAAAAAGTCATCTAGAACTCACTTCATTCACAAGTTTTCTTCCGTGTTCAAAATCATCGATATTTTGAAGCACGGTTTGAGCGATTTCTTTGAGCGCTTCTTTAGTCAAAAACGCCTGGTGAGCTGTAATCAAGACGTTTGGAAAGCTAATTAGCCTTATCAGCGTATCATCTTCTATAATCTGTTCAGATTTATCTTCAAAAAATAAATTTTCCTCCTGCTCGTAAACATCGATGCCTACATAGCCTAGCTTTTTATCCTTCAGACTTTTGATCACATCTTCGGTATGCACAAGTCCTCCTCTACTGGTATTGATCAACATGACATTATCTTTCATCTTGCTGATGCTTTCATTATTGATCAGGTGTTTTGTCGCTGATACTAAAGGGCAGTGAAGGGAAATGATGTCCGACACCTTATACAATTCTTCTAAAGACAAGTAGGTCACTCCTTTGTTCTTAAGCTGAATCTGTTCTTTCACATCATAAGCCACTACTTTACACCCCAAACCTAGCATTACTTCACAAAACACACTGCCAATAGTACCTGTTCCCACTACACCGACAGTCTTGCCGTGTAGGTTAAATCCAATCAAGTTGTTTAAAGAAAAGTTTCCCTCTTTAACACGGTTATAAGCCTTATGTGTCTTTCGGTTAAGAGTCAATATAAGGGCTAATGCATGTTCTGCGACCGCCTGAGGGGAATAGGCAGGAACACGAGTCACTTTGATACCATAGCGTTCTGCTGCACCAATGTCAACATTATTAAACCCTGCACATCTTAAAGCTATCATTCTGACTTTGTTTTCGGATAATTTTATAATCACGTTCTCATCTAACGTGTCATTCACAAAGGGAATGACAACCTCAAATCCATCTGTAAGGTTAGTGGTTTGACTGTTCAAACTAGTTTCAAAAAACTCTATTTGGTGCTGTGAATCCTGATTATACTTTTCAAAATATACTTTATCGTAAGGCTTTGTACTAAAAACTGCTACTTTCATGATTTTAAGGTTTATCGCAATGTAATGAAATACAGTAACATCACAGTTGATTCACTTTGATAGACCTTTGAAATGAATGGTGAATTCTTAAGCAATAGCTTTCAAAAAGAATTAAGATCAAATCTAATTTTTTGAGACATCGACTTTTCTTAAAAATATATTAAATTAGCTCAAAATAAATTGATGAAAACCAGGAGAAACGAACTAAAGTGGGCCTTAATATTTGTTGCATGTCTTTTATTATGGATGCTCTTAGAAAAATTAACTGGACTTCATGATCGATATATACACCTTCATCAATATATCACTTTGCTTTACGCCGTTGTGGCGGTGTTAATTTATGTTTTATCACTTAGAGAAAAACGAAAACATTTCTACAATGGAAGCGCAACTTACGGCCAATTATTCAAGTCCGGAGTAGTGATGACCTTTATTATAACGCTATTAAGCCCATTTTCCCAATGGATGATCTCAGAAGTCATCTCGCCTGATTACTTTAAGAATGTGATTACCTACTCAGTAAAGAACGGTTATTATGATACATTTGCCGAAGCAAAAGCTGAATTCAATTTAAAATCTTATATCATAACAAGCAGCATCTGGGCTTTAGTCATGGGAGTCATAACTACAGCTATTGTCGCCCTATTTATTAAAAATAAAAAATAACTATCATGATCTTTAAACGCTCTCAGTTGCTATTTTTATCAATACCTATCTTGTTATTAATACCGCTCATAGGAATGCAGATTAGCGACGAAATTCAATGGAGTCTGGTCGATTTTATATTTATGGGAAGTTTGTTATTCATCCTTGCGTTTGGAATTGAAGTAATTTTAAAAAGCTTCAAAAGCATAAAGAAGCGTTTAATGTTTATACTGCTTGCAGGTATGATATTTATTCTGGTCTGGGCAGAACTTGCTGTTGGTATTTTTGGATCACCTTTAGCTGGACATTGAGTTATTGAAAAAACTAATCTTTGCTGTGATTTTGAACTTATGCTGGAATTTTAGGTGTTCATCATCTTGAAAGTTAGTTTTAGGTTTTTCGCCAAAAATCAAATTAATTCTTATATTTACAAGCGTTACCAAAAATCCATTGAGACGAGCGCATGAAATTCAAAAGTAGAATAGATATTCCTTACGTTATATGGCTCGCTGTTATATTAGTATTATATAATAGTGTTCCTGTCTATTCTATCATAACTGCCGAACATCAATTTTCAGATTATGTTGTAGTCTTTTCCCTTTTTGCTATAAGCATGTTGATGATCGTTGGCACAAAACAAATGAATTATAAAATCAAAAATGGTATTTTAATTGTAAAAGGTTCATTTGTAAACGAAACTATACCTATCGACAGAATTCATAGTATTAAATATCAGACGAAGGCGATTCCAAACTTCAAATCATCCACCGCCAGAACTGGTCTTTTAGTCAAGTATCAGACCCATTACAGCATATTTATTACCCCAAAACATCAGGAAAAATTTATACAAGAGCTTCTAAATGTAAATGATCATATTGTGCTGACAAATTACCACGATCTTGAAAGCTTAAAATCTAAAAATATTACTTCATCCTAATTATGAAAAAAATCATCCTATTAATCGTTACTATTACTGTATCGACAATTTCAGACTATATTCAATCTGATGAGCCTTTAAAAAAAGAGTCTAAAGAAGAAGTCGAAAAGAAATCTGAATATCAATCACAAAAGAAAGAGACTAAAATTGAATTAATATTTTTATGATGTTATTATAAAAATTCAAGGATGAAGTATTAATTTATCGATAAAATTCTTAATTTTAAAGATGAAATTGACTGACCTTAAGTACTTTACTGCATATCTTATACCAATGTGTGCGATAATTGGGATTTTTTATCCCAAGCAATTCAGTTTTCTTGCTCCAATTGTTACGTTTGGGATTATTCCACTTCTAGAATTATTTACCCCTCAACCATCCGATAACATCACAGATTCTGAAAAGAAATCAAAAGCTGTTCATCCTTTTTTTAATTGGCTGCTTTATTTAAATTTACCCTTAGTTTATGTCATACTTGGTATGGCTTTAGTCAGGATAGAATTCAACGCGTTCTCGAATTTACAATTGATCGGAATTATCTTCAGTGTTGGAATAGTATTGGGTAGCAATGGAATCAATGTTGCGCATGAATTAGGTCATAGAGAAAACAAGCTTAGCCAATGGCTTGCAAAACTTTTACTCCTTCCCTCCCATTACACGCATTTTACTATCGAACATAATTTTGGTCATCATTCCAAAGTCTCTACGCCAGAAGACCCAGCAACGGCGAAATTGAATCAGAATGTGTACTCATTTTGGCTTACTTCATCGACCAGACAGTATAGGAATGCGTGGAAGCTGCAACATCAATTGCTGGCAGCAAAAAATCATAGGTTTTGGTCCTTTAAAAACTCGATGTTGATTAATACATGTTTACAAATCGCCTATATAGCTATTCTATTTTTCTTTTTTTCCTGGTTAACAGTTGTTGTGGCCATTGTTATGGGTGTAGTTGGCTTTATACTTTTGGAAAGCATCAATTATATAGAGCATTATGGTTTATTACGACAACGCCGTAAGAGCGGACGTTATCATCCTGTGAAAGAACATCATTCTTGGAATTCTAATCATCTTCTCGGTAGAATTTTGCTTTATGAATTAACGAGACACAGCGATCATCACTATAGAGCTAAAAAGAATTATCAGCTTCTCGACTATCATTCCATTAGTCCAGAACTTCCCTACGGTTATCCTACCAGTATTCTCATCGCACTTGTACCTCCGCTTTGGTTCAAGCTTATGAATCCTTTAGTCCCAGAAGATATGCGAATTATGGCAAAACCTAAGCTAAATAAAGCTGCTTAATCTACTTTAAATTTTAGCAAAATCCTTTATTTATAGTTTGTCTTTCTTTACGAATGCTAAGTCTCGTTTCCAACTATTTGTCCTTTGTTTTGAATATTTCAAAATGCCAATATTAACAGTAGGTTAACTTTATGCAATCCCCTTTTTTATTGCATAAATAAGTCTAGGTTTGCCATAAAATAAGGGCCCAAACACGTTTTTTGTGAATCCCTGTAAATCAATAAATTAATTAAAAACACATGAGAAAAAAATTACCATTAGTTTATGTTGTGGCATTTGTGATGAGTGCAGTGTCAACTTATGCACAAAGCATTTTAGGATTTGAAAACTTTGATAGCAATACAATAAACCTTAATACAACCAGTAATGTTGGAGACTACGGGATGGCAGGTGGAACTGGAGGCGATGTCTTTGGCCGAGTAGATGGCCAAACAGGAGGAAGCGGAATGCCTTTTGATGTCGCAGACGATACGCAAGCTGACGTAAGTGGCGCTAGAACTGGAGAAAACTTTCCAGGAGATACATCCGGGCTTGTAGGTCAAAATTCAACAGCATTCTTCGCCATAAACGATGCTGATGCGGTGGCGGGATCTCCAAATGATGCCTCCTGGACCTTTAGCGGTTGGGGTGCAGCCATATTGAGTTCTATAGAAATTGATCTCGGAGCAATTGGTGATTTCGAAACTAGTTCTTCTGATGGTTTTATAATTGAAGCTGCAATCGATGGAGGCGAATTTCAAGAACTTTTTAGAGCAGAAACCAATGAAAGCGCATCTAAAACCTACCGTGCTCTGGATGGTGGTTTTGTACCAGAATTGAATGATCCTCTTGAGCTTTTTATAGACGGCAGCTCTACTTCGGTAGGTTTTCTTGATAAATCCGATCCTGTAACAGGAAATTTTAATACTTATGTTTCTACGCTGTTTAATGGAGTAGCCGCGTCTTCAGTCACTATAAAATTGAGCTGGAATGGTTCCCCAAGTGGGTCTGAACCTATGGGAATAGATAATATAAGCGTGAAGGGAGAAACCAGTGATGTTTTACCATTGCTATTAAATGAAATAACAGTAACACCTACTGCTGGCGAATTTATTGAAATTTACAATCCAAACAGTTCCTCTGTAGATCTATCGAATATATTTCTTACTGATGCTACATTTGCTGGAAGTAATACGTTCTACTATAATATTGTAACAGGAAATAATGCTGGTGGTGGAGATTTTGGAGACTTCTTAGCACGCTTCCCTAGTGGTGCTTCTATCGCTCCTGGTGAATATCAAACTGTAGCTATAAGTGGTTCTGATGCTTATAATGAGACTTATGGGATAAATCCTACTTATGAGCTTTTTGAGGATGGTGTAACTGCAGATGAAGTCCCAGACATGCTTGAAGGACTCCCAGGCTCTATTAATAATCAAGGAGGACTATCCAATTCTGGTGAAGTTGCTATACTTTTTTATTGGGATGGAGAAAATGATTTAGTTACAGACTTAGATTATGTACTTTGGGGAGATACTAATGAAGCAGTAGATAAGACAGGAATTAGTATAGACGGACCAGATGCAGATGACACACCGAGTTCTTATACTGATGAAACGCCTGTAATTGATCAAGATGTTGTATCAGCTTCCTCTCACGCTAACGGAAATTCTTTTCAGAGACAAGATTTGTCTGAAGGTAATCAAACTTCCGGCACTGGAAATGGCGTAAACGGTGATGACCATACGTCTGAAAACTTACTTGAGACTTGGTGCAGTTCTCCACTTACAGCAGGCTCAGAAAATGATTGTGGAGAAGTCATTCCTGATACCTTTTTGATTAGCGAAGTTCAGGGAAATACTAGTACAAGTCCTTTAGAAAATACAATCGTAACCGTAGAAGCAATAGTGGTTGGTGATTTTCAAGATGAAAATCAACTCGGTGGATTTTTCCTTCAAGAAGAAGATAGTGATGTGGATGATGATGACATGACTTCAGAAGGAATCTATGTTTTTTGCCAATCATGCCCAGACGATGTTACCACAGGGGACCTTGTCCAAGTAACTGGTAATGTAGTAGAATTTTTTGGAACAACACAATTGGATATCACCAATGGAAGTGTGTCCATTCTTAGCAATGATAATATACTACCAACTCCAGCATCTTTAACCTTGCCTGCTCCAGCTGGAACAGATTTGGAAGCGACATATGAAAATGTAGAAAGTATGTTAACTACTTTTGAAACTGATTTAGTGGTAAGTGAATATTTTGAACTTGCACGTTATGGCCAATTGGTCTTAAGTGCAAATTCAAGACCTCAACAGTTTACAGATGTTAATGAACCAAACGTATCAGAATATGCGGCGTATTTGGAAAGCCTTAAATCTTCCAGAATTATTCTAGATGATGATAATAATATTCAAAACAGCAATATAAATGGCTCAACCGATAAAGCCTACTTTTGGCCAAGACCTGGCCTTAGCAACACCAATCGTGTGCGTGGCGGTGACCAAATAAGAAATCTTACAGGAATCATGCATTGGTCTTTTGCAGGTCAAAATGGTACAGATGCCTGGAGAATAAGACCTGTTTTGGATACATTTACTTATGATTTTAATACTTTAAATCCCAGGTCATCTTCTCCAGAAGATGTTGGAGGAGATCTTAAAGTAGCAAGCTTTAATGTATTAAATTATTTCACTACACTAAATGAGAGGGGAGCTAATTCTTCTGCAGAACTAAATCGCCAGCGTGAAAAGATTGCAGCTGCGATTTGCGGGCTGGATGCTGATATTGTTGGTTTAATAGAAATTGAAAATAACGGAGAAGTGGCTCTAGACGACTTATTAAATGGTCCGGGTGGTATTAATACCCTCTGCAACACTACCTATTCGGCAGTGGAAACAGGTATAATTGGGTCAGATCAAATCGCTGTTGCCTTTATCTACAATTCTGCTACTGTAAGCTTGGAAGGCAATCATGCTATTCTAGATGAATCTATTGATTCTCGCTTCCAAGATGATAAAAACAGACCAGTTTTAGCACAAACTTTTAGACAAATTTCAACAGATGGCATTCTTACTGTTGCTGTAAATCATTTGAAATCAAAAGGCTCATCTTGTTCTGGAGATCCGGATCTAAATGATGGTGCTGGAAACTGCAATCAAACTAGAGCCAATGCAGCATCTGCTCTTGTAGATTGGTTGGAAACAGACCCTACCTCTAGTGAAGATTCTGATTATTTGATTATTGGTGACCTTAATTCTTATCAACAAGAAGATCCAATCGACAATATACTAATTGGAAGCGATGATTTGGAAGGAACAGATGATGATTATATCGACCTTATTGCTCAATTTCAAGGCTCAGATGCTTATGGTTATTTATTTAATGGACAAATAGGAAATCTTGATTATGCTCTAGCGTCAAGCAATTTAGGAAGTCAAATAACAGGAACAACAATCTGGCATATTAATGCTGATGAAATAAGTCTATTTGATTATAATGATGATATTCAAGATTCTGGTGAAGCATCTTTTCAAAGAAAGTCCAGTGCTCTACCTATTTTTGAATCAAATGCTTTTAGGGCTTCAGATCATGATCCTGTATTGGTTGGCTTAGAATTAGAAACAACCTTAACCACCAGAAAGAATTCCTTCGATAATAATATCAAGTTATTCCCTAATCCTGCTATGGAAACTATAACTTTGATCAACAGTACTCAATCTGATCTTTCACAAGCTACGATTAGAGATATGACGGGAAAAATCGTTCAAGTGATAGATTTATCTGATATGCATATTCGTAAGCAACTTAATATTTCTCAGTTGGCTGCTGGGGTTTACCTCGTTTCTATTGAAAGTCAACATAATTTGCTCGTAAAACGTATAGTAAAACAATAATCTGTAGGTAATCTTACTAATAAAAGCCACTCTAAAATTAGAGTGGCTTTTTCAATTTTACTATGTTGAACAAAAGTTGATTGGAAACTTTTATTGGCTTTTCTCTTCATCCATTGGAATTTTAATGAATTCGATAATAGTGGCATAAATACTATGAGCCTTAACCCTTGATTACTTGCAGTTTTTGATTTAAGTAAACACAAAAAGACTAGAAGTTTATACCTCTAGTCTTTTCTTTAACTGCTTTTAAAAGAATATTCACTCTTGAATATCTTTGTTCTTTACATACTTTTCAAGCCACTGATCCTGCTCCCAAAGCATATGCATTATACTTTCTTTTGCAGCATAGCCATGACTCTCTTTTGGTAGCATAACTAGTCTAGCAGGAGCTCCCAATCCTTTTAAAGCATTGAAATACCGTTCGCTTTGCATAGGATAAGTTCCTGAATTATTATCTGCTTGACCGTGAATCAATAACAGGGGTGTTTTCATTTTCTCTGCATTCATAAATGGAGACATGGTATTGTATATCTCTGGGGCTTCCCAATAATTGCGTTCTTCAGACTGAAATCCAAAGGGAGTTAAGGTTCTGTTGTAGGCCCCACTTCTAGCTATTCCAGCAGCAAATAAATCGGAGTGAGATAGCAAATTGGCAGTCATAAATGCCCCATAACTATGCCCCCCTACAGCAACTTTATTTCTATCGATATAACCAAGCTTATCAACAGCATCTATTGCTGCTTTAGCATTAGCCACCAATTGGTTTTTAAATGTATCATTAGGCTGCTCCTCTCCTTCTCCAATAATTGGGAAAGCTGCATCGTCTAGCACGACATACCCACGGTTCACCCAGTAAATTGGTGATCCGTAATAAGGATAGGTGAATTCCTTGCTGCTGGATGTTACTTGAGAAGCACTACTTTTATCCTTATATTCACGAGGATAAGCCCACATAAGCATAGGCATTTTCTTTTTCTCATCCATATCATATCCAACTGGTAAATATAATGTTGCAGAAAGCTCCAAACCATCATCACGCTGATATGTAATTACCTCTTTATGTACATTTTGGAGGGCTTTAAACGGGTTTTCGAAATCAGAAATCTTCTCCAGAGTCCCTTTTTTGTAATTTCTGAAGTAGTAATTAGGAAACTCATTGCTACTTTCAAGTCTGGTCAGAATTAGGCCTTTTTTACTATCAATCATATTGACAAATGATTCTAAAAACTCAGATTCTTCCACTTGAAACAATCGTTTTGTCTTATTGGACCTTAAGTCATATTCATCTACAAAAGGAAATTTACCTTCTGCTGAATAGCCTTGTCCCATCAATGTGAGTTTACCTTTTCTGATTTCTAATACAGTTTCATTAAAATCATTTTTTGTAGTCACAAAACTTCCGGGATTAGCATAAGTGTCCTGATAATTTCTCTCACTAAACACAACAGGTTCTGCATCAGGTTTAGATGGATTTATAAAGCTTGATTTTACAGTTCTGGTATTCCACCAGTACTCAGTAAGCAAGGCTGTAGACTCATCCCCCCAGGTAATTCCAGAGTAGCGTAATGTCGTTTTAGCTAAAAACTCTTTCTCATCTTTGAAAGGAGCCATCAGTTGAAAAACTTCATCTCTGTATTTTACATCTTTATTTGCATCGCCTTCATCCAATGCTTCTGCCCAAACCAAGGTGGCAGGATGGTCATTCCTCCAGGATATATTTCTACGCCCTGTTCTTGTAGACATAAACCCTTTAGGTTGTTCTTCAATAAGAGGAACATCGGCAACAGTATAAGCAAGATCACCTTCAGCAGTATAAACGTTATAGGTTGTAGGGAAGCGACCGTAAGTGACAATATAAGAAAAAGGCTTATTTAACTCAGATAACATCACATAAGTGCCGTCTGGAGAAAAGGACATACTGTTGTACATGCCTTTTTCTTTCCACACCTCTTTGTTTCCGTTTAAACTCACTTTGTGAATCACAGAATTGGCTAAAACTTCAAAATTAAATTCATCGTTGCTGTTTTTCAATAAATCCTGATAGGTTCGATTTTGAGCTTCGACTCCAGCCTCGTTGACAGATACTGTTGGACCCGTTGGCACTTTATTTTCAGTATCTATAAGCTCTGGTCGATCTTCTGGAAGCGTCTTCACCAAAAGAGCGGACTCGTCTGGCATCCAGGCTAAAGTAGTACCCATGTTTCCACTTACGATCGCCTCCGTCAATTGCTTTGCGGACTGTTTCTTATAATCTATAACCCACAATTGATTTCCGGTTTGGGTAGTATGCGTAAAAGCGATATAGTTATAATTTGGAGACCAATTAATATTTGAAATTTTAGGGTTTTGAGGAAGATTCTGTATAGTTAATTCTTTCTTTTCTTGAGGATCAAATAATTTAAGATTAGTATAAAATCGGGTTCTACTGTTGATATTGGTTTTTGGATTAATTCTGAGTCCAGCTAATCTGAGCTCATCTTCAGATAAGTCTTCTATGCTTTTGTATTGATTTCTATAGATTAAAAGAGCTTTAGTCCCATTAGGATTGATGCTCATAGAGGGTGGCATAGGGGCATCGGCTAGTTCCAAAATATCCTGATGGGGTGTTTGGTAATCGAGATCTAACTGGCTAAACCCTAAAAAGGGGATGCAAAAAAATAGTAGTAATAAATTTTTTTTCATAAGTGTTGTTTTTAATTGCCTTTAAATTTAATCAAAGCATTTGAATTTAAAAATTGATTTCGATTTTGCTGCTTGGTGGAGTTTAACACTTTTAAGCTTTAGCTAGATGGTTTACTTAGTATATTGCAAGTCAAATCAATAAGCATGAAGTTCGTTTTTATCATACTCTTCTCAAGTTTAGGTTTTAATGCCTTTGCTCAACTTCTTGAAGATGATTTTGAAGACGATTCAACAACTTTGTCCTGGTATGCAGACGATTTACAGCTGGATATAACCTACGATAATCCCTTTCAAAATTCTCAAAATACATCTGCAAGTGTCATGCAGTATACTGATGTAGGCGGTTTCTATGCTAATGCAGGATTGGATAGCTCTGAGCCAATTCTCATTGAAGACAATTCTCCGTTTTCTTTAAAAATATATGTGCCTTCGTCTGGATTAACGGGCAATCAACTCAACCAGGTATCCCTCAAGTTGCAAAACAGAAACCAACAAGAGCCCTGGTCCAACCAGACAGAAATCATCAAAGAAGTTGAACTAGATCAATGGCAAACTCTGACTTTTGATTTTGTGACAGATAATTATATCAACCTAGACCCCAATTCTCCCAGCCCGATTAATAGAACAGATTTTAATCGTGTTTTAATTCAAGTGAACGGAGAAAATAATACAGATCAGGTTACTGCATATATTGATGATTTCTATTTTCAGGGCGGAACAATGGAGGATGATCCGGGTAACCCAAACGATCCCATATACGATGTTTTAGTCTGGGCAGATGAGTTTGGGGGCAATGGTGACCTAAATGAAAATAATTGGTTTCATCAAACCTTGCTACCCAACGGCGAATCCTGGTTTAATGGTGAAATTCAGCATTACACAAACCGTGTTGACAATACCTATGTGGAAAATGGAGTTCTTAATCTTGTGGCTAAAAAAGAAACGTTTACTGATCAAGGTGTGACGAAAAACTATACTTCTGCACGATTAAATTCGAAGTTCAGTTTCACTTATGGTCGTGTAGAAGTAAGAGCCAAACTGCCCACCGGAATAGGAACATGGCCAGCAATCTGGATGTTGGGAAAAAATATACAGGAAAATGGAGGCTATTGGGATAACGAAGGCTTTGGGACAACGCCATGGCCAGCTTGTGGTGAAATTGATATAATGGAACACTGGGGCGATAATCAAAATTATATATCAAGCGCCATGCATACGCCTTCGAGTTTTGGAGCCACCATCAATCATGGTGGACAAATAGTTCCAACGGCCTCAACAGAATTTCATAATTATACCTTAGACTGGTATGAAGATCGAATGGTATTTAGTGTCGATGGAAATGTGCATTATGTGTATAATCCTGATGTCTATAACGATGCAACCTGGCCTTTTGATAAGGAACAGTATCTTCTATTGAATATTGCTATCGAACCTAGTATTGATCCTAATTTTACACAAAGCAGCATGGAAATTGACTACGTGAGGATCTATCAGGAAAACAGCCTACAAAACGAAGAAGTTGATATCTCAAAGCCATTGAAGATATACCCTAACCCTGCTCGGGGGTCTGTGAGCATCTTTAACACAGACATTACTAACAATAAGCAGATAGATGTATATACAATTCAAGGCCAATTTGTAAACTCTTATAACTTGAATGTAAAAGAGATTACAATTGATACTTCTGCCTGGTCGGTGGGCGTCTATGTGTTTAAAGTAAGATCGGGAGGAAAAAACACCGTTTATAAAATCATCAAACAGTAAACATTTAAAAATAGTGCAGGTGGCTTTTAAGCAATATTCAAATTGGTATAGAAACCTTATAGGTATTATGACAACAGGACTCTTAATGTTTAAGATTGAATAGTAAAACTATTCACGTGTGTCTGCGATGTAACTAATTTTCCAACCTTTGTCTGTCTTTATCAGCGTCATTACATTAGTTCCTGAGTGAGACAAATCGTTATTAACGTAAAACGAATATTTTAAACTATATAATGCTATATGATCTGATTCTATGGATTGTTTAGATCTAATTTCTTCTAATATAGTTTTATCATCAGGAATGGATTGAATACTCTCTGAGAATTCACTTATACTTTGACTTGTCAATACGCTATCCTTCTTCAAATTTAATGAGTGGATTCTGAGATCTTCAATACATAAACTTTCTAGCAAAGCAATATCTTTGGAATTGAGAGCATCAAAGAACAAATCTACCACCTCTGCTGAGTCTTGAGCTTTCACATTGGTAAAAGCCAAACACAAAACAATCGTTATAAGAATTTTTTTCATAATTAATCCATTTTGATAAAAGTAACTAGAGCTAAAGCTTTAGTTCAAGTTTTAAACAATAATTAACTTCTATAGTTCTTGGCTTAAATTTACCTGTGTTTCAAATTTTAAGCAATTTTTAGTTATTTTTACTTTTTATCTTAACCCTTAATTCCTCTTAATTAATATCCAAATTGTATGAAAACTTCAATATCGATTTTGTTTTTCTTGTTTTTTCAGCTTTGCTTCTCTCAATTTTCGCCATCTGCTGATGCCATTCGTAACGCAGATACCAAAAGCAAGGAATTTAAAACCTATCAACTTTTTTCAGAATCAAGCCAAAAACTTAATGCTTCTACTATAGAAATAGCTACTGACATTCAGCCAATTTCTGTAAACAAATCAAGCTTAACAGCAATTCAAAGAGAAAAACCAGAATTTATCCAGTTTGAGATTGTACATAACGATCAAACTTTAGTTTTAAAAATGCAGAGGCATCAGGTAGTTTCAGATGACTTTAGAATAAGGAATCAGAATGACGAGATACTCAATTATTCTCCTGGAATTTATTATAAAGGCAAAGTCAATGGAGATCAACATTCAATGGCTGTTTTTAGTTTTTTTAATGAAAGCCTTAACGGAATGATTTCTAAGCCTAATCAAGGCAATAGAATTGTAGCGCAATTAAAAAATAATGAGCAGTATGTAATTTACAATGATGCGAAAATGACTGTTAAGAATGATTTCACCTGCTATATTGACAATCTTGAACAACCAAATAATCTAATTTCTCAGTCTGATTTTACAGATACTTCATCTTTAACTGATAATTGTGTAAGAGTATTTTATGAACTTACAAATGATATTTATGTAGATAATTCTTCCTCTGTTGAAGAGACAGGAAACTGGATTACTTCAGTTCATAATATCGTGGCAGTATTATATAGCGATTCTGATATCACTACTGTACTAAGTGACGTTTTAATCTGGCAGGAGCAAGATCCTTATGTTGGAAGTAATCTTGATAAATTAGTAAATTTTCGAGAAAATCGAATAGCCTTCAATGGAGATTTGGGACACCTACTAGACTTACCCATAACTGGTGGAGTTGCTTATTTAAATAGTTTATGTTCTCAGGTCAACTATGCATTTTCTGGATTATCTCTGAATTATCAAGAATTACCCACTTATTCCTGGACAATCATGGTAATTGCTCATGAAATGGGTCATTCTTTAGGATCACCACACACTCATGCCTGCTTTTGGAATGGAGACGATTCTGCTATTGATGCTTGTGGCCCAAATAACGGTTATTCTGAAGGCTGTGATGATGCAGAAATTCCAGCCGATGGGGGTACGATAATGAGTTACTGTCATTTGGATAATACTGGTATTAATCTTGGATTAGGATTTCATCCACAAGTAAGACAGCAAATCGTCAATACTGTAGACAATAGTTCTTGCTTAGGGACCGATTGTATCAATTCATGTATGAGAACCGTTACTGGTATTACTGTAGACCAAACAGAAAATGACTCTTTTATTGTAAACATAGAAGATGTAGCTTCCAATTCATGGTTTTATAGTGTGAATAAAATAGATGAGCAAAGAAGTTTTGAAATAACCAATACAAGTTCTTTTGAAGTGAACGAAGCTATAGAACCAAATACTTATTACGAAGTCATCGCTGTAAATATTTGTTCAAATGGTGATACTGGAAATTTTTTCAGAAAAATATATTTAACAAATGATAATTGGTGCGACGATAAAATATTTACAGATGTTGGTGGCGAAAATGGCAATTACTTTAATTTTTTAGAATACTCTAAGACCTTTTATCCCAATACACCTGATGGCAAAATAAAGTTCACCATCAACGATTTTGATCTGGAAAACGGTAATGACTTTCTAACCTTGTTCGATGGAGAAACTACTGAATCTCCAGTCTTTGAAGACGGTGAGCTTTTAACTGGCAATAATTTAACTATAAATCAGTTTGAAGCTACCAATTCAGCAGGAGCTATTACAGTTCTATTTACTTCTAATGAAAGCATAACATCTGCTGGATGGAACATTTTGGTTTCTTGCGAAACCTTATCTGATCAGCAATTTACAACTACTAATATCAACATCTATCCTAATCCATTCGACAATCGATTGGTCATAGAATCTGATGTTGAATTTGACCAACTCATAGTGAATGATATGAGTGGAAGACAAGTCTATCTTGAAAAGTTGAGATCAGAAACAAAAACAACACTAGACTTAAGTCATCTTCAAGCTGGAATTTATTTTGTTTCTATCTCTAATAATAAAAACAAATACATCAAGAGAATTATCAAAAAATAAGTTTATTCAAGTTTAAAATTCGCCTGCTGGTTTCCATATCAGCAGGCGTTTTATTTATGAAAATTCCAAAAAAATTAGCCGATTAACATCAAGATTTTAGGTTAGCCAATAATTCTTTCCAGGCATTTCTTTGAGCTTTTCTATTTGATCTTGAAGCTTTTGCTTGTACACCACTTCTCATAAAACCGTGCCCTCCACCCTCATAAATATTATAGGAATAAAATTTACCAAGTGTAGTCATTTGCTTTTCAGTTTCTGCAATAGTCGAATTCACTCTGGTATCATCTCCTCCATAAAACGCATAGATGGGTGTTTCAATTTTAGCTAAATCCTTAGCTTCAGTCGGGGCGGTCCCATAAAATACAAATGCCTTTTTGAGATCAGGATTTTGGGTGGCATATTTAAAGCTTTGAGTTCCACCCCAGCAAAACCCTATCACAGACACCTCTCCCGTCCCCGCCGGAATAGATTGAGCGTATCTAAATACAGTATGCAGATCTACAGTAACTTGTTCTGGCTTCAAATCATACAAAGCCTTTTTTGCAGTATCAGTATCCCTGAAGTCCGAAGTTTTTGAAATTGTACTTGAAGTACTGGACAATAAGTCAGGCGCTATTGCAATAAAGCCTTTTGCAGCTAAATCATCTGTAAAGCGCCTCACCCAGTCACTTAGACCTTGGTTTTCATGAATAACAATAACAACCTCGGCTTTCTTAGCAATTTCGGGATAAACAATAAAGCTATAAAGAGTTCGTCCTTCACTATCCAGTTCTAACCATTCTTGATGGCGAGGAGAATTTTGCAGAACATCAAGATCAGTTTGAGAAAAAACAGTAAAGCTTATAAACGCAATAATGATAAAGTGAATAAACTTCATATTTTCAATATTTAAACATTAAACATTAGAAAATTTAAGAATTGATAAGATAATTAACAAATTTAATAAATATTTTGATAATCAAAATATTAAATGCATAGATCAATATAAACGAAATAGTTTATTTCAAAGCTTCAGGAAATGAAAGTGATTCTAACTTGAATACATAAGGCATGAAAAAATAAACGGCAAGTGCGATTATAACAATTGAGATCACATTGAGTAAAATGCCTTTTCTAGCCATATCTGAGACCTTTAGATACTTAGCTCCAAACACAATTGCATTGGGAGGAGTTGCAACAGGAAGCATAAATGCACAGGAGGCAGATAACGTTACAGCAGTCATTAGTAGATAAGGGTGCACGTCAAAACTCAAAGCGACAGGAGCAAGAATTGGAAGAAGCATAGCTGTAGTTGCTAAATTGGAGGTGACTTCTGTTAAGAAATTTACCACAGCTGATACTAAAATAACCAATAAGAAAATACTGATGCCTTCAAAATGATCAATCTGACTTGCAATCCATTCTGCAAGACCTGTCTCTACAAAAGCTTTGGCTAGAGCCATGCCTCCACCAAATAAAATAATAATTCCCCAGGGAATCTTTACGGCTTCATTCCAAGTTAGCAATGCTCTCTTTTTACTTTTTGCAGGTACAAGGAATAGTATTATTGCTGCACTCATCGCTATTATGCTATCGTTGATACCAGGCAATACATTTTCCAGGACACCTCTAAACATCCAACCTGCAGCAGCGAGAAAGAAGACGACGCCAACAGCCTTTTCATCGTAAGACAATTTGCCTAGCTTAGTCAGCATATCGCTAATGTCCTTTTTCCCATTCATAAAGCGGATATCTGTCAAGTTGTAAGCAAAACCTGTCAAATATTTCCAGCTTATAAAAAGCAAAATAATAGCTATTGGCAACCCAAATGTCATCCATTCAAAAAAACTAATTTTTATAGCATAAGTGTTTTCTAAAACTCCTGCAAGTACAAGGTTTGGCGGGGTGCCAATAAGTGTAGCAATACCACCTATCGATGCACTGTAAGCAATAGAAAGCATAAGTGCTTTAGAAAAGAATTTAGTCTCATTACGTTGTGATTGGACCTGATTAGCAATAGCAATTGCTATAGGTAGCATCATGACGGTTGTAGCTGTATTTGAAATCCACATCGAAAGAAAAGCAGTAGCTACCATAAAGCCTAAAATTAGCGATGAGGCTTTAGAACCAATCCACTGAATAATATGCAACGCGATTCTCTTATGAAGATTCCAACGCTCTATGGCTATGGCCAGAATAAAACCGCCAAGGTATAAAAAAACGTATTTATGTCCGTATTGCTGAGTCGTTTCTGAAATTGAGATAATATCAAGTAACGGAAAAAGTATTATAGGTAGCAAAGCAGTAACGGCTATCGGAACTGTCTCTGTAATCCACCAAATTGCCATCCACAAGGTAATTGCCATTAGCTCAAAACCACCCTTGCTCAATGAAGGCGGAGGGTCTAAAAACTGAAAGACCACAAATACGAGGGGACCTAGAAGCTTGAAAACAAATCGTAATTTCAAAATCGATATTTGTAAGTTAAAACTAGAAAATATAAACTGTTACATGACAATCATTTAAAAAAAAATGTACTCAAAACCAAAAGATTTAAATGGAAGAAAACATGAGAGGTCTTAGAATGTCTACTTTTACATTAAATATTCAATTATGAAAGTTAAACTTGTTTTTCTTTTCTGCCTATTGACTTCTATGTCTCAAAGTCAGTCATTTTTCGGTGAAGATAAGGTTATAGAAAAGTCACTATCTGAACGCTGGGAGCTAGAGGATGAGGATAAAAACGGTACCTTCAAACTTACCTTTTATAAACCCATCTATGTCTTACCAGCAAGATGGTCTAGTGATCCTAATGAACTGCCCCAAAGTGCCAATCCAGATAACAGTTTTTCAGAACCATTAAATTACGATCAAGTAGAAGCTAAATTTCAACTGAGTTTAAAAACTAAATTGATTCAATCCTTCTTATTTGGTCATGGTGACATTTGGTTAGGCTATACTCAACTGGCCAATTGGCAGGTTTATAACGATCCCGTGTCTAGACCTTTTAGAGAACTGAATTATGAGCCAGAGATCCTCTTTAACTTTCCAATGAAAGTCAATCTTTTAGGAGTAGATTTAAGAATGGCTGGTTTTGCCTTCAATCATCAATCCAACGGAAGAGATTTACCCAGATCCAGAAGCTGGAATCGACTCATGTTTCATGCGGCTTTTGAAAAGGATAATATTCAATTGTATCTAAAGCCCTGGATAAGAATTGAAAGTGGTGACACTGATGACAACCCGAACATCAGTGACTTTATGGGGAGGATGGAAGCTAATGTCATATACCATAAAGGCAACCACAGTATTTATGTCATCGGAACAAACAGCCTTAATTTTGATCAAAATCGAGGGAGTCTGGAAGTGAATTATCTCTATTCTGTAAAATCTAATCTTCGCTTACACTTTCAAGCTTTTACGGGGTATGGAGAAACTTTAATTGACTATAATCACAAGCAAACTACCTTAGGCATCGGGGTTTCGTTTATCGATTGGTAGATACAAGTTCACCTCAGTCGTTAAAAGATAGTATCAAAAGGTAGTATTAAGTCAATTCCGAAGCTGTGGAGCTTTTAAAGCTTACCTTTGCCGCTTAATTAAGAAATGACCTCTGATTTCATAGATTGTCATTTCAAAAAAACACTCTATGTCATTTAAGTCATTAGGACTCTCTGAAGCCCTTGTGAAAGCTGTAAGCGCGCAAGGTTACGATACTCCAACACCTATTCAAGCCAAATCCATCCCGCCAGTTTTGGAAGGAAAAGACGTGCTTGCCTCTGCCCAAACCGGTACAGGTAAGACTGCAGGTTTTACCTTGCCAATGTTGCAATTGCTATCGCAACAACAGCCGTTACATAAAAGACCGGTTAGAGCTTTAGTTTTAACTCCAACCCGTGAGCTGGCTGCTCAGGTTCACAAAAATGTCAAAGATTACAGTCAATTTTTGTACCTAAGATCTACAGTTATTTTTGGAGGCGTTAACCAAAAACCTCAGGTTTCTAAGTTAAAAAATGGTGTGGATGTTCTTATTGCTACTCCAGGCCGGTTGATCGACCTGAATAACCAGGGACTCTTATCTCTGTCTAAGGTTGAAATTCTGGTTTTGGATGAAGCCGATCGTATGCTCGATATGGGATTTTTAAGAGACATCAAAAAAATAATGGGGTTAATCCCGAAGCAGAGACAGACTTTGTTGTTTTCTGCGACCTTTTCAAAAGAAATAAGAGCTTTGGCAAATGATTTTCTAAAAAATCCAATATCAGTTAAATCTACTCCCGAAAATACAACCGTAGAAGCTATAAAACAACAGGTCTATAGAGTCGCCAAAGAGAAAAAAACCGATTTACTGATCAAGTTGATAACAGAAGGAACCTGGAAACAAATCCTTGTGTTTACCAGGACAAAACATGGCGCCAATAAACTGGTTAAAAAACTGGAGTCTGCCAAAATAAGTGCTGCTGCCATACACGGTAATAAAAGCCAGGGTGCCAGGACCAAAGCTTTAGCAGGATTTAAAAGTGGACAAGTGAATGTGCTTGTTGCTACAGATATTGCTTCGCGTGGGCTTGATATTCCTTTATTACCTTATGTGGTCAATTTTGAAATTCCAAATGTATCTGAAGATTACGTCCACAGAATAGGTCGAACAGGACGTGCTGGAGCCAGCGGTCTTGCGGTATCTTTGGTGAGTGCCGATGAAACTGTATTTTTAAGAGATATCGAAAAACTGATTGGAGAGAAACTTCCAGTTGAGATTTTAGAAGGCTTTGAGCCCGATCCAAATGCCTCAACGAAACCTTTTAATCCACAACAACGCGGAAAAAAACCTCGTAACAACTCGAGATCAGGACATTCAAAATCTGGGCAAACCAAATCTCATACAAATAAGTCTAGACGTTAAAGCTTAAAGGTGTGGTTACACAAAAAAATAATCCTCTACACGGAGTCACCTTAGAACAAATTCTTGTAGATCTTCATGCTTATTATGGCTGGGATCAACTTGGAGAAAAAATTAACATCCGCTGTTTTAAAGAAAATCCTTCGATAAAATCCAGCTTAAAATTTTTGAGAAAGACGCCCTGGGCCAGAACTAAGGTTGAACGTTTATTTTTGAAGTTTCAAAAGGACATCAAAAGATAGAAGTTGATCGTATAATTGGTGTTTTTAATAAGTGACTTTAAGTGTAAAGTGAAGATACTTAGATACTCCTAGTTAGATTTGTATTTCAACTGAAGCCCATAGAGAAAATTCCTTAAATACTGGTCCATTAACTCGCGATATTGTGGCTGAGTAGGTCGTCTTAGAAATGAGCTCAATTCATGTTTACTCACCTTTTTTCCAGTCAAAGCATACAATTCTATAATATCTTCAGACTTAAGCTCAAAAGCAATTTTTAGTTTCTTAAGCACATCGTTGTTATTGAGATACATTTCAGGCTCTGGCTGAGGCCCTTTTCGCTTTCCACGCTGCTCTATAATGAGACCATTGAGAAACACAGCAAGCATTTTGTCTTCCAATTCCACAAAGGCTTCGTCTTCATCAGGTTTTAGCCAATCGCTTACCTCTGCTCTACTCACCTCTACATCAGCAAGCTTAAAAAAAGATATCATTTTAGAATCGGTGTAACCAAAGGTATAGCGTAACCTTCTCAATACATCATTATTAGTCATGTCCAAGCATTTAATAGAAGTTCAAAAATAAGCAAGCCTCAGTTAGTACGCCTTGATTTTAGAAGATATTTGAAGTCAAACCAACTATAACTTTGAGATGAAGTCCAAAACTGCACATTGCCGAAACTCCTATAAAGATTAACATTTTTTAAGTCTAAGCTTAACTTAAAATGGATTTCAGCTATTATTGAGTTTCTAAATTTGAAAAAATGATAAGATGAAAAAGATACTTTTTGTAATTACTAGTAATGATAAAATGGGAGATACGGATCACAAGACCGGCTTCTGGATTGAAGAATTTGCTGCACCCTACTATCTATTAAAGGATGCAGGATATGATATCACTTTAGCTTCTCCTCAAGGAGGTCAGCCTCCAATAGATCCCAATTCTGAAACTGAAGATGCACAAACTAAAGCTACTGAACGTTTTGACATGGATAAGGAAGCTAAAACCTTATTAGCCAATACTCATAAGTTGAGTGAAGTTAAGGAAGCTGATTATGATGCTGTCTTTTATCCAGGTGGGCACGGTGTACTTTGGGATTTAGTAGAAGACAAAACCTCGATTCAATTGATCGAAAGCTTTAACGCCAATAAAAAGCCAGTAGCTTTTGTATGCCACGCCCCAGCGGTTTTAAAACATCCAAAAAACACAGACGGAGAACCTTTAGTTAAAGGAAAAAAAGTGACTGGCTTTACCAATCAGGAAGAAGCTGCTGTTCAGCTTACAGAGGTTGTGCCATTCTTACTGGAAGATATGCTGATTGAGAACGGTGGAGTTTATTCCAAAATTGACGACTGGCAAGCTTATGCGGTCGAAGATGAAAACCTCATCACAGGACAAAATCCAGGTTCTTCAGAAAAAGTAGCAGAATTACTACACAAACATTTGAGCTAAGCATCCAATAGTTTATTTCATTAAAAATGCCTTCATAAATGAAGGCATTTTTAGTTGAGGCAAGTTCTTCACCTAAGAATTGGTTAACTTTGAAGCTTTAAATAAATCATGTCCTTACCTCATCATATAGATATAAGAGTGTCTCCGGAAGTGGCTCACGATTCTGATCGTTTAAAACAATCTTTAGCCGAATATATTGGCATTCCTGAAAAAGAGCTTTTAGAATTTAAAATCCTCAAGCGTTCCATCGATGCAAGAGCTCGACAAATAAAATATCAGTTACGGATCGCTTATTTTCTGAAGCATGAAACTGTGATATGGCCAGATCAAGAATTGAAAGACTACCAACAGGTAACAAATGAGGATCCCAAAGTCCTAGTGGTTGGAAGTGGTCCGGCGGGTCTATTTGCCGCCTTAAAATTACTGGAAGATGGCATCAAACCCATCGTTATTGAGCGTGGCAAAGATGTGAGAGCAAGGAGACGAGATCTGGCTAAAATCAACAAAGAACATCTAGTCAACCCAGAATCCAACTATTGCTTTGGTGAGGGCGGTGCAGGTACCTATTCTGATGGTAAGCTATACACACGATCTGGTCATAAAAAAACCATTAAAGCCATTTTAAAAACCTTTGTAGCGCACGGTGCAGAGGAAGATATCCTTGTAGATGCTCATCCTCATATCGGTACCAACAAATTACCAGCGATTATCACTGCTATGCGAAAAAAGATTATCGATTGTGGTGGTGAAGTGCATTTTGAAACCAAGCTTACAGATTTTATCATCGAGGACACCACTCTGAAGGGTATAGAGGTAAATAGTAAGAAAATCATTTATGCAGAAGCTTGTATTTTAGCTACTGGTCATTCAGCCAGAGATATTTTTTATGCTTTGCACAAAAAACAAGTCAAATTAGAATTTAAAACTTTTGCTATGGGAGTCCGGGTTGAACACCCGCAAGCCTTGATAGATCAAATTCAATATAAAACACCTCAACGCGGAGAATACCTTCCGCCTTCAGCCTACAGTCTTGTAGAACAAGTTGATCATAAAGGAGTATACTCCTTTTGTATGTGTCCGGGAGGCATCATAGCTCCGTGTGCAACTGCGGAAGGTGAAGTCGTGACCAATGGCTGGTCTCCATCCAAACGTAATAACCCTTATGCCAATTCTGGTATTGTCGTAACAATCGACGATGAAGAACTCCAAGACTATGAGCATTTTGGCCCGCTCAGAGGCTTAAAGTTTCAGGAAGACATCGAAAAGAAATGCTGGCAGCTGGCAGGAAAGACTCAAAATGTTCCAGCACAAAGGCTTCAGGATTTTATTGCTAAACGAAAGTCTAAGTCCATTCCAAAAAATTCCTATCAGCCAGGAACCACTACAGTAGAAATGGATGCTATTTTCCCGAAAGCTATGACACGTAGACTACGACAAGGCTTTAAAAAATTTACCCAGAAAATGAAAGGCTTCGATCATCCTGATGCCGTCATTCTGGCGCCAGAATCCAGAACTTCATCTCCAGTTCGCATCCCAAGACGAGAGGACACTTTAGAGCACCCTGAAGTACAAGGTCTTTATCCTTGTGGTGAAGGTGCCGGCTATGCTGGCGGAATTGTCTCTGCTGCTATAGACGGCGAACGCTGTGCTGTTGCCGTAAAACAAGCGATAGCGAAAACAATTTAAATTAAGAGAGGCTGTCTCAACATATGATAAGTTAGAAATTTTCATATAGAACGTCAGTGGCGGCAAAGGCAGGCGCAGTCGAAATATCTAAAATATCGATAACTTATATTTCTCGACTCCGCCTGTCTGCTAACAGGCAGGCTCGAAATGACAAATATGGAGGTTTCAAGACAGCTTCTTTTAGTAATGAATATAAACACTAATCGGCCTGATAGATTTCTAAAACTCTGGCCGAAGGATCTTTTACATCTCCACACCATTTTGGCAACCATTGATATGGGGTTAACTGGAAATGCGATCCATAAGATTTTTCAAAAATTTTTAGATAATAGTAAGCTTCTTTGGAAGAAGGCTCGGGTGAAAACCTAAACTTTTCAGCCAGATACTCTTCATTGGTTATCAACGTTTCAATATGATCCTTAATCACTTCACTCCATGATTTTTTCTTATTACTCACACTATCAGAAAAGCCATTTTTACGTCTCCAAAGCACATCAGCAGGAATGAGACCTTCATCTTCAAAAGCCTTTCGGATCAAGTATTTTTCGATCTTTTGATCAGAAAACATTCTTAGCTCTGGTGGAATGGACATAAAGTAGTTGACAAAGGCCTTGTCTGCAAAAGGCACCCGTGCTTCCAAACCTGCATTTGAAATGGACCTATCCCCTCTTTTCATATCAAAGAACTGAATGTCTTTAAGTAGCCTAACTGATTCTTCCTGAAAACTCTGTGAGTTGGGGGCATTTTGAAAATAGAGATAGGAGCCAAATTCATCTGCAGTTTCGCCTGAGAATAAAACTTTAACTTCAGAATGATCTCTTACATATTGTGCTACCAGCTGGTGTCCTACAGAAGCTCTTATGGTTGTTACATCATAGCTTCCCAACATATACACGGTGTGTTCTAATTGATCTAGAAAATCTTTTTCTGTGCAAATAATACTATGGTGCTTGCTCCCGATATGATCCGCTACGTTTTGAGCAGCTTCAATATCTGGACTTCCCTTTAGACCAATGGAAAAGGTTTCTAATTGTTTGCCTTTTTCTTTTAGTTTTCTAGCCAAAATGCCTGCAACTAAGCTACTGTCTAAGCCTCCGCTTAATAGGCAACCCAAAGGACGTTCACTCATCATGCGCTTTTCTACTGAAGTGGTAAGCAGTTCTTTTATCTTTTGACAATAATCTTGTTCAGATCCTTCTAAAGGGAGATAGTCATGATGAAAATAAGGTCGCATTTCGTCGGTGTAAGAATTCCAATGATGACCTGGAAGGAATTGATGCAATTGGTTGGAAAAGGCTATAGCCTTGCTTTCTGAAGCAAAATAAATTCCAGAATTATCATAACCCATATACATCCCTCTTACTCCTAAATGATCTCTAGCAGCAATATATAAATCCTTACTTTCATCATAAAGCACAAAGGCGAATTCTCCATCGATTTCCTCAAGCATCTTCTCCTCTCCTATCAATTGATATAAGTCTATAAGTATTTCGCAATCTGAACCGGTTTTTAGTGTGATATCATATTTCGCGGCTAGCTCGAGGTAATTGAATATTTCAGCATTAGCAACTAACCAAACTCCGTTTTTATGCATAGGCTGATTTCCTTTTGATGTTAAGCCATTGATGGCTAAACGGTGAAACCCAAAATAGGTAGTCTCCTTGACCTTTTTAAAATCTGATGCATCAGGACCTCGATGCTTTATTTTCATAAATTCCTGAAGTAAAAACTGACTCGACTTAATACTATCAATGGCTACAAATATTCCACACATGATGTTTTGTTTTGAATTATATAAAGCAAATAATCATAATTACTTAATATAAAACAATATATTTCCATATTTTATTAAAAATAAATTTTAATTTAGCGTTCTACTAAATTTTATAAAGATGATTGATGATACAGATAGAAAAATCTTAAATATTTTAAGTAAGGATGCTAAAACCTCTCTTAAGTGGATAGGTAATAAATGTCATATGAGTCCAACGGCTGTTCACCTTAGACTTAAAAAACTTGAAGATTTAAAGATCATTACTGGATCTAAAAGTGTGATCGACACCTACCAGCTTGGCTATCAAACTCAAAGCTTTATTGGCATTTATTTCAATAAAGCCAATATTTATAAAAGTGTAAGTCAGGCTCTTTTAGAAATTGAAGAAGTCGTAGAATGCAATTATACCACAGGAAATTTCTCACTTTTGGTTAAAGTGGTTTGTAGGGATAATAAACATTTGACTGAGGTTTTGAGTAATAAAATTCAGACTATTGATGGAGTGGCCAGAACCGAAACTTTTATTTGTCTGGAACAGACCTTTACCCGAGAAATTGAATTTTAAAACTAGATAAGTTAAACCTGCTAAATTTCATTCAAAATAAAAACCCCTTTATTGAAAAAATAAAGGGGGCTTGAAATTTGATTTTAAAGTTAAGGCTTAAGCACAACTCTAAATTTAGATTTGTTGTTAATCATCCTTTCGTAGGCTTCTTTTACGTTGTCCAAATCGTATTCTTCAATCATAGGCTTGGTATCAAATAATGCACTGAATTTTAGGGTGTCTTCAGAATCTGTTGGTGTTCCACTAGGCCAGCCGGCCACAGATTTTCTTCCCGTAAGCATTTCCATAGGGTTCACTTCCACGCTTTCTGGAGTTGCACCTACCATGAGTAACTCTCCATCCACACCTAACCCACCAATAACAGATGTCATGGCTTTCCCACTAGGAGCTGTACCCAAAATTAATTTGGCACCGCCTAATTCCTGTAATTTTTCTGCTGCATTATCAGACTTCGCATTGATAAAATGATGTGCACCTAGCTCTTTGGCCAAATCCTTTTTATCATCGCTTGTAGAAATAGCAACGGTTCTCATCCCCATTTTATGAGCATATTGAATACCTAAGTGGCCTAAGCCTCCTATTCCTTGAATAGCGACAAGGTCTCCTGCTTTGATACCAGAATTTCTTAAGGCATTATATACAGTTATTCCTGCACAAAGTAATGGCGCTGCTTCCACAGAACTTAACTCATCGGGTACTCCTACTAAGGCTTCCTGAGGAGCACACATGTATTCGGCGTAACCACCATCATAAGAAATACCACTAACCTTGGCGTTTTGACAGGAGATAAAATCGCCTCTTCGACAAGGCTCACACTCAAAACAATGTCCGCCATGCCAACCAACACCTACACGTTGATTTTTATTCCATGAATTGACATGATCTCCTAAGTCTTCAATGGTACCTATAACTTCGTGACCAGGAACCCGTGGATATTCAAGACCAGGAAAAGTTCCATCTTTTACAAAGGCATCAGAATGGCAAATCCCGCAAGCTTCAACCTTAATTAAAACCTCATTGCTTTTAGGTTTTGGTTTATCTAATTCAACTAATTGAAATTCTCCTTCTGCTTTTTGAATTTGTGCTGCTTTCATTGCATTCGATTTTTAGGATTAATAGCTAAATGACCTCAATAAAAATAGATGATGATCTATCGTAGACCTCAAGCCTATAAAAACATCTTGAGTGACCAGGTCGTTTTCTGGGGTATTTTTAATTCGTTCTCCAAGCCTGTTGGACATCGTAGTATATCTATCGATGAGAAAAGATACAGACTTATAATCTTTGGTATAATCTTTAGAATAGGGTGTTAAATCAGATTGTTTCGATACACGTTCAGGATTTCCATCTGCAGCTTTTCCTAAGGCTAACTTTCTTTCTGCTACAATGTCGATCTGACCTGCTAATTCTGTGTAAAATTCTTGAGTCAATTCATGGATAGAAATAAAGTGTGGACCTCTGGTATTCCAATGCATTTGTTGTAAAGCATGGTACTGATCTATCAGCTCATATAAGCTAGCTTGAAGTAAGTCTGAAGATGTATTTCTAACCTCTTCCGACTGTGGAATTTGATCATTGATATTTTCAAGATCAAAGTTGGACTGGCCAGCAACAGATGTAGTGAAAACTAATGCAATTAAAAAAGTTCTAATAATCATAAATATTTTTATTTTCAAGTTATGATTATTAGATTCTTTTTGTGTTAATATGACTTTAAAGTATTCTTATACAAATGTCATTGTCAATCTTCGTTTAACTCTGAGACTTCTATGAGGGTTACTTGTGGTAAATCTCTTGATTGGTTGCTAAAGTTATCCTTTATGAAATTCAATACACCTACTACTTATCTATTTCCGAAGCGCATTGAATTTGTATTTTTGATCTAATTCTAAACCTTTAATTTTTTAACAACATAAATATTTCAGCTTTCCATGATTTGTCATCTCCACCAAACATAGGATTATTATAAAATACTTCAATTGGTGTAAGCTCTATTTCAATATTCTTTCGTTGTGCATGATGATATAATGCTATCCAAGCTTGATCAGAAAATCTATAATTCCCATAAAAAGTAGCTTTTAAAACACTTTTCTTTTTGAGATGATCAGTCTTGACAGTTTGATCTACTGGATAGACTGCCTTAGGTTCTATTGGGAAAGCATACCTAAATTGAATACTATCAGATTCTAAATCCCATTTTTTGACATAATTAAACGGAGGTCCTTTTTTGGTAACTAACCTATCTCTGTTTTTAGAAAAAAGCTGAGCGTTGCTTTTTATCATGTTTTCAGCTTTTCTCTTGCGTTTAGTGTTTTGAGTTACGTAGAGATATTGCATCTCTGCTAAAGTATCCTTCCCATTTATTTCAATTCTAAACGCTGAAGCAAAAGAATTCACTTTTTCTTTTAAATTTTTTGAAATCTTAATCAGCGTATCCAAGTTTCCTGAGGTATTAAATAAGCTTTGGTAACGTTCTTTTAGGCTGTGTTCTTCATTCAAAAAGTTAATTTCAACAGTAGAATTGGTATCTTTCCTGTTTTCAAAAGTCCACATTAGTTTAAACGGCTTACCATTGATATGCATATTTTGTTTAATGCTTTTAAATACCGTTTTCTCAGTAATATGTTGCTCCTTACCTATTTCTTCCCAAGTCTTTGAGCTCGATATAATATCATACATACTACCTGCAGGTATATCTACTTGAAAGCTGATTTTGTGATCATAAGATTTAAAAAAACTGAACCAAATGATAAGTCCTAAAAAAGAAAAAAAAACTAGACTCAATATCTTTTTCATCAATTCATCTCTTTTTCAAGATTTATACTATAAAGAACGTGTTTGCCTACTTTCCTTCCCTGTTTTAAGCCTTCTGTAATGGATGGCATATAGTGGATACCACCATAAAGTCTACTTATAGCAGCTTCTTCTGCAGCCTCACTAAAAGAGTTAAAACTTCTTGCTGGTAAACCATAAATCTCCTCTGTAGTATCCTTAAATTGATAATTATCACCATATAAATGAGTCATGATAACAGACGATGCCGCAGAAACGACTGAATGTCCACTTGTATGTTCAGGAAAAGGTGGAGTTTGTAAAATTGGTGTCCATTGTTCATCTATATGCTGATTGATAAGAGTTTCTGGACGGATTAAGTTGCTTCTATATTTTTCATCCCAGCTACTGATAAATGCTTCGTAAATACCAATACTTAAAAGAGCGTAAGATTTAGCTGTTTGGGCGAAATCAAGATTTTCCTTTTTGGCAACGAGCTTATTGATCAAAATCCAGTGAGCCCCTGGAGTTATTTTTTTTGTAGCAAACATCATATGACCCTTATGAGTAGATACATATGGGTTGCAATCCCAGAATTTAGCAATATTTATTAATTCAGAATTATCACCTAGCTCACGAGCTTTGTTTACAGTATTGTAAACTTCCATAAGTTCCTGATAAAATTTACTTTCGACATTCAAAGAAAAATGGGTTGGTCCTTTAGGTCTAAACATAGAAGCGCTATCCATTACAAATGTTCTCATCTTTATCCAATTGGGTTCGATACCATCCATATAATCCGGAGGCGTTGGCACCCAGCGAGAGGGATCCTCTGTATTTATAGAAAACTTGGGCATAGTTCGCGTCTGTGCGTAATTATCATCTTTTAACCAATTAATTACATGATTACTAACCTTATTTGCGTAATCAAGACTTTTCTCGAATTTGGGCGATTTAGACCAATTTTTATATATACTGTCTTTATATGTTTTTAATTTATGAGTAGAAAATATCAATTCTTCGCCAACGTTAAGGTATGCCATAATGGCGCTCATCTCAAGATTGACCTCTGAATAATTATCTACTTTTGGAATTGGAGACAAATGCTCAATACGATTGCTCAATGAAGCAAAAGAATTGGTAGTATCTTGAGCTATAATCTCGTATGCAGCAATACTCGGGTAAGCATAAATACGGCTTGCTACAGGTGGAGAAAAAATATCGTACACCATTACGTCAGTAAGTTGATCCAAAGCATCGTGATAATCCTCTGCTGAAACTTTCACATCTTGTTGAGAATTACAGGACATTAAGCTCAAAACAATAATCACTAAAAGTATTTTGACCTTATTCATCTTTTATAATTTATAAAATTCGACAGCATCATCATTAAATACAACCATTAAATAAGCATCGTCTTTAAAATTAAATATTTCAAAATTAACAACTGCCTTATCATAAAAATTAACGCCGATATTTTCAGCAGATAGAATTTTTCCCTCTTTAGTCAATGCACCTCCAGAGAAACTACCAAAACGTCCCTGATAAGGTTTGACACCAAAATAATTGCCACCAAACAAAAGTTCGTTTTGATTATCTTTATTCAGGTCTACTTCCAACAAAGCAGTAACAGGAGCTACCTGAAAATAATCACTTAATTGGTGAAAATTCCATTGATCATCTTTAAATTTCAAATACCCTGAAGCTGTAGTATGAACTTCTAAAATTTTAGCTTGATCAAGATTTTCACTTGCAAATATTTCAGTAATAGATTTGCCTGCAAAATCTTTATAAGTATTAAATTTTCTCTTTAAGCTAGGCATTTGTTGAGACAACTCATCAAAACTTTGAGTTGGAAAATAAGACCCCTCTTTTTTAACACACACAATGCTTTCTGTTTGTCCATTGGAATCAAAATCTGCATAATAAAGTCTCAACGGTGAATCTTGTGAGGCTTTAAATTTGGTATTGGTTCCAAAATTACCAAGGATGATTTCTTGTATACCATCGTTATCAAGGTCAAATAGGCTAAGACTTTGCCACAACCCATTTAAAGCTTCTGGTATATACTTATCAGAAACGTCTTCTAGTTTCTCTCCCTCGATACGCAAAACCTTTGGAGGCATCCACTCTCCAACAGCGATAATTTCATTTTGACCATCTTTATCAAAGTCAAACCATATGGCATCTGTAACCATCCCGAACTCTGTTAATATTTCATGTTCCTGGTTTACAAAATCGTTACAATTGTTCTTAAACCAATATGCCTTAGGTTGCTTACCAAAATCGTTACTTACAGCATGTCCAAAACCAAAAATGTCGGGACAATCAGTATCATCAGTTAAAATCACTGACGTATGAAGAAAGTTATCTGGTAATTTTAATTTCTCCAAACCGCTTTGTGTTTGTTTTAAGATTACATCAGACAAAGCTTCTGATCTTCCGTAAAATTCACCTCCAGCGTTTCCTACTATAAGATCTTTATAGGCATCATTATTTATATCGGTTATCAAAGCAAAGATATTTTCAGGTTTATTAAAAATGTCCTCAATATCTCCAGTCTGTCTTGTAAAGCCAACATCATTTTGAAAATAAATACCAGGATTTTTAAACTTGGAACTGCCTAAAAATATATCGTCTTTACCATCTCCATTCAGATCACCTACCGCAGAGGCAGGTCCTCTATCTGAAATTTGATAAGGAATAAGCACTTGGCGTTTAAAATCCGTATAGCTATTTTCCTGATGTTTATACTTTAACCCTGGAATGCTATCTATTTTGCTTAAGAATGCTTTCTTATCTTGCCTAATGTTTTGATAGTTAAAAGAATCGCGCTTGTGAAGTGGCTTAATGTTAAGATCTTGATTAGTATCGATCTGCTCTGCCACTTGATAAGTCATATCTGGCCAAATGATTTTAAGAGAATCAATTTTTGAAATAGTATCAAACCCAAAGAAAAGCTTTTGTTCTGATGAGGATTGAAAGCCTTTAGTAGCATAAAGTTGGCGCATTTGCATTTTGCCATTATGATACGCTAAGGCTTTTACGCCTATGCCTTTAGTGTTTGGAGATTTGTATTCAAAACTAAGGCTCAGGTACTTATTGGTTTTTGGAGAATGGTTGATATAAATTCCTGCTTTATCGTTGATATGATTTAAAATAAGGTCTAGATCCCCATCATTGTCAAGATCGGCATAAGCTGCACCTGTTGTATAAGTAAGCTCCTCTGGCAGCCAATCTTGGGTAAAATTTTTAAACCTTAAACCATTTGAACCGCCGTAAATTCTATTTTGCAATTTACCATCAGGCATTTTTTTCAAAGCCTTTTGGTCTATTAGTCCAGTATTTTCAATTTTTTGTTTTACGCTTTCATTGGATATGTATTTAATGTAATCCAGATCATTTGGACGCTTTGGAATACCGTTGGATATGAAAATATCTTGATGTCCATCCAAATTATAATCAGAAAATAAACATGACCAAGACCAATCTGTTGCTTCAATCCCACTTAACATTGCAGTTTCTTTAAAAAACTTTCCGTGTTGATTAATTTGTAGCATGTTTCTGGAATATTGATAATGGTAACCTAAATCGTCGACTCTAAATTTTGACATATCAAAATTTTCATCGCCCATAGAGCGTTTTATTACTGTTTCATCGTCTGGTGCCATATCCAAACTTAGTAAATCGACGTAACCATCCTGGTTGATATCTGCAACATCGCTTCCCATAGAAAAGCGACTTATCATAGTAGTCATGGTGTTTGAAGATTCTTTAAAAGTACCATCTGCCTTGTTGATATACAGATAGTCATCTTCATGAAAATCATTACTCACATAAACATCTGTCCAGCCATCATTATTAAAATCTGCTGTAGCTACTCCAAGTCCGTAGGCATTAATGCCGCCATAGATACCTGCAATTTCAGAAACATCTGTAAAACGCTCACCATCATTACGTAGAAGTTTATCGCCAGTTTCATAGTTCCTTCTATTTCTAAGATCGGCTTTACCATAAGACTTTTGAGTATGTACAGCATGGTTTAGCAAGTACATGTCCAAATCTCCATCATTATCATAATCAAAAAAAGCAGCTGAGGAAGAATAATTTTCAAAATCTAGCTTAAAATCCTTGGCTTTTTCAGTGAAGGTTCCATCTCCATTATTGATATACAATTCATTATGACCTCTAAATCCATTTATACCTACTACAGCACAAACATAGATATCGAGTAGACCATCACCGTTCACATCCGCAAAAGCAGCACCTGTATTCCAATCAGATTCTTGATTTATACCTGCTTCTTCTGTGATGTCTTTAAATTTTAAACCACCTTGATTAAGGTATAATTTATTATCTCCTTGGTTGGATGTCAAAAAAATATCAACCTTGTTGTCGTTATTGATGTCACCAACAGCGACCCCTCCTCCATTATAGAAATACAAATAATCAAGAATATTTGCATCATCTGTTTCTGTAAGGACATTTTCGAAATCAATGCCTGATTCTTCTGCATCTATGCGCTCAAATTTCATTTTCTGGTCTTGACGACATGAAATAAGCAAAACAGCTGTAAAAAATATAAAGGCTCTAAGGTTCATACCTAAGTATAATTGGTTTTTTATTGTTTCTACCCACAATTAGAAACGAATTTTGAGCAGTATCTCTTATTACTTCAATAGCTCTTACTTCCCCTTTTAAATTCAAACCACTATCTTTTTTTAGAAAAAAAGTATTGTTTTTAAAACCAATAATATTACCAGTAGATGCATCTAAGCTTGCAAATTGAGGTTTAAAGTGATAAAAATTACCTCCCGTGACTAGATAGTTTTTATCATCGATTTCTATCTTGCTTATAGCTTGAACGGAGGACCACTGTACTTCCTTTGGTAAATACTTGATATCAAAATTACCTGAGGATTCTTGGAATGCAACAAATGACCTTAATTCTGTAATTTCTTTCGTAATGGATTTGTTGACTTTTTCTTCACCAAATAATTCTTGAATAGATTGCTCAGCGTACTTTTCAAAAGACATGTTGTCTTTTTTTATACTTGGAATCTGTTTTGCCAACTCACTTTTAAGTTGGTAAGGCTTATCTTTATTGTTGATACGTCTGGTAATAATTTGCTCAATAGTGCTATTATCGTCAAAATCGTTTACATACAATTTAATAGGTGAATTTGACTCAGGTTGAAGCTTAAAGTTCGAGCCGTAGTTTCCAAAAATCAATTCTTTCTTACCATCCTGATCGAGATCTACAGCTTTCAATGACTGATATAAACCGCTATAAGAGTTTAGATTAGTATCGATACGCTCTAGACGTCTTCCTGTATTCCTGAAAACAATTGGAGACATCCACTCTCCTACGACAACCAAATCGAGTACACCATCAGAGTCTACGTCATACCATACGGCGTCTTTCACCATACCAAGTTGTTTAAAATCAAAGGCGTTTTGCTCAGTTACATTTGTAAAATTACCATCGCCATCATTTTCATATAGTTTGCTTTTGGGATCTACTCCATAAAGGCCGGGAACAGAAAAATTACCTACAAACAAATCCATATCCCCATCTTGATCATAGTCATGTGGTGAAAGCGTTGATGTATTGTATGGATTATTTATAACTTGAAAAATTTCAAAATTTCCTCGCCCATCGTTTTTCAATATTCGAATCTTATATAAGCTTTTAGAATCGTCTTTGAAATTTCCACCCGATCCAATTATTAAATCCATATCTCCGTCTCCATCTATATCTGTAAAGCTAGAGGCTGTATCCTCAAACTTAGACATTAGATCGAAAACCTTTTCAGATAGTTCAGAATCGAAGTTACCTTGAAGATCAAAAAGCTGAGCTGGTTGATCTTTGGCCCCGCCTATAAATATCTCTTGGGTTCCATTACCGTCGACATCAGCGATTGAAAGACAAGGTCCTTCTCGGGACTGCATTTTGAAAATTAAGCCTTCATGGTCGAAATCTACATAAAAATCTTCCTCGTGAGGTTGAATCACTTTATTAATGGTTTCAAAATTAGAAAGCATAGGTTCTGTATCGGGATAGCTATAAATCGATGTCTTAGAATCATCATAAGAAATTTCAAGGCTCTGATTGACCTGGACCGACTTTAAAGTTTGATAGGTATCATTTGGCCAGATGACCTGAAGCGAATCCAAACGTTTGAGATTCCCAAGTCCTAAATGTAATTTATAGGTAACAGAGGACTGGAAGCCTCGAGACGGCATCAATTCATTGGAGATAATGTCATCCTTTACAAACGCTCTCACCAAAGTGCCCACTCCAAAAATATTAGGGTTTTGAAACCTTAACTTCAGACTCAAATAGTTTTGGTCTGGTGTGTTATTTTTAAAAACAAAAGCCTCCTGATCAATGTTATTCACAACCAAATCTAATTTGCCGTCATTATTCAAATCTGCATAGGCTGAACCATTTGAAAAGCTCTTGATAGCGAAGCCAAAGTCATAAGTCTTATTTTCAAAAGACAAATCACCAGTATTGATAAAAGCATAATTTTGAATAGGATGACTTGGCATTATGTTAATGATAGAATCTGAAGCCATCTTCTTACCAGAAACTGCCATTTTTTGATAAACTTCGTCTGCGAAGAAGTTTATAAAATCCTGATTGGTAAGATCCTGCTTAATACCATTGGAAATGTATAAGTCTTTGAAACCGTTATTAGTCATATCGAATAGAAGTGCTCCCCAGGACCAGTCGGTTTTTGCAATACCACTAAAAAGTGCCACTTCTTTAAAATGCCCCGTACCATCATTGATTTGAAGTGCATTTTGCATAAACTGATTATAAAACCCTCGACTTTTTTTCAGTTGAAGTAAATCATAATTTTCAAAATTAGTAGTATTTTTAAGCCTAGAATCTCCTTCTGGTAACATATCGGTAGAAAAAATCTCATAACTACCATCATTATTAATATCAGCCATATCTGCTCCCATGGATGAAAGACTAGTCCTTGTTGTTCTATTCATAATATCTTCTACAAAAGTACCATCGCCCTGGTTGATGTAGAGATAATCTCTTTCATAAAAATCATTGGAAATATATAGATCTTTGTAACCATCAAAATTGACATCACCGACGGTTACTCCTAAACCAAATCCTATTAAACTTCCATAAATGCCAGCTTTTTCGCTTACATCTATAAATTTACCATTTTGATTTTGAAGCAACTTATCTCCACCACCTTTTACATTTTCTGTCAGATTCCAATATTCAGCACGTAATTCTCTTTTATTATTATAACTCAGGCTAGAAACTGGTATAAAACTGTTGTTTAAGATATAGACGTCCAAATCACCATCTTTATCATAATCAAAAAAAGCGGCATGGGTTGTAAAACCATCTTCATCGAGACCGTAATCCTTTGCCTTTTCTATGAAAGTAAGATCCCCTTGATTTACAAATAGTTCATTTTTTTGATCATCTCCTTTTTCGTTTCCAGCGTTACATACATAAATATCCAGAAATCCGTCATTATTGATGTCTACAAATGTTACACCAGTAGACCAAGCCTTTGTCCCTCCTACTTTTGCCTGATCTGTAATATCTTTGAATTGAAAATTTCCTTTGTTAAGATAAAGCCTATTTTGACCTTGATTGGAAGTAAAATAAATATCTTCTAAACCGTCGTTATTTATATCTCCGATACCTACACCACCTCCATTGTAAAAATTTCTATATCGAAAAATATTGAACTCCTCCTTATTTTGAATGGTATTGATAAAATCTATTCCAGTCTCTTCACTAGACAATAATTGGAAAGCTGGATCTTGAGGAATATTTTTTTCGATAAGAGAATTATCTTCAGATTCCTCCTGGCATGATATGAACGCTAAGAATACAAAACAACTTAGTATTTTTTTCATTTTTTTAAAGATCTAAATATTTGTAAGCTGTCGTTATTTATTCCAAAAATAAGCCATTTTTCATCCTTGAGATCTATTACTTCAGCAGAATTAACACGACCCTCCAAATTCAAATTTGCATTTTTTAAAACAGAGAACCTGTTGTTTTGATATGTCAATACAAGTCCATGATTAGCATCCAGCTGACCTAATTGAGTATTGAGGTCAAATCTATTTCCTGCTAAAATCAATTCTTCTTTACCGTCATTATCCATATCAAAACTTGTAGCTGTTTGAATTGAGGAGTATTGAACTTCTTTTGGCAGTGCTTTGGCTTCAAATTCAAATTCACCTTTGTTTAAAAAAAACATAGTGTGTAATGTATGTATTCTTTTTTTCTCGGCAGAAGCTATTTTTCTGTCGCCAAGAACGTTTTCGATTTTAGCTTCTGAAAAGGCTTGATAGCTTCTAAATTTTTTATTGATTGCAGGTATTTGTGAAGCTAATTCATCTTTTGTATTAAATAAAACTTCCTTGCCGTTGTGATGATAGGTCATTATACTTTCAAGTTGACCATTTTCATTAAAATCATTGAGATAAACATTTATCGGATATTGTTTTGAAGCCTTTAACTTGGTATTTGTACCCAGATTACCCACCAAGAGATCTTCAAAACCATCATTGTTTAAATCAATAAAATGAATAGTATTCCATAATCCATTAGTTTCTTGAAAAACATCGACGTTTATTTTTTCAAAAGCCCGACTTTCGAGTCTGTATATTTCTACAGGCATAAAATAGCCAGCAACAATAAGTTCATTCAGACCATCTTGATTGATGTCTTTAAAATGCGCATCTCTAATCATTCCAAGTTCATGAGTAGAAAAATAATCTAGAGTGACATCGGTAAACGTATAGTCCTGATTATTGAGGAATAGATAACTCTTAGGCGATTTACCGAAGGTAGTATATTCAACCCCAGCTCCAAAGAATATATCTGGGTATCCATCTTGATTAATATCTGCAATAGCAATACTATTGAACTGTTCATTAAGTGTTGGGAACACTAAATCTGAAAGACTAAAGTTACCATTTTGGTTCAAGTAAAGTCTGGGTTGAAGAGGAGAACCATTGGCAAATTCATTCCCAGCAGATATAACAAGTAAATCTAAGTCTCCGTCAAGATCAACGTCAAAAAAGGCCTGATCAACATCTTCACGACGTTTATGCTGTTCAAATAGTTCTTCTTGATGAGCTATAAAGCTTTTATTATCCTGTTGAATAAATAGCTGACTTGATTTGAGTTTAGCATTCCCAAAAAAAATGTCATCCAGACCATCTTTATTAACATCAGCAATACTAAGGCTAGGACCAGCATTGGCACTGGTAAAAGGAATCAAAGGCTGTCTATTAAATTCATAGGATTGATACTCGAAATGTTTAAAAGGTATCGATTGTGAATCAAGTTGTTCAACAACTGGATCTGACTCAAAAAATGAGTAGTCGAACATCTGTCTTGCATCTGCATGCGAGACCCTCACGGTTTGATTAGCTTTGACATTTTTAAGAACTTGGTAGTTAAAATCAGGCCATATTACCCACAATGAGTCAACTTTATCAATTGGCCCTAAACCAAAATGAACTCCTGGAGCTGTTGATGACATATAGCCTTGGTTAACAAAGTTTTCTCTCATCATCTTATGTTCACCTTCAAATAAAATAACCTTTGACCCTATCCCAAGAGTATTAAGTGAATCTCCTTTAAAATCAAGTTTTAAAAAATTTTGTTTGGACTCATTTTTATAAACAAATACGCCATCATTAATGTTATTTACAATAATGTCAAGCTTTCCATTGTTGTTCAAATCGGCATAAGTTGCACCATTTGAGTAACTATTTGGGTGAGTTTCCCAAGCTTCGAAAACATCCCTAAATTTTGAATTTTGATCGTTGAGAAACAACTTATTCTGCTTTTTATATTTTGGCAATTTATCGAGTAAACCCAAATCTTCCTTTTCTAACCCACTATTGATTTTATCCTGATAAGTTTTATTGGATATAAATTTTATAAAATCTAAATTGTTTGTCGCACCAAGAATGCCATTAGCAATAAAGATGTCATTAAAAGCATCGTTATTAAAATCAGCAATAAGAGCTGACCATGACCAATCTGTTGCTGCTAAATTGTAATAATCGGCAACTTCACTAAAAAATAAATTCCTTTGATTTAAATGCAAAGTATTGCTCATATATTGTGGGGCATAATTGTTTTTTAAATACTGTTGATAAGTGAGATAAGGATATTCTGCACCAGAGAGCTTGTACTCTTTAGTGGTCTGAGGAAGCATATCTACCGATAAGATATCTGGCCACAAATCGTTGTTGATATCACCAACGGCATTTCCCATAGAGAAGTGGGTAGTATGACCTAAAGAATTGGGGTTATTGCTTATCAATTCTTGAAAAGAACCGTTTTGCTGATTGATATAAAGATAATCGTTTTCAAAAAAATCATTCCCAACAAAAATATCGGTATGCCCATCCATATTTAAATCGCCAAAACTAAAATCAAGTCCGTAGCCAATTTCACTAGAAAAGATGTTGTTATCGGTAGTCAATTCAACGAATTCTCCGTCTCTATTTTCAAAAAGTTTATCACCAGCAAGAGGGTGATAAGCCTCTCTCTTATTGCCATTGCCGTAAGTCCTGTTTGGGTATAAAGAATGATTTAATAAAAATAAATCGAGATCCCCATCATTGTCAAAATCAAAAAAACCTGCTTGTTGGGCATAACTAGAAATTGCCAGACCATAATCTTCTGCCATATCCATAAAAACAGGAATACCGTTTAGATCTGTTCCTTGATTGACAAGAAGTTGATTTTTAGTCTGTTCATTTTTAAGACCTGTAACTTGACAAATGTAGATATCCATCAAACCATCTTGATTAATGTCTACTGAAGTAACGCCAGTAGACCAATTGGTTTTTGGAATTTTGGCTTCTTGAGAGATATTTTTGAATTTATAATCGCCTAGATTCAAATACAATTCATTTTGAACTTGATTTCCGGTAAAAAATATATCCACTAACCCATCATTATTGAAGTCGGAAACACAAACTCCAGCTCCGTTGTAGAAGTAAAGATAGTTGAGAATATTAAGTGATGTTGTAGACTTTAATGTATTCTTGAAATCAATACCTGTCTGCCTAGCCGATAATAATTTGAAATCAGACTGATTTTCTTCATTCGTTTTCTTTTGGCACGAAACAGCTACTAGAATTAAACTTAGTAAAATGAAATGTTTTTTCATGCTAAAAGTGGCTGAAGATAAAAAGCTCTTTTGTTGAACAAAAGAGCTTTTAAATGAAATTCTAATACAGATTAATAACCTGGATTTTGAGTTAGATTTGGATTATTAGTGATGGCGAGTTCTGGTATTGGGAATAATACCCTAAAATTATCAGAAGCCGGCTTTTCATTCCAAGACTCTAAGAACTTGCCAAATCGGATCAAATCTGTTCTTCTTTGGCCTTCCCACCATAATTCACGACCTCTTTCATCTATGATATCATCTTCGGTAAGACCACCGAGTACAGATGCTCCTCTTGTTTCTCTCAAATTATTAATTATAACTAAAGCTTCTCCAGCTTGACCTAATCTAAATAATGCTTCAGCTTTTGTCAAGAGTACATCAGCATATCTCAATAATACATAATCGTTGTCCGGAAATTGAGTATTACCAAAATCTGGTATATATTTCATTCCTCTTACTCCAGAGGTTTCCTCAATATTTCCAGTGGAGATAATCGGACTCTCAACAATAAAATCTAAAGGATTACCATTTCTATCTACTAGAGCATTTCCTTCGGCATCAAACTGTTGCCCTTCAAGAAAACCAGCTTTTAAACCACTAACCTCAGTCAACCCTGGATAATCTACATTACCCTTTCTAACATCTTCATCCTCGAATTTATTATAAAAGTCGGCGATAGTAGTAAATCCATTCCAACCTCCAGGTTGATTATTATAATGAAGAGTCATTAACCATCTTGAAGCTACATTTCCACCAGGTTGACTTTCTAAATTGGGCTGTACAAAAATTAATTCTGAACCTACTTCGCTATTATTTGGAGCGAAATTATCATAATAATTGATACCAGATTCTAATGAATAGTTTCCTGAATTGATAACCTGATCACATAAATCAACGATTCTGTTAAGATCATCAGTATTGAAGCTGAAGGGTGGGATTCTATCTTCATCTGCGTATACAGATTTATTAAGGAGGACTTTTGCTAAGAAAGTACGTGCTGTATTTTTGTTAGCTCTTGACAATGTATTATTGTCTGGCAATAATTCGATTGCCTCCTCAAGATTAGAAATAATCAAATTTACGGCATCCTCACCTGTTAAGGTTTCTGGTACATCAGTAAGTCTATCTAAGTTATCTCTAAAAGGAACCTGACCATATAAATCTAACAAATGGTAAACAAACCATGATTGTAGAAACAGAGCCTCTCCTCTATTTTCACCTTCTGCAAATTCAAGGGATTGAATAGAATTATAAACTCCACCAGATAAGCTATTAAAAGTATTTAATACATAAGGATTTTCTGTAGACCATTGGTGTAAATGTAAAACTCTCCATACACCATTATCGTCCCAGTCACCCCCACGAGTTGGACCAATTACTGCATCACTAGAATGTTCCTGAAGTGCAAAAATCAAATCTTGTGTAGCAAAGCTTTGTAAATCAGTATAGTTGTTATCTATAAATTCTCTCGCACTGGCCTGCTCTCTAGCCAAATCCTCTGGAATATCGCTACCCAGATCCTGCTCTAAATCTGTACAGCTCAGTGTAATCAAAGCTGCACTCAACATAACTGTTAAAACATTAAACTTTTTCATAATTCATTTTTTTGTTTTTTAATATAATAAATTTTTTTTAAAACATAGCACTAATTCCTAAAGTAAATGTTCTGGCTCTTGGATAACTTAAATAATCTAATCCAAATGAGGGTATACCATTAAGGGATACAACTGTATTCACTTCTGGATCGAAACCGCTATAAGGAGTTATGACAAATAAATTTTGACCCGTAGTATAAACTCTTAAATTTTTAATAAAATCTGGTAAATTATCTTCTTCAAAAGTATAACCTAAGCTCAAGTTGTTTAGTCTTAAGAAATCTCCAGATTCAAGATATCTTGAAGACACTGCAGCAGGTCCAGGAACTTCACCATTACCAATATTATCAATAAGTGTATTTCTGTTACTGTTCAGGTTATTTTTATTAAGTACAAGTGCTGTATTATTGAATATTTCATGTCCATATGCTCCGTTCAAGTTGGCAGACAGATCGATATTTTTATACCTTACATTGAAATTTAAACCTATGAGCATGTTTGGGTTTGGATCTCCTAAGAAACGTCTCTCTGCATCGGTAGAAGCGTTTGGAGTTAATCCTCCATCAGCAGTGAAATATTGTGGGACTCCGTTTTCATCCAATCCTGCATATTCTGGCATATAAAATGCATTTACTGGTTGTCCAGATTCAATTCTTTGAGCAAATGCACCGGTTAATCCAGGTCCACTAATTGGAGCTGTGTCAAGATTACCATTAAAATTTCTTAACTCGTTATCAAGAAAAGACACATTACCACTAAAGGTAAAGCTCCAATCTTCGGTGTTGACTATATCTGTAAATATACCTAATTCAAGACCTGTATTTATCGTATTACCGTCAATATTTTGCCATATTGAAGTTCCAGGAGGTGCAGGCTGAATTGGAGGTAAAAAGATTAATAAATCTTGGGTGTCACGTCTAAACACATCCAAAGATCCAGATATTCTATTGTCCAAAAATGAAAAATCCACACCTAAATTCACTGTTTCATTGATTTCCCATTTTAAATCTGGATTTGGAGAAGTAGGTTCTAGAATTGTAGTTACAACACCATCATCGGTTGTTGCAATACCTACAGACCTCCTTCCTCTGGAGGCTCCGGCAGGGAAATTCTGGTTTCCAGACTGTCCCCAACTAGCTCTCAACTTTAATTGATCAAAAAAGTCTGGTGCAAAATCCTCTTCGTGGATTTTCCAAGCCCCTGCAAAGGCGGGGAAATATCCCCATGTATTGTTAACTCCAAATTTGTTGGATCCATCTGCTCTAAAGGTTGCTGTTAAAGTATACTTCCCATAAGCATCAAAAATAGCTCGTCCAAACCAAGACTCTAGTAATTCTGTTGGCAATTGAAAAGAATTGATAAATCTCTCAGTAAATCCTCCTAGATTATCATTTTCATTTCCTGGATCAAATGAAATGTTTTCACCATTAGCAGAGAACCCACGAGCATTTATCTCTTGAAAAGCGTAGCCCGCAAGCGCATTCACTTTAAAATCATCACTAAACTCTTTTTTATAGTTTAACGTGTGTTCGATGAGATAGGTGAATGCAGTTCTGTTGGAATTTATTGCTTCTCCCCTTTCAAAGTTTGTTAAAGTTGCAAAATCTCTTGAAGCGCTAGTTCTATTATTGGACTCTGCTCTATCGACACCTAAATTGAATTTATACTCTAAACCCTCAAAAATATCGAATCTCGCAGCAATGTTACCTACTATTCTTGAGGTCTCTTCCCTAATTTCTGTATAATCGAGAACAGCCAACGGGTTCCTAGAATTAGGTGCTCCAGTTTCATCAAAGGTTCCTGGTAGCGATTGTCTGAAAGTACCATTATCATTAAATAAAGGAATAGTAGGATTCCAAAACAGGGCAGTACCGATAAGGTTGCCTTCGAAGTCAGCATTATTTGTAACTTGTTCACGGTTATCGTCTACATAACTAGCAATCAAATTTGCGTCTATTTTTAATCGATCATCTTTTAAAAACCTATACGAATTACTCAATGAGGCCGTATAATTTTTAATTCCTGTATCCTTTATAACACCTTCCTGATCTAGGGCAGAAAGAGAATATCTATATTTACTTTTGTCACCTCCTCCAAGAAAAGAGACGCTATGGTTGGATACTAAGGCTGTTTGAGTAATTGCATCAAAAGCATTTACACTTGATCCATAGTCATTATCTGGGTTACCACCGTCAGACACCAAGGCATTTCTATATTCACTAGCACTTAAAACATCAATAGGATTTGCAACTTCAGCAGCTCCAAAAAATGCATTGTAGCTAATAGTTGGTTCACCATACTTCCCTTTCTTGGTCGTAATGATAATAACTCCATTTGCTCCACGAGCACCATAAATAGCAGTGGCAGAAGCGTCCTTTAATACAGAAATACTTTCTATATCACTTGGATTTATAAAATTTAATGGATTTTTATTTGGTGTATTTCCTAATCCAATATCTCCACTACCAGCCGCAGGATCTCCTCCGATTAACATTCCATCCACAACGTATAGTGGATTGTTATCTCCTCTTAAAGAAGCTGCACCACGAATTTTAATATCGCTTGCACCACCAGGTTCTCCACCACTTGCGGTAATTTGGATACCAGGAGTTCTTCCTTGTAGCAAATCTGTAGCATTGGTTTGCACACCTTTATTAAAGTCTTTTTCACCTACAACCTCTACAGCTCCTGTTCGATCTTGTTTTGTGGTGGAGCCATAACCTACTACAATAACTTCATCAAGTTTTGCTGTGTCTTCTGTTAGAGTTACATCGATAGTAGTTTGACCGTCAACTGGAACTTCTTGAGTTTGAAAGCCAACATATCTAAAAACTAGAATTGCACCTTCTGAAACTTCAAGAGTATAATCTCCATCAAAACCAGTAACTGTTCCGTTTGTGGTTCCTTTTTCTATAATATTTACACCAGGCACAGGACTTGTACCATCATTGACTACACCAGATACAGTCACCTGCGAAAACGTTGTAGTACAGACCAATAGTGTAAATACTAAAAAATAATAATTACATAAGATTTTTTTCATTGGATTAAGATTTAGGGTTATTGTTCATGTTGATAATTATAGATTGATAAGGTTTTAAAACAACCTGTCGAGATGTTATCTCAACATCTTTATAATTTGACAAAATTATTTCAGGTTTTTCAAAGTTAAGATCGAGATCCAAGTCAATTTCATTCTTGGAGAAACTCAAAAAGACCATTATTTCCTGGTCATAAAGCGATTTTGAATAAACATAAACACTATCGTTGTTTTTTTCAAATTCTTTGATCTGACCATAACTGAAAATATCATTTTTCTTTTTAAGACTTAATATTGACTTATAGTAGGACAATACTGAATCTTCATCTGCAATTTGTTCTTCTACATTTATAGATGTATAGTTTGGATTTAAAGAGAACCAGGGGTCATTTTCTGAAAAACCAGCATTGACATCAGAACTCCATTGCATTGGTGTTCTCGCATTGTCACGCCCTTCATTATTGATCATCTGTAAAGCCTCCTCCTTACTGAATCTTTTTGTCTCTAAATTTTCATAATAAAAATTTCTGGACTGAATATCGTTCACCTCATCAATATCGTTTAATTTGATATTGGTCATACCAATTTCATCACCCTGATAGATATTCAAAGTTCCGTTCTGAGTGGCCATCAAAGTGATAAGCATTTTGGCAGATCTGTCGTGAAATTCACCGTCATCTCCAAAACGGGATACTAATCTTGCGAAGTCGTGATTTCCTAAAGCATTAGCAATCCAACCTCCTCTATCAGTAACTTTCTGCCAACCTCTAAATATATTTTTTATATTAATTAAATCAAAATCTGTAATTTCTTCATATTTACCATTAATAATGTTATTTTCAAGAATATCAAAATGATAAATCATATCCAGTTCTTGTCTGTCTCCTCCTACGTATAAGTGCGCATTATCTTGAGTTACACCAACCCCTTCTCCCATGGAAAAAGCATCATAATGCATCATTACTTTTTGATTCATTTCATGTAAATAGTCATGAATGCGGGGACCGTTTGCATAATGATTTTCTATAATTTTTCTAAAACCTATATCCAAATCTACATCTTTGAAAGATAAGTCTTTAGATAGTAATGTAACAACGTCCATCCTAAAGCCATCAATACCCTTATCCAGCCAAAATCGCATAACCTCGTAAATAGCTTCCCTAACTTTTGGATTCTCCCAATTCAGATCTGGCTGATATTTTGTGAAGAGATGAAGATAGTATTCTCCAGTTGTTTCATCAAAAGTCCAAGCTGGTCCTCCAAAAAAAGATTCCCAATTATTAGGCGGGGCTCCATCTAGCTTTGGCTTTTTCCAGATATAAAAATCTCTATACAGGTTATCTTTGCTTGATTTGGACTTTTGAAACCACTCGTGTTGATCTGATGTATGATTTGGCACAAGGTCAAGTACGATCTTTAGCCCTTTTTGATGAGCTTCTTTTAAAAGCTCATCAAAATCTGACATAGTGCCAAACTCGGGCATTATAGAACAATAATCACTCACATCATAACCGTTGTCTTTATTTGGTGATTGAAAAATAGGGCTAATCCAAATAATTTCAACATTTAATGATTTTATATATTCTAGTTGAGAAGTTATACCTTTAAGGTCACCTATTCCATCCCCATTAGAATCTTTAAAACTTCTAGGGTATATTTGATAAATAACTCCTTTTTGAAACCAATTAAGAATCATAAAAAAATCTAAAATATTAACTAAAAGCTAAATAACGAATATTTACCATATATTCATGAAAAATTAATGATTAATTTATATACAAACGTTTGTATTGACGATTTATAAAAAAATTAACCATTTTTCACTATAAAAATAAACATATTGAATAAAAGATTTAACACTTCGGTAAGGCTTGAAGATATTGCCAAAGAATTGAAAATTTCAATTGCTACAGTTTCCAGAGGGCTATCAAATAGTCCAAGAGTAACCTCGGAAACCAAACGAAAAATTTTAGATGCAGCAAAAAAGATGGGCTATAGACCCAATCAAATTGCTAAAAGTCTTAGTTCTGGTAAAACTTATTCAATTGGAGTAATTATTCCTAGATACGATGAACCCTTTTTTATTGAAGTTTGCCGTGGAATAGATCATTATGCAAGAAAACACGATTATAAAATCCTCATAAGCTCTTCGCGAAATTCTTTTAAATATGAAGCCGAAAACATTGCTGCTTTTGAAAGTGGTACAGTTGATGGAATCATTTTGTGTTTTACACATGAAACTAAATCTTTCAAACACATACAGCAGATAATAGACAAAAATATACCATTGGTTCTTTTTGATAACATCAATAAAATTATTGAGGGCGCAGGACACGTGATGATAGATGATTTTAAAGCCGCTTATTCTGCTGTCAAAATTTTACTCTCTAGAAATAGCTCAGTAGGATTTATAAGCGGAGTATCCAAAAAAAGTGTTTTTAATCATAGGTTTAAAGGTTTTGAAAAAGCTCACGATGACTGCCTTCAAGATTATGATCCCAAACACATTCTTAATTGTAAATCCATTTACCAAGAACATGAATACTACGAAATTTATAATTTTCTATCCAAGCTAGAAACAATACCAGAGTCTTTTTTCTGTTCCACAGATAATTATGCGATGCTCTGTATAAAATCATTGACAAAACTAGGATATCAGATTCCTGAGGATGTCGAAGTTATAGGCTTTGGAAATTTACACTACAGCAGTTTATTTACACCAGAACTCACATGTGTATCTCAACCGAGTTTTAAGATGGGAGAGAAAGCTGCTGAACTTTTGATTTCTAAAATTCAAAATGGACATTATCTTCCAAATAACGACAATAAAGTTGTTTTAGAAACCAAACTAATCAACAGAGAAACGACTGTTTAAATAATAAAGTTTTTTAGAAATTGGCTTCATCGTTGATTTTAGTTTAATAAATAAATTCATAAATGCGAGAAATGATTCTAAAACTACACATTAATTGAAATCGCTTTCTCCTTTACTTAGTCTTTTGGATTTTAATTTAAATAAACAAGGATCAGAAAAATCAATTAAAAAAAACATAGGTTGAAATTACTATCACAATAATCAAAATACCTATGATTCCAGCATATTTCCATTTAGTAACATCTACTGTGCGAGAATCTTTGAGAACAAACGCTCTGTCCCTAGGATAAAACTTACCTATCAATAGCATGACGATAATATTGATTGCAAATAAAATTGCCATGACGTGTAAAAAATGCGGATAAGCCTCTGCCTCGATTTGTTGAAGTAATTCTGGAGAAGTGATGCCATTAAGAGCAGCTTCTGATATAGCATTTTCGACAAAAATAGGTTTCAAAATAAATTGACTGATACTGTAAAAAAATACGCCAGAAATAAGACCGACTTTGGCTGCAATTGCAGGAACAAATTTTGTTGTGTAGCCAATGACGATGATGGATAAAATAGGGATACTATAACATCCATTAGCTTCTTGGAGCCAACTAAAAAGACCATCTGGAGCGTATTGAATAAATGGCGCAATAGTCATTCCTAACAAGGCTAGAAATATACCAAAAAGCTTTCCAGCCTTTACTGTATGTTGCTCGGTAGCATTTTTTTTAAAATATTGTTGATACAAATCGAATCCAAATAATGTAGCAGCAGAATTCAATGCAGAATTGAATGAACTCAATATTGCACCAAAAAGAACTGCAGCAAAAAAGCCTACTAAACTTGCTGGTAGTACCTTTTGCACTAATGCTGGATAAGCTTCATCTGGTGTAGCCAAATCACCTTGGAAGATATGATATGCAATAATACCTGGCAATACAACAATTAAAGGCCCTAAAATCTTGATAAAAGCTGCTAATAATAATCCTTTTTGTCCCTCTTTTAAGTTCTTTGCTGCAAAAACTCGCTGCACTATTGCCTGGTTAGTTCCCCAATAAAATAATTGAACCAGCATCATACCTGTAAATATAGTACCAAAAGGAATGCTACTTGTTTCACTTCCCTGTGCATCAAATTTTTCTGGATAACTTTTAAACAGGATGCTGATGCCTTCTAATACATCACTATCTCCAATGATGTATAACCCAAATATGGGAATCATCAGGCCCCCTATCATCAAACCTATAGCATTGATTAAATCTGAAACTGCCACTGCCTTTAGACCACCAAAAATGGCATAAATCATACCGATGATACCAATACTCCAAATAGTGATCCAAAGTGCAATATTTTTTGAAACTCCCAGTAAATCTGGAATATCGAAAATTGTGCTTAAGGCCAATGATCCTGAATATAGTATTGACGGAAGCAGTACTACCACATAACCAGAAAGAAACAAGATAGTTATAAATGTTTTTGTTGTTTTATCGAATCTGCTTTCTACAAATTGTGGTATCGTGGTTAATCCATTTTTAAGATATCTTGGTAGTAAAAAAATCGCTGTAATCACCATTGCTATAGCCGCCAAAGTTTCCCAAGCCATCACCAGGATTCCCTCAGTAAAAGCTTGTCCGTTGAGCCCGACGATTTGTTCTGTAGAAAGGTTGGTAAGCAACAGAGAACCTGCAATAGTAATTGCTGTTAAGCTTCTACCTCCTAAGTAGAAACCATCTGCAGAAGATTCATCTGTTTTCCTTGTTGCCAGATAGGCTAACAAAGCTACTAATCCTGTGAAACCAAAAAATGATAAAATGTCAATCATATTTAAACCTTAGTAATTTATGAAATCATTCAAATTCAGTATGTGAATTCTGATTACAAAAATTTTTGTTAAGGTAAAATAAGATATTTTTTTTTGAAAAGATTGCACAAAAGCTCAATAATATCTTATTAATTGACAGTTTTAAAGATACAAACGCTTACATTTTAAAAGATATATAAAACCAACAGTAGAAACTTCAATAAAACCTAGATTATATTAATTTTAATAAAAAGTAAAAAAAAGTGTTCTGATTATTTCTGTCTTAATGAAGAGAAACTAATTTGCTTTTAGAGCTGAAACTTCATCAATCGTAACTTGATCGTAGCCATTTTTTTTATTTCCAAAGCTATTCATTATATAGTTCATCACATCTGCTACCTCCCTATCTGTGAGACCCATAGAAGTCATATTATTATTATAAGTTTTCCCATTAACGACAATTTCGCCCTTAAGTCCGTATTTCACCGATTTTATACTTTCTTTTCGCTTTTCTGAAAGCCAGTTGGAGTCAGCTAATGGCGGATAAATACCTTCTACCCCTTCTCCTTTTCCTAAATGGCACCTTATGCAGAAGTCAGAATACACAGCTTTACCATCTTTAATACTCTCTTCAAGATTTTTTTCCTGAGTAATACTCACATATTGAAAGGCATTATGGTTGGTTTCAAAATTCCAAACACAAATATTTAGTAACATTAGTACAGAAAGAACAAAAACTCTCATAATTAAGATTTAGGTAACATCTTGACTAAGCCAACGCCTTCAATTCCGACATAAATAAAACCGTCTGGCCCTTGTTCAACACTTCTGACTCGTCCAACTTTATCCAGTAATTTTTCACGTTTAAGTACACCCTGACTTGTAAGCGCCAAGTGTTCTAAATATTGAAATTTAAGAGATCCTGCAAGAAGATTTCCTTTAAGGTCTGGATACTTATCTGAAGTTACAAAAGCCATCCCGCTTGGTGCTATAGAAGGAACCCAGTAGTAAAATGGATCTTCCATTTCTGGTCGAGTAGTTTCATCTGTAAATTCTGTTCCATTATAGTTGATTCCATAACTTAAAATAGGCCAACCATAATTTGCACCTTTTTTGATAATATTTATTTCGTCACCACCTCTTGGTCCATGTTCATGAACCCAGATCTCTCCAGTATCGGGATGCATTTCCATACCTTGTGGGTTACGATGACCATAGCTGTAAATTGCCGTTTTAGCATTTTCTTCATCTACAAACGGATTGTCCAGTGGTATAGTTCCATCTTCATTAAATCTATAAATTTTACCACCATCTCTGGATATATCTTGAGGATTCTCATCTCTTGCTCCTCGTTCACCAATCGACATAAAAAGATACCCATCCCTGTCGAATTCTAACCGACTTCCAAAATGAACACCTTTAGTAGTATTTGGACCTGCCTTATAAAGTGTTTCCATATTAGACAATTGGCCATCTACAAAGTTAGCTCTTAACAATGCTGTATGGCCACCTTCCTCATTGCCTTCTGTTGAAGCCTGAGTTAAATATATCCATGGCTTTTGAGGATATTCAGGGTGTATTTTAACATCTAAAAGTCCACCTTGACCTCGATTGTAAACATTTGGGATGGTAGTTACTTTTGTCGTTTTTCCGTCTTTATGAAAATATAATGTTCCTTCTTTAGAAGTCAAAAGCATGCTCCCATCCTCAAAAAAGTCAAACCCCCAAACAATATCAATATCATCTACGACCACCTCATGAGAGTAATCTTCTTCTAGGGTTTGTATAGAACTATCTTGTTGAGCACAGGCTAAAAAGCCCAAGCATAAAAAGGAAAGAGTAATTATTCTGAATTTCATAATTTATATTTTTTTACTAATTTCTTAAAATGAAATCCAATTCGCTCTGTATTATGAAAAATTTATTTTTTTGATTCGAGAACTTCTATTTTCTGCTTTAATTCTCGAATTGTCTTTTCCTGGTCCTGTATAATTCTGGTACTACTATAGTAGATGAATATAGCTAGTAAAGCAGATAAAACAAAAAGGTATAAATATATATTTTTTGCCATTAGACTTCAATTTGAAGATTATCGTATGCCAGATGTATGCCCTTAGGAAGTTCTTTTTCTACCTCATCATGAAAACCCATATGATGGCTAATATGAGTAAAATAAGTTTTCTCCGGTTTTAAATAGTCGACTACCTCAATAGCCTGCTCAAGATTAAGGTGGGAAATATGATCTTCTTTTCTTAAGGCATTAAGTACTAAAACCTTTACCCCCTTTAACTTATCCAATTCTTTTTGTGGAATCACCTTAGCATCTGTCACATAAGCAAAGTCACCAAACCTAAATCCGTATACCTGTAACTCAGGATGATACACATTCATAGGAATAACTTCTCTATTACCCAAAGTGAAAGGGGAATCATCAATTATATTGGTATCTAATGTAGGTGCTCCTGGATATTTATTTTCTGTTTCAAAGACATATTCAAATCGTTGTTTTAGGCAATCGAGAACGCGTTCATGACAATAAATAGAAATGTTCCCCTGCCTGAAATAAAAGGGCCGTACATCATCTAAACCTATGACGTGATCATTGTGTTCATGGGTATAAATGATACCATCTATTTTTTTTACATTATTAGCAAGCATTTGTTGTCTAAAATCTGGACCACAATCTATGATGTAAGTATAATCCTCCCATTCTAATAGCGCAGAAACTCTAAGTCGCTTATCTTTAGGATTATCGCTTAAACAAACTGGGTGATCACTTCCAATAATCGGTACTCCTTGAGATGTTCCTGTTCCTAAAAATGTTACCTTCAAAACGTTATTTTTCATACAAAACTATTGTTTTTTTTCCTTAAGCAGGGAGTATTAATTACATTTGTTATAAGTTTAATTACTATTTAAGACTTACTAAAACCTTAGCATATGTCTATAACAATTATGGGTGACAAAGATTTCGAAAGTGCACCTTCTATCAAAGACAAAGCATTAAGAATAAACCTCAATGAAAATATATACGGGACGTTTGCAGAAATTGGAGCAGGACAAGAAACCGTAAGAAATTTTTTTAGAGCAGGAGGATCTTCCGGTACTATTGCTAAGACCATGAGTGCATATGATAAAGATTTTAGTGATGCCATCTATGGTGTTGAAAATGATAGAAGATATGTTACTGAAAGTAGATTGAAGAAAATGCTGGATCATGAAACCCAGCTAATTGAAGATCGAATCCAACGCAGTAAGCATCCTAATAAATTATTTTTTACCTATGCTAATACCGTAGCTACAATTGATTTTGCAAAACGATACAAAGGCCATGGTTGGGTAGGAATTAAGTACCAATTGAAACCTAAATCGGAATATAATAAGATTGTATTGCACATTCGTTTTAAAGAAAACGATGCAAGATTACAACAAAATACACTAGGCATCCTCGGCACCAATTTGATTTACGCTGCTTATTATGCCCACAATAATCCTAAACAAATTCTCGATGAGCTTTATGATCATCTCCACAAAGATCAGATTGAAATTGACACGATCAACTTTTCAGGCCCAGATTTTGAAGAAGTAGATAATAGGTTGATGAGTCTTCAACTAGTCAAGAACGGTATGACGGAAGCCGTGATGTTCTCCCCAGATGGAAACAATATTCTTCCTGCTAAAGCTCTTTACAAGAAAAATATTCTTGCCATGCGGGGCAGTTTTAGACCTGTGACTAAAGTAAATATGGATATCTATCATACCGCTTTAGAACTGTTTGAAAAGGAAAAGAAAGTCAATAGAGATAACATACAGCCGGTTTTTGAAATTACACTCTCAAACCTGAGAGCCGAAGGAGAAATCAATGAAGAAGACTTTATGGACAGGGCAAAATTGCTCTGTGCTCTAGGTCATACAGTAATGATTTCTAATTTTCAAGAATATTACAAGTTGGTTGAATACTTTTCCAACTACACCAAAGAACGCATGGGTCTTGCCATGGGAGTAAATAACCTCATCGATGTTTTTGATGAAAAGTATTACAGACACCTAAGCGGAGGAATTCTAGAGGCCTTCGGAAAACTTTTCTTCAAAGATCTTAGAGTTTACCTCTACCCCTACAAAGATCTACATACCGGAAAACTTACTGATAGTGATAATCTTAAAGTTCATCCAAGGATGAAAGAACTCTACAAGTTTTTTAAACACAACGGAAGAGTGGTTGATATCAAAAATTACAGAGAAGATATTTTAGGTTACTTTTCGAGAGATATTTTACAAAAAATATCCAATGGTGAAGATGGCTGGCAAGATGCTGTTCCTGAGAAAACTGCACGCATGATTCAAGAACAAGATTTATTTCAAAGGGAATATAAAAGGGCGACAGAAAAAATAAGTTTCTAAGTCATCTGAAACATTTAAATATTTCAACCTGCTTTTGATCAATCAAAAGCAGGTTTTTTATGTATTCTTCCAAAAGTAAGGAGTAAATAAGATTAGGACTGTAAATAGTTCTAGTCTGCCTATAAGCATCAGGAATGAACTCCAATATTTGCCAAAGATACTAAGCGATGCAAAATTATCTACAGGACTCAATTCGCCAAAGGCGGGTCCAATATTTCCTAAAGAAGATGCCGAAGCTCCAATAGCAGTTTCAAAATCTAAACCTGTACTCGCAAAAACAACGGATCCTAAAATAAAAGACAAGGCGTAAAAAATAAAAAATCCTAAAATGTTATAGACAATTTTTTGGTCTACAGAGGAACCCTTGTAACGAACAGGTAATATTGCATTAGGATGCAAAATACGTCTAAACTCTTGAAAACCATTTTTGATCATAATAATATGTCTAATCACTTTGACTCCTCCAGAGGTAGAACCCGCCGATCCACCGAGAAAGAAAAGTCCAAAAAACAAAACAGTAAGTAGCGGGGTCCATACGGTATAGTCTGCCGTTACAAAACCTGTAGTTGTGATAATTGCCAGTACCTGAAATAATCCATGTCTTAGTGCACTTTCAAACTCACCTAACACCATTGGATAACCTATACCTTCCAGGTCTGTATCTGCAAAAAAATAAATAGAAAATGATGTGATAGCAGTAAATCCAATGATAAAAAAGAAGTACCATTTGAATTCTTCGTTGCGGAGAATATTTTGAATTTTACCTTTAAATGCAAAGTAGCTCACGACAAAATTCATCCCGGCTAAAAACATAAAAAGGATCACGATATATTGAATCAAAGGGGTGTCATTCCAATACGCCAGACTTGCATTTTTTGTGGAAAATCCACCTGTGGAGAGGGTGCTTAAGGCATGATTAGTAGCATCAAACCAACCCATACCAGCTAGCTTCAATAGTATTGCTTCAGAAATTGTGTAACCAAAATATATAAGCCAAAGACGTTTAGCTGTATCAGCTATTTTTGGTTTTACTTTGTCTGCACTTGGACCAGGAGATTCTGCAGAAAATAATTGCATTCCTCCAATACCAAATAAGGGTAAAATGGCGACTGCCAAAACAATTATTCCCATACCACCAATCCAGTGGGTAAGGCTTCTCCAGAGTAAAATACCTTTGGGAAGCGCTTCAATATCATTTAAAATAGAAGCTCCAGTAGTAGTATAACCAGACATAGTTTCAAAAAAACAATTTTCGAAACCTATGATTTCACCAGATATGATATAAGGTAACATTCCACTTAAAACCATGAAGACCCAGCCTAAGGTAACAATTAGATAACCTTCTTTTTGGGAGATGTCTTTATCGTGATGCCGCGTAAAAAACATGGCAGATAAGCCTACAAAAATAGAAATTAATGCAGATACTCCTATGTCTAAAGCTACAAGCTCACCTACTATCCAACTATAGACAGATGGAACAATCATGAATCCACCATTGAAGACAAGGAGAACTCCCATGATGTGCGCGACGATTTTAAAATTGAGATTAGACACTTTAACAGAATAAATTTTCTACACTCTTAATGGATTTGGGCAGTGTACAAACTACAATCCTATCTCCTTCTCTAATTTTGAAGTCTCCCAAGGCAATGATTCCTTTTCCATCTCTAATAACCCCACCAACCACGGCTGTTCTTGGAAAGTTGATATCAACTATCCTGCTGTTGGTAACTTTCGAATTTTCCTTGACGACAAACTCAAGTAATTCGGCATTCATATTGTTCAGTTTGGTCATCGCAATCACCTCCCCTTTTCTGAGAAATCTAAAGATACTATTGGCTGCAAGTAATTTTTTATTAACCAGAGAGTGAATACCAATCGAATGGCTAAGGTGAAAATAATCCATGTTCTCTACAAGAGCTATTGTTTTCCTAACTCCCTTAGAATTTGCCACTAAACACGAAATAATATTGGTTTCTGAGTCTTCTGTAACAGCTACAAATGCATCCATTTTGCCAATGCTCTCTTCTTTAAGAATCTCCACATTTCGACCATCTGCATTTATGACAAGTGCATTGGGCAAGATATTGGCAAGGTCTAAGGCTTTTTTGTGTTCCTTTTCAATCACCTTAACCGAAAAATGCTCTCGACAAAGATCTTTAGCTAGAGTTCGACCTATATTACTACCACCAAGAATCATCACTTTTTTAATCGATCGTTTTTCTGCACCCGTCAATTTGTAGAGTTCTTCTACTCCTTCAGAATCTGTGATAAAATATACCCTATCTCCTCTTTTAAATTCAGTATCTCCCCGAGGAATAATAGTAAGCTGTGTTCCATAACGCTGAAGTGCTATAGGAACAAAATGTAGTCCAGGAAAAATATCTGCTGCCTCTTGAACTGTATTCCCTATAAATGGCGCTTTGGATCTTAGCGTTAAGCCCATCATGGTAAGAGCACCATCGTCAAATTTGAATGTATCTGTAAAGGCAGATTGATTCAATAGCATTTTGATTTCATTTGCTGCCAAAGCTTCGGGTGAAATCATCTCATCTATACCTAATGCCTTCATATCTATGATCTCTTCAAAACCCAAGAGCTCTTGGTTAGAGACTCTTGCCACCGTTCTTCCTGCCCCCATCTGCTTAGCAAATACACAAACCGAAATATTGATAGACTGATTGGAAGTAACGGCAATTAACATATCTGTCTGCATAATGTTTGCTTCCTTCAAAACACTCGGAAGAGTGGCATCCCCCTGTAAGATTTTAATGTCTAGATGTTTATTGGCATAGTCTAAGCGATCTTCATCAACATCCACTAGTGTAATAGCGTGTGATTCATAAGAGAAAAGTTTTGCTAAATGGAAACCTACTTCTCCCGCACCTGCAATAAGTATTTTCATAACGACAAAATTAAGGTAAAAATTTAAAAAAGAAGTATTAAGAGGCATCATATTAAGGAGATGGATTCTAAAGAAGATGTATCTTCGCAAAAAAAAATTACATGAGTAAGGATGTAAAGCCATATAAAGATTCTGAAGTTGAAAAGAAAAAGCAAGTCGAGCAGATGTTCGATAATATATCAGAGAATTATGATGGGCTAAATCGCGTTATCTCCTTTGGAATTGATCAAAAGTGGAGAAGAAAACTCATTGCCATGGTCAAAAAAACTCGACCAAATTATATTCTTGATGTGGCGACTGGCACCGGGGATTTAGCAATTGCGATGGCAGACTCTGATGCCAAAAAAATTATAGGGCTCGATATCTCTGCAGGCATGTTAAACGTAGGTAAAGATAAAATTAAGTCAAAACAGCTCGATAATCGAATAGAGATGGTGCAGGCAGATTCAGAAAATTTACCTTACGAAGATGACACCTTCGATGCGATTACCGTAGCTTTTGGAGTCAGGAATTTTGAAAATTTAGAAAAAGGATTATCAGAAATATACAGGGTGTTATCTCCTGGCGGCTTATTTGTAGTATTAGAAACTTCTGTACCAACAAAATTTCCTTTCAAACAAGGATATAAAGCCTACTCAAATTACTTACTACCGACCATAGGCAAAATATTTTCAAAAGATAAAAGTGCCTATAGATATTTGAGTGAAAGCGCATCGGTTTTTCCATACGGTGAAAAATTCAACAATATTTTAAGAAATATCGGGTTTACAGATGTAGAAGACTTTCCACAAACCTTTGGAGTGTCTACTATATATTCTGCATCTAAAAAATAATTATGAGGTTACTTTTTATACTGATATTTTGTCTCGGATTCAATCATACCAATGCGCAGCTTTTCAATAAAGAAAAAGTATTGAATAAGGAAAACATAGATAAAAAACGCTGGTCTTGGGGTTATTATCTTGGTTTTAATATGTATGATTTTCAAATAAAATATAAGGATCAGGGAGATGACATTAATGTTGGAAAAAGCCCTAGCTTTAATGTGGGCTTGATCGGTAACCTAAGGCTGAATGAATATTTAGATTTGCGGTTAGAACCTGGAGTTGTTTTTTCTAACCGAACATTAACCTTTCCAAATTTTGCAAATGAGAACGATAGAATAAGGGAGGTAAATGCATCTTATATTCACATACCTCTCCTTTTAAAGTTTTCATCAAAACGGATCAATAATTTTAAACCTTTTCTTCTAGGAGGTGCATCTGTTTCCCACAACTTATCTAGTAACGAAGACAATCCCCAGGATAATTCTGCAGGTCAATTTCGCTTAAAAACACAAAATTACTATTACGAGGTTGGCTTTGGTATAGATTTTTATTTCGACTACTTTAAGTTTACACCGTCTATTAGAGGCGTTTTTGGTATGGGCAACGAGTTGGTAAGGGATGAGAATCCTAACAGCCCATGGACTTCTAATATAGAGTCATTGAAAACAAGAGGTCTGTTTCTAAACTTTACCTTTCAATAATTTAGCCTCTACGCTTAAACTCACTTAGCAGAATTGAACCTGCCATAGCTACATTAAGGCTTTCTGCACCTTGGGTCTTTCCATAACTAGGAATTGTAATTTTTTGTTGAATATAAGAAGCTATTTCAGTCCTTATTCCATTGGCTTCATTACCCAAAACTATAGTTGTAGATTTTGTTTCTAGCGGGGCAGAATACACATTATCACCATTCATGAATGCACCATAAACAAAGACAGACTTGTCTGAAAGGAAGGAATTAAGATCCATGTAAGTGATATTTACTCTGGTAAGAGAACCCATGGTGGATTGAACCACTTTAGGGTTAAAACAGTCTACAGTGTCATTAGAACAAATAAGATCTTTGATCCCAAACCAATCACACATGCGTATAATCGTCCCTAAATTACCTGGATCCCTTATGCCATCTAAGGTGAGACTAAGATCAGTCTTATCAATCTCCCTAATCGATTCAGGCATTTTGAAAACTGCCAATGCTGTTTGAGGAGTTTTTAGATTGGATATCTTAGCAAGTTCCTTTTCTGTAATGATATAACTTTCTCCTTCTTCAATATGAAAAATATCTGCTATAGAATATAATGCACTAAGCTGGAAGGAACTTTTTAAAAATTCTTTGATTACTTTTACACCTTCAGTAACAAAAAGACCGTGTTCTGTGCGGTGCTTTTTTTTGTTCAAACTTTTTATGAGCTTGATTTGATTTTTGCTGAGCATTGGTAATTAAATTTTTGAAAATAGCACAAACTTGAACTACAGACTCACAAAACTACCATTAATTCTTTTAATTCTTCTCTTGTTTTTTTCATGTGATGTCACCAGAAAACTAAATAACGATGAGTTTTTAATTACTAAGCAAGAGATCGTGAGCAACGATAGCTTAGTCACTAAAAGAGAAGTTTACGATCAACTCTCTCAAAAAAGTAATACAAAGATCCTTGGCTTCCCGTTAAAGCTACAGATCTATAATTTAGCACAAACCGAACCAGAGAATCGATTTATACGATGGGTAGGAAAAAGGGAAAAACGATCCCAAAGACTAGTTTCATTATTATCTAAACGACAAGTTATACAATTAAAAAAAACATGGGTCAACCTCAATAATGGAATCAAAAAAACAGGAGAGGCTCCTACTGTGTTTGATAAAGGTAAAACCGAAAATTCGTTGGAGAGACTGAAATCCTGGTATTGGAATCACGGATGGTTCAACGCCAAAGCCGATTACAACGTAAAAAAAGATTCTATTGCTCAAACTGTTCAAATCAACTATAATGTTGACCCTGGAAACTTGTACATCATAGACAGTATTTCAGAAAATATCGAATCAAAATCAGCAGATTCGCTATATCAACTCATCAAAAATAATAATCAAGTAAAAATTGGCAAGCCATATAATACTGAAGAGTTTAATATAGACAGAGATTTTATAAGTCAGTATTTTAGAAATCATGGCTTATATCATTTTGAGAAAGAATATATATCCTATTACGCAGACACCTTAGAAAACAATCAAAAAATCAATCTTGAGATCAACATCTCCAACCGGCTTGTAGATGTAAGAGATACAGTAGCTTCTATTCCCTTTAAAGTTCATAAAATTAGTGAAGTAAATGTGTTTGCAGATTACGATGGCATCACATCAGACATAGAAGACTCTATTGTCTACGAAAAAACGAATGTATATAGTTTTGGAAATTTAAAATTGAATCCAAAAGTTTTATCCAACTTTATCTTTATAAAAGAGGACAGTATTTATAGAGATATAGACCGAGCAAGAACCAACAATAGGATTGCTGAAACTCGCATTTTTAAATATCCTAATATTTTGTATCAAGAAGACCCGAGAGACACTACGGGCACAGGTTTGATTGCCAATATTTTACTTACACCAAAAGAAAGATTCTCAACCAGTTTCGGTGTAGATATCAGCCAAAGTAATATCCAGCAGTTTGGCATTGGGTTTAACACTTCTATCCTATCTAGAAACATTTTCAGAGGTGCAGAAACATTAGAACTTTCTGGAAGAGGTAACTTTGGAGCTTCAAGGGATTTAGGAAATTCTGAAGACCAGTTCCTTGATATTCTTGAATATGGAGCAGATTTGAGATTAAATTTCCCTAGAATTATTTTCCCTTTCGAAACAGAAAATATCATTAAAAATACAATGTCGCCATTTACGACTACAAGTGTAGGTTTCAGTACTCAGCAAAACATTGGATTGGATAGAAGAAATCTAAATGCCATTTTTGGTTATAGATGGAAGCCCAAAGACAGAACTTCCTTTCAATTTGACTTAATGAATATCTTGTTTGTGAATAACCTGAATGCCGCCAATTTCTTCAACGTCTTTAGAAATTCTTATTCTGAATTGAATCAAATTTCAAAAGACAACATAGACCAAGTCAATCCTGATTTCCTGTCAGAAGACGAACAAGGTGAGTTGAATTTAATCATTCCTGAAGGCACACGCGGTTTTATTGAAGACATTAACAACCAAACCATAAGCCTAAATCGACAAGATCTTACTACAGCAAATTCATTGATAGAGAGAAGGGAGCGATTAACTGAAAACAATTTGATCGTAGCCTCAAATTTCACCTATGAATACAGTACAAGAAGAGATATTTTTGATGAAGACTTCTCTCAATTTCGAGGAAAGATAGAATGGGCAGGAAGTCTTTTATCTGCTTTGGCAGCACCTTTGGGACTTGAAGAAACACAGGCTGGGAACTATAGATTGTTTGGTGTTCAATTCTCACAGTATATCAAGCCCGAGCTCAATTATATTAAACACTGGGACTTAGGCAACCAGCAGGTTATTGCGGCCAGGGCCTATGGTGGTATTGCCATCCCGTTTGGGAATGCCAACTCTATCCCTTTTCCCAGAAGTTTTTTTGGTGGTGGCCCTAACGATAACAGAGGATGGAGACCTTATGACTTAGGTCCAGGAACGACCAATGGTGTCAATGACTTTAATGAAGCTAATTTTAAACTTTCCTTTAATACAGAGTATAGATTCAATCTTTTTGGAAACCTCAACAGCGCTCTTTTTATAGATGCTGGTAATATTTGGAATGTTTTCGATAATGTAGATGATCCTGCAGCCACTTTTGATGGGATCCAGGATTTGAGTGAACTCTCTATAGCTTTTGGGTTTGGATTGCGATATGACATTGAGTTTTTTGTAATCAGGATGGATCTTGGTTTTAAAACCTATAACCCTGGAAGTGAAGGTTCTAAATGGTTTAAAGATTACAATTTCAGCAACGCGGTTTTCAACTTCGGAATCAATTATCCGTTCTAATAGATATATATTTCTTAATTTTACGCCTAATTTTAATTAAAACTACTACCACTATGAGTCATAATATAAAGCCGGGAGTTGCTACTGGAAAGGAAGTACAGGCCATATTCAATCATGCTAAGGAAAACAGCTACGCTCTTCCAGCTGTGAATGTTGTGGGCTCAAATACGATAAATGCTGTTTTAGAAACCGCAGCTAAACTCAATTCGCCTGTTATCATCCAATTTTCCAACGGAGGAGCACAGTTTAACGCTGGAAAAGGCTTATCCAATGACAAGCAGCTTGCTGCCATTAAAGGGGCGGCAACAGGTGCAAAACACGTCCACGATTTAGCGGAAGCATACGGGGCCACAGTGATCTTGCACACAGACCATTGTGCAAAAAAACTTTTACCCTGGATTGATGGATTACTTGAAGAAGGTGAAAAATTTTATGAAGTCCATGGCAAACCTCTCTTTAGTTCGCATATGATTGATCTATCTGAAGAACCTATCGAAGAAAATATAGCTACCTGTAAATCATACCTTGAGCGAATGAAAAAGATGGGGATGACCTTAGAGATTGAATTAGGTGTAACTGGTGGCGAAGAAGATGGTGTGGACAATACAGATATCGATTCTTCCAAACTCTATACTCAACCCGAAGAAGTCGCTTACGCCTATGAAGAACTGAGTAAAGTTTCAGACCAATTCACCATTGCAGCTGCCTTTGGTAATGTTCATGGTGTATACAAACCTGGGAATGTAAAATTAACGCCTGAGATTCTTAAAAACTCACAAGAATATGTCACCAAACAATACAATGTAGAACACAACCATATCGATTTTGTTTTTCATGGTGGCAGTGGTTCTACTGTAGGAGAAATTCAAGAGGCGATTGGCTATGGGGTGATCAAAATGAATATAGATACCGATTTACAATACGCTTTTACAGAAGGTATTAGAGATTATCTCAAGAGTAATGTTAAATATGTATCAACGCAAATCGGAAATCCTGAAGGTGATGATGTTCCTAATAAAAAATACTACGATCCTAGAAAATGGCTTAGAGAAGGCGAGGTTACTTTTATCACCAGACTTGAAAAAGCATTTAAGGATTTAAATAATATCAACACATTATAAGTAAGCAACTTATCGTATATGGCAGCTTGGTTTAAGAGAAAGAAAAAAGGAATTCAAACTCCTACGGAAGAAAAAAAGGATGTCCCAAAAGGCTTATGGTATAAGTCACCTACAGGAAAAATTATAGACGCAGAGCAACTGGCAAAAAATTTTTATGTCAGTCCTGAAGATGACTATCATGTAAGAATTGGAAGCAGTGAGTATTTTGATATTCTTTTTGACAGCGGGAAGTTTGAAGAATTAGATACTCAGCTAAAATCTAAAGATCCCTTGAAATTTGAGGATACTAAAAAATATAAAGACCGATTGAAAGAAGTTCAGGATAAAACTAAACTGAACGATGCTATCAGGACGGCAGTAGGCAAGTCTAAAGGAAAAGAAATTGTCATTGCAGCAATGGACTTCAAATTTATTGGAGGGTCCATGGGTTCTGTTGTAGGAGAAAAAATTGCAAGGGCAGTTGACCATGCCATAGCGCATAATTGTCCGCTCATCATTATCTCTAAATCTGGAGGTGCAAGAATGATGGAAGCAGCATTATCATTGATGCAGCTTGCTAAGACATCAATAAAACTCACCCAACTTGCAAAAGCGAAATTACCTTATATTTCCTTATGTACAGATCCAACAACAGGAGGAACTACAGCATCCTTCGCCATGCTTGGAGATATCAATATCTCAGAGCCAGGAGCATTGATAGGTTTTGCAGGCCCTAGAGTGGTAAAAGACACCACGGGTAAAGACTTACCAAAAGGGTTTCAGTCCTCAGAGTTTCTAAAAGATCATGGATTTTTGGATTTTATAACCCACCGAAAAGAACTAAAGCATAAGATCAATCTTTATATAGACCTTATTACAAATGAGCCTGTTAGAGCATAATCTCGTAAAAAAGGTTCCTATTTCAAATTAAAAGATTACTTTTGCACGATCGAATAGAAAAACTATTCTCGCATAAAAATTATTGAAATAATATTGGCATGTACCTAACATTAGAAGAAAAAGGCAAATTATTTGCTAAACACGGAAAGAACGAGAAAGACACTGGATCTGCTGAAGGTCAGATCGCTTTGATGACTCAGAGAATCGAGCACATTTCTCAACACTTAAAAACAAATAGAAAAGATTTTAATTCTGAAAGATCTTTGGTCAAACTAGTTGGTAAAAGAAGAAATCTTCTTGACTACCTCATGAAAAAAGATATCATGAGATATAGAGCCATTGTTAAAGAATTAGGATTAAGAAAATAAATATCAAAGGGGCATTTTGCCTCTTTTTTAATTTAAAAGCGTTCCTAGGGACGACTTCCATTGGTTTTACTTTTTTTCTAAACAACAACACAACAACACTTAAGAAAAACGTATAACCTTAACATCATTATTATGATTCCAAAAACATTTAGCGAAATTATCGATCTCGGTGACGGTAGAGAAATCAAACTTGAGACTGGTAAATTAGCAAAACAGGCCCATGGTTCTGTTGTTGTTCAAATGGGCAATGCTATGTTGCTCTGTACAGTAGTTTCTTCTTATAAGGAGAGCACAATGGACTTTTTTCCATTAACAGTAGACTACAGGGAAAAATTTGCAGCTGCAGGTAGATATCCAGGTGGATTTTTTAAAAGAGAAGCACGACCAAGTGACGGAGAAGTGCTTACGATGAGAATAGTAGACCGTGTTTTACGTCCACTCTTCCCTTCTGATTACAAGACAGAAACACAGGTTATGATCCAGCTGATGTCTCATGACGAAGAAGTTATGCCAGATGCTTTGGCAGGTCTTGCCGCTTCTACAGCTATCCAACTATCTGACATTCCTTTCGAAACAGCTATTTCTGAAGCCAGAGTTGGTAGAGTCAATGGAGAGTTCGTTATCAATCCTAGCAGAAGCCAGCTTCAAGAGTCGGACATCGATATGATCATTGGTGCGTCTTCAGATTCTGTAATGATGGTGGAAGGTGAGATGAAAGAAATTTCAGAAGAAGAAATGGCAGAAGCCATTAAGTTTGCACACGAGCATATCAAAAATCAAATCGACGCTCAGCTTAAGTTAGCTGAAGCTTTTGGTAAAAAGCCAGTTAGAGAGTATGCCGTAGCTGAACAAAAAGAAGATATCGAGAAAAAAGTTCGCGATGCTTCTTACGATAAAATATACGAGATAGCCAAAGGCGGACATAGCAAAAGAGAGCGTGGAGAAGCGTTTTCTGCTGTAAAAGAAGAAGTCCTAGCTATGTTTTCTGAAGAGGAATTAGAAGAAAATGAAAAGCTTATCAAATCGTATTTCAATAAAGTTGAAAAGGATGCAGTAAGAGAATTAACTCTATCTGAAGGCATTAGACTTGATGGTAGAAAAACTGATGAAATAAGACCGATCTGGTGCGAGGTAGACTATCTCCCCTCTGTTCATGGTTCAGCCATATTCACAAGAGGAGAAACTCAAGCTCTGGCAACAGTTACTCTTGGAACATCCAGAGAAGCTAACACCATAGACATGCCAACGCATCAAGGTGAAGAAACCTTTTATTTGCATTATAACTTCCCTCCTTTTTGTACTGGAGAAGCTTATCCAATACGAGGTACCTCACGAAGAGAAATTGGCCATGGTAACCTAGCACAACGTGCACTTAAAGGTATGATTCCAGAAAGCAATCCTTATACTGTAAGAGTAGTTTCTGAAGTACTTGAATCTAATGGATCATCTTCAATGGCAACTGTTTGCGCAGGAACAATGGCTATGATGGATGCAGGTGTCGAAATGACTAAGCCTGTTTCAGGAATTGCCATGGGTCTTATCTCCGATGGTGAGCGCCACGCAGTATTGTCTGATATTTTAGGGGATGAAGACCATTTAGGAGACATGGACTTTAAAGTGACTGGTACCGCTGATGGTATCACAGCTTGTCAAATGGACATAAAAGTAAAAGGACTTCCTTACGAGATCTTGGTTAAAGCTTTGAAACAAGCTAGAGACGGAAGACTTCACATTTTAGAAAAATTGACAGACACTATTTCTGAACCAAATAAAGAGGTGAAAGCACACGCGCCAAAAATCATTACGCGTAGAATTCCTAACGATTTCATAGGGGCATTAATAGGTCCAGGAGGAAAAGTTATTCAGGAGTTACAAAAAACTACTGGTACTGAAATCGTCATCAATGAAGACCCTGTCACTGAGGAAGGAATTGTTGAAATTCTTGGTACAGACCAGGAAGGAATCGATAAAGTACTAGCAAAAATTGACTCTGTCACCTTCAAACCTGAAAAAGGTAGCGTTTATGAAGTAACTGTAGTTAAAGTGCTAGACTTTGGTGCTGTAGTTGAGTACAATGATGCTCCTGGTAATGAAGTTTTACTCCATATATCTGAATTAGCATGGGAACGCACTGAAAATGTGAGTGATGTTGTTAAGCTTGGAGATGTTTTGGATGTAAAATATTTTGGTGTCGATCCTAGAACCAAAAAACCTAAAGTGTCCCGAAAGGCTTTACTTCCAAAACCGGAGAGAGCTCCTAGAAAGGATGAAGAAAAGAAAGATTGATTTTTCATTTTAGAATATAAAAAACGGTTTAGAATATCTAAACCGTTTTTTATTTACTGACAGTTTATCACTATGACATATTTTCATAATTTATTATGAAAAGTTTATGTAAAATACCTTGAATTGGTTAGTATTTATCTAAAATAAACTACAATAATTCAAAATAGATAATAAAAACATTAAATTGGCAATTGTGCATGATGATTGTGCAAATGTTAGAAATCATTTTTATTAATCACTAAAAAAATAAAATGAAAGTATTAGTAATTGGAGCAGGTAACATGGGGTTAACCTACTCTGAAGGAATGGCAAAATCCCCATTGTTAAACAGAAAAAACTTAATGATTCATGATGTCTCTACAGACTTATTGAAAAAACTTGATGAAGTATCATATTATGATACTTTTTATAATCTAGAAGACTGTGTTTCTGATGCAGATGTCATTTTCATTGCCGTCAAACCTTACCACAGTGACGACTTGTTTGCCAGAATGAAGCCTATGCTCAACGACCAGCAAATCATAGTGTCTTTGATGGCAGGTGTAACTATAGAAAACATACAGCAAGCTTTAGAGATCAAAAAAGTAGTTAGAACTATGCCTAATCTTCCGGCCAAGGTAGGTAAAGGTGTAACTTCTTATACAGAATCTAAAGAAGTTTCTAGAGTAGAGCTTCTTATGATAAGAAACCTTTTGGATACTACTGGACAATCTATTAGAGTAAAAAATGAAGACTTCATCAATAAATCTACTGGTATATCTGGAAGTGGTCCTGCTTATATCTTTTACTTTATGGCCTCTATGCTAGAAGCCGCAAAAAAGATGGGCTTCTCTGACAACGATTCAAAAGTACTTGTGAGTAACACTTTTGAAGGAGCTGTATCTTTATTTAATGAATCAGACCTAACTCCAGAAAAATGGATGGATAGAGTGGCCTCCAAAGGGGGAACTACCAGGGCAGCACTAGACTCAATGGACGACAATAATGTGAAACAGCTTATTCAAGATGCCGCTTATGCTGCGTTTAACAGAGCAGTAGAGCTAGGGGATGAATAATTTAAACTCAGAAGATATGCACGCTAAACGTATAGTTGTAAAAGTTGGTACCAATGTGATGACCAATACTAATAATAGAATTGTTGGGCCTATCCTAAAAAATCTGGTGAGACAAATCGCTTATTTATATGAAAGAGACGTCATTACTATTTTAGTTTCTTCAGGTTCAGCTATCGCTGGAAAAGAAGTATTAGGTACATGTACATCAGAAAATCCATCTACAAGACGTCAAATTTATTCTTCCGTTGGGCAACCCAGAATGATGAGGCACTATTATACTATGTTTCATGATTTTGGAATGCGATGTGGTCAGGTATTAGCAACAAAACGAGATTTTGCTCCTGGCAAGTATAGAGAAAACATGATCAATTGTTATGAAGGTTTGTTAACCGAAGGAATTATACCAATTGCTAATGAAGATGATGCTGTTTCACTCTCTATGTCTATGTTCTCAGATAACGATGAACTAGCCAGTTTGGTCTCAGAACTTGTTGGAGCAGATATGTTGATTATGCTGACCGATATAGATGGTCTATACACAGGTCACCCAGATCATGAAGGATCGGAATTATTAAGACACGTCAGAGTTCATGATAATGTAGAGAAATATGTGCAAGAGAACGAAAAAGGCGAAGGCGAAGGTCGAGGCGGTATGAAATCTAAATTGAATATTGCGAAAACAACGGCAAGCAAAAACATACCCACTTATATTGCAAATGGCAAAGAAGAAAATATCATTTTAGATATTTTAGAAGGAAAAGAAGTAGGAACTAAATTTACAGTTTAAAAATAGTAAAAATGAAATTACTCAATACCGAAAAGAAAAATAACGTTCTTCAATCTATGATGACTATTATAGACAAGAGAAGGAATGAAATAATTGAAGAAAACAAAAAAGATCTTGAATCCTTTAATCGTAAAGATCAGGCATTATACGATCGACTCGTCGTAGACCAGAAAAAAGTCGACGGCATGATTCAAGCTATAAAAGAGGTAAAAGAACAGGAAGACCCTGTTGGAAATACCATTTCTGAACGAACCCTGGATTCAGGTCTTAAAATCGTAAATAAGACAGATCCTTTTGGAACGATTCTAATCATTTATGAATCCAGACCAGATGTTACCATAGAAGCAGCAGTACTTGCGTTTAAAGCTAATAATAAGATATTTCTTAAAGGCGGAAAAGAAGCCAATCATAGTAATGTGATATTAGAAGAATGCTGGCACCAGGCTTTGGTAGAAAATGGATTATCCAAAGATTGGATCAACCTACTCCATCTTAACAGAGAGCAAACACAAGAGTTCTTAAGCAATCCACCAGAAAAAATAGACCTTGTTGTGCCAAGAGGTGGTGATAAATTAATAGACTTTGTAAAGAAAACAGCTAAAGGTGCAGTTTTAGTTAGTGGTCGAGGTAATAACTTTCTTTACGTTGCTCCAGACGCAGACTGGGATGTAGCCAAAAAAGTAATCGTAAACGCTAAAACCGATAAAATTTCAGGGTGCAATGCTTTAGATAAAGTTTTAATCGATTCTAACATTGCTGATTTTGAATCCAAGGTTAAAGATCTAGCGGAAACTTTAAAAGCTCATGATGTAGAAGTCTTAGTAGATGGTAAAGTTGAAGATGTTTTAGATCTTCCTACACTACCAACTGAAGAGACTTGGTTCGAAGAGTTTTTAGCTCTCAAAATTGTCGTTTCCTCAGTTGAATCTTTTGATGAAGCTGTAGAAAAAATAAACACCTATTCTGGTGGTCATTCTTCGGTAATCATCACCAAGGATAATAATAAGGCATTAGACTTTATGCAACAGATAGACAGTGCAGCTGTGTATCAAAATGCTTCTTCTCGTTTTACCGATGGTGGTCAAATGGGTGTTGGTGCAGAATTGGCTATCTCTACAGATAAGCTTCACCATAGAGGACCTCTTGGATTAAAGCAACTAGTTACCAATAAATATTATGTTTGGGGAGATGGACACATCAGAGAATAATATATAAATAAGACTTTATTAAAATCCTGCATATTAGTACTATGCAGGATTTTTTTGTTTTCATGGTATCTATTTCGAAATATTTCATTGACTTCTGTAACTTTTAGGATGAATCGATCGTAAAATGATATGTAGATAAACAGATAATCGAGGATATATCTAAATGAGACAACTTAAAATTACCAAGCAGGTTACCAACAGGGAAACTGCATCACTAGACAAGTACCTTCAAGAGATCGGAAAGGTGGATTTGATCACTGCTGAAGAGGAGGTAGAATTAGCACAACGTATTAAAGCCGGAGATGATCTTGCTTTAGAAAAATTGACAAAAGCCAACTTAAGATTTGTAGTGTCCGTATCAAAGCAATATCAAAATCAGGGACTTACCCTACCCGATTTGATCAATGAAGGGAATCTAGGCTTGATCAAAGCTGCAAAACGATTTGATGAAACCAGAGGTTTTAAATTTATTTCTTATGCCGTCTGGTGGATTAGACAATCCATTTTGTCTGCTTTGGCAGAACAGTCGAGAGTCGTAAGATTGCCCCTGAATAAAATCGGTTCTATCAATAAGATCAATAAAACATTTGCGATTTTAGAGCAACGCCATCAAAGACCTCCAAGTCCAGACGAAATTGCAAAAGAATTGGAAATGACAGTCAACGATGTCAAAGAATCTTTAAAGAATGCTGGGCGTCATCTATCTATGGATGCTCCACTGATTGAGGGAGAAGATTCCAACTTGTATGACGTGTTGAAGTTTGGAGAATCCCCAAGCCCTGAAAATGATCTATTACACGAATCTCTTCAAACAGAAATTGAAAGAGCCTTAGAAACCTTAACCACACGTGAAGCCGATGTCATCCGACTTTATTTTGGCCTGGGCAACCAGCAACCTATGACTCTTGAAGAAATTGGAGAAACCTTTGGACTCACAAGAGAACGGGTTCGTCAAATCAAAGAAAAAGGAGTTAGACGTTTAAAACACACTTCCAGAAGTACAATTTTGAAGACCTACCTAGGTTAATTCTAATTCTAAATATGAAATCCAATAAAAAAGCCCTTAAACAAGGGCTTTTTTATATTTCAGGCTTTTTAGTTTTGATTCACATCGACGGATGAATTGGTTTCTGAAGCTTTAGCTTTTACTTCTTTCAGAAGTATTTCAGCCTCAGAAATGGTCTCAGGGTAAGCGTTAAAGTTTTTAATAATATTTTCCAAAATATACGTTGCATTGTAGCTGTCTCCCTGGGCATAAAAGTTTTTAGCCATCAACAATAAACCCTTAACTCCAAACTCTTTGAATCTAGCGTAATTTTTGGTAAGGTTCTGAACCACAGTCGTAGAAGCTTCGTAATTGCCAGACTGGTTTTTAAAATAAGCATCGTAGTATAGCGCTTCTGCTTTCAATTTCCCCGTAGCAATAATTGATACCTCTTCGTATGCAGATTTAGCACGTTTCTCATCCCCTACTTTTAAAGAGCATCTAGCGATAAAAACTTTGGCATCGCTTAGTATTTCTTCATCTTCAACATCTTTGCTTAGAATCAATTCTGCATAGATGAGTGCTTTATCAAAATTTTCAATCTCATAATAAGCTTTCATCAGGTTAGATTGAGCAAACAACATATTCTGAGAAAAGCTAGATTCTGTTTCCAGACGAGATAAGCTTTCTATGGCCTGATTATAGTCTTCTCTAGAAAGATAAATTTGAGAAATACGTCTTAATGCTTCTTCAGTATACTCACTAGACCTTCTTTGGATCACCGCTTCGTAATAAGGCAAAGCTTCTTCGCTTTGATCCTCATTATAAAGCAACTGAGCAAGGTAAAAGTTAGATTTCAGACTGTTCTTCCCATTTGGAAATTGATCTAAATAGGTTTTAAACCCATCAATAGCTTTCTGAGTGTTGTTTTCTAGAAACTTATTTTCTGCTGCCTCATAAGTTGCCTCTTCAATATCTGAATCTGCTACTTCTACAAAGTCTAAGGTATTGACCCAACTGGCATATTGATCAATTTCACCCATATCAATATAAATCAATCTAACGGTTTGTACAGCTTGTAGGGCTTCCTGAGAGTTTGGATACTCATCGACCAGTTGTTTAAACTTAGACAACGCCTGATTATACTTTTCATTATTGTAAAATATTAATGCTTGCTTGGAAAGCGCTCTGGGATAATACAAGCTCTTCTTATAATTAGTAAGTATCTTTTGGTAAGCTGAAATCGCCTGTTGATCTTTATTTTCTGCGACATAAGTATTTCCTAATTCAAATAAGGCATCGTCCTTATAAATAGAATTAGGATATTTCTGTACAAAAGCATTTAAACTTTCTATTTTTTGCTTGTTTCTATCTACAAATCCATAGCTATAGGCCTTCTGAAAAAATGCATAATCACTTTTATAATTTCTCATAGCTATAGCACTGTTATAAGCTTCCATTGCAGGCCAATACTGACCCAGTGCAAATTGCGCATCCCCAAGCCTAACGTTTGCATCATGCAATCGTTGTGATGGACGCCCCACTTTGATGTAGTCCTCAAAAAATGTAACTGATAGTCTGTAATTTTTTGTTTTAAAATAAGAATAGGCTATGTTATAATCTATAGAATAGTACTCTGGTAGCTCTTTAGACTTAGACATTCCTTTGAATTCCTTATAACCAACTAAAGCATCATCATAATTTCCTAATGCATAATCTGCTTCTGCTTTCCAGTAGGTTGCTTTAGCTGTAAATTCGGCATCCAATCGTTCAGAAAGTGACAAATTAAAGTATTGTTTAGCATCTTTCAATTGCCCATCCTTAAAGAGTTCTATACCATAATAATAAGTCACCTTCTGGTAAGCCAGCTTATTTTCATAATCTCTACTACCTTCTAGCATTGAAATAGCTTTTTCATAATTTTTGGAAGTGAGATAAGAATCGATCAAAAGATCTTCTATAAGGGCCTTACTATTAGACTCAGGATAAGTATTGATGAAGGATTGAAGTACTTCTGGTACGGATGAGTAAGCATTGCCGATTTCATAGCTTAATTTGGCATAATTCAAATACGCATCTTGCTTCAATTTCTTGTCAAAATCCATCTCTGTTACGTTCTTAAACGCATTCAACGCCTGGGTTTTTCTATCGGTTTTTAAATAGGCTTTAGCCAGGTGATAATACCCATTCTGGGCTACAAAATCTTCTCCATCAATTATTTTAGAAAATTCAGCAAACGCAGACTCATAATCACCAGTTTCGAAATAAGCAAATCCAAGTTGGTAATAATCCGTATTATTCCATTTCCCTCTATCCCCGCGGTATTCCTTCAGGTATTCAATCGCTTTAGAATAGTTTTTTAGATTGAAATAGCTTTCCCCTATAATTTTATTGAGCTGTGATCTCTCACGGGCATTTGATTTAGGCAATTGTTCAAGACCAAGCTCTATTGCCTTTTCAAAATTCCCCAACTTAAAATTCATATCACTTTGGAAATATGAAATGTTATTCCCTTTAATACCTTCACTCCTGGCTTCGTCAAACAGTTCTGAAGCCGACTGGTATTCATTTTCTTCATAAGCGATAAAACCAATATAATATTTGGCCTGAGCTCCGTATGTTTTATCATTTCTTATGTTATCAAACAACTGCTGAGCTTTATCGTAATTTTTGGTTCTGAAATTGGTGTAACCGTAGTTAAACTGGTAGGTTTTGAGTTCTTCTCTAGATAAGGAAGACGTGTTTACCTTGGCTAGCCACCGATTAGCTTTGGCAAAGTCTTTTTCAGAAAAATAATAATTTCCAACCTCTAAATAGGCTTTATTTGTCTTCAAACTCGTGGGATTACTTGTAATAAATTTTTCCATTGCCACATCAGCGTTAGGTGCACTGAGTTTGATGGTACAAGTGGCGAGATAGTACTCTATATTAGACTTTAGTTGATCATTTTCTGCCTTGTTATAAATTCCTTTTAGCAGATTGGTAGCAGCTTCAAATTGATTTTGATCATAAAGATGAAGTGCTTCCTGATATTTACCTAAAACATCAACTGAGCGTTCTGTCTGTTGAGCATTTGTAAGTATGGAGACTATAAGGAAAAAAGCAATTAAAATTTTTGACATCTGTAAACGTTTAAAGTAATACTCAAAGATAATTTATATACTTGTACAACGTCAAAGCTTTTTTTTAATTATGAGCCTTTGCAAATAGATTTTTAAAGCTCGATTTAATAATACTATATTTATAATTTTTAAACTTCAAGTTGATCGTATGTCTGAAACTATTTTAGAACTTAGTAATGCCAGTATATTTCAAAGAGAATCCCTCATTTTATCAGATGTAAATATTGAAATAAAAAAAGGCGAATTTGTATATCTTATAGGAAAAACGGGGACTGGTAAAAGCAGTTTTATGAAAACGCTTTACGGAGATTTACCTTTAAAGAGTGGCTATGGTCAAATCGTAGGAACAGATTTACAGAACTTGAAGGAAAAGCAAATTCCCTTTTTAAGACGAAAGCTTGGTGTCGTATTTCAAGATTTCAAACTTCTTAACGACAGGAATGTAAAAGAAAACCTAATTTTTGTTCTGAAAGCGACAGGGTGGAAAGACAAGACTAAAATGGATCAAAAAATTGACGAAGTTCTAGACAAAGTTGGGATGAAAACCAAGAGCTTCAAATTTCCTTATCAACTCTCTGGTGGGGAGCAACAAAGAATCGCTATAGCCAGAGCGCTACTCAACGATCCAGAATTGATCTTAGCAGATGAACCTACCGGCAACCTAGACCCACAAACTTCCATAGAAGTCATGCAGGTTCTTCAAGAAATAAATGCTAATGGAAACACGATCTTGATGGCTACCCATGATTATGCACTCTTGCTCAAATTTCCTTCTAAAACCTTAAAATGTGATGGCCAAAGGCTATTTGAGGTAGTCCAGAAACAACAGCAGCCTCTGTAACTTAAAAAATCAATAGATAACAAAATGAAATCAATCTATTTTGCATTTACACTTTGCTTTCTACTAAGCATTAATTGTACTGAAGAAAACAAATCAAAAGACAGTCAAATGACAGATAATACTTTACTTAAGGCTTGGGATGGACCCTATGAGGGAGTGCCCAATTTTGAAAGTATGAAACTAGAAGATTTAGAACCGGCGATGGACTATGCCATCGAAGAGCATTTAAAAGAAATAGACCAGATAGCCAATGAAACAGAACCTGCGACATTCGAAAACACCATTGAAGCTATGGAGCGTTCTGGCAAACTGGTAGATAGAGTGTATACTTATTATGGCATCTGGAGCAGTAATCTTTCTTCAGAAGAATTTAGAGCTATTCAGCAAAAGCTATCTCCAAAATTATCAGACTATCAATCCAAAATTAGACAAAACGAAAAGCTATTCAACAGAATAAAAACTGTTTATGAACAGAGCGTCAAAGATCCTCTGGAACCTGAACAACAAAGAGTTATAGATTTAGTTTACAAGTCTTTCGAAATGAATGGAGCAAATTTGGACGATGCAGGAAAAGAACGTTATGCCGAAATCAATAAAGAACTCGCAAAGCTATATACCAAATTTTCTAATAACGTCTTACACGATGAAGAAAACTATGTCACCTTCCTTAGTAAAGATGAATTGAGGGGATTATCGGAGTCGTTTATAAAATCTACCAAAAAAGAAGCGGAACGCCAGGGGAAACCAGACCAATATGCCATCGTCAATACAAGATCTTCGATGGACCCTTTCCTCACCTACTCAGACGAAAGAGCATTGCGGGAAAAGGTTTGGAAAAATTACTACTCGAGAGGAGATAATGGCGGGGAGTATGACAATAATCTAATCATCAAAGAAATTTTAAAATTAAGAGATGAGCGTGTAGAGCTTTTAGGCTATGACAATTATGCTGAATGGAGGTTGCAGGATAGAATGGCTAAGAACCCAGAAAATGCCATGAATCTTTTGATGGCTGTATGGCCTTCTGCTATTGCTCGTGTAGAAGAGGAAGTAAAAGATATGCAGACCATTGCCGATCGTGAGGATGAAGATATTGAAATTGAGGCTTGGGACTATAGATATTATGCAGAAAAGGTAAGACAAGAAAAATACAATCTAGATTCTGAAGACGTGAAGAATTACTTGGTCCTAGACAATCTGACCGAGGCAATCTTTTATGTGGCTGGTCGTTTATTTGACTTTAACTTTAAGGAGATAGCAGATGGCAGTGTTCCTGTGTTTCATGAAGATGTCAAGGTGTATGAAGTGACTCATAAAACTTCTGGCGAACATGTAGGCTTATTTTATCTAGATCCTTACGCCAGAAAAGGAAAGCGCTCTGGTGCCTGGGCCACTACTTACAGATCTTACACTAGTTTTGATGGAGAGACTAATGTACTAGCTTCCAACAATTCTAATTTTGTAAAAGCAGCTGAAGGAGAACCAGTGCTTGTCTCCTGGGACGATGCCGAAACCTTTTTTCATGAATTTGGACATGCTTTACATTTCTTGAGTGCAGATGTAAAATATCCGACCCTTAATGGAGGAGTGAGAGACTATACAGAATTTCAGTCTCAACTTCTAGAACGCTGGATTTATACTGATGAAGTTATTTCAAATTACCTTAAACACTATCAGACTGGAGAACCAATGCCTGAAGAACTGATTGCGAAAATTAAGAAGGCTTCGAAGTTTAATCAGGGGTTTGCAACAACAGAGTTTTTAGCGTCTGCAATCATGGATATGAAATACCATACCACAGATCCGAAAACTATAGACCCAAAAACTTTTGAAAAGGAAACCTTAGATGAATTAGGGATGCCAGAAGAATTGGTGATGCGGCATCGTTCACCTCACTTTGGCCACGTGTTTTCAGGTGAAGGTTATGCCACGGGTTACTATGGCTATCTATGGGCCGATGTACTCACCTCTGATGCTGCAGAAGCCTTTTCTCAAGCTGAAGGTGGTTTTTATGATGAGGCTTTATCTCAAAAATTAGTAGACTTTTTATTTGCGCCAAGAAATGCTATAGACCCTGCGGAAGCCTACAGGCGTTTTAGAGGCAGAGATGCCGAAATAGATGCTTTAATGAGGGATAGAGGGTTCCCTGTACCAAGCGAATAAGATGTTATCCATTCTCATAAGAACATATGATTCTTCAGTTATAGAGCTCGTTTATGAAGTTGACCAGCAATGTCAAAAATTAGATGTTGACTACGAAATCCTTATTTCTGATGATAATCCTAATGGAAAAGCTATAGATGAGAAAAAACTCAACACTTTTGAAAATACCACCTATTGGAAAAACACCTCGAATCTCGGCCGCTCTAACAATCTCAATAAACTGATATCTGCTTCAAATTTTGATTACGTATTGTGCTTGGATAATGATGTCATTCCACTCAGAAAAAATTTTGTTGAAACCTACCTTGATAGCGTGAAAGAAGGCTACGAGGTAGTCTATGGAGGTTTAGCCTATGATGACACGGTGCCGGACGAATCGAAAATTTTAAGGTGGGTTTACGGGCATAAGAAAGAAGCAAAATCTCTTCAAGAAAGAAAAAATAAATGGAAGTATCATATTTTAGTCTCTAATCTGCTAATAAGAAAATCTGCTTTTACTCAACCCATTTTCGATACAGATTTGTCGACCTATGGTTATGAAGACTTACTTTTCTCCGAAGAACTAAAGCTTAGAAGAGCAAGAGTCGGACAGATTGATAATCCAGTAATTCACAAAGGATTAGAAACCTCTAGAGCCTTTTTAAATAAAACAAAACAAGCTTTATCTACCTTAAGCTATCTTGTGCAAAATCATAAAGTCTCAACGCAAGTGTCCCCAATCACTCGCGTATATTTTAAAATGAAAGCTAATATGAGTTTAAAGCTTTTTTTATTTTGCATAGGACCTAATATACAGAGAATCGAAAATCAACTCTTATCAAAACACCCGAGAATGTCTTTTTTTAATATATATAAGCTTTATCATTTTGCAAAATGTGCTCAAGAAAAATGACTAAATTTTCTGTTGTCATACCTTTATATAACAAGGCCAATTTCATTGGAGATTGTCTAGAGAGTGTATTGAAGCAAACCCATCAAGATTTTGAAGTGATTATTGTAAATGATGGAAGCACAGATGGGAGTAAAAAGGTAGTCGAAACCTTTAAGGATCCTAGAATACAGGTATTACATCAAAACAATAAGGGCGCCTCCGCTGCAAGAAATTCAGGAATAGAAAAAGCTAAAAACAAATGGATAGCTTTAATAGATGCAGATGACTATTGGTATCCAAACCATTTAGAGGAATTAAATAAAATGATATCTAAGTATCCTAAAGCAGACTTGGTATGTAATAATTATGAGATTTTACTCAACAAAAAACTTATAAAATACCCTTTCATTTCCTTAGATAATGTTTCGAAATCTCAATACATTGAAAACTATTTTTTAGCTAGCAAAGTAGATTCTTTAACTTTAACTTGTTCATTTGGATTTACAAAAAAAATATTTGAAAAAGTAGGTGGTTTTGATGAAGATATAAGATCTGGCCAGGATACTGATTTAATGATAAGGTTAGGACTGAATTCTATAATAGCTTACAACCCAATCATCACTTCTCGCTATAATTCCCTATCCGAAAACAATTTATCTAAATCTGAATTTATTTCAGACCGCATCAAAATTTTCAATAAGTATACCTCTAAAGAGAAGAAAAAACCTTATTTGAAGACCTATTTAGATCTCAATCGATTTGCTTTAGCAATTTCGTTTAAAATGAATAAAATATCCGAATGGAAATCCCTAAGAAAGAACATTGATTCTAAAAATTTGAACCAAAAACAAAATTTATTACTGAAATTACCCGGATCTGTATTACAATTTTTGAAAAATATTCAAACCTGGTTAATCAAGAAAAATATTTATAAAAGTGCTCATCATTGAATTGATACGTTATAATATCATTTTTTGAAGTATGTATCATAATTGAGACCCTTGCTTATAATTCTCTGATGCACTTCAAATTCTGATGAAAAAATGCTTCTTGTCAAGTCTTGCCTTTTGAATTTAACTTGTGACAATTCTGAAATAGAATGAATTAAGTCTGTTAAACTATAAGGTCGATTAGGCTTATAATCTAACGAATAAGTATGCTTAAAATCGTCAGACAACCAAACCAAAAAAGGAATGTCATACATAGATTTTGTAGGCTGCTCAAGTTCATTGTGCCCAAAAAAATCTTTATCCCAAAACACCTCTTCTCCATGGTCTGAAAAGTAGATTACATAGCTTTTATTTTTTTTAGCCTTCACTTTTTTAATTACTTTCTCCAATATATGATCCACATAAACAATAGAGTTATGATAGGTATTGATATGGACATCATTAGATTCACTATTGAACTTGGAACGAGGTGTATCCACAAATATTTCAAAAGTTTCCGGATACCTCAATTGATATCGACCATGTGTAGCTAAAAGATGCAATACAATCAAGGTATTCTGCTGGTCATTGGCAATTGCTTTATCCAAAAATGGAAGTAATACTTCATCGTAAGGTGTTGTTGACCCATAATGAGCCATATTGGTAAATTGAACCTCATCTGAGGCTTTAGAAACCTTAGAAAGTAATGTATCGTAAATCCCAATAGGATTTTGATTTGAAAACCAATAGGTTTTAAATCCAGCCTGATTGAATAATTGAATAATGGTAGATTCAGTTTGTCCTGTAAAATTATTCAAAGACAAGGCTTCTTGTAGAGATTCTATGGTGTGCGAATGAGAACTTATAACATCTTGATATATGAGCAAATCCTTCTTTAAGCTAGATAATTTTGGAGTAGTTGGTCTATAAAAATCATATATCCCCATTTGATGTCGTGTAGTAGACTCTCCTATCACAATCACGAAGGTATGTGGAGAATCATCACCTTCAAACTTTACGTCTTCAAAGTCTCCTTCAGGATTGGTTATGCCACTAGCTTCATATTTTTCAATTTCAGTTCTGTATTCAACGACTCCTTTTGTAAACTGATATTGAAAATTGGCAAAATAATAGCCTGTACTATAGAGAATGCCTGAAAAAATAAGGATAGCTAAAACCTTTAGGATATGGGCATATTTTAAATAATTCAAATTTACACTAGAGGGTTCTCTAAATAAGAACCGCACTACTAATAGAAAATTGATAACTAATAATGAAAGGATTTTTAAATCAAAATAGCTTTGCGAAAACTCGACAACTTCATCCAAATTGGTTTCCAAAAAAATAAAAATAGCGGAGGTTGAAAAATAAGTATCAAATATGTAAAAGTATAAGCTTTCAATACAAAATGAAATCGCAAAGATTGTGTAAAACAGTTTCAATAGTAATCGTTTTAATGTTTCATGACTGATAAATGACAAGGAAAGTAAAACGACTCCTACAATTAATGAATTTTCAATTAGATTTTTGACTGAATATCCCCTAAACTCTGCAAAAATGAGTTCAAATGCAAAACAAGTGATGACTGGAAAAAACCATCTAAGCAATACTTTAAAATCACTTTTCATAAGTTAACTTTTGAAATTCATGTATGCCCTTCAAACCAAATTTATAAGCTTTTATTTGCTCAAAAAAAGAGATATGTTCTTTTCTGTATAAAAATAGCACATATTTTAAAAGCCAGAGATAAGCCCAATATTTATGAAGTAAAAACATTTGAGCAGTTTTACTTTTAATAAAGTCTGATTTTGCTGGATTAAAACCAGTACTTTCTCCATAATGAAGGGCGATAGGTTGACTCACATAAGCAACTTTCAAACCTTTATGCAAGAGTAAACGATAGAAAATTTGTTCTTCGCCGCTTATGAAAGTCGACCCTAATCCAAAATTTTCATTCATTTTAAGCTTATGCTTAATGATGTCTTTTCTATTAAACGTCATTTCAATAGAGGATAAGTGTAATTTATAAGATCGGGTATACCCAGACTTCAATCTATATGTTTTCGAATACTCAGGTGGGTCGGTTAGAAACTGGAAGGAAATCAAGCTGGCCTGATCGTATGTTTGATAAGCCTGGAGGATGGTTTTGTCAAATCCAGGTAAATACTCTATATCATCATCGGCTATGACTAATATATCTCCAATGGCATTGTCAATAGCCAGATTTCTGCTTTTACTCAATCCAAATTCACGAGCGTTAATCACTCGGATCCCCTCTATCTCAGACACTAAATCTTTTTTGTGTTTAGTTTGATTTATGATCAGAAGCTGATAACTGGATAAATCTAATTTTGGAAACATCGCATCAACGAACGAGAGATCTTTCCTATTCATCGTCGAAATTAGAATTTCTAAAGTAGGCTTTGGTTTCATAGCTGCTTCAAAATCAAAGGTTTCCTAAATAAAAACAGGATAAGAAAAAAATAGGTGATATAGGTAAATGCATGCCCAATAACGACGCCCTCTAGTCCTACTTTAGGAATAAAATACAAGGCTGAAAAATACAAGCATAGAGCTAAAAACAAATCAGTTAAAATATAATGCCACACCATTTTTTTGGCGTGAAACTGGTACACCATAACCAAAGCTAATATTCTAAAAAAATCTCCAAGAATCTGCCAAAAAAACAGATCTGCTGCTGGTAAAAATTCTTCAGAAAACACCAATTTGACGATCCAATCTCTAAGCAAATACACTACAAGTAATCCAGAGACATAAAACGGCAATATCTGTTTATAAAAAGACCATACAACTACCCTGAACTGTGCCTTTGTTTTGGCCTCAGCTAGCTTTGGTAAAATATAAAGGTTCAAGAGGGACAGTACAAACATCAAGTAATAGGAAGAAATCCGAAGCATAGACTCCCAATACCCCGCCTCCTCCTCTCCTATAGTTTGAATTATATAGTTTCTAAGTCCTATAAAGACCAATGGAAAAGTAATACTAGAAATCAGGGTCATAAAAGCAAATTGCCCTAAATTCTTAAGCACTGGGTTCGAAAAGGAGGTAATTGAAAAGGTCTTGAGATCTCCTACATAAGATTGGCAATGATAAAGCGTCACAAAAAGCATTGCTGAAGGGACAATAATAATCGCTAACAATGCTCCCTCTAAATCAATATATATAAGAAGTAAAGCAAACACTATCAAATTCAAAACATGAGAGGCAATATTGATCCGTATCACCTTATGAAATTCTCCAATGCCTTTCAGTATCGAAATGAAGTAAATATTGACCACATGAAGAGGCAGAAGGATCGCAAGAATTCGAATAATACTCACATAATTTCTGTCTCCAAATATGGCATCATTTATCGTTTCTGAACATATAAAAATAACAGCGATGGAGAGAATACAACTTCCAAGACCCAACCAAATCAATGTGGATAAGAATTGTTGAAGCATTTTAGGATTTGACTGGTAATCTGCTGTATATTTTACAACCGCATTATCTAGTCCTCCAGAAGAAAACTTATGAAATATATCTAAGCTGTTTCTTAGGTTTCCCAAAAGAGCTATGCCTTGTGGACCGAGATATAAGGCCGTCAATTTGGAAACCCCAAGACCCGCGATCATTTTTATGAGCACAGACAATGAATTAAAAGAGCCGACCTTTAATAAAGGCGACTCTTGAACTATGGTCTTTAAGCGTTTTAGCAAAATATACTTATAAAATTGTGAGTCGAAATTACAAATTTTATGTTAACGGCTCACAATTTGGTGAAATCAAAAAAGCCTTATGTAATTATACATAAGGCTGAGTGAATGCAAAACGGATGAAGTCAAGCAATTACTGAAAATAAAAACTATTAGGTGCAATATCGCCAACAGTCAATTCTTTAATCAATTGCCCTCCTATCGAATAAATTAATATTCTACCATTAGATTCAAAACTTCCCGCATCTCCCACAAAAATCTGTCCCTTGTTCACATTAAATCCATAAAAAGAACCAAAAGTAGAATCGCTTCCATAATCAAAGAGTGGCTCAGAAGACAACTCTTGAGCTGTTATTGATGACGTATAGGCTGAAGTACCAGAAGTATAATACAGCTGATTGTTAGCTACTCTTAGATTGGATACATCGCTAAGCTCATCAGAAACAGGAATAGACTTATCGACTCTAAATGTGGACAGATCAATGACCTTTACACCTTCAGAATCTAACGCAAAAATCTGTCCGTTTGCCTTGGTCATAGAATTCAATCCAGGTTCCAATATTGAACTACTTATCAAACTCATATCGGAAGGATCAAACTTTGAAATTCTATTTCCCACACCAAAAGCAGCATTCTGTACGTAAAGATAACCATCGAATTCTATAATCCGTTCAACGATAGTCCCAGGCGTTGCAGTATCCTCAACTTCAAGAGTCTCAAGATCAATTACTGCAATGAAATCGTCTTGTATTGTACCAAAATCTGCTTGATTGGTCACATAAGCTTTACCATTATACACCACCCCATATCTTGGAACACTAAGGCCTGTATCTACTTTTCCTATCAATTCGAAAGTATACCGGTTTACGACAGAAATCAAATTAGAGCCATTGGAAATTATGTAAGCCCTATCGTCGTCAAAGAAAATAGATTGTAAAAAAAGTCCAGCTCCTTCTCCATTAACAGTTTGAAATATTTTGTTTGTAATTCTACTCTGTTCAGAATTTAGAAAAGATACTGATCCTCCTGCACTCGTGCCTTCATTAAGGATTAGCGTTCCATTCAAGAAATCTTCTTCTATTACTTCTGGATTAGAATTATCGTCGTCGCTACAAGAGAAGATAAAAATAGAAATAAAAAGCAAGGTTAATTTTGAAATAGTGTTCATTAAATTTGGTTTAAAAGTTAATTAGTGTTTGTATAAAAAAATGTCTTCCCGGCATAGGTCTATTCTCAACAGTTTGATAAGCCACATCACCAAGGTTGCGGACTTGTAAAGAAAGTTCTAAGCTTTGAAGTTTTGATAACTTATAGGAAACACCTGCATTCCAAAGCAGATAATCTTCCAGAACATTCCCCGCACTATTATTGGATCTTGTAAATACTTCTCCGTTGTATAAGTTTTGAATATCTACAGAAAATCGTTTGATTTTATAAACTAAACTATTGGTGAACTTATGCTGAGGCACGTAAGTGAGCTGAAAACCGGTTTGTTTATTTTCAGAAATAGTATAGGCGTAAAGGGAATTTAATTGAAGGTGATGTGTTCCGAAGTCATATTTACTTTTAAAATTGACTTCGATTCCATAGGTTTCTACTTCATCGACGTTTTCAGGCTGCCAAATATTGGTTTCGTTAGGAATCCAACGAATCAGATTGGTAATATCGTTGTAATAGCCAGTGACAGTAAATTGGTACTGATCTTTAGAATCTAAAAATAATAAAGATGCTTCGGCTTGGTTGGAGGTCTCCGGAAGCAAGTTGGTATTGCCACTTCCTTCCCAATATAAATCATTAAAGGTGGGAATTCTAAAATTTTTTGAAATATTTATTTTTGAACTGATCTGATTCGAAACCGCAAAGTTCAGTCCGGCATTAAACAAAAAAGGGCTGTCATAAACATCAGAATATTCCTGTCTTATGCCTATTTCTGATGTCAGTTGTTTCCAGTGATGTTTTGCCAGAAATGCAAAACTTGCTATGCTTCTACTCTCTGAAAGCACTTCCTCGCCATCGGCACTGCTATAATTGTACTCACTTAAGATATTAAATTCGAAGGCCTTGAAATTATAAAAAAGGCTGTAGCGCGCTAGTGCTGTTTGAGCAGTAGCTTCTTTAGAATTTGGGGTTCTTGTGTCTGCAGAATATTTAAAAAATTCATCAAAATAAGCAAGCTTGAAAACCGATTTGACTTCAGAAAACCGACTCTCCCATTCCAGAAGATGCCTTTGATCCTCATTGGCATAATTGGAAGAAGGATCTGAAGGAAAGACCAAAGAGAAATTTCTATCTCCGTTGAAGTACATCCCATGATAGGTAATTCTATTATTGGAGTTGAGTTTTCGAGACAAACTAAGATTGGCGTTATAGTGCTCAAACTCACCGTTAAGATTTTCTCTGGAAGTTCCAGGCCAGTCATAATCATTTTCAGAAGAAAATCGAGATAAAGCAACACTTAAACTCCAATCTCGGTTGGAAGTCTTTACTTTGATTAGATTTTGAAAGGTGGAAAAACTTCCAGCTCGAGCGCTGAGTCTAACCCTGGTTTCGCCATCAAAACGCAATTGGTTATTGAGATGAATACTTCCTCCTATAGCTCCAGTTCCATAAATCACACTCCCGCCTCCCGGTCTTACAGACAATTCGTCAAAACCATCTACTAGAAGAGTGTTGAAATCGGTCTGTCCATTAAACTGTGAATTAATATTGAAACCATTCCACACCACTGCAGTTTGCTGAGCTGTTGTGCCTCTAAAACTTGGAGAAGAGACCATACCATAGCCATTTTGCTTAAAAAAGATAGGCGTTTGCTGTTGCAAAACATCAGTTAACAGACCTTGGGTATCTTGCAGAGTTTGGCTAGAGATTGATTGTAGGATTTGCCCCGTAGAATACCTCTTGAGTTGGCGATCTACAATAACAACTTCATCCAGTTTCTGGATGGAATCTGATTGTGCAAAAGATAGCGTAACGTAAAGACACGCTAAAATGCTTAAACTTAGAGTTTGCTTCATATACCACTAGACCTTTATCCCGAAAGTCTTTGTTTAAAATTTACGCATAAAGGCAGGTCTCCTGGCTTGCGTCTTTATTCAACCTTCCCATCAGCCTATGGCTGACAGTGGTTTTGAAGTTGAGGAATAAAGCATACACCATTGGTGTACTTAGCTTACAGTTGCGGGAACAGCTTTCGAATTTCACGAAATTCCCTTTTAATCTTCAAAGGCAAAAACAACCTTTGAGAACCAAAATGCACCACAAAAATAGAATTTTCTCAAAGAAAGGCTCATTGAATTGAATTTAATTTTAATAAACTAGTTTTTTGGTCGTATTCCATCAAAATAATAAATCCTACTTTTGTCCTTTAAATTTATTTGTAATGAAATTTCTGATCTTTTTTCTCTCTCTCTTATGTCTGCTTTCTTGCAAAAAAGCTAGAGAATCTGTAGAAAATGATTCAGCAGTCGCTGTTGTTAGGACCAAATATGCCAAGGGGTTTACAATCAAAAAATATCAGACTTGCACCAAAGTCATTGTCCACTCGCCCTGGCAAAATGCAAAACAAGATATCGAATACCTACTTTTGGATAAAAGCGAAACAATTCCAGAAAACGTAAGCTACGACCAGATTGTAGAATTGCCAATAAAAAAACTCGTTACCACCTCAACAACTCATATTCCATCGCTAATTACATTGAATAAAATTGAGACTTTAGTTGGATTCCCCAACCTTGATTATATCTCCTCTAAAGAGGCCAGAACATTGATCGAGAATGCTAAGATTAAAGAACTAGGAAATAATGAAAGTCTCAACACGGAAATCTTACTTTCCATAGAACCAGATGTCGTTTTTAGTTTTGCTATAGAAGGTCAGAATAAGTCCTTAGATCAAATTCAAAGCTCTGGAATTCCTGTGGTCTATAATGGAGATTGGCTGGAAACAGAGGTTCTAGGCAAAGCAGAATGGATCAAGTTTTTTGGAGCATTTCTTGGCGAACTCGATGCTTCTATCAAGGCTTTTGACCAGGTTGAAGCAGCTTATAAGGAGATGAAGACCATGGCTAATGCTGAAAATAAGACACCTACTGTCTTAGCAGGAGCTATGCATCAGGATCGCTGGTACCTGCCATATGGTTCTAGCTGGCAGGCTCAATTGTTTAAAGATGCTAATGCCGACTATATATACAAAGCTACCGAGGGGAAAGGAAGTGCAGCCTATGCTTTTGAAAAGGTACTTCAGGATGCTAAAACTGCAGAGTTCTGGATCTCTCCCGGCCCTTTTACCTCTTACGCTCAGCTTTTGGATAGCAACATTCATTACAATGCTTTTGAAGCTTTTCAGCAGAAAAAAATATACACTATGAGCACCACCACCGGAAAAACAGGCGGTGTACTTTTTTATGAGTTGGGACCCAACAGACCAGATTTAGTTTTGAAAGATCTGATTAAAATTTTTCATCCTCACCTTCTTGAAGACGAAAACTTCACTTTTTTTAAGCCATTATATCTTGAGTAAATCAATTGTTAATTATATTATTCTTATAGGCTTATTGCTCCTTGGCATAGTGCTAAGTCTTTCGTTAGGTTCTATTTCTATCCCTATAGAAGACATTTTCAATAGTCTCTTAGGGTTCCCTGTACAAAATGAAACCTGGGAGTATATCATAATTAATTTCAGGTTTCCAAAAACGCTTACAGCCGTACTGATAGGTTCTGGACTTGCAGTAAGTGGATTACTGATGCAAACACTATTCAGAAATCCACTTGCAGGACCTTATGTTCTTGGTTTAAGCAGTGGTGCAAGCCTAGGTGTAGCTATTTTGATTATGGGAGCCAGTTTGATAAGTGGAGTTTTAGGTGATTTGATGTTTTCTAAATGGTCCATTATTCTTGCAGCAAGTGGAGGGAGTATTTTGGTTATGCTCGCCGTACTTTCAACAGCTCAGCGGGTAAAAGATACAATGACACTGCTTATCATCGGCTTGATGGTAGCTAGCTTAACTTCAGCCATTGTGAGTGTTCTTGCTTATTTCAGCAGTTCAGAAAATCTTCAATTATACATCTTTTGGTCTTTTGGAAGCTTAGGGAATTTATCCTGGGAAGAAGTTGGAATTCTTTCTATCTGCTGGTTGGTGGGAATGAGTTTTGCCGTTATTTGTCTAAAGAACTTAAATGCCTTATTACTCGGTGAAAACTATGCCAGAAGCATGGGGATAAATTTAAAAACCAATCGGCTATTGATCATCCTTTCAACCTCTGTCCTCGCGGGAAGCGCGACTGCCTTTGCCGGACCTATCGCCTTTGTAGGTCTTGCTGTACCACATCTCGTTAGACAACTCGTTCCTACAAAAGATCATCGTATTTTATTACCTACTATTATCATTGGGGGTGCTGTACTCATGTTATTTTGTGATATCATAGCTCAACTACCCGGGCATGAAAATACATTACCGATCAACGCGGTAACTTCAATTTTTGGAGCTCCCGTTGTCATTTGGTTGCTATTAAGAAAACGAAAACTCAATTTTTAAAATGTCCAACAAAGCTCATACTCCTTCCCCAATTTTATCTGCTGAATCTTTAGCAATAGGTTACAGGGAGAGGCAAAACCTGCATTCTATAGCAAAGGATATTAGTTTTGACATACGGAGCGGGGAATTGGTGGCTATTATTGGAACTAATGGTTCTGGAAAATCAACTTTACTCAAAACCTTAGCTGGGCAACTTGAGTTATTATCTGGAAGCATCAGCATCAACCAAATCTCACTTTCACAAATAGATCAAAAGCAATTGGGAAAATTTTTAAGTCTCGTGCTCACAAACGAACCTGTTTCAAAACAGCTTACGGTCTTAGAGTTAGTGGCTTTAGGAAGACATCCTTACACCAATTGGTTGGGGCAGTTAAGTCCAAATGATTATAATATTGTAGAAAAAGCCTTAAGCCAGGTGGATCTGATTCAGAAGAAAGATAAATTATGCGATGCTTTAAGTGATGGTCAGTTTCAAAAAGTTTTAATAGCTCGGGCGCTAGCTCAGGATACTCCACTGATATTGATGGATGAACCTACGACACATTTGGACATGTTCCATAAAGTATATGTCTTAAAGTTGCTCAAATCTATTGTGAAGGCTTCATCAAAAAGTATTTTGTTTGCGTCTCACGAAATCAACCTTGCCTTACAACTATGTGATAAAATTGTGTTGATACATCATAAGAAAGTCGATTTTGGCAGTCCTCGAGAACTCATTGCACGGGGGACTTTCGACAGTTTGTTTCCAAAAGATTATATCGCCTTCGATGAAAATTCCGGAACCTTCAGGATGCAGGTGGATGAGGACTAATTTTTATCAAAGAGTTTTCGCATTACAAAAACATGAGGAAATGTGATGGCAGCAATAAAAGCAAACAGTAACGAAAGAAAGTTTTTTGAATCTTTAAATAAAAACACTAAAACTGCCATACCGATTATTGAAGCCAACCAATAGGGAAATGCCTTTTTAAAGTAGTTTTTAAAATTACTAAAGTTGAATCTTCCATAAAGCGAGTTGACCTGATCCCTTAATGAAGGAAGACTGTGCCAAAGCACAAAATAGGTGGCAAAACCCCAGATGACATTACTTACTGAAAACAAGACTGAAAATAATCCTAAGTAAAAAATATCTGCCAGCGCCGAGGATTTGAGCTTTGGGTTGGATTGTGAAAGAAACACATAAAGAGCAATTGTAGTTAGGCCAGAAACGATCAGAACGACTGAAAACGCTGGATCTGGAATAGTGTAAGCAGTCATATCAAAAATAATAGACACCACTTCAGACTTATTAAAATAAAACAGAAGAAACAATACTAAATTTCCGTAAACAAAGTAAAACAAAGAAGCTAGTGCCGAATTCTGATGACGTATTTTAAGATGAAAATGCTGTTCACCAAAATGATAAGCACTTATCAGTATAAAAGCTAGCAAAGCAAATAATGGAATCACGTAAAATACAACTACAAAACTCAAAACAACGCCTAAGTAAGTAAAAAGTGCCTTCCAAAAGTCATTTTGTTTATTTTTTTGATTCAGATTTTGAAGCACAAAAAGATCGTTGGAACCATGTAAAATTCCAAAACTAAAGATCCCTAAAAGAGCTATAACTTGAAGGATTTCAGGCATCAATGACAATGCAGCTATTAGCGCGAGGAAGCTTAACAGTATTATGTAATTGTAAATTTTTTCTTGAATAACTTTCATATTCTACAAAAATAAATCAAAAAATATCTTAAAAGTAAAATTTCGTGTTTAATTTATTCCTACATTTGGGTAAACAAACTTAAACTATTTAATGCTATGAGAACTTTTATGTACTTATTGGCCGACGTTTCAAAGATCGCAAATGACGATTACGTTGGTTTTACTTTTTTCGTAGGTAGTATGGCCATGATGGCTGCATCTGCCTTTTTCTTTTTATCATTAAGCCAATTTGATAAAAAGTGGAGAACTTCAGTTTTAGTATCGGGTTTAATTACCTTTATTGCAGCAGTACACTACTTCTACATGAGAGATTACTGGGATGCATTCGGTGAATCCCCAACATTCTTCAGATATGTTGACTGGGTCTTGACTGTACCACTTATGTGTGTTGAATTCTTCTTAATCTTAAGAGTTGCAGGTGCTAAAGTTGGTCTGATGTGGAAATTAATTTTCTGGTCTGTTGTGATGCTTGTAACAGGTTACTTTGGAGAAGCTGTACAACCAGAATATTCTTGGCAATGGGGTCTTGCTTCTGGTATTGCTTATTTCTTTATTGTTTACATCATTTGGTTTGGTGAAGCTAAAAAATTGGCAGAATCAGCTGGTGGTCAAGTCTTAAAAGCGCACAACATCTTATGTTGGTTCGTACTTGTAGGATGGGCTATTTACCCAATTGGATATATCTTAGGTACTCCAGGTGGACTATTTGGTATCGATTTCGGAATTGATGCTTCTTTCATGGATGTGGTCTATAACATTGGTGATGCTGTTAACAAAATCGGATTCGGTTTAGTTATTTATTCTTTAGCGATCAAATCAACTGAATAATTTAAACTAGAATCATTAGTATAAAGCCAAATCGTAAAGATTTGGCTTTTTTTTATGTCTCAAAAAATAACCATAACTCAGCCTAATAAAAAGTTCCAAACTTGAATTTTGACCACGATCCTATCATGACCATTTAGGAACTGCTTACACATCTTGTGATTAATTGTCACACTAAGTCTTCTTCTTACAGGTTTGCTAAAACCTCTGTTAGCTCACAAGAGTCATTTGTCCACCTAAATACATTAATTCTTATGGCTAGTCAACTATAACTTCTCACATTAACCGAACAATTGAGCATGTCTTAAACAAGCGTCTAAGCTAAACACATATCAGTACCCTAAAGTCTTTACAAAAGAAGTAATCGTTCTTTACCTATTCTTTAAGTGTAATCGGTGGTTTAAAATCGATAAAACGATTATATAACAATTTTGGCTGTACCACTTTTCCTAAATAAAATAATTAAAAGTACTAACGAACATTGAATTCGGACACTTTGCAGGTCCTAAATTCTAACAAAATAGAAAGGATTGATAAGTAGATTGCTTTATACAAAAAACCCTTGGTTTATGATTATTGCTTTTATTTTGAATATTTAATTTGCTGGCTTTATTATACCCAGATAAGTTTATCTTATAGTAGAAAAAAGACTACAAACCCAGTACTGAAAGGACCTAAAGATTGTAAAGTTTTTATTAAAAAAAGCATCATTAAGAAAATACAAGCAAAATGCATAAATAGGCAATCAATGTTTGAAGCTAGTTTTGCAAAAAATTTCAATAATGAGACGTCTTTTATTCATTTTAACGCTAGCTGCAGTTGGGTTTAGTAGTGCTAAAATGCATACACAAACCATAGAATCTGATTGCGATTGTGATGTGACGATCACAAGTAAAAATCAAAGATTCCCATACAATAACTATAATGAATCCAGAAATAAAACTATTTGTTTCAAGGGCAATTTCAAATACAAATTAAATTGGGTAAATCTAGGAAATAACATCTCTATGTGCATAGGTGAAGACGTGGAGTTTGAATCTAAAGGTCTAAATTTTGAGGGCACCAAAACCATCTATAATTATGGTGATTTTGATTATGGCCAGCAATTGGAATTAAACTTAGATTCCAAACTAATGAATTATGGCAGCTTGCAAACTAAATTAAAGTTTGAAGGTGGCTCAATAAAAAATATAAACGGAGCAATGCTAGACATTGAAGGTTACAGCAATTTCAATTCTGGCTATTTATTCAATGATAAGAGCTCAAGAATAAACCTAAAACAATCAGGATATACCACTTTAGGTTCAAACATGATTTTTGAGTCCAGAGGAAGCTCAGAATTTAAAGGAGACCTCGACAATCAAGGTCAACTCACTCTATCTGGACAATCGGAATTTGATAAAAAACTGATCAATAATAATAGAAGTATTCTTTCTGGGGAATTAATAATCAATAAAGGTTATGTGAGTAATCAAATCAATGCTATCACCGAAGTAAATGCTAATCTAGTTATTGATGGCGATGTAAATTTATGGAAGGGGCAACTTGAGGCCAGTGCAGGTTTAAATTTTAAGCGAAACACTACTGTAAACGCAGAAGCTAGCATAAAGTTCATGGGATTGGCTAAATTTAAAAATCTAACCCTGAGAGGTGAAATTTCTACGGATTTTAGTTGTAATACTTTGGAAATCAAAAATGCTTCGGGAAATGGTGGGCAACTAACTGCTAAAGAATCGAGTTCGATAACTATCGATAAGATTAATACTTTACCAAGTAGCTGGATATTATTTGGAAATGTAACAGAGGACACTTGTAATAATGATAATGATGTTGTGGTATGGCTAGGTACCAAATCATCTGATACTTCTGATGATGACAACTGGTCTAGCAAAGTGAAGCGAAAAAGCAGTATTTTGATTCCTGAAACCGATAATCAACCTGTCATAGATAAAAAGCTCGAAGTCTTCGATATATTGATCAAAGACCAGGCTGTGTTAACCAACACAGCTGAACTGGAATTGAGAGGAAACTTAAAGGCTGAAGGACATATGTCATCAAGACTGGGCGATATTTACTTCACAGGGTCCAAATTACAGGCTATAAATTTGAGGTCTGCGACTGAGATCCAGTCTTTGGTAATAGACAACCCAGAGCATGTTGAGTTGACTCAAGGTTATATTGATATATTTAATGAAGTAAAATTAATACAAGGAGACTTGATCACCAATCATTCTGGACATCTGGAAGAAGATAGGTTGATCACCTTTAAATCTGACTCTTTAAACACTGCCATCTTGAGTGAAACAAATCAGGGGAAAATAATTGGTAACGTAAGAATTGAGCGTTTTTTATCGAAATCCAACCGAGCATTTAGGTACCTCAGCTCATCGGTTAACTCTGCTTTTAGCATAAAGAGCAACTGGCAGGAAGGTGTGAACAATACTGTCAATAATTACGACACCAACAAAAACCCACATCCAAAGTATGGCACCCATATTACTGGCAGCAAACAAGGTAATAATGGGTTTGATGCAACCCCTACAGGAAACCCTTCTCTGCTTACCTGGGAAATTAATAGCAACAGCTGGAAAGCGATAGCAAACACAGATCAAAGCAAGTTACAGGTTGGAAAAGGCTATAGTCTTCTTGTTCGAGGCGATCGGAGCACTAATATCTACTCTAGCAATTCGGCTTATACAGGTTCAACCACATTAAGAATCACTGGAAGTTTGGCATTTGGAGACATTGATATGTCTGATGAACTTAATAAAACACCAAACGGGTTCACATTGATTGGAAACCCCTACCAAGCTCCTGTGGACATGAAACAAACGCTCTTGGAAGGTTCCTCGCAAATAAAAAAGAATTTTTATTACGTCTGGTCCCCTGCCCTGCAAACTAGAGGAGGTTATATCACTGTGGATACAGATTCTGAACCAGTTGAATATATTCCTTCTGCTCTTGGGCCTGAAACCAATAGCAATCAAAATTATAGATACATACAACCCAATCAATCGGTATTTATAGAAACTTCAAGTACTGCTAATGATGGAAACCAACCAAGCTTAATCTTTAAGGAAACATATAAATCAAATAATTCTATCTCAAACGAAGCTTTTGGTAGTCCAGAAGAGGTTGGTAAAATTGATTTGACCTTAATCAGAAATGAAGATGACCAGGTAGTTGACGGCGTACGCTTTAAATTCAGCGATAATTACCAAAATGAAATCAATCAAAACGATGCGACCAAAGTTTGGAACAACGAAGAATCTTTTAGCATTCTTTCAAATTCACAACATTACTTAGCGATTGAAAAGAGGCAGTATCCTCAGGTTGATGAAAGCTTAAAATTTTGGATAGGAAATTATACTCGTCAAACGTATACGATGATGATTAGCCAAACCAACTTAGAGGGTTATGATGTGTTTTTTAAAGATCTTTACACTGGTGACAGCGTTAAACTTAATCAGGCAGATCAAAAAATTATATTTACTGTAGATTCTTCCATAGCTGAGTCTGTGGCATCAGATCGATTCGAAATTACATTTGAACCTATCACTTTATCGACAGAGGAAGGGCAACTTGAAAATGAGATCCGTTTGTATCCTAATCCATCTTCATCTGGAACTACCTACATTAAACACGAAGCCAATTTAAGCAAAGACTTGAAAATTGATGTGTATTCGCTGACTGGTCAAAAATTAGAGGTTCCTCTAAATAGGGTTTCCTCTACAGAATTAAAGATGAATACAGCAAATCTGGTATCAGGAATATATTTAATTAAATTATCTCACCAAGGAAAAACATCTACACGAAAATTAGTGATCAATTAGTTAGAATTACTCTGGTAGAAAGTTTTTGATATTCGATATCCTGATAGCTGAGTGAGAAGCATGATGAAGAACTTCTCCATTTCTAATAACCAGAATTTGAGGAGATTGGTGCAACACCTGAAATCTTTTCGAGATTTCATTAGAAACGTCTCTGTGAGCCAGAAGATCTAGATATAGCATTTCAATATGAGTATTATCAAAGTCAATTTCATTTTGAAATTGATGCCAAACCATATTGCTAATACCACAAGTGACAGAGTGTTTAAAAATAACAACGAGTTTCTCTTTGGACAATTGTTCAACTGCATCTAGCTGAGAGAGTTCCTCCAATTTTCGCCACGTGAAATTCGATGGGGCTGAATCTGCTTCAGCTGTTGTAGATTTGGTGTTAAAAAGTTTATTGAGCAATCCCATACTGTCTCCGTAAATTTTTGATCTGCTTGATCGTTTAAAAAATCAAAGTTATCAATACAATTTTAACTCTAAAAACATACAGATACTTATATTCGCAAAGTTAAATTATCTGGTAATAGAATGATCGAAATTTCAGAAAAGAGGGTTATATCCGAACAGGAGATAAAAAAATTAAACAAAAAATATAAATCATTAAGCCTCATAGATCGTATACGTACTTTATATGAAGATTTTGATCAAGCTGAAGTCATGGTAACTAGCTCTTTTGCTGCTACCTCAGCTTTTTTATTGAAGCTCTTTTCTGAAGTTAATACTGAACAAATCATCTACTTTATCGATACGGGTTATCATTTTGATGAAACTTTAAATTATAAAAAACAACTAACAGAAACCTACGATCTTAAAGTAAAGTCAGTTAGCGCCTTAAAGCACGAGCATGAGTTCACCACAAAGGATAAAACCTGGTCCAAAAATCCTGACTTCTGTTGTTCGATCAATAAAGTAAAACCTCTTGAGGTGATCAAGAATAAATATACGGTTTGGGTATCAGGATTGATGGAGTGGCAAAGTGACCATAGAAGTTCTTTAGATATTTTTGAACAACGTGGTGATATTTTAAAATTTTATCCATTGCTAGATGTCACTAAAGAAGAAAGAGATGATTTTATTAAAAAACATGATTTGCCCTTTCATCCTCTGGTAAGTAAGGGTTATCATTCTATAGGTTGTAAACATTGTACTGTTCCAGGTGCCGATCGTAACGGGCGCTGGAACAACAACCCAAAAACTGAATGTGGTTTACATCTTTAACTAAAAAAAGCTCCTTGCGGAGCTTTTTTTATAACATGATTTATTAGAGCAGTGTTGACGGACAAACATAGTCTGTAGTCGGAATCTTTCCCTTCTCAAGAATATCATCAAAACCACCTATCACATCTACAACATTATCGATGCCACGCTGCTTCAAAATTGAAGCTGCAATCATGCTACGATAACCACCCTGGCAATGAATTACGAATTCCTGCTCTGGAAACTCAGCTAGATGCTTATTGATTTCATTTAAAGGTGTGTTTTCTGCTCCTTTTAGGTGCTGAGACTGAAATTCACTTTTCTTTCTTACATCAAACACTTTAACAGTTCCAGTTTCAAGTTTTTCTTCAAGTTGTTGGACAGTAATTCTATCAATGCTGTCAACTTCTTTACCTGAAGCTTTCCATGCATCCATTCCGCCTTTTAAATAACCAATAGCGTGGTCATAACCCACTCTTGCCAATCTAATAATACTTTCCTCCTCTTTGCCTGGGTCTGTGACAAGCAAAATTTGCTGTTTGATATCGGGTATAAGTTCTCCAACCCATTGAGCAAAGTTATTGTCCAGACCTATATTTATACTATTAGGAATGAATGCTTTGTGAAAATCTTTAGCTTCTCTAGTATCTAAAATCAAGGCCATAGTTTCATTGGCAGCAGCTTCAAATGCATCAGGAGTTAAGGGCTGCTCTCCCCTGTCTATTATATCATCAATACTTTCATAACCTTGAATATTCATCAACACATTTTTTGGAAAATAGCCTGGAGGTGGTGCTAGACCTTCCAATAATTCTTTAATGAACTCTTCTTTGGTCATATCTGGCCTTAGGGCATAATTGGTTTTCTTTTGGTTACCAAGTGTATCGGTGGTTTCTTTGCTCATCATTTTACCACAGGCACTCCCTGCTCCGTGATTAGGATAAACTATCAAATCATCTGCCAGTGGCATAATTTTGTTCCTAAGCGAATCATAGAGATGAGCTGCAAGTTTTTCTTCAGTTAAGTCTGCAATGACGTGCTGCGCCAAATCTGGTCGTCCTACATCACCGATAAACAATGTATCTCCTGTGATGATACCATGATCATTACCATTTTCGTCCTTCAATAAATAAGTAGTAGATTCCATGGTATGACCTGGTGTGTGAATCACTTTCACAGTGTAATCTCCAACTTTGAATTCTTGATTGTCTTCGGCAATAGTAGCCTGAAAACTTGGTTTGGCGGTTGGACCAAAAATAATGTCAGCGCCGGTTTTTTTTGCTAAATCTAAATGGCCACTCACAAAATCAGCATGAAAATGGGTTTCGAATACATATTTTACTTTGGCTTTATCTTCAGAAGCTTTATCGATGTAAGGTTGTACCTCTCTTAAGGGGTCAAATATTGCTGCTTCACCCTTGCTTTCCAAATAATAAGCAGCATGAGCGATACATCCGGTATAAATTTGTTCAACTTTCATAACTATAGGTTTTAAATTATACAGCTAAATTATAGGGAAAGGTTGATGATGAAAGAAACAAAAGTTACAAATCAGCCTGAAAATGAAGTTAATATGATAAATATCAGTTTTAAGTTAGCGACTTAAGATGCTTTTTCTAAATTGGCTGGGGGTCATCCCTTCTTGCTTTTTAAATTGTGTATTGAAATAGCTTGAACTATTGAAACCACATACAAAAGCAATCTCAGAAAGCTTGGAAGTTGTAGTTCTTATCATTTTTTTGGCCTGTTTTAACCGTTCACTATTGAGATATTCCATTGGGGTTTCCCCTAAGGTGTTTTTGAATGTTTTATAAAAATGAGATGAGCTCATACAGGCAATATCAGCAAGGTCGTCTACGCTGATATCATTTCTATAATGCTCACGGATATATTTCAAAACTAAAGCTATTCGATTATTATCAAACAAACATTTAGTTTCATCAATCAATGCAGCTCTGGCGTTGGTTTGAAGAAGACGAAGGATCAGTTCCTTTATCATCACATCTAAAAGCGCGTCTTTGGATTTATGTCCACTTGTAAAAGTTCTTAGAAGCTTATCGACAAGTTGTTGAATATCTAAATTATTGTTAAGGTGCAATGGAGATAGGTTAAGTTGATTGCTCAATGCGAATTGCTCATCTACACCAGTTGCATTTTGATAGACTTCAATGGTTTCTTGTATTTTTTGAGAATCTATTCCTAAGGCCATACATTGGGTAGGTGAGTCCAGAGTAGCTACGGGAAAATCAATAATCATTTTCTTTTAAGATGGAAGCACAACAGATTCTCCAGGAAGAAAATCAAAGGTCGCCTTATCTTCAAGGTGCATTACTTTTCGACCTGATATCATGCTTGCAATGATAGGAAAGTCAAACTCCAGATACACACGCTCCGCTTTTTGATGCGTTTCATAAATATTCATCTCAGCAAATTCAGCAGAATAGATGGTTCTATTTTCTACAAGGGTTTCTATACGCCTTAAATTCCTGTGATGTTGTAAGCTTAAAGGTTCTCTCATTCTTAAATTAGTAGGATAATGATAAATAAAAATAGAATTATTATATATTAATCAATAGTTATCACTTAATTTTAACTAATTCTAATTTTTAAATAAAGTATATTATGAATCACTCAAAACCTAAATTCAAAGACACCTATGGGAATTATATCAATGGTGAATTTGTAGAACCCATTGGCGGTCAGTATTTTGAAAACACATCTCCTACCAACAATCAATTGATAGCCAAGTATCCAAGATCTCAAAAAGAGGATGTTGACAAGGCTATTGATGCCGCTAATGCTGCCAAAGAATCATGGGGAAATACCCCAGCTGCTCAGCGAGCTTCCATTTTACAGAAAATAGCAGATGTTATTGAAGAACATCTTAACGATTTTGCTGCTATCGATACTTATGATAATGGGAAAGCCATCAGAGAAACTGTAAATGCAGATATACCTTTAGCTGTTGATCATTTTAGATATTTTGCATCGGCAATAAGAGCTGAAGAAGGTAGTGCAACAGAGCTCAATGAAAACACATTATCTCTTGTCATCAAGGAACCTCTGGGTGTTGTTGCTCAAATCATTCCCTGGAACTTCCCAATGCTAATGCTAGCCTGGAAAGTGGCTCCTGCCCTAGCCTCTGGAAACTGTATCGTTCTAAAACCAGCAGAACAAACGCCGAGCTCTGCAACCTTTTTAATGGAAAAAATCGGTCATTTGCTACCACCAGGAGTTTTGAACGTGATTCATGGATTTGGTCCAGAAGCAGGAAAACCTCTTGCGTCCAGTTCTAAAGTGAATAAAGTTGCCTTTACAGGAGAAACGACCACAGGACAATTGATTATGCAATACGCGTCTAAAAATTTGAATCCGGTCACCATGGAATTGGGTGGAAAATCTCCAAATATTTTCTTCAATTCGGTAATGGATCATGATGATGAATTTTTAGATAAATGTATTGAAGGCGCTGTACTTTTTGCTTTTAATCAAGGTGAGGTATGTACCTGCCCCTCAAGACTTCTGGTACAGGAAGATATCTATGATAAATTTATGGAACGCGTTGTAGAACGAACTAAAGCTATAACACAAGGTGATCCTTTTAATATGAATACTCAGGTTGGTGCTCAGGCTTCAAATGATCAATACGAAAAGATTTTATCCTATATGGATATAGGAAAAGAAGAAGGAGCTAAGGTACTATGTGGAGGAGAAGCCTATAAAGCAGAAGGTGAATATGCAGATGGGTTTTACATACAACCTACCATATTAGAAGGCCACAATAAGATGAGGGTTTTTCAGGAAGAAATTTTTGGTCCTGTCCTGGCTGTTTGTAAATTCAAAGATGAAGCTGAAGCTTTAGAAATCGCTAACGACACACTCTATGGATTGGGAGCTGGTGTATGGACTAGAGATGCGCACCAGATGTACCAAATTCCAAGAGCAATTCAGGCAGGTCGAGTTTGGGTTAACTGCTATCACGATTATCCAGCTCATGCACCATTTGGAGGGTATAAAAAATCAGGATTTGGAAGAGAAAATCATTTGATGATGCTTAATCATTATCGCCAAGCTAAAAATTTATTGATCTCGTACGACAAGAATAAACTAGGGTTCTTTTAAGAGATAGATAAACTAATCTAAGTCACACCATCTTGCTTTTTTGATCAATACTGAATTAAAATCAGTTTTAAAGAAGTAAGATGGTTTGGCTTTAAATTTTAAAGACGATATTATGACATACACCAGAGTTGACATTACGGAACAAGCTGAAAAAGTGTTGAACGATTTAAAAACAAAACATGGCAAAGTTATTTTTCACCAAAGCGGAGGCTGTTGTGATGGATCTTCCCCTATGCTTCTTCCCGAGGAAGATTTTTATTTAGACGAGTCTGATATTCTTATGGGTGAAATTGGAGGTATAAAATTCTACATGAACGAGGCTCAATTTGAATACTGGAAACACACTCACTTAACGGTCGACATTACAGAGGGAAGAGGATCGAGTTTTTCGTTGGAGATACCAGAAGGTTATAGATTTATTATAAAATCAAGGTTACTCACCAAGGAAGAAGAAAATTATTTCACAATGTAACGTTCGTATTGCTCTACCTCAATGTCTGGGTTTTTTGTCTTTATATAATCAACAAAGGTTTTATTGGTCTTTGGTGAAATATAAATCTCTTTATCTATATCGTAGTAAATCAAAAGACCAAATCTGGCCAGGGCAATTTTTTTGGGTCCAGACCAGGCGGTTTTATCGACAATAATTTTCTTGATGTTTCTGAGCAAGATTTTGCCATATAAGGGACCACTTCGATAAACGAGGTATTTATCTGTCACATAGTATTTTGTATCTAAAAATATCCAAATGATAAAGATCCAAATCACTGCTATGATAGAATCAAAAACAATTACATAATCTTCAGAAAATTCAGTAAAAAGAAAACTCTCAGCTATCAAGATGAAGAGAAGAAGAGATATCCCTGCAAATATAAGTTTGAATGTTTTATCCCTTCTTGTTTTAAATTTCATATCAATTATCGTATAAATACTGGTTCTGTTCCTGTCTCAGTGTGTTCTTCAGAATAATGGTAATCGTCGTAATCAAAACCTTTTAGACCGTCTAAGGTTTTGATATCATTATCAAGTAAATACCTTACCATCAAACCTCTTGCCTTTTTGGCATAGAAACTTATGATCTTAAGTTTACCATTCTTGAAATCTTTAAAAATTGGGGAAATTACTTTTGATTTCAGTTGGCTCTCATCTACTGCTTTAAAATATTCCTGACTCGCTAAGTTAATAAACAACTCATCATCTTTTAACTCTGAATTAAGCTGACCTGTGACTTTATCTTTCCATAATTCATAAAGGTCATCCTTGGATTCTATTGGCAATTTGGTTCCCATTTCCAGTCTGTAGGGCTGGATGAGGTCCAAAGGTTTTAATACACCATACATACCAGATAAAATTCTTAGGGAGTCTTGTAAAGCGTCAATTTTTGAAGTAGGCAAGGTATATGCATCAATTCCAGTATATACATCACCATCAAACATATAAATAGCTGGTCTGGAATTTTTTGGGGTGTGGTTGTCTTCAAAATCCTGGTAACGCCCGTAATTGAGATCAGCAAGTTTATCGCTAATACTCATTAATTCTGCGATTTCATCTTTGGTATACCTAGCTAATTTTCTATTGATTTGAGCAGCTAAATCTTCAAAAACAGGTTTTGTATATTTATCTGTTGGTAATTTATCTTCTTGATTCAATGACTTAGCTGGAGAGACTATAAATTTCATTTTTTATTTTAAAAATAAATGAATTTTGACTTCTAAGGTATCGGCTTAACTAATAATTTAAGATAGTACTATTAGAACTTCTTATGTTAAATGTTTTCTTTACTGTTTTTAGCATAATTTCTCCAGCGCTCGATACATTGAGCTATGTCCGTTGGTATTTCTGAGTCGAATTCCATCCATTCTTTTGTGGTAGGATGCTCAAAAGCTAGTGTTTTAGCATGTAAAGCTTGTCTTGGAAGCACTTTAAAACAATTATCCACGAACTGTTTATATTTAGTAAATGTTGTTCCTTTCAGGATTTTGTCGCCACCATAACGCTCATCATTAAATAAAGTATGGCCAATATGCTTGAGATGAACACGTATTTGATGTGTTCTGCCAGTTTCAAGCTGGCATGAGATTAAAGTAACATAACCTAATCTTTCTACGACTTGATAGTGGGTAACCGCTGGTTTTCCCTGATCTGCATCTTCACCCAAATAAACAATATTCTGAAGTCTGTTTTTTGGATTTCTACCTATGTTCCCCTCTATAGTTCCCTCATCGTCCTGAACATTACCCCAGACAATGGCCAAATATTCTCTTTTGCTTGTTTTATGAAAAAACTGCTGAGTAAGATGAGCCATCGCAGCTTCTGTTTTGGCGATGACTAGAAGACCACTGGTGTCTTTATCAATTCTATGAACCAATCCAGGCCTGTCGCTACTATTGTTGGGTAAGTTATCAAAATGGTAAATCAAAGCATTGATGAGCGTCCCTGAGTAATTTCCATGACCCGGATGAACGACCATTCCCGCTGGCTTATTCACTACCAGTAAAACATCATCTTCATAAACGATATCTAATGGAATATCTTCTGGCGTGAGTAAATTTTCATAAGGTGGGTATTCTAATAGGACTTTCACCTCATCCCCTGCTTTAACTTTATAATTTTGTTTCACAGCAACTCCATTCACATAGATATTACCATCTTTTGCAGCCTGCTGAACCTTATTACGTGTAGCATTTTCAATAAAATTCATTAAAAACTTATCCACTCGCAGGGGTTCCTGACCTTTTGTGGCTTTAAACTGATGATGTTCGTACAAATCATCATTACCTTCTATATGTTCGTTTGTTTGCATGCTTTGTTTGGTTTGTGAGCCTAATTGATAAGAAACTATAGGCTTCCATCGCCCACGACTAGATCTATAGTACTGGTCTTGGGCAAGAAGTCTCCAGCTTTAAGTTCTTCTCCCTTGTGACGTAATTCTAAAATGGCTCCTTTGGCAATGTCGGGCCTTTTGATTATTTCACCAATTTCAAATCCCAAAGCAATAAGAGTAGGTTCTACCTGTCGTCTTGTATTTCTGATAAGACCTTCTGGTATTTCAACATCTATATATCCTGAAGGATTCAAGGTTAAATATATCTTCCGGTTTTCCTTGACTTTCTTACCAGGTTTTGGCACCTGGTCTAAAACAGAATATGGAGGAAAATTAGGATTATAATTGGCCGAATCTAAAACTTCCCGTCTTAAATTCATTTCTTCCAGTTTTTTATCTACAATATCTAATTCAAATTTGGATAAATCTGGTACTTCTATCGTTTCGTTGTGATTGGTTTTGATGTCTAAATATTCTAGTGCACCAAAAACAAGACCTACTGATATGACTATCGCCAATATCAATTGAATTAAAAAAACTTTACTAAAGATAAATTTGAATAGCTTCATACTTTAAAATTAATGCAAATATAGACTATGATATATCTAGAATAAAATTAACGAAAGATAATCTGGGAAATTATAATTTATTCATTTTCTGCAACACAAAAAGAACTACTATAGGTATCGCAAGCAAGATCACCATAAGCAAATGCTCCTGTAAAACCCAGGGTGACAAAAGCAAAGTGATGAAATATCCACCCATAGCTCCACCAAAATGAGCATCATGTCCTACATTATCTCGCCTGGCTTTCATGGCCCAGATAGAATAAAAAAGATAGCCAATTCCAAAGACGTAAGCTGGAATGGGTATGATAAAAAACAAGCCTAGCATCATATCGGGTTGCAATAAGATAGCGGCATAAAGTACACCTACTACTGCACCACTAGCTCCCACAGCTGTGTAATTGTATTCATCCTTATGAAACTGCAATGAGAGCAAGTTCCCTAAAACTAAACTTCCAAAATATATGAGTAAAAAGCCTCCTGTTCCCACAAAACTAACGACACTGGAAGCGAAGAAATAAAGCGTCAGCATATTGACAAACAAGTGAGTAGTATCAACGTGTAAGAAAGCAGAACTAAAAATTCTGATTTTATCTCCTGCTTGAATAGAAGAAATTTCAAACTTATACCGATTAAAAAAAGAATAATCATTAAATCCCTTAAACGACATCAATACATTTGCTGCTATAATCGCAATGACTACAAAATCAAGTCCACCCATATGTTTTAATTCTCAAAGACCAAATATACCTATCTTTGGCGAAATTTTTATTGAATGCAAGCTCTCGTTTTCTATATTCTTTACCCCTTGATGTGGCTCATTTCGCTTCTGCCATTTCGGGTGCTTTACGGGCTATCTGATTTCTCATATTTTTTTGTCTATAAGATCTTAGGCTATCGAAAAAAAGTGGTGATGGATAACCTTGAACTTGCCTTTCCTGATAAATCATTGCTGGAAAAAAAGGCTATTGCTTCAAAGTTTTACAAACACCTATGCGACATTCTATTTGAATCTTTAAAATCGATTACAATTTCCAAAAATGAGATCAAAAAGCGTTTTAAGGTTATTAACCCAGAAATTATTAATGCCATAGAAAAGGATAACCAAAGTACAATTGTGGTCTTAGGGCATTATGCGAGTTGGGAATGGACCTATGTCATTCAATTATATACCCGAGCAAAAGGATTTGGAGTTTATAAAAAATTAAAAAACAAATACTTTGATAAATTGGTTAGAGATATTAGAGCAAAATTTGGCACAGAATTGATTCACACCAAAGAAACAGTTCCAAAACTTTTGCGTTCCAGATCAAAGGGGGAAATATCCTTAAGTGGTTTTATTGCAGACCAGTCGCCGAAACTTCAGAAAAATCAATATTGGTCCAGCTTTATGGGGCATGACGTACCAGTATTTGTAGGCGCAGAAACGCTGGCCAAAAAAATGAATTATGCAGTCGCCTATTGCAAAATTGAAAAGCTAAAACGAGGCTATTACACCGCAGAGTTCGAAATTATCACCAGAACACCTAAGCAATTTGATAATTTCGAGATCACAGAAGATTTTTTAAATCGCCTTGAACAGCAAATTTATGCAGCTCCAGAATATTATCTCTGGACGCATAAACGCTGGAAACACAAAAAAGCCTCTAAAAAAACTTAGAGGCTTGAAATGCTGAAATGGATAAACTTATTTACTTAGCTTCTCGAGTTCTGAAATAAATTGCTGAGCCAGTTGATCTGCTTCGTTTTGAGTTTTAGCTTCAGTATATATTCTGATAATAGGTTCTGTATTAGATTTTCTTAAATGCACCCAATTTTCAGCAAAATCTATTTTAACACCATCAATCGTCGTTATATTTTCATCCTTATACGTCTCTGCAACTTTATCCAGCAACGCGTCGACATCCATCTCTGGCGTAAGTTCAATCTTTTTCTTAGCCATATAATAAGAGGTGTAGCTACTTCTCAATTCGGAAACTCTGATATGTTTTTCAGCTAGTAGACTCAAAAATAGGGCGACTCCCACAAGACTGTCTCTTCCGTAGTGCAGTTCTGGATAAATCACGCCGCCATTTCCTTCTCCACCAATCACCGCCTTAACTTCTTTCATTTTAGCAACAACATTTACCTCGCCCACAGCGCTCGCATGATAGTCACAGCCATGCTTTTCAGTAACATCCCTTAAAGCTCTGGAAGACGATAAATTGCTTACAGTTGCACCTTTTTTACGGCTTAAAACGTAATCTGCAACACTTACAAGAGTATATTCTTCTCCAAACATCTCTCCATTTTCATCGACTAAGGCTAAGCGATCCACATCAGGATCTACCGCTATACCAAAATCTGCTTGCTCTTCTTTTACTTTTTGAGAAAGAGCCTGCAGGTTTTTAGCCAGTGGTTCTGGATCGTGAGGAAAATCTCCATTTGGTTCACAATATAGCTTTACTACTTCTACCCCAAGCATTTCTAACAGCGGTGGGATGGAAATTCCTCCCGTTGAATTAACTGCATCAACAACCACTTTAAACTGTCTTTCCTTAATACGATCAACTTCTACAAGCTCCAGCCTCATGACCTCTTCAATGTGAAGATCGATATAAGCATTATGATAAGTGATTTTACCTAAATGATCCACTTCAGAAAATTCAACATTTTCCTGTTCTACAAAATCTAATATTTGCTGACCTTCTTCGGCATTTAAAAATTCTCCATCCTTATTTAAAAGCTTTAAGGCATTCCATTGTTTTGGATTATGACTCGCTGTTAAAATAATTCCTCCATCTGCATGTTCTAATGTGACAGCCACTTCTACCGTTGGCGTTGTAGAAAGCTCCAGGTCGACCACATGTATTCCCATTCCAGATAGTGTATTCATAACCAGCGACTGCACCATTTGACCAGAAATTCTGGCATCTCTACCCACCACGACTTTGTAGTGTTCTTTCTGGCGTTGTGTTTTGATCCACTGTCCATAAGCTGCGGAAAACTTAACCACATCTATTGGAGTAAGGTTATCTCCTACATTACCACCAATAGTGCCTCGAATTCCAGAAATAGATTTAATAAGTGTCATAATTATAAAGTTTGATGAGTTTTTTCGGGTGTAAAGATACAAGTCCCGAGATTTAACGCGTAAATAATTTGCTAAAACTCCTTATTAATATAATTTAGAGCAATGAATTATTTAGCTCACATATTTCTATCGGGTGAAGATGACTTCCTGAAATTAGGAAATTTCATGGCAGATGAAATTAAGGGAAAATCTTACATGAATTATCCTGTAGAAATTAGAAGAGGTATACTTTTACATAGGGCTATAGACAATTTCACAGATCATCATCCCATGGTCTATAAAGGGGCTCATCGTTTTTTTAGTGATCTAGGTCATTATAATAGCGTGGTAATAGACATGATTTACGATCACCTTCTGGCAAAAAACTGGAAATTATACTCCAAAAAGGAACTATCGACGTTTGCCGAAGACTTTTATGACCTACTCGATACCAACTTAGGTCTACTTCCCAAAAAAATCAGTAAAGTTGCCCCCTACATGATTGAACACAATTGGCTGGTTAACTATGCTGATGTAGAAGGTCTTAGAGCTATTTTGAAACAGATGAACAATAAAACAAGACATGAAACTCAGCTCGAAAAAGGAGTGGATATCTATCTGAAACATCAGAGACATTACGAAGAAGAATTCAAGTCATTTTTTGATGAGATTCAATTGTTTTGCCAGAAAAAAATTATTCAACTGAAAAATGAAGTATGAAAAAAGTAGTGAAGGTTTTAAAATTTATAGGTGTTGGTTTATTAGCTCTAATCCTAATTCTGACTGTGGTAGGATTTGTTATAAGTGAAAAATTACCTGAAGGTCAATCGACCAAAGAGGCAGATATCTTAGCAAAAGACATGCTCGATGAGCTCAATTATGAAGCCTACAAAAATACGTCTTATATAGGCTGGACTTTTGCAGGGATTCATTCTTATGAATGGCACAAAGCTGAAGCTTACGTTATCGTGAAATCAAATGATTATGAAGTCAGATTAGATTTGAATGATTATTCTAAAAGTGAAGTCTTATCATCACAGCAGGAAGATCATCAGAACCTTATCGATAGTTGTATTAAGAATTTCAATAACGATTCGTTTTGGCTCATTGCTCCGTATAAAATCATGGAGGACAATGTAGAACGAAGACTAGTTGATGACAATGGAGAAAAAAAGCTTTTGGTGACTTATACTTCTGGAGGGACGACCCCTGGAGATTCGTATCTATGGAGTTTTGACGAAAAAAATAAACCCACATCGTTCAAAATGTGGGTTTCTATAATTCCAATAGGTGGCCTTGAAGCTCAATGGACCAATTGGGAAACAACTTCCTCAGGAGCTGTAATATCAAAGACAAAAACAGTTTATGGAATTCCAATTGAGATTACCAATTTGGAAGTTAGACCTTAGGAAAAAATAACGATCACGGCCGACATGACGAGCATTAAAAAAGCAGGTAGTGAACGTTTGAGCTCATCATTAACCTTAATATGCATACCGATAGCCCCAATCATCAAGATTCCCATTCCAGTGGCACCTATGAAGGCCAAATTATATTCTGGTTTAAAAATACTTACTACCAAAAGGGCAGCAAAAAGTAATTTTAAAAAACCGATTACTGGAACAAACCATAAAGGTAGACCGTATTTAGCAAACTCTTCATTCATGTTTTCGGCACCTCCGCCTCGCCATTCTGTTTTCTTGTTAAATCGCAATAACCATACGTTGAGGATTCCTACAGCAATTATTATTTTTAATATAATTAGTACAGTACTCATAGTAGATTCTTTTAGACTAATATCTTAAAAATAATCAAAGTTGAAGATACTCTAACATAAATTTAATGAGTAAAACAACATTTTATTCTAAATCTCCAAGCAAATCACCAAATTGACCGGTGATTGCATTCATATTAAATTGTTCTGCAGATTGCACGATTTTATAAAGATCGTTGGCACTTACCTCATTCCCTCTCATCCTAAGTAAAATAAGCCCCATTTTTGAGTCATAACCAAAGAAAATAAGATCTTCAATTTTATCTTCAGAACCTGAGTAAGCAAATCTAGCTTCTTTGTCTCCTGCCTTAAAATTGATCAAAGATTCGTATTTCTCATCGTTTAATATGGACCTTAGTTGGTTTCGCTCTGATTCTAAATTGGCGCTGTCCCGCTTTTTGGTCAAAGCCAACACATTAATTTTCTCAATCTTTCTAAGGCTTTCTGAGTTTTCATCAGGCAAACTATCTAGATTTTGAAACAATATGTTTGTAGGTATACTGGCAGATATAAAATCTTCTGAGTTTTCCTTTTCAACCATATATTCCTGTAAGCTTGGCTCTGAGTTGCAAGCAGCTAGAAGAGCTACGAGACATAATATTTGAAACACCTTTTTCATACTTATTGATCTTTTAATTTTTCCAGAGATTTGCCTCCAGGAATGTTCATCTGACTAGTAATTTTTGAAATGTTCTTAAGGTCAATATTACCATTAATAAGCATCAACACAGATTGTGTTTGGTCCTTTTCAGTGGAACTGACAAACATTAAAAGCTGCTTGACAAAATCATCTGACTTGCCTGGCTTAATGTAAAAGTAAACATCGTTACCATCACTTTTGACCCGCATAAGCTCTTCCAAATTATTATTAGACTTTAAAGCGTTAAAATCTGATTGAAGTTGCTTACCTATTTCTAAATTCTCTGTGGTGTAAATTTTTATATCATCCAGATTTTCAACCATATCCATCACTAATTTGACATCTTCATCTTCACTTTCCAGATCGAGATTGCTCATCAGTTTAAACATACTTTTGTTAATCACGAATGCATTGACTTCACGATATTCGTCGTACTTAGAAAAGTCTTGAGCTATAGCATTGGAGCTCAAAATGGCCATGGTCATTATAAGACCAAATAATTTAATTGTTTTCATAGTTTTTTATTGTTTTAATAACTCATTTTTCTTTTCGCTGAATACTTCTACATATTCCAATTTTTCAAGGCCTTTATTCATATTAAAAGAAATCAGATTGAGGGCATGCTGAGTTTTTTCGAACGCCAACCGTGCTTCTTTAAGCTCTTGTTGCTGAGATTGGTAATTATAAAACCAAAGCGCTCCTATGATGATGCAAACACTAGCTGCAATATTCATCCAAGAGAACTTTGAGCTCTTCTCTGGGAGCTTCCCATCAGTGGTGTATTTTGTTGTAGATTCTTTTTCGAAGAATTGAAACAGTAAAGCATACTCCTCAAAAGCTTCATCATAGTTTCCCGATGAGAAATAAGCTTTTAGATCTGCATCTTGCTCAAGACTACTTTCTCCCTCTTCGTATAAATTCAATAATTTGCGAATGTAATTTCTATCGAACTCCATAATCAGCTGTTTTTTTTAATTCACTTATAATTTTTTTTCTTGCTCTGGAAAGAGCGACTCTTACTGAAGTCGAGCTCATCTCTAATATGTCTTCTATTTCTTTGTTCGAAAATTGCTCTATATCTCTGAGTTGAATTACTGCTCTTTGTTGTTCAGGCAAATCTTTTATAAACTTTGCTACATAACTCACTTCATCTCTGGCTTCAATTTGAGAAGCTAAGCTCGAGGCTTCATGACTGTAGTTACTATGAACAAGTTCCAGAGTTCTGGTATGCTTAGACTTAATAACGTCATAGCACTTATTTTTAGTCATTGTCATGGCATAGGCTTCAATGTTTTTAATTTCATTCAGTTGATCTCTCAATTTCCAAAGTTTTAAAAGAATATCTTGTGTTACATCTTTGGCGGCGGTTTCTGAAGATAGAAGACGACGAGAAAATCTAAAGATCTTATCTTGTAATGGTATTATTTCTCTCGTGTAAAATTCAGATGCCATATCACAGCCTATTTTAATGAAGACGATATAACATAGGATTTGTTACATCGAAACCATTCCTATAACAAATTTGATTATTTTTATCTCAAATTTAGATAGAATATGAAAGTAGGTAGAATAATTCTGGTAGCCTTGTTCGGTATTTTGGTTTTAAATTCTTGTCAAGATGACTTAGACGACAATATCAATAATGCCAATAATTCGGCTAATCAATTGAGCATTAAAGATTTTATCTGGAAGGCAATGAATACCTTTTATGTATATAAAGGTGATTCGCCAAATCTTGCTAATGATAGATTTGACAGCAATGAAGCGTACAGGGAATTTTTGGAAAGCATAGACAGTCCCATCAATTTTTTTGATGCCTTACTGGCAGACCAAGATAGATTTAGTTTCATAGTTCCAGATTTTGTGACCTTAGAATTAAATCAGGATGGCATTTCATTGTCCAACGGGATGGCATTTGGATTTGTTCAATTCAGAGGAACTGAGACCGTCTTTGGATTTGTGAAATATGTGGTACCTGGATCTCCTGCAGAGAACGCCGGTTTAGAAAGAGGAATGATCTTTACGAGTATAGATGGAACAGCATTTACGCCCCAAACTAATTTTGGCCAATTAATATCACCAGACTCTTACACGATAGGATTAGCAGAATTTCAAGGCAGCGAGCTTGTAAACCTGGATCAGCAAGTGAGTCTAGATAAAATTCAACTTACCGAAAATCCTATTCATGAACACAAGGTTTTGAACGTGGATGGCCAAAAGGTAGGTTACCTTATGTACAACAATTTCAGATCTCCTTTTAATTCAGAGTTGAACGGAGTTTTTGCCAACTTCAAAGCAGAAGGTATCTCAGAATTAGTCCTGGATTTAAGGTATAATTCTGGTGGAAGTATAGAAACTTGTAAAGATTTATCGAGTATGATTACGGGTCAATTCAACGGTCAAGTATTTGCCCAACAGCTGTTTAATGATAATTTTGAACCTGAGAATTTGATTTTCGATAGTGAAATCTCTTCTGGAGAAACTATCAACAGTCTCAATTTTTCCCGTGTATTTGTTTTGACATCAGAAAGTTCAGCCTCAGCAAGTGAGCTTTTGATCAATGCTTTAAATCCTTATATAGATGTTGTTCAAATCGGGACAAATACAGAAGGTAAATTTGAAGGGTCGGCTACCCTTTACGACTCTCCAAACTTCAGAAGAAACGAAGCTAGCTTAGAACATACCTATGCCATACAACCACTCATATTGAAAACTGCCAATAAGGATGGTTTTACTGATTTTTTTGAAGGCTTACCACCAGATATCAAACAACAAGAAATTTTTCAAAATTTAGGAGTTTTAGGCGATCCAAGCGAGACATTGCTTAATAAAGCTCTGCAGGTGATAAGTCCCGGTTTTGAGCCTTCTTCTACTTCGGAGATAAAATCTATTTACGATATAGAAATGTTAGGAGAGGACCAAATGAACTTACCAACCTATCAGAAAATGTACATACACCCCGAAATTCTAAAGTTTTGAATTACTATAGCGATCTATTTTCACGTTTGAAACTCGAAGCTAAAAATCAGCTTAGAGTTTTCGCTATAGAACAAGAGTATAAATCTTTAGTCGCAAGTATTTCTCATGATATTACGACGCCTTTAGGCTACCTCAAATTTTCCTCTAACATTCTAGAATCGCAGGTCAAATCCAATTATGATAGTGAAATCAAAGAAACGGCGAGAGTTATAGCGTCTTCTGCAATAAAGTTGAGCAAAGAGTCCAAAGCAATTACAGAGAATGCAAAGACTACTTTACAAAACTTTAGTCCCAAAAAAACGAACATAAAAGAGTTTTTTTTGTCGGTGACCAATGACTTAAAGATTCAACCTATCAATCTGGAGGTAAATGGTTTTGTCTTGATATCTCATGAAGCTATTTATACTTATTTATTGACTCATCTTCTTTACGCCTTAAAAAACTTGAAGTTGGTCTTAACCAAAATAACGATTGAAAATGATCAACAAAAATTATTGATTCATTTATTTATTCAGGAATTGACCTTAAAAGAAATTGAAGAAATTTCGATGACAATGATGGAAAATAAAAAAATAAGTGAGTTTGATAATACCTTCTCTACTTTAGAAGCAAATTTGGAATATTCTATTGAAAATAAATCAATTGCTTTATCTATTTTAAATATTTAGCTAGCACTAATTTTAAAATCAGTTCTATAAGCATCAACCAAACCAACATTGTTGTCGATGTTTAGTTTTTCCATGATTCTTTTTTTGTAAGTGCTTACTGTAGATTTCTGCAAATTAAGTTCCTCAGAAATCACAATATTACTTTTGCCTTCCGCCAGTAAAGACAAAATTTGAAATTCTCTATGGGAGAGCAAATTTGATAAAGACAAATCCTTTTTATCTTTTTTATTGAAAAGATTTTCTTCAATATTTTCGTCGATAAAACGTTTATCGTTTTCAATTACTTTTACTGCTAAAGCTATTTTCTCAAGCGGTTGAGATTTACTTAAATAACCATCAGCACCGCTTCTAATAAAATTAATTGCAAAGTGCGGCTCTTCATGAGCTGAATACATTAGTATTTTAATCTTATTGTAATTTGCTTTAATATCTTTAACTATATCCACCGTATTCCCACCAGGCATCTTGATGTCGAGGATAACCAGATCAATATTTTTATGAACTAGTAATTGATTTCGTAACTCGTTAATAGAGGCCACTTTAATAATTTCGGGAGATAAAATTGACTGACGTAAAATGGCTTCAACACCATGTTTTACAACATCATGATCATCTGCTAAAATGATTTTGTTTATTTTCTTCAAGATAAAATGGCTTAATTAAAAACTAAATTACAAAAAAGTAGTTTAAATACTACAAATAATTTTAACTACTTACGAAAAAAAATAAGTTGCAGTTTATTTTAGATCTAAAAAATTTAGGTTAAGGCTACAAAACAGTTTTTAATCTTAAATTTGCCAACTGAAAAATAAGTTTATGAAATCTACAGCCCTAAATCATATTCACCATCAATTAGGAGCCAAAATGGTTCCCTTTGCAGGTTATGAAATGCCAGTCTCCTACTCTGGTGTCAATATCGAACATGAAACCGTAAGAGAACATTTAGGTGTTTTTGATGTGTCCCATATGGGAGAGTTTTTTGTTGAAGGTCCTGAAACTATAGACCTTTTGCAATACATTACTTCCAATGACGTATCAAAACTCGTAGATGGTCAGGCACAATATACGTGCATGCCTAATGCCACAGGTGGTATTGTAGATGATTTGATCATTTATAGATTTAATGCGCAAAAATTTATGATGGTTGTCAACGCCTCCAATATTGAAAAAGACTGGAATTGGATCAACGATCATAATACTTTTAAGGCCAAAGTAATCAACCAGTCTGATGAATATTCATTGCTAGCAATTCAAGGCCCTAAAGCTGTTGAAGCCATGCAAAGCATATCTCCGCTAAACCTAACTGATATTAAATTTTATCACTTTGAAGTTGGTGAATTTGCTGGCGCCCAAGAAGTCATCATTTCTGCAACAGGCTACACCGGTAGCGGTGGTTTTGAGATTTACTTCAAAAATGAGGATGCAGAACAAATATGGAGTCAGGTCCTGGAAGCAGGCAAAAGCTTTGGTATACAGCCTATTGGTTTGGCTGCCAGAGATACACTACGACTGGAAATGGGCATGTGCCTTTATGGCAATGATATCGATGAATCCACCTCTCCAATAGAGGCCAAGTTAGGATGGATTACAAAATTTACGAAAGATTTTGTTAATGCTGAGGCTTTAAAAAAAGAAAAAGAAGAAGGACCTTCCAAAAAATTAGTCGCTTTTGAAGTGACTGACAAAGGCATTCCACGACAAGGATATGACTTATTGGATACAGAAGGCAATCTTATTGGAAATGTCACCTCTGGAACGATGTCTCCTAGCTTGAAAAAGGCCATCGGAATGGGTTATGTTACAACTGAACATGCCAAGTTTGGAAATGAAATACTGATTCAGATCAGAAAAAAACAAATAAAAGCTGTTATCGTAAAACCGCCATTTTATAAAGGTTAATAAAATAATAAGCTATCCAATAGAGTCGTTTCTGGCATAGAAATGGCTCTTTTTATTTTTTAAAAACAGAACATATCAAACACACCAAAAAAATATTGATTCTTGGAGCTAGTGGTTTTTTAGGGCAGTCGCTCTACAAAGAACTTTCCCCCTATTTTGATGTTTATGGCACCTATGCTCACGATAATGCTCTTTTGGAAACCAATCATCGAATGTTTCAATGGGATGCAGAAGCAGAACCTCTGGATTTATTATTGAAAGAACTTGCGCCAGATTTAATTATTTCTGCTATTCGTGGTGATTTCAGCGCCCAAACTCATGCTCATTTTGAATTAATAGCCTACCTGATTCAATATCAAAAAAAACTCATTTTCATCTCCTCTGCAAATGTTTTCGATGTGTTCAGCAATTATCCGTCTTATGAGTATGACAAAACCTTGTCTGAAAGTGTGTACGGAAGATTCAAAATCAAAATTGAAAATGCGCTGCTAAGGCTTCCGAATCATTTGTACAATATTGTTCGACTTCCTATGATTTACGGTCATAAATCACCAAGACTTAAGGAGTTGAAGCTTATGCATGAACTCAAAGAGCCCATCGAAGTTTTTCCAAATGTGGTCATTAATGCCACAACACACGATAAGTTTGCGCAGCAAATTCATTACATTATTAACAGAGAGCTTGAAGGCGTGTTTCATCTTGGAAGTCAAGATCTGGTTCATCACAAAGAATTAATACAGGATATTCTTGAGGGACTAAGCCTAGAGCAGCCCGTTTTTAAAAATGTGTATAATTCCAATGAAGATCGGTTTATTGCTGTGATTCCAAAACATAATGTACTACCCAAAAATTTACAGATTACCATAGATGAAGTAGTGGCCAACTCTGTAAAACTATCTTAAGATCCAAGGGCATTCTTGTTATGAATTGTATCTTCAAATAAAACTTTATAATTATGACAACATTAAAAGAAAATGACATTGAAAATAAATTGGAAAAGCTAGAAGGCTGGACTTACAACGAAAATGCCATTCACACCACTCTTGAATTTGACAACTTTAAAGATGCCTTTTCTGCAATGACTAGAATCGCTTTTGAAGCGGAAGCTCAGCAGCATCATCCCAACTGGTTCAACGTTTACAACACTTTAGAAATCAGTCTTTCTACTCACGATGCAGGTGGTGTAACTGAGAAAGATTTTAAGTTGGCTCACACCATAGAAACTATCGTTTCAGCCTAAATCAGTTTCCTTTTAACAAAAGTTGAGTTAATTTTACTAAGTCTTAAACACTAAAGTAAAACTAAAGGTATATTTGTAGCAAATAAATTTACAGGATATGATCAATGCTTTAGAATGGAGGTATGCCACCAAGAAGTTTGACGATGAAAAGACTATTGATAGTCAAAAGATTGAGCTGATTAAAAGGGCATTTAACCTCACTCCTACTTCCTATGGACTTCAGCCATTAAGGCTAGTCGTGGTGAAAGAGCAAAGCTTAAAAGATAAATTATTTGAGCATAGTTACAATCAAATTCAGGTCAAAAGCGCTTCTCATGTGCTTATTATTTGTATTGAAAATACGATAGATGCTGATTTTATCAAACATAATTTTGAATTACAAAAAGAGATTAGACAGGTCGAAGAAGATGTGGTGAAGCCTTTTAAAGAATTTCTATTGAAGGATTTTGGAAACAAGTCCCAAGACTATATTCATAATTGGGCCATCAACCAGGCTTATTTAGCGCTAGGTAATCTATTGACTGTTTGTGCTTCAGAAAAAATTGATGCCTGCCCTATGGAAGGTTTTGACCCTAAAGCTTATGATGAAGTTTTAAGTCTAAAAGATAAAGGGATTTCTTCTGCACTTGTGCTTCCTATTGGTTACAGAGCAGAAGACGACAAATTTGCAGACTTTAAAAAAGTAAGGCGGCCTCAGGAGGAAACGATTATAGAATACTAGATTTAGGATGTTAGATTTAAGTGATTAGAGGTTAGATATTTGATATTAAACTTAAATTATAAATTTAAAGGTTCTAAATTTTGAATTATTAATTTTTAATTTCTAACTCTTGATTGCTCATCTATTGGCTTAGGCTCTATTTATCTTGTTTAACGGTTCAAAAGGTTTTAGTTGTTGATCCACGAACCACGAGGCAAGAATATCGATTACATAGAATATAAGATTAAAACATAGACGATTAATGTTTTTTGTCAACAGTCTTGTTTTTAATCGTCTTGTTTCTAGAGTCTAAAAAATTTTGTTCTATGTTCTTTTCCCTTTTAATCTAGTTTACCGTGTAATCGTGAGTCTATTAGTCCTGCATCTTGAATCTAATAATAAAAATTCTTAATTCTTAAATCCACATTACGCTTTCCCCTCTACAAAATCTTGTAAATACGCATAACGTGGAGTCAATTTCCCATCTTTAGTCATTCTAGCCCGTTCTAAAATACCATCTAAATCATTATTAAAAAAAGCAGGAATCACGTGATCTGCAAACATGTCCCCAAAACCCTCACTGGCATCTTTGGGTAATTCACAAGGTAAGTTATCTACAGCCATGACCGTGATAGCATCGTCAGCATCAAAAGCTACTTCCGATTCAGTTTTTGTATTATATCCGTAAAATGGGTTAGCGATGGTAGAAGGTCGAATGGTTGAGGCCACAGGCCCGTCGATGTCGCAACTGATATCGGCGATGAGGTCAATATTAAAATCTGGATCTTTAGCATCCTCCCTGGTAAATAAATAGGGAGCATCATCTCCGAAAAAATGACCCGCAATAAAGAAATTGGTAACCTTTGCAAATCGCATAAAATTAGATTCATATGATGTCGGGTCCAAAAAGAATTCTGACATTTTGCCTGGCTTGCCATCTTTTCGCTTATTATAGTCCATTACATCAATATTACAGTAAACTGGCTCTTCAAATTCAGTATGAAGATAGTCTTCTACCCCAACCTCTTTTATGCTCAAATGGTCTAAAATCTCTTTAGCACCCATCGCTACTTTGCCTAAACCAGATAGACAAATCTTTAGACGTAGTACTTTGATCTGATCGAGTTCTTGCTTAAGCGCATCTAGGTCTGCAAGGTCTTCAACTTTTGGTAATTTAAAAGTTTGCTCTCTTAAACCTAAAGCTCTAAATCCATTGTAGGCTCCTACTAAACCGGCGTATCGACCAAAGCCTATGAGTCGATTTCCATGCGGAGCTGTGATTACTTCATGATCGTAAAGCTCTATCCCTTTATCTAAAACAGCTTTTAACAAATCTCTGTTATAGGGTTGTTTTTTAATGGTATGTGAAAAGAAAAAATAAGCTTTATTGGGTAGAAGCGCATCAATTGGCACCTCTTTGACCCCTAACAGGACATCGCAATTGGATAGGTCTGAAGAAAGTTGTAAGCCTTCTTCCTTATAAGCCTGATCTGAAAATATTCGGATGTCTGAAGGCTCAACAACAAATTCTAAGTCTTTGAATTGCATCTGGACTTCTGCCGCTTTTTGTGGTGAAAATACAACTCTACGATCTGGCGGTGTTTTGCGTTCCTTTATAATTCCTAGGGTCATTGACTTGTCTTTTTATGATATTCATTCTAGGCTCATGCAATATGGTTCACCTAGCAAATTTGGGACTAAAATAGAACGATAAAAGAATACGCACAACTATTTAATAGTATTAAAATCAATCTACACGATCTACTTCGCTTTCGCTTTTTAGAACAAAGGCACCATCGTCCTGTTCAATATAAAGCGCTTTATTATTTTGTTCACCATCCCGAGTTATCTCTGAACCTTTAATAGTTTTTGTGACTTTATGAGTATAAGTTTCCTTTACAACGCCTTCAGCAGTGCCTTGTCCCCATTTCCATTGAACTTTAGTTCCTTTCTGTATCATTGTATGTTCATATTAAGTTAGATTATAAATGTATAAGCTCGAGATACCAAAAAATCTTAAGGTCTTTATAAATTTTAGACAACCTATATTTTGCCTGGTATTTTTAGTAATTTTGTACTTAATAATAAAAGTTCATTGACGTGGTGATGTATAATGCTTCACTCCTTTTAAAATGGGGTCGATTTGGTTTTGACAGCAAGACCAATTGAATGGTAAGCACGCCGAGCGCTGGGATATAGCTCGTAAATCTCATATTTCACACTTTTTTAAACGGCGAAGATAACTACGCCTTGGCTGCATAATCCGAATCACAGTAGGATATGCTTAATCCCAACAAGGTTGGGAGCTAAGATGTCTCGCAAAAGCCTTGATTTACGGCGTTTGCAATAGAGGCACCGGTAAAGTAAATATAGCTAGCGCAGGGCCTTGATGCGTTGGTAAATTTTAATCGAGGATAAGGATAAGGTAGGTGGTTTTCAGCCAGTCTTGTCCCGACAATCCAAGAGGAAACTAAGCGTGTAGAAAGCTGTTGAATTGCTTGTTTGGACGGGAGTTCGAGTCTCCCCGACTCCACTACAGACCCTCATATACTTAGTGTGTATGGGGGTTTTGATTTATTAAAAAGGCATGATACCCAATCTTTGACTTTATTTATTTATCAAGAGATCATTATTATTTAAAAAGCTTGAATAAGACGCTAGCAGTGTTTGCTCCGAGTCGATAACATTCCCAAATTTTAAATTTAATTCTGGGTTTCGATCATCAATATCTTCCAGGGCTAAATCAGCAAGGCTATCGTACTTGACTTTTAATGAATCAGACTGGAATTTAATTGCAAGCAGTTGAAAAATGAGGTCGAATTCTACCAACTCAGCTTTTTTTTGGAAATGAAGAATCTCAGACTGTCATTTTGGATCGAATCGACTTTTATACCATTAAAATTTAATAAACTCTACCAGCTTAAACCATAAGTATTGGTAGGTGTTAAAAAGGAGTTGATAACAACATATATGTAGTTATTCAACATAATCAAGATGTTAGCTTGTCTTAGTTTTTGAAAATATCAATATCCCGCGGCCTGTCCATCGACTCGAGATTCTGAAGCACCATAATAAACACCTTTTTCTTTATCGTACAGGATACCTTGATACCTGCCAAAAAAGCTATTTCCTACTTCAACTTTATGACCTTTAGCGCGTAATTGCCGCACCACTTCATAGGGAATACCAGACTCAACATTCACCTGGCCAGTGGTTCGTAATTGGTCTTTGACTTGGCCAGTAGGTGATGATGACCCAGAATGGTCCCACCTCGCTGCATCCCCTGCTTCCTGTATATTCATCCCGAAATCTATAATATTGGTTAAAACACTCACATGACCAATAGGCTGATAAGCCCCTCCCATATTTCCGTAACTAAAAAAAGGTTTACCGTCTTTCATTACAAATCCTGGAATGATGGTGTGAAATGGACGTTTACCTGGTGCGTACACATTAGGGTGCTGAGGGTCCGTAGAAAATAGCTCACCGCGATTCTGAAAACTAAATCCAAGACCTGGCACTACGAAACCAGTGCCCATACCTCTAAAATTACTTTGAATGAGAGATACCATATTGCCTTCGCTATCGGCTGTCGTTAAATACACTGTATCTCCGTTTTCTATGACCTCTACACCAGTGCTCACATCCTTCATCGCTTTTTTCCCAATTAGTGCTCTGCGTTCTGCGGCATACGACTTAGATAACAAAATATCGTAAGGCACCTCCTGAAAGTCTGCATCGGCGTAATGCTTGGCTCTGTCTTCATACACCAGTTTTTTGGCTTCAATAAAGGCATGTAGGGTTTCAGCTGTTCCGTATCCCATTGACTTTAAGTCAAAGCCCTCTAGAATATTTAGCATTTGCAAAACAGCAGTACCCTGGACATTCCCTCCCACCTGATAGACTTCGTAACCTCGGTAATTGGTATGCACTGGTTCAATCCACTCTGAGGTATGATTTTCAAAATCTTCATAACGTAAATAGCCTCCATTGTTTTTCATCCAACGGTCAATTTTTTTAGCGATGTCACCTTTATAAAAGGCATCTCTGCCTTTCTCAGCAAGCAAGCTTAAGGTATTGGCCAAATCTGGATTTTTAAAAATATCTCCTTTATTTGGGCCTTCTCCATCTATAGTGAAGGTGCTTTCAAATGCACCTGTTTGACTTTTCAAAAATGGCACACTACTTCTCCAGCGCATGGAGATGGTTTCAGTGACTGGAAAACCATTTTTAGCATAATCGATTGGTGATTTTAATATCGTTTGCATAGGCAAAGATCCAAACTTCTGGTGAAGCTCAAACCAGCCATCTACTGCACCTGGGACTGACACCGAAAGTAAATGGTAGGGCGGAATACTTGTCTTGTCAATTTGATCTAATTCCGCTAACAACTCATCGTAGGATAAACCTAATGCTGAACGTCCACTAGCATTTATCGCATAAAGTTTTTGAGTTTTTTCGTGCCAGATAATTGCAAACAAGTCTCCTCCTACTCCGTTACCCGTAGGCTCCATCAAACCAGTTGCAGCATTGGCGGCAATAGCGGCATCGATAGCATTTCCTCCCTGTTTCAAAATATCAAGACCAATTTGCGTAGCCAACGGATGACTCGTGGCTACCATACCATGTTGTCCAATCACTTCAGAACGAGTAGCAAAATTTTTTCCATTAGCTTCTCTGTCAGGTTGGGCAAATGCACAGGTTGAAATTATCAATGTGATTGCAGGAATAATTTTGAGAAAAAAATTCATAATAATGTTTTTAAAGATGACTTTAGATTTAAGACTTACTAGTCAATTAAAAGTTGAATAAATAGCTTATCAATAACATACTGAGCTTACTTTAAGCAAATACAAAAAACAAACTCTTTACACTCAAAAACAAACAAAATAAGATGATCATAATACCAATTATATTTTGAAAGCTTGTGTTTTTAAAGTTCCCCATCAGCTTTCGATTAGAAACAATGGCTAATAATAGTATAGCTATAAACGGAAGCAAAATAGCATTGCTCACTTGAGCAATTTGAATCAACTCAATAGGATTAATATCAAAAGAAGAGAAAATGACACCAAGCAAGAGAATCCCTCGCCAGGTCCATTTAAACTTAGGGTGAGAATTGGTTATCTTCCAGCCCAGGCAGCCTTTAAGAACGTAAGCCGCTGCCAGAGCTGCAGTAAGGGTTGACGTGATACCAGCTGCAAAAAAACCAAAGCCTAGTAAGTACTTGGCGTATACTCCGTACAAGGGTTCTAGTGTTTCTGCCATATCGAGTATAGATTTTAAGTCTTCTTTGGGTATCTCAGATGCTGCAATAACTACAGCCATAGAAACAATTCCTCCTAAAGCAATAGCTATGGTAGAATCTAGTTTGGCCAACTTGAGGCCAGAAATCCCTTTCCACTTTTCTTGAACGACAGAGGAATGTAAGAACAAGTTGTAAGGGACAATCGTCGTTCCAACGATTGCTAAAACGGTGGTTAATGATTCTGATGGCATTTTGAAAAGGGCTATTCCTTGCAGTAATGAAATAAGATCAGGTTGAGTGATTAGAGCTGTAGTAAGGAAAGATAAGCTCATCAAGACCACCATTACAATCAACAGTTTTTCTATTTTTTTATAGCTGTTTAAATTCAATATGAAAAAACAGCAAACTCCAATGACCAAGGGCAAATAATCCAGGCTATAGCTACCAAAACTAAACTGTGTGTCTGCATAAATGGCCGAGAAACCCATGACGGCTCCACTAATGTTTCCTGCTTCATAGGCAGCATTGCCAAAAACGATAGCGACTACGACTAGTGTCATCAATAAAGTCTTTAAAATTGGATGTTTGACCACCTCACGCATGGCAGTTCCCAAATCTTTCTGAGTCACCAGTCCTACTCTAGCCGACATGTTCTGTAAAATGATAGTTGCAAGGATAGACAATACCAACGCCCAAAGTAAATCTGTTCCGAACCTAACTCCCGCCAAAGAACAAATGGTTATCGTTCCAGGACCAATAAAGGCAGCCGCCACAAATGTACCTGGTCCAAAGTATGAGGCTATTTTTTTAATCATTAGGACGCTGTTCCAGGGCATAAAGGGCAAAGGTCCCTAGCCAATGGGCTCCTTCATAGGAATCTCCAAATAAATTTGGATAAGCCTTCACAAAATGCTGATCGGCTATAGTCCTTAAATGATAAAACGCCTCGTATCGATCTGCCAATTCATATAAATTCCAGGCTCTGCTGAAGTTGAGTCCGTCCAAATGAACTAATTTCCCATCCGACCGGTCACTGACTTCAGCAATCTCTAAGCTGAAATATTTTGAAAACAGACCCGGCATAAAATCTTTGACCCAAGCTTGAAATTCATTTTCGGACAAGACTTTAGCCATAAGTGAGGCTTCTTCCAGACAAGGTGATAAAAAATCATAACCGCTTGGCTCCCATTCTAATGGACAGTTTTGGTCTTGCAGATAAAAATCTTTAGAACGCTTAATAATCAACGATTTGAGATCTTCTTTTTCGAAGACTTCAGCATAATCAAAGCTTAGGGATAAGGCAAAAGCGGTATTAGGATGCTCCCCTACTCGAATGGGATACACCAACTTTGGGAGAAAATCTATCATTTTTTCTTCGAGCACTTCCACTAAAGGCATAAGATGGGAAAGCCATTCTTTAGCCTGTGGATCGTCCCAGGTTTTCAGTTCTTTTGCAAGCGTCAATAACCAGGCCCAGCCATAGGTGCGCTCAAAATTTTGATTATGTTCTGTTTGAAAAAAATCCACTTCAGTTTGAATATTTTCGGCAGTCAAACGTTGAGATAATGCGCTTCTTATGCTGTCGCCCTGCTTTAAGTTGGGAAATTGCTTAAGCAATTTGACAAGCGACCATTGACTATGGACGGCCGAGTGCCAATCGAAACAGCCATAGAACGCCGGACGAAGATCCTTAGGCCTTAACAGGTCATCCTCTGAGGCCAACACCTGCCCAAGTTTGTTAGGAAATTCCTGAGTAATACATTGTAGAGGGAGTTCTGTCAGCTGTTCTGCATCAGAAAGGTTAAACTCAGGGAAAGTCTCTGTTTGAAAAGGAGATTTAGTTCCACCTTCTCTTTCTTTAGATTCCTGACAACTCAAACAGATTAAAACAACACATACACCAGCTAAAAATAATTTCATAGTCCATATTTTGTGATGAATATACTAAAAAGCTAAAGGTTTTTTTTATATGCTTTTCTAATGAGTTTATTGTGAAGTTTCTGTGATGAAAAAAGTTCATAACCTTCATGAGGATATGAACTTTAATAAAATTTAAGCAATGAAGAAAAGGCTTACTCCATAACTTCTTCTACCATCGTGGAGTCAGAAGGCATTATCATTTCCTGTTCTGCCGTTTCGTGCGTAAAGGCGATTTTCCATTCATCATTAACTTTTCTTAAGAGCATGGAGGCATAGAAATTATTTAAATTCATTTTTGCACCTTCTTTGGATTCACCAGTAGCTCTCCCTTTAAAAATGGCATAAGCTGTTTCAGCATCCAATACTCTTACCATAACTGTATCTTTTGTAAATTCAATAGCCTCCATCGTAGAATACATCTCATCAGTTTCACTCATATACTTTTCATATCCACTAACCCCATAAAGATCTACAGCTAAGAATTGATCACTGTTGAGATAGATATCCCTGAAATAATCAGTTCTTAGATTATTGGCGGAAGCAGCTAAACTGTCGTTAATAGCTCTTACTTCTTGCTCAATTGCACTTCGCTCCTCTTCAGTGAGGGCTTGCTCTGTGGGTTGTGCACAGGACACGATTAAACCGATAAGTAAAACTAAAAATCCAAAAAATTGCTTTTTCATAACATATTGTTTTTAAATGACTTATCAAATGTAAGCCATTTTAACAAAACATTTTATTTTAAAACTAAAATTCTTAAATAATTGCAAATATCTAATTAAAGATGTTAATAACGAAGTAAATAAAATGTGTAACCAATGAACCCAAGAATAAGTAATAAAGCCTCCCATCGATCCAAACGTTTAGCTTGACCACTAAACATGGCAATAAATAAAAACAAGCTCCCCCCCAGAAGAATATACATGTCCAGATTAAATGAGGTATTGTAGGCAATAGGATGAATTAATGCGCTAATTGGAACAATAAGTAAAATATTAAAAATGTTAGAGCCTATCACATTACCAATGGCAATGTCTGCGTTGTTTTTAGTAGCTGCAACCACCGAGGTGACGAGTTCTGGTAACGACGTCCCAGCAGCCACAATGGTTAGACCAATCACTTTATCACTTACGCCAAAGCTCAGAGCGATGTCTGTTGCACTGGTGACGACCAAATGTCCCCCCAGGATAAGACCTCCCAAGCCCAAAACAATAAATAAAATCATCTTGAAATTGGAATAGGTTTGAACTGTTGAGTTTTTCGCGTCCTCTTCTCTGGACAAGCCCTTATAGACGTAAAACATAAATCCAGCAAATAGGACCAATAATATTACCGCATCTAATTTGGAAACAAGGGCTGCGCCATCACCCAGGAAAGCATTGCTAAGCACATAAAGAATGACAATCACAGCTATAGAGATAGGAATCTCAATCCATACCATACTTTTTTGGACGGAGATAGGTTTAATGAGGGCTACTACACCTAAAATCACAAATAAGTTGAAATTATTACTTCCAATCACATTGCCTAAGATCAAATCAGATTGTTCATTGAAAGAGGCTACAGAGCTCACGACCAACTCTGGAGCAGACGTCCCAAACGCAACAATAGTCAGCCCTATAGCTAGATCAGACATCTTGAGCTTTTTAGCTAAAGCCGAAGCGCCTTTCACCAGAGCATCGGCTCCAAAGATCAAGAGTACAAACCCTAAAACAACTAAACTTATGTCGAAAAACATCAATTACATTTTAAACAAATGTAGTTTCTTAGACGATTCAAAATTCAAGTTTGACCTAAATTTCATCGCTTTTAATTACTTTTAAGCAAAATATATTTTATGTCTCAAATTGCTTTAATTACTGGAGCTACCAGTGGAATAGGCTTAGCTACCGCTCACAAACTTGCAAAAGAAAACTTTAAACTCATACTCTGTGGTCGACGTCAGGAACGTCTGGATGGCCTTAAAACTGAGTTAGCTACACATACAGAAGTCACCACGCTTAATTTTGACGTCAGAGATCAAAACGCTGTCAACGAAGCCCTTAATTCACTTCCAGATCATTTCAAAACCATAAGTGTTCTCATCAACAATGCAGGTAATGCTCACGGGCTCGACTTTATTCAGGAGGGCTCTTCTCAGGACTGGGACGCTATGCTGGACATCAACGTCAAAGGATTACTTTATGTCTCTCAACCCATTATTCAGCAAATGATCAAAAACAAAGATGGACATATTATCAATATTGGGTCTACAGCAGGCAAAGAAGTCTATCCTAAAGGCAATGTGTATTGCGCCAGCAAACATGCTGTAGATGCCATCAATCAAGGGATGCGCATGGATCTCAATCAACACGGGATTCGCGTTGGCGCCATCAATCCAGGACTGGTAGAAACCGAATTCAGCAAAGTCAGATTCAAAGGAGATGATGAGCGCGCCGACCAGGTCTATAAAGGCTTTAAGGCTCTCCAACCCGAGGACATCGCCGACATCATCCATTTCACAATTACACGGCCTTATCATGTCAACATCGCCGACTTAGTGGTGATGCCGACGGCTCAGGCCAGCAGTACTATGGTTAAAAAGTCTGATTAGGGTGATTTTATGCAGAACCAGCTTAAAACTTTAGCGATATCACTAGCTTAACACTGTCGATTGACTTGATGATTTTAGCTAAAGCTTGAGAAACAACTGAAGTTTATAGGCGTTAACTTTAGTAAAATACACAGCTGAAGCCTTTGCCTTTATGTGTTGAAATTTATATTTAACCAACTTGTTCATCTCCTTGTTTTTCGGCTTCTTTAGGCCTTGGCATAAGTTTGGTAAACAACCAGCCAAAACCCAGTGCAATCAAAAATGAAGGCAGCAGTACGTCGATCTTTTCAAAATAAATTCCAAACGTTTCAGACTCTTGAAGCACAAACTTGACCATAACCACACTCAGAAAGCCAGATATCATTGAGGCTATGGCTCCCGCTTCAGAATAGGCTTTCCAGAATAAGGATAAAATGATAACGGGGCAAAAGGTAGCTGCAATTCCAGACCAGCCAAAAATAATCACCCAAAACACCTGTCGTTCCGGAGCCACTAAAGCAATCACCATCGCTAAGCCCAGAGCTAGCAGAGCAATACCTAAGGTCACCCAACGCGACATTTTTGTTAATTGGTTATTACTAATATCTGGTCTAAAAATCTTTTGATAAAAGTCTCTCACAATAGCGCTTGAAGCCATCACCAGCAGGGAGTCAATAGTAGACATAATAGCCGATAAAATAATAGCAACGTAAATGGCAGTGAGCACTAGCGGAAGAAAATTCTCTGTCATCATGCCCAACACATCAGCACCACCAATCCCGAAGATCACTTCCGGATCCTGACCGGATTCCGTGAAAAAAACTCTGGCTAAAACCCCTATACTTACCGCCGCAAAATCCGTAAGCAAAGTAAATAATATAGCTACCCGGCTTCCTTTAGTGATCTCTGTTTCGTTTTTGATCGACATAAATCGCACGTAAACTTGTGGAGATCCTAGAAAACCAAGTCCAATAGCCGCAAATCCTAAAATGGTCGCTATGTTTAGCCAAATATCCGTTTGCCCGCCCCAGATACTTGTTAAGGCAGGGTCAATATCGTGTAATTCCTGAACCACACTCCCGTCGATGTCCATGATGAGCCATGCCACAATCGGAAGCGCTACCAACCCCAAAAACATCAAAAACCCCTGAAATAAATCAGACCAGACCACAGCTACAAAACCACCGATAAAAATATAAACCAGAACAATCAAAAAGCCTAAAATAGCTCCATGAAAATAATTCATATCCAGCATCGATTCAAAGGCAATCCCCGTAGCATCAATTTGAGAGCTTACGTAGATCACCACAAAAATAGAAAGCACAGTGGCAGAAATTCCTCTCAGCCAGTGAGTTTTCGTATGAAAATGACTTTCCAAATAATCGGGAACCGTTACAGAATCATACTTATCCGTAAGACGCTTGAAAGGCTTGGCCATAAACAACCAGGAAATAGCCACTCCCAGCACTTCGCCTACAACAACCCAATAAGCCGATAGACCAGCCAGGGCTCCCATCCCAGTAAGCCCGATTAAAATCCAACCCGACTCCCCCGTAGCTCGGGCAGAGAACGCTACCGCCCAATAACCAATTTTCTTTCCTCCAACATAATAGTCGCTAATATTTTTAATCCGTTTGGAGGCGACATACCCAATTAAAAATAGAATTAAAACGTAAATACATAAGGCTATAATTTTGGTAAGCATCACTCTGGATTATAAATTGATCAACTAAGTTACACTTTCGGTGAAAAAGGAGAAAAACCTGATTTTAAAATTAGTGACTTTGAAATTTATCAATTCCTTATCACGCTGTTTCCGATAGCCTCTTACCTTTGTAAAAAACTGAAATAAACATGAGTACAGCTATACAAGACTTAGAGCCTAAAGCCATTTGGAAACACTTCGCCGCACTTAATGCAGTGCCAAGAGCATCCAAAAAAGAAGAACAAGTTATTGCCTTTATGAAGAAGTTTGGACAATCTTTAGGGCTAGAAACATTACAGGACAAAGTTGGAAATGTCATCATCAAAAAGCCAGCAACTTCAGGCATGGAAGATCGCAAGACCACTGTATTGCAATCTCACCTGGATATGGTGCATCAAAAAAATAACGATACCGATTTTGATTTCGCAACGGAAGGCATCAAGATGTATGTGGATGGCGATTGGGTAAAAGCAGAAGGCACTACCCTGGGAGCTGATAACGGGTTAGGAGTCGCTACGATTATGGCGATTTTGGAAAGCAAAGACTTACCTCATCCAACTTTGGAAGCTTTATTTACCATCGATGAAGAAACGGGGATGACAGGAGCTAAAGAACTGGACGGAAGCCTACTCTCTGGTGAGATTCTACTCAATCTCGATACCGAAGAAGACGACGAAATCGGTATTGGCTGTGCTGGAGGAGTCGATATGACCGCCACACGATTTTATATTGAAGAATCCATCCCAGAAAACTCTGTAGCCTATAGATTGAAACTGAAAGGTCTGCAGGGAGGGCATTCTGGCATGGATATCATAAAAGGCTTAGCCAATGCCAATGTTCTGATGAACAGGTTTCTTTATACCGCATATACCTCTGTAAATTCCAGAGTGGCGAGTGTAGAAGGCGGCGGACTAAGAAACGCCATACCTCGTGAAAGTGAAGCGGTTATTGTTTTACATCAGGATCATAAAGCCAAATTTGAAAATGAGCTAGAGCGTGTTTTCCATGAAATTAAATCTGAGTTTGCCAGCCTGGAACCAGAAATGAGTTTTCATTTAGAGGAGACCGAGCTACCTACCAAAATAATGAGCAGTGATGTACAGGATGCGGTTTTAAAATCCATTTATGCTGCGCATAACGGCGTGTATCGTATGAGTCCTGATATTGAGGGACTTGTGGAAACTTCCAATAATATCGCAAAGATTTCTGTGGGAGAAGGTAAAATTGAAATTCTTTGCCTCACAAGATCCTCAGTAACCTCATCTAAAGACGATTTAGTCAATTCCTTATCTTCTGCTTTTGATCTAGCTGGATTTCAGGTCAATTTATCTGGAGATTATCCAGGATGGGCTCCAGATCCAGAGTCAGAAATTCTGAAAGTCGTGGATCGTATTTATCAGGAACAAAATCAGGAGAAAGCACATGTTGCCGCCTGTCATGCCGGCTTGGAGTGTGGAATATTAGGCAGTCATTATCCAGAGATGGATATGATTTCCTTCGGCCCTACGATTCGTGGCGCCCATTCTCCCGATGAACGGGCTGGCATTTCCAGTACTCAAAAATTCTGGACATTGACCAAGGAGGTTCTTAAGCAGATTCCAAAGAAAGGATAAAGCCGGGTTGTCATTCAGGAGGAGTCGATAGTCGGCTGAAGGATCTTTTTTTAATGTCATTCTGAAAGTAGCGCAGCGGAATGAAGAATCTCTCTTATCGCAAAACAAAAATTCCTCCTATCGTCGGAATGACAAACGATAATGTCATTCTGAACGTAGCGCAGCGAAATGAAGAATCTCTCTTACAGTAAAGCAAAGATTCCTCCTATCGTCGGAATGACAAACGAAATGTCATTCTGCCTGCCTGTCCTCTGGCGGGAACGAAGTGAAACTTAGTGAAGAATCTATCTTATCTTAAAGCAAAAACCTGTGAGGTTTTAAAAACCTCACAGGTTTCATTTGTATATCTTACCAAATTTAAATCCTTAGAAGTGCTTAATCGTATTGATGTCTTCTATCCATCAGCAGTCTTACACCGATTTGGAAGTTATTTAAATCTCTTACATTGTCGGTAAAAATGGGATTTAAGTTATACTGAGCAAATATGGAAAAGGTTTCCCAGCCTACGTAAGCACTCAAGCCGTATAGTAGGTTATTAGTATTGAAATCATCGCGTTGTTTTAGCTTCTCATCCCGACGGCCATCATCAAATTTCAATTTTTGAGTGTTGAGTAAGTTAAAGCCTACAAACCCTCCAAGTCCTACTTTAAAATCATGATCTGTAAATCGTTTATTACCATTATCAAGCACTGTGGTTTCGGAACTTCCAAATTGAAAATGGACAGGGAGAATCAAATTATCCATTCTAAATTTAGATTTATCTAAATCAAACTCAAAAGTTTCCAATACTGTTTGATCTCCGTTTTCTACAAAAATTTGATTATTTTCTGGCTTTAAACCGTTGAATTGGAATGAAAAACCATAATTGAGTCTAAGGAAATTAGATTCTTTAAATACACGGGTACTCCACTCATACCCAATTTCGAAACTACGACTTCCTCCAAACTTAAACGGGGTATCATCTATACTTCCCCCATCTAATACGGCATTATTGAAAGAAATACTGATGAATAAATCACTAAAAGTCCTATTAGAATACGGTAAATCCCTTTCTTTTAAAGGAGTTTTGTTGGATTTCTCCTTTGATTTTTTACTGCTAAAGATGTCAAATTCAAAATTTAGTTCAGATGGACTGAGCCCCAGGTCATTAATAATCGTCATATAAGATTCATAATCATCAAATTGCTCTAGATCAAACTGTCCGTATTTTCTCTTTTGAAATGAAGCCCAGTTATACACAAGTTCCTGTGCTTCTTCAATATTTTTGGCAGAGTCTTCAGCGGCTTCAAGTTTTTCTTCCTCAGCTTCGGCTTGAGAGAGATTACCGTTTTCCAATTTTGTATTGATGTCTTTAACGGTCGTCTTTAAAAGCTCTTTTTCTTCACTTTCAATTCGTGATAACAGGGCTTTAAGTTCGGTGGTTTCTACTTCAGTAAAGGCTGAAAAGTCTCTCTCCTGAGCAATCAGCTGAGTGCTCCAAAGGCTTAAGAAAAAGGCAATGATGAGTGTAATTTTAACTGACATGATATAAAGTTTTTGGTTGAACAATAGATGTAATAGGCAGAATAGTCTTAATACTGGCGCCAACTCTTCTGTTTCTTATAAATTATCTAGCACCAAGGCTAGTTTTTAATTCTTTAAAATTGGATTCGATGAGAGACCATACTTTATCTTTAAATGAATTGGTGTCCTCAAGGTCGATCTCTGCTAAGAGCTGCTCTGCTGAAAGTTTATCGATTAGTTCCCGATCCTCTTTGGAAGTCAGGTTTGCTCTGGCCTGAGCCAGTAAATCATCGACTTCGTTAATATTTTTTTGAGTGAAACGATCGTTTTCCAGCTCTTGCTCTACCTCTGCTAATAAGCTGTTTGCTTTAAGTTGAATAGCCGTTGGATGACTGCTCGTTACAGTCCTGGGAACCTTACTTATTGAATTTATACCAGAGAATTGAACAGGTAATTTCTGAATCCCTTTAGGTATAAGTTGATTGACAGACGTTATTTGATCTTGCAATTTGTAAGTATCCTGAGTCGACTTTTTTTCTGAGTTTACTACTGGCAAGGCTTCATTGGTAGAAAAATAAAGTGGCGTAAGCAAAACTAAAAGTCCGATAAACCCAGCGGCGATACCGCTCCAAAGCCACAGACGTTTAGATGTGCTAGACTTAGAGGTGGCTAATTCTCCGGCAATCTTCCCCCAGGCTTCATCGGTCGGCTGGATCTCCCGCTGACTGAATTTCTGTTGTATGTCGTTTTTAAACTTGTCCATGTGATGTGGATCTATGGGTTTCTATTTTTGTTTTGAGCAATTGTTTGGCCTTAAACAGCTGTGATCTTGAGGTCGCTTCAGAAATATGAAGTGTTTCGGCGATGGCCTTGTGCGAGTAATCTTCCAGCACATACATGGTAAATACCAATTTATAGCCCTCTGGCAATTTATCAATGAATCCCTGGAGTTCATCTACCGACCACTCGCTAAGGCTTGGCATCTCGACATCTTCATACTGGTCGAAATTATCAGTCACAAATTCCAACTTTTTCTGCTGACGAATAAAATCAATAGCCGTCGTGACCATAATTCTGCGCACCCAACCTTCAAAACTTCCTTTAAACTGGTACTGTTTTAAATGTTTAAAGACTTTTACAAAACCTGTAGACATCAGGTCTTCGGCATGATGCAGGTCTGAAACGTACTGTCTACATACCGAGAGCATTTTGGGAGCAAACTGCTTATATAAGCGGTACTGCGCCTTTTGGTCAAGCTGTTGAGCCGCTTTGATGGTTTGCTCCAGGTCTCTATGTAAATTGATTAATTTCACGCTTACAGTTAGGTGTCTATAAATATAGACGATAAATAAACCTTCAGCGTTGCCTGAAGTTTCAAATAAATTTTAAAAAAAATCAGATTTCATCTTCACCAGACATCCGATCATAGGTAACACTGGGCTTTAGGCTACTATCGTGAAGCTTGAAATAAAGTAGAAAACAAAATCAAAAAAAGAAAAAAAGCAGGTCTATAAGCCGGATTCTGTGCCCGATAGGTATCGGGTCTCTATCATTTATCTAGGGCTGCTGTTACCAACAACCTCCATCTGTTTACCCTCCAAGATCGGGCGCACAACCCTCGAACCTTGGTTTACATAACATTTCACCACATAGAGTTTACCGATTTCACTACAGCCGAACTGTACTTGCTTTCTGTTGCACTGGTCCTTTCCCCTCCCGATCCCGATAGCTATCGGGACAGAAACGGGACGACGGGCGTTACCCGCTATGTTGTGCTATGGTGTCCGGACTTTCCTCTCTTCCCTCCCGATAACTATCGGGACGGAACAGCGATAGAGCGACCTGCAGGGCAAAAGTAGGATTAATTTCGGGATATTCGTGTAGTCGTTTTTAGTTTACTGTTTAGCGTTTAGGGCTAGATAGAAATCAAAAAGTCTTGTTTCCTGATTCTTGGCTCATCTGATCAATTTTGAATTTTGAATTATTAATTTTCCTAACTCCTACTCCCTAAAACTTTCTAAAAGACTCAAAAACTCATAGACTATCAGACTCGTTATTACTGAACTCCTTTTTGATTTAGCCCTACTCTATAAAGCGAAGTGCGGGCGGTGATATATAATTGATCTCGGTTTTCTCCACCGAAGGTGACGTTAGAAGGTTGCTCAGGAACTTTGATGCTTTTTAGCAATTTACCTTCTGGTGAAAAGACGTCGACCTGAGGCTGACCACTGGTCGTGAGGTACACATTCCCCTGCTGATCGATAGTCATACCATCCCCTCCAAATTCTACAAAAAGCGATTTTTGGGATAGTGTGCCGTCGGTTTCAATTCTGTATTGGTAGGTGGTGTTGGCACCTGGGTCGGTGATATAAAGTTTCTTTCCATCGGGTGTCCCGATGAGACCATTCGGTTTTATCAACTCATCAGTGACACGCATCACCGAATCCTCACTGGCGTCAAAATAATACACCTGCATACTTCCCTGAGGAAGCTGATCCTGATCTCTGCCATATTTGGGGTCTGTAAAGTACATCCCGCCTTTAGGGTTGACCCAAAGATCATTGGTTCGATTAAATTCTTTTCCATTATATTCTGACGCTATCACCTTATAGTCTCCTTCTGGACTTGTGCGTGTGATTCTGGTTTTGCCACCTTCACAGGCATACAGATTCTGCTCCTCATCAAAATACAGTCCATTGGCGCCATTGGAATCTTCGCGATAGGTACTTAAGCTGTCGGCAGTCGTCCAGATATAGATTTTGTTGTCTGGAATATCCGTAAAATAAACATTGCCCTTCTTATCTACAGCTGGACCTTCTGTGAATTTGAAATCGGTGGCTAATTTTTCAATCTGATTAGTTATAGTGATGTCTTCTGCCTTAGTTTCTATTTCTGTATCCTTTTTAGGCTGATCTCCCGCCTTTTGATTACAAGACCAAAGCATTATAATACTAATTACACAGGTAAAATTTTTCATAAATCTATTTTCAAAAATGAGATTCTAAGATAGAGCCTTTTTGGACAAGAACACCTATCGAGTGATTAAATTGTAGGGATGATCACTACGGAATCTCTTTAAAATTGGCTTCAAGACTTGCCCTGCGATAACTTAGTTTTCTGTTTTTCTCAGCTTTAAAGCCCGATCGGGATAGTCCGTAATTAAGCCATCGACTCCCATTTTTAAAAGCCGCTTCATTTGATTGGGATCATTCACCGTCCAGGGAATCACTTTCATTCCCTTAGCATGAGCTTCACCGATAAGATTTTCGTCTACTAAAGGATAATACGGGCTGTAAATTTCTGGTTCAAAACCTAATTCTGTTAAAGCACTGTCTAAATCAGTGTTATATACCAAAGCAGCAAGAGTGACATCAGGGTAGGATTCGTGTAGTTCTTTCAAAATCCTAAAGTCAAAGCTCTGCAAATTCACTCGATCCATATCGGTTTCTTTTTGCAGTACATCCATCACCAATTTAACAAACTCCGTCGGTTTTGGGTGGTACAAGTCATCGCCTTCTGGAAGGCTCTTGAGTTCGATGTTATAACTTATCTTTTTTCCGTGATTTTTGCTCACGCTATCCGCCATGTTCAGAACTTCCTTAAGTAAGGGCTTGTATGAGGGCTCTAAATTCTGCTCTGGAAAAGCAGGATTGAATTTGCTTCCGCAGTCATAAGCTTTCACTTCTTCATAAGTCATCGTATATATGTTGTATGACTTCTCTTCTGTTTTTTTAATGTCTTCACCACCAGGAGTCAGACAAATGTCAGCATTCATCCAGGGCTCATGAGAAATGACGATTTGTTTGTCCTTGGTCACAGCCAGGTCTAGTTCGAGGGTATTCACTCCAAGCTCCAGGGCCTTTTGAAAAGCCTGTAGTGTATTTTCCGGTGCCAGGCCACGGGCGCCACGATGACCCTGCACATCAAACTTATAGGTTTTGGAAGCTGGGGTCATTTTCTCGTTTTGAGCTTGTACGTTTAGAGTTTGCAAGGTAAATAACAATAGGATAGCGTATTTCATAATTTCAAAATATGATGCTGAATAAATGTCTGACTTGCTTCCAGAACGGATGTCCAATCTTTGGATCTCAATTCACTGGCAATCACGTGATTTCCGGTTTCAGGAAACGCTTGTTTCTGTTTTTGATCTGAAGGTGTTCCTAATTGATCGTACATTTCCATCATAGCAGGAACTGAAACTACCTTATCTTGTTCTTCTTCGTTTTTGTAATAATAAGCCATAAAGACAGGACACTTCACCGCCTTAAACGTTTCTGGAGTCATGGTTTCTTTAAGCATCCCAATTAAAGCCACGTAGGCATTGATATGATATTGGGTGGACCAATAGTTAGACTCCGGCTCAGGCCGATCCATGTTTTGAACTTCACCACCAATCATAGACTTGAACATCTCCCTACCCTTAGGAGTAGTGATTTGACCCATCATAGGATTTCTAAGACCAACAAATGGTGAATACATTACCAAACCAGAAATATCATCGTGTTTTGAGGCTAAATGTAAACTTAGAGTTCCTCCAGTAGAGGTGCTCACTAAGACTACTTTTTTTCCTAGAACTCTACCGACTTCAAGCGCTTCTTCAGCGGATTCCAAGTACTTTTCTTTGGTCAGTTCTTCAAACCCTTCTACTCCTCGTCTGCCATGACCTTTAAGTCTTGCGTAAAATACGTTGGCCTTTAGTTCCTTTGCCAGTTGTGAAACCACAGGTTCAGCTTCCATTCTGCTAGCACCAAATCCGTGTAGGTACACCAACACCAGGTCTGTGGCAATCCCAGGCGCTTTTGCCCAGGAAATCATTGCATTATTATCTGCTTTTAAATCTGGAATGCTGTTTTCTTGAGCCTTAATCCGGCTTTCGATGGAATCAATTGAATAGGCTGTAGATGATTGAGCAAAGAGCTGTGTCGACATCCACAGCATCCAGCTCATAATCAATATCAATTTAGAAGCTTTTTTCATATTTCTTTTTTATAAAGCTAATTAAAATCGAATTGAAAATTGCACCCCAAAAAACCTAGGTGGACCGGCTATAAAAGTAGGAATACCAAAAGCCTGACCAGTAATTCCGGCATCTATAATAAATTCTTCATCAGAATTAAATTCCCCTGAAGTTGCCCATTTATAAAAGCCTAAAAATACCAGAACAATTAGGACTAAACTTAAACCTAGTTTTTTCATGATTAAATTTTATTTAAAAAACGGCAATTCAGCCAGCATTTAGGTTAATTCAAAATCATGAAATGTTTAAGCTAATTGACTACTCGATTTGAGGTGTTAGATGTTAGGCCATAGATGTTAGACTTATGGTCTAAGAAAATAGAAAGTTTGAAATTAGTCCTGAGTTGTGAGTCGTGATCAGTGAGTCGTGAGTCGGGAGTCGAATTCTAAATTTAAATAATCACGAATTTTAAGTTCGGTATTCGTTCAGCATTTATTCAATATCCTGCTTTATAGCTTTTGCTTAGGCCTTTTGCATTTTTAGAATTTCTTTACAAATGACTTCTCCTTTGTCCAAACTCAAACCTTTGGCTAGAGAGGTATTGGTTTCACAAGCATTTTCCCATCCTTTATTAGCTATTTCCAAGACGTAAGGAAAGGTTACATTAGTTAAGGCCAGAGTAGAGGTGTAAGGAACAGCCCCCGGCATATTAGTTACACAGTAATGGACCACATCGTCTATGATGTAAGTTGGGTTTTCGTGGGTAGTGGGCTTGGTGGTTTCAAAACAGCCGCCCTGATCTACGGCTACATCTACCATCACCGTTCCAGGCTGCATGTCTTTCAACATATCTTTTATAATCAATTTAGGCGCTTTAGCACCAGCAATAAGGACTGCTCCAATGATAAGATCTGCTGTTTTGATGTGTTTTCTAATGTTATATTCATTAGAAAAAGCTGTGACCACATGGTTTGGCATGATATCGTTGACATAGCGAAGACGTTTCATATTGATATCCATAATCACCACATGAGCTCCAAGGCCAGCAGCCATTTTAGCTGCTTGTATGCCAACGACACCGGCACCTAAAACGACAACTTTTCCCGGAGTCACCCCAGGGACTCCCCCTAGCAGAATTCCTTTTCCTTTAATAGGTTTTTCGAGGTATTTCGCACCCTGCTGAGTGGCCATTCTCCCTGCTACTTCAGACATGGGTGTGAGCAATGGCAAACTCCCATCTTCATCCTGAACCGTCTCGTAAGCGATACAGATGGCTTTTGAGGAAATCATGGCTTCCGTAAGGGGTTTGCTGGAAGCAAAATGGAAATAAGTAAAAATAATCTGACCTTCTTTAGCTAAATCATATTCTTCATCGATAGGTTCCTTGACTTTGACAATCATTTCAGCAATATTGTATACCGACTTAAGATCCGAAAGGATCTCTGCTCCTGCTTCTTTATAGTCCATATCTGTAAATCCACTGGCTAAGCCTGCCTGGGTTTGAACATACACCTGATGATTTCGTTTTGAAAGCTCGTACACACCCGCCGGGGTAATTGATACTCTGCTTTCATTGTTTTTGATTTCAATTGGAACACCTATTTTCATAAACCTATTTATTTTGATTACCCCCCTATTATTTTAGAGTAAATATAAAATTATATCAGTTAATTCAACATTAACCCCTATAAATAAATTAAAATTTTAAATAAAACCCACTTATTTAACCTAAACCTAGATATTTAATCACTCAACCTTTTCATCATTCCAAACTATTTCTACTGAATTCAGTATTTTATTTTATCAGCGATCAAGTGAAATAAATAGTACATTTAATCTCAAAAATTTAATATCATGTCCACTTCAGATGTCTTTCAAATCGTCAACACAATCGTTTTACCAGCCTGGCTGATTCTCATTTTCTTTCCTGGTAAATCCTGGCGAAATCCTGTGATTTATTCTTTTTCTGCCGCTATGGCAGTAGTCTATGCGGTATATGTCATCATGGGCTTAGGTGAATTCGATATGGAATCGTTTAGCAAACTCGAAGGCATTAAAGCTATGTTTACTTCAGACAAAGCGGTCCTGACTGGTTGGGTGCATTATTTGGTATTTGACCTGCTGGTCGGGAATTGGATTCTGAATCAGTCACGAAAGCATCAGATCAATCACTTCCTGATCATCCCCTGCCTTTTGCTTTGTTTTATGTTTGGACCAGTGGGGTATTTGGTGTATTTCCTTGTGAAAACAGTCAAGACGAAAAAGTTAGGTTAAGCTGTTGTCGGTCGTCGGTCGTCGGTTATCGGTTTTCGGTTTTCAGTTGTTAGTTTTCAGTTGTTAGTGAGTCGCTGTTTGTTGTTCGTGAAACGTGATTTGTTGTTCGTGAATTTTGAACTGTGATTCATTAGCTTATTAATAGTGAATAATCTTTGGTGATTGTTTGCTTATAATGAAATCAAATTCTCGACCTGTCACTTTGAGCCTAACCGAGAAAGTCATTCAGGCGGAAGTTTTTATGAAATAAAATCGTATTGAGAAGCTTGTCACTTCGAGTGTCCCGACAGATTTCGTCGGGATGTATCGAGAAGTGTTTTCAGTTTACAGCATTGGTTTACAAGATCCACATTAACATCAAGTTCAGTCGGTTCTCGATACAATCCCGATTT